>Ga0209525_1000008_pt1 | contig 96522 bp, 75 predicted proteins | sample JacPin_JW_Ref_O1_FD_187958 | JGI IMG/M metagenome (GOLD analysis project Ga0209525, IMG submission 187958) | Forest soil microbial communities from Algoma, Ontario, Canada - Jack Pine, Ontario site 1_JW_Ref_O1 (SPAdes) (version 2) | ecosystem: Environmental > Terrestrial > Soil > Boreal... | reverse complement strand
TCGAAGACGCCGGATGCCCATCGAGGAGGCCATCCGGTTTGACAAACGACACGGCTGGCAATGTGCTGTTCTCAATGGCGGCGAAGAAATCCGTCGTGTCTTTGATATGAGCCGCGCGTTGTGCCGCATTGCCCATGATCGCGTTTGAGTAGGATTCAAAGTTGCAGATGTTGCAGTAAGCTCGCCCAATCTGCACAGCCGGATCCGTGCTCGTGGGATCATTCGTGCGGTTGACGGCGGCATTGAAAGCGCCACCGTAGTAAGCCCACGAGATAGCCTTGTCGTTAAGCGCTTCGCCGATCGTGCGGATGTTGGTCGGCGGCACCGATGTACCCTTCGCAATGCCGGCCGTATCCACGGCGCCAGTCGGCAAAAAGCCTGGGTTGTTATTGTTGACCATGTAGTAGTGCTTGGGTTGGCAGTTCGGATTCGGCGCATAAGGTAATGACTTGAGGTAGTCCCTGATAGGCTTGATGCCCGGCTGTGTAGCGTCGGCGCACTCCGCGAAATTGCCGTTAAAGCCGATGTCCACGGTGTATTGGTTGTCTGAGCCTGGCAGCGGGTCGGGATTGGCGATCACTCCCGCCGGCGGGGCAATCGGGTTGCCATTGACGTCGGTCCAGAAGATGGCGTCGCCCGTGCCGAGCATGAAGTGATTGGCGCCGGTGCCGCCCATGAATGATTGGTGGAAATTGTCGCTGATGGAATATTGGTCAGCGAGGCTCTTGAAAACAGGCACGTCTCCAGCCTGCATGTTGTAGAACGCCATAGAATTTCCGCCGCCATTGTCATCCACTTCGTTGGCTACCGGAAAGCTGAAGGGATCAGGCTCGCTCGTATAGGTGGTGATGACGAAAGGATACAAGTCATTCAAACAGCCCGACGGATTCTGGCGCGTGGCGTTGCTGATATTACAGTCGGATTGTTGCCACATCTCGAAGAGCCGGTGCGTGGTGTCTCCCGTGTAGGAATCGTATGGCAGATTTGCTCCCTCGAGTGGGAACGGTCCGTTCGGCAAATTGCTGAAATTCGTTATGCGCGAATCGAAGTCAGGAAGTTCGGCAGTCTGTGCGGCCCCAGATGAGCCGGTAGTCAACAAGCCGAGATCCTTCGTCTCCAAAGATGGCTCGATCGCTGCCAGCAGCGCAGTGGGAGTTCCGGCGGGAAACGGAGGCGGCTCGCCTGTCGCGGGGCTAGGAGAAAAATTCAGGGTCGGCTCGGGCAACGTGCTGTAGGGCGCTTTCTCGTTGCTGTCGAGGCTGATGAAATACTTCGTCTTGAACGGTCGAATGGCCTGAAATTGCGCCGCTTTGCTGAAATTCTTTCCGGGCGCGCCTTTGGCGTCGATGATCCCTTCTGAAAGCAGGTTGTTGATCGAATCCTTGCTCTGTGGAACGTATGTGGCGAACAAATGGTCGAAGGTGCGATTCTCTCCGATGAGTACGATCACGTGCTTGATGGGCGTTTCGGTCTCATGATGATCTTTCTTGTCGTCGTCCTTGCCGGGTGTATGAGCTGAAACCGGACCGGCTGCGAACGGCGTAAGCGTGACAAAGAGCAGGCTCGCAATCGCGCGCTCTCGCCACGTCCTTCGAACGGACACACGTGCCATGTATTTCCTCCAGTGTTTTAGTGATTGGCAGGGCTGTTGCTAACGCTGCGCGAGAGACTGGCTGAAGGTTGTTACATTTCCATTACAGTACGGTAGAAGAATGGTTTTTTTTGATGAGGCCCATCACGAATTTCCAGGTGGTCTCGCTCCGCTCTCGAAGTCTCCGAAATATTGTAGCCAAAGGCAGTTCGCGTTGCACACGTGCAACCTGAAACACCTTCGCGCAGTCAAAGCTTGCTGTACGTAGGTGTATAGGCGATAAAATTGGAATGGTGACCACTACGAGATCTGGTTCGCTCACAAACTCCCCCTGTCGCCGCCGCGGCCAAGTTTTGGAGGCCTGCTGTTCGCTGGCGTTTTTCTGCCTCTGCGTCTCGCTCGGTTTCCTTCCGCCCATCGCGTTCGCTCAGTCTCAGCCACCCGCCGTCCATCAATCGGGCGACGGAAGCGGCGCCGATGCGGTCGCTCTACCGGGCACGATCAGCGGCCAGATCGCGGACAAAAGCGGCGCCGCCATCGTGGGCGCCCATGTGAAACTTTCGCTAGATGGCCAGTCTTCGACGCAAGCAGTCGTCGAAGCCGTCGCAGACGCCGACGGCCAGTTCACTTTCACCAACATTCCTCCCGGCTCGTTTCAGCTCACAATTTCGTCGCCGGGTTTTGCGACCCAAACTATTTCCGGCACCCTGCACGCAGGCGAAGTGGACGTTGTCCCGATGATCCGATTGGAACTCGCTACAGCCGTCACCGAAGTGCACGTGGCAGCTCCCACCGCAGAGGTGGCGGAAGCGCAGATTCAGGAGCAGGAAAAGCAGCGCGTCCTCGGCGTGTTTCCGAATTTCTACGTCAGCTACGATCCCACCGCCGTCGCGCTGCGCCCCAAGCAAAAATTTGAGCTGGCCTGGAAGACGACGATCGATCCGGTCACGTTTGTATTGATTGGTGCGGTTGCCGGCATCCAACAATCACAAAACACATTCGGCGGATACGGCCAGGGCGCGCAGGGCTACGCAAAGCGCTACGGCGCCGGTTACGCGGACTACGTCACCAGCACCTTCATCGGCGGCGCCATTCTGCCATCGCTCCTGAAACAGGATCCGCGCTACTTCTATAAAGGCAGTGGCAGCAAAACTTCCCGCGCTCTCTACGCCATCGCCATGTCTGTCGTCTGCAAGGGCGACAATGGACGCTGGCAGCCGGCCTACGCCGCCATCCTCGGCAGCCTCATCGCCGCCGGCATTTCCAACTCCTACTACCCGTCGCACGATCGCGGCGCAGTGCTCACTTTCGAAAACACAGCCCTCGGCATCGGCACCACCGCCGCCGCCAACCTCTTCCAGGAATTCGTGGTGAAGAAAATCACGCCAAATCTTCCCAAGCGCGACCCGGCAAATTCGAGCCCCACTACGCCCTAGCCGCGGAAACGCGGGTTTGTTCAATTGTCGCGATGGCAGTCGCGATTGCAATCGCGATCGTTCGGCGGCCGGCGCGGCATCGTTGCTAATCTGCCGTGGTCAGCGGGTGCGATCGGTCCAGTGCACGATGGTCGCGTTAGGGCCCACGGCCCAGGCGGCACCGTCGAGGACGGCGATGGCATTGAGGTCGATGTCGCCGGTGCGCGTCCAGTGTGTGCCCTGATCGGTGCTGACGTCCTCGCCGCCCGTGCCGGCGCTGAGAAGCGTATCGCGATTGAGGAATGCGACCGCTGAGCGGAATCCTGTCGGCGGTCGTGTGGCGGGAGTCCAGGTGACGCCGCCGTCGAGCGAGTAGGCAGCGGTTCGTTTTGAGTCCGCGTCATCCTTGAAATCCCCGCCGACCACGACGAGGATGCCTCCCAGGCGAGCGATCGAGAACGCTCCCCAGGATGGATTGCCCTTGATGATGGGCGTGTCAGTGACCGTCCAGGTGCGGCCGAGATCGGGCGAATGAAACACTCGCGCGGCGCCGCCGCCGGTGACGAAATAGATTTCGCGCTTGTCGAAAATAGCGAGGCAGGAATTGCTCGCGGCGAAGGCGCCTTCGCCGGGAAGAGCTGCGGGCATCGAGTCGCGCGGGAGTTCTTTCCAGTTTTGGCCATCAGTGGTGCTGATCAGGACGAATTTCCCGTCGACGGGATCGCTGAGCGCGAAGCATTCCGTTTCGGAGATGCAGGCGAGAGCGTCGAGAAAAAACTGCTTGCCCGAGCCGGAAAATTGTAGCTTCCAGGTTTCGCCGCCGTTGCGCGTCTTGTAGATGCGCGACATGTTTCCCGGGCCGCTCGCCATCACGTAGGCCAGCTTTTCATTGAAGGCCTGGATTCCGCGGAGGTCGAGCGAATGCGCCTGCACGGCGTTGACGAGGCCGCGCGTGTAATGTTGGCCGCCGTCAGTGGATCGAAGCGTGCGGCCATTCGAGCCCGAGGCCCAGATCACAGGCGCGGGGTGCCGCTGCGGATTGCTTGAGTGAATGGCGACGACGGAGCGCAGATTTGAGTCCCATCCGGTGGTCTCGACGGTCCAGGATTGAGCCGCGGCGGGTGAAACAAAAAGAATCGTAAGCAGAAGGGTTCGCACGGGGGCGCATTCTACCAGCAATTCTGAAAGTTCGAGCGCAAAGAGTCTGGTTGGCTTACCCGCGGTTTGCCACCTATTAGAAATTTGCATGTGATTGAAACAGTGTCTGTTGGCGTAAGTTTTAATCGCGGAACCGTGTATTAAAAAGGCAGTGGCCAGTGGCGAGTGACTAGTGGCTAGAAACTTCAGACGGAAGTCGGGTAGCTCGAGCCTAGCCCTTCCCGGATGGTAAGAAAGTACGGAAAATTTGCGATTAGAGATTTCTAGAGGGGTGATTTTTCTACGAGTTAAGTGGAATTCTAATTCCAGATTTGCGATTAGGAGTCGAACTGGTTGCGATGTCACGCGATGCGCCACCTGTTGAGTGGTGCGTCTGGCGAAGGCGCACAGGCAGGAGTGCCTGTGCCACTGGATTCGTCCGGCGACCGCGTGGCGGGTGGCTGCGCACCTCTGCATGAGCAGGGGGAGTTTTTCTCCCCGTCGGGAGCTTCTAGCGGCCGATAGTAACGCTTGCGTCATCATTTAAAAACAGGAAATGGTAGCACGCTTCAAGGCGGGCTGTATAGCCGTATAACTACGAAGGGCGGGATTTTAATCTGTGGGTGGCGTTGCGCTGGCTAGGGCCAGAATTACGCCGGCGAAGAGGAGGGTATCGAAGAAGTAATTGATGCCCTCGACTTTGGCTTCGGTGCTTGGGTTGGCCAGCGCGGAGATCAGGATCGGGCCGTAGATGACTACGACCAGCAGCAGAATCCAGGCGCCGAGATAGGTTGCGGCAAGGCGCGTCTTTTTGGCTAGCAGGATTGCTGCGCCGGAAACGACGAGGATTGCGCCTGTGAGGTAGTTGATGAGCAGGTGCGCGGGAATCCAATCGGGCATCATTTTCTGGAGTGGGAGTCCGGGAACGCCCTGTGGGTGCAGGAGAAATTCGACGCCGTAAAATATGGCGGTGATCCCGACCACCACGCGGCCTATGGTAAGAAACGTGGTTTTGACTTGCCCGCTGGACGTTCCAGTCGTCGACCCGGTCGTCGTCGGAGTCATCGCACCCGCCGCGAGCAGCCAGGCGCCGGCGCCGAATGCCAATTCGCGGATGGCCAGGATCCATCCAAACCTGTCTCCGGGGGTTTGGAGAGCGCCAGGGATGTCCATCATGGCCACAAAACAAAACATCGCGATGCCGAACAGCAGGCCGGACCAGCGCACCAGAGTTTTTGTGGCGATGCTTAAAGACGCGGCCAGCAGCGCAAAGCCGAAGAAATATGCCCAAAACAAAGGCCAAGGCATGTACGAGGGCACCATGGTCGCTAGGGCTTTTGCGGCCGCGAGATGCAGGGCGCCGAAGACGGCCAAGGGAGCGGCGAAACACAGATTGCTCAAGGCTACGACTTTGTCGAGGCCGCGGGATTGCGCGATATCGTCCCTGGCAGCCCACAGCGCGACAAAGAAAATCAGGATGCCGGCGCCGCACATCGAAAGCACGGTGTGAGAGATTTCAAAAAATGTGGCCAGAATGGTTAGTTGCATGTGGACGGCAAGCATAACTCGACGTGCTCCTGGGACACGTTTCCCCGATCAATACAGCTTTCTGACTATACAACGAAGACTAGGTGAGCATATTTTCAGCGCGGGCGCGAAGGATGGGGCACCCAGCAACCAGCCGAAATGAGCTGTTAGTTATGATTAGAGTGGTATTATCTCGGCTTCGATTGGGCGATTTATTCTCGGTCGATCACTGAATTCAGCTTGAAGGGATTTGAACATGAGCGGCCTGATGGTTACCGATATTGAAGTTCCAACACTCTTGGACAAGTTGCGAAAGCGCGAATGGCTCGTCCCGCGTTTTCAAAGAGACTTTGTTTGGTCGGTAGCCGATGTTATTGACCTGGTGATTTCGATTTTCGAGTCTCGCCCGATTGGAATGGCGACACTTTGGGAGCAAGGTCCTAATCGCGAGGTCGAACTCTCTCCAGTAAGTATCCCGGACTATGACACGGTCTTGAAAAAGACTGGCCTTCGAGCGTTTAGTACTGTAGAGAAAGACCCCAACAAGGTTTTCGCGATTCTCGACGGCCGCCAACGCTGCACAGCAGTGGCGATGGCCTTCGGTGGTCTCAAGGCCCTTGACGGCAAATATCGGTTTTCCGGGCGATATTTTCTTGATGTGTCATCGCAAGATCCATCCAAGCGCGTGGTCTACAAAAAGGAAAGTGACGTTCGTAGATTGAATCTTGACAGTGACGCTAATTGTATTTCTTCGGGTCTGTTTCCGCTCGCGAGCAATAATGTCGAGCATGAGGAGATATTTCCGCAGTGGATGCGGTATCTCCAGGCCCTGCATAACCGAGCATATTACGGGGCAGCAGGCCTTCCTCGAGATGTGGAGCTGGAGGCGAGGGACAAGATCCTCAAGAACGCATTTGAGGGGCTCGTCGGAACGAAATTGGCAGTCTATATTGTTCCAGAGTCATATCATCTCGCTTCGATCTGCGAAATTTTCGAGACTCTGAATACGACGGGAACGAAGGTATCAACGGTCGACCTGATACATTCGTGGCTCTATAGCGATACTTCCCGAGATGCCGATGGTCCAATTCTCCTTCGAGATTGGATTTCCGATTTTGGTCAGAAGGATGGGGCTATCGGGTGGGCCTCTCTTGAAGACCGACCAGAACTGATTGCACAAATGGTTACTGCTTGTTTTGTCGCTCTCGATAAGAAGACCGAGCCAAGAAGAATTGGAGGAAACAGCCCAACCAGTATTTCGTCCGTTAAGGCAGGAGATCTTCTCGCAACGCCGACTCTTCATTGGAGAAATGTAATTCACAACGACGACCTTTTGGCAGAGTTTCTTGGCGATTTCCAAAAGGTCGTGGCTGAAGGGTATTTTCCATATTCAGCGTGTCCCTATCCGATAAGTGCTGCAATCTACGTTGCGCTGCGATGGCACGCCCACTTTGATGTGGAAGAGTCAAGACCCTGGGGCCGCGATGATCTCGATAGTTTATATCGAGCTTTTTTCTGGCGGAACGCTTTGACAAATCGATATGATCAGGGCTTTCTCACTCAGCTTGGTGCCGATATCAAGGAGCTGAAATCTCTACTTTCGAAGCGTGGAGAGTTCAAGTCCGCGAAGCATTGGGCGCGGGAGATAGAAGTATCTTTAGAGACTTTCATGGGTGGAGTACTCCCTAATAAAGAACAATTACGAGACTGGTTAACGGACGGGCGTCCTCTGGGAGCGCTACAAAAGGCTCTGACACTTCCGCTAGTTGGGGCTTCCACACGAGACTTGCTAGATCCCACGATAAACCTGTCTTTTCCTAGCTCGGAAGTCGAGATCCATCACATCTATCCGAGGGCATGGTGTAGGAGCAATAAGATTGGAGAGTTAGCCAAGGTTCTTGATAAGGAGAGGGCCGGCCGGGACTGGGCCGATTCAACGGTCAACTTAATGCCCCTAAGCCGTAAGTCAAACAATGCGTGGAAATCAAAAATTCCTGGTCAGGCGCTGAAAGAACACAACGTTACGTTCAAGGAAGCGAAAAAAGTGCTGAAAGCGGCTTTTATCGACGAGGCCATGTTTGAGAAGCTTCTTCAAGGCCCGGAGGGAATTCCCGAGTTTTGGTCCGAACGTGCGGAATTGATGGCGAACGATCTGCTTGAACGTACGCGTGTTGTTTTGTGACGCGGACTGAGTGCGCTGATGTCTAGCGAGGAAGCTTCGAGGAAACTGTTAGAGCTTGGTGCGAAAGTTGCCCGAGCCAGAGTGGAAACTACTGTAACTGACTTATTTCAAGTACTCGGCATGACCGAGAATGTTCCCCTGTTGGAGAAAGCCTGGGGTGTTCAAAGACGGCTGAAAGACCTCGGTCTAAGGTTGGTTCCGGATCTTGATGTGGGAACTCTCGATTCCTCCAGATGCCTGGACTTTATAGCTCGTCCAGTAGTCGGCCAGGAGCATGCGCTGCAGGAAATCTCTAGAGGCGAGAGCGAACGGGTAGAAATGAAGAGTTCTCTACTCTACGACTACCAGAAAGCTAGCCATAATCCTCAAGCATCCATGAACGAACTGAGATCTGATTTGGTTCTGCACGCCTCCCTGAAGACCGTAGCTGCTTTTCTCACCACGAATGGCGGTGTGCTGTATGTCGGGGTTGGTCCTTTGGGGGATGTGATAGGACTCGATGTGGATTTCGCTTGTGTGAACTCAAAGATGCCGAACCAAGACGGTTGGGAGCTGACATTTCGAGACTTCGTGAAGTCCCGGTTCAAAGATGGCGAAACGGTGGCTCAATACATTGACCTAAGTTTCATAGAGATCAGTGGCAAGACGATTGCGCACATCCAAGTTTCGCCGAGAAGCAGGCTGTCGTTCCTAAAAGGAACGGGTGGACAGGAATGGGTTTTGTATAAGAGAGACGGCAATCGAAGTCTTGAAGTCAAAATTGATCAGGTCGAAGAGTTTTTAGAAATTCGAAGGCGCGATCAATAACCCCGATTTGTGAGGACGACTATGAATTGGTTTAACCGAGTGCTTGCTGTCGGCACTGCTCTTTTCTTGACGAGCTTTCCCACACTCGCACAAGAAAAAGACGCGCCCAGGGTGAACGATATGGCGGCGCAGTGGAAGGCGCCGCAGACGGGCTTCGATTACGTGAAGCGGGTTGAGATGGTTCCCATGCGCGACGGAGTGAAGCTCTACACGGTGATCGTGGTGCCGAACGGGGCGAAGAATGCGCCGATGATTTTGACGCGGACGCCGTACAACGCGGCGGGGCGGGCGCAGCGGCCGAAAAATGGGGATTCGCCGTACATGGTTGACGAGCTGCCGCAGGGCGATGAAGTGTTCGTGAAGGCGGGGTACATTCGCGTGTTTCAGGATGTGCGCGGCAAGTATGGGTCGGAGGGAAATTATCTGATGGTGCCGCCGCCGCTCGGTCCGTTGAATTCGACGGGGACGGACGATACGACGGACGGGTACGACACGATTGACTGGCTGGTGAAAAATGTGCCGGAGTCGAATGGCAGGGTGGGGATGCTGGGCTCGTCGTATGAAGGATTCACGGTGGTGATGGCGCTGATTCATCCGCACGCGGCGTTGAAGGTGGCTGCGCCGGAAAGTCCGATGGTGGACGGATGGATGGGGGATGACTGGTTTCACTACGGAGCGTTTCGGCAGAACAATCTCGATTATCTGACGCTGCAGACGGTGAAGCGCGGAGAAGGGAAGGTGATTCCGCGCATGAGCTACGATGATTACACGAATTATCTGGCGATCGGGTCGGCGGGAGATTTCGCGCGATATGGCGGATGCGATCAGCTTCCGTTCTGGAAGTTGATGGAGGAGCATCCGGCGTACGACGCGTTCTGGCAGGGGCAGGCGCTGGACAAAATCATGGCGAAGACGGCGCTGACGGTGCCGGTGATGTGGGAGCAGGGATTGTGGGACCAAGAAGATATGTGGGGCGGGATTCACGCGTGGGCGGCGATGGAGCCGAAGGACACGTCGAACGACAGAAATTTTCTGGTGATGGGGCCGTGGAGGCATAGCGGGGCGAACTACAACGGGTCGTCACTGGGGCCGCTGATGTTTGATGGTGATACGGGGCTGCAGTGGCGTCGCGATGTGCTGCTGCCATTTTTCAACCAGTATTTGGTGGAGGGCGCGCCGAAGGCGGATACGCCGCCCGTGTGGATTTACAACACGGGGGAAAATCATTGGGACAGATTTAAGTCGTGGCCGCTGGCGTGCGCGGAGGGCTGCGCGAATAAATCGAAGCCGCTGTATTTGGCGGCGAATGGTGGGCTTTCGTTTGACGCGCCGGGTGGCGGGACGCAGGGGCCGGCTGTCGCGAAGCATGAATATGACGAGTACGTTTCTGATCCGGCGAATCCGGTGCCGTATCGGACGCGTCCGGTGACGGAGGATGGCGACGGGTGGCGCACGTGGCTGGTGATGGACCAGCGATTCGTGGACGGGCGCACGGATGTGCTGACGTATGTGAGCGCGCCGCTGACGAAACCGTTGCGCGTGAGCGGAGTGCCGGAGGTGAATCTGTACGCGTCGACGAGCGGGACGGATAGCGATTGGGCGGTGAAATTGATTGACGTGTATCCGGGGACGGTGGAATCGCAGCCGGGAATGGGCGGATATGAGCTCGCGATTTCGCTGGACATTTTTCGCGGGCGATATCGGAAAAGCTTCGAGCATCCGGAGGCGATCGCGGCGGATCAGCCGCTGCTGTATCGCTTTGGGCTGCCGACGGTGAACCATGTGTTTTTGCCCGGGCATCGCGTGATGGTGCAGGTGCAGTCGACGCTGTTTCCGCTGTACGACCGGAACCCGCAGAGTTTTGTGCCGAATATTTTCGATGCGAAGCCGGGGGATTATCAAAAGGCGACGCAGCGGGTGTGGCGCGCGCCGGGCACGGCAAGTTTCATCAACTTGCCGGTGGTGCCGTGAGAGGCGCGGGCAGCGCTTGAAGTGATGAGGACAAGACGCGCGGTAGGGTCATGGTGATTTAGACGAGGAGCGGTGGCGCGTAGAGGTGACTATGACGCACGCGGAGGCTGGATCGTCAGGCGGCGCGCACGGGGGCGCTGATCGAGGCGCGAATTGGCCGACGGCAATTGCTTCGCTCTGCGTGGGCGCGGGATTTTTGGCGCTGTGGTTCTGGCTGCTGCCGGAGTGGCTTGGGTTTCACGGTGAGTACGCGAGTGGAGCGGCGGGTTGGAGGTTGATTTTTGCGATTCCGGCGGTGCTGGGATTCGCGGCGGCGATCAAATGCATGTGGGATTTTGGCTGGGCGGGGCACGGAACACCGGCGCCGATGGCTGCGCCGCAGAGGCTCGTGGTGGTGGGGTTTTATCGCTACGTGCGGAATCCGATGTATTTGGGATTTTTTGCGGGTTGGTTCAGTTTGTGGGGGCTGTATGGCGAGGCGAATCGCGGATCGCTGATTGTAGCGCTTGTTGCGCTGGCGATTGCGGAATTGTTTGTGCGGCTGTACGAAGAGCCGATTCTGCGGGCGAAATTCGGCGCGGATTATGAGGAGTATTGCAGGAATGTGCCGCGGTGGATTCCACGGCTGCGCGCGTGGAATCCAGCGGTGCGCTGAGCGCGAGCGCTGTTAGCGACGACGGCCTCCGCCTCCGCCGCCAGATGCTCCTGCGCTGCCACGACCGCCACCGCCGCCACCGAATCTTCCTCCGCCTCCGTTGGTGCCAGCACCGCGACTTTGTTGATCGAGTTGATCGCCGCGAGAGCGGGAATTCGCGTCGTTGTTGAGTTGATTGCCGAGATTGGAGTTGCCCGAGTTGCCGGGGTCGCCCTGGCCAGTCCGACCCTGGCGATTGTTCGCTTCGGGAGTTTGCTGCGTTTGGTTCAGGTTGCCGCTGCCGGTTCCGTTGTTTGCGTTGCTGCCGCGCGAATTGGCGCCCGGTTGCTGGGTAGCGCTGCCGGTTCCGTTGTTCGCGTTGCTGCCACGAGAATTGGCGCTTGGTTGCTGGGTGCCGCTCGAGCCGGACTGGTTCTTGTTGGTGGCGCCGCTTAGATTCTGGTTGCTGTTGTTCTTTGCGTTCTTCGTTTGCTGGGCTCCTGTGGAGGGATCGACTGGTTGCCAGCCGCCATCGTTCCACTTGCTCCAGTCACCGTTGGAATCTTTTTTGTAGACGTTGCCATCAGCGCCCGCGTAGACGTTGTTGTTGTTCGCATCTTTCGCGACGAAGCCGCTGTTTCCGTTTTTACCTGTAGCGGCAGCTCCCGCGCTGCCCTTGGAAGTTTGGAATCCAGCGACAGTACCGTTGGCGTTTGAGTAGTGGCCCGCTTGAGCCCAGTTGTCGCCGTTGGTGACGACGCTGCTGCCCCACTGCGAGTACGCGTTGTGACCTTGCGACGTTTGGGCGTACGTTCCCGTCCACGGATTGTAGGCTTGCGCGTAGGTGTGTCCGCCGTAGGCATTTTGATAGGTGACTGCGCGGCCGTACGTTCCGGTGGTTGGATTGTACCAAGCGGCCGTGCCTGCGGAGGCGTACGGACCGTAGACGGCGTGCGCGACGCCGTAAGTTCCCGTGTACGGGTTGTAGTAGCTTGCGACGCCGTACGTGTATGGATATGGATAGTAGATCGGATAGCGCGGGCCATAATAAATGTACGGCGGATAGTAGTAGCCGGTGCCGTAAACGACGCAGGCGCCGACCGCCATGCCGAGAACGAAAACGCCGAGGTAGCCGCTGGTGTAACTGGTTTGCACGGTTGTCGGCGTGGGATTCGAGACGACGACGTAGGTGACGTTGTAGACGGGCGAGCTTGGCGGAATTGTGTAAATCACCGCGGGAACGGTGTCGGCGGTCTTCCATGGACCGCTTGCGTTCACCGAGATAAACCAGATTCCCTGGTAGCAGAGGTAGTAGGCGCTGCCGACGCGGATCACTCTGTTTTGCGTGTTCACTGCGTAATACATCGTGGTGCCTTCGATCACGACGAATTGCGGCTCGCCTGCGTAGATCACTTTCACGCTGGCTTCGGCTGCGGCGCGATTTACAACGGCGGTGGTGGGAACTTGCGCGAGGAGCACTGCGTCGCTGGCTTCCTGCGTGCCGGGAACGGAAACGAGAACGTTGGAGTACGGCTTGCCGACCGAAATTTTCGCAAAGTCGGCTGGGAGATCATTGCCTGCGTAGAGCCAGGGCGCATTGATATTCCCGGCGCGGAACCAGCGCCCGGAGAGAAGTGCGTAGACTTGGTTGTCGGGCTTGTGAAGGAAGACGCTGTCTTCAGTGTTCGTCGCGTAGGAAAGACTCGTGCCGGCGATGGGCGCATAGACTGGCGCGCCGCGAAAGACGATCAATTCTGCGGGGTGCTCGGTGAAGAAAACTTTTGGCGCGGGGGGCGCTCCGGCGGGCGGCGGAACTTGTTTCAGGACGCCATCCCAATTTTGCCCTTTGGGCAGCTTGGCCATTTCGGCGGGAAGCTTGGCGGTTGCGGTCCACGGGCCCGAAGGCTCTTTCGATTTCAGCCAGGTTTTGCCGCTGAGGAGAAAATATTCGCTACCGTCGTTGAAGAGATCCCAGTTCGTATTCACAACATACTTGAGATTGGTGCCTTCGATGGGAACGAGGACGGGTTTGCCGTCAACCATCAGGACGATCGCCGGGGTGGTGCTGGCAAAAATCGTGGGAACTTGCGTGCTGACCGCTGCGGAGTTGACCGGCTCTTTGACTTTCTCGAGGCTCGCGATCATGTGGTTGAGCGAGACGTTGAAGGTCATAGTGGGGTAGACGTGGCTGATTTTCTGCTGCATTTCGGCTTCGTGCTCGGGATCGAGAGTTGGAAAGCGGGAGCTGAGGACTTCGATATCGCTGACGTAGACGGTGCGTTCGCTGACGTTGGCAAGAGTATTCGCGCGCCATGAAATTACGCCGAGGATTTGCTTGCCTCCGGCGGGCGTGATTGAAATCGCGGTGTCGGCTACGAGGGTGCGGTATTTTTCCCAGGACTTGAGCTGCGGTTGGTAGACGATGATGTGGTTGCCGTCTCGGTCGATTATTTTGGGCCAGGCGGGGGCGACGGGCGCGGAAGCAGCGGCTGCCGGCGAGGTGACGCTTGTTGTTGAAGCGCTGAGCGGGGCGAGGGGATAAGTGCCGATTAGAAGTGTGAGCGCGATGACGACTGCCAAGGCTGCTTTCATTCTTTGCATTTCGTATCCTCGATGGGAACTTTCCAAACGTGATGGTCTGCGCGCAGGATGAGGCAGTGCGCTGTCAGGACCAGCTGCCGTGGTTCCTTAGTTTCTTGGGTTGAGATCGGGCGGATTCTACATCAAGTGGAGAAGTGTGGGGGAATAGAAAACGCGGATAGCGAAATTGGACGGCGGGATCCTTCGCTTCGCTCCAGATGACGGATTGGACGATTGCGATGATAGATGACCAAATGAGACCTCAGGAAAACCAACTGTGCCGCGGGTCTCTTGAATTGTGACGACGGGGAGCTAGCGGCCTGGGCGCAGGCTGAAGCCTACGCTACTTAAAGGCGCCGATCGCCGTGGAGGGGAGTGTAGTAAGAGTCGCCGGCGCAGGCGCGGCAGAGGGTGCGGCCGTTTACGCTGACCTCGCGTTTGAAATTGATGCCTTCGCCGCATTGGGCGCAGACGACGCGGGGGCCTTTGAAGCCGGGGAGATCTTCGGGATGAATTTCCACGCGAACCCACTGTTTGTCGAATAGCTCGTTGTCGGGAATCACGCGGTAGGCTTGCTGCTGGCCTTTTTCTTTTTCGAGTGCGGGGAACATTTCGTTGGCGCGTTTTTTGGAATCTTCGCGGGCGACGATGCGGACGGCGCGGCCGGTTTCGAGGTCCACGAACGTGGCGGCTACTTTTCCCCAGTCGAAAAATTTGAGAGCGCGCTTGCCGAGGCGGCAATTGGCGACGAGAGCGACGGCGTCCGTCATGCAGCGATCGATTTCGACGTAGGTGACGATGCGCTTCCGTTCGCGGATGGGATCTTCGATGCCGAGTTCGCGGAGGCCGAGCATGGCGAGTCGCACTCCGAGCACTTGGCCGGCGCAGATGTGGCCGTGGGCGACGGTGGCGTCTTCGAGGTATTGGTCGAGGGTTTTCATTTTTGGGTGCTTTGTGATTATAGGACGGATTTGCACGCGGGCGTGGGCGGCTTGATTTTGGGCGATTGCTTGGGGTGGGTTGGGATGCTTCACGTCGGGCATCTTGGTCGGATGCTTTCCCTTCCTGCGTCAGGGCGGGCAGGATGACAGGCAAATGAAATTCAAAAAACAAAATGCGAAGTCAAAAGAGCCGGCGGGACGCCGGCGTTACGGAATTGCAACCGAGCTGTTGGCTAGTGCGGGGTCTGGGGTGTTGCTGCGGCGATTGATTAGGAACGCGCCGACGGTGACTGCGATCGCCAGGGCTAGGAGGGAGCCGTCGCGTAAGAGGGTCATGGGGCCTAGGCGTTCACCGGGGCCGAAGCAGCCGCAATTTATTTCGAGGCCGAGAAAATAGGAGCGGACCATTACGGCGAAGAAAACCGTGAGTAGCAGAGTGGTGACGAGCGCGGCGTAGCGCAGCGCGAGGCCGCTTAGGAGCCAGAGGCCTACGAAAAGTTCGAAGGGCGGGAGGAAGTGGGCTGCTGGGCTGACGATTGCGGGCGGGAGGAGTTGGTAGGAGTCAACCTGCATGGCGAACATGGAGAGAGAGACGCGCATCGAGCCCATTGACCAGGGTACTGGGGCCTGGGGTTTTAGTTTTGCGTAAGCGGCGACGATGAAGATGGCTGCGAGCGCGATGCGGCCGATGGTCAACAGGATTTTAGCGGTTGTTTGTCGCGACGTGTCAGTCATGTTTGGTCAGGAGAAGCATTTCAATTTGGATGCGTGGGGAGCTTCAGGGGCTAAAGCTCTTACTCCTTGGGCAATTTTATGTCGCCCCTGAAGGGGCGACCCACAAAGCTCTCGTCGTTCGACGCGCCACGAGCTACTGGCTCATCAGGGAATCTAGATACTGCTTCATGATGGGCCAGGTGAAGATGCCGGACATTGGCGGGTAGCGCTGGCCTTTGTAGGTGATGACTATCGTCGGCGTGGAGTTGACTGGCACCTGTTTCCCCAGGGCTTGATCTTGCTGGATGAACGTGTCGAGCTCGCAGGAATGGCCGGTTGTCGCGGCGCCGGTGTTGCCGGGAGTTTGTGTGAGGCAGCCGGCTACCAGTTTTTGCACGCGCTTAAAGTCTGTGGGTCCCAGGGCTGTGGAGATGTATTGCTCCATGCTTCCGTCTTTCGTCCATTTGTCCTGGTTGTCGAAGAGAGCTGCGTCGACGGTTTCAAATCTTCCGATGCGAGCTGCGGCGTTGGTCCAGCGGGCGGCGTCCATTGAAAAGGGGTGCATGGGAAGAGGGAAATCGCGGTGGACGAGGTAGACCTTTCCGGAGGCTACATAGTCGTTGATCATGTAGCGCAAGGTGTTCTCGAAGAAGGAGCGGCAAGCGGGGCATTGATAGTCGCTGAAAACTTCCATCGTAATCGGGGCGGATTTCGTGCCAATGGCTTTCATTGGCGCCGGGAGGGACTCGGCAGCGGCAGGCTTTGCGTGCGCTTTGGTGCTGACGGATTTGGTTTGCGCGTAGCTCGCGGGCACAAAGATCAACGCGAGGGTGAATAGTGGTGCCAGCGCATAGAATCGAATTCGGCGCGCTGGATGAATTGAAAGATTCAACTGTGCCTCCCGAGCGTGGTTGAGCGACGTCAATAGCTTCAGAATTGAATTCGAACGACCATTGTAGCCCGAATTAGTTCACCTTTGAACCGAGCGATGAAGAGGCGGTGCTTAGGTGCAAAGGCGTGCCTTAATTTGGCGGGTAGTGTGATGCCGGGGTTGACGGGTTGGTTCGATTTGGAACTGGGGTGACCCAATGCAGTCCGACAACAAAAATCAGGAGAAAAGTCAAAAGAGGCGGCGGGACGCCCTTTGTGCCTAAGGACAAGCCGGCGTTACGGAATGGCAGATGTGCCGGTGAAGTGCTGGGCGCATTGTCTGCGTGATTTGGCCTTGGTGTTGTTCAAGGCTATTATATGCAATGGTATACGGGCGCATAGATAACTTGACAATGTAACACTCAACGTGTATTATAGCGGCTGCTTTGGCTGGCACGGTTGCAGATCGAGGCGAGCGGAAAGCACTAGGAGCGATTTTATGAGCAAGATTATAGGTATTGACTTGGGCACGACCAACTCGGTGGTGGCCGTGATGCAGGGAGGCGAACCAACCGTCATCCCGAACCAGGAAGGGGCGCGAACGACGCCGTCGGTAGTCGCGATCACGAAAAGCGGCGAACGCCTGGTAGGCCAGGTGGCGAAGCGGCAAGCGATCACGAACCCCGAAAACACCGTGTATTCGATCAAGCGATTTATGGGCCGGCGCTTTGACGAAGTGACGGAAGAAGCGAAGCGCGTGCCCTACAAAGTGGTGAAAGGGCCGAACGACGACGTGCGCATCGACATTTCCGGCAAGGTGTACACCCCGCCCGAAATCTCGGCGATGATTCTTCAAAAGTTGAAGACCGCCGCTGAGGATTTTCTGGGCGAGAAGGTGACGAAGGTGGTCATCACCGTTCCGGCGTATTTCAACGACAGCCAGCGGCAAGCGACGAAACAGGCTGGCGAAATTGCGGGCATGGAAGTGGCCCGGATTATCAACGAGCCGACGGCGGCTGCGCTCGCGTACGGATTGGACAAGAAGAAGGATGAAACGATCGCCGTGTACGACCTGGGCGGCGGAACGTTCGACATTTCGATTCTGGAAGTGGGCGAAGGCGTGGTGGAAGTGAAGTCGACGAACGGGGATACGCACCTCGGCGGCGACGACATCGACCAACGCATCGTGGATTGGATCGTTTCTGAGTTTAAGAAAGAGCAGGGCATCGACCTCGGCAAAGATCGCATGGCGATCCAGCGGCTGAAGGAAGCGGCGGAGAAAGCCAAGATCGAACTTTCGCAAGTGATGGAGACTGAGATTAATCTGCCGTTCGTCACCGCGAATGAATCCGGGCCGAAGCACCTGCAATTGAAGCTGACGCGCGCAAAGCTCGAGCAATTGATGGAAGACTTGTTGCAGCGGACGGTTGGTCCAGTGAAGCAGGCGTTGGCCGACGCGGGAATTACGGCGGACAAAATCGACGAGGTGGTGCTGGTTGGCGGTTCGACGCGAATTCCGCGCGTGGTGGACATCGTCAAGAGCCTCTTCAACGGGAAAGAGCCGCACAAGGGCGTGAACCCGGATGAAGTGGTGGCGGTGGGCGCTGCGATTCAAGGTGGCGTGCTGGCGGGCGAAGTGAAGGACATTCTCCTGCTGGACGTGACACCGCTTTCGCTGGGCGTTGAGACGCTGGGCGGAGTGATGACGCCGCTGATTCAGCGGAACACGACGATTCCGACGCGCAAGTCGGAGACGTTTTCGACGGCGGCGGACAACCAGACGTCGGTTGAAATCCATGTGCTGCAGGGCGAGCGCCCAGTGGCAAGCGGCAACCGGTCGCTTGGTAAATTCCACCTGATTGGAATTCCGCCGGCGCCGCGTGGCGTGCCGCAGGTGGAAGTGACGTTTGACATCGATGCGAACGGCATCTTGAACGTCTCCGCCAAGGACATGGCCACGAACAAGGAACAGAAGATCACGATTACCGCTTCGACCGGCTTGAGCAAGGAAGAGGCGGAGCGCATGAAGAAGGAAGCAGATGCGCACGCGACCGAAGACAAGCAGCGGCTTTCGGAAGTGGAAGCGCGTAACCGGCTGGACAACCTTGTTTATCAGACCGAGAAACTCGTGAAGGAGAACCGCGAAAAGTTGGGCGAGACAGATGCGAAGTCGGCTGAAGAAGCCATCGAAGAGGCGCGACGAGCGTTGAACGAGGGCGGGCTCGACCGGTTGAACGCGGCGGCGGAAAAGCTGACGAAGATCTCGCACACGATTGCGGAGACCATGTACAAGTCGCAGCAAGCGGCGGGAAGCGCGGCCGGCGCGGGTGCCGGGGCTCCGGGCGCGGGGCACGATAGCGGCGGAGCGAGCGGGTCATCCAGCGGTCCATCGGGCTCGTCGGGAAGCGGACAAGGCGATGTGGTGGATGCCGAGTTCGTGGACGTGGACGACTCGAAGAAGCCGAACTAAGGACGGCCGCTTTGTAGCCGTTGAAGTTGAGTGAACAAACTGAATGCAGCAAATGGGGCGGGAGCTGGCGCGAGCAAGCCCCGCCCGTTTTGCTGTGAGGGCTGGATTGGCTGACTGGAAAATTTCGATTGGAGAGCCAGTTGACGACGAGCGGGATTCAGCGGGCAAGTGCGCCGCAAGCGGTTACGAAGGTTCGCGATAATTATTTTCTGATTCAGGTTTCGATTACGGAGACGCCGAGCGCGGATTGGCGGCGGTTGTTTTATGACGCGCAGGGGCAGGACGTGCCGGCGGATTTTGCGCCGCGGTCGATTGAGATTACCGGAACGTTTTTGAGATTCAAGGCGGACCCCGCCACCGTGGAAGAGAAGATCGCGGTGCTGGATCGCTGGATAGGGAAGGCGAGCCAGAAAGAAGCGGCGATGGCGGGGCGCACGGAAGTACAGAGACAAAAAGCGGAAGAGGCGGCGCGCGAGGCGCAGGAATTGGGTGAGTGGAACGCGCGCTGGGCGAAACTTTAAGGATTAGCGAAAGCAAGAATGGCTACGACAACGAAGCAAGATTATTACGAACTGCTGGGAGTGCCGCGCAAGGCGTCGGTGAAGGAAATTCGCGGGGCGTATCGTAAACTCGCGCGCAAATATCACCCCGATCTGAATCCGGGCGACAAATCAGCGGAAGAAAAATTCAAGCAGATACAGGAAGCGTACGACGTTCTGTCGGACACGAAGAAGCGGCAGATGTTCGACCAGTTTGGATTCAACGTGCCTGGGCAGGGAGGAGTGCCGCCGCAGGGAGCGGGTTATGGCGGTGCGCCGGAAGATATTCATTTCGATTTTGGCGGATTTGATTTTGGCGGAGGCGCTGGTGGCGGAGCGGGGGCGGGCGGCGGAGGGACGAGTTTCCGCGATTTGTTCAGCCAATTTTTCCGCAGCCAGAATGCGGCGCAGCAGGGAGTGGAAGAGGAGCCGGGGACTGATCTGGAATATCAGATCGATATCACGTTTGCGGAGGCGATGCGCGGGACGGTGAAGAAGTTGAGTTTCACGCGGCTGGATGTGTGCAATGTGTGCCATGGAAGCGGCGTGGAGCCAGGCGAGGCGAAAGTTTGTCCCACGTGCGGCGGGACGGGGCACGTGACGCAGACGAGCGGGAAGATGCGCTTTCAGGTGAACTGCTCGCGATGCGGCGGCTCGGGGCGGTTACACACGATTTGCAAGAATTGTGGCGGTGAAGGGCGCGTGCCGAAGATGGAGACGATTGACGTGCGGATTCCGCCAGGGGCGCATACGGGTTCGCGGGTGCGCGTGGCCGGGTATGGAAATGCGGGGACGAGTGGCGGCCCTCCGGGCGACCTTTACATCATTACGCGCGTGCAGCCGCATCCGTTTTTTGATCGGCGCGGAGACGATCTGTATACGGCGGTGCCGGTGACGGTGACGGAAGCGTCGCTTGGGGCGAAGGTAGAGGTACCGACGATTGACGGGCGCGCGCAGGTGCGGATTCCGCCGGGGACGAATAGCGGCAAGAAATTGCGGCTGCGGGAGAAGGGTGCGCCGTCGTCACGACAACCGGGAAAGCGCGGCGATCAAATTATTGAAGTACAGGTGGTGGTGCCGAAGCCGGAAGACGAGCGTGTGCGGAATCTCCTGAAGGAGCTGAGCAAGATCGATCCTGAGGATCCGCGCAAGGAATTGTTTGCAAAGGCGGCGGTATAACGAGGGAATTGCGGGAGCAAGGAGAAGTGCAATGGCAGGGCGGCCGAGAAAAAAAGCGAAAGCCGGCTACATGATCAGCGCGGTGGCGGAGTTGTACCGGTTGCATCCGCAGACGCTGCGGCTATATGAGCGCGTGGGGTTGCTGAAGCCGTCGCGTTCGCAGGGAAATACGCGGCTTTACACCGATAGCGATCTGGAGCGGTTGGAAGTGATTTTGAATTTGACGCGCGAGCTGGGCGTGAATCTTGCAGGCATCGAGATCATTTTGAATATGCGGGACAAAATGGGCGAGATGCAGGCGCAGATGGAAGCGTTCATAAAATTCGTGCGCGGCGAAATGGCTCGCGGATTTGCGGCGCCGGATGAACGGAAAGTCCGCAATGCGATTGTGCGCTTGGCGCCGCGGCCAGCGATTCGAGTCGAAAAATAAGTAGAGCTTCGGTGCGGCATCCGCGAATTTAGTAGCGCCTCCAGTTCTTTCCACAGATTTGATTTCTTCCACAGGGTCGAGTGTGCTTGCGTGAAGCGGACGCGGCGCATATTCTTCTTAGCGATGGCACAAGCAGATTGTTCCGATTGTCAGGGAAGCGGCTGGAAGATCGTCGAGCGAACTGCGCCGGGAGCGCAGCCGCTAGCGGCGGATCGGCCTGGCTCTGGTATTGGCGAGCCGAAAATGGTGTGGGCGGTGCCGTGCGATTGCACGAAGAGCGAGCAGCCTGACCGGGCGTTGGCGCGTGCGCGCATTCCGGGACGTTACCGTCATTGCGATTTCGAAAATTTCGAAACGGACAACGACATCGAAAATGTAGCGCGAGAGCAACTGCAGGTTTGGAATCGCAGCCTGGCGCAGGCAAAGCTTGTGGTGCAGCGGTTCGCGCAGGAGTTTCCGTATCCTTCGGGCAATGAGAATGGCCTGCTGCTGATGGGGCCGTGCGGCGCGGGGAAGACGCATCTAGCGGTATCCGCTCTGAAGCAAATCGTTTCGCGTGGCCATGGGGGAATTTTCTACGATTACCGCGATCTGCTGAAGCAGATTCAGGACAGCTACAACGCCGAGAGTCAATCGACGGAATTGAGCGTGCTTGAGCCCGTATTGAAGGCCGAACTTCTTGTGCTCGACGATGTGGGGTCGAGCAAGCCATCGCTTTGGGCGCTTGAGACGGTGGGGCATGTTCTCAACACTCGATACAACGAAAAACGAGTGACTGTGCTGACCACGAACTACCTGGATGCCGATCCGACAGCGGGAGCAGGGCCGCGTGTCGCTGGGACGCGTGCACCGTCGATTGAGGACTCGCTTACGGAGCGAGTGGGCAAACGGATTCGTTCACGGCTGTATGAGATGTGCCGCACGGTAGAAATTTCCGCACCCGATTACCGCAAAGAGATTCGCAACATCAGCCGCGCTGGCGCGTGAGCCTTGGTCGAAACAATAATTCGACGCAGCGGCCCAATTGCTCCGTAAAGGTACTCTCGGCCCTACCTCTGGACACAGACAGAACGGAATTCCATCGGCAATCCGCGGGGACACATTAGGATTTCGTAATGAATCATTCATACAATGCGCCATGGCGGCGATGTAGAATTCCACCGTTTTGTTGACAAGCCGCAAACCGGACGCGTATCATCGCTACGATACGGCGTTTCTGGCGCGGACGCTGTTCCCCTTCATTGCTCAAAACCCAGCTGGGTGGAATAACCGAGGCCAAACTCTCGGCAGGCAATGAACGAATCCGTATGGAGGCCGCTCTCAATGTCACCCGAACACGACAATAATCTTCAACCGACTCTGGAAATGTCAGCTTCCGAATCTTCGGCGGATGCGCCGCAGACTGCAGCGCCCCAGACGAAGACATCCCCGGGAACCGGCGCTGCAACAGCAGCAGCACGCGCGCTAGATCCTGTGCCGAGCGCTCCAGCGGTCGAAGAAAGTGCGGGGATAAGTGCGTCTACCGACGGACACGGAGCGAGCGGAACGATTGCGCCGGTAAGCGGCACGGAAGAAAGTTCGACCCAGGCGACTGAGGCGCATGAGGCGCATGAAGCGGTGCCTGAGGCGTCGGTGGGCACGAATGAGGACGGAGTTGGGGCGGAGATTTCCGGTGAGATGGCCGGGGCGGAAACCGCGGAGAGCAGCGAGACGATGGACCAGCTGCTCGATCAGTTCCCGACACCGGAGCCGGCGGTAACGGAAGGCGAAATTTTCGACGGGCGCGTGCTTGCAGTGACCGATGCGGGCGTGATCGTGGATGTGGGCGGCAAGTTCGAAGGATTGGTCCCCGCGCAGGAATTCGCCGAGTCAGGCTCGGCGATTGAATTTGGCCCGGGCCAGACGATTGAAGTCGAGCGTCTCCACGAGCACAAGGATGGCTACGTGCTGCTGTCGCACGTACGAGCGCACCGGCGGCGCGTGTGGGAACGAATCGAGAAATCCTACCGTCAACATTCGGACATCAAGGGCAAGGTATCCGAGCGGATCAAGGGCGGCTTGGTAGTTGACATCGGCGTGCGCGCCTTCTTGCCGGCTTCGCAAATCGAATTGCGGCCGGTGCACGACCTGGAAGGGTGGAAAGATCGCGAGATCGACGTTCGCGTCCTCAAGCTGAACCGCAAGCGCGGAAATGTGGTGGTGAGCCGGCGCGCGATCCTCGAAGAGGAGCAGAAAGCGAAGCGCGAAGCTTTGCTGGCAACCATGTCGGATGGCGCGGTGGTTACGGGGCGTGTAAAGAACGTGACGGATTACGGTGTATTTGTTGATTTGGGCGGAATAGATGGTTTGCTCCATGTGAGCGACCTGGTGTGGGGACGCGTGCCACATCCGTCGTCTGTGGTGCAGGCGGGCGAAGAAATTCAGGTTCAAATCCTGAAATTCGACAAGGAAAAGCAGCGCATCTCGCTGGGCCGCAAGCAATTGCTGCCTGATCCCTGGGCCACGGTGCCGGAGCGCTTCCCAGTGGGAACGCGTGTGAAAGGCAAGATTGTGGGCGTAACGGATTACGGCGCGTTCGTGCAAATCGAGCCGGGTGTGGAAGGACTCGTGCACGTTAGCGAAATGAGCTGGTCAAAGCGCGCGAAGCACCCGTCGAAGATCGTGAAAGTGGGAGACGAAGCGGACGTGGTAGTGCTGGAAGTGAAGACGGATCAGCGGCGCATTTCACTCGGCTTGAAGCAGACGCAAGTGGACCCATGGGAAGCGGCTGCGGAGAAATATCCGGTGGGAACGATGGTCAGTGGCCGCGTGCGGAATCTTGCCGACTTTGGCGCGTTCGTTGAAATTGAAGAAGGCATGGAAGGGCTGATCCACATCAGCGATGTGAGCTGGACCGAGCGGATCAAGCACCCGAGCGAAAAGTTCAAGAAGGGCGACACGATACAAGCGAAAGTGCTGAAAGTGGATTCGCAGAACCGGCGGCTTTCGCTGGGAATCAAGCAGGTGAATGATATCTGGGCGAACTGGTTTGGAGAGCACAAGATCGGCGACCTTATAAAAGGGAAAGTGGCGCGAGCTACCGATTTCGGCGCGTTCGTTGAGTTGTCCGATGGAATTGAGGCGCTTTGTCACGTTTCGGAGATTGAGGAACGCCGTCCGAAAGGCGATCGCGACAAGGAACGCGAAAAGGGTTCACGCGGTGCCCGCGTCACCGCCGTGTTGACGCCCGGCCAGGAATACGAATTCAAGGTCCTGCGGCTCGAGCCCGAACAACACAAGATCAGCTTGAGCTACCGGGCGGCGCAGAAGCAGGCCGAGAAGCAGGAGATTGAGTCATTTCGAGCGACAAAGTCGCCGAAATCGTCGCCCACAGCGACGATCGGCGATGCGATTCTAGCCAAGCGGCAAGCAAACTAGAATTAGAGGATTAGGAAATCGGGTTCGCCCACGTGGGGTGAGCGGCCACACTCTTTTCCCTAAATGAAATTCGTTTACCTCGGCGTAATTTGATGATATGCAAAGGTATGCGGCGCCCCACCCCGGCTCGCAATCGGCCAGTCGCCCGGAGATACTGAAGAGGAGGCTCACGTCCCCATGGCAGAAGCTGCGGGAGTGCACGAAAACAAAGAACATACGATGACGAAGGCGGAGCTCGTGGAAGAAGTAACGCGCGTCACCGAGCTACCGCGAAAAGAATCGGAAGCCGTGGTCGAGACCATATTCGACAGCATCATCGCGGCGCTGCAGGCTGACGACAAGATTGAAATTCGAGGCTTTGGAAGTTTTCGAACGCGGCAGCGCCGGGGCCGGACGGGCCGAAATCCGAAAACGGGCGCAAAAGTGGAAGTGCCGCCGAAGAAAATTCCGTATTTCAAGCCCAGCAAAGAGCTGAAAGATTACGTGAATCACCCGCGAGCGGCGGGCTCCTCTGAATCCGGCGCGCAGAGCTAAGCGGGATGGATTATCTGTGGACGCCGTGGCGGTATCGCTACATTGCCGACGCGGGAAAGGATAGCGGGTGTATCTTCTGCGACGCGGTGGCTGCAAATGACGATAAGAAGACCCAAATCGTATTCCGCGGCGCCACTTGTTTCGTAATCCTCAATCGCTATCCTTACACCTCAGGCCATGTGATGGTTGTTCCCTATGCCCACGTCGCGGATCTTGCGGCGGCAAACCCTGAGATGCTGGCCGAGATGATGCGAATCGCGCAGCGCGTACAGGTGGCCTTGAAGCAAACGTATCATCCCGATGGATTCAACCTGGGGATGAATCTTGGGCGAGCGGCTGGAGCGGGAGTGACGGGGCATCTGCATTTGCACGTGCTGCCGCGCTGGTCGGGCGACGCGAATTTCATGACCGTGGTTAGCGAGACGCGAGTTGAGCCGGAAGATTTGTCGACGACGTACGAAAAACTACGAAAGGCCCTGAACGGATAACCCATGGAAACTGTCGATCGAGAACAGCTGTTGAGATTGTTGAGTGCGTCACGCAAGAAGCTTTTGGAATCAGCCGAAGGGCTTACGGACGAGCAGGCGCGGATGCGTCCTGCGGAGGATCGCTGGTCGATTCTCGAATGCGTCGAGCACGTCGGACTCGTGGAAGATGGGATGTTCGCTACGGTGACGACGAAGCTGGGGCCGCCGGAGACTCCGATCGATCGCGCGCGCGAGCAGAAAATCATCAGCAGTGTGACGGATCGCAGTCAAAAATTCGGAGCGCCGGAGTTCGTGAAGCCGGCCGGAAAATTTGCGACTTTGGCGGAAGCTCTCGAGCATTTTCAGCAAAGCCGCGCGCGTACGATCGATTATGTTGAAAAATGCGATCAGGATCTCCGCGCGCTTGTGGGCCCGCATCCAGCCCTGGGGAAGGCCACTGGCCAGGAATTGATGATCGTGCTTGCGCTACATCCGGCGCGGCATGCGTTGCAAATCCTCGAAGCGCGCGAGGCTCTCGGGCTGGATTGAGCGATCAGTTTTTCTTCAGGCAGTGTACCGACACCGAAAAATCTAACGCTCACGTACCCTCACGGTGGATACTGTTCAAGTTACTTGACTCAGCGAATAGAACTTGGCATCATCACGCCATCCCACGATGCCTGAATCGCTTTCAATGGTCGGCGCCGGGTCTCCGGGTTTCCCGGTGTCGTCCTACCTCAGTAACTATCTCCGGCCGACGTTTAAGCACGCGCTTCGAATCTGGTGGGCATTCTTTTGGCAAACGACCCTAATTTCCGCAATTTTGGCGGCTGCGATCGAGTTTGGGATGCTGGGAGTGGTTTACGAACACAGGAACATACGAGGAAATCTGATTGGACCCATCGTGTGGTTCATGCCCTATGTGATCAGCTACGTAGTAGCTTTCTTCATCATAGAATACATTCTTCACAAAAGGTTCCCCCACTTCCGAATCGGTCTCGTATCAAGCGGAAGCAAATTCACTTCGCAGGCTTTCCCCGCCACTCTCGCTCGCACTGCGCGAGTCTGGTGGACTTATTCGTGGCGAAGCGTCATTTGGCGTCTCATTATTTTTTTCGTTGCTTCAATTCCGATTGGCGCGTTACTCGGAATCTTCACGCGAATGCCGGCGGCGCAAGCCGTTGTACGGATCTTAGTGATCATCGCTATCGATGCGGCGGCTGGGCTGTTCGTCTTCTACGCGAATATCCTCGATGAGGACTTTGGCGATTTCCGCGTTTGTGTGCTGCCTCTTCCGAACGATCCGGCTGCTTCCGCGTTGCCTGTTGCCACTCCCATAGCGACGTAGAGAACTGATCGTTCTTCCGGCGCATTTCTCCTTTCTTATTCGCGCTACGCAGCCTAGAATTTGTGTTCATATTTTGTTTCAGAGAACGACATACAAGGAACTCCATCTTGAACCTGGAACTTACTGAAGAGCAGCAGCTTCTGCAGAAGAGCGTGCGCGAATTTGCGGAGGCGGAAGTAAAGCCGCTGGCAAAGGAAATTGACGAAACGGGGCGGTTTCCGCGCGATACGTTCAAGAAAGCGGCCGAGCTGGGGCTCACAGGCGTGGCGCTGCCTGAGAATTATGGCGGCGCGGGAATGGATCACGTCAGCTACACGATCGTGATTGAGGAAATCGCGCGCGTGTGCGCTTCGACGAGCGTGATTTTGTCGGTGCAGAATTCGCTCTACTGCGATCCGATTTATCGTGTAGGGACTGAGGAGCAGAAGCAGAAATTTCTGGTTCCCTTTGCGCGCGGGGAAAAAATTGGTTGCTACGCGCTTACCGAACCTCAAGCGGGCTCGAATGCGGCGGCGCTTCAGACGAAAGCGGTTCGCAAGGGCGATACTTACGTAATTAACGGCACCAAGGCTTGGATCACGAATGGAGGAGCGGCAGACGCGGCGATTGCGTATGTGAATACGCAGCCTGAGAAAGGCGAAAAGGGAATCACAGCGCTGATCATCGAGAAAGGCACCCGGGGATTCAGCGTCGGCAAGGAAGAGAAGAAGCTCGGCATTCATGGCACAGCGTGCACCGAGCTGGTGTTCAGCGATTGCGTTGTACCGGCGTCGAATCGAATCGGAGAGGAAGGCGAGGGTTATAAAGTGGCGCTCTCGACTCTCGACGGTGGGCGTATCGGCATAGCGGCGCAAGCTACGGGCATTGCGCAGGGAGCATTCGAGGCGGCGCTTTCTTACGCGCAGCAGCGGCAGGCATTTGGGCATCCGATCGCGGATTTTCAGGCGATTCAGTTCATGCTGGCGGACATGGCCACGGAAATTGACGCAGCGCGGTTGCTGGCGCGGCGAGCGGCGTGGAAGCAGGATTCGGGAGCGCGTTTTTCGATGGAAGCGGCGATTGCGAAACTATTCGCCAGTGAAATGTCGACGCGCGTGGCACATAAGGCGATTCAGATTCACGGAGGCTATGGGTATAGCAGCGAGTACCCCGTCGAGCGCGCGTATCGCGATGCTCGCATTACTGAGATTTATGAAGGGACCAGCGAGATTCAGCGGCTTGTAATTGCCGCCTGGGTTTTGAAATCTTATTAAGTACTGGTAACTTTCCCGCACATTCGATCCGCAGTGTATTCTTTTCTCGATGCTTGAACTTGATTGCGGCCTGGAATTCGACGCCGGGCATGATGAGCTATTTTTCACGGCGCTTCCTGCTCGCTCCGGCGTCTTGTTGATCGAAATGCGCGAGGCTGGAGCACAACCTTACCTAGCGCGCACCGCTGATATCCGTCGCGCTGCCGAGCGGCTGCTGCGCGAACCTGAGGCGGCTTCGAAGCGGCTGAATCTGCGGAATGTCGCTGCAGGTGTGCGTTACCGGGTGACCGGATCGAAATTCGAGCAGACGATTGCTTTGTACGACTGTGCCCGCGTGAAATTTCCGAAACGTTATCGCGATCTGCTACGTTTGCGGCCACCAGCTGTTTTGAAAGTGAATTTGCACAATGCGTATCCGCGCTGTTATGTGACGCGGCGGATTTCCGGGGACGGCGGATTTTATTTTGGTCCGTTTGCTTCGCGGAAGAGCGCGGAGGCGTTCGCGGAGGGATTTCTCGACCTTTTCAAAATGCGGCGTTGTCAGATCAAGATCCGCCGGGACCCGGAGTTTCCGGGATGCATTTATTCGGAGATGAAGATGTGTCTGGCGCCCTGTTTCGCGGGGTGCACGAAAGAAGAATACGATCTGGAGACGGGCCGCGTCGTGGCGACGCTTGCGACTTCCGGTGAAGCGCTTACCGAGGAACTGGAGCGCGATCGCGAAGCCGCGAGCGAAGCGCTCGATTTCGAGCGTGCTGCTGCCGTGCACAAGCGGCTCGAAAAGGCCACGGCGGCGCTACGCGGGCTTCCTGAAGTCGCGCGGCGAATTGACGAGCTCGATGCCGTGATCCTGCAGCGAGGGGTGGAGGAGAAATCTATTATTGTGTTTCCCGTGCTGGCGGGGCTTCTGGCCGAGCCGATATTTCTGCGATTCGGAGAGTTGTCGAGTGAACCGAGGTCGGTGGAAGCGATCCTCAAGCGGGGACTCGAGCGACCTGGTGGCACGAATGGTCCCGACTTAAAAGACGGGGCGCAACAGCCGGAGGTCGGCGCGCCTGCGGACGACGTCCATCCTTCGAGCGCTGATTGGCGTTCGGAATACGGGCTACGGGACGCGCCGGTGCAGCGCTCCGAGCATCTCGCGATTCTTGCGCGATGGTTTTACTCAAAGCCGCGCGACGGCGAAATTTTCTTCCGGGAAGGTGACTGGCCCTTCCGGCGTATCCTTCGCGCTTGTGGACGGTTGCTTGCGCCTCCGTCATCGAACCCTTCCGCACAATCCTCCGCATAATCGAAACCGGCAGAACTGCGCGGCGTCGTACAATTGAGAGAGATGGCGACCCCGCACCAGAAACGAACCCACGCAAAACCAGAGCTCGAAGATACCAGCCGAATTCCGCAGATGCTTCGCGCCCTGCGACATCGCAATTTCCAGCTCTTCTTCAGCGGCCAACTGATTTCGCTGATTGGCACCTGGATGGACAACATAGCGGAGGCGTGGCTCGTCTACCGGTTGACCGGATCATCGCTGCTACTGGGGACGGTGGCGTTCGCAGGGCAAATTCCAGTGTTTCTTCTGGCGCCGATAGGCGGGATGGTGGCGGACCGGTGGAATCGGCAGCGAGTGGTGATTGCCACGCAGGCGAGCTCGATGATGCTGGCAGGGATTCTAGCCGTCTTGACTTTGACCCGACGCGTCACTGTGTGGGAAGTTGTGGTGCTTGCGGCGCTGATGGGCGCGGTGAACGCCTTCGACATTCCCGCACGGCAGGCTTTCTTAGTAGACATGGTCGGGCGCGAAGACCTAATGAATGGGATTGCGCTCAATTCGTCAATGTTCAACGGCGCGCGCGTCATCGGCCCCTCCATCGCGGGCATTCTTGTTGCGAGCATCGGCGAAGGATGGTGCTTCGCGGCAAATTCGATCAGTTATATCGCCGTGATCATTGGGCTCCTGTTGATGCACGTGAACCGCGCTCCGGTTGAAACACTGCGCGTTTCGCCGTTCGAGCATATCGTCGAAGGCTTTCGGTTCGTGTGGAACACTGGCCCGATACGGGCGCTGCTGCTTCTCTTGGGACTCGTGAGCCTGGTGGCCATGCCGTACTCGGTGCTGATGCCTATTTTTGCGGCTAAAATTTTGCACGGGAATGCGCGGACTCTTGGCGTTCTGATGGGTGCGACGGGCGTGGGGGCGCTAGGTGGCGCGCTGACGCTGGCTTCGCGCACTGGAGTGAAGGGGCTCGGACGGTGGGTAGCGGTTGCTTGCGCCAGCTTCGGCACGTTTCTAATCTTATTTTCACTCTCGCGCTGGTACCTCTTATCCGTGGCATTGCTGGTTCCGGTGGGATTCGCGATGATGGTGCAGATGGCGTCGTCGAATACGCTGATTCAAGCCATGGTGCCCGACCGGCTTCGCGGACGCGCGATGGCGGTGTATTCGATGATGTTTATGGGGATGGCGCCGATGGGCGCGCTGTTATCAGGCTGGTCAGCGGACCACCTTGGGGCACAATGGACGCTGGCGATTGGCGGAGTGGGCGCGATCGTTGGTGCCGCGCTTTTCGCCCGCAATTTGCCTAAGATTCGTGTGGAAGCGAGGGAGTTGATTATCGCGCAGGGCATGGCAGGCGGTGAACCAGCGCAGGAAGTAACAGCGCGCAGCGCGCCGTAGAATATTGTAGATTGATCGTGTTGACAGAGGGGCGAATGTCATCTCCAGCAGCACACAATGACGGACGCATTGCCGGCTCAGCTACAGCACAGGGAACACTTCGATACGCGGCACGGTTCCAAGGGCGCTCTGCGCCAGGGCACTTTCGCGAAATTCCTGGCGGGCAAGTGCTTTCGTCCATCGGTATCGGAACTTATCTCGGCGAGCCCGACCCCAGGACAGACAACGGTTACGCGCAAGCGGTGGTTGCGGCGGTGGAAGGCGGCATTAACGTAATCGATTCGGCAATCAATTATCGTTTCCAGCGCAGCGAAAGGTCCATCGGCGAGGCATTGCGTGAACTAATGGCGAAGGGGTACGGCAGGGACGAGTTAGTGCTTTGCACGAAGGCGGGATTCCTGACGCCTGATGGCGAAATGCCCGCAGATCCGAATGAGTATTTCGCGCGCGAATTCCTCGATCGCGGTGTTTTCCAACCCGAAGAAATCGCAGCGGGATGCCATTGCATGGCGCCGAAATATCTAGCGGACCAAATGGAGAGAAGTCTAAGGAATTTTGGCGTCGAGGCCATTGATGTCTTCTACCTCCACAACCCCGAAACACAGCTGACCGAAGTCTCCGCTCCGGAATTTCGAAAAAGGATTCGCGATGCCTTCGCATTTCTCGAATCTGGGGTGGCTGAGCGGAAGATCGGTGCGTACGGAATGGCTACATGGAACGCGTTCCGTGAGGATCCTAAGTCGCCAGGCTATCTTTCGCTCGAAGCGATGGTGGAGATCGCCAGAGAGGCGGGGGAAACGCAGCATCATTTCCGATTCGTGCAGTTGCCGTTTAATCTCGCGATGCCGGAAGCGCTCACACGTCCAAACCAGACGGTCGCCGGAAAGACGATGCCGATGGTTCAGGCGGCGCGCGACCTGGGAATCAACCTCGTTACGAGCGCGGCTCTTCTGCAAGGGCAATTGACAAAGAATCTGCCGCCTTTTGTTCACTCCGCTCTGAAGCTGAAGAAAGAATCCGAGCTCGCGCTGCAATTTGCGCGTTCGGTGCCCGGGCTTACCGCGGCTCTTGTAGGCATGAGTCGTGTCGAGCACGTTCAAGCAAATCTTGCGCTCGTGGGCGTAGAACCAGCATCCCGCGAGCAGTTCATGATGCTGTTCGAGTCGAAGGGCTAGGCTGCGCTTCAGGATGAATTCGAATCAAGCACAGCGATGCGATCGGGATAACGCTCGTCCAGCCAGGCACCGATTGCTGCTGTCATCTGGTCCAGCTTCCCGGTGAAGAAATGATCGGCCCCCTCGACGATCACCAGCTTCTTCGGTTCCGGCAAGGCGTCAAACAGTTCATTTACGTTTTGTTGCGAGCCAAACTGGTCGCTTCCGCCTTGGACAAATAGCTTGGGCTTGCGGCATTCGTGCAGATAAGAAAGACTCACTGAATTCACAGGAATCCCGAGGCCGATCAAATCGGAAACGCGTTCGTCCTCGCAGCCTACGGCGAGCCCGACCCACGAACCGAAGCTGAATCCTGCCAGTACAATCGGGCGTCCTGGAAATTCGGCGGCTAGAAAATCGAGACCTGTGCGCACGTCGTCTCGTTCTCCGCGCCCTTTGTCGTGTTCGCCCTCGCTCTGGCCGGTACCGCGAAAGTTAAATCGCAGGACAGGAATTCCGCGCCGGTGCAGCGCTTTCGCTGCTTGGAAGACTACCTTGTTGTGCATCGTGCCGCCGAACAGCGGGTGTGGATGGCAGACGACGGCAGCGAGGTCAGGATTCGCTGATGCAGGAGTCCACAGCATGGCTTCAAGGCGGCCTGCTGGCCCCTGCAAGAACAAGCTGTGATGAAACACTTCAGCCATGGAAATCTTTCTTGAAACGTGATGCGAATCAAGTCTAGCCGACAGCGGCTGTACAGGAAAGTGCGGGTCCGAAATTCATTCGTTCGTTTCACAATGGGATTGGCCGCGATGCCCGTTTGGGTTTAGTGACGATAGGGAAAATTTCAAGTCTTTAGTACTACTCATAAATAGTTAATTCGCTTGTATTTCGTACCTGAAATCCACGGCGTATCGGTAAATTTGATTGCGCACGGATTAAAGCGGTGTTAGTTTTGGCGCAGATGACCGAACCGGCGGGAGGAGCGATGAACGAAGCTGTCGAGCGGCGCGCCGCGCGACGTTTCTCGATGATGCTCCCCCTGAAGGTGCGGTTCACATCCGGTGATAGCGTTACGGAGAAGGATGGGGAAACTCGCGACGTTAGCTTTCGCGGCCTCTATTTCTTGATCGAACCTGCTACTCCCGACACCGGCAGCTCAATTGAATTGGTCCTGACATTGCCGCAGCAGATCACGCTAGCCGGTGACGTACACATCCGCTGCTACGCGCGTGTGCTGCGCGTTGAGCCGCACAACGGCCGCCGCGGTGTAGCGGCACGTATCGAACGTTACGAATTCCTCCCTGCCTCCGCGTGACCAAAACCTCCCGCCGCTCATTCCTCAAGCGGCCTCACTACATCAAATAATTCGGGGTAGAATGCTGGATTGCATTACGTTCTGAGCGGACGGAGAAATCCATGTACCACTACGATCCAAATAGCGCACTGGACGAACTGCGCGATGATGCAGTGTTACCTCACCCCGTGCATCTGCGGGATATGATCTTACGGACGAAACTTGACCCTACAACTGCGCTCGATTTGAACCGCGAGTTCCAAGACTACTTGACGCGGTTCGGGGAGCTGCAAAAGGTAGCGCGCGAGATCTTGGAACGCATCGCGGCGGGCGCAAGAAAGGCTTCGGCGTAATAGCACATCAGCCGCACCTGAGAAGCACTTGGCGGCCGGATGTTGCGGTTTGATTCAGTACGCGAAGGAATCGGAGAAACAGCTGGATGGCGCGAAACACGCTCTTGATTGACGCGGACGACACGCTCTGGGAAAACAATATTTTTTTCGAGAAGACCATCGAGCACTTCATTACCCAGCTCGAACATCTTGGCTATACGCGCGAATACATACGCCACATCCTCAATGAAACCGAGCGCCGCAACATCCGCCAGCACGGTTATGGAGTGCGCAGCTTTCGGCGTTCGCTCGAAGATACATACCTGAAGCTGGCCGGGAATGCGGCGCGGCGCGAAATCGTGCAGGAGATCGAGCGGATGGCGGTAGAACTGGAGGCCACTCCGCCGCACATCCTCGATGGCGTTCCTGAAACTCTCGCCTACCTTGCCAAACATCACAAGCTTATTTTGCTGACCAAGGGCGAGCCCGCCGAGCAGGCGGGCAAGGTGGAGCGGTCAGGATTGCAGTCATACTTCGATGCGATCGAAATTGTTCTCGAAAAAGACGCGGGCACTTACACGCGGATGATCGAGCAATTTAAAATCGTGAAGACGCACGGTTGGATGGTGGGCAATAGTCCGCGGAGCGACATTAATCCCGCACTACACGCCGGTTTAAGCGCAGTTTTTATTCCCCACGCGGCCACTTGGGAACTCGAGAAGTGCGAACTCGAAAGCGGAGGCGGGAAGCTCCTGATTCTTACCAGTTTTCGCGAATTGCGTACTCACTTTTAGGCATTCTGATCCAGGAGACATTCCCTTGGCATTCAATCTCTCCGATACGCGAGTGGCAGTGATGGGTGCCGGTGCGGTCGGATCATACTTTGGCGGGATGCTGGCGCGTGCGGGCGGGCGCGTCACTTTGATTGGGCGGCCAAATCACGTGCAAGCGATTCGCAAGAATGGGTTGTTGCTGGATACCGTTACGTTCAAAGAGCACGTCGCGATGAACGCTTCGGCTGACCCAGCGGACGTCCGCGACGCGCACTTCGTTCTTTTCTGTGTGAAGACGCTCGACACGGAAAGCGCAGCGCGTGCAATTGCGCCGAATCTGTCGCCTGACGCGATTGTGATCAGCCTGCAAAATGGCGTAGACAATGTGGCCAGAATTCGCGCCGCGTCCGGGATCGACGCGCTACCCGCGGTTGTCTACGTCGCAGCGGCGGTGCCTGAACCGGGGCATGTAAAACATTCCGGCCGGGGGGAGTGGATCGTGGGCGAGTATGCTGGCGCAGTTTCTCCCGCTGCCGGAACAAAAAGCAGGCCTGAACGAGTAGCCGAAATATGTGCGGCGGCCGGCTTGCCCTGCCACATCTCAAAAAATATCGAAGTGGATCAATGGACAAAGATGGTGATGAACTGCGCTGGGAATGCCGTGACTGCCATTGCTCAAACCAGCTTCGCTCACGTGGCGCGAAACCTGGACACGCGGGAAGTGCTGCGAACGGTAATCAATGAATGCGTTGCGGTGGCGCGCGCTGCCGGCGTTGCACTGCCCGATATCGACTGGACCGAGAAGGGCTTGAAAAACGCTGAAACTCTCGGCGAAGCGACTTCATCTACGGCGCAGGACGTTGCACGCGGCAAGCCTACCGAAATTGATTCGCTCAATGGTTACATCGTGCGGCGCGGCAAAGAACTCGGTGTGTCCACGCCGGTCAATATGGCGCTATTTGCTCTCATCAAGTTGATCGAAGAGAGTTCCGCAAAACGCAGTGGCCGGGCGGGAAGCGCCAGTTAAGGTTCCGTTGCAGAATCGGTGCAACTCTGCACATTCGGCTACTGATCGCTCGGATTGCGGAAGCGGAACGGGATGTGCACCACCATCTCCACATCCACCGGTGCACCGTCACGCGTTCCCGGGCGGAATTTCCAGCGAGCCAGAGCTTCCATCGAGTTCTTGTCAAGCTGGGGATCAAGCTTCCGCACTAGCTGGATGCCGTCTACCGAACCGTCCTTCCGAACAATTGCGTAGAGAACCACTTCGCCATCCACATGCTGCTCGATAACCGATTGCGGGTATTTTGGATCTACTTTGTCGAGTGGCGCCGGGCCTGAGAAGACTCCCTGGGGTCTGTAACCCGGACTACCGCCTTCATCGAGTTGCGCGCAATTCAAAACCCAGCTTCCAGTGATACTGGTGAGATTTGGCATGTTAACGCGCACCGGATAAATTTCTTTGCCCGATAGTATTTTTTCCGGCGCCACGCTTGGGTCGAGATGAGTTACGTCAATCGGAGCCCGATGAGAGGATCGCGTCGGTTCGGCCGAAGGCGCGAGTTTCAGATTCAATTTTCCCCCAGGGCGCGAACCCGCGGAACCAATGCCGCGGGAGCCGGCGCCATTATTCGACCCACCGGTGATACTTATAGCCGCGGGCAACGAATTTGCATTCCCGCTGCCTCCGCCTCCACTCCCGTGAGTTGCACCGCCCGCGCCATTCGTTCCGCCTGCCGAGTCTGGATGCCCGCCCGTGCCGCCGTTGCCCGCCACGCCATGCTCCGAGCCTCCGGGCACGCCGGGCTGTTTGCCGTCGGGTGAAATGGCAATCCGGGCGGCAGCATTCCCCTGAGGCACGCTCACCTCCGCAGCGGGCGGAGCAGGTGCGGCGGAAAGCGCGATTACACGATGAAGATCCGAATCTGTTGGCCCTGCCGCGCCGACTTCTGGCGCCGCGCCGGCATCTTGTTGCGATGGCCGGGTATTCGCGGGTGTCGCGGCTGTCGCCATCGGGCTGAGCGGCATGCGAGGCTGTTCGTTTACGAGCGGCGTCGCGGCGACGTTAATCGGTCCTGGATTTTTCTCGTTGTTTGCAATGTCAGGCGCGGCAACATCGTGTGCGGCGCGCTGCCGGACGCGCGGCGCCGCCGTCGAAGCTGAAAATTGAATCTGGGGTTTCGGAGGCGCGGGTGAAGACCACTGCACCATATTCGGCATCGGTGCATCGATTTTCGGGGCCGCCGTCGGCGCGTTAGGCTGAATCAGAGTTTGGTGCGGATGCGTCACGTTCACAGGCATAGAAAGTATCGTTTGTCGCGGATGATAAGCATCGGCTCCGAGCGGTGGCCACGGTTTCGCGGGGTCGCCGGCCGGGCTCGGCTTCGATGGCGGTCCGGGCAGCGAGATCGGCGGCAAATCCTGCGTGGGCAGATAAGTCAATTCGATGCGAACCGGCGCGAGATTGTGCTGCGTCGCAGGCAGAAAACCCCATATAGGAAGAATGAGCAGCACCACAACGACAACATGCCATAAGGACGATGCTGTAAACGCCCAGCCGGATATTTTCCCGCGCACCCACTCGACGCGAAAAGCGTGGTTACCGGCGACCTTGCCGCCTTTGGGCGCGCGCGGTCCGGTGAAAAAATCCCGCACGCTGGTGCGAAATTCACGCCAGGGAGATTCCCAGTCAACTCCAAGGTCGAGTCTGGGAAGACGAGAATGCGGCGAGAGCTCGATAAGCTGGATTTCTTCGTCTAGGGGACGTCCCATTAATGTCGGCATTTTCCCGGTCATTATACCCACGAAATAAAATACGCCTGCGGAAATACTAAGCCAAAGCTGGGGTGCCAAATGAGATGCGCCAGACTACGCTGCGGCTGCCAGTTGATAGAAACTTAATGCCGCGTCGCCTTGCTCGAGGATCCGAGAGCATTCCAGCCGATCGAAACGCTCCGGCAGCTCCATCGAGCTGCGGTGTTCGGCGATCACAAGTCCACGCGGCGCGATCAGGTGGGATGCGTCGAGAAACTCGAGAACGCGAACGTAATCTTCCTCGTTGTCGTATGGCGGATCGAGAAAAATAAAATCGGCGGCCAGCCGCCGCGACGACAGGGTTTCAAGTCCACGCACAGCGTCAGTTTCGATCACGTCAACGCCGGCGCGAATGCCGAGAGACTCGAGATTTCGGCGGATGAGCCGCACTCCGGCAGCGTGTGATTCAATGAAAACCACTTCGCGCGCCCCGCGGCTGATTGCCTCGATGCCGACGGCGCCGGTTCCTGCAAAAAGGTCAATGAAAAGAGAATCTTCAACCAACGCGCCAAGGACATTGAAGAGCGTTTCGCGCAGGCGGTCGCTCGTGGGGCGCAGGCGCAGTTTTAGCGCACTCTTCAATACCCGGCTGCGATATTTGCCTGCGATCACGCGCATGATTGTCTGGTCGAGCTTGAACCTTGAGCTAGCCGACGAGCCTAACCGACCGCCGCGAGCTGATACCGCTTTTGCCACGCAGGGCTCACGGATTCTACCTTGGCAACAATTTCCTTCGCCGCTGCGGGATCTTCTGCAATTGCGAATGCCTCGCGTCGCGCGAATTCTAAAAGCTCGTGGTCGCGCAGGGGTTGAGCTACAGAGAATGCAGCGTCGCCGTGCTGCCGCGTGCCAAAAAATTCGCCTGGGCCACGCTGCTTCAAGTCGCGTTCCGCGATTTCGAATCCATTGGACGTTGCGACCATCGCCTCGATTCGGTCGCGCGCATCCCCCGTAATCGCTTTCGGCGCAATGAGAATGCAGTAGGATTTTTCCGAGCCTCGGCCAATCCGCCCCCGCAACTGATGTAGTTGTGCGAGTCCAAAACGGTCGGCGTGTTCGATCACCATGATCGTGGCATTGGGCACATCCACTCCCACCTCGATTACCGTTGTGGATACCAGAATTTGCAGCGCGCCGCGACGGAACTCATCCATCACCGCATCTTTTTCCTCGTTCTTCAGACGGCCGTGAAGCAGGCCCACTCGGATGCCGGGAAAGACGCTCTTGGCGAGCCTGTCATACTCCGCTGTAGCTGCCTTCAGCTCCTGTTTTGATTCTTCAATCACCGGGTAGAGAACGAAACCCTGCCGCCCCCGCGCGATTTCGCGCCGCATGAACTCCCACACGCCTTTCAGGGACGCTTCGTCGCTGCAGCGCGTTTCAACAGGAGTGCGACCTGGCGGCATTTCGTCAATCACAGAAAGATCAAGGTCGCCATAAAGAGTCAGTGCGAGAGTGCGGGGAATCGGAGTGGCTGTCATCACCAGCACATGCGGTGAGACGCCCTTCTCGATTAGCCGCTTTCGTTGAAGAACCCCGAAACGGTGCTGCTCGTCCACAATTACGAGACCGAGCTGCTTGAATTGAACAGGATTTTCGATTAGCGCGTGCGTGCCGACGACAAACTGTGCGGCGCCGCTTTCCACGCGCGCAAGCGTATCGGCTCTCTCGAGCCGCTTCTGGCCGCTAACGAGCAATTCGACCTGATAGCCAGTTACCTTCGCTGGCCCATCGCTGTGAAATACCCGCCGCGCAGAAAGATAGTGCTGAACGGCGAGAATTTCCGTTGGCGCCATCAACGCGACCTGATAACCGTTCTCGATTGCGATTGTGGCCGCTTCAAATGCCACAATTGTCTTACCGCTCCCGACGTCACCCTCCAGCAACCGATGCATCGGATAAGACTGTTCGAGATCAGCCGCGATTTCGGCGAGCACTCGTTTCTGCGCCGCCGTCGGCTTGAACGGCAAGATTCGCTTCAACGCCTCGCGGATCTTGTCCTCGCGAACGCGCATTGCGATTCCGGTCAGTCGATGTTCTTGCTGGCGCCGCAATGCCAGCGCGAGCTGATAGTAAAAAAACTCTTCGAAAATTAGACGTACCTGCGCCGGGCTTCGCCAGCTGTTAAGCAACTCGAGATTTTCGTTCTTCGGTGGGAAGTGAGCATAAAGGAGGGCCTCGCGGCGCGTCGGAAATTTGTAGCGCTCGCGGATCGCTGCCGGTAGAGGGTCGGGAACATTGGCATCGAAATCGTTCAGCACCGAATAGATGATTCGCCGCAGCATTCGCGAGCTAATCGCGCCGATAGCTTCGTAAATTGGAACGATTCGGCCTACCTCCGTCGAATCGGCCGGCGCTCCGTCCGCGCTCCCTACAAGCTCGATCTGCGGGTTCACCATTTCAAGCCGGCCCGGTCTATACGGGTCCGCGTCCACTTTTCCATGCATCACGAGCCGTTGGCCCTGCTTGAATTTGCCCTCGAGATAGGAGCCGTGAAAAAAGCGTGCGTAGAGCGTCCCGGAACCATCGCGTACGGCGATGTGAAACACCCCGCCCCGCCCGCGGGCGAACCGAATTGTTCCTCCGGCATTGGCTACCTCGACCAAAATCGTGTGCGGCTGCCCGGGAATGATCTCGGCGATCGGTGTGAATCGAATGCGATCTTCATACCGAAACGGCAGATAGGCCAGCAAGTCCCCCACGGTGAAAATCCCGCGCTCCTCCATCAGTGCAGCGCGATGGGGCCCAACTCCGCGGAGATATTTCACCGGATTTGAGAGTGCGATGGTCACAAGAAACGAGTAGCGCGAGGCTTATACGCTCGGCGGCGCAACACGACACACGTTTATATCATCCCTGCTAGGAAAAAAACGGGCTCAGAAGGCGAGAGGGGAGGGGCTGCCGGTGGTCGGGCGGCAACCCCTTTGCGGCAGAGAGAGAAGCAATCTAGCTGAAAAAACTTGGAACAGCTTTTCGATCCTACTCAATCTTTCGATACGCGCCACAACGCTCTGCCAGCAAAGATAGCCGCTCGCGAGGCCGGGCTACTATCGGGCCGAGTCGGTAGTTTAATAGGGAAGAACGCCTTAGGGCATGCAGTTGGGCCGTGCGCACCAGCTGAAGCTGACCTTCGACCTCCGCATATGAATCCAGCAATAGTCGAGCTGTGGTTGGTTTGAAGGCATTGGGTTTTGACGGTCGTACATTGAGTGGCGCACTCCGTGCATTATTTCGCGTTGTATCGCTTCGAGTTTCTGTAACTGGCGGGAGGCATTTGTCAGACGTTAGTAACCCGCTCTGTTACAACAGGATGCGCCGTAAATGCATCCTATAGGAAGGCAGCCCTGTGGGTCAGCTGTCCGATAGTGGGAAATCCGCGTTCACGGGTGCTCACCAACGGCCACTCAGGCCGTCTATGCATTCGGAACCTGCAGAGAGGGCTGAGGCCGGCAAAAGCGGCAATCGCCAGGCTGATCCGATAGATCAGCATACAGGCGATCCGAAACCGGCCGTCAAACCAATGGGGATAAGCGTCGCACTCGACGGAGATGCGCGCCAGGCAGCGGCGGCGAGGATTGCTGAAGAGCAGGGTCTCGTGCGCAATGCGCAGGCGGGCGATCGTCTGGCATTCGAGGAGTTGGTGCATCGCTATGATCGAGAGGTTCTGCGGTTGGCCCTCAATCTGGTTCATCGTTCCGAGGATGCCCGGGACATCTACCAGGAAAGCTTCATGCGGGTTTACAAGAACCTGCACCGATTCCGGTTTGAGTGCAGCTTCTACACCTGGCTCTATCGGATTGTCACCAACGTGGCCCTCGATCACTTGCGCCGCCGTACCAGCCGCCGTGAAGATCAAGCACCGGTGCCGGATGAAGCGGAAGGCGGCACGAGAGATTTCTTTGACCGCCAGCCCGAAGTCAGAGCCGCGGCTAATCCCGAGCGCAGCCTTTTGGGACAGGAGCTTGGGCAACATATCTCAGCGGCGCTCAAGAGGCTCTCACCGCGCGAGCGCATGGTCTTCGAGATGAAACACTATCAGGGCTTGAAACTGAGGGCGATTGGCGACATGCTCGGCACCTCGGAAGAAACGGTAAAGAATTCACTGTTCCGGGCAACGCGGAAATTGCGCGCCAGCCTGGACTGTATGCGGTAAGCAACGAGATTTGACGGGACGGAGAAAATGCAGGAAGGCCAAGACAACATTTTGAGTTCGACGGCATGCGAAGAGTTCGATTCGCGCCTCATGCTCCTCGCAGCTGGCGAATTGACGCCGGACGAGGAAGCAGACGTAGCTGACCATTTGAAACACTGTACGCGTTGCGTCGAAGCTCTTGAAAGAGAGCGCGATTTGGTGGAATGCTTCGCGGCGAGCCGCATCGAACCGGATGCCGCTCTCCTCGCAAGTTGCCGCTCTAGCCTTGAGGATGCGCTCGACCGTCAGGAAGAGCGCAGTTGGCTGCGCCGGATCACGAATGTATTTCTTCCCGCGGGCGGACTAGCTCCTCGCCCTGCCTGGAGCGCAGCTTTGCTCGTGCTCGTGGGATTTTCCGTTGGAATTCTCGGCCCACGTTTTCTTCAGCGGCCGGCGGCAGTTTCAGGCGATTCGGATTCAGCGGTATCGAATGACACAACTAGTTCTTCCAATTTCGCACCGCAGTTTCCCAAGAGCGGGTCTGCCCCGATCGACATGCACAGCGCACAGGTGGCCGGTATCAGCGTAATGCCTTCCGGCAGCGGCCAACCGCCTCAAGTGGAATTGCAGATGCGCGCACAGCAACCCTTCCGGGTGCAGGGCACGGTCAACAACGACAACGTAAAAAGCGTGCTTCTGAATATCCTCCGCAATAATGACCGCTTCGATCCCGATGTGCGGCTCGATGCCGTGGATCTTCTCCGCGCCAAGAACGACGACCCAGAAGTGCGCGACGTTCTTTGCCACGCCGTGCACACCGACCCAAACGCAGCAGTGCGGTTAAAAGCTCTCGAAGCGCTCAATGGCGCTGAGCCGCAGGATCTGGTCCGAAAGACTCTCCTCGATGCGCTCGTCGACGATCGTAATCCCGGCGTTCGTGTGGAAGCGATCAATGCGTTGCGCAACATGGCGGCACAAGGCAAAGTGGTTTCCGATGACCACATGATTGCAGTGCTGCGCGATCGCATGCAAAAGGATCCCAACACCTATATCCGACTGCAGAGCGCGGCCGCAATTCGCGATCTTGGCCCGCGCGAGAAATTCTAGATCATGCGCCTTCCCATTCCGGGCTTTCGTCTCTCGCGATACTGCAACGTCGCCCTGAATGGCGTGATCTGTGCGCTTCCTCTGTTTTATCCGCATACCGGAATCGCCCGCGAAAAGCAGCCTGCGGAATCAGCGAAATCCGGCCCGCGCGTCACTTCGCAATTGAATGGTTCCGTTCCCACGAAGAATGGCCAGCGCCTTCATCTTGTGATCGATCTGGGCAACGTGGTGGTTCACACCCAAGAAACGAACCAGGTTGACTACCGTGTGCGCCTCGAAACTGACTCTTCTCAAAAAGACGCGAAGCTGCTTCTGAAAAGCTTTTCGATGAATGCGCGCCAGACTGCCGAGGGTGTATACCTGCGCGGACAGACTGCCGGATGCCAGTGCCGCGGCCGTTTGTGGGTCACGGTGGAAGTGAATGTGCCTAAGAACTACAATATCGAACTCTCCACCGGCGGCGGCAATGTTGAAACCGAAGATCTCAACGGGCGGCTCGGAGTTTCCACCGCAGGCGGCAACATCCTCGCGGGAAATGTTGGCGGACCCGCGCGTTTGAATACGGACGGCGGACACATCACGGTGAAGAATGTCTCCGGTGATCTGGTCGCGACAACAGGCGGCGGTCATATCACTACTGGTTCGATCGCCGGCAATGCCACGCTGCATACAGTTGGCGGACACATCCGCGTGGCGTCGGTTGAAAACCTCGCTCGCCTAGACACCGGCGGCGGCAATGTAACTCTCGAGCATTCGGGTGGAGAACTTGTCGCTTCCACGGGCGGCGGCCAGATTGATGTTGGAGAAGCGGCAGGATTGGTGAAAGCAAAAACCGCTGGCGGCGGAATTCGAGTGGTCCGTGTGTCCGGCCCGACCAATCTTGAAACCGGCGGCGGAAGCATCTACCTGACGGAAGTGGACGGCGCGGTGAAAGCTTCCACAGAAGCAGGCGGAATTACGGCTTGGTTCGTCTCCACCGCGAAGCCCGGAACGTGCGATTTTCAATCGAGCGACGGCGACATCGTCGTTTACCTGCCCCGCAAGCTTCCGATCACGATCGATGCTCAGATTCAAGACGGCGACGATCATCGCGTGATTTTTGACCCTGCATTCCCGGTGAAGATCACTTATGACGACGCGTCTAACGGAACCCGTCGGCTCCGCGCAGCCGGTGAATTGAATGGCGGCGGCCAAGTATTGCGTTTGCGAACCGTGGCGGGAAATATCCGGCTGATGCTCAGCGACGCGGATAAGCAGCTTGTGATGTACAAACAGCAGATGGAACAACTGGAGCAGAATCTGCGAATACAGATGCGCTTGCTGGAACAATCCATGGCGGCCGACAGCCGTCCCTGAAGCGCGCTCGGGATTTGTTTTCAGGTCAGTTGATGGGAATGCAGTCGAGGGGGCGTACCGTGAACAAGAAAATGCGGGAAACTCGGCTCCGGTCTCAGTCTCTGCGGTTTTTCGAAATCGCAGGCTGCGCTGTTTTGTTGCTCCTAGGCGTCGCGATTTTTGCTGCGCCTGGCTTCGGTGCGGTTACGAATCGCCAGACCTTCGAACACAGCTATCCATTGGCGCCGGGCGGAAGTTTTTTGCTCGAAAACGTGAATGGCTCTGTGCAGGTAGAAGGCTGGGACCGCGACGAAGTGGAAGTTGAAGCGGTGAAGACCGCCGACACGGACGGCCAGGATCTGGAGCGCGTCAAGATTGACGTGGATAGCGCGCCCGGCCAGGTTTCCGTTCATACCCGATATCCGAAAGGTGAGGGTGTCGAAGTCGCCGTCGAGTATCACGTTCACGTTCCGTATCGCGTGCTCCTGGGCAGCATCGGTACCGTCAACGGCAGTGTGCTGGTACGTGGCGTTGACGGTGGTGGTGATCTGCGTTCGGTCAACGGGAACGTTGAGGTTCTCAATAGCGCCGGCCGTTTCAGCGCGAAGACCACCAACGGCGACTTGCGCCTCGAGCTGCACGAAGTGCTCGACGGAGCGCCGATGAATCTCGAAACCGTGAACGGCTCGGTGGTACTTGGGCTTCCCTGCAACGCACAAGCGAATCTGAAGGTTCTGAGCATGAACGGCGAGTTCCATTCCGAATTGCCGGTGACTTCAACTGTAGGCGAGCCAGCGGCACGCGCCTTTCGCGGGAAGCTTGGCACGGGCGGCGGCGAAATTTCAGTGCGCACCATCAATGGTGGCGTACGCTTGATTCTGCAGCGCCCAGGCGTCTAACGCCGGGAACCGCACGGTGGCCGCGACGACGCATTTCTCATCGTGGGGCATTTGATTTCCGGCTTTACGGGGCGTAATCCAACTAAGAGGATGAAACCCATGAGGCATTGCGCATACCCGGGCCTCGCTGGCGCGGGTATTCTCCTGCTGATTGCAGGCGTCGCCCAGTCCGCGTTCAGCCAGCCGCAACAACAAATTACCCGACCCCAGCAAGCCACCCCTAACGCTGCACCGTCTCCATCCGACGAAAAGTGTCGGGATTTCGACCGCTGCATGAAACAAATGGAGGCACAGGTTCGTAACATCGAGAAAGAGATTGAAGCCGGGCTCCCCGAACTGGAGCGCGCAGCCAAGGAGGTGGAGATGAGTTCGCCCGAAATGAGCAGACTGAGCAGCCTCTCCGCCAAGCTGCAGGCCAGAGGAGATGAACTCGCGTCGCGTGCGGCAGAATTGGGAGCGCGCGCTGAAGCATTTGCTCAGCAATTCCAGCAGGACGCCCAAGAGAAAGCTCAGGATGCCCAAGAGAAAGTCCAACGGGACCAGGATAAAATCCAGGAAAACATCGATCGCGTCTTCAGCATGTCGCCCGGCGTTGTCGTGTCCTCGACAGACGAAGGAGGCTGGCTCGGAGTCGAGATCGCCGAAGTCACGGCCGAGAAAGCCAAGGACTTGAAGCTTTCTGCCGTCCGCGGCGTCATCGTGGACGGCATCGAGCCCGATAGTCCGGCTGCGAAGGCTGGCATAAAAGAAAAAGATGTAATCACCCAGTATGACGGGCAGCCAGTCGAAGGCGCGGTGCAGTTCCGGCGGCTGATCCGCGAAACGCCGCCGGGTCGCTCCGTCACGCTGGAAATTTCACGCGCCGGCTCGCTCCAGAATATTTCCGTAGAGCTCGGCGACCGCACTGATGTGTACGTAAGAAAAATGAAAGGAAAGATGCGCGACTTCGGCGGCGCGTATTCGTTCTCGATGCCGAACGTCGAGGAGTTGCCTGATATGCCGGAAGTCATGGACCCGCGTACTCCAGTTTTGGGAATCAATGCGGAAGACCTCACCAGTCAGCTCGGTTCCTATTTTGGTGCACCCAATAATGCTGGCGTCCTCGTCCGCGAAGTTCGCCCTGGTACACCCGCTGACAAGGCAGGCCTAAAGGCTGGCGATGTAATCACAAAAGTGGAAGGCAAAGAAGTTCGCACGCTCGCCGATCTGCGCGCTCAGCTGCGCGAGAAGAGCAATCAACCTTCGGTCAACATGTCTGTCCTGCGCAAAGGATCGGAAGTCGCCGTCACAGTCCCCATCGAAAAGCCGCGCCCGATGGAGCAAATGCATTCCGTCCACCGCGCTCAGCTATAGTCTTAAACGTTTTGTTCCAGCTAGCCGAGAGGCTCGAGAATTTGTTGTGTCCTTTCGACTTTTCTCTTACGCGCCCACCGCACCAAGACTACAATAGTGACCGTTCAACGCCATTCCGCAAGCCGGAGGTCCGCATGCCGCCAGCACCAACAATCGCATCAAAGGGCTTTGGTCCGCCGGTGCTCGCCACCCCGGCAGAAGAGCGACTGCACCGCAAGCGAATGCTCGCCGCTGCCTTCCGGCTTTTCTCGCGTTTTGGGTTCGACGAAGGCGTCGCGGGACATATCACCGCCCGCGATCCCGAAAAACTCGATCATTTCTGGGTCAATCCGTTCGGCATGCATTTCGGGCAGATTCGCGCTTCGGATTTGATTCTTGTGAACCATCAGGGCGAGGTCGTGGAAGGAAAATACCCGGTGAATGGAGCGGCCTTCGCGATCCATTCCCGTGTGCACAGCGCCCGTCCAGATGTAATTGCCGCGGCGCACGCTCATTCAATACATGGAAAAGCCTGGGCGTCACTCGGGCGTCAGCTAGATCCCATCACGCAGGATGCCTGCGCATTCTATGAAGATCACGCAGTTTTCGCCGAATTTACCGGCGTCGTCTATGAAACGTCAGAAGGTGAGCGCATCGCGCAAGCCCTCGGCCAGCGTAAAGCCGCCATCCTGCAAAATCACGGCCTGCTTACCGTAGGCCACTGCGTAGAGGAAGCCGCGTGGTGGTTCATCACTATGGATCGCAGTTGCCAGGCCCAACTGCTGGCCGAATCGGTCGGCACCCCCAAAAAGATCGATCACGCTACTGCCCTCGGCACCAGAGAACAAGTCGGAAGCCACATGGCAGGCTGGTTTCAGTTTCAACCGCTTCTTGCTCGCATCACGCGCGAAGAACCCGACTTACTTGAATAGTTCTCGGGACTCACACTTTTCACAGAACGTGCCCTACGCTCTGACATGCGCCAGAGGTAGCCTTCGCGCTGCTTGAGTTGGTATACTCCCGCGCCTACAACGAAAAAGTCGCGAGTTCAGTCCACCGCCTTCAGGAGAAGTACAGATGAAAATCCCGCGCCGTCCAATCACAGTGATACTCATCGCAACACTCACGGTTCTGTGCCTGCCGATCAGCGCGCAAAACGGAGTGCTCAACTGCGCGAGCAACGACGGCCGTTATCACTATTGCCGGGCCGACACCCAGAATCGCGTCCGTCTCGTGCAACAGTTTTCGAATTCCCCCTGCAATCAGGGTTATAGCTGGGGCTTCGACTATCGCGGTATCTGGGTTGATCGCGGCTGTCGCGCCCAATTCGAGTTCGGCCGGCGAAACAGCGGAGGCAATACGGGCGCCGCAGTCGCTGCCGGAGTGATCGGAGCAATTATCGTCGGGGCGGCAGTCGCATCGTCGAATAGCGATAACGGTGATAATCGCGCTCAACTCCGGCGCGAATATTATGAGGACGGCTACCGCAGCGGTCAGCGCGATTGGGACGACGACCGCGCCCCGAAATACATGAGATACAGCGATCGCTTTCTTCGCGACTACGAAAACGATTTCGCCGCTGGCTACGACGATGGCTATAACAACCGACGGAACAAATACCGATGAGCGCCCATAAAAACGGTGAAAGAGATAAGGTCATGAGCGAGCAAAAATATTCTACGCGGCTGCGACTTTTCCTCGCGATTACTCTTGCGGTACTTACTGGCTTTGCAATGCCAGCGTTTGGGCAGGATGCTCCTGCGCCAGCGACTCCTCCCGCGCCGAATACTCAGCCTTCCCCGCAGAATCCGGCTCAGCCCAGCGCCCAACAGCAGCAGGCCACGCCGCCCGCGCGCTTGTCCCCGGAAGACTCGGTTGCCCCGCGCACCAGCGTTGACACCCTTGCGGAAATCAAGAAGAACGGTAAGCTTCGCGTCGGCGTTTCGATGATCATTCCGTGGGCGATGCATGACAAGGACGGCAATCTCATCGGCTTCGAAGTCGACATAGCGAAAAAGATGGCACGCGATTTGGGTGTCGATGTGGAATTCTATCCCGACGAATTCCACTATTTGATTCCGGATCTCCTCGACAATCGTTTTGATTTGATCATTTCCGGATTCTCAATGAGCACCAATCGCGCGACGCAGGTGAATTTCAGCGCGCCGTACAACTACACAGATTTGTCGCTCGCAGCCAATCGAAAACTCGCGGGCGGCTTCAAGGAACTTGCGGAATTTAACAAGTCTACCGTCACGATTGGAGTGCTCGACACCAGCACCGCGGTCGACATCGCCTCGAACGCGTTTCCGAACGCACAACTCAAGACCTACGCCGAAGATAGCGATCTCTTCAACGATTTGCTCGAAGACAAAATTTATGCCGCCGTCGCCGATAGCCCCCGGCCGCAAATCGTCGCGAAATTATTCCCCGAGAAAGTGGACGTCCCTTCATCGAAGGCGCTCGCGACGTTTCCGGCTGCCTTCGCGGTGAGGCGCGGAGACATGGATTTCATCAATTATCTGAATTCGTGGATCGAAGCACGCACTGTCAACAAATGGCTCGAAAGGCGCCGAAATTACTGGTTTGCTTCGATGGACTGGGCGGACAGACTCTGATTTGCGAATTCGAAGAGGGTCCAAGACACCGCACATCAAGCCTGCTAATTTTTCTTGCCGAAAATGGATTTGGTTGTTCGACCGAAGATTCCACCCACGTCAGCTGTTATATTAGGATCGTCTGGTGTGCCGGTAATCCGGATCGGAACACCGGATTTGCCGCCTGTGCTGCCGTTTAACGTCGAAAGCAACCCCACGCCTACCTTCCCGATTCCTTTCGCTGTGGCGCCCTTCAGAATGAGATTGAAATCGAGTTGATTGGCAGGCGACACAGTCCCGCTGCCGGTGAGTTCACCCATCCCGGCGATCACGGCATCAATCCTTTCCGCCACCACGCCTGCATTAGTCATCCGCACGTTTAGGCGTAGTCTCTCGAACTCCGTCGTGTCTCCCGTTTTCATTCCGCTCAAGGCCGCAATGCCGTGAATCTTCGATCCGACATCGAATCCAACAAGGCGAGTGTTCGCGAGAGCTAGCGGGCCGGCGATTGCCAGCGCTTTAGCCTGACCGTGTACAGCAAGGTTTAGCGAAAGTGTCCCACCTTTTAACACTGAGCCGTTGGGCAAACGGACGGCAGCCGCTGTCATCAACTGCTGAAGCTCGTTGATAGGCAAATTTTCTCCGGAGAGTTTTAAATTCAGCAGAGGATCTCCTATTCCTGATTCGGCAGGCTGGTACGTGCCGCTTGCGTGAATTGCGGAATCCCCTAGTTTTATGCTGGCATCTTCGATTTGCCCGGAATTTTCCTTTAGCCTGTGCGTTAAACCGTAGGCAACGTCAATCGGCTTGCTCGCAGGCGTAGCGCCTTTGCGAAGTTTCAAATTTTGCAGCTCCGCGGTTCCGTTTGCAGTCAGTTGTTTTCCGTCTGAGACCGCGTGTGTTTCGACGTCCGCAACGAGCGAAACCCCGGCGTCTGGATTAAGGAATCCCGCAGCCACAGGGTCAAGATGTTTCAAGGTGATTTTTGCCTCCGCGGGAGTGGTGGCAACATCGTCTCCATTGATAGGCCCCAGCTTGCCTTTCACGCTGACCGCACCATCGCCGGGCAGATTCGCGCTTAGCTCGAATGGAAACTGGGAGCCGAACGAAAAATCGCGCACCGTAATGTTCACGTGCTCGTAGACGGTCGGTTCACTTTGCGCCGGAAGTACGGCGACCGCGACGCGCCCGTCCTCAACTTCGATCAAGGCCACGGAAAACGGAGGCACCGCCGGAACCGAACTCCTTGAACCGCCCGCTGCTGCACTCGCAGCGGCGCTGCCCGTGGGTTTGCCGGATGTGTTGATGCCCCGCCCAACGCTCGAGAAATTCCAAGTACCATTTGCCGCGCGAATCAAATTGATCTGGGGCGACTCAATCTGAAAGCCGCGGAGTTCGAGTTCATGCGAGAAAACCAGGGCTCGCAGCGATACTCCAATCCGAAGCGTTTTCGCTGTCAGGAACGGAGTGGCACTGAAATTCGGATCGTCCGCCACGCTGAGGTCTTCGCTAAGCATGCTTCCTGAGAAAACCGAAAGCCTCAGATCGCCCACCTTCACGCTGCGTCCAAGCGTGCTGGCAAGCTCCCTCTCGATGGCAGGGCGAAACGTGTTCGCGTTCACGAACAAATGAATCGCTGCCACGGCAGCAACTAAGATAACGACAACCACTATCAGAATTTTGGCCCAAGCTTTCACGTCGCTCCTCGGCGCGATTAATGTCCGTGCGCGAATGAACTTCAGGACGAAAGGCAGCAGTATATTACGAGCGCAGGATCGAAACACTCAACGCGACAATTTTTCTTTTGGTTTGCTTTGGATGGCTAAATAAAAAGCCGAGAGAATCTGGGCTAAACGCCAAGACTCTCTCGGCAAAAGACTGACTAAGACGGGTGGAGGCTTACACCCGCCAGAATCGGCTAGCTGGATTGTTGCTTACGCCGAAGCAGCGTGATGCCGCCCACGGCGAGTATCCCTGAAGCAACGAGAATTGCGATTCCTGGCTCTGGCACCGTGGCAGGGTCTTTAACGCAGCCCTTCGCTTTGTTGTTGCTGCTCTCACAGCCCTGCTGGCTTGCATCGGCCCTCGCTAGCGCGGGCGCGAGCAGCGTTACACTCAAAATCGTTGCTAGTAGCAGACTTTTCATCATGTACTCCCGTTGTGAGGTGCCGAAGGGCTGTGGGGTTCAGCATAACTCCCCGAGTCAGTTTAGCAGCTTTGGGACCAATAGTACTTCGCGAGTTAAGGCTTTTGTAATCTGTTTTTATGAGCGACAAGCAACGATTCTCCGTCTGAAATTTTGCAGATTTCCGCCTAGGATCTTCCCGGACTCTTCTCGTCTACAGTTAAATTGGTACGCTCCGGCTTAGACGTTCTTGCGCGGGGTCTGATTAGCAGTGCTAATCTCGGGTTTACACTGGGTTGACATCCATATCGATTCGGGCGGAAACTAATTTGGTGGCTAACCTTGTCGATTTTCTCTTAGCTCCCCGTCGGAAATCCCAGCTTTCCGCGAGACAGATCCCTAGAGAGGTGCCGAAAAATGCCTGGTAGCCAAGACTATTTCGGCGGCATCACCGACGCACGCGACCGCCGAAGTCATTCGCGGCAGATCACCACCCTCAACTACATAACGTTGGGCGAAAGCAATGGTGGGATACTTCTCAACATCAGCGAAGACGGATTGGCTTTCACTGCAGCCGAGCCTCTCGTCGGGGAATTCGTCCCTCGATTGCGCTTTCAACTCGAAGAGAAGGCAGAATGGATTGAGGCGAGCGGGCGAATCGTGTGGCTCAACGATTCCAAAAAGGGTGCTGGCATTCAGTTCCTGGACATTTCAGATGCGGATCGCGGGCAAATCAGGCGTTGGATCGAATCCAAAAACCTGTCCGAAATTCAAGATGCGGAGAGGACTACTCGGAAAATTCGGAGAGAAACCGAAGTAACCCCATTTCCAGCACCTAAGAGCAACACTCGCAACATCGAAAAGCAATACGAAATCCTGGAGCCCCATCTACAGAGGATGTTCCCGTCTGAAAACGTGCTCGGAGGTGAAGCCGCGCGCCCCGCTCAGTCACATCAGGTTGAGGCATTCAACAAAACTCAGCCCGCGCGCGCAGATTATTTTCCCTCCGAAAATGATGTGCGTCGCGAAGTACCAGTAGCTCCGGATCCTCAAGTTGAAATCCATTCATCAGGCCGCGAAGGTCGGCATACTGAATCGCAATCTGAGAGCGTCGCGCACGTTCCAGCCGCGCAGACGCGTTTTGCCCAAGCTGTACAAGTCGAAACACTGGCTGAGACAGAGACTCACCAGAAGGAAACGGAATCCGCACCACTCGAAAGAGCTCCCTTGATTGAGCATTCAGAATCGGTTCCTGAGCGCAGGCCTGATTCCACCGCCCATACGAATCAATTTCTACCAAGTGGTCTCACTGGCCGATCAGTTCGAATGCCTAGCTTCGGTTATCAATCCACCTCCTCTCCGATTTACGAGAGGCAAGATGACTGGACCAATTGGGTTGATCCCGCGGCCAGCCCGCACCGAAGTAAGCTTGGTTTCGTCGTCATGGGCGTTTTGCTTGTTGTCGCTGCCTTCGCGATAGGGTTGGCGTTCGGGCACGGATCTCTTGAGGGATTCATAGACAACATCAGAGAGTATGTACCGGACAAATACCGGCAAGAGCCGACGGCGAACATTTCTGCGGCGGAATCTGCCCCACCGGCCCCCAAGGTGGAAAAAACCCAAACCGATACTCCCCCACAAGCCGATAGCGATAATTCGGTGAATCAACCATCCGAAACGCCAGCGACCTCAAGCCCGCAGACGCCGCCCAGTCAGCCGATTGCTTCACGCACTGACAACAAGGAAACTCCTGCGACCGCGGCTTCATCCCAGACCGATACCGACTCCGCTAGTGAGACAGGGAAGCCGGCCGTTGGAGAAGGCGACAGTACGCCGGTCTTAATATCTGTCGCAGGCTCTGGAAGTGGACCGTTTCGCCTTACGGCTCCAGAGACTGCTGTCAGCGCCACTTCCTCCGTCGCAGTCAGCTCTCAGGCCACCATACTTGTGCCGCGCGCGGTGGGCGCGGATGCGGCTCAGGAGGCAAAACGATTGCAGCTCGGCACTCTTGTTTTCCGTGTCGATCCTCAATATCCAAAGAAAATCGGCCGCGGTGAAGTCGAGATCGTGAAGCTACTCGCCACCGTGGGAGAGAACGGGCAAGTTACCAATGTCCAGCAGTTGAGTGGCTCCCTGCCGTTTGCTACGGCCGCAATGAGCGCCATCCGCGAATGGAAATATTCGCCAACGTTATTCGATGGACGCCCGGTTAAGACCGAGGAGAAAATCACGGTCGCGTTTCGGTCACACTGAAATTTCGCTTGACCAGGGCGAAACTAATGATCAGATTCTTTAATCTACGGTAGCGCGATTAGAATTTCGCATAAGCTTAAGAAAACAAGGCAAATGGCAAATTCTAATCGGCAGAAAACTGGCGATTCTGGAAGTTATTCGGCCCTCTTTTTTCGTCCGTAATCACTACAAAGCCCCCAGAAAATCTATTCACGGATGATTTCGGCGTTTGCGCTGGGCGAGACGATTCGGACGAGGCGTTGTCCATCGAGGAATAGGTTGATCTCGATGTCTTCGGTTTTCACTCGAAGCTGTTCGAGTTTCGCGCCGCTACCTGTGTCCTGCTTGCCGAGAGATTCGACCGTCACGCTGCCTGGCGTCATTTCCTGCGGAACTATCACCGAGAAAGTCTGCGCGCCCTTCTTGTCCCAATCATAGAGGCGGGCGAGAATTGCGTATTGATCGTACATGTTGTTGTCGAGCACGACGACATGATCCGAGTTGAACGTGAATTGCTGCGTGTAGGGTCGCGCACCTTCCATGCGGAGTTCCACATTGGCAGTAGCGCCATTGAAGACGATCGTAGACGCGGCTTTCTTCGCGCCTTGCATATTCCACTCGTAGCGCACCGGAGCGCCGTCAGGCCGAAGTTCCAGATTGCCCGTAACGTGCGCCGCGCCCTGCGGCGTTTGAATTTCGGCGTTTCCGCGCGCGATCCAATTGCCCCCATTCGCGCTGAGTGAGAATTCTTCCGTGCCGGCGGGTTGACCGTTGACGAGGATCTTGAATTTGCCTTTATCGGGTGAGAAGACGACAGCAGCGGCGATCGCGGTGGTAGCGAGTGCAAAGACTGAAATCAGGCAGCCGAGGCGAGTGTCAAATCGCAAAATCGAAGCGCATTGTGCCGAGTGTCTCTTCATGCGATCACCTTCGGGAAAATGCCGAGCGCGAGAATCTGTTCGACGACGCGCAGGGGCTCGATGTTGGTTTCGACGCGAAAGTCAGCCAGCTCATAAGATGGCAGGCGCTCCTGATAGAGCCGGCGAAAGCTTGCTTCGTCGCGAAAAAGAGGACGATTGGTGATGTGCGCGCAACGCGAGAGCAGCTCTTCGACGGGGCAATGCAGCCAAACAAGAGCCGCGCCGCTGTCGCGAAGCAGGACAACGTTGTCCGGTTGCGCGGTGGTGCCGCCGCCCAGGGAAATAATGCGTGGCCTCTGAAGCGCGAGAGCTTCGCGTACGGTTTTAGCCAATTGCTCGTGCTCGATTTTACGGAATGCCGGTTCGCCGAGCTTCGCAAAAATTTCGGGAATCGTGGCGCCCGTAGCTTCGGCGATCAACTTATCAAGATCCACGTACTGCCAGCCGATCTGGCGAGCCAGAAGCCGCGCAACGGTGGATTTGCCGCTACCCATGAATCCTGTCAAACCAATGATACGGCGCGGACGGATGTCGTTCTTCATGAATGGGATGCCGCTGCTGGATGGCCTGCTTTGCAATCGCGAGCCGGTTCGCAGAATCGCCTAAAAATCATCAGCCTGAAATCAGCCTTGCGAGAATTACTCTCGCTTCAGGATGTTGATTGTACCATCGAACGAACTGAGTTCGACTTTCGCGTGCCCGGCATTAAACGTGCCCAGTATCGCATTCCCGAATTTCGAGTAGACAGGATGCGCATGAGCGGGGGGAGTGAGGCTTGCCTGGCTGTTAACTTTGCCTTTGAGGGATGTGGCACTCAGGTCGAATGAATCGCCCGGCGAAAAGTGGACTTCAATTACGCCGCTGTAGTTCTTAAGCCGGTAAATGCCATTGGGTAAAAATTCGCCGTCGAACAATATATTGCCTTTGGACGTTTGCGCGTGAACGTGATAGCTGCGCAGGCTGAGCAGTTTGAAACTTCCACTGATTGACGAAACTTCCAGCCGCCCGGCGCAGCGTATGCACTGGAATGAACCACCTACTGTCCGCACGGTGAGATAGCCGGCAGCGTCTTCAAGATCCACGCCAGCTCCAACTGTTTCTACATTCATATCACCGAGGACATTCGCAACGGAAACTTCGCCGGAATCGTCGTGAATCTGTAACTCTGCGTCTTCGGGAACGTTAATTTGATAGTCAGCCCGCAAATCTTCGGGGGAAATCGAATTGGAGATCTGATGGGTCATCACGTCCACGCGATTGCCGGTCTGTTCAGCATCCACTTCCACCTTATCGCTGGTGTGCGTGGCAATTACCATCACTTCGGATTTCGTCCAGGCCTTCACGACCACTTTTCCACTGGGATTGTGAATCGTTACAACACTACGAGGCTCAACTTTGAAATGCTTTTCGATATTGTGAGCGAAAACTGAGGAGGAGGTGATAAGCAGCAAGCCGGGGGCAAGAAGGCCCGTTTTCCAATTAAAACGAAGCGGTACGAATTGAGCGGTACTCATTGGGCTGGCGCCTCCGGGCTCGACTGTAATTCTTTCCTCGCTCTCATCGTTCGTTCAACTGGGCGAGTAAATCGGCTTTCTGCTGATACGCCTCGTAGAGATACTCACGCGCGAGTTCATTCTCAGGTTCTTCGCGCACGCTGTTTTCACATAAAGAAATATAGTTGTCAACGATCTCAAGGTTCTGATGAAGGGAAGCAGTCACGGGTGTTTCAGATGCAGGCGGAGAAGAGAAGGAGGCTTTTTCCGCAGACATCAACTGCGCGCTTAATGGCTCCATCGAGGATTGGTTTCCGTCCAGCCAACGCTTCCGGTTAATCCGAGAGTTGATCGGGCCGCTAAGCCCGAAGGCAATGGCCAGGAGCGCAGCCAGATACCCTCCAGCGAGAACGGGCCTGGGCAGGACGCTGAATCTCCCGCTGAAAAGCTCGCCCACCCATGATTTGGAGGGAGACTTGGAGGGAGTATCGCGGATCAGCCCTTCCTTTTCGAGTTCCGCCCGCAAAGAAAACCAAATCCGAGCCGGTGGCTCCGGATCAGAGGCCGCCAACTGAGCGCCCACTGCCCGGATCTTCCCGAGGTCTTCGATGAAGTTTCGGCAGGAAGGACAATCGCGAAGATGCGCCTGGATGCTTAGGTCAGGCGAATCATTGCGCGGAGAATCGTCAGAAGATTCAAATCGACCTTGAAAATCCCTGCAGGTCACTGTAGCCATTGCATTTAATCCTCACCGCCGGCGTTCCCGGCGGCTTTCCGATCTTCGCGGGCTTTATCCCGCAAGGATTCGTGGAGCAATTCGCGCAGCCGCATCCGCGCTTTATGAAGCTGCGATTTCGAATTTCCGATTGAACAGTCCATGATCTCAGCAATTTCGTTGTGCTCGTAGCCTTGCACGTCATGGAGCACGAAAACAGCCTTATAACCGGGCGGCAACTGATCCACGGCTCGCTGGAGGTTCACGCGGTCAATCGACCCGCTCAACCTCAAGTCCGGCATACCGAAATCGCGCCGTGGCCCTCCGGATTCCTCATCCGGCTCGGTCATCTCGTCCAGCGAGGACTCGGTAGCCGATTTCTTTCTTAGGCGCATCAGCACCACGTTTACCGCCAGCCGATGCAGCCACGTCGAAAAGGCCGATTCACCGCGGAAGGTAGCAATTTTTCGGAAGAGCTGGAGGAAGGCTTCCTGAGTTAAATCCTCCGCTTCGGCCGTATTCCCAACCATCCGCAGACACAGCGAATACACGCGGCGGTTGTGCAACCGGTACAAGCGTTCGAAGGCCGCCGCATTTCCCGCCTGGGCTAGCCGGATCGCTTCCGCTTCGGGCAACTCGCCAGGCGTCTCGATTCGTCTCACGCGGGCCACGCTACCCGCTGGGACGCATCACCAATTGCGATGCGTCACCGTGTCTGAAAGTTGTCCTAGTGGTTCTTTTCACGCAAGTATCCAATTCGGCATTCCTAAATATAGCCTGTAAAGAGGGCCGAAGTGCCTGTTCGATGCTGCTGTGAGGATAAAGGCATCTATATTCTCGCCGCAATTGTGTTAGACGTCCAGTCGGGTTCCAAATCTAATTTTTTTCTTCCATTTATGGGAGCGGTGAGGTGCCTTAGCAAAAACAAAACTCAAACCGGGTGGGGAATGACAACTATCAGTCTCAATTTGCTACGCGGTAGCACGTGTAGCGCGCGGCACGGGACGCGGTCTCGCTGCCGTCCGGGGCCGGCTCAACTCTGTGCCGAAAACGGCCAGCTGCTCTGCGGGCAGTGCGTGGAGAAACGATTTCAACATCACCTCTGACTCTCGAAGACAAGTGTTGAGGTCGTAGTGGAGCGAATCGAGCTGTTTCCAGCAAGCGGCGGGCTCAACGGACAACCCCGATGCAATATCGTGAGCGTTCTGTTCAAACTCCACTCCGAGATGCTCGACAGTGTTCGAGAGGATGCGAAGCTTATGAAAAAATCGTGAGCGGTGCCCGAGCAGCACATTATGGAGAAGGCTGTTCCAAGATGCGGCGCTCTGTCCGGTGTCTCCGCGGAAAAACTCCGTATGCAATGGCTGGACAAGCGGGAGGTTGGTTACGCGCTTTCCGCTTTCTGAAAGGACGGCACACGCGTTGGTAAGCGTAGAGGTAAGACGGAAGAGAAGTTCGGAAGTAATCGCCACCTGCTGCTGCGCGCAGACCAACTCTCCACGTGCGCGCTGGGCGAGCGCCTCATCAAGTGAAACGCTCAGCATCGCGTAGGAGCATTCCCAGTCGCGAACGATACTCTCGAAAACCTGATTTTTCTCCCGTGGAAGCGTAGCGCGCCAGTCATCAGATGCGTTACGTCGGACGGGGGAGGGGGCCCGCCTTCGTTTGAACAACACGTGTCTCCGAAAGGCAGCGCATTATAGCACCACATTTCAGAAGGGGCAGATTTTTAGGATGGGAGTGCGTGCCAAGGCCTGACTTGTCCGGCGATTTAAGGCGATTCGAATGGCTTGCGTTGATGTTTTCAGAAGCGGCGCAGCGGAGAGTTATTGCTGATCCGATGCGGACGCATTGAGCACGATAGTGAGCGGAGCAACGTGGTCAGGCTTCACGTAGCGATTGATCAGGAAGCGAGTACCGTCCTTCGATACGTCGTACGTGAAAGTGTCGGTAGAAGAGATTTGAAAACGCCCGTGAATTTGGAACAGGGGCATGGGAGTTCCGGTCGTAAAGTCCGCTTGTGTGTTTACGGGGACAGCCGTCAATATTCCAGTGGGTCCTTCGTAAAAAATCTCTTTGCCATCCGCGCGCCAGCGAGGCTGAGTGCCGCCGCCGCGCGAAACCTGCCACTTGCCCTCGGCTCCGGGAAAGGTGGTCACGTAAATCTCCCAGTTTCCCGATTCATCGGATGCGTACGCCGCCCATTTTCCGTCGGGAGAGATCGCGCCGGTTGTTTCGTTGCCCGAGCCTTTATGAAAGCGAGCGGCGGGCCCGCCGGCCGAAGGAACAAGTTCAAGGAAAGCGCCGGACGGCGTGTCGTGGGTACAAAGAATCTTCTGATCGTCCGGAGACCACGAATTCGGGAGCACATCATCGGTACCTGGATAGTGTACGAGAGTCTTTCCCTCACCCAGTCCATTTGCCGGTTTCACGAGCAAACCGACACCGACCGAGGGAGCGGAGAGATTTGAACGATAGACCACTTTACTGCCGTCCCGCGACCAAATCGCAGCTTCCTCTTCCGTAGGATCGAATGTGAACCGAGTGGTGCCGCCATCCCTTGTGCTCAAGAGCCAAATATCGACGTTGTTTGCTTTTTCGTCGATGATATCAACAGCGACCCGGCCGCCGTCAGGAGACAGCGAGGGATTGCACATCACGGCCGTTTGACCAAGCCTCCCCAGTTCTTTTCCCGTCCTGTCCATCCAAACCAATTGCGAGAGGCCGCCGCTGGACTTGATGTTGTAAATCAACGTCCCGGTGTCGGCTACGGTGACGTCAGCCCAATACGTCGAAGGCTGAAATCCAACTACGTCGGCGACAGGGACCGGACTTCCCGCAACGGTCGCTTTGGACGGATCAAAAGGAACGCTGACCAAGTGGTGATCGTCGTCCGCAAAAAACAGATGGCCGAAGCCATACGCGAAGCTGGAGCGTCCAAGAGCCACGAGCCTGGTTTCTTTTCCATCGAGCGCGCTCACATAGATACCGCTGTTGCGATCGTCCTTTACATTTGAGAAATTGCCGTTCCAATAGAGAAAATGATTTCCATCCGGCAAGAAAACCGGCCAACGTTGCGTTTCGTCCTGAACTTGACCCGTAACAACGTGGGTGACGGCGGCGCTTCCGGTCCCGTCCGAATTGACACGCCATATCGCGCTACCCGCGTCTGGAGTGTAAAGGATTACGTTCCGGCTTCCCCAACTGCCACCCCGAGCCGCCAAGACGTCGGCCAGTTTTCGCGTCGGCCCTCCCGAAGCTGCGACGCGTTGCAGCTTGCCATTGGCAAAGAAGCCTATGTTGGCTCCGTCTGGCGACCAGAACGGGTAACTCGCGCCCTCGGTTCCGGCGAGCTCGGTTGCGCCCGGAGCACCTATACGCTGCACGTAGAGTGCTGGAAGGCCGGTGCGTTCATCGGGTGAGACGAATACGAGCGTCGAGCCGTCGCGCGAAATAGCCATGTGGCTCACTTCCGCAGTGACGGGAATCGCGAACTGCATTCGCGCTTTTGATGCCGGGCGCGGGACAAAGAACCACGCCAGCGCGCCGGCCACGGCGATAACGGCGAGCGCACTCGCGGCAGATTTCCAAGCGGTTGTGAAACGATCACGAGGACTGGGCACCACCTTGGCAGCGTCGCTGGAATCGTTTCCGGAAAGCGAGCCGAGCGCAAAAGAAAGATCTTTGGCGCTCTGGAAACGCTGGTCCGGGCTTTTCTCGAGGCAGCGGCGCACGATGCGATCGAGGGCGGGAGACACGGTCGGCGATGATTCCGAGATGTCGGGCGGATCTTCTTTCAGAACAGCGGTCATGGTTTCGGGCGTGGTGTCACGGCGAAACGCGCGTTTCCCGGCGAGCATTTCATAGAGTACGGCCCCGAAGGCGAAAATATCCGTGCGTGGATCAACGGCGTCGCCGCGCACTTGTTCAGGGGCCATGTAGCTGGCCGTGCCCATCACCACACCCGCGGCGGTGTGCGAACTCGTCATCGTAATCCCGTCGGGCTCGGTGCCGGGTTTTTGTGCGAGCTTGGCGAGGCCGAAATCGAGGATCTTGATCCGGCCGTCACGGGTGACGAAGACATTCTCCGGTTTCAGATCGCGGTGAATGATTCCTTTTTCGTGGGCGGCGGCGAGTCCTTGCGCGATCTGGACTCCGTAAGCAATTGCTTTGCGCGGGGGAAGCGCCCCCTGATCGAGAACGACGCGGAGGGTTTCACCTTCGAGAAGTTCCGAGACGAGAAAAGGCGAACCGTTGTGCTGGCCGATGTCGAAGACGGCGAGGATGTTGGGATGATTGAGGGCGGCGACGGCGCGGGCTTCCTGTTCGAAGCGGACGAGGCGGTCGCTTTCGCGTGCGAAGGATTCGGGAAGGATTTTCAGCGCGACTTCGCGGCCGAGGCGCGTATCGCGGGCCCGCGACACTTCGCCCATTCCACCGGAGCCGAGTGGCGCGATGATTTCGTAGGGGCCAAGCTTTGTGGTGGGCGCCAGCGGCATGTCAGCCGGGGATTATAACCTTGCGAAACCGGCAGCGATACCTCTCATACTCATGCGACGGCTTTGCGCTGCTTCACTTTCGGGGCTTAGCGCAGACCAAAGCTGAGAACTAGGAGTGCGAAGGCGACAATCAACGCCAGCGTTCTGACGCCGTGATATAGGTCCCAGCGATGTTCCTGACTTCGCCAATCGTTGGGGAGCGATTCTGGTGTCCATTTCGCGATTCGATTGTTGATCGGCACCGGTCCGACGAGAGAGAACACCACCGCCGCCACTTGGATGGCGAGAGCGATCGCCGCGAGCCGCCGTGAAACCGTGTTCAGACGCTCGAAGCGAAAGAGCAGAAGCAGGTTTAACAGAGTTGAACCTACCATCCAGAACGGCATCACGCGTCCGAGCTGGACGGCAAAGGAAGAGCGCACCGGAATATGTACGGCGACTGGTTGCCTGTTAAGTGTGGGATGGGCGAATGCGGCCACATTGAGCTCGCTTCCGCACATTAGGCCGAGAACTAAAGCAGCGACAAATTGGAGCATCATGGAACACCTCCTTTAATTTGGATGGTGTGCCTTGCGTGAGGTCACAAATGATTCTGCAGAATTAGAGGCGTACTAAGGCGTTTTCTTGACGCTTCTTGAAGGCGACCGCTATACTGCCGGGCGACTCCCGGAAAGGACTCTTCGTTGGAATTTGAGCCGCTCGACCAGTTTCAACAACGCCGCAAAAAACTGACCGAAATTGAGGCGCTGGGACACGCGTCTTATCCGCACAAGTTCGAGTGGACACACACGGCCAGGCAAGTGGCCGAGAAATTCGGCGAGCGAACTGCCGAGCAACTGGCTGCGGAGCATGTGGACGTGCGAGTGGCGGGGCGCATCGTCGCGCTCCGGCCGCACGGCAAGGCTGCTTTCGGGCACATTCTGGGGGAGGGCGCGCGGCAGCAGTTCTATATAAAACTCGACGTGGTGGGTGCGGAGCAGTTCAAGCTGTTTCAGTTGCTCGATTTGGGCGACATCATTGGCGTCAGCGGGCATTTGTTCCGAACGAAGACGAATGAGCTGACCGTGTGGGTAACGAAGCTCGAACTGCTCAGCAAAGCGCTGCTGCCGTTGCCCGAGAAATGGCACGGGCTTGCGGATATCGAGCAGCGCTATCGGCGGCGTTATCTCGACCTGATTGTGAATGACCGCCCGCGAGAAATTTTCATTACGCGCGCGAAAATCATTCGGGAAATTCGGAGTTTTTTTAACGAGCGCAGCTACGTGGAAGTGGAAACACCGATGATGCATCCGATTTTGGGGGGAGCCACGGCGCGGCCTTTCGTCACACACCATAATACTTTCGATATGGATTTGTACCTGCGCATTGCGCCGGAGCTTTATTTGAAGCGGCTTGTGGTCGGCGGACTGGATCGCGTTTATGAGATCAACCGCAATTTCCGCAACGAGGGCATCGACGCGATTCACATGCCCGAATTCACGATGCTCGAGTTTTACCAGGCGTACAGCGATTTTTCGGAGCTGATGAATCTGACGGAGGAGCTCTTTCGCGGAATCGCCGAGAAAGTCGCAGGCACAGCGAAGATTCCCTACGGTGATACCGAAATTGACTTCAGCAAATTCGAGCGGCTCACGATGCGTGAGGCGATCGCAAAATATTGGATCGCTCCTGCGGAGGCAGGCGGCTTAGTTGCGGAGCTGGGAAGGGAGGAAGGGCCGAGGGCCGTCGCTGAGCGATACAACGCGTACGCGCGAACGCACAGCGCGGATATGATCGCGAATATCGAGAAGCTTTCAGCCGGCGAATTGATTGGCGAGATATTTGAAGCGGTGGCTGAGGCTCATTTGGTCCAACCGACCTTCATATACGATTTCCCCACGGCCATTTCGCCTCTTTCGAAACGACGTGCTGACGATCCGTCCATCGCGGAGCGCTTTGAGCTTTTCATCGCCGGAATGGAATTGGCCAACGGCTTCTCGGAGCTAAATGATCCGTTCGACCAGGAGAGCCGCTTCGCAGCACAAGTGGCGAAGGGCGGACAAGAGGCGCCGAAGGAAGTGGATACCGACTATATTCGCGCGCTCAGCCATGGGCTGCCGCCGACCGCTGGGGAAGGCGTTGGAATCGATCGTCTGGTGATGCTGCTGACGAATTCGCGAACGATCCGCGAGGTGGTGTTGTTTCCGCTTCTGCGCACTGAATCGGCAGAGCCGGATGCGCCGCCGGAATCCCAATCTGCCTCGGGCGGGCAGTCCTGATATGGCTGCGGGCGCACACTTCGACACAAAACAAAAATGAAGTTTGAATCGTTCGTCGCGCTGCGGTATCTGCGGTCGCCAAACCGTCCCGCAGTGCTGCGGCTCGTCACGCTGCTCGCGGTGACTGGCGTAGCGGCTGGCGTGACGACGCTCGTGATCGCGCTCGCGATGAATACCGGTTTTCGTCAGGCGATTCGCGACCGGCTGCTCACCGTCACCGCGCACGTGAACCTCAAACCCGCCGGCCCCGAGGGCATCCGAAACTATCGTGAATTGATGGCGCGCCTTGCTGACACTCCCGGCGTTCGCTCGATCGAACCGGCGATTTACGACACCGTGCTTCTCTCGTCTGGTAACCACGCACGAGGCGTGGTGCTGAAGGGAGTTGACCCCGAGCTCGAACTCAACGCAAGCGAGGCATTGCACCGAGTTGCAGCGGGTTCCGCCGATTTTCACGCGGACGCGGATGGAATCCCGGCCATCCTGATTGGACGGCTGCTCGCAGACGATTTGAAAATATCCGCGGGCGATTACCTTACGCTGACGAGTCCGCAAGGAAGTCTGACACCATTCGGTATGCTGCCCCGCTCGAGACGTTTCCGCGTAGCTGGGATTTTCGATTCCGGATTCTACGATTACGATGCGAATTGGACTTTCGTAACGCTCGCATCCGGCCAGGCGATGGCAGGTATCGGCGATGTGGTGAGCCTGCTCGAACTGCGCGTGATCAATCTTGACGACGCTGCCAGAGTTGCAGAAGAAATCTCCAGGCGCGCCGGTAGCGGCTTCACGGTGAGCACCTGGATGGACGAGAACCGCGCCCTGTTCCGCGCCCTCAGCCTTGAAAAACTTGTTACTGCATTGTTTATAGGATTGATTACTTTCGTCGCCGGATTGAATATTCTGGTGGTGCTCACGATGACGGTGACTGACCGCTCTAAAGACATAGCTGTACTGATGGCGATGGGCGCCCGTCGGCAGCAAGTGCGAAAACTGTTTGTTTTGCAAGGCTTAGTCGTGAGCCTTGTTGGAACCTTCGCTGGTCTCCTTCTTGGATATCTGCTGGCATGGGTAGCAGACCGGTGGAAGCTGATTCCTCTGAACCCTGAAATCTACGCAATTCCTTATGTCCCTTTTCACGCCAACGGATTCGACGCCTTATGGATCGCGGCGGCCGCGCTCGCGATCAGCATAGCGGCCACAGTGCTGCCGGCACGCTCAGCATCCAAGATTCTGCCGGTGGAGATCTTGCGGTTTGAGTAGCCGACTAGAGCCTCAAGGGTGGCTTACTCGGGCAACTGATGAATGTGCTGGAACTGAGCCCGACGACATGAAACTTCGACGCCAACGTGTTAGAATGGCGAGTAAGGCGAAGATTTGGCGTAGAAAATCGGGTCAAGATCGCGGCGCTGACGGATGTATAGGGGTAACAGTACGGCGCAAATGTGAAAGTCTTTAGAATCAGTGCCACTTTGGGAAAGACTAGTCGTAACGAAATGAAGGACATACAGTTGGCACAGTTCGGCATCTAACGTGAAATAGACGATGCGATGAGGGGGCAAGCCACCTTGGGCGTCGCGGTCATTGACGAGACTCATCTTCAAGCCGTCACAGGCTCACGAGAGCTTGTGCGGGTTGAAGACCTGCGAAAGACCTTCCGATCCGGCTCCCAGGAAATTATCCCCCTTGATGGAATTAGTTTTTCAATCGAACGCGGCGAGATGATTGCGATTGTCGGCCCGTCAGGCGCGGGCAAAAGCACTCTGCTACACATCGTGGCCGCGCTGGACACTCCAACAAACGGTGCAGTATACTTCGGCGCGAAATCATTAAAATCTTTGAATGAAACCGAACTCGCCGACTATCGCAGTAACGCAGTGGGTTTTGTGTGGCAGCGGCATCACCTCTTGCCGGATTTCACTGCGGCCGAAAACGTGGCGATGCCAATGCTCGTTCGGGGCGAACCGATGAACCATGCGCTCCGGGCGGCGCAAGAGTGGCTGGGCGAAGTGGGATTGGCTGATCGAGCAGGGCAAAGCGCGGGACAATTGTCGGGCGGGGAGCAGCAGCGAGTTGCGATTGCCCGAGCGCTGGCGAATAGGCCGGCTCTGTTGCTGGCCGACGAACCCACAGGCGATCTGGATGAGCGGAACGCGGAGAGTGTTTTCGAACTCATGACGCGTCTTCACCGCTCGCACCATTTGACTTCCATTCTCGCAACGCACAATCTATCGTTAGCGCGGCGCACGGACCGGATTCTGGTTTTGGATCATGGCAAGCTTGGGCCGGCTGCAACTGTACCTGCTGGAATGGCGAACGCTTCGACGGAATATTCGGCGACCGTTGGGGCGCAGATTTCAGGAGACCTTGGGTGAACCGTGTTTGAACGCTACACAGAGAAGGCTCGACGCGTAATATTTTTTGCTCGCTACGAGGCGAGCCAGTACGGCAGTCCGTTCATCGAGACGGAGCACCTGTTGCTCGGCCTGTTGCGCGAGGATAAGGCTCTGGCGAACCGGTTCCTGCGGACGCACGGCTCGATTGAATCGATTCGCAAGGAAATCGAATCGCGGATCACCGTCCGCGAACGTATTTCCACCTCCGTGGAAGTGCCTCTCAGCCAGGAATGCAAGCGCATCCTGACCTTCGCCGCGGAAGAAGCCGAGCGTCTCGGCCATAAGCACGTCGGCACCGAACATCTGCTCCTCGGCGTTCTGCGGGAAGAAAAATCCTTCGGAGCCGAAATTTTGCTGGAGCGTGGACTAAGGCTTTCAACCGTGCGCGAGGAATTGGCGCGCAGCACGGGAGAGAAGGTGCCAGTGAACCGGCCAAAAGAAGCATCCTTGCTAGCAGAATTCAGCCGCGATCTCACGCAGGCGGCGATGGAAGGGCAACTCGATCCTCTCGTTGGACGAGACCGCGAGCTCGAGCGCGCCATCCAGATCCTGTGCCGACGGACAAAGAACAATCCCGTTCTAATCGGCGAGCCTGGCGTGGGGAAGACGGCTATCGTCGAAGGGCTGGCGCAACGAATTGCGGATGGAGATGTGCCGCCGTTCCTTGCCGACAAGCGAATTCTTTCGCTCGATCTTTCTTTAATCGTCGCGGGCACCAAATATCGTGGGCAGTTCGAAGAGCGGCTGAAGACCATCATGAAAGAGCTGATGGAGAGCCAGAACGCGATTGTCTTCATCGACGAATTGCACACCCTGGTCGGCGCCGGTTCGGCGGAAGGTTCGCTCGATGCCGCAAATATTTTGAAACCAGCGCTCAGTCGCGGCGAAATTCAGTGCATCGGGGCAACGACTCCCGCGGAATATCGCAAGTCCGTGGAAAAAGATCGCTCGCTCGAGCGCCGTTTCCAGGCCGTAAAAGTTCCGGCTCCCGCGGAAGACGAAGCCATCCGCGTGCTGCAGGGCGTGCGAGATCGTTACGAAAAATTCCATGCCGTCAGCTACACCGAAGACGCGATTCGCTATGCCGTGTATCTCTCCAATCGCTATATTCCAGATCGCTTCCTGCCGGATAAGGCGATCGACCTTCTCGACGAAGCGGGCTCGCGTGTAAAGCTGCGCCAGGCAATGCTTCCGGACGAAGTCTCCGAAGTTCAAAAACGAGTGAAATTCATTACTCACCGGATGGAAACGGCGATCGCGAATCACGAGTTTGAAAAGGCGCGTTTCTATTCGGAAGAAGAACGCAAAGAGAAAGAGCATCTGCGGATGTTGCGCGAGAAGCTGAAGATTGACGATTCTTCCACAGGCATCGTCACGCGCGAAGATATCGAAGACGTAGTCGCCCGATGGACCGGCATCCAGGTCTCTGCCATTAAAGAAGACGAGCAACAGAAGCTGCTGCGCATCGAAGAGGAGCTGCACCGCCGGGTCATCAGTCAGGACAAATCCATCACGGCTTTGGCGCGCGCAATTCGCCGCAGCCGCGCTGGGTTGAAAGCGCCTGGCCGTCCGGTCGGCTGCTTCTTATTCCTGGGCCCCACGGGCGTGGGCAAGACAGAAGTGGCGCGCAGGCTCGCTGAATTTCTATTCGGCAGCGAAAAATCTCTCATCCGTTTCGACATGTCCGAATACATGGAGAAGCATTCCGTTTCGAAGTTGATCGGCGCGCCTCCGGGATACGTGGGATACGAAGAGGGCGGCCAGTTGACCGAACGCGTGCGTCGCACGCCGTATTCGGTGATGCTCCTCGACGAGATCGAGAAGGCGCATCCGGACGTTTACAACATTTTGCTGCAGGTCTTCGAAGACGGGCAACTAACCGACGGGCTCGGAAATACAGTGGACTTCCGCAACACAATCATTATTATGACCTCGAACATCGGAGCGCGGCAGCTGCAAAAACAAGCCGGCCTCGGATTCCAGTCTCCAGACGACGTGGCTGCTGCGAAAAGCCAAGACGACATGGTGATGGGCGAGGTGAAGCGAGTCTTCAACCCTGAGTTCTTGAACCGGTTGGACGAAGTGATTTTGTTCAATTCGCTCACAGATGACGACTTGCTGCGGATTATCGATTTGCTCGTCGGCCAGATTAACGAGACGCTGGTGCATCGCCAGGTGCAGATCGCTCTGACACCGGAAGCGCGCCAGTGGATTCTCGAGAAAACTTGCAGCGATCGAAATTATGGCGCGCGGCCGCTCCGGCGCGCGTTGCAGAAATACGTCGAAGACCCACTGTCAGAAGCTCTCATTCAGGGCGGATTGCAGCGGCCGGCTACGCTTGAGATTTATCTCTCAACTGACGGCTTGTTGTTCCGACCTGTTGTGGAAGCAACCCCAGTGGCCCACTAGGAATCCTACACGCGCAAGCTGGGCGGAACGGTCCAGCGGGGGAGCCAAATATCTTGGGCGGGGGAGTGCGGCCTTGACCAGAACCATGGCCGCAGGCAGGAAAATTTTTCTGCGCCGATTCCAATTTTTCGTCGTTGTGTATCTCCTCTGGCTTGCGGTCGTGCATCCCATTTGGGCTCAGCGGTTGCAGTCGTCCCCCGGCCCGCAATACACGATTGAGCGCATTGAATTCGTTGGGAATCGCCGCATTCAGCGCGATACCCTTCTTGCTCGCATTTTTTCCCGTGCGGGCGATCCGTACACCGAAGAAGGCGTCCATCGCGATTTCCAGGCCCTCTGGAACACGCAATTTTTCGAGGACATTCGCCTCGAAGTTGAAGACAGCCCTAACAATCCGAACGCGAAACTCCTCGTGTATTACGTGACGGAGCGTCCGATCATCCGCCGGATCGAATACAAAGGAAACAAATCCGTCACCGAGTCCGACATCCTCGACCGCTTCAAAGAGCGAAAAGTCGGTCTCTCCGTGGAAAGTCAATTCGATCCAACAAAAATCAAACGCGCCGAGGTGGTTCTGAAGGAACTGCTTTCCGAGCACGGCCGGCAATTTGCGACCGTGAAGCCGACCTACGAGAGAATCGCGGCGACGAACGCCGTCAAGCTGGTATTCAATATTGATGAAGGCCCGAAAGTAAAAGTGGGCGAGATCAAGTTCACCGGCAACAAGGCATTCTCAGACCGAAAACTAGTACGCGCAATGAGGCACGACCGCCCGTACGCAATTCCTTTGGGGTTTACCGAGATTCCAGTGCTCAGCAAGACGTACGACCGGCAAAAGCTTGATGAGGATCTCGAAATCGGAGTTCGCGGGCTTTACCAGAACAACGGTTACTTCAAAGTGCTGGTAAAGGATCCAATTCTAAAAATCGTCGACGAGGATCGCAACGGAATACCTGGACCGTGGCCTGTGGTAGGTTCGAAACACGGGAAATCGACAAACATCACGATCCCCATCGAAGAAGGTGAGCAGTATCGGATGGGAGTAGTTAGGTTCAGGAGCAGTGACCCCGAACAGGGCCTCGTTTTCAAGCCGGACGCTCTTGCCAGGGTGTTCGCGCTCAAGGAAGGAGATATTTTTGCGACTGATAAGGTTCGCAAAGCCCTTGATGATTACAAGAAGCTCTACGGAGGGTACGGCTACATCAACTTCGTGGCGACCCCAAACACTGAAGTGAACGACGCGAAAAAGTTGGTCAATATCACAATGGAATTCGATCAGGGCAAGCCATTCTATGTCCGCCGAATCGAATTCTCGGGAAACACAACGACGCGCGACAAAGTGATTCGCCGCCAGCTCCTGATCGACGAGGGCCAGGTATTTAACAACCGCTACTGGGAATTGAGCCTGCTGCGCCTGAACCAGCTGAATTATTTCGACCCGATCAAACCGGAAAACGCCGAATTGAAGAAAAATGAAAAAGCCGGCACGGTAGACATCAAGCTCAAGGTAAAAGAGAAAGGAAAGCAATCCATCAGCTTTTCCGGCGGCGTCAGCGGAATTGCCGGCACGTTTGTGAGCCTGTCTTATCAGACGAACAATTTTCTCGGTCTCGGCGAGACCCTTACGATTTCAGGACAACTCGGCAATTTGCAGCAAGGCGCCACCTTCGGCTTCACGGAGCCCTACTTATTCGACCGGCCGATCTCCACCGGCTTCACTGTCTTCTATAGCAAGTTCAATTACAACCAGGCAAAGCAGGAAGGCCTGCTTCTCGGGCAGCAGGTTGCCATCGATCCTGCGCTCCAGCAGAACTACACCACCGACTCTCATGGTTTCACGATTTTTGCCAGCTACCCTTTGCGTAAATATCAGTTCACGCGGATCGGCGTCACCTACGGTTTCTCCACCACGAACATCACCGCCTTCAGCCAATCCGCACAATTGCTGTTCGAGTTCACTCAGTTCCGCAGCCTGGCGGGGCCTTCAGCTCTGAACGGAATTCAGTCGAGCAAAATCACGCCGACCATCTCCTACAACACGGTTGATAATCCGCAGAACCCGACGCATGGCAAGAGCTTTTATTACGGGCTTGGCTGGGAGGGCGGACCCTTAGGCGGAAACACCAACACTTTCACAAATACTTTCACCATGACGTATTTTCGTCCTCACCACCATCATCGTAACGTAATCGGCGTTCGCGTCTTGACCGCCATGATTACGGGATACAACGGAACCGACGTCCCGCCCTACAGCCGTTTTTATCTGGGTGGAGAAAACGACGTTCGAGGATTCGATTTCTATACAATTTCTCCATTCGTAGTGATTCCAAGTTCATCAACCACAACGGTGACCTATTTCGATCCCACGCGGCTTGGTCCCGGCGGCAGTCCCACTCAGGTAGCCCTCAACGTTCCCATCGTCACCTTTCTGCCGACGCGACCCGGTGGCGATTTTCAAGGCGTAGGAAATTTCGAGTACCGGATTCCGATTGCTGGCCCTGTGAGTATGAGTCTGTTCAACGACATCGGTTTCGACGGCATCATTCGTAAATCGCAGTTGGCTTTGAATCCTGGAGCGCTCAGTACTCTCCAGGAGCAATATCCAAATCCGGATTTTCCGAATCTGACGATTCCCAAAAGCCTCCAGGTGCTTTCCGGCACGAACTTCAAGCCGCACACATCGGCCGGAGTCGAATTCGTCGTTCAGTTGCCCATTGTCAATGCGCCTTTCCGGTTCTATTACGCGTATAACTATCTGCGCCTGAATCAAACGCTTGCCGGACCGCGAGGAGGATTTTTCCTGTCGGATGCCCAGAAATCCGCCTTGCCTCCTGGAGTATTTGAGACTCAAATCGCCCCGCAGCTGGACACCATTCTGGATAGTCAGGTCCAGCGAATTCCTGCCGGTTTGATCGAACCGAAGCAGACTTTCCGGTTTACGATCAGCCGAACATTCTAAAACTCATGTCCATCGAGGAAAGCTTGTGATGCGAATGATTCTGGAAATCGAAATTTCAATCAGCGACAGACGCTCGGAGGCAGGGCAATGAGATTGGGAAGACTGAGCGTCGCAGTTTTGCTCGCTGCGGGTGTGGCAGGGTGCGGGAGCAACGCCGCCAAAGTTGGGGTCACGATATCACCGACGACGGCAACAGTGGTCGAGCGGGGAACGCAGCAATTCAGCGCGGTTGGATCTGGCTCAACCACCACCACCGTGAACTGGCAGATTTGCCTCCCCCCTGCGACCGCCGGAAATCAGCCTACCAACTGCACTCCTTTGCCTGGACAATCAGGAACCGGCCCCACCGGCGTGGGAACGATCACGCAGGCGACGGCTACTCAAGCCGGAGGGCTTTACACAGCCCCCCCGGCCGTGCCTTCTACGAATCCGATCCTTGTTGTAGCCACTAGCACCGTCGATACCACGGCCTTCGCATCGGCCATGGTCACAATCACTTCAGGCATCACCGTTCAAATTAATCCTACTACCGCAACGATCGCGCCACAGGATCAATTCACATTCACAGCCACCGTCAGCGGCCCGACTAATGATCATGGCGTGACCTGGTCAGTGAATGGCGTCGCTGGCGGCGATTCGGTGCACGGTTTCGTCTCCCCAGTGGGAACGTACGTGGCGCCGGCACAATCACCGGGTGCAATTACTGTCACCGCCACTTCCTCGGCCGATCCAACGGAATCAGCCTCCGCTAGCGTCAACGTTGCGGCAGCCTCTCCAAGCCCGACCATCTCCAGCATCGATCCCACTACGGCAGCCCAGGGTTCCGTCCAACAGGACGTCTACATAAATGGCAGCGCCGTGAACGGCACGGATTTCTTTTCCACTTCCGTGGTGCTGGTCGATGGGGTTCAGATTGTCCCGACATTTATCGACTCGACTCTGTTGCGTGTGACGATTCCGTCTGTGCTGCTCCAACAGGCAAAGGCGGTAAACGTTCAGGTGCTCAGAACTAATGGGGATACCTCGCCGCCCGCGACTTTGACAGTCGCTCCAGTGCGCCCAGCGGTTATCTCCTCGACGCCTGCTAGCGTCTCGTCCATGGCTTCAAGCGCAAACGTGACCCTCTCCGGCGGTTTCTTTATTCCGCCCCAAACCTCTTCGGGAGGCACCAGGGCCACATTCAACGGTGCAAGCGTGACGCCGACTGTGATCAATAGCCGCCAGTTGATGGTCCCGACTCCCCCTGGTGGTGTGACGACGCCAGGTCTCTACCCCATCGTCGTTCAAAATCCAGGTATCACCGCGAACCTGCCATCCATCTCCGCAGTGAATTTGGCAGTCACTCCGAATCCCGCGTCGATTCCTACCGCTCCCAATGCCACCATCACGGTGGGGGCGAGTCCAGCCGCCATTGCCATCGATCCAGTGTTGAATCTTGCGGCGGTTGCGAACTCAGGTGACGGCAGCGTTTCCTTGATCAATCTAGCGACGAACTCCGTCGTCAAGACGATTCCTAACGTCGGCAATGCGCCTACCGGTATTGCCATCGATGATCAATTGCCCGATCACATCGCGCTCGTCGTCAACAGCGGCGACAACACTGTCTCCACCGTGGATCTAACAACTCAATCTGTTGTCGGAACGCCTGTTTCGGTTCAGATCGGTGCGCCCCCGCCGCCAGTTGCCGGACCAGTTTCGATAGCAATCGGCGTCAACCCTCTTACGCACCGTGCGGTTGTCGCATACCAGTCAACAAACCTAGCCACGGTACTGGACACTTCCACTGGAGTTCCTGTCTTCAAAGCGCAAATTGGCGGCACTCTCACGCCGTTCAGCACCGGCGTCAGCCCGGAAATAGGAATCGACCCGCTGTTGAATTGGGCGGTTATCACTCCTGGTGGTTCAGGCACCATCAATATCGTCGATCTGGGCCGGGATGCCATTGCGGGTGACGGCGGGCGCCCTGCGCAGGTCATCGGAAGCCTATCCATCTCAACCGACATTCAGGGCGTGGGCATCAATACGGAAACCCACCAGGTGCTTTTGACAACTCCGAACGGCGGCACACTCGGGACGTTCAGCCTGCTCGATAATTCCGTGAACTCGATTTCTTTTACCGTCAGCCAATTGGGTTACGTTGCAGCCGCGGTAAATCCGCTGACAAATGTCGGAATCGCCGTAAACTCGCAGACCTCCACCGCAGCAGTGGTCGATCTCGGATCCGGCGTAGTATTGCAGCCCACAGTTTCTGGACTCGGAACTTTGCCTGAGGCAGTTGCTGTAGACTCAGCACTCAACGAAGCGCTCGTAGTAAATCAAACAAGCGGCACTGTTTCGGTCATCGCGCTTGGCAGTTCGTTCAGGAATTTGCAAATCACGGCGTTGAATCCCGCCGTTGCGTTTGCTCCCGCTGCGGCGAATCTCTCCCTCACGATCAATGGCTTCGGTTTCGTGCCAGGAACTTCTCAGGTCTTTCTCGACACTACCGCGCTGCCGCCTGGAAATGTTGCGGTATCAAACGGAGGCAGACAAATAGTTGCAACGGTTCCCGCAAGCTTGCTGCAAGCGGCGCGACGATACAGCGTGACGGTTCAAAACCCGGGGCCGAGTGTCTCCAATACGACTGAACTGACGGTTGTCCAACCTGTGGTTGTCGGAAATCTCCCATCTAGCGTGGCAGTCGATCCGGATCGCGATGTCGCCGTTGTCACCAATAATGGCGACGGAACGGTTTCGCTGGTGGACCTGACCACCGGAACTACTCTTCCGCAAAGCCCCTTGTCGGTTGGCCAAGGCCCGATCGGCGTTGCCGTGTTGCCGCGACTCGGTCTGGCTGCGGTTGCGAATAACCTCAGCAGCGACGTGTCGGTTGTTGATGAGAATGGGATCAACCCACCGCAGACAGTGCCGCTTTGCGCGGGGTGCACCGGTCCTACCGGCGTCGGGATAGAGCAAGACACGGCTAACGCGATTGTTGCCGCCTCAGGGCCGGATTCGGCCTGCTCCACGGTCACCAGTGGATGCGAGGTGAGTTTCCTCCACCTCGCCCCTACCGGGTCAGGTGCGGGAACGAGCATCCAGGTGAATCAAAGTCCGGTGTCGGTGGCGGCTGATCCAAACGGCGACCGTTTTGTCGCTGTCGGCGCCGGCTCGCAGGCCGGCAGCATCGACATCATCGACTTGTTCTCGAACACCGTCACTTGCCGCGTAAGTGGAGTTCAGTTGCCAAGCGGCGTTGTCTTCGATCCCGTCAACCAGGTTTTCGTTGCAGCCAACAGCCTGCAGAATAATATTGTGATCGTTGATCCGCTTACATGCATACCCACCACGGTACGAGTAGGCATCAATCCAACGTCGGTCGACTACAACTTCCAGACGAGCACTCTCGTCACCGTAAATTCGGCGAGCAACACGATGTCGTTCCTGGACTATATGTGTCCGCCTGCGGTCGGCGTCCCCGTAACCTGCTCATCTCCACAAACACGCGAAATCTTTGGCCTTCCGAGCTCGGCAAAGTTTTCGCAGAACCAGCAGTTTTCGGTGGCGATTGATGCGAAGTTGAATCTGGCAGTTGTTGTAGATACGAACAATAGTCGCGTTTTGCTGATACCTCTTCCGCATTGAGGATGATGGCCGGATTTTGCGCGGGCCAACCCGCCAGTCTGGCCCCGCATCCGAAAAGGCCGGGTAGACTTGAATCCGATTGACCGCTTTCTCCGCGGACGGCTATAATCGCGAGTTTGCGTTTCATGGAATTTACGAATAAGGAGTGAGAATGAGGATTCGATTGGCAGTTCTAGCCTTGGCGGCGTCCTTAGCGGGACCCGCAGTGTGGGCTCAGTCCGGCGCCGCAGGCGCTGCGTCCGCGGCTGGAATGAAAGTGGGAGTGATCAACGTGCAGGTGGCTATCACCAGCACGGCGGAAGGTAAGCAGGCAGCGGGGGAATTGCAATCGCAGTTTGCTCCGAGGCAATCAGAACTCGACACTCTGCGCCGGCAGGTCGAAGACATTCAGACGCGGCTGCGCACGGGCGCGAGCACGCTGAGCGACGACGAAAAGGCTCGTCTTTCGCGCGAGGGTGACCAGTTGAGCCGCCAGTTTCAGCGCAAGCAACAGGATTCGCAGGACGACTTCAACGAAGCGCAGCGCGAAATCGTCGATCGGATCGGCCGCAAAATGATCGACGTTCTCGATAAATATTCGAAAGAGAACGGATACGGCGTAATTTTCGATACCTCGGCGCAGAACACGCCCGTGGTTTACGCTGCGAACCAGATCGACGTCACGCAGGAAATCATCCGCCTCTACGATCAGAATTATCCGGTGAAGGCGGGCGCAGCGAAGTCATCCGCGCCTCCGAGGGCCGCTCCAAAGCCGGCACCGGCAACGCCAGGACAACCGAAGCAGTAGTTCCGCTTCGCTTCATCCGAGAAGTTTCGAAAGGCCTCCCGATCCGGGAGGCCTTTTTCATTCCCAGAGCTTTAGGCTCCAGCACGGCCCATTTTGGAGTGCGGCTTGTCCTGAGCAAACCGAAGGGCGGCTCGCCGCTTTCATAAGCCTCGGCTTGCCCGGGCTATTCAGATTCGCGCGGTTGCACACCCCTTTTATCAGGACTTAGACCGCGCGGTGCCCCCAACCCTCTGCCTTCAGCAAAGGGCTGGGTTCTCATGTTTCTATCTGAAATTTCAAATGGCTCTGTTGACATCCCACTTCCCAGGCTCGTTGTCTCTCCGCTTCCGCGCCTTCAGGGTTTGGCAATGTACAGGTTGGGGAACTGCTCCCTCAGATTATTCATCTTCGGAACATCGCAGATCTGGATGTAGGGATTCTCCGGATGATGTTCGGCGTAATCTTGATGGTAGCTCTCGGCCGGATAAAAACCGTCAAGCGCGACGATTTGCGTCACGATCGGACGCGAGTACACCTTCCCCTGCGTCAGTTGTTCGATATACGCTTTCACGATCCGCTCCTGCTCGGGGCTACTGAAGAAAATCGCAGAGCGGTACTGAGTTCCGGTGTCTGGCCCCTGGCGATTCAGTTGCGTTGGATCATGTACCACGGAGAAAAAAACTTTCAGCAGTTGTCCGAGAGTGATCACCGAGGGGTCGTAAACAATTTCCACCGACTCGGCATGTCCCGTCGATCCACTGCTCACCGTTTCGTAGTCCGGATTTTTCAACGCTCCGCCAGAATAACCGGCGGTCGATCGCGTGACGCCTTTCACGTGCTTGAACACCGTCTGCACGCCCCAGAAGCAACCACCCGCGAGGACGAGCGTTTCCTGTCCCGGCTTCGCAGCCAGCTTCTCATCAATGACGGGATCAGGGATTGCGGCAGCCGTCGCAGCGGCGGCAGCGACGGCCGTAGCCGCCTGGCGACGGGACGTCATGAACAGCACCAGCGCAGCCGCGCAAAGCACCAAAAAAATCATCACAGTTCGACTCATATTTCTCCTTCTCGAATCTCATCCTTAGTACGCAAGAATCGCGAGGTCTGGATTGGCCCGAGCCGGACTAGTCCAACTCACATTGCTCCGACTCAGATTGCTCCAGCCAAGATTGGCCCAGCCAAGATTGCCCAGAGGAAATTGGCCGGACGGGCGCGGCGCGCTCGTCCTGTTCGCGTCGCCTACTTCAGCGACGCCATGTCAATCACGAAGCGGTACTTCACGTCACCCCTCATCAACCGCTCGTACGCCTCATTGATCTGTTGAATCTTGATCATCTCGATGTCCGCCGTGATTCCCTTGTCCGCGCAAAAATCCAGCATCTCCTGCGTTTCGCGAATGCCGCCGATGCCCGATCCCGCCAGGCTGTGACGCCCGGGGATCAGTTGAAACGCCGCAATCGGGAATGGCTTCGGTGGAGCGCCCACCAGCGTGAACGTCCCGTCCATTTTGAGCAGCGGCAGGTACCCGCCGATATCATGCTCGGCCGACGCCGTGTCCAGAATGAAATTAAAACTTTTGGCGTGCTTCTCGATCTCAGCAGGATTTGTCGTGAGCACCACTTCGTCCGCGCCCAACCGTTTCCCATCCGCCACCTTGTTCGCCGACGTGGTGAAAAGAACCGTGTGCGCGCCGAAGGCCTTGGCGAATTTGACGCCCATGTGCCCAAGCCCGCCGAGCCCGATCACTCCCACTTTTTGCCCCTTGCTCACTTTCCAGTGGCGCATCGGCGAGTACGTCGTGATGCCGGCGCACAATAGTGGCGCAGTACCTGCAAGGTTCGCTGAGTTCGGGACGCGCAGCACAAACGCTTCGTCCACCACGATGCTCTGCGAATAACCGCCGTGGGTGACGCCGCCCAAAATCGGTTCCGGCGAGTTGTAAGTAAAGGTGGCGCCGGTTACGCAATACTGTTCTTCGCCCGCGCGGCAGTTCTCGCAGACCCGATCAGAATCCACCATGCATCCGACCGCGGCAAAATCGCCTTCCTTGAATTTCTTCACCGCGCTTCCGGCTTTCACCACGCGTCCGACTATTTCGTGGCCAGGGACGCACGGGTAAACGGTCGCCTGAAAATCCACCCATTCGTTTTTCACCTGATGCAGATCGGAATGGCACACGCCGCAATACAGAATTTCGATCTGCACGTCCTGCGGACGCGGTTCGCGCCGTTGCAAAATGTGGGGCGCCATCGAGCCGGAAGTATTTTGCGCAGCGAAAGCCTTCGCTGCGAATGTTTGTGGCTTCTGTTTCTCCGCGGCTGCCTTTTGCGCTGTCTCGGTCATTGGGAATGTCCTCTCACTACGTAGGTCTGAATGTAGGTCTGGAGCTTTTTGGATGCAAGCAGCCACCATGCGGCTTCACTGCTCGAATACCAGTCTATCAAATCCCGCGGCGCGCTTGCCGAGCCAAGCCGAGTCAAATCGACCCGCCTTGCGTTTTCTGACGGACCGAGCTTATACTCTTAATTGCTTCTAGATAGGTCGCTCGCCAAGTGGGCCGCAAGCCCACTTTTTTGTTGGGCGCAGAATTGGCGCGGGGGTCGAGGTATCGGCGGAAGGTGATGACTGGATAACTGCCGCGCCTAGAACAGAATGGACTTGGAAAAGATACGTGAGGCTGCTGAGCGGGTGGCGCGCTCGCAAGGCCTCGAGGTTTTCGACGTAGAGTGGAAGATAGGCAAGCAGCGGCTGCTGCGCGTCTATCTCGACCGGCTACCCGGCCCGGCCAACCCAGACAACCTGGGAGTGAGTCACGCGGATTGCCAGCGCGTGAGTGAGCAGTTGAGTGTAATTCTGGACGTGGAAGATCTGGTTCCGGGGCCCAGCTACATTCTGGAGTTGAGCTCGCCGGGCATGGATCGAAAGTTGATCAAGCCGGCTGACTACGAGCGATTTGTCGGCAGACTGGCGAAGATTTGGCTTGAGACGCCAGTAGGGAACCAGAAATATTTGGAAGGGCGATTGGCCGGATACGCGGACGGCAATGTGAAGTTGAAGTGGAAAGACCGCGAAATTGAAATTCCATACGCCGGGATTCGAAAAGCGAACCTGGTAGTAGAACTCTAGGGAGACCTTGGATGGCGAGTCTGCTGTACCAGACAATCGAGCAGATCAGCCGGGAGAAGCACATCGAGCCCGAGGTGATCGTCGCGGCCATCGAAGACGCGATGGTTGTAGCGGCGCGGAAATATTACCGCACGGAGGAAGAGCTGCGCTCGAAGTTCAATCCTGATACAGGGCACGTGGATGTGTTTTCGGTGCGCGCAGTTGTGGAAGAGGTCACGGATCCGCTGCGCGAGATTTCCATCGGCGACGCGCGGAAAAAGCAGCCGGAAGTGGAAGTGGGCGGCGAGGTTACAGAAACCAAACCGACCGACGTGCTGGGAAGGATCGCGGCACAGACTGCGAAGCAGGTGATCTTGCAGAAGGTTCGCGAGGCCGAGCGCGATACAATTTACAACGAGTTTCACACGCGCGTGGGCGAACTCGTGAACTGCATCGTGAAGCGGACCGAGGGGCCGGACACGATTGTGGACTTGGGCCGCACGGAAGCGCGGCTGCCGAAGCGCGAACAATCGCGGCTTGAAGCGTATAACGTGGGCGACAGGTTGCGCGTGACGATTCGCGCAGTGGAACGCGCGGCGAAAGGGCCGCAGGTGGTAGTTTCGCGCGCCGATCCCGCTCTTGTGCAGCGACTGTTTGAAATGGAAGTGCCGGAAATTTATGACGGCACAGTGCAGATTCGCGCGGTAGCTCGGGAAGCAGGCGAGCGCACGAAAATCGCCGTGGAAAGCCGCGACAAGGACGTCGATCCGGTGGGCGCCTGCGTGGGGATGAAGGGAATGCGCGTGCAGTCGATCATTCGCGAATTGCGCGGCGAGAAAATCGACATTATTCCCTTTAGCGAAGAGACGGTGGCGTTCGCGCAGAAGGCGTTGAGCCCTGCGAAAGTCACCCGCGTGCAGATCGTCGATCCCGAAGAGAAGCGTCTCGAAGTGATCGTCGAGGACACACAACTCTCATTGGCAATTGGCAAGAAGGGGCAAAACGTTCGCCTCGCGAGCAAGCTCATCGGCTGGAACATCGACATCAAGAGCGAGGAAGAGAAGCGCCGCGAAATCGAGGCGCAAATGGCTGCGCTGACGGCGCCAGGAACCCCACTCACGCAACTCGCAGGTGTGGGGCCGAAAACAATCGAGAAGTTAGAAGCTCACGGCGTCACTTCGATCGAGAAGCTGGCGGACATGACTCCCGAGCAACTGGTTGAGATCCCCGGAATCGGCGAAAAGATGGTGGAGAAAATTCACCAATCCGTGGCGCTGTATTTCGAGGAACTCGAAGCACAAGCCGCTGCTGGTCCTGAAGCTGCGCCTGCCGAACCTGAGGTAGTTGTGGAAGGGGAGAGCGTCGTCACGGAAACGGAAGTGAGCGCGGAAGGTTCCCCCGAGAACGCTGGATCGGCAGAAACTGCCGAAGAGTCTGAGACGGCGGAAGGAACCGAGGCTCGCGCAGCGGAGCCTGTTGAGGATGCAGAAGCAGGCGCAGGCGCAAACATTGAAGCGAGTGAGACAGAGGCGACCACCGGCGGAGAAGCAGATTTGGATTCAGAAGGTGAAGCGGAGAAATCGGCGGGTTCTGACTAGCTTTGGAGAAAATAGGGGCTGATGGCAGATTCCAATCAGATTCGAATTAACGAGCTGGCGCGCGAACTCGAGGTGAAGGCGAAAGTCCTGATCGAGTTCCTGCCGGAAATCGGTGTCACAGAAAAGAAGACGCATTCGAGCTCCCTCGACATCGAGCACGCGGAGCTTGCGCGAAAACATTTCGCGGGGCTGGCGGCGAAGGAAGCTGCGGCCGAAGCGGAGAAGCAAGCAAAGGCGACCGCGGCGAAGAAACCGGCCGCGCGTCCTGCGGTCACGGCCACGCCTGCGCCACCAGCAGCAAAGCCTTCAGCGGCCCCGGGAAGTGTTGCGCCTCCCGTGGCGGCGAAACCCGCGGCGCCTACTGCAGTTCCGGGAAGCCCAGCGACGCGACCTGCTGGCACGCCTTCTGCCCCCGCGCCGGCATCTTCAGCGACGAGCGCCCATCCACCAGTTCATCCGCCCGCTCAAGCACCTGCTGCTGCGAAACCCGGAGTGGCTCCGGCGGCGGCTGCTCCCGCGGCCCCGGCAAGACCCGGAGTTGCGCCATCTGCGCCGCGTCCGGGAGTTCCGCTTCGTCCCGCCGCACCTGGCCAGCCGGGCGCTCCGGCTGCACAACGTCCTGCCGCTGCTGCGCCATCTGGTGCTCCCGCGTCGGCTTCAGGAACAAGTTCGGGAGCGCCGCGACCCGCTGGCGGTCCTCCTTCGCAAGGGCAGAGATTTCCAACTCGTCCCGGTGGTCCACCGTCTGGTGGACAGCCGCGTCCGGGCGCACCTCAGAATTTTCGTCCTGCAGCCGCGCCTGGCCAAACGCGTCCTGGCGGGCCTCGCCCTGGCATGCCATTGCGCCCAGGAGGCGGACCTCCAGGAAGATATCCTCAGCGCCCCGGCGGCGGCCCCGGCGAACGAGGTGGCAGGCCCGGACAAGGACCTGTCGGCGGACAACGTCCCGGCGCAACCGGCGGAGCAGGAATTCCAAAGGCTGAACCCGGCAAGCCGCTTTATGCGCGCAAGCCGCCCGCATCGCGCGGCCGTCCGCTCATCGAGAAGCGTTACGCGGAAGGTGAACGCAAACTTCATCCGGTGCGCACCCGCGCGGGTGCAGGCGCTGGACGGGCGGCGCAAGCTGAGCCCATCGCGCCGGTGCAACGCGAGCCCCGGGAAGTGATTGTCACCGAAGGAATCACCGTTCGCGAGCTGGCCGAAAAGCTCGACATCCGTGCGAAGGAATTGCTGAAAACGCTTCTCGATCGCGGCGTTTTCGCCAGCATCAATCAAGCGCTGGATGCGCCTACCGCGACAAGTCTCGCTGAAGCGTTCAACGGTATCGTGCAGGTAGTGAGCTTCGAAGAGCAGATCGTTCAGGAAGAAAAGGTCAAGGAAGTCCGATCGGGCAATCAGCAGCCGCGCGCTCCTGTGGTGACGGTGATGGGGCACGTGGACCATGGCAAAACCAGCCTTCTCGACGCGATCCGCGAGACGGAAGTGGCCGCCGGCGAAGCGGGCGGAATCACGCAGCACATCGGCGCGTACGAAGCGCGGATCGATGGGCGCCGCATCGTATTTATCGATACTCCGGGCCACGAAGCGTTTACTCGGATGCGATCACGCGGCGCGAAAGTTACGGATATCGTTGTGCTCGTAGTGAGCGCGGACGATGGCGTGATGCCGCAGACGGAAGAGGCGATTGCGCACGCGCAAGCTGCGAATACAAGAATCATCGTTGCGATCAATAAGATCGATAAGCCAGGCGCCGAGCCGGAACGCGTGAAGCGGCAGCTCTCCGACCGCAAGTTGATGCCGGAAGAGTGGGGCGGCGACACGGTGATGGTGGAAGTCTCGGCGAAGACGAAACAGAATGTGCCGAAGCTCCTTGAAATGATTTTGCTGGTCGGCGATCTGCTCGAGTTGAAAGCAGATCCGGACGCGCCTGCCAGTGGAACCGTCCTCGAATCGCGCGTTGATAAAGGCCGCGGACCGGTGGCGACTGTTCTCGTGCAGAACGGCACACTACATGTCGGCGATTTCTTTGTTGTCGGCGCCGTGTACGGAAAAGTGCGCGCGATGTTTGACGACATGGGCCATCCGATCAAGCAAGCTGCGCCGTCGACGCCGGTAGAAGTTCTTGGTCTGCAAGGTGTGCCGGAGGCGGGAGATCAGTTCCAGGTAACGGACGAAGCAAAAGCGCGCCACATCGTGGAATACCGGCAGGGAAAGCAGCGCGAGGCATCACTTGCGAAAACAGCTTCGGGCCGCCTCACGCTCGATCAATTGCACGAGCAACTCAGGGCCGGAGAAGTGAAGGATCTGCCGGTCGTCTTGAAAGCGGACGTGCAAGGGTCAGTGGAAGTGCTGAACGATATGTTGCCGAAGCTGTCGAACGATCAGGTGAAGCTGAAAGTGATCCAGGCAAGTGTCGGAGCGATCAGCGAAACCGACGTGCTGCTGGCTTCGGCCTCGAACGCGATTGTGGTCGGGTTCAACGTACGGCCAGAAAGAAAAGCAGCCGAACTGGCCCAGCGCGAAGGCGTAGACATCCGGCTGCACACGATTATTTACGAGCTGCTGGACGAACTGAAGAAGGCCGTCGCCGGTCTGCTCGCGCCCGTCATCAAGGAAACCTACCTGGGCCGCGCGGAAGTGCGCAACTCGTTCCGCGTGAAGGGCGTTGGCATGATCGCCGGCTGTTCGGTGCAGGACGGCATTCTGAAGCGGGACGCGGAGGTGCGCGTGCTGCGCGACAACGTGGTGATCTACACGGGCAGAATCAGTTCGCTGCGCCGCTTCAAGGACGATGCGAATGAAGTGCGCGCCGGATTTGAGTGCGGCGTGGGCGTTTCGAATTTCAGCGACGTGAAAGTAGGCGACATTCTCGAGTGCTTCAAGATCGAGAAGACGGTCGCTCCAGAGTTCGTCAACGTGGGAGATCGAGGGCGGCCGCAGAGCGGCGCTGAAGCTAGCCGAAACTGACGATTTGTAAACTGGCGATTTTCAGCGAACGATTTGTGTTGGGCGATCTCGGGTTCCTTTAAGGATCGTCTTCTTCGACGGGTTCTCGATGGGCACGGACATGCCGATCGGTCTTCTTACCCTGGAAATTCACATTCCCGACGCGCAATCCCTCAAGGATAAGCGGCAAGTGCTGCGCAGCCTGAAGGACCGGCTGCGCGCGCATTTCAACGTGGCGGTGGCGGAGCTGGAACATCAGGAATTATGGCAACGCTCGCGCGTGGGCGTGGTGAGTATTTCAGGAGACGGCAAATACCTCGAGGAATCGCTTGAAGCGATTGCGTCGGAATCCGAGCGAATTCTGGGACGCGACTTGGTATCGCGCGACATTGAATATTTTGAGGATGGGGAATGAACACGGGAGCAAATCGCACCGGAGGGCACCGCGTGGAGCGGATCGCCGAAGAAATCCGGATCGAAGTGGGCCTGATGCTGGCGGGTGAACTGAAGGATCCACGCCTTGCGGGAACCGTGACGATCACGGAAGTGCGCGTGACGCCTGATCTGCGGACCGTGCGTGTTTACGTGAGTCTGGCGGATGAAGACGAAACCGAGCGCGCCAGCACGCTCGCGGGATTGCAGGCGGCGAAAGGCTACGTGCGCCACGAACTTGTCGAGCGCTTGCAACTTCGCCGCGCTCCGGAAGTGTTGTTTATCCTCGATCAGTCTGAAGAGATTGGCGATCGCATCGATCAATTGCTGCGAAACGCGAAAAGTCCGGGGAAATAGCCGAAGCATATGCCCCGGAAGCCACAGCCTGCTGCCATCGACGGTATCCTTGTCGTTGATAAGCCTCGCGGAAAAACTTCGCACGACATCGTCGAATCCGTGCGCCGGCTAGTCGGATTTCGGCAGATAGGCCACCTGGGAACGCTCGATCCGCTCGCGACAGGCGTGCTGGTGCTGGCGCTGGGACGTGCAACACGACTTGCGCGCTTCTATGCAGGTCGTCGAAAACGCTATAGCTGTGCGGTGCGGTTCGGTTTTGCCACTGATACGTACGACGCGGATGGAGAGCCGCTCGGCCCAGATTCGGCGCCTGGGCTTGATGGGGAAAAGGTCGCCGCTTTGGCGGCGCAGTTCGTCGGAAATATTCAGCAGACGCCGCCCTCGTTTTCCGCCAAGAAAATTCACGGAACGCCAGCGCATGAGCTGGCGCGGAAACACAAGCCGGTAAATCTTGAGCCGGTCGAAGTGGAAGTATTTGAATTTCGGCTCACGGGTGTGGAAGGTCCGCTGGCTCGCTTTGTGGTGGAGTGCGGCGCCGGCACGTACATTCGTTCGCTCGCCAACGATCTCGGCAAGCTGCATGGCGCGAACGCTCATCTTGCGGAAATCTCGCGCACGGCAGTTGGCGAGTTCACGTTGGATCAAGCGACATCTCTGGCAGAGCTGGAACAGGACGCGAAGGCCGGACGCATAGCGGAGCGGGTAATCAAGCTCGAAGGCATGTTGCCGGAGTTGCCGCGAGCGACCGTGCTGCCGATTATCGAGAAGCGCGTGCAGCACGGCGCGAAGTTCAATTTGTCGATCGCGCAAATTCAGCCGGGCCGCACCACCGTCGCGCAAGGCGCTCCGGAGCAGTTGAATTCAGGTGAATGGAAGCCTGCGCGGCTACGTGTGTTCAATCAACAGGGGCAACTAATCGCGATTGCCGAGCCCGTGGTTCCTCGGACATATCAGCCACTCGTCGTGCTGGAAGGGACATCATAACGCTCGAACTACAGCGAGCGTGTTTCAGCCGCGCTTACGCTCAAGGTTGTGGCGGAGGCTGCGGCGGCGCGTCATTTTCAGGATTAGGGTTTGGCTGCGGCGCGGGAGGCGGTTGCGGGAAGGTTTGAGGCGGAGGCTGTGGTGGTTGTTGCGGCGGTTGGGGCAGTTGGACTGGAGCGCTGCGATCAAGCCCGCGCGTGCCACCGAACGATCCTCCCTCGCCTTCCGCGGTGCCGCGCCCCGCATAGATCGAACGATCTTTGCGCGGCGAAAAATCCACCAAACGCGGCGTGATCATCACGATTATGTCGCTATCCTGATCGGTTTTCCCCTGGTCGCTGCCCAGCAACCCGACGCCAGGCACTGAAGAGACGTACGGCCAGCCATTCAGCGTGTTTGTGACTTCTGGCTGCCGAATACCCATCACCATCGTCGTCTCATTTTCGCGGAGCCGAATCGTCTGCTCCACGGATTCGTTCGATATGATAGGAATCCCGTTCACGGTCTGAGCTCCGAGGCTGCTGATCTCGAGATTGAGGTGCAGCGTTACTTCATCATTGGGATGAATCCGCGCTGTAGCTTTCACCTTCGTTCCAATATCCAGGTACTCGACTCCTGGAAATGCAGTGGCGGCCAGTGGATTGGTTGCTCCAGTGAAGTTCGTGTTGTTCAGAATTACTGTCGCAGTGTTGGAACCCTTGTCGGCCGACACGGCGTCCGGTCTCCCGTTTGCGTCAAAGTCCGCACTAGCAACGCCGACGGGAGTAGTTCCGACAGGCAGCTCGAAATTGGGCCCGAATAATCCGCTGCCCAGGTTAAGAAGAACAGAAATGGCGTTGTCAGTTTGATCCGCGGCGATAATATCGAGCCGGCCGTCGACGTTGAAGTCGGCGACGGCAAGCGAAGTAGGACCATTTCCCGCCGGAAACACACTCTGCGCCTGGAAGGTTCCATCGCCGACGCCAGTGAGAACCGAAACGGTGTTGTCGGTATTGTTCGCTACCGCAAGATCGAGGAATCCGTCGCCGCTGAAATCACCTGTGGATACCCACACCGGGGCCGTCCCGACTGCAAGGTCTGTCCGGCTCTTGAATGTCCCGTCACCATTGCCGATAAAGACCGAGACCGTGTTGTCATTTTGATTGGTTACGGCGAGATCGATGTGACCGTCATTGTTGAAGTCCGCCGCCGCGATCGAAGATGGTGCTCGGCCCGTATTTATGAAGAAGGGCGCCTTGAACGTGCCGTCGCCGTTACCGAGAAAAATGCCCAGCGAGTTGGTCGCATTATTCACGACAACCAGGTCCGCGAACCCGCTGCTTGTCAATGTAGTGGCAACTGCAGCGACGGGGCCGGTTCCTGTGCCAGTTGAGATGTCTACCTTCGGCTTAAACGTGCCATCGCCATTGCCAAGAAGAATTGAAACTGTATCGGCGGTGTGATTGACGACGGCAAGGTCCAGATTCAGGTCGTTGTTGACCGTTGGATTGAAATTCGCGCTGGTGATCCAGACAGGACCGGCCCCGGTGGGAATCGCGGAGGTGGGAGTAACGAACGTGCCGTCGCCGTTACCGAGAAAGAGCGAGAGCGTATTGTCAGTATTATTGGCGACGATGATGTCTTCGATGCCGTTGTTGCGAACGCTGGCGGTGGTCACAAAAACGGGCGCTGCGCCCGTAGCCAAAGTAGTGGTCGGAAGGTTCGCCGATATCAGCCCTGCGACTCCCGTGGCCGTCCCTGCGAGGCTGGGTGAAAACTGCGCCAGGGCGACGGGAAATCGCTCGCCGACGAAGAATGTTGCCGGCTTTCCATCTTCGGCGCGCAGCAAAATGCGCCGCCCTGTGCGGACAAGTGACAGAGCCGCGGAGAAAGTTGCGCTGGCGCCAGGCACCGTTGCCAGAAATGTGGTAGAGCCGCCCCCGAATGCGACGAGCGGCGGGACCAATGATCCAATACCGACCTGGCCGGAGCCCAAGAGGGAGGCAATTTGAGTAGATGTTAATCCCGCGAGAGACGACGGTGTGCCGAAAAGCTGGGTTATAACGTCGATCAATCCTTGCTGTGATTGAAGAGCCTCCTGCACTTGTTGACGGCTGAGCGTGAATACTTTGGTGCTTTGAGGCGGAGTGATTCCGAGGTCCCGCGCGTAATTGCGGTCCACTTCCAACACTTCAATTTCGAGAATCAGTTGGCCCACGGGGTTTTCGAGATTCTCGATCAAGCTCGAGGCGACCGTGACGGCCTGCGGCGAGGCACGCATTGTGATTGTGCCGCTGCGCGTATCGAGGTCAGCACGCGTGATGCCGGCGATTTCACGCACGAGGCGAAAGGTTTCCGTCATTTGTTCGGGAGTTTCCGAAGCGGAAAGCACTACGGTTCGTACCACCAAGAGCGCATAGTCCTTGCGTTTTTGCGGCGTATTTTCGGCGACGAGAAAGAGATGTTTCGTCAGGGGCCGCCAGAAAGTGCCGGTCTCCTCGCCGAGTATTCGCATCGCGGTAGGAAAATCAAGATCGTCGATGTGGAAGCGAACCGTGCGCGAGCGCAAGTCCACGTCAAACGCGACCTCAAGTCCAAACTGCCGCGCGATTTCGTTGTAGGCGCTTTGCGTATCGCCTCGGAGATCAAAGTTCTTTTTCCCGGGCGTGTAATCGAGATGAACTTCGCCGGCCAGCTCCTGTCCGCTCGCCTTTGACTTTGTCTGTCCCCTGAACAGAGCGCTCAGTTCGGTGTAGCGAGCCTGAAGCACGCGGTTGGAAGGGTCGAGCGCGCGCGCCGAAACCAAAATTCGCAGCGCTTCCGACAGACGTCCTGAAACCGCTTCGCGTTCAGCCAGGTCCATCTTTTCCTGAACGATGTGGCCCTTGGCGATTTCCAGGCTTGAAAAGTAATTGGCATCACTTGGCGCCCAGCTCACGGCATCGGAATAGGAGTCGTACGCCGCCTGCCAATTGCCTTCATGTTCGGCTCGCAATCCGCGTTTGTAAGCTGCCTGAGCTTTGTTGGCGTCGGGCTTAAAGGCCGGTTTTATAGGCGCGTTCGACGACGACGAATTTTGTTTTTGAGGTGAAGTAGCCTGCTGCTTCGAATGCAGCGGAGGCGCCGATATGGTCAGCGAAAGGCAAAAAACAGCCACAACGGGAATTCGAGCAAGCCCTCGCCGATTGTACATAAGAGCTTCCATTCTACAGGAGTAAGATGGCGGTGCAGCCCGTGGAGTGGCCGAAAGCCCTTGATTTTAACGATACGGAGGGGCTAGACTTGTAATCGTAGTTGTAACTGTGTTTCAACTGGAAACTCCATGCTTTCCGCTCTTTTGGTGGCCCTTCGTGAAGGTGTCGAAGCCGCGCTCGTTGTCGGCATCGTCCTGGTGTATCTGAACCGAACCGGCCGGCGTGCGCTCACCAAATACGTCTGGGCTGGGGTTGCGCTTGCGGCTGCAGCGAGCGTCGTGGCGGCCATCCTGCTCGATCGCTGGAAGGTAAGCGATGACGGCTTTGAAGGATTGTTGATGTTGGTGGCCTCGGCGCTCGTGGTGACGATGATTGTGTGGATGAACCGCGTGGCGAGAACGCTGCGCAAGGATATCGAATCGCGGCTTGAAACATATGCGCAGCAATCCACCAGCGCGGCCGGATGGGGAGTCGGAGCTTTTGTGTTTCTGATGGTTGTGCGGGAGGGCGCGGAGCTTGTGCTGATCCTGCGAGCGGTGGAACTATCGAGCGCGGGCGTGGAAGTCTGGATCGGCACGCTGCTGGGAATTGGACTTGCGGTCGCGGTGGGGCTTTTCTTCTTCCAGGGCACGCTGAAGATTCCGCTGCACCGTTTTTTTGCTGCAACGAGCGTGATTTTAATGGTTGTCGCTTTCCAGTTGGCTCTTACAGGGCTGCACGAATTGAGCGAGGCAATGTGGTTGCCGTCGAGTAAGACGGAGATGGCAACGATTGGTCCCATCGTGCGCAATGAAGTTTTCTTCTTCATCGTGATCCTTGGCGCTGCGGCGCTTGTGGTGCTGCGAGAATGGTTCGGAACGAAGGCGCCCGTCGCCGAGCAGGCAGCAAACGCAGCGGAGCGAAGAAAGCTGCAGTGGGAATTTCGACGCCGCCGCGCGTGGAGTTTTGCGGCCGCGAGCTTGTGTTTGCTCGTCGTGCTGGCGCTGACGGCTGAATTTGTATATGCGCGCAGCGTGAACGCGCCTGTACAAGCCACGGCGCTCGTGGCGCAGAACGGCGAGGTGCGTATTTCGCTCTCGCAGTTGATGGATTCGAGTCTTCATTACTACACTGCCGAAGTGAATCAGGCTGACATACGATTCGTCGTAATTCACAAATCAGGCGGCGATTACGCAACCGCTCTGGATGCCTGCCAGATTTGCGGCGCGGTCGGATACCGGCAGGAAGGCCAGAACGTAATCTGCCGGAATTGCGGTGCAGCGATTTACATCCCGTCGATTGGACAATCGGGCGGCTGCAATCCAATCGCCGTGAAATCGCGAGTGGAGAAGGGAGAAGTGGTGGTCGATCTTTCGGCGCTGATGGACGCGGCCTCGACAATTCACGCCAAATAGAATGTTTGCCCGCCTCGTAGGAGAATCCTTCGTTCGCAATCCGCGCCGCAAAATACTCACGGCTGCGGCGCTCGTGGTAGGCATGGCCGTTGCGACGGCAACTCTGACGATCGCGCTCGATGCCGGCGACCGGTTGGCGCGCGAATTCCGCAGCCTCGGCGCGAACCTTCTCGTGAGGCCCCAATCGGATACGCTGCCGGTGGAAATCGGTGGCGTGGATTATCGCCCTGTCGACGAGGGCGCATATCTGCAAGACGCCGATCTCGGCAAGCTGAAGATGATTTTCTGGCGGCACAATATTCTCGGATTCACGCCGTTTCTCGACGTGCCGGCAATCCTGGATGTTTCCGAACCGCCGGTGGCAACGACGGTCATCGGTACGTGGTACGAACATGATGTGCCGGTTCCCGACGGGACGCACTTTCGCACTGGGCTCAAAGCCACTCACCCTTCGTGGAAGGTCACTGGCAAATGGTTTGCGGACGACGCAAAGGAGTGCGTGGTAGGAGCCGATCTTGCGGCTGCGCATCCAGATGCTATTCAGGTCGGGAAGCCAATCGAAATTGGGTCGTCGATAGTCTCGCAGGTTAGAACTCCTCTTCTGGTGACCGGAATTGTTTCGACCGGCGGCGCGGAAGATCAGTCGGTGCTGGTTCCTCTCTCGGTTGCTCAGGAACTTTCGAATCATCCCGGCCAATTCAGGCAGCTCTTTTTGAGCGCGCTCACGAAGCCCGCTGACGCGCTTTCGATCCGCGATCCGCAATCTTTGACGCCCACCGAATACGACCGTTGGTTTTGCTCCCCCTACATTTCCTCGATCAGCTACCAAATCGGCCAGGCAATCCCCGGCGTCGACGTGCACGCTATTCGCCGCGTGGCCGACACAGAAGGTAGGATTCTTTCGCGCATCAGTACGTTGCTATGGATTGTCACTTTAGCGGCGCTAGGAGCGGCGGCTTTGGCGGTAGCGGCGACGTCCGCGACTACCGTTCTCGAGAGACGTGCAGAGGTAGGCGTGATGAAAGCGCTTGGCGCGCGAAATATGATCGTGGGCGGAATTTTTCTAGCTGAACAGCTACTGCTCGCCGTGGTGGGAGGAGCAGCGGGCTATCTGCTTGGCATATTGCTCGCGCGAGCACTGGGACAAAGCGTATTCGGCGTGCCGGGCTCGCCGCGAATGATTTTGTTTCCCGTGGTATTGGGGCTGGCCGCACTCGTAGCGATTCTCGGCAGCTTGTTTCCGTTGCACCGCGCCGCGCACTTCGAGCCAGCGGCGATTTTGCGAGGCGAATGATGTTCGGCCGTTTGCTGTTACAACTGCTGCGCGGAAGCCGCGGGCGCTTAGCGGTAGCATTGATCGCGATAGTAAGTGGCGCCGCCGTGATTTCTGCGCTGCTGAATCTCGACCTTGACGTCGGCTCCAAGCTCACGCAGGAATTCCGCACGCTAGGCGCGAATGTCGTCATCGCTCCAAGTCAGTCGCAAGGAAGCAGCCCGGCAAAGACAAATGTGGCCGCTTCGCTGAGCGCTCCGGGGCTGATGGACGAGAATCTGGTTCTCCAGCAGATGAAATCGGTGAAGACAGCGCAAGTTGTCGCGGCGCCGTACCTCTACGTGATTGCCCGCGCTGACAAAACTCCGGTGGTTGTCGCCGGCACGTGGGTTGACGAAACTCAGAGACTCTCGCCGACATGGAAAATCGAAGGGAACCGAGTCGAATCGCGCGACGACCAGGCGCATGCGCTCGTTGGGCGGAACGTCGCACGCGAGCTTCATCTCGCGCCCAGCAGCGAAATCGCACTGGACTACCTGGGCCGCACAGCGAAGCTCACGGTCGCGGGCATCGTTGACTCAGGCGGCGCGGAAGACAATCAAGTATTCGTGAATCTTGTCGTAGCACAGCAGCTATCGAATCTAGATCGCCAAATCGGGCTCGTTCAAATGAACGTCGGGGGAGGCTCGAAGAATGTGGCGGACGTCGCGGCAAAGCTGGCCGCTGCGCTTCCGGACTACGATGTGCATCCGATTCGCCAGGTGGCGGCGGCAGAAGGAGCGCTCCTCGCCCGGCTCCGGCTGTTGATTTTTTCCATGGTCGCTTTGATTCTAGTGCTCACGTCGCTATGCGTGCTTGCCACTATGGCGGCGCTTGCGATTGAACGTCGCGAGGATGTAGGCCTGATGAAAGCGTTAGGCGGGTCCATCTCGCGAGTCGTGGGGTTATTTCTCGCCGAGGTAGGCGTGCTCGGCGCTGTGGGCGGCACGATAGGTTCCATCGTAGGGATGGTGTTAACGCGCTGGATGGGGCATCGCGTGTTTGAGGCGACGATTTCGATGCGCTGGGAAATAATTCCGCTGACAATCGCGCTGATGATCGCGGTGGCCCTGGCAGGCGCTTCTCCGCTGCGAATGCTTGGAAATGTGAAACCTGCCGTGATCTTCCGAGGCGAATAGTGACCACGCTCGTGCAAGTGGAGGGACTGCGAAAAGAGTACGGGCATGTGCGCGCGCTCGATGGAGTTTCGTTTCAGGTGAACGCAGGCGAATGGATTGCTTTTATGGGCCCGTCGGGCTCGGGCAAGACCACGTTGATCAATATCCTGGGCGGCCTGGACACACCAACCTCAGGACAGGCGATCGTAGATGGGACAGATGTCGCGCGCCTTGATGAAGCGGGCCTTACGCGATTCCGCGCCGAGAAAATCGGATTTGTCTTCCAGCAGTTCCATCTCGTGTCGTACCTCACGGCGCTAGAAAACATTATGCTGGCTCAATACTTCCACAGCACGACGGACGAAAGTGAAGCGCGCGCCGCTCTTGAGCGCGTTGGTTTAGGCGACCGTTTGAAACATCTTCCTTCGCGACTTTCCGGCGGTGAACGGCAACGCGTTGCCGTAGCCCGCGCTCTAATCAATCACCCGAAGCTGGTTCTCGCCGACGAGCCCACCGGCAATCTGGACGAAGCCAACGCCGAAACGGTAATCCGTCTGCTCCGCGAACTGCACGACCAGGGGCACACAATCCTGATGGTCACGCACGACCCAGAGATTGGCCAGCTAGCCGACCGCCGCATCGATCTGGCGCACGGACGAATCGTGCAGATTTCGGAATTCTCGGAAGAAGATGAGATCCGCTTCGATCATCTGCTCGAGCAAGTGTGGATCTGCGGTGAAGAGGGAATCGCGCCCGCGCTCGAAAAAATCCGGCAATCAAGCGGTCCCGACCCGATGCGAATTATTTCGCGCCTCGCGGATTTGAAACTACTCGAATTGCGCGGCAGCGAACTCTCGCTCACGGCTCACGGCGAAAATCGCGCGCGCGATATCGTGCGCAGGCGGCGCCTGGCAGAACGCCTGCTGACCGATACATTTTCGATCGCCGATTCCGAAGCCGACTCGCACGCCTGCAAATTCGAGCACATCATTAGCCCCGAGCTCGACCAACGCATCTGCGCGTTCCTCGGTCATCCTCAGACCTGCCCGCACGGCAATCCGATTCCGCCAGGCCGCTGCTGTCCGTCTCGCTAGCGCAGCGCCGGTCTCTGTTAGAATTAAGTGGATGCCAATACCGCAGGATGTCCGTAAAAAACCGACCGACGTAAAGGTACGCGTCTCGACTGGGGAGGGAGTGGATATCGCCTGGTCGGACGGGCACACGAGCCACTACCCGTTTTCTTATCTGCGCGATTTGTGCCCGTGCGCGTTGTGCAACGACGAACGCGAAAAGAAAGCGCGGCTGGCGCCTTCGCCCCTCGCATCCGTTGAGCTGCCCATGTTCAAGCCACGCGTGATGGCAAAGAGCGCGCAGGCGATGGGCAATTACGCTTTGCAGATAACATTTTCGGATGGCCATGCGACGGGAATCTACAGCTTCGAGCATCTGCGCGAAATTTGCCCCTGCGAAGCCTGCGGCAAGGATTTCCGGGACGCACAACCGTCGCAGCCGGAAGCCAACGCCGCGCCTGCTCGGACGAAGGATTGAGGCGACTCTTCGAAACCATCGAGAAACCGTTAGCCCAGCGCGAGTTGCGACGCTTTCCTTGGGAGCCTATTTCAACGTATAGTTCATCCCCTCATCATTTAATAGCGTATGGCATCAAACACCACGGGTAATACATTCACGCCGGGTAGACCCCGTCCCGTAGCCAAAGTCCTCGTGGCCACTACGGCCATGCTGGCGTTCATCTCTTTCTGGCGCGCCGCAGCGATCGTCCTCAACGACCTCGCTTCGTCAGCCTATTACGCGGGAGGTGAGGCCGAACAGTTCATCGGCAAGACTGCTCCCTGGTTCATTCTCGGCATCATGCTGTTCTCGTATGCGGTACGCGCCGTATACGTCGAGAGCTGCAGCATGTTCGTGCGCGGCGGCGTCTACCGCGTCGTGAAAGAAGCGCTGGGAGGAACTCTCGCGAAGTTTTCCGTTTCGGCGCTGATGTTTGATTACGTTCTCACCGGACCGATCAGCGGCGTCTCGGCAGGCCAGTATCTCGTTGGCGTGCTGAACGAGCTGTTCGTTTACGCCCACATTCCGCTACACCTCAACGTCAATGCAACGGCCGCAGCCGTGGCTATCGCGATCACCCTTTACTTCTGGTGGGAGAACATCAAAGGCGTTCCCGAATCAAGCGGCAAAGCCCTTCGCATCATGCAACTCACCACCGTGATGGTGGTGATACTGATCGGGTGGTGTGTCTACACCCTTTACGCCAGGCCCGATTGGCACCTTCCTCCGTGGCCGCATCCCTGGAACATGAAGCTCGACAAAGGCTCGCTCGGCTGGCTCGATCGCTATCAATGGGCGCACATGATAACGCTGGTGGCGATCTTTGTTGGCCTCGGGCACTCGGTTCTGGCGATGAGCGGCGAGGAATCCCTCGCGCAGGTCTACCGCGAAATCGAGCACCCGAAACTCCCGAACCTGAAAAAGGCCGGGCTGATTATTTTCATCTACAGCCTGGTATTCACATCTTTGGTTTCGTTTTTTGCAGTGATGATCATTCCGGATAATATCCGTCCTTCGTTCACAGAGAACTTAATCGGCGGACTTGCGATGCATCTGGTCGGAACTCCTACGGCGCGGCTGGCTTTCCACGTATTTGTGGTCGTCGTCGGGACGCTGATTCTAGCCGGTGCGGTAAATACTGCCATTGTCGGTTCCAATGGTGTTCTGAATCGCGTCTCGGAAGATGGGGTTCTCACCGACTGGTTCCGGCATCCGCACCCGCGCTTTGGAACGACGCACAGGATTGTCAACCTGGTCGTAGTTTTTCAGATCTTGACCATCGTTGCAAGCCGTGGCGACGTGACTTTCCTTGGAAACCTCTATGCGTTCGGCGTGATTTGGAGCTTTTCGATGAAGGGGATCGCCGTTCTCGTACTGCGCTACACCCATCCTCAGGATCGCGAATATCGAGTTCCGTTGAACCCGGTGATTTTTGGAGTCGAAGTTCCTATTGGCCTGGGCCTGATAACGCTCGTTCTACTTGCTATTGCAATCGTCAACCTTTTCACCAAGCCAGATGCGACGATCGCAGGGCTGACTTTTTCGGCCTTACTGTTCACTGTTTTTGAGATCTCCGAGCACCGCGTCCGCAAGCGACAAGCCGGCGCCTCCCACGTGGAACTCGATCAGTTTAATCTCGCGCCGGAAGCCGAGTTGACGCCGACAAGCGTTGGCGTGGCGCCCGGGAACATCCTGGTGCCGGTGAGCACCTACTACGCGCTGTATCACCTCGAGGCTGTGTTGCGCCGCGTGAGAAGTCATGATGCGGAAGTTGTGGTGCTGCACGTGCGCATGCTGCGCCGGGCTGCGTCGGGTGAATACGATTTGGCGCCCGATCAGCTTTTCAGCACGATCGAACAGCTTCTCTTCACCAAAGTTTTGGCGGTTGCTGAGAAAGAAGGCAAGCCGGTCCGTCTCGCAGTGGCTGCAGCCAATGATTTGTGGGAAGGTATTCTGCGCACGGCAGCCAATCTCGAATCGAGCAGCATCGTCAGCGGAAGTTCGTCCAAAATGCCCGTCACGGAGCAGGCTCGGGCCATCGGCCTCGCCTGGGAGCGAATGCCCGAACCGAGGCCGCGCGTCACACTTGAGATTTTTACACCCTCGGGCCAGGAGCAGATTTTTTATCTTGGTCCTCACGCGCCTCGGCTTACGCCCAAGGAGATCGATCTGCTGCACAAGCTTTGGCTGCAGCTGAGCGACAAACTACCCGGAGAAGAAATCCATCACCACGATATCGTTCATTTCGCGCTCGATGAAGTGGAGCGCGAGCTCGATGAGGGGCAGCAAGACGCCGTCATCCAGCGGCTTCGCGAACATCTTCACGATATCGAAACCCACCGCGCAACGCCGCAACTTCCCCCAGGCAAGACGCAGTAGTAGCTTCTACGCTGTTAGTTGCGATGTGCAATTCGGGCAGCGCTTGGCAGCGATCGGGATCGCGGTCGCGCAGTAGGAGCAATCCTTGGTCTTCGGTGCAGGGGCCGGCGCGGGTTTGTTCCAACGATTCACCATGCGAATCAGTAGAAAAATCGCGAACGCCACAATCAGAAAGTCGATGATGTTGTTCAGGAACAAACCGTAATTGATCGTCGGCGCTCCGGCGGCCTTCGCGGCCGCGAGGCTATCGTACGATTTTCCCGAAATGTTGAGGAACAGATTCGAGAAATCCACTTTACCCAGGACGAGGCCGAGTGGCGGCATCAGAACATCGCCTACCAACGAAGTGATAATTTTTCCGAACGCCGCGCCAATGATAATGCCGACAGCCATATCCAGCACGTTGCCGCGCATTGCGAATTCTTTGAATTCCTTCAGCATCGAGTCTTCTCCTGATTGTTCTTGGATCGGAAGTCAGCCCGGGCCGGTTCGAGCCTGCGCGTGACAGTCGCGCTGTCGATATTACGGGCGGAAGGTTAGACGGAACGAGACCGAGTGGCAAGCCCAAAGCTATATTTCTCAGGAGCGCTTCAGGGCCGCCGGAAATTAGAAATCAGCTCACAATCGGGAAACGAGAGAGGTCACTTCATCCAGCAGGCGCCGCGTCGTCTCAGCCTTATCGGTCTCCGCATAGACTCGCAGCATGGGTTCCGTCCCTGAGGCGCGCACCATCACCCAGCCAATCTCTCCCAAATATACTTTCACTCCGTCGAGATCTTCGCGGCGTGCAACAGGCCAGTCGAGCAGCCGTTTGAAATTCCCATCCGCAAAATGCTGGAGCGCCTTTTCCTTTTGCCCCGGCTTCAACCTGAGGTCCACGCGACCATAATGATGTTCACCGAATTCGCGGTGCAGCATCGCAATCAGCTCGCCGAGCCGCTTCCCGTGCCAGGCCATCACTTCGGCCAACAACAGAGCGCTCACAGTGGCGTCACGTTCGGGAAGATACAGCTTCGTTCCGATCCCGCCGCTTTCCTCGCCGCCAAGAAGCACATCGCCATCGAGCATTCGGTCGCAAATATATTTGAAGCCGATGGGTGTTTCCCACACTTTGCGTCCAAATTTCGCGGCGATCTTGTCGATCATGTTCGTGGTAGAAAACGTTTTGGCCACATCGCCTGTAAGCTTGCGTGCGCCGGCAAGATGCCAGAGCAGTATCGAGAAGATCTGGTGCGGCGTGACGAACGTGCCGTCGGCGTCTAGAGCGCCGATGCGATCGGCATCGCCATCGAGAGCGAATCCGG
>Ga0209525_1000007_pt1 | contig 99402 bp, 82 predicted proteins | sample JacPin_JW_Ref_O1_FD_187958 | JGI IMG/M metagenome (GOLD analysis project Ga0209525, IMG submission 187958) | Forest soil microbial communities from Algoma, Ontario, Canada - Jack Pine, Ontario site 1_JW_Ref_O1 (SPAdes) (version 2) | ecosystem: Environmental > Terrestrial > Soil > Boreal... | reverse complement strand
GGGCACGGCTGCGTCGTCGAGCAAGTGGTTGCGCAATAGCCTTGTGGTCGGCGAGATTGCGCTTTCGCTCTGCCTTTTGATCGCGGCGGGCCTTCTGCTGCGAACTTTTGAGCGCCTGCGCGCCGTCGAAATTGGCGTTCGTCCAGACAAAGTGCTGACGGCGAAAGTCGCGTTGCCGGATACGCAGTATAAGGACGATGCGCAGTTCCGCGTCTATCGCGAGATGGCGGAAAGGCTGGAACAGGCTCCCGGCGTCGATGCTGCGGCCGTGTCGAGCGAGATTCCGCTCGACGGCGGAACGAACACGTATGCCAAGAAGCCGGGCGCACCTGCGGAAGAGCTTGGCTCGCTGATGGAATGGAACGAAGTCACGCCGGGCTATTTCAAGACGTTCGGAATCCCATTTCGCGCCGGCCGGAATTTCACCGGAGCGGATTATGAACTCGTCGCGAAAGTCACCGAGGCTTCGAAGAAATCCCCGTCGAAATACGACGGACCGATGATGGTGGGCATCATCAATCAGAAAATGGCAACGGAGTTTTGGCCCAACGAAGATGCAGTCGGAAAAGTGTTTGAGCTCGATACGCTTCCCGTGCAGGTAGTCGGCGTCGTTGCCGATACGAAGATATTTAACTCCCCGCGGCAAAAGACGATCGACGAAGCCTACTTTCCGCTTGGCTGGGGTTCGCGCACAGAAATGGCGGTGACCGTCCACGGTGCGGGCGCCGCAGCGTCGTTGCCGGAGACGGTGCGCCGCACGATCGCGGGCGTGGATTCGAAGGTGCCGGTCTTCAACGTGCGCGAGATGGACCAGGTGATCGTGGAAGCGAATTCCGACGCGCGCATCGAAGCGCAGCTTCTTGGAATCTTTGCGGGGCTTGCGTTGCTGCTCGCCGCGGTAGGAATTTATGGCGTGATGTCCTATCTCGTCGCTCAACGGACGCAAGAACTCGGGATTCGCATGGCGCTCGGCGCGCAGCCGCTCGACGTGCTGCGATTGGTGCTCGAGCGTGGCGTCATGCTGACCGTTGCAGGACTTGCGATCGGGCTTGTGGCAGCGTTCGCGATTACGAGGTTGCTAAGTAAGCTGCTATTTGGAGTGAGCGCGACCGATCCGTTGACGTTTTTTGGAGTCGCGATGCTGCTGGGACTTGTTGCGCTGGCTGCGTGTTGGATTCCAGCGCGGCGCGCGATGCGTGTTGACCCGATGACCGCGCTTCGTTACGAATGAAGAGTTACGAACGAAGCGCTAAAAATAATACGTCGACAATAATTCGCAGCACACGATGCGCGACGAACAATTGGCGCTCTGCGAGCGCGCGTTTATTTTGCGTCTGGAATGCGCAGCGTGATCTTGGTGGGTTTCTTCGAGTGGATCATGATGCGTTTCTGCCAGTCGGAGAAGACGCCGTTTGAATAGGCGCGCAGGTCATATTGCCCCGTTTCCCAGCGCGCGAATTGGAAATGACCTTCCGCGTCGGTGCGCGTGGCGTGCGGCTGCAGGCCGTCGGACGTTTGTATGGTGACGCTGGCATTGGCGACGGGTTTGTCATGCGCGTCGACTACAATTCCTTCGAGCGTTCCTATAGGCACCGCCATTTTCTGCTGCGCGGCTGTAGAGAGCGCGGCGATCGCGAGCATTCCCAGGATTGCGATTATCGGTTTCCGCATGTTTGCATCACCTCGTCGAAACTTTTGTCACTCTAGCTACTTTGTAGCTTGGGACGGCAGCTGCAGCTTCACGTCCGTTTGCTTCCCGATTTTCACTTCGACGTTGTGCTTCCAGGTGGTCCATGCACCGCCGTGATACGCGCGCACGTCGTAGTAGCCGTTCTCGAGCTGCGGAAAGAAGAAGCGGCCGTCGCTGTTCGTGAGTGTCGACTTCGGCATCGTGCCGTCTGCTCCCTGTGACGTGACGCGCGCGCCCGCTATGGGCTTCCCGCTAGGTCCGATCACCGTGCCCGCCAGCGTTCCGATGCCTTTCGTATCGGCGGCAACTGCAAACGCCAGCGCCGCGACAAGAAGAAAAATCACAACCGATCGCTTCATCGCACACTCCCCGGGAAACGTTGTAACAATTTTAGGCGCTTGGGAGCGGCCGGAGTGGAAGTCAAGCCCGCGTTGTTCTCGAAGAGAGACTCCTGTTCGCGAGGACAGGCGAAAGCGCGCCTAATATTTCTCGCGCTAATATTTGTAGTGGCGGCTGGCGGCGGCGTGTGCGGGTTGGTCCTGGCGGCCGGTGTCGGGATTCAGGCCGCGTTCGAGGGCGATGAAATAATTGAGGAGTTGCAGCGGGACGAGGTGCGTGAAGGCGGCGAGCCACTCGCCGGTATCGGGGCTTGCTTCCGGGACGACGAGAGTGTGCTCCGCGGAAATATCGTGATTTGCTGATGGCGTGACAATTGCGACGCGCAGCGTTTTCAGTTCGCCCGCGGCGCGCAGGATTTGGCGGGCGCGGTCGTCGCTCGGTCTTCCAGTGAGAAGGCCTATCAGGGCGGCGCGCGAATCGGTCTCTGAAAATGGGCCGTGCAGAACTTCCTCGGTTTCGAATCCTTCGGCGGCGATGTAACAGCTCTCTTTGATTTTCAAGGCGCCTTCGCGCGCGGTGGGCCAGCTGGCGCCGGCTCCGAAAAGGACGATGCGTGAGAGCGGTGCTATTTCCCTGGCGAGATCGCGGATTTGCGGCTCGAGAGTGAGTGCTTGCCGGATTAGTTCAGGGATGCGCTCGATGGCGCGCGCGTCGATTCCCGACGCTAGAAGTTTCTTGCGCTCGGCGATGCGCCGAATCATGAGGGCGAGAGCGGCGAGCGCCGTGGTGTAACTTTTCGTGTAGGCAAAGGAAACTTCCTGGTCGCAGGTTTCGATGTGAAAATCGGCGTCACGAATTTCCGTGCCGACTGTTGGGCTGGCTGGCTCGCCGGTGATCGCGACGGTGAGCGCACCCGCTGCATGGGCGGCGCGCAGGGCTGCGACCGAAGCTGTTGTGGTTCCGGTGTGCGTAATGATGACGACTGCGTCGCGCGAACCAAAGGCGATCGGATGGTTTACCAGCTCGAAGGATTGCTCGAAGTGCGGCCAGATGCGTCCGGCGGTGAATTCGCGCATCCAAAGTTCTGCGATTTGGGCGGCGTGGAGTGAAGTGCCGATGCCAACGAAAGTGATGCGCTCTTTTTCGGCCATTGCATCGGCCGCATGCTCGATGGCGTCGCGTCGAGCGAGAACTTTCTCGATCAGCGCCGTCTGCGCGTGGATTGCGTCGTAGAGATAGTAGGGATGTGCTGCGCGGGGTTCGGGCATTTGCTTTTTCTCCCGGCACAGTGTATCCGATGAGATTCGATTCGCGCCGGTTTTGATTCGTGCTGACACGAATAGCGCTGATTTGATTCGTGGCACGAATCGTACTACTTGGTTCGAGCCGGTTCGATAGCGCTGTTTCGAATTGCGCGCCGGTAAATTATTTTGCGAGGAGATCCAATGGCTCGTTACATCTCGCAGCACACGCTTGCTTGCCTGACGCGGCAGGGCGCGGAGGAATTGGGGAAGCGCATCGCGGCGGCGACTGCCGTGACGGCGAAACGCGTGATGGTGAATATGCAGGAAGGCAAGATGATGGCGGAGTTCGAAGCGGCGTCGCGGGAAGAGCTCGAGGAATGGTTTGCGGCGGAGAAATTTCATTTCGACTGGATTTTGCGTGTGGAGTTCGAGTTTGCTGAGGGCGCGCTGCGTCCGCTGGGCTGAAACCGGCTGGATTTTGTGGTTAGTTAGCCCCCCTTTAACCGCCGATTAGAATTTCGCAAGTCGCTGAAAACCGGAAGGTTGGCGTAAATTTTAATCGCGGAACCGTGTATTAGAAGCCCTGTCATCCTTTGCTGGATGCATTCATCATCAGGGCGGGCTAATGGTGCGTGCCCACGAGACTGGAGGCGCGGGTGCGCTCCACGCGGCGGCGCGGCCTGCGAAGACGACGGTGATTCTGCGTGCACCGCCCATCCGATTCGAATTTTCGTGTCTGCTGCCATTGCGCCAGATTTCACAGTAGCATGGCCATTTTGGAATGCGAGCTGTACGAAAGTACAGTTTTGGAACTGAGTGATTTTTGGATCGAGGTGCCGACGAGAGAGGCGGGCGTCAAGGACGCGCGGTCTTGGTTTACTTTGACTGTGATTCTGCGGCGAGAGCGTGGACAATCCACGGAATTATGACTTCGCGAAATATCAGCGGGTCCGGCCAGACTCCCTTTTGCCGGCTGCTTGCTGTTTGCACTCCTACTCAGGCTAGAAGAGCAGTTTCAAGCCCAGCTGAATTGAACGGCTGCCACCGGAAGGCGGCTACGATCTTTTCACGATCGTATGGTTACGTGCATGCATACAGGGATGATAAATGCTCTGCTGTGAAGCTCAGCACGACTCCCGAGGATTTGCGCGATCCGACAACTCCGTAATGTCAATATTTGCGCGTCAGAAATCCTGCGCACCATAGCGTTCCGCAAAAAACAGAGCAAGCACCATCATGGTCAGACAAGCGGGACCCACTTTTTCTGGCGACATCAGTTTGGAAGGAAACTCGTCAACCAGCAGCAGTCTAACGGCAACAGGCTCTCGTCCAGAACCCTATACAAAAATCGTGCTTATTATAGTTACTATTATTAACGCAGAATTTATTTGACCAAACCTATACTTAGGGGTGAAGATCGCTGCGGTTTGAACGTGCTCGTGATGGAGGCCGCCTATGCCCAGCCCTTCGCACTCATTAGGCTCCAGTAAGAAACTTTTCGCTCATGATTTTCGTTCTCTCGGAATCAAGGACCTGCTCGATGCCCGTGATCAGTTCCATGTGCATCTTGCTCACAAACCAAATGTCTTCGCGACGGCTGTGGGACTCTATCTGATACGAGGCTCCGACCCCGATTCAAGCCACGATGCCCCACTGGATCGTGCGGGGCACCGCCATCCCGATGCGCCTGCGCGAACGCTGCTGAATTCCACGGTGAAAGATTGGTCGTGGCCGTGCATTCTGGTGTTCGTTACTCAATGGCAGACTCTCAAGGAGCTGCGTACTGACCCCGATCATGTTGTTCCTCCATTCGTTTACATGCCTGACGGACGAATGGTTCCGATCTGCGTCGTCCTCGCTGAGTCATCCGATTTGCCGCCTCGTAGTCTTCCGCCCTCTGCTGTTGACGCTACTACGTTTGGAATAGGCTGCCCCATGTACGTAGATGCGCAGGGAATGCGTCGCATGGGGACCGCGGCGTGTATGGTTTCCGACGGCAGCGATTTCTACGTATTGACGAATACCCATCTGGCGGGCCAGTCCGGACGACCGGTGCGAGCTTTCTTGCAAGGCGTTCCCCGGCTTATCGGCACGACAACAGGTACCCGAAACCTTACGGAGAAGACTTTTTCCGAGATCTATCCGGGACTGCCGGGTAGAGAATCGGTGGTCAATATTGATGCGGCTGTCGTGCGCATGGAGGACGCAACGGCGTGGGCCCCAAACGCTCTCAAGACTCCTCTAGGGGCTGTAGCCGATTTCAGCGCGGACACTGCTTCGCTCTCCTGGATTGGACGCCCGGTGGTGAGCCATGGGGCCGCGAGTGGCAAGATGACTGGGGCAATCAAGGCTCTCTTTTACCGCTACAAATCGGTCGGCGGCCGGGATTACGTCGCAGACTTTCTCATCGGAACGCGGGCGGGGGATCCAGAACCTTTAATGACCCGCCCGGGAGACTCCGGCTCCCTGTGGTGCCTCGATTCAGTATTGGAAACCAACACGCTTTCACCTTTTGCGATGGAATGGGGCGGCCAGCGGATTTCGACCGGTCAGTCGAATGACCAATTTCTCCAATTGTCCCTAGCTACATCAATGTCAGTTACTCTGCGCGAGTTGAATCTCGATGTGATCCAAGACCCCGTCGCCGAGCGCACACAATACTGGGGGCCGGTGGGTCACTTCAAGATCGGACAACAGGCCTGTTTTCTGATCGCAGATAAGGCCTTGCAACAATTTTTTATCGCCAATGTCAACAATCTGAGCTTCAGCAGCGACCAACAGATCAAGTTGGCCACCCATCTTCAGGCCTCAGATTTCGTTCCCCTCAGCGATGTGCCCGACGTAGTTTGGAAAACGAACATCAACAGAGTTAAGCCCTCTGTCACCCGCCCACAAGAGAACTGGAATCACTATGCCGACATCGACTTGCCCGGATTGGATGGTAAGACCCTACTTCAGAATTACCTTAGTGACAGCAAATCGCTCGACCACGGCGCGTGGATGAGCTTTTACAAAACTGCACCTCCTCCTTCGAGCGCAAAAAGCAAGGCACTGGCGTACGGAGCCCTTCCGTTCCGCGTCTGGCAGATCTTCGCCCAGCTTGTCCAGTACGCGAAAGGAACTGACGGTGCCAAGTTTCTTACGGCTGCGGGGTGCCTTGCACATTATGTGGGAGATTCATGTCAGCCGCTGCACTCGTCGCAGCATTCCGACGGGCTGGACGGAGCAGCCACGGGTGTTCACTCTACCTACGAAGACAATATGGTCGACGCATATGCCGACCAGATAGCAGCTGGAATTGAGGACGCGATCGGCAAATTGACCTTCAAGCCGCGCAAGATCGGCAGCGCGCGCGACGCGGCGATGGTGGTCATGGATCTAATGAACTTTTGCCATGAGACACTTCCGCCGACGACCATATGCCAGGTTTACAATGCTGCGCGCACAGGTTCGAGCAAGAGTGCCACTAAAAACGCCGCCGTTCTCAAAGATCTGTGGGACAACTGTGGACAGGCAACCATCGAAGTCATCGCAGCAGGTGCCGTTACCCTCGCGGCGATTTGGCAGGCCGCCTGGGCCTTATCTGGGGCATCGGCCAGCACTGCTTGGCTTGCTAGAAGTTACGCCGGGAAGATGAATCTGATGCCCATCTACGAAGACAAAGGCTTTCTGCCCTCTCTGCACCTAGAATATCTCGGACAGGATGACCTCCCGGGGTCCGATGCCCCTAAGAACCCTCCACAGCCGCCAACTGCCAAAGCAACAAAAACGAAGAAGACGAGCGCGCCCCAAAAGGGCCGCAACAAGCGCAAAAAAAAGTGATCTATGCTGCGCCAAAACTGAATATTCTCCAGCTGTCGATCGTACCGTCTTCGACGCCGAGAAGGTTCCGCGACTATAGTCTCCACCGATCCAAGCATTTATTTCCGGAAAGGCGATTATGCAAAAGCGCAAACTTTCGGCGCTTTCGAGTTACGTGGCTCCGCATGCAGCGAAACCCCGGAAGACGTAATTCGCTTCTGGCTAGGCCACGCCAACAAGACCTTCACGGATGCGTATTCGTTGCTCAGAGAAGACAGACTGTTCCGCAGAAAAATTGCGATTTGCACCCAAACAACATCGTTATCAACGTTGCAGTAGCGGTCTGAAACTAAAGAGGAAGGATGGCTCCCCGGGCTAGATTCGAACTAGCAACCCTTCGGTTAACAGCCACTTGAGTAACTTAATCGCGATTTGCCGGAGCGGGAGTTTTTCGAAGGGAATCAGCAAGTTGCGATGAAACCCGATGAGTCAACTTCTCTTCTTTATTCACTTTTTATCCGCACTTCCTCAGCATTTGCCGCGACTGCCGTTACATTTGCGTGACAGCCGAGCATTCGGATAACGACCGAATGCTCGGCTCATCTGCTCAATTTGCCGTGCATCATGAAACTGTCTCACTTTAACGATTCACTGTAACGATTCCAGTAGCACGCGTGGAATTCGCATCACGAAAGGTCCGTCCATCGAGCTCACAAAAGGTTCGGTAGCCATTAAACCTTTTCTACCAACACACTCGCTCAGGTTACGCAACATCGCGATCAGCCCACAGTGTTTCAATCGTGCAAACTTTGCTTGACAGTGCTTTCAGGTCGGATGTACATAGCTAACTAGCGTAAGCCGTTGCAGTACATCTGCCCCCAAGGGCGTCCGCGGAACGATTTCTCGTGGAATGCTGGACGTCGTTGTTCGTGTGACTTCCATCTCGTTTCCCGACGGTCGTTCTTTACATTCACCTTGGCATTGTCATCGTGACTTGCCCCAGCACTGGAAATCGTGCTGACCCGAAGAGTAGGAATGCTGCGAGCATGATTGTCCCGACGAATTACTGAAACGCTTTTCCAAGTACCGTCACAATTCACTGAGACAGTTGAGGAAGTTGATACCTTTCAAAGACCTTGACCGAATATGTGCAATCAAGAGGTGCGTAAGGTCGTCTTATGGCGACCCCGTGTGTGCATACAGTTGGAATTGGTTGCGAGATCGTCGCTCGGAAGCGGAACCGAAGAGCTCGCAATCATGGCCTTCGTGGTCACGAAAAAGCCTGCGTCGGGACTTCCGGCGAACTTGGCCCAATACGGACCTAGCCTGGCGCAACTTGCCAGACTGAATTACACGCAGGCGCTCGATGTCTTGTCAAATACGCAAATGGATTAATGGTGACCGGACAGGTTGGCACGGTCGAGACGGTCGGCCGACGAATCTGGCTAATTATTTCCGGCAGGCGTTCAACATCAAACCGACGCCCAACGGGGGATAAGCGTGGCGCCGCAGGACGACAACGCGGATCATCAGGCACATTCGCCGTTGATCGGTGGAAGCATGGTGACAACGTTCATAAAGGGCAGCGATGGAACATACGGCGTGGGCACACTAGGATTCTTCGCCTCGATCAACAATGTGCCGAAATACAAGAACATCGTGCTGGTGAGTAACGTGCATGTGCTGGGCGACCACGGAGGCGCTGCCGGCGACGCCGTCTATCAGCCGTCGTGGACGCAGGCAGATGGCAACTGGATGGAGAATTTTGAATCGAATCCCGTTGGGGTGTTACGTGATCTACCGGCGGAGCAGAATCACACCTATCAATACCCGGAGGACGCACCGAACACGGCTCTGCCGTACTGGGTGGATTGTGCGACGGCGTTGCTGGACATCTGCGTTTCGCCGACGTGCCACACGAATTGCGGGGTGAAATTTTCGGACGTGCAACGCGGACTGGATCTTGTGGGGGGCATTTCGAAAGTCACGGGAGTAGGAAGGATGATCGCAGCCGACGAAGGAAGGCTTGTGTACATTGTGGGGGCGGTGAGCGGGGTAATCGAAGGGGCGCTTAAACACGCGTTGATAGATGTTGGCCCCCGGAAGAACGTGATGGAGATTACCAGCATTGACCCAATTGAGCCTGGGGATTCGGGAAGCGCGGTAGTGGATAAAAACGGACTGCTAGTGGGATTGATTCACCGGGCGACGGAATTGACAACCCTGTCGCACGCGAGCCACATCGGGCCCGTGCTGGACATACTGGGAGTGACGCCGATCACGGCTGCGAACGAGCCGGACAACCCAGCGTTTTCCGGAACTGCGGCGGCGCAGGCCATGGCACCGGCAACTTCACCGACTCCGGGAGGAATGCTGCGGCAGCGCTTGAGCGAAACGGAAAACGGACGGCGCATTGCGGCGTTGATCCAAGAACATCAGAGCGAAGTGGTGCATTTGGTGAATCACGAGCGGGCGGTGACCGTAGCGTGGCATCGAAACAAAGGGCCGCAATTCTTGAATGAGGCGGTGGCGAACGCCGTGAATCCTGAACACCTGGTGCCACGGGAGATCGAGGGAATTTCGCGGGAAGCGCTGATTCGCAATATGGCGAAGGCGTTGTACGCGCATGGCAGCGCGGAAATGCGGGCGCTGTGCGCGCATCTGGAGGAACTGACGCTCTACGTGAACGCCACCGACAGCGTACACGATTTGATGGACATCGTGGGCGGAGCACGACCGGCATGAAAATCTGACCCGGAAAGCGCTAAGCGCGGAGGAAGGATTGCACGAAGGCTGGCGGTGAATCGGCAAGCACTCGCCCGGCTGCACCGCTGAGAGATACCGATTAGGAACCTCTGTGTTAGGAGGCGTTGTGCCCAATTTTAGCGAGGTGCGAGAAGTCAAAGCACGTGTTCAAGGAAGGCTTTTTGGTATCCAAGGCGTGCACGCGGTCGGTGTCGGGCACAAGCTCGTGAAAGGCCAGCCCACGGACGACATCGCTATCATGGTTTACGTACTCAAGAAGAAGCCCGCGTCCGAGCTTCCGGCCGAAGAAGTCATCCCCGCCGTGATCGAAGGCGTAAAAACCGACGTTTATGAATCCGATGTACCTCGCCCTTTCACCGACGGCAGTAGGTATGACACGCTCGTTGGGGGGATTCAGATCGAGCCCGCGGGCCTTGATAGCGGTTTTGCCGGGACGCTCGGCTTCATTGCCCGTTCGAAAGATCCGGTACCGAAAATCTTTGCGGTTACTTGCCGTCATGTCGTCGGAATGGCACCCAGCGCCCTACCGACAAACCTGAAGCTTACATCTAATGCAACCTCCATCGAATTCGCTGGCGGCAATACGCCTGGTAGTTTAGTGACGATAACGATCTGGGTCCCCGCTTCGAGTAACTTCGAGCCACGTAGATTTTACGTTCTATATGTCACCAGCGACACGGATACGCTCGACAGCATCGCCGCGAATGTAGTTAGCAGGATCAACGCCACAGCTGTTCCCGGTGTCGTCGCCTCCGTGGGCGGCGAACCAGAGAGCGGCGGGGTTGTCATAACACTTACCCTTGACGAAAATGTTAAGTTCAAGGCTGACGGAGCATTTGGCGCCCATCAAATTGATGCTTCAGCCCCTCTGCAAGCTTCCGTCAAAGGCAATAAAATCAACATGGCGGGAGCCGGTAGCGTCACCGGAGGCGCATATATAGCTGTAAATGTCGGTGGGGAGCAGGCGTCCTTCAGCGCCTTCGCATCTCTAGCAAAAGGCAATCTTCCACCGGCTAACGCGCAGGCTGTGGCTGACGCGGTAAACAAATTCGTTCAAGACTCCCAGATTCAGAACCTCACGGCTATCCCCACCAACGCGCAGGTCAGCATCACCGGTGCGCAAGAGATCGAATGCGATGTCAGCACCGATGTGCGTGTGGGCCAACCGACGAACTGCTTTTGTTCGTCCTGTTCTCCCTGTTGCAGCCGACGAATTGGCCTAGTTTTCGATGTGCTGATGGACCCCGACGCAGCTCTCATTCAACTCGATGCAGGTATCAAGTACAAAGCTGAGATAGAAGGCGTTGGCCCCATTACTGGCACTCGGCCGGTCACGGTTACTCAGGTTGGGGTGAGAAAGCGAGGAAGCGCGAGCGAACCGGCTCTTACTCATGGGAAGATCATTTCCTTGGACTTGGATGGCGTAAGTATCGAAAAAGATGAAGATCATTCGCCGCCCGAGTGGCATCTGTTTGTAGGATTCTATACGGGCGCTTTCTCCATCGGTCCCGGCTTTTCCGTCGAGGGTGATTCCGGTTCTGCTATCGTGAGCGAGGACGCCAACGAAATCATGGGCCTCCTAACTGCGGGAAGTGACACGGTGACGCTGGCCAGTCCCATCGATGGGATCCTCAAGGCGTTTAACATCGTTGTCGAGACTGCAACAACCGCGGAGGAGGATGTAGAAAGGACGGTTCCTGCATCCGCTAAGGCGCCCATCGCTGATTCCGCCACCACACCTGTTTTCGCAACAGGCCTGGAGAGTCGGCTGCGCGACGCCCAGCGCGCGATCGCAGCTACCCAAGCAGGGACTGAACTGATTGCCGTAGTGGAGCGTCATGCGGATGAAGCGCGGCGCTTGGTTAACACGAACCGCCGCGTCGCCACAGTTTGGCACCGCAACTGCGGTCCGCAAATCATCCAAGCCGGTTTGGGCGCGCTGACAAAGCCGGAATACCCTCTGTCGTCAGAAATCGAAGGCAAGCCGGTAACCGAATGCCTCCTCAAGATACAAGAAATCTTTTCACGCTATGCCAGCCCGGCATTCGCCGCCGACTTGAACAGGATGGGGCCGCGCATCATCGAACTCAGCGGCCGCTCCTACAACCAAGCGCTCGCCGTCCTGCGAGAAATGCAAAGCTCGGAGTAAATCATTATGTCTTCTCAGGCAGGAACACTTGAGACGCTGGCGCAGCAGATTGGGATCGCTTTGCAGCCCTTGCAGGCGCAGCTCACGCCGGCGAATATTATTCCGTTCCTTTCTCAATTGGGTCTGACCTTTCCCCCACAGCTCACAGCCCAATCGGCATTCATGAGCGCGGTGAACGCCGGCGCCACCGCAGCGGGCGCTCTGCCGAATCTGCTGAGCCAATTGGCTTCGGACATCGCCAGCGACAATGATGCGAACATTCTGCAGGACGGAATCCAGCTGATCGAGCAGATTTCGACTGTCATTTCGTCCCTGGAACAGATCGGCCTGCAGCTGGGCATTGTAGCCAACGTACCTGGAAACCTTCCAGGCATGAACGCTGCGGAAGTCGCGTCGTTTGCGGAAACGCTGGCTTCCAATCTCCTCAGCTATCTCCTCATCTCATACGTCGCGCAGATCCAACCCGCGGTGGTGGGAGTTTTGAACTTGCTCGGCGTGGTGGATTACATCACGAACCCTGGGGTGACGGGAGATCCGACTCATCCGCCATACGTTGAGCGGCGACTGGAGCTTTCGAGACTTAGCGGATTGCTGACGAACCCGGCCTCTTCGCTCGAAACCCTTTATGCGTGGGGCAGCCCGACGTTTGACGGGACACAGATGATCCCGCGCTTGAATGATTCATTGAACCTTCTGGGCCTGCCTTCCAAAATTCGCACGCCGGGACCGCCGGCGGCGCTCGACTCCTTTATGTTTTCGTTCCAGGCGAATCCAGCAACGAATCCACCCGGATTGACGGTAGGTGTGAACGAGAGTCTTCCTACCGGAATCGATTTGACGATTCCACTCAGCACGACCTGGTCAGTTCGGGTGCACGTGCAGGGGACATTCTCGGCCGGACTGACGGCCACAATCGTTCCGCCGGCCACTGTGAGTCTGCAGCCGCTGACGGGATCGTTGACCGGCTTGTTGGAAATGGATTTGACCGCGACTGCACCGGTTGCCAATCAACCGATAATCTTGATTGGCCAGACGGGCGGGAGCGCGGTGCAAACGAATTCTTTCTCCTTTGGCGCGGGCCTGAACATAACGTGGAACACGACTGCGGCAACGGCCGATCCCTCGGTGACGTTTGCTGTTAAAGGCGGGAAAGTCATCATTGACACCACCGACGCTGACGGGTTTCTGGCTGATGTCTTGTCCGGAGTGAACGTCCAAGCGGGATTTGATTTCGCGGCGACTTGGCGTCCCGACACGGGGCTGCATATTACCGGCGGCGCGCAGCTGGAAATTGATTTGCCGATGCACCTGGATTTGGGGCCGGTGACGCTGCCGATTCTGTATCTGATCGGCGGGATTGCGAACGACGCAATTACCCTGGAAGTTTCCGTGGCGCTGGGCGTGACGCTGGGGCCGTTTGAGATTTCTGTGGACCGCGTGGGAATGCTGGGGATTGTGACGTTTCCGCAGCAAGGCGGCAACCTCGGCCCTGCGAACCTTCAGCTGGGCTTCAAACCACCAAATGGATTGGGCATTGCCGTTGACGTCGGCCTGGTGACGGGCGGCGGATACATTTCTTTTGATCCGAGCAAGGGGCAGTACGCGGGAGTGCTGCAACTTTCGCTAGTGGATACCATCGGCATCACTGTGATCGGCGTACTCGATACCATCATGCCCGACGGTTCGAGCGGATATTCGTTTGTACTGGTCATTACCTTCACGCTGCCACCGATCCAGCTCGGATTCGGATTCACTTTGAACGGCGTCGGCGGGCTCGGCGGCGTGAATCGGACGATGAACACCGACGCGCTGCAAGCAGGGTTTCGCGCGCACACGCTGGGCGCGATCATGTTTCCCGCCGATCCGATTGACAACGCTCCGCAGATCATCAGCGACATCCGCAATTTTTTCCCAATTGCCGAAGGACGATATCTTTTCGGTCCACTGCTGGAACTAGGTTGGGGCACGCCCACTCTGATCAGTCTCACGGTTGGCATACTACTCGAAGTTCCAGACCCAATCCGCATCGCCATCCTGGGACTGATTGATGCAGGGCTGCCGACGGAAGACGACGCGCTGCTTGTGCTGCACATCGAAGTTCTCGGCATCATTGATTTCGGCGCCAAGACGCTTTCAATTGACGGCACGCTGTTCGATTCCAGCGTCCTGGTCTACGCGCTGGCCGGCGACCTGGCGCTGCGCGTCTCTTGGGGTAGCAATCCGAATTTCCTTTTCTCGCTGGGCGGATTTAATCCTAACTTCAACACCGATGGCCTGGATGTCCCCAAGCTAGCGCGGCTTTCAGTAAGTCTGGGCAGCGGAAGCAATCCGCGGATCAGCGCCGACAGCTACTTCGCAGTGACGTCGAATACCGTGCAGTTTGGCGCAAACGTGCAAGCGTACGCAGCGGCAGGCGGATTCAGTATCCAGGGCTACCTGGGTTACGACGTTCTCATAGTTATTTCTCCCTTCTCTTTCGAGTTCGATTTCTCGGCTTCGTTCGATGTGGCCTACGATGGCCACACGCTTCTGGGCCTGAACGTGAACGGAACTTTCCAAGGTCCCACGCCCTGGCACTTTCATGGCGAAGCGTCCATCAGCTTGCTGTTCTTCAGCGTCAGTGCTTCGGTGGATTTGACGTGGGGCAGCAGCACGCAAGCAACGATTCCTGCTCAGCCCGTACTGCCGGATCTCTTCAACGCATTTAAGAATCCGCAGAGTTGGAGCGCGGCGCTGCCGCCGGCCACAACCGTTGCTGTTTCACTAGCGACGCAGAAGCCCACGGACCAGACGCTTTGCGTGCATCCGATGGGAACACTGCAGGTGAAGGAAAGGGTGGTGCCGCTCGATTTGCCGATCACCAAGTACGGCAACGCCACGCCATCCGACGGTACCGAGTTTTCGATCCAAAGCGTGCAGATCAACGCGCAGACGGAAACGATTCAGACCATTCAGGATTATTTCGCGCCGGGACAGTTCCTGAACCTGAGCGACGCGGACAAACTCAGCAAACCGAGTTTCGAGGAAATGGACGCGGGAGTGAATATTGGCTCCAGCGCGATTCTGAATGGGCAGGATTCGCCGCGCACCGTGGTGTACCAGGAATTTTACATCTACGATCCCGCGAACTTTTCAATTCCCACGGGCCCGTATCGGATGCCGGCGAATATTCATCTGGCGCTCAGCGCGCAAGGTGCCGGATTTGCTTCGCAAGTGAAAAATACCGGGTTGCAGAAATATAGCGTTGGGCCGACGCCCCCCGCGATCGTTGTGGATGAGCCGCAATATGTGGTCACGAGCGTGCTGGACCTGAGTGTTCGTGCGGATATTCTGGCCGGCACGGGCAGCACCTATTTCCAGGCGCAGGCGGCACTGAGTTCTTATTTGGCCGCGAATCCGTCAGAAGCCGACGATCTGCAAATCATGCCGATGCATGAGGTGGCGGCGTGAGCAGCGCTCCTACTCTCGGACGCTATCACTTTCAAGCGTGGGCGCGCCGCGGCATCGCCGCGAGCCTGAATAATCTGGACGGTGGGTCTTTACCAAGCCGCGCGAATTTGAGCGTTCAGTTATTTCTGGACGTGCAAGGCGGCGCCGCGCCGAATCCGGTGCAGCCACCGGCAACGCCCGTGTCATTGTTCGGGCCCGGTGATGTCGTCGGCGTTGATCCGCGCATGGTCATCCGAACTGAGCCGCGGCAGTTCACCGTTAATTTCGAACCGAATTATCTGAGCGGCATTGAATTCGATACGCCGGATTTTCCATGGCTCTTCACGCCGGCGGCGCCGAATGGCGATCGTTTGCGGCCTTGGGTCGCGCTGATTGTTTTGAAGTCGAGCGAATTTACTGCGCCGTCCGTCGCTCCGAATCCTCTACCGACGATCGTGGTGCAAACGATGTCGGCTCTGCAGGATCTTTCCGGCTCGTGGAATTGGGCGCACGTGCAGATCAGCGGAGATGCTTCTCTTGCGGATTCGCTCGCCAGCGCGCCGGGAAACTTAATTTCGCGGTTGCTCTGTCCGCGGCGGCTGGATCCGCAGACTTCCTACTCCGCGTTCCTGGTGCCGGCATTTCAAAATGGCGTACAAGCCGGACTGGGCCAGGACGTTTCGTCCGTAACGACATCCGATCCGGCCTGGACGCAAGACACTCAAGCGCCGCTCACGCTGCCGTTTTATTTCCGCTTCGATTTCAACACCAGTGATGGCGGAGATTTCGAATCGCTGGTGCGCCAATTGACGCCCACCGTGCTGCCTGCCACCGTCGGCCAGCGCATGATGGATGTGCAGCATCCCGATCCGGGGATTCCTTCCGCGGGCGGGCCGCTCGGCTTGGACGGCGCGCTGGTAAGTGTCACTCCCAACGAGACCCCGTGGAGCGGCGCGGACAAAGACGCATTCCAAACCGCGTTGCAAGCTTGGATTAACCAAACCGGGCCCGCGACAGACGATCCGGCGAATCCAAATAAGTATCCGACTCCGCCTCCGGGCGATCCGGTGGTAGTGCCGCCGATTTATGGACGATGGCAGGCTGCGGTGTCGAGCGTTGATCGCACCGCGGCCGGATGGTTGAACGATCTGAGTCTCGATCCACGCGATCGCAGCATCGCCGGCATGGGTACGCAAATCGTGCAGGGCGAGCAGACGCAGCTGATGGCTTCGGCGTGGCAGCAAGTGGACGGCGTCTTGCAGGCCAATCAGATGCTGAAGGAAGCGCAGCTCGCGCGTGCGGTGAGCCAGCAGCTCTACCGGCAGCACTTGCAGACCGCGCAGCCTGAAACATTGTTTAACTTCACGGCGCCGTTGCACTCGCGGCTGCTCGCGAGCCCCACAACGATTCTTGCCAAGATTCGCGCCAGCCGTGTCCCGCAGCGAATGTTTTCCGGAGCATTTCGCAAAGCGACGCGACTGCCATGGCGTCTGGGAATGGCGAAGAACGGCGCGCCATCGCTTTTGACGCGAGTCAATAGCGGCAACATCGCGATCGTGCCGCCGATTCAGCCGCCGGCAGGAATGGTGCCCATCGAACAGATCGGCAATCAGTCCGCGCCTTCCTGGGCTGAAACTTTACTGAAATGGTGGAAATGGATTTTGCTCGCGTTGATTGTATTGCTCGTAGCCCTGGTGGTGATCGTTGGTCTGGCGGCAGGGTGGGCCGTAGCTCTCGGTGTAGCTACCGTGGCCGTCGCGGCCGGCGTTGCTATTTGGAATGCGGTGAAAAATTCAATCGCCAGCGCGATGTCCGCAAGCACGCTGCAAGTTTCGAAATTCACGCCGCAAGTTGTTGCGGACGTCCCAGCGCGGTCCAGTTTTAAGATCACCGCGCCGGGAACACCGCAGGCGGCGGCAAGCTCAGGCGGCACCGATTCGGCGCAGGCCGCCGCGTTCCGCAAAGCTACATCGCAAGTATTCGCCGACTATCAATCGCTGCCCGAAAATCCCGCACTGCTCCCGGCACTCGATCTCGCAGACCTGCAGAGCACAATTTTGACGCGCATTGACCCGGTCACGACGATTCCCAAACGGATTCAGGGATTACTCACCATATCAGAGCATCTTCGGTGGCAGCCAGCTGATCCGCTGGAAACAATCATGGCGGCGCCGGCGTTTCCGCAGCCGATGTACGCTCCATTGCGCGATCTGTCGCAAGAATATTTGCTGCCCGGAGTCGAAAATATTCCGGCGAACAGCGTGGGCCTGCTGCAATCGAACCAGGCGTTCATCGAAGCCTACATGGTGGGGCTGAACAGCGAGATGGGCCGCGATCTTCTGTGGTTCGGCTATCCTACGGACCAACGCGGCAGCTATTTCCGCCAGTTCTGGGACGTAAGCGCGTACGTGGCGCAGCCCGGCGACCCGACGGATCCGACCCAGTTGGCGGAATACTTGAAAGATATTCCGCCCATCAATGCTTGGCAGTTGCCCTTACCGTTGGGGCAGCACCCGAACCGAGCGAATATCGTGCCGAATAATCTGGTGCTGCTGGTTCGTGGAGAGCTTTTCAAGCGCTACCCAAACGCGATCGTTTACGCCGGAAAAGCCAAAACTCTCTTGAACGGCACACGAGTCCTCGACGAAACCGCCGAGCTTTATCCGCTTTTCCGCGGGACTTTGTCTCCCGACATCACTTTCCTGGGCTTCAACATTACCGCTGCGGATGCTCGCGGCGGCACCACCAATGCACCGGATGGATACTTTTTTGTTTTCCAGGAGCAGCCCTCCGAACCGCGCTTCGGCCTGGAACCTACGCCCGATATTTCTCCCGTGCCGCACTGGGCTGACTTGGCGTGGACCAATTTTACAGCGGCGGGCGGAACGCCGCCGAAACCTCTGCCCGTGATCTCTGGATCTTCTCCCGCCGCGATCATGGCCACTAGCCCGTGGCGGCTCGCGTCCCAAGTATTTGCAAACGTACTGCAGAGCACGGAGCTGCCGGCTTTTCTGACGCCGACTCTGCAACCAACGGGCACCGCAATCGTCTCCGATAGCGACAACCCGAACGACACCAACAATCAATGGGGAGTGAACAGCGCGCAGACTGCTTACATCTTGCTGCGCCTCCCGTTCCGCATTTTGATGCACGCGGATTTGATGCTGCCGCCAGCATGACCACTCCAACCAAACCGATCGTCACGAAACCGGCGGCCAGCCGGCAGCCCTCGGGCCTCTCCGCGCAGACTCCGCTGCTGCTGCTGCCTGTCAACATCCAGACCCGCTTCATGAATCAGCAGAAGGGCGGCGCCGAATTGTGGGTGAGAATTTATCCGGACCAGGTTGCGGTGGATTCCCACGAGCCGGAGCTGACCAATCAGGAAGTTTCCGACGGGCAGGCATACTGGAACGCTTTGTGGCAGGCAGGAAATCCTCCGCCTGATCCAGATGATGCCAAGGCGCCCTGGCGCACGGTTGCCTCTCTGTATGGTGCGCAGCGCGCCGCGTGGATTTGTTCGCAGCTTACTCCGGCGAATTTGGCGCAGCAACCTGTGGCACCGACGCCCAGCGGCACCACCCCCACACCGGCGCCGGTATTTCCGACGGTAACGATTCGCAATTCATCGTGGGAGAAGCCGGCCGTCGCAGATGCCTTGCCCGACGCATGGACCGTCGTGCTCGTTTCCGGCGGCCAATCTTCGCTGTTCCGCAGCAGTCCGGTCGTGGTTCCGCTCGCGGTAAGCCTGACGCCAAACAGCGGCGCATTTCCCGCAGGAAACGTGGTGGATGCGGACTTGCAGTGGATGGTGGATATTCCGACAGCGGTGCAAGCAGGCATGGCGCTGAAGATTCCGTTGACGGCGGATCTTAGCGCGAAAGGGATCGATCAAATTTTCGTGTACGGCTTGCGCGGCAACGACACGGAAGCCGGCCAAACGTTCGCAGCTCTGCTGAACGCGCATCATTACACCGATGGGCTTGCGCTGGTCCCGCAAGGCTCGCCGACCAACAACACGCCGGACGCGACTTCGGCCTACAGCCGCAAAGACCCCAATTATGAGATCAGCTTTGAGACGGAGCGCGAGGGGCCGCTGACGTCCAATCCCGCGTGCGACGGTGTGACGCTCGCGACCCTGGTCGGAATCCCCACAACTACTTTCGATCATGTGGCCGATGCCGATGGCACGGATTCGGTCGACAGCACGGATATGCTGCGTTCCCTGTGGCCCGCGACGCTGGGATATTTCCTGAACCAGATGATGGCCAATCTTTTTTCCGCGGACATGATCGAGCAAGCGCGCCAGTACGTGCTTGCGAACGCTTGCCCACGCGGCCCGATTCCTGCTTTCCGCGTCGGCCAAACTCCTTACGGCGTGCTGCCGGTCACGTCGTTGCGCAGTTACGCGGTGGATCCGAAACTCGCGGGACCAGTTGAGACGGGTCTGGTCAATTTTGTGCAGAAGTTGTGGCCGACGTGGCTTGCAAGCTCCGCCGGAGCGCCGCAGATGCAACGCGGCGGCGATCCCGATCAAAATCTGATGTCCGTGCTTGGAATGGACGCCAGCTCGATGAATTTTCAGGGCCGTCCCGTGATGGGTAGTCTGTTTCTTTGGAATCTACTCGGATTCCTCGGCGCATCGCAGGCATTCCAAGCCACATGGTGGCAGGACTTCTTGTCGCCCGGACGCGCACTACTGAATAATTATGGATACACGCAATGGAATCCGCGGATTCTCACGCTCGGTTTCGGCCAGAACAGTTTCCCCATCGGATTCTCCACCGTTCAAGATGGGCCCCGCTCGGAGACCGAAACTCTCAACGCGGATGCCACCTTAAGCGGCGGCGTGAAAGGAAATTACATCAACTGGCTGCAAACGGCGTCGGTCGCGGATATTCAGGCGGAAAATTATCCAGGAACGAAACCGACGTCGCTGCTTTACAAGATACTGCGTCAATCGCTGCTGCTAGAGTATGCGAACCTCGCAGGACAGAATGAAGTGAGCGCAGGGAAACTGGGTCTGGCGCAGATTCAAGAAAGCGAAACGGTTAGCGTCCAACCGGGCGCCACGACTCTGACGTCGTGGCAGGTATTGGCGCGGCCTGCGATTCCGAATCCCCACGTTTCCTGGGCCGAGTATTTACTCACGCCGAGCTTTCCGGCCGAATCTCCCTTCGCGCAACTGAATGACATGCGCGCGAGTCTCGGCCGTCTCGCTGCGCTGCACACCGCAGAACTCGATCGCTTGCTCACCGAAACTCTGGACGCGTGCAGCCACCGATTGGATGTGTGGGCGACGGCCATCGCGAACGCGCTGTTGAAACGCACGCGCGCAAAGCAAAACAACTCAGTGTGGCTCGGCTGCTATGGCTGGGTCGAAGATGTGCGCCCCGAGACCGGGCGTGCAACCGTGGCAGGCGCGGCACTACAGCAAGTTCAGACACTCGATGCCGCAAGAGCGCAAAAATCCCGCGCCTCCGTTCAGTCGCCGGTTCAACTTCCAGTTCCCCTTCAGCCTCCCACGGACAACGGCGGATACATTCTTGCGCCTTCTTCCGTACAAGCCGCCGTGGCCGCGGTTCTGCGAAATGGTTACATGACGCACCAAAACACCGCGGAAGAAGGATTGCTCTCGATCGACCTTTCTTCGGAGCGCGTGCAAAAGGCTTTGTCGCTCATCGATGGCATGCAGGAAGGGCAAAGCCTCAACGCGTTGCTCGGCTACCTTTTTGAAGACGCGCTGCACGATCAGAATCTCGATAAGTACGTGCAGCCATTCCGCGACGCTTATCCTCTGGTCGGCAGCAAGCTAACTCCCTCCAGCGCGCCGAGCGAAACAGTTGCCGCGTCCGAAGTTGTTGACGGGCTAGGGCTGCGCACCGCATGGGATACCGGAAAACTCGTGGCCGGCCAAACTTGGGGAACGGGGTTGCCCATGCCGGGCGCGGATCAGAACTCAGTGATCGCGATCCTGAAAGTCGTGGACGATTACGCCGATGCACTCGGAGACGTATCCATATCCGAAGCTGTCTTTCAAATTGTTCGTGGAAATTTCGGCAGCGGCGGCGGACTGATGGATGCGATTTCGCGCGGCTCCAGGCCGCCCGATCCGGACGTGGTGACGACTCCTCGCGGAGGAATTGACCTGACGCATCGCGTGGTGCTGCTTTTTGCAGGCGTTCCCGCGCAGAACGCCGCATGGAGCGCAGTCAGTCAGCATCCTCGCGCCGCCGCTGAACCGTGGCTGAATGCGTGGCTCGGACAAATGCTGCCGGATCCGGCGACGGTACGCTGCCTGGTGCAATACCAGAATGGCGGCGCCAATGAATCGGCCATCGTAACCCTACGCGATTTAAATGTCGGCCCGTTGGATCTGCTGGCACTGTCAGACGCTGGCGAAGTTCCCCAGCGATCCGAACTGGAGAGCCGCATTCTGTACGATGCTGCCGTTCCCGCCGGCGTGCAGAATGTGCAGATTGTTTTCGAGACGACCACGCTGCCGCCCGGCTCGTTCGCGTTTCCCGACGTGCTTTACTTGGCGCAAAAACTCCGCACTCTGTTGGGCTCCTGCCGCGCGCTCGCCCCGCAGGACATGACGACGCCGGAAACAAATGTCGCCGACGCGGGCGGAGCGGTGAACATTGCGGACCTGCAAGCGCGCGCGAAGGCGGCGGTGCAGAATCTGAACACCAGTATAAATTTGCTTACGACAGCCGCTGCCGGATTGCCCGCAGCGCCCGACCACGTTCGCGCGGCGCTGATTCAATGCAGCTTCTACGGAGTGGCGAGCGCGATTCCGAACACGACGAGCGGGACAGATCCAAACTTGGCTACACAGTCAGCAAACGTACTGGCGATTCTGCAGGCGCGATACACGAAAGCTTCAGCAGTCAACATCGCGATGGCGCAGGTTGCGGATCTCGAAGGAATTTTTGAAGACATTTTCGGAAGTGATTTCGTCGTACTTCCACTTTTCACTCCTCCCAATCTCGCTACGCTGCAATCCGCATTCAGCCAATCCGCCGCGCTGGTCTCAACGGACTCACAAGCCCCCGCGCGCTGGTTCCGCCAATTGACGCACGTTCGCCCCGGCATTTCCCGGCTGGATATGGCGCTGAGCGCGGCGCAAGCGTTGAACACCGGTTTTGTGTCCTTTTATCCACCGCCTCTTCTGCTTGGGCAGGTTCCGCCGCCGACCACCGCACCCGATCGCTGGCTCGCTCTGCCCGTCGCCCCGAGGGATATGCCGCAACAAGGACGCGTGGCATTCGCCTGCGTGACACAAGGAAATCCCTCCACCCAGAATTCCTACGCCGGAGTAATCGTGGACGAATGGCCCGAGCGCATTCCGAGCACGCAGCAGTCCGCATCAGTTGCTTTCCATTTCGAAGAGCCCAGCGCGCGCGCCCCCCAGGCATTGCTGCTGGCAGTCTGTCCGGACAACCGCGCCACGTGGGACGACCAGATTCTTGAAGCAGTGCTCGCGGAAACTCTGGAGCTCGCCAAGATTCGCACCGTGGACCTCGCCAGCGTCCGAGGCGTGGGCCAAATTCTGCCAGCGCTTTATTTCGCGCTGAATTTGCAAGGCGCGACTGTCTCAACCCAGTTCGCTGCACCAAAAGAGGAGCCGATCCGTGCCGCTCGAAGCGCTAGCTAAAGCAACGCTGGCAATACCGTCGTTCACCACGTGGACCAGGCTCGAACCTCTGCCCCGCGATGCGTCCATGGAGCGCAGCCTGCAGGCCCAAGTGCGCGATGCCGCTTGGATGCTGGCGCGTCAATGGCAGGTCGGCGAATTCCTCGGCGCCGATGCCGGATCGCCCGTGCAGGCCGCTCTCGCCGGTCAATTGCAAACGATCACCACGTATTGCCCCGGCAGCGATCCCGCCGCAACGATCCCGCTGGACCAAAAGCTTCCGGTGGAAGTGCACGTAGAAAGAGAAGATGTCGAATTGAAATTGCGCGGCTCCGTGCAGCTGGGCTTCTACTTCGAATCGCTCGTGAATCAGACCATCACGCCCCTCGCCAGCGCCACCGCGGTGATCACTGCATTCCGCCAGTCGTTCGCCATCTTCGCAACAGTTCCTGATCCCACGTACGCGCCGGTTGACGCCGTGCGCTTCCGCTCTCTGATGGCGGGCCGAGTCACCGATGGTGAAGCGCTCTATACTTCCGCCGTTGCCGTGGCGGCCGGTCAAACCCCACCGATTCCACTGCCATCCGCTGCGAGTACTTCAGGCATGCCAGGGGTGCTCACGACGTTCATCGCGTATCGCGCCAGCCTATTCAGTGAACCGCCAGCCGGCGGTGCCCCGTGGCAAAGCGAAGAGCTCGATTACGATTTCTCTCTCGGCTCGCCCACGCCCGCGCAGAACCTTCTGCTCGATGCGCCCAGCTTCCCCGGCGGGCGTCTGGATTGGTATTCATTCTCGCTCGCGAATGGTGCAGCGAATCAGGTCGCCACCGCGAACCTCGCGCAAGTGACACCGGTGAATTTCAATTTTTTCCCGAACCACGTGACGTTCCGCGGCGTGCACGATCCGCGATGGTGGGCTTTCGAAGATAGCGTAACGGATTTCGGCCAGTTGGACGCCCAGAACGTGGATCTCGCGAAACTCCTAGTGATGGAATTCGCGCTGGTGTACGGCAACGATTGGTTCTCGGTGCCGATTCCCGCCGCGATTGGGAACCTCGCCAGCATCTCGACTCTGGTGGTGACGGACACTTTCGGAGTCAGAACGATGATCCGTCCCTCGGAACAAACGGTCGTCACTCCCGGCGAGGCTCCTTGGTCCATGTTCAAGCTTTCAGGAAACGGCGCGCGCTCGAACTTCATCATGCTGGCGCCGACACTCGGCCTGGTACAGGATGCCGTCCCGCTCGAGGAAGTCATGTTTCTGCGGGACAACATGGCGGCGATGGCTTGGGCCGTCGAGCAACAACTCCAAGGTGATCTCGACTGTCCCGTAAACGGCCAGGAAGCGTACTTGCAGCGGTTGAAAATAAATCCACCGCCACCGCCACCGCAGGCCACTGCGGGCGGGCCGCAGATTTATTACACGGTGGAGCAGCCCGTCCCCGATAACTGGATTCCCATGCTGCCCGTACAAACCGCGCAGGGTTCGCTCTATTTGCGACGAGGCACGATGGAAATTCCCACGACGCAGGGCCTTCTGTATGTGTTGCCCAGGGCTTTGATCCTCGATCCGGGTGTGCCGTTCTTCCTGGCCGACCGCGTTCTACCGCCCGGTGGTGTTCTTGTGGACCGATATTTCCGCAGAACTCGCGCGGCTGACGGCACCACTTACGTCTGGATGGCGCGAAAGTCCGGCTCCGGCCGCGGACCGGGCTGGTCAGGCCTGCGCTTTGATATCGTCCAGGACATGGCGAAAGGCGCATCGGCGTAGTGCGACGCGCGGGGTGTTGAGCTACCCGAGCCTCCGGCGTGGTCAGGCGCTCGCTTCAAATCTTCTTTTGAGTGTCCAGCAAAAGAGCAACCCATTGACACCGGGCAGGCGAGATGTGATTCGATGGTTGATTGAGACTTGGAGATGGTATTTCGTGGAGGATGGCAGCCGTGTTACTCAGATACTTCCATGAACAAGACTTTCAAAATAATTACAATTGATAATCCAGTGGTTGGCGATTCCAGGGATCGTTCGCCGCGTCTGCGGGTTTCGCGGTTCAAACTCACACTGTTCGCGATTCTCGCGGCGGTACTTGCCTTCGGAGCGCTGACCCTCGCATTGCTGGTAAGTTGGGTCATCGCAGCGGTTCTCGGTTCCATCTTAATCTTGGGGACTCTCGGGTTGTTCCTGAAGGCTGCGTTCCGGAGAAAGTAGAGCGGACCCTTCGAAACGCTGGCAAGCGGCAGCAAACCATTTGGCGGGGAACCGAATGTTCTTGCACAGTTCGATTTGCTGAGAAAAAGGGAGGTTGGCTCCCCGGGCAGGACTTGAACCTGCAGCCTGTAGGTTAACAGCCACTTGAGTAACTTGATCACGATTTGCCGGAGCGGGCGTTTTCCGAGGAGGATCAGCAAGTTGCGATGAAACGAGACGAGCCAACTATAAGCAAAACGGCCTCTCTAGCGCCTCAGAAGTTATCCCCAACGCGGGTTGACGGGTTATGACGGCGGGTTATGATTAAGTAGTTCCAACCAAAGCTCGAAAGTAAAAAACTATAACCAAATGCCTCAAGAACTAGTCATCAAGCTCGGCAACGGAAATCTTCTGTTGATTCACGATGCCGACCTCCAAGCATTTGCTCAGACGTGGTACGAGGAAATTCCTGCAAATGCTTAGAACCCACCTTCTCTACAACGATGTGATCGAAAGCGACGGCCGGATTTCGAAGGAGCCTACTCTGCTCGGCGCAATTCTTATCGGAATTGCGTTCATCGCAGGTTTCGCGCTCCTCGTAGTCCTCGCAGGACAGGCCGGTCTTCTCTAGCTATTCCTTCTTCTTGGAAATCTTGTGCGCGCTCCGGCCGTCATCGGAAAAAGAAACGTCATCATTCTTTCGGGCGTCGCTGATGAGGTTGCGCCCGAAAGAATCCTCGCAGTAAATAAACCTTAATTAATCAAAACAAATGCAGAAGTACTTAGTGTTCGACATTGGTTGTATCGAATGTGGCAAAGAGAGCGCTGTGGTTGGACTTTTCGATACCGAGAAAGAAGCCAATGCCGCAAAGAAGATCTATATCACGGGCGAAACCAAAAACAAACAATTAACGCAACATGGCTAATTACAAGAAGCAGACGTTTGTTGGCGGAAAGTGGGCAAAGGCTTCCGAGATAAAACCCAGAACCAAGGCGAAGATCGTTTCAGAAACGACGCCTCAGCCGTCCACCTTCACCGACAAGAACGGCATGCCGAAAACGCAGGATATCTGCAAAGTGCAGTTTCAGGGGACGAATGAAGCGGTCAATGTGAACCTCAACCGCCCAACCTTGAACGCGCTTGTCGAAGCCTTCGGCGAGGACAGCAAGGACTGGATGACCACGTTCTCACGACGGACACCGAGAAGGTGAAGGTCGGCGGCAAGACCGTCTTCGCGCTTTATCTCATACCCGACGGTTACGAGAAGGTGGACGACGCGAACGGCTATACCGTGATCGTGAAGAAAGGCACTGCGGTCGACACTGACGACGAAGAAGAAATCGACATCGGTCCTTTCTAATCGTCTAATTCGCGGCCGGGACCGCCAACCGGCCGCGAGGTCGAAATTGAAATTTAGGGCGTCGATCGCGCAATCGTTCGGACGGCCCCGGTAGTCAAATTGAAGAGCCGAATCGTTCCATCGCCGCCCTGAAAAATAAGCCCCTCCACTCCTCCTAAGTTGACCGACCCAACACAATTGCCGAAAGACGCCGGGATAGTAGGCGGCGGCGCTTGCGCATGAACCCGGCCTTGTCCGAATTGGAAAGCCGCCACGGATAGCAAGGCCGCCGAAACAAATATCAACAATCGTAGTTTCATAAATCCTCCTAACCACAAAAGCAATGAACCAGAACCTAACCCCAAAACAGATAATTCTCAATCGCCTTCGGCAAGGCACATGGTTCTCCACCGTCGAGTGCGTGCGGGGTTTTCATATTCTGAGGTTAGGGGCGAGGATTTTCGATCTCCGCGCCGAGGGCTATGACATCGAGGAGCGGAAGGTCGAGGGCAAAAGCTTTTCTGAATACCGCCTGCGAGCCCCGGCGCCGACCGTTCGAATATCCACGACGGTATTCTCTCCTTCCCATCTTCAGCAGATCGAATCAGATAAACGAAAACTGTTTTAACCCCATCGCGACACTCTACCTATTCCCCTTGCTCGACCTTTACTCCTAAGATCACTCCGGCAAGGCCCACCAACCACCCTAACCCAAACAAGATGTACATCAGTGTTGTAAAAGCTATATAAAGCCGTTCATTTCTATCTCGCTTCACCTCCGCTTCCTGTACCATCTTAGCGAGTGTCGCGTCGATGTTCCCTTTTAATGACTTTAGGGCGTCGACTGTTCGTTGATACAGCGCAGAATTCGTTAATACATGCTTGATGAGAAGATCTCTGTTTGTATCCGTCGGCGGGACTATTGCATCCCTCTCATGCTTTATGCTTTCGAATCGCTTGTGGAAGTCCGTAAGGCTAGACTGCTCTTCCGCTGTTACCCCAGAATGTCTTGTAAGCCATTTAATTTCTTCGAATACACTTTCCACGTCGGCTGTATCGCTGTCTAAAACGAATTCCGGCGTGTTTTTTACTTCCGGCATTTGACGCCAGTCTATGCGCCTGTAACCTAGCTGATAATTCTGGATATCTTCGACCCCAGCTGCGACTTCATCCACCGCTTGACCTACGGTCTTAACATCGTGAAGAAGAACTCGGTTAAAGGTCCTCTGTTCGTAAGTCGCCTCCGCCGCATCGATTGCGTCAGCGAGTGCTTTAGATCGTTCCCGAAATCCGTCCCTCACTATGAACAGGGCGATTACAAGCGCAGCCGCAAGCAAGGAAAGAACCTTCTGGCGATCTTTTTTCTCGAAACCACGAAACTTTCCAGCGAGAGCCTCGGACAGTTTCCTCATAAGCCCCACCTCGGTTGACTGGATAGTACCGCATCGTACGATTAAGCTAATTCCCTTCACAAGAATTCCACAGATTTTAAAGAAACGTCATCTGGAAGTTTTACCGGCTCGTTGACGAACGAGGAAGCACTCAGCTAAACAAAGTCGCTGCGGCCTTCCGGAGGTCTGACTTAATTTCCTCGACCTTATCTATAAGCACCTGACGTTGACGGACACCTCGAAAATCAGCCAGAGCCTGCCGCCATCGTTCATAAACTCTCAGTTTCGTCACCACATCCTCGATGAAAAGCCGGTCCCTGATCGTGATGAGCACCTCGTTCCCTATCCGCTCAAATTCTCGCTGTTCTTCGGGACTGTGCGCCACAAGCACTGCCGATTCGAGCATCACCGAGTTCAGCGCCCGCGTGAGAATCGAAACCAGTTCGCGATATTCCTGCTTCTTATTATCAGCTACCCACTCCTTTCTTTGATTCCGGTTCGCGATGTATGCGCCGACCAACACGCCCACCAGTGGCCCGACAGCGGCCCAAACCCCCTTCGCATACGTCGCAATCACGGTCCAGTTCACTATCCCGCTCCGCGAATGAGAGAATATTCATCCGCAAGGGACACGGCGACAACTCCCCCGGCGTCAAACGCAACGCTCACCTGGTCACGGCCTCCCTTACTCGTAAGATTGAGCTGAACGTCTTGGACAGTTCCCTTTTGGCCGCTCGTCACCCGTTGAACGTAATCGCCTTTTTGGGGGCTTTCCCCGGTCGCGTAGGGCATCGCTCGTTACCTCCTCTCGACATTTGAAGGAAGCTGTTATTCGGAATTCTTACCGGGTCTCGGATGCTCTTCTCGACAATCTGCGAAATGCTGCACACTCATAGTCACTCGATAACTATCCCTATGACTATTCCCCACCCACACTCTTTATACCCGCTATCTTTGCGACTAAACCAAGACCCCATCCAAACGAATACAAAATATAGCTAGCCACAACCGAGCGCTTGTACCGCCTCTCCGCCTGTTCCTGCCCCTGTGTTGCCTCTTGTACCTTTCTTTTGTTAGTCGATTGCAGCCCTGTCAGATATGCCTCCATTCTACGACCAAGATCGTAATAAGACTCATTGATCGAATCGACCAAGACTTGCTGATCTTTTCTGTTTTTTGCCCGTAGCTCCTCTTTTGAGATTTGTGGTATATGCTTAACTGCGGACAACAGCTCATCAGACCGTTTGGCCATATCTTCAACTTCCTTTTTGTCCTTCGCCGTTTCTGGTACCAAGTCGAAAACCGATGGCAGCGCGTTCTCCCCGTACCGAATAAATGTAGAGCGTGCCAGCAGCGAAGTTCGCACGTCCAAAACATCAGACGCGCGAGCCAAATCAGCTTGAAACTCTTCATCGTCCGTCAATGATTTGTGGGGGTCCGCCTTGCCCGTTTTCACTAACATCTCCCACTCATACATGTCGTCGTCTAGTCTGTTAACTTTTTCGAGTACGTCACCTGACGTGCAGAGCCCGTTCATAAGCGTAGCCGTAAAACCGACATTGTCTAATCGAGCTTGCGCGGTTTTCAGAGATTCCGAAGCCTCTTTCAACTTTTCGCTTATTCCCTCTCGCAAGATGAACGTCCCGAAAACTGTAAACATCCCGACAAATACCAATAGTTGTTCATGTCTCTGCAAGAACCTCCGAAACTTGCTTCTGAACTGGACGTAGTGCCCACCCATTTAGCAATCTCCTTTTTATCTTTCCGCGCGAATTGTATGATTAAGTTAACTTCCCACAAAGGAAAATGAAACGTAGCCCCCTCTCCAAATTCGGCAAATTTCCTTCGACGCAAGCCAAGCGCCGGATTCAAGCGCTTCTAAGAGAGCTGGCGATCCAAAGAGACGGAGGATGCGTTCTGAGGATTTTCCCGGAAGCGGGACCATGCGGCCCGAGACGATCAGATGGTCAGCTCATCCTCCAAGCCGACCACCTCGTCTCACGCGCGCGGAGCGTTTCCTTCGGCGACATGCGGAATATCGTATGTCTCTGCAGAAACCATCACATCTACTTCAAACAGCGACATGGACGACTGTATTGGGATCTGATCCAGAAAGCCATCGGCCCGGAGCGCTGGGAATGGATAAGCCGAGTCGAGCGAGACCAGAAAGCTTATCCAATGTCGTTGGCGGATTGGTTGAAAATCGAAATGGCGCTGAAACAAGAACTCGCGATGCAAAGCCTCCAAGCGGCCGCTTGAGCGCGACGGTACCGTGATCTTGGACTTGGCCGATCTGTCGCCGCCGATGTTGCTGTTGACAGATCGAGCCAATTCAAGCCACGAAATGGTGAAGCAATACGGTTCAGCGATAGGTTGAGTAAGCTGGCTCACTGTAGTTCCTAACTTGAGCATTTAGAACGACTTAAGGAAGCTCTTTGAGAGCGCAGGGAGAGGTGTGCGGATGCGGTGGCTCAAAAAGTCTGCGGCGATACTGGAAGAGTTGCGGCGGCTGATGGAATCGTTCCATCATCTCCTTGTCAGCATCGTGCCGGTGGTGGTCGAGATATTCGGCTTGCTCGCCCTTTACTACCAGCTTGCTGGCCACCTGCACAAGTAGGCCGACTTCTCCACATGCCTCCACTTCTTATCCACAGCCCCGGCTTGACGGGTTATGGCGGTGTGCTTTGATTAAGGAAAGATGGATTATGAACTTGCGAAAGAATTGAAGGATACGGGCTTTGAGTTTACAAAGTGCCATACGGCAGCCGAGTGGAATGGCCAGCATCTTTTCTCTTTTGATGACAAATCCGGAGCAGAGATATTTCGCACCCACCCTCTCCGAACTCATCGAAGCGTGCGGAGTATATTTCGATTTCCTCGCTAACAATGGAAGGAATTGGCGAGCACGGTCAGTTATGGAGAAAACCGCCGAAGGGGAGGGTTCCAACCCCGAAGAAGCCATTGCCCGATTATGGCTCGCGCTGAATAAGAATTAAAAAGCCCCACAATCGGAATCATTGCGAGGCACAAAATATCTTTGTTTTGCCGAGCCGAGACACTTGGGTACTAGCGGGCAGCGATTGACCCGAAATCATGCAGCCAACCCTCCCAAATCGTTGGCTCGTGTTTTTTTATACCCTTCGCTCGCGATTTTCTTTCAGCTATGTGCAGCTTTTTATTGAATTCCCCCGTCCTTCGTAAAGCTCGCGTCACCATCGAGCTTCTCGCACTTCACGACATGCGTCGGGAATGTCACGATATCGTTTCTAATCGGGTTGGACGGCTTGTCTTCGTGATACGTCACATCCGTCAGATTCGGCAGCTTGTTCAAACGGTCCCAGAGATAGGTAACCGCCGTGATCTCGACCTTATACCCTCCCGTCGGCCTTTCTCCCAGAGCCACGAAAATCACTTCCTCTTTGGAAAAATCAATTTTCACATCAGGCGGGAGGAACGGCAGCGTCACTTTCAAATCCCCGTCGGAATGAATGACGCCGTTTTTTGTTTGGTGCAATCCCTGCGAACTTTGAAAGATCGTTGTGAACTTGATCTCCTTGAAATCCATCTGCTCTCTCAGCGGAAATGGCGCGTCCTTGCCTGCTGTTTGTCGCTTAGTGCCTTCGGACATAGGGCACCTCCTTGGAGCGCGGTCATACCCCCGTAGATATCCGAAAGTCAAATTGATCCTCGAATAACAGAGCGCCGCAGGTCTTTTCCACAAAGACCCTAGATACACTCCGCCGATGACAAAGAAAATCACCGCGTGGACCATCATGGCGTGGGACAAAGAACGGCCTCTCATCGATACCGGATGCCGACATATAGGACCTCGCTACATGACCTTCAGAACGCGATCGGAAGCGAATGAATACTGGAGCCGCGCCGAAGACATCGTCCCCATCACCCTCATCGTCCCCACGCGCCCGTTTAAACCTAAACGAAAGACCCCGAAATAACACGCTATCCACACCCTTACCTTGCGCTTTCCCTCCGATCCCCGAAAATGAATATGCGGGCTCAACACAACGATTTAGCCAAGCTCCCAGCGTCTCCAATGAAAGGCATTGGCTGTGTGTTATTCTCTGTGCTCCTGTTTGTTGAGGCTGGGCATTACTATGTGCCCCGTTGGACCGGCCATCGACGGCTAACACTCGTAGACCAGTTTCCATCTGCATTGTAGAAAGGATGTCGTCGCAGGGGCTACTCGAAATTCCTCTTACAATTGACCAAATGTAATTGTGAGTCTACTAACAACCCGCAAATCAAGTAGAATCGGCGCCATCCCATCGCAACGGAGGCGTTCAGCTCTCGGTCATGACAGAAAAGGAGAATATTCTCGATCAGAAGCGACTGTCCTTTGCAGCGGGTATTACCGTAACACTGATCGTCACAACGTTCTCTCTCTCTCTCCCATTCAATTTCGGAAAGCGCAGCGCTCTCGTTTCTTTACAATTCAAGCGAAGCTTGGAAAGCATATTTGCCTCTGACTTTGAACGGCCTAATGTTGTTGGCCAGTGTCGCGGTCTTTTTCTCCTGTTACTTAATTCTGAATGCGCTTTCCCTATGTTCATCGAACCTAATGTCCACGAGAATAGCGGGGATCCTTAACTTCCTCTGGACCTGAGCATGTTCCTGCTCCTAGTATTTTTTCTTGCGCTGATTCTCTTCGGTTTGCAGTTCGGTGTCAGAACATTTGATAATCGTGTGCTACGGTGGATTTTTTTGCTTTGTTGGCTGCCCCACCAACAGGCGGCCTGTCGTTATTGCTTTCGTTGCTTGCCAAATTGCTGAGCCGCATCAAGCCGGGTAGGGAGATGCCATCGCGTGCCCGCTTTCCATTCTACGTGCTTCTCTACTTCTTCGTGCTCGTCAATGTTTCTTATGCCATACCCACTAACACGAACTTTTGGGCTACGACGGAGTATCAGTTCGTTGGCGGCGCGATTATAATCCTCGTCTTTTGCCCATTGGCGATCATCAGAATGATCGAGCCGATCGAGAGATATCTCAAACTCGATAAATGGACAAATGGCTTGCGTTGGTGGATCCGAGCCCCTCTTATCTTTGGTTTCTTTATCGCTTGTATTTTTGTTCAGAGTTCTACCGGGCCAGAACTCGATACACGTTCGGGGGCCGCCTATTTAACTCCCTACTTCGGCGAGCTGCAGATTCAGGTGGAGTCGCGATCGCCCCACTTGGCGGTTCTCCGAATTTCGTCCAAGAGGAATTCTCGATTTTGGGGTGGAATGCTACGACCGCTCCACAAAGAATCCGGTCCATGATTGTGGTGAAAAGAGAAAGTACTATGACAGCTCTAGTGTGCTGTGCTTTACGGAGATAGCTATAGGTTTATCCACTTCGGAAGAGTTGCCGCATCCGACTGCTGAATCCCCATACTATTCGGAGATACCTTGTATTGGCTCGCGATCATTGGAACGACGCGGCGGATTTGCGGGTGTTATTGCGCCGTGGATTCTAAAAGAAGAGTCGGCGTCGGGGCGGTTCATAATCAGCAACGATAGCTTCGAAGAGGAGTTTCAGTGGTGGTTTGATCCAACTCTTTGGGCCCCGAAGAACCAACCTAACTGGGTGTGGCAAATTGACGTAACGGTTGATTCCATTAAGCGAACAACCTACTTTCCGATTGTACCCGCGCGGGAACTATCGGGCAGTTAATGCATTAAAATTTTACGAATTGTGATTGAACACGCCGAAGACCGAGCGCTCTGGTAAGAGCTCTGGAACATAAGGAACGGCGAACAGCGGGTTGAAGGCTCAAGTCCTCCCCGGCACCTCACTTTAGTCTAAGTCTGCTAAACCAATCAGTTGGCCTAGCCTTCTTCCGCACTGTTATCCAGGTTGAGAACAACCTCGGACTTGAAGACCCATGACGGTTGGTTACGCCCCACAAGCGGACCTGAGGAGTTAAAGGGACTTGTCCCGTAAGCGCTGCGGGAGCGAATCTAAGCAGCCAAGAAAGATTCTAGCGTAGCTCCAGGTTAAGCGTCCTTGATGGTTGAGGTTGAGGAACTATTTGTGTCATGCCTTTGGCCTCAACCGTAGCCGGTCCAGTTAGGTGTCCAAAAAAAACGTATTCACCTTTTGCATTTGTGAAAGTCCGATGCTTGACGCCGTTCTCGGTCAAAACCACCTCGGTTTTCGCCGAAGGAGCCCCGTCGGTTGCTTTCAAAGTACCCTGGACAGCAACTTCGAGACGACTAGGGGGGACTAGTACAAAAGCAAATGTGTTGAACAACGTATCTGTATACACGGCGACCTCTGTTACTCCCGTATAACCATAGGCGGGCCCGCCAATCGTCAGCGACGCAGTTTGCGTCGCCCCCGAAGAAGTTGAGGTGCTCGATGTATTTGTCCATTCCCAACTGAGTGTATCTTTAACCGTCAGCTTGGCCATATCGAGAAAGCCAGCGTCACCGGAGAGCGACATTCCAACTTTGTACGTATTCTGTGTTGCTGACCCAGTGGTAGACGTTGAACTATTAGAAATCGTGGTATTTATCGATATTACCGGATCGTTCTGCGTTGCAGGCGGCTCATACGGGAACATCGTGTTTGCGGGGCGGAATCGCGCGGGATCAGCAGTTGGTGTGCCACCGTTCGCTAATGGATCGTTTGCCAGAATAATTGGGTCGTCTGACGCTGTTATGCCCGCAGCGTTCAACTGTTGTTGAACTCCGGGACGCCAAGGGAAACTCCCGTTTAGTTCTCCCACGAATACGTATTGGATCGGCGATTGCCGGTTATCTCCGAATGTCCATGCCGCTGCGGAGGACGATAGCGAAAGGTTTATTGTGGGTTTTAGCAACAGATATATCGCATCCTGATTGTGATCTATTCCATCTTGTGAGGGTCCTGGTCGAGTGATGGTTGATGTCGTCGATTGCTTTATCTCTAGTGACTGAGTGTCCGTGGTTTTGTTTGTGAAATCGAAGCTTAGTGAACCTTCACCTCCGGGTCCAAGGAAGCCCGCCTTGGCTGTTACGGATCTTCCGATTGAGGTTTGGAAGGACTGACTCGCCGAGGTCGTTGTTCCAATCGTTACTCCGCTTCCGTAGCTAACGGAACTTGCTCCCTTCCCGCCGTTAGCGCCCGGGGGAGCATAGATCACCGTAAGGATCAAGTATTTTGCTACCGTCGAACCCTTAAATAGCGAGTCGCCAACTGCAACCCAAGTGCCCGAAATTGGTAAATTCACGGGGAAGGGGAATGGCCCAACTTGAACAGGGGCAGTGTTCCCCTGCTGAGTAACAGGTGTGAATCCTTGTGCTGTAACGTTAGTCGGCTGAGCCGACCCCGTCACGATCACGTTTGGAATTCCACCGAACGACTGTGGAAAAGTAACGGTGGGGCAGGCAAAACCAGGCGGAGTACCCGAGGGTATGATGCAGCTCCACGTTCCTACCTGAGTGAATGTACTTTGTGCTTGAGCACCGGCAGGCACCAAGACCACGGTTACCAAGCAAGTGATCAGGCCAACAAAGTGACGCGCTTTCATCTCGGAACGCTCCGGTAAGTCGGACTTCCGTTTTGGACCACATCGGGGGTATCTCATGCCTTATACCACGAGATTGCCTTTCTCGATGCTATTGGTTTAATTACTGGCATCGTTCGGTCCGCCCCCGGGTCGTTGGGCCACAGTTCCGGCAATCTAGCTTTTTTTCTGAGCTTGATTCTTGATTAGGGACGTTGAGTTCATTCCGCCCGCTCGGGTCACGAGACAACTGACCGCTGCGGCTCAGAAACGGGGTTCGGGGTCTTGCAGCCGTCCTCGCCACGTTGAAAGCGTTTGCGTTCGAGAAAAAGCGTTTCTTCTCGGCCTCTCACTGTGCCAAATACTTGGAAGTCGACGCAGCGAAACTCCCTGACATCTCCGTCCTGGAAGAATCTTTGGTCTGCTGGCAATCGATGATATTGGCCCGTGACGCATCGAAGCAGTTTTACGACTATGTGAAAGACACTTCGTAATGCGCGATCACGACTAAGTCGTTGAGTTGTCCTGCTGCCAAAGCGGCATTCGCCTTGGGATTGGTGATCGTCCAGGTGCCGCTGTCTTTCTTGCTGGTGGAGTAATCCAGAATCAGACGAAGCATCGATTCGTAATAGTTGTCCTTCGTGAAGTTCAGCGTTGCCGGAGTCAAAGGCGCCGGAGCCGCCTGGATCGCATTGATCGAAGCTAGGCTTGTATCCGCTATCAGTTCGATCTGCTTGATTTTCAATCCCGGTAGTACCGATGCGAAATACGGGAACCGATCGCGGGTTAGGTTAAGCGTTAAGACTTGGTCCGAACCTGCAGCAGCATTCAGGAACGCGAACCATTCGGTGGGGAATTCGTGTCTCGCGCTGAAGAGCCGCATCAGGCCGGTGTCCTTCAGAGACACCAAAATCGAGTTGATTCTTGCCTGCAAGCTGGTTGTCGCATCGGAACGAAGCTGCTCCCCACCCTCTCGAGACGTGTATTTCAAGTGGAGGATGACGTCGGTGATCGTGCGGTAGTCGAGCGCGGTGACGCCGGCAGGCAATTGCAGATGCCACTGGCTGATGGCTCCCGCCCCTTCAAACGGTAGATAACGTTCATCGCGGAAGTTCAGTTCAAAGAGTCCGTCGTCATTTTGAGCGTTGCTAGTGGCAATGGATTGGATCGCACCTACTGAATCCCGAAAACGCGGATCGTCTGCGGGAACTCCACCGGTCATTTTTCTAGGATAAGTGGAACCACTACTGTTGTCGGTGCGAACGGAATTTTTAGTCAACGTCAACGTGCAGCTAACGGTCGTATAGGGCCCAGCCACGCACGGTATGGTTATCCCTATTGTTTTGACGCGGCGCATATAGTGGCCGGGATAGTCCATGTCGAAAAGCTCTTCGGGCAGGTTGATCCAGCACTCGCGGTTGGTTTTCAGCAACTGAAGTGCCGACGCGTCGAGTTGGGACAGGCAGATGTGCTTGGTCAGCTCAAATTCACGATTGTTCTGGTCGTGGTAGGCCTTCTCCATGTTGCGTACGTCGTAGGCTAGCTGCTCTCCTGCCAGCAGCCCCTTCTTCAGGCTGTTCCAGTACCCGAAGTTGATGTAGCTGGAGTCGGCTAGACCTAATTCATACCGAAAGGTTTGTTCGGTCTGCTTGGCCATGGCATAGGCGAGCTGGTAGCTCTGAAAGTACGTCGTAGAGAGCTGTCCGACCATGTACGAATACAGATCAGTATTCGTGAACTTGCTGTGCATGAAGTCGTCTTCGGCTTGTGCGTTGTCGATCTGGAGTTGCTGATTCGTGACTTCCTGTGTCGCGATCGCCTGACGAACGGTGGCCGCGAGAATTTGCTTCGCCACTTGCTGCAATTCTGAGTTGGCGAGATTGAGCTGGAACTGCCATTCCTGGAGCCGGCGCTGATAGGTGGCTTGGGTTGAGGCAACGCCTGCCTGGGAGTGCGCGATGCCGGCCGTCCCCCGGATTGCCGAGGCCATGGCTCGCGTGGCGCCGCCGAGTTGGGTTCCTCCAAACTTTACCGTGGCGACAGGGCTACCGCCGAAGCCTTCCGCCCCGACGTCGAAGTCGGGGATCAGTCCGAGTACATTTCCGAGGTACTCGATGGCCACGGCGGCAGTCTCGCCAACGATCGCGGTTTGCGTGAGCCCTAGAGAACTGGTCTCCCAACTGTTCAAGCCGCTGTTGATAAGCCCTTGGTAGTAATCGATCTTCGTTTGCACCAACGCTTGCTGCTGCTGAAGTGCTTCTAGATTGTGCTTCGCATCATCGACTTGCTGCTGCTTGACCAAGAGCATCGCTTTAAACACGGCGATACCGTTTTGGGAGCGGAGCAGGGCCATGTCCTCGGCGTCCTTCTTCTCCATGGCTTGCAGCAGCGCCGATCCGAGGGATTTGACTTCGTTGCACATTTCGATGGTCTTCTGGACCATTACGCTGAATCGGTAGTTCGGAAGCGGACTGTTCATGTCACTCAAAATGCTGCCGATGTCGAGACCAGCCGCAGCGGCCCGAACCAGGAGACCCGGATCGATGGGAGGCGCAAAGAGAGCCGGCGGCGCAAATTGCCCTTGCAGATTGAGGCAGTGCCGGATGTTGTAAAGCCGCTTGGCAACGGTGTCCCAATACGCCATGAGTTTGTCGTTGGGGGGCACACAGAAGTAAAGCGTTTGCAACTCCGGCAGCCCTTGCGAGCCGCCGGGATCAAAGCCGGTGATCTGCTGAAGCGGTAGAAGGTTTTCGATGTCGACGAGTGCATTTGAGAATGCATCGAGCTTCTGTTCGAGCTGGCCAAAGTTGTCTACCGGTGTTTCGAAGGCCGGAGGAATAATCAGCGGTTTGGGTCCGAGAATTTGGTCCGCGAGCACATAAAGCTGCTCAGCTTCCATGACTGTCTCCATTGTGTCCTGTTGGAAGAGGTTATCGGCCCAGGCGATAAGATGATCGAGATACTTCATCACCGTGGTCTTTTGGTAGGCGACGGTTCGATATTGCGCAATGTAGTGTGGCTGGAAGGGATTTGCGCGCCACGCTGCGACGTCTTTCACCAGCGGCGAGCTGTTCGCGTTGATGCCTAGCATGATGTTGTTAATGTTCTGGGCGGTGTATTTGTCGTTGACATTGATGAAGAACGGCTTGGTGACCCAAAATTTGTCGGGTGACGGATAAGTTGAACCGTCAGTGGGATTGAAAATGTATTTGAACCAGTGGTCGGCTTGCTCGAATTGCAGATTCTGGCTTAGCCGCTCCGCAATCATCAACGGGGCATGGAAAAAGAGCTCCCAGTTGTAGCAGCTGTAGCCGCCTTTCGGGTCGAAATCCACATCGCCCTTTGGATATCCGGGATGAGCATCGGTGACGGGGCCCGTTGGTCCGGTGTAGGTGACGGGCGTGCCTGCGTAAATCAGCGCCGTGGGCTGATACACCTGCGCGAAATCGAACTTGTTCGGATTCGAGTCGAAGACTACGTCCCCTTGCAGCTGCGTCGGCCGTGACATCAGAGCGTCGATCCCCTTGTCAAAGAGGATACGTATGAACGAGCAAAGCAGCGGATGGTAGAAGTTGTAGTAATGGATGAGAAGGAACAGCGCTTTGCCTTGCGGGAATGTCCCCAGGATGTCGTGGGCCGTCTTGGTATCACCCTCGAGCAGGGCTAGAAAGAGGTCTTCGAGATCCTGATAGGTGAATTCGAAGTCGCCACCATCGCTAAATTCCGGTTGAGCAAAATACGTGCGCGACTGATCTTGATAAAAATAAGGCATGAATGTACCGACCGTCACGGGAATCCGCTGTTCGAGCTCCCGTACCTCTCCAGGGCGAAAGTACAAGCCATAGAGGATGTGGTAGATGATGTTGAGCAAACGGTCCAAAAATCCCATCTGCAGCGAGACCAAATTGGCGAAAGAGCCCGGGGTTTTCGCCTGGAAGGAAACTGAATTGACAGCGAGTGAATCGGTTGATGAGCTGGGCTGTTCGGTATCGAGCATGTTCACCAGCAAACTGCGGTCGAAAAGGTTGGTGACCAGAAGGTCAGGATTCCTGGTGACGACTGGATAGCCTTTGCATGGATCCAAATCAAATGTGTTTATGTAGTCGTAGGAGTTGGCACCGGTTTGTTTGTAACAATTGATTTGCAGGTCGCCGTTATCGGAGAGCGAGCCCTCGAGTCCTTTCAGAAGTCCGGTCAGAAACGCGCCGGGATCTTTGGGTCTTCCACCCTTGAGGAGGCCATCCAGGAAGCCGAGATTCGGAAGATCCAGGGGCGTAAAGACAAAGTCCGTCTTAAAAGGCAAGTAGGCTCCTGAAGTGTCTTTTGTCAAAGGGTCTGTCTGGCCGGGGGTCCAGGATTGGTCGACAATAAGCGACCCGGTTGCGTCTCCCGGTGAGACCTTTTTAGGAGTCCATTTGCCATTCTTGTATTCGCTAAATGCCAGTTGTATCTGCCAATACTTCAGTGGATGGTCGATGTCCGTATGGCTGCTCGCGCTTCCCGGAAGCGGTGGCACCGTGACCGAGCTCACCTCGAGGGATTTCTCACTGAACACGGCCCAGAAGAGATATATCCGGTGGTTGAATACGGTCAGCACGATGTGATCGCTAGCGATGTCCTGGTCAATCTTGGCCCAAGCCGTCCACAAGCGCGTGACTTGATCGAATTTTCGGTAGTAGTAGGTTCTGGGGTCCCCCCCGTAAGTTCGTGCCACGACGTGCAACGATTTCTTCGCGTCCTCGTACCACATGGCTTTTACTTCGAGGCGCGAAACCCCTTCAACCTTGTCCAGGTAGCTTAAAAATGCGGTCTCGACGTTGTCTTGAGTGACATCATTCTGAAGAAGGTCATTCTCGAGCTCTTGAAAGAAAGGCGACTTCATCTCGACGGGGAGGAGTTCAGGTTCGATCCAATTTTCCGGGTATAGAAAGACCTTCCGGTTCGCTTGCCAGAGCCGAAAATACTTCATCCATTGCCACTGCGACCAATCTGGGTCGAGGTCAAGATTGACGGTGATGTCTTTCTCAAGGTTCAAAAAGCAGCGTTGCACGAACATTTGGACGGAATTCGTAGCCTGCACGATTCGCGAGGTGGGCTGGCAAGCCATCATCTCGACGTCAATCAGAAAGTGATTGTAAAGATCGTCGGGTGTCTGCCAGTTCTCTCCTGCCGGAGGATTTGCCAGAAGGTGGGCTAGCAGCGCGTCGCGTTTCGCGTGACGCAGCTTGTTTTGCAGCGGCTGGGTCACACCGACCCATTGATCGGAAGGGAAACGGGCTTTGAGGGCCTGCTTGATACGGACCGCGTCATCGGATGACAGAGCGGGCTTGATCCAGGCAACGCAATCGGCTGGGACCACTCCTAGCGTGGTCATGACCATAAAGATTTGGCGCAATCGCAAAAGGATGCGGATGTCCTTTAGATCGGACGGAGCAGCGAGGTTCAGGTTCAAAGAATTGGTGGGGGCATTGATGAGCTGGTCGAGTTGACTCTGATCCCATCCCGTAAGGCTGGCCAGATCGCTTTCGATCGCCGCCAGGGGAATGCCGTCGATCACTTCCTGCAACACGCTATACACCGAGACAGTCTTGGTGGTCGCCGCTGTCACTTGCGAGACGGCAGGGAAAAGCTGGGCGAACTTTAGTATGTTCACCATCACTTCGAAAGCGGCGAAGGTTGGACCGGGCCCAACCACCGGCCCGACGGCCGGAACGATGGGCAGGCTCCACAGACCGAGGCTGTTAACGTCTCCGGAGTGGGCAATGAACCAGACGAGATCCTCGGCGGCAAGCTTCAATTTGGTGACGACAAAGCATACCTTCGCGATCTTCTGATACCAGTTGAACTGGTTCGGAAAATTAGCCGCGGTAATCGTCTTAGTTTTGGCGATGAAGTTCGCGTCGGTAAGGTCCGTGAAGATGCCGGCTTGCGACGTTTCGATCACCGAAGCGATGCTTTTATTGATTTTGAACCAAGTACAGAGTTCGTTTTGGACCGCGTTTTGTTGAAGAATGGTGTTATAGACCGGCGATATCGCCGTCAAAAAGAATTGGTAACGTCCCGGAATGGGAGGGGGCGGAGCTACTAAGGCTCGGAGTTTCGTGTTGATGTCACCCACGGTTGCGAAGAACACATTGGACCCCGCGTTGCTCGTCTTCTGGGACGCCTGAAAAAGTTGCGACACAGCAGTCAGATAGTCAGGGTTGGCTCCCGCGAGGCCATTCAAGAGCGTTTGGTCCGCGGCGCTAATGATCCCAATGAGCTGCAGTTTGTGGTTTGCCGAGTCAAAAGACACTTGAGCGGAGAGGGAATCCGGAATCGTAACCGGCAAAGCCGAAAGGTCCGCGGTGAGGACCTGATCGCTGTACTGAACGCGGAGATTCAGTAAGAACGTCTGATTGTTATCGACCTTGTTCTGAAATTCGGTGTCGTCTTGAGTCCCAAGAATATCCAACAACTTTGCGACGAGAGCTGGATTCCAGTCGAGCAACGGATCGGTCAGCCACTTCTTGAGTAGCTGGCCTGACGGGTCGGGCAGTACGGCTGTCGAAGCCTGTAGTTGAAGGATTTTCGTCTGGAGGTCCGTAAGTGCTGCAGCAACCAGATCGTCCGAGGGGACAAGAGAGCTGCTGACGTCATTCTGATGCCTTAGAACATAATTCAGGTCATCAGCGGAAAACCGGCTCGAGACGACGGTCCGCCACTTCAAATAGAACGCGTTTGTGGTGACGGGATCTTGAAAAGGCGAAATATTGATGAGGTCGATTAAAATCAGCAGGTCGCTGATGGAAACCGAAAGAGCCTGGGCCAATTGCGCGACACGATAAAAGAAGGAAATGTTGCCGAGCGATAGCAGGCTGTCGGTTTTGGCGATGAGTGCGTCGAGGTCGGTTGGGGCGAAGCCGAGGGCGCCAATCAGCAGGCCTTTGCTTACAGCGTTGATGGGCACCGCTGCACTCTTGACCGTAGAAACGGCGAAATCTGAATTCAAAGGATTGGTGACGGCTCGATTCTGAAACAGAGTGTTGTATAGGCTGTCGGTTCCAATGGTGTCGATATCCGCGAAAAAAGCGAGGTATTGCAGTGGCGATAACGACCAGAGTTTCTGGAGCTTGAGGAAATACTGCAGTTTCCATGCAAGGTCGTCGGTGATGTTCTTGTTGCCGATTGCGGATGCCTGAACGATGGCGTCTAATTCTTCGAGGGTAAGAGAAGTCTTTCTCCACAGGCGCAAAAAGCGGTGAATGATGTCGAACTTCCCAGACGTCAGATTGTTAATGTGTTTCTTGTTGGTGTCGCAGGAAAGATCGTCGCTGACGATGACGCTGTCGTTTGCAGGGTTAATGGTCTTGAGAGTGAGAAGGCTGAGCACTTGGTCGTAGGTTAGCCCGCTAGCTTTCATAAACAGATCGAGCTCTGCTGAAGTTCCGGCGGCGAGGGCTCCCCAGTAGAGGTTTTGATTGGGGACGTCGGATTGGAAAATTAGCTTGCGTTCACTGATTGCAGCGGGTAAGGGGGACGGGCTGTTGTTGATGTTGAGATAGGCAAAGGCCATCTCGAGGTCGGATTGAGCGGCGGCGGACGGCGGTACGGCGGGTTCATGCTCCTGACGGAAGGCATCGATCAAGTCGGGTTTCGCCGTCCCCAGCTTCGTTAAGTAGATTTCGGCTTCGGTTTCAAAGAGGTCGAAGGGCAGAGTAAACGGCCGCACGTCCGATCTAAGGTCATTGGCGTAAACAGGAAGGTTGACGTATTCCGGATTGGCGTTGATGTCATCGGCAGACAAAAGCGTTTGGTGTAGCGGTTGTATTGCGATGGACCCGCCCTGATCAGTAGCTTTCAACGCGAGAAACTGGTCCCGAATGATCCAATGATTCTCAGTGACGCAGGTATTGTCCGCTTGCAGTCGATCCATGGAATAGACGTCCGAGACGACGGCGTTTGAGGTCAGCAAAGGCACAACGTTGGTCTGCTTCGCAGTACTGAATCCGGAAACAATCGCGGCCAGGAGGCCGGCATCGATGGGACCGACGACGAATTTAGGCAGAAACGAATTGTTGATGGTCACGGCCGGAGGGCGAATGAAATCCTCCATGATCTCGTTGGCGATATCAATGTAGGGAAATGCGGTGTTGGTGTTGTCGCAATTGAGGTCGATGTCGACGAGATCGGGCCTTCTGCGCAGCAATACTTCCGTCAGAGAGGCCGTTTCACCCGGCGCACAGTTAATGGAACTGAGCCGATTCTCGAGATAATGCAGAATGTCGGTCAGGTACGCCGCCGCGCCGTATACGGATCGGCATTCCTCGCACTCGCAGAAGTCGGCGTGCCCAAACAGAGTATCCAGATCAGGTACTTCTTTTTCCATCGCATCGGAAATGGTCGTGGTGTAGTCAGGAAATACATTTAAATGGGAGGCATCGGAAAGGGACTTCAGGTTGCCGGCTAGAGCTATGGCCAGCGAATGAGCTTGCGTCGCTTTCTGATAGGTGCGCAGCGCTTCACTTTCGCCGATTGTCGCCCCGTACTTGGCTACGAAATTGTTTTGCCCCATCCGGTAGATCTTGTCGGCCGAGTCGATACCGTCGCCCAGAAGCACGTTGGCCGAGGCATAGCTTGGAGAAAGCTTGAAGACGCGTTGCGTTTTCTTCAAAGAATCGACGAGTTTCTGAGTGTTGATTCCGGAGCTCTTTGCAGCTGGGCTTGACTGCTGCTGGGCGAGGTAGGCGCCCACTCGAGTTGTCAGCAAATCGAAATTGGAGTTTGCATTCAGGAAAGAAGAGATCGGACTGGCGTTGGGGATACGGCTCTGCTTGTCGGCACGAATGCGGGCGGAAAAAGCGGCACTCGGAAACGCAGCGCTGAAACTCTGTTCCAATTCAGTAGCGTAGTTCTTGGCCTGATCCGCTGGCGTGTCGCCAGGCGTGCCGGATGGGGGACTGATCTTCTGCCTTTGCAGAATGACCAGCCAGTCCGCCGACGTGTTGGCAGCGAGTGCAGCGAGGTCCGCGGGCGTGCGAATGTTCTGGGTCTTGATAAGTTCATCGGTCAGTGTCACCTGCTCTCCGGTAAGTTTGGAGAGCGTGAACACCGATTGCAGAAGCGAAACTTTTTGCGCTTGGAACGCCGGGTCTTGCGCCAGCGTCTTCCAAAAGTCCTGCGGTGTTCCGCCGGACGAGAACAGGTTCTTGAAGGCTTCGACCTGGTTTCCCTCAAGCCCCGCGATTTCAAGCTTCATCGTCAAGTTTGACGGAGACGCTGGTGCCGCGGTTGTTTTGAGAAATTGAAGCTGTGCGGTCGTGAGCTGCTTGCGTATGGAGTCGAGGTTCTGGCTGAGATTATAGGGAACGATGTTTTGGTCGATCGCGCTCTGCAGGGAAGACATCAGTGCGTCGATGCTCTGACGCATAAGCGTCGCAAAAGTTGTGCTGGCCTTCAAATCGAAAGGAACTCCAGAAGAGGCCATAGTGGGCTGCGCCAGCGTCGTTGCCGAAGGATTGCGAAGAATCAGTCCATAAAAAACAGACGGCTCGATCAACGTGTTTTTTCCGAAGCGGTATGCCATTGCAAACGCTTCGACACGGTTCAAAGGAAGTCCGGTCTTGTTGACCAGAAAGCTGATGTCTTGGACTTTTTCGTCCTCGGTAAGTTGTGCGGGAGGAAGACTGCCGACAAAAGGAGTGATGGTATCGACGGTCTGGTCGAATTCGCTCGGTCCCGAGAAAGCAATGCCGGAGAGGTCGACGTCGACGCGCAGCTCCTGCGGAGCGTTATAGAACGTTTCCGATTGCCAGAGTTGTTTTTCATCCTTTCCAAAAACCCTGACAACTACGTCGGCGGCGAGCAGGTCAGTGCTGGCGAAATCCTTGACTGTGTAATTGACCTGGAAGCTTCCCGAGGCGTCGGTCACCGCGGGAGTGCCTAGAGGTTGTTCCGTGCGGATGTCCTTATCTACGGCCTTTACCGTCACTCCGGCCAACGGCTTCTGGGAGTGGTCGCGGACGGTGCCATACACTCGATAGCTCTGGCCAGCCGATGCCGGTGGACGTTCAACCGTGCCCCGGTCCACAACGATTTCGACGGTATTGAAACCCTGCGATGGAACATTCACAAACTGCGACGCGGGTTTAAAGACGTCGGAGGGCGTGACCGTGACTTGGTAGAGCCCTTGCGACCCGCGCTGAAGTCCGCGCACATCGACGTCCCGCGTCGTGGAGACGTCTTTCAGCGTCGTGGACTCACTTGTACCTGGCCGTTTGAATTCGACGTTTACAGTGCCGCCGAGCGGCTGGCGCTGCGGATTAAGGACTCGCAAACGAATGCAGATGTCTTCGCTCATACTCCCTCCGGCAACCGAGATGTCTCTCTAGCCAAAACTTCTAGAAGCCGTAAGCCTTCTTCACGCTTTCCCAGACGGGGCTCCACTTTCGCGCCAAACTCGCAGCAGCCACGTCTCTTGGATCTGACAAGAGCGTCGATTGGATAATAGGAATCCAGCCGCTGAAGTTGTTCGGGCCCTTATAGCCGAGAGTTTCGATTAGAAATTGATTCATTCCGCCGCGGTGTGATCCCCAATCTCCAAACGTAATTCCTGGTTCTGCCGTTGCGGTGTCGTTGGGATATCGCGTCCTCGCTGTTTCATTGGTTTGGTCGACAAAGTTGCCCGGTACGGGAACTCCCGCTTTGTTTGCCGCGAGCGCGCCTTCGGTGCTCAAAAAGTCGGCCACCTGTTGATTGGAGAGCTTGGAATCGTACTCCGAGATTCCCGGCTTTGGGTCCACGGTGATGCTGGCCGCGCCCTTGGTCGCTGCTTTGGCCTGACTGACCGGACTGTGGCTGTGTATCGAAAGCGAAAGAGCTGGATGCAACTTTTCGACCAAGGAGATCAAAATGACATTTTCAGGCAGAATTCTACGGTTTTGGGTGTCTCGGGGAACTCCTTGGCGGTTCACGTGAGAAGTGATGGGCTGATCGGGCGCGGGGAAATTGCGATTGGTCGGTATTCCTTCGATATCGGCATGGTCGCCCGCATACTCTCTACCGTGAAAAAGATCCGGAACAAATACAATGTTATAGAGCGGTTTTTCTTTCTGCGCCTGAAGAGTGGTTAGCAACTCGTGCGACAGCTTTAGAGCGTTCTTCTCGTCTTGGTGTACACCTCCCACGATCAGAATGGTCTTGTCGCTCGTGCCAGGAATGAAAAAGACGTCCACTGACCTCCCGCCCCAGGTTATGGTTTGCTGCGACGGTTGATCCTTTTTGAAATCAGCGATCGTCGGCGGGGTGAAGGGAACGGGAGCATCTTCTTGTTTTTTTGGCTCTTTGGGATCCGTGCCGTTCGGGTCGTGCAAAACGATGGGACTATTGCCCGCATAGGTATAAAGGTTAATTCCACCCTTCACACCGATAGGGTCGACGGAAAGCCATCTAGCGAGCCAGGGCGCGTAGTAGCGTGCTCCGTGGTAGTAGAAACCACTTTCTTCATCTCTTTCTTTTCCTGTGTAGCGGTATCGCTTGGCGGGAACTTCCCGAGTTTGATCGGTTCCTTGGTATGACGTGCTTCCAAACGCGTAGTACTCCTCGTACGAAATGATCTGGGCACTGTCGTCCAGCTCAAGACAGGCGGTTTCCAGGTGATTTGAATACTGGTAGCGAATCAGTTGCGTTTCGCGGCTGCCTGAAGCCTTGACGGTCGGTGTGTCCACCATAGCCATGCGGCGTTTATCGTCAGTGACATGCAGCGTCTCTCGCTCAAGATCGAGAGTGCCGCTGCGTCGCCGCTGGAAGATCTCGATACTGCCAAAGTAGAAGCGTTCTTCGGTTATATTTCCCTTTGCGACGACCTTGCGGATGCGTTGTCCTGCCGCGTCATACACATACCAGGACTCCTGACTGACTGAACCGGATGCCGAAACCGCGGTGTGGCGGAGCCGGTCTCTGAAATCCCAATCGAGCGTCGTCAGATGAGGCATGGACGTGGTGTTGCCGTGCGCATCGTAGGGATAGCTGAAAGGAGTGCCGGATGCGCCGCCCGGCACGGACGTCAGCATCTGGTTGTTGGTTGGCCTGTAGGTGAGGCCCATGCTCCAACTTCCGACACTCCTCATCCGGAGCATATTCCCGGCAAAATCGAAGTCGTACTGCAGCGTATAGGTCTGCAACTGATTGCCATCGCCGGGCTGTGGATTTCTCATTCGTGGATCGTCGAACGGTCCCGGCGTGCTTCCGCCATTGATTTGCTCGCGACCGAGCGACTGCACTAGCCAATACACGGCGTCGTAGGTGTAGTCCGAACTCGGCTCAACGCGTCGGTTGTTGTAAAAGACCGGTTGCTGAGCCTCGTCCTTTATGTACGTAATGTTGCCAATGGGATCGAATGTGTAGGTGAGATATTGCAGAACCTTGCCGACAAACGCTGGCTGATTGATTTTGCTTTTGTCATTCCAAAAGAGCTCTGGGTCCGCATTACGAGCGGTTACCAGAGCGATCATTCGAAACGTCTCGGGATCATATTTGTAGACGGTACTTGCACCATTGGCGTAGTCGATGCGGGCCCGTTGCAACTTCTCGTTGTAGTCGACGTTCGTAACGAACGGAGTGGTGTGGACGGAGCCACGGATTTGTGCCGATACCTTTTGCAATAGGCCAGTTTCGTTGTATTCGGGCAGCAGCACATTCGCGTTCGCAGTATTGCTGTTTGGAGTCACCAGGCGAATCAGGCGGTTAAATGCATCGAACTCGGATTGTGTTGTGAACACATCAGGCTGCAGCGGTGGGGGAACATTCCAATCGATATCGTTTTTATAATCGACAGTCAATGCACGCTTCGATTGAGTCAAATTTCCTTTGAAATCGAACGATTCATTGGTCAGGACTCCAGCTTGATCACGATGCTCGAAAATTCGCGCTCGAAGGTTCAGAGTTTGGTCACTGACCTGGCCTTCCCCATAAGTGATCCGGTCAAATACGATCGGCGTGGCCGCACCCTTGGCGACGGTCGCCTCAATTGGCCGGCGAGCGGCATCGTAAACGGTGTGGAAGGTTTGGTTTTTGCTGTCGAAGCTATACAGCGGCTGCCCTGAGACGTCGTTGAATATCCGCCTTTCACCGGCATCCATACTGACGATGTGATCCTGATTGCCGAGCATGTCGTAGTCATAGCTGACGACCGCATTGCCGCGCGGATCGACAATTGCTCTCGTTTTGCCCTCTACGTCGAGTTGGGAGTACGTTTCGTAAAACAATTCCGTAAGCGCAAGCGTCGAATGATCGACGAACTTGTTATGCGCGACGGAATAAAACGGACGACCGAGACAATCGGAGTGCTTCACTGCGGGCGTGTTGTTGTGTAAGGCGGTCTTCTGGGCGGCTTGATTTTCCTGGAAATTTGCCGCGAGAGGCCCGGTGGTGCGCCGTGCATACCAGTCGCTATCGGCAACGGTGTCGTTTCGGTCGTATGTCGTCGTTACCCATCCCTGAATATCCGTTTTCGAAAATGTGCCATCCGGGTATTCCGTGCGCACGTTTCTGCCCGGAGGATCGTAGAAAAGCACAGGCGTGACACCGATTTCGACCAGCTGCGGATCGTCTTCGTAGTCGTAAGTTGCGCTGAAATAAGGTTCATATTGTTTGACCGGATTGCCCTTGTTGTTGAGCACCGTTCTGCCGTTCCCAATCCAGCGGAGCTTTGGCGTGGTATCAATCTGAATCAGGTTGTTGGACGAATCGAGTGCCCGCGCGACCCCCGGTTCAGCTTGAATCTTGCGCATGGCGACGTTGCCGAAACCATCCGAATATTCAAAGCCGTATTGCAGTTTGGAGGCAGTCCCATTCGTGACGGCAGTCTGGAAGTGTGTTTCGCGTTTTATCGTGCCGACGCGATTGGGAAGTACGGAGAAATCGTAAACAAATCGCGAAGTAGCGTGCTGGAGCAGAGTAGGACCATTGCCGACCGGGTCAGAAAAGAAGTTGGCAACCTGTGTGGACGTGAGGTCCGGTACGAAGCCCGTAAAATCGTCCGCCTCCGTCCCCTTTCCCCGCAGTACAGTTCCCACCACAAATCCAAGGGCATCGAAGCGAGCTTCAGAAATATTGGCGTTCGGATCCTTCACCAGCCTGGGCAACAACGTCCGGAATTCAAATTCTTCGACCGACGTGGTGTTTCCGGCGGCGTCCGTCACGGCCTGAACGAGCAATTGATAGTCGGCAAAATAGGCGATCGTTGTCGGATTCCCAAATGGGTCTGTAAAAGAGTCGGGCAAGTAAAAGAGATTCGCAGCACCGGGCGGGTAGTTCGCGTGTCCGGGGTGGATCCACCATTGATCGTCAGAATCTGACGCCGGGAACAATCCACTCGTCTTCAGATTCGCGGAACGCCTGTAGGCTCCTTCGGAAAGGAGCGCGGGTGTGATGCGAGTGCCAAAAAGATTGGATAGGAGGGTGCCGGTAAATGTCAGCCGGTAGGCTTCATAAGGCAAGCCAAGGGAATTCATTTGCGTGAGCGGCAGCGGCCCGCTGAGATCATGTTTTAGAAACAGTTGGCGCCAGAGTTTGAGGGCCCGTTTCTGGCTCGAACCGTTCGGAGTATCTTCGTAGTTGATCGGCGTAGATGTGGCGAAAGCACTACGGAGTTCGCCGAGAGCGTAAAACGTCGCTGCGGGAGGAGAGCCGGTAACTTCAAACGTGGCACTCTGGCAGCGCTGGCGAAGGCGATAGTCCGTGTCGGTGGTTACATCGTTCGTGTAGCTTGTGACCGAATACAAAATCTGAAGCTTCTGTTGTTCGGTCCCGACAGCGAGAGGCAGTCCGGGAGTTCCAGGAATCCTCGGATAGGACACGCTCGCGGACTCGAGAATATTGCCGAAGGGATCGATGACTTCATTCAAGGTGTGGGCCGTACGCGGATCTTTGCTGTTTCTCTCGTAGGAATAGGAAATGGATTCACATTCGGTGACCAAAAAGACGCCGTAGCGGTTGCTGCCGGTCGGCTGAATTCTTTGAATGCGGCAGTTGCGTTCGGCGACCGAATATGGAGTTGTTGAAACACCTGGAACGTTGTCGAGACCATAGACTTCCTGCCTGATCATCATGCTTTTCGAGGAGCGCTGTGCCTCTCGCATCTCCTGTGGGGATAGGGGACTCGGAACGATCGGCGAAGGCAGGTGATGTTCGGGAATGTCGGTGTTCTGGAAATACTCCGACTGAAAGCGCGCGAGAATGTCGTCCTCTCCGAAAAACGCGCCCGTGTGAAACCAAGTTCGCGTCAATACGGGGGCCTGGTGAAGCGGTTGGTTGACGGCATCCGAGGCGCCACTCTTCACAAAGTCGTCAAACGTTTCCGAGTCGGTCTGCTCGACTCGCCCAAATCCGCGATATTCCCGTTCGGCGTGGTCGTAATACCCATGATGGTAGGTATATTCGGAAGTTAGATAGGATCGGGTGACGGAATCCCTTGAGCTGAGCTTGGTCAGACAGTGCACGGGAAACGGCAGCTTGGTGATCCATGGCTTGCCTGCAGCCTTGTCCGCAAGATAGAAGAAAGTCGAACTCTTGTATTCGAGAGCGATTTCTTTGCCCGAGGGCGTCTTGTATCCGCTGAGCAGATAAGGTTTTTTGCCGTCCATCAGGTCCACGTAGCGCATGGGAGCTGTTTTGTAGGTTGGCAACGACGAGGACCAGACGAGAGAAGCCGTACCGTTTCCCAAGAAGTCCGTCACCGAGAGCGCGTTCGGCAATTCCGTGGTCGGAAACGGATCGATGTCTTTTTCTTGGCTCCAGGAATTTCCACTCTGGTTCAGCCACGCGCGAAAGCTGCCCTTTCCCAAATAGAGAACGTCCGTCGCTCCGGTACCGCTGACGTCGGCCAAGTGCAGATATGCGGGATTGAACAGGTCCGGACAATCGAAAACGGGAGCAAAGTCCATAGACACTTTCGGTCCGAAGTGGCCAAAGCCGAGATTGGGCCAATAGCAGACTTCACCATTTCGAATTCGAACGATGTCGGTGAGCCCGCTTCCGCTCATATTTGCGAGAAAGATGCTTCCTGCGGGATCCGAGAAGACCAGCGCGGGTCCTTTTTCTTCGTCGAACGGTTTGGGTGCACGTTCAGGACCCTCGTATCCGTCAACACCGTCACTCGCGTACCAGGTGAAGACGTTGTCCTCTGATACGGCGATATCCAGGCGACCGTCTCCATCGAGGTCTATGAATTTCGTGAAGCCGTCGTTCAGATCGACGTTCGGTATATTTCGAAAGGAGCGGAACGGCTGCCACTCGCCTGCATCGGAGAGTTCTAAGGAGCCGCATACAGGTGGTTGAGGTGCAACGATAAATTTTCGCCCATCGCCTTCGAGATCCTGGAGTTGAAGTGTCGCTTTGGCAAGTCCTGTAAAACTGGGCTTCGGAGCAACGACCTTGGCAGGAGTAAATTCGCCCCGGCCCAGATTGCTTTTGTAAAACCAAGCGCCGCCCTGTTCGGCGAGAATTCCCGAAATCCCTTCGCTCCATAAATCCACGAACTCATAGCCGCGCTCCAAGCCAACCGGAGCGTTTTCGAAATTTGTCCGCGAAACGTCTTGAACCGCCGTATTCCAGCTCAGCTCCTGATAGGTAAGCTGAACGGGCGGCAGGCTTGTTTTGTCGTATGTCGTAGCACCAGTCTTCACCCAGCCCGTCAGCCTGGCCGCAACTGGGTAGTCCACTTCCATGTTGCGAAGATCGGACGAAGTTGCAGAAGAATTGTGAAAATAGCGATAGTCGATATCCAGAGATCGGACTAGGCAGGCGGCCGGGTCGACGCCATTATTCAATTCTTTGAAGTAGTGGAACGAGAGAATTCGTTGGCACAAGCGGTACGTCCGCACCTCAAACCCTGGCTTGTAGTTGGAGAATGGATCGAGGCGGCACTTCCAGGGCTGTTGAGTTTCTGGCGTAGGCGCATCCGGATCGTGATCTCCGTAATCGAAAACAAGCTCAAAGAAATATGCGGGATTCACAGGGAGCTGGGGATTGAAGGGCTTCGCTGGATCTGCGTGATAGGAATTTTTGTTTCCGTATTTGACGCGTTTCAGGTGGCTGTTTGCGCCTTGCGCCAAGCTTTGCATGCGATTTGACTCATGCGAGCTGGCTGGGACGTTCTGGAAGTCTTCTGCCGTGTGGAAGTATTCGAGGCAATTGCCCTTGTCGTCGTAGCTGAGCTCAGGAAGCCATTTGAAAACCCGATCAGGAAATACGGGGTCGGCGATGCGAGCATTCGCTGACATACCGTAAACGGTGACCACATTCTCTTTCGACGTGACCTTCCAATAGAACGTGGTCGCACCTGGTGCCGTGATTCGCTCTATTTTTGCGAACGTACCCTCGATTCGAGGGCGGTATCGCTTTATGAACTCCCCAGTAAGAGCGGGAAACTCGTCCGGGCTCCAGCTGCCGGCGCCGTCGTCCTTTAACGTAGGAACTAAGTCCTCTGCTTCCGATAGGAGAAAGACGTCGCTTTCTAGCGAATCTCTATACTCCGGCAAACGCTTATCGGTTCGCCGCTGGATCGTGGGATAGTTCAAACTCCAACCGAGGCCGAACACTCCATTACCCGAGCCAGAGTCGTAGTTCAACGAAAGCGCTGGCGCAAATTCACTCCTGGTTTTGGAGATCGGCAAGGACAGGCTGAGAGAAGCCGTGCCATTCGCAGAATTCACGCGGAACTTCTCATCGATCGCCTTGAGCGCCCCGCCGCCCTTGGGAAGCTCAATCTGGGGAATTTTTAGGGCGTCCTGGCCATAAGGCGAGTCTCTGCGGGAATCAGCGCGGCCAACGGTGTCCGAGCGAGAACCGCCCTCGGTTGCGTTTAAAGAAGTACTTCTGTCTTGTTCTTCCCGAGGATCAATCACTTTCCCTCCCAGTACGGACTGAGAAAGGATACTGGGTCGTTGAAAGGTTCTGGCTCGGACGAGCGAAATCTTGGGATCGTCGCGAACTACGTACCACAGAGTTTTTGCAGAACCGGCGCAAGGTACGACCGACCGTTCGATCGATTAATACCAGCCGCTTCATATAGCTGCCTAGCAGCTGTATTGTCAGATAGTGCGTCTCGACTGCGTTTCGTTTCAGCCACTCAACTAAGATCCAAGCACCAAGTCTCTTGCCATGGCGAAGCGCCGGGTTGAAGAGAAAGCAAACGAAAAACCGAATTGACCGCTTCGCAGGCCTAGAGCCAACGAAGCAGGCCTAGGCCTTAAGCCAGACTCCGCGCGGAGAAGAATTAGGAGGGCCTTGCGAGGGGACGGGAGGAGCAGGGTTTGGCAAAAATTACCCTAATCACCCGGGCTTGAGAGGGACGCTGTGGCAGAAATGTGTCAAAACCCTATCTGTTGCGAGCGCTTGGGATAGCTTTTTGAGCGAAAAGCAGATGCTCCAAGTTATTGGAAATAAACGAAAATCGAAGGAAGCGATAGAGGCTCCGGAATTATCTCGCGAGCTTGCAAAGCAGGTGCTCTCCCAGCTGAGGTACACGCCCGCAGTCGCAGCTTAATGAAACGCAAAGGAAGCGATAAAGGGATTGGAATTGTCTCGGCGGCTAGCAATGCTGACGTGCTCCAACTCGAAGCCAATCCGCCCCCCTGCCCCGAATTGAAACGAAACCTCCTTTTCCATCACTACCGTAAAGACTGTCCTCCGGAGTGAAGCTTGATTCGAGTGGCTGACGCGAGTTACCTCGAAGCCGACGGGGGGCATCGACAAAGCTAGGACTATCTATTAAGGAGAAATCTCACAGTATTCCCGGAAGGAGGAAGTATGGCTTTGCATATCACCATCGACATTTTCAGCGGCAGGCCCAATCCTGTTATCGACGTCAGCGGCAAGGAAGCAAGCAGGATTCTGGAGCGCGTGAAGCCATCCCAACGTTTGAGACCCGGCGACATGGGAGCACCCGAGGAGCTCGTTCTCGGCTATCGAGGGATCATCATTGAGCAGGTCGGAACTATCAGCCGCGGCCTGCCGAAGGTCTTCCGTGTGGCCGCTGGTTCGATTTACGGTCCGAAACTCTTCCATAGCATCGCCGATCCCGATTTCGAGGGAGATTTTTCGAGCGCCCGCGGCCTCGCGGCTCGCTTCAAGGGCGTTAGTGGATTCCCCGCCATCCTGAAGGAGGAAATCGATCGCCTCCACCAAATCCGCGAACATCACAAGCACCATCATCATCGCTGGGCCGGCAAGGAGCGTTGCCATTGCGCGCCTCTCTATGAGCCCGCCTGGTGGAATGATGCCGGGCAAAAACAATTCAATAACAATTGCTATAACTATGCTACGAATTACAGGACCGACACTTTTGCGCAACCGGGCCGTGCAAACGCCGCGATGTACACGTCTCTGAGTTGCGCCTCGGTTCGTCCGGCGGCGGTAGCTGATGATCTGATTTCTGCTCCCGGCGCGAACAACAAATGCCCCAAGGAAGGCCATCTTGTGGCGCTCGTGATTTGGCCTGGCGTGGACTTCCACTGGTATCGCAAGGGGCGCAACGGTTACTGGTCGCATAAACCGGGAGCGACTCCCGTCCGGAGCGTGGACAATAGCAACCATCTAATCCCCGACCCTCGCACCGCGAATCGCGGCGGATACACGGTATTTTGCACCTTTATGGTGGTCATGCATGGCCACATCAAAATCAATTGAGTGCTGCACTGCAACGGCGACCATCTACTCCGGTCGGCCTGACCCGTCGTGGCGTCTAACCAAAGCTTTGGTCCAACAACTTGAGAATATCTGGAAGAGGCTGGGCCCTTCCGCCGGCGCGCTGCCTGTTGCGCCTGCTCTCGGCTATCGGGGCTGTTCCGTAAATTGCGGACCGCGCGGAATCTGGATCTCCTTCGCGGGAGTCGTCTCGCGCGGCAAGGAGAATCGTGCCGATCCCGGCCATCAGTTCGAGCGCGCCGTCCTGAACTCCGCACCGAAAGGCGTGATACCCGCGGCAGTGCTTCGAACGATCGAATATAGAGAGCACTTGAGTGACTAATCGTGCCTCCGCCGCGGCCTTTGCGGGCACGGCACTCCGTCATCGGGCAAAAAAGCGGTCTTGCGCGAGTGACCTGACCGGAGGTTTTTGTACCGGGTGAAGTAAGAGAGAATTCACCTGGGAGGAAGACCGGTCAGGTCATCGAGAACAGCTATATCGAGAGCTTCAATGGGCGACTGCGAGACGAATGTTTGAACGTCGAAGTGTTTCTCGAAGCGTGTCGTCAGCGAGATCAATCGCAAACCCAGTGTGGTGTTGGCTAATCCCGGAGCTGCGTTAGCCGTCAGAATTTCTGTTATTGACCGCCCGGCATCGAGTTTATTTTTGATAATCTCTTGTTGCCTTCTGACGCTTCGAAAACCTGACACTGCAATCAGACTAACACCATCATATTTTGCGCTAGATCGCATTCTCTCCCAAGTCTCTGTGGCACCACTTTTCACACTGGCAGGAAGTAGTGCTATTCGTGAGTAGCAATCTTCTGCTACTCACATCACTGCTTTGCCATTTGATCTACCGGTTGCACCTGGCGAATATGGTTTGGGATCTTGCTGTACCTCCGCCCCCGCCGGCGCCGCCCGCGATCCCGCCGCCGTTTGCTCCGCGCCTTCCAGACATTCGCGACAGCTATGTTGAATTCCCGTTCAACGCGCAATGGTCACTTTTCTTCCTGGCACTGCTCCCCGGGTTGTGCACAATCGTGACCGTGAAAGTCCTCGGAGGTTCGTCATGATGCAGCGAGACTTGGGATTCTTCGAGGTGTCGCCATTACCGCTCGGCGTGCGTTACCAGCAACGAGTCCGGCAACGCTCCAGCGAGATGTGCTGAATTTGAGCTCGGTCTGGAATCCCACGCCGGGAACTCAAGGCGCATCGGAGGTGGAAGACAGAGCCTCCCTCGCTGTTTCTCGGCTCGAGTTGCGTGAAAAGGACCCGGTCCGCGCGCTCGATCCGAACGCACTCACTATTTCCTTGGCTTCGGTTCGAAGCCAGACCCCGGCGCTCAAAGTAGCTCGGGCCGCCGCACTCGCCGCGGATCAACGCTTTGATAACGATTCATTGGCTTTGCTATTCGGTGGCTCTCAGACCGGCCTCTCTGTCGTGAAACCAGGGTTCAGTGAAAAATTGCTGCGGAGCGACCTCGACAATATTAAAGCGATTGTCCCCTCCTTTGATGAGATATGCGCGAAACACGGGAGCGTCTTACGACGGAGTCGCGGAGTTGATTGCGCACGAGTATGTTACCTTCCGGCTCAGCAACCGGGGAGCGGCATTGCGTTTTGTTTCCGGCAGATTCGGGACCGGCGGCCGCTTCGGTTGGCTCGATGTCAACACCGATCCTACGCCCGCTGACGTTTTTGTCGATGGCAGTTTGATGGGGACAAGCCCGGTCCCCCAACTGGTTGCAACGGCAGGCACCCATTCGGTCGAAGGGAAAAAAGGTGGTCTCAAGGCGCAGGTCACCACCACGGTGCCAGCCGTTCAGAGGATTTCGGTTGATCTAACGCTCGCCTAAGATAAATGCGAGATGAGTCACGCCAGACGACTACAAGCGCCGACGGCGGCCTACTTCGCCTCTTTCACCGTCAAAGAAGACAATCCACACGTTGGCGGTGATTCGAACCGTGAGAGCGGGCCAACCTTCCGGAAACGACATCGAAGGACGAAGGCTCAGCGGCGCAAAGTGAACCTGGACTTGATTGCCTGAAACTTAGACGGCCGCTCGATCTTATTCCTCACTCTATAATTACAAGTACAGTTAACGTGATATACTCCGCCCACGAGGTAGAGATGCGTTGCGCGGTTCGCCTGATTTGCATTCTCGTTCTGACCGTTGGCAGACCTCAATAGCTATGTCGGAGTTGACTTTGACCAGACCCAGTTCGCGAGGACACGGGTTTCACTTCGAGCCGATGGGTTATCTCGAGTCACAGGCGTATTTCCGTGAAACGGTTTGCTTGGAGCATGCACTACCTCTATGTCCGTTCGATATCGCTTCGTTTGTGAGCTAAATGGAATGGGCTTCAAGATGAACCAGATTGCTAAATCGTAAGAGGCAGGGTGGGCGAAGATGTCAGTCGGACTCGATAAGTTGAAACACATCGTCGTTCTGATGATGGAAAATCGATCTTTCGACCACATGCTGGGCGGACTCAGCCTGGTTATGGAAAATGGTCAGAGGAAATATCCTCAGATTAATGGGCTCACCGGGAACGAATCGAATCCCGACACGACGGGAAACGTGATCAAAGTCCAGCCCACCGCGAAATTTCAGAGCCAGCTCGATCCCGACCCCGACCACCACTTCCCAGGAGTCGATCTGCAAATCTATGGCGGTACGCCCCCGGGCCCAGGGCGCGTCGCCAACATGCAGGGATTCATCAAGGACTACTTCACCCAGACGAACAATGTCAATCGATCTCACAACATCATGAACTACTTCACACCGGACAAACTACCGGTGCTGACGACGCTGGCGACACAATTTGCGGTTTTCAACGGCTGGTTTTCTTCGATTCCAGGGCCAACGATTTGCAATCGGGCGTTCGCGCATTACGGAACATCCTTTGGTCAGGTGGGTATGGACATTTTCTACATCTTGGACCCGATCCTAAGCATATACGAGCGGATGATTCAGGGTGGCCACACCAGCAAGATTTACTATTACGACCAACAAAGCTCAACGATGGAGATTGTGAATCTGCTGAAAAACCAGCCGCAGATATTCGGCAGCTACAGCCAGTTCATTGCGGATTGTGAAAAGAACGCCCTTCCCGAATACAGCTTCATCGAACCTTGCTACAACGATCACCCCGGTCCTGGCGGTGGAGAGATTCTGGCTTCCGATCAGCATCCCGACCACAACGTGCAGGAAGGGGAGAGATTCATCGCCAATACCTACAATGCGATTCGGACCTACCCGGAACTCTGGGACAGCACAGTCTTACTGGTTGTTTACGACGAGCACGGCGGAATCTACGATCACGTCGCGCCCCCTACATGTATCTCAGACGGTTATTCCGCAAATCCGGACGCCACCGGAACTGGAGTCGCTTTTGACTTCGACCGCCTCGGTGTGCGGGTGCCCGCGATCCTTGTCTCGCCCTACATTGCCAGGGGAACCGTGGTGCCTGGCACCGAGGATCCCAGCGGCGGGCGCATCTTCGAGCACGCATCGATTCCAGGCACGGTGACAGATTTCTTTTTAGCGGGCGATGCGAAACGCACGGTCCGCGAAAAGAATGCCAGGATGTTTTTAGACCTGCTGTCCGACCTGAGGCGCCCCGATTCCGACGTTCCCTATTTTAATTTAGGAGGGAGCTGATGGCCGAGTATCCCAATGTAATCCCGGTGCCGAAGCCCGAGCTCGGCTCCTACAATAAGAACCGCCCTGCCGGGAAGCTTCTGCAGTCTCAAACGCTGCATCTCCGCGAGGCTCTAATACAGCATTTGCAGGAACTTGTAGCCGTCCTCGCTATCGACCCGCGTTCCTTAAAAACCGAAGGCGACATCAGTTCGTACGTCGAGAGGGCCACCGCGATCCTAGACACGCACGTCGCGAACCCAAAAGCGAAGTGAAGGAGGGCCGGTGCGAAACGCTCTAATAATGGTGTTCATGCTATTCACTGCTGGACCTCTCGGGGCGCAGCAGGCACCGTCTTCGTCGGTATCCGTTCCAAGTACTGACTCACCCGCTGAACTCGACAAGTTGAAGGAGAGTTGCTTCAGCTTCAAAGGTGTTCCGGATTGTGCGGAAGAACTGTTTACCGGGAAACCTTTTCACGTGGCTGTCGGAAGCATCGCTCCACAAAATGGATTTGGCGCAGGTCTGGCGTATGTGGGTCACAAGACAACTGAAAATTGGCGAAACAGGTGGAACGCGGATGCTGTGGGCTCGACGAATGCGTCTTGGCGTGCAGGGCTCTACATAAAGTTCGTGCACACGCCAAACAAGCCGATCGGAGTGGCCTTTGGTCCGCCGCCCGCGCCGAAGCGGAACCTCACTGAAATGCCCGAGCACACAGTTTTCGGTTTGTACGCCCAGGCGATTTCGCTTAACAAGCTGACCTACTTCGGCCTCGGCCCTTCGACTAACCGTGCAGGCCGCTCCTTTTACGGAATGACGGAGACGATCGTAGGCGGAAATGTTGTCAAGCCTTTCTCCACAAGGCTGCATGCGTCGCTCTATGGCGAACTCAACGGTCGCTTCGTGGATCTCCGAGGCGCCCGCGGTCAAGCAAGCCCATCCATTGAGCAACTCTACACAGAAGCGACGGCGCCAGGCCTAACCACGCAGCCGTCGACGCTGCAACTTGCCGAAGGTATACGGATCCGGCCGATCTTCGCAGCAGACTTGATCCGCTTGAACTACAGTCTTGCGTACCAGCAATATGTGGCACCGGCAAAGTCTAGTTTTTCCTTTGAGCGGCTGAACATCGATCTTGGCCACGAATTTGCCCTGTACGGGAAGACCACGCGTGTCTTGGACGCGCGCCCCAGCAACGGTCCGGACGATTGCGCCCTGGACCCGGTAACGCATCCACAGTGTCCAAAGCCTTTTGCGCGAAACTTCGAGGGAACGATCGGGTTCCGCTTCCTCATCGCACTGTCGATGACGCCTGAAGGAAACACGGTCCCGTTTTATTTTCAGCCCACCCTGGGCGGCGCGGATAGCAACGGCAACCCATCTCTTGCGAGCTATCAGGATTATCGCTTTCGCGCGCCGAATGTAATGCTGCTTCGCGAGAGCTTCGAGCATTCCATCTGGAATTTGCCGATCGGTTTTACGCTCATGGCTGATGAAGGCAAGGTAGCCCTGACGCGTGGTGGTCTAGGTTCGAGTCCTTGGCTTCACAGTTTCTCGACCGGATTGACTCTCCGCGCCGGCGGGTTTCCTCAGGTGTATCTGCTTTTTTCCTGGGGAGGAAACGAAGGCACGCACACCATTGCAAACGTGAACACCGCGCTGCTGGGCGGCTCCGCGCGCCCGTCGTTGTATTGACCCCTGCGTGGCAATGCCCGGGACGATCGAGTCGTCCTCAACGACGTCGGAAATGAGTCGAGGAAGGAGAATTCCATGTTCGGTTCTGAAATACTGGAAGTTGCCGTCGGAATGGTTTTCATTTAACTGCTGCTCAGTTTGATCTGTTCTGCGGTGAACGAACTCATCGAACGGCAACTGAAGAACCGGGCCAAAGACCTTGAATGCGGACTGCGCGAACTCTTGAACGATCCGCAGGGGAATGACCTGGTCAAGAAGCTATACGACCACGGAATGATCAGTGGCCTCTTCAAAGGCAAGTACGATCCCCAAGGGCCTAAAAGGAACCTTCCGTCCTACATCCCGGCGCGCAACTTCTCGATCGCCCTGCTGAACATCATCGTTCCCGACGGTTCAAATTCCGGAACCTTGGACCCCATAAAAAAAGGCAGTAGGCGAGATGCAGAATGTCCAAGTGAAGACCGCACTGGCGGCGATGGTGGATTGCGCGGGAAATGACCTCGCCAAATTCCGAGCCAGTATCGAGGGTTGGTTCAACAGCACGATGGACCGGGTCTCGGGCTGGTATAAGCGCCGGTCCCAACTCATTATCTTTACATCATCTTTACATCAGGCTTGCTGATCGCTCTCTTGCTGAACGTCAACTCGGTGACGGTCGCCAATGATCTGTGGTTACACAAGGCGCAGCGGGATGCACTGGTGTCTGCGGCTCAAGGCTATCTCAACAAGCACCCAGGGACGGAGGTGTCGACGAGTCCGGACCCGGGACTGCAATCGGACGTCGACAATTTGAAGAACTACGGTCTATCGACTGGCTGGACCGGCGCGTCCAAGTCGAGGCTTTGGGAGATTCGCTTCCTCGCAACCTCTTTGCTCGGATGGTTAATCACAGCTTGCGCGATGTCCCTGGGAGCCCCTTTCTGGTTCGACCTCCTTAACAAGTTCATCGTGATTCGCTCGACGGTGAAGCCCAACGAAAAGAGTGGCGAAGAACCATCGAAAGACTGAGAGCGAACTGTGGATAAGACTGACTCGCAACAGAGGGCTCGATGCCGAAAAACATCGTGATTTGACTCCGACGAAGTGTAGGGGACAATGGCGACCGAACGTTGCCTTGAATCCCTCAGCCACTGCGAACGTATGCGTCATACCGGCGGCCTTGCGCGTTTTCCGCGCGTACATCCGCGTGACGCAAGGAATCAGGCCATCGTTGCCGGGGCACAGCAGTCCGAACATGTGCAGTACCTTCCAGAGCAATTTATGGGCCCTGAACTGCCCGGTCAGAGTACCAAGCAGGTTTGGTTTTCGGGCGTTCATTCGGACATTGGCGGATCCGATGCATACACTGAGAGTGGACTGTGGCAAATAACGCTGGAATGGGTGATGTGTGAAGCGGTGGCCTTGGGCTTACTGGTTGACCCACTAAAAACTCAGCAAGCATTGGGACGAGTACCTCCTTCTCCTCCCGTAGCGCCCGATCCGAGTGCGGCAACGCATAATTCTCTTACCACGCTGTGGTGGATACTCGAATTTTTGCCACACTCATATTATGACGCTGTCTTGAAACGGCCCCGCTGGCGAATTCCTCTCGGCGCGAGGCGTTGCATTCCGGAGGGATCCACCCTGCATTCGACCGTGAACGACAAGTGTTGCGTCGATCGGGGATACAAGCCCTCGAACCTACCCAAAGACGCGAAGGAAGAACCGCGATACTCGTGCTCGTTCGAGTAAACGGTTTGCTCGGGCTCTGGACTAGGAGAAAACCTTCCGAAGTTCCGCTACTAGATTCGAAACCGCGTCGGCATCAATCGTTCCCGAGTCCGGGATTCCCCGTGATAACGCGAATTCTCGGAACGCTGCCAGAGTCTCGACGCCGGCAATTCCGTCCACGGGGCCCGGATGGAAACCAAGATAGGTCAGGTAGAGCTGCGCCGCGCGCACATCCAAGTCTGGAAGCACGCCGGTCAAGTGCTTTTGATATTCGCCATTCAAGCGAACGTCATACCGGTTGATAACGTAGTTTGGGCCATTGTAGCCGCGGGCGAATGAGGTCCAGTCGTGCGCTTCTAAGGACAGGCTCAGGTGCGAACCGACCAGAAAACTCTTCATCGCCGCAAGCTGCGCGTCCTCGGATTCCGACATCGCTACGACCATCTCGTAAACACTCTGGAATCCGGCGAGCGCATAGTTTTGACCCATGATCTGCCCGATACCCCAAGAAGCACTCTGGAGCGCTGACGCACGGTCCTTTGCGATAGCCCTCGCGAGTCTGTCGTATTGCTGCGCGCCCCTTGCCCCGTAGCCTCCGGGGTTTGGGTCGCTGATGTCACCATCATCGAAACGGCCACTAGTCAGCCGATGAAAGATATGCCTCTCATAGAGGATTTGGGGACGGCGATCCGGCAGGAATCCGCAACCTAGAGTCTCAACGCCGAGCACGGTCCAAATTTCGGCAGCGTGTACGCCAAGTTCGCTGCTGATTCCGGCGAGCCCGTCTGAACTCAAGGCTAAGGCATTGCCCTCAAATGGGAGCAAATGTGGCATGTCAACACACGGATAGGAAATCTAGCTCGTCAACGACGGCCTTTGACGTCTTTTGCGTTCTTCTACCAACGATCGTTCATGGACCGCCGAAAAACTGAGGCTTTAAGAGCAACTTGGCCCAGCTGGCCCCAGGAATCATAGGAGCGAAGTTGAGAATGAGTGCGAGTCTATTCCTAGTTGTTTTTCTGTCAAGTCCAAAGTAGCTAAAATTTCTGGCCCGCGGGTTGTAACGATTTTTGGCTCCCCATCACTACCTAACAGGGAGCCCTGTTTGCTTCGACGCGCGAAATTCCATTTGAAAAGCGTTGTTGCAGTCCGATGCCGGGCGGAAAGACCTTGCGGCCACGCGATCGTACGCCTCGGGTGAACCGGGATCGCGGTACATTGATTTTGTGATACCAGGGCTGCTTGGAATGAATCTGCTGAACTCCGGCCTTTGGGGAATTGGATCCACCCTAGTGGATATGCGTCAACGAAAGCTGCTCAAGCGCTTCGCAGCGACACCAATGCGCCATTCTGATTATTTACTAGCCCTAACGAGTAGCCGTTTAATTTTTATGTTACTTGAGGTCGTTATATTTCTGGGATTCGGCTTCGCCTTCTTTCAAATGCCGGTCCACGGGTCCCCGATCACCATACTGCTGCTGTGTACGATTGGTTCGACTTGCTTCTCTGGTTTGGGACTGCTCACGGCCAGTCGTGCGCAAAAGCAGCGAGAGTGCCAACGGATTAATCAATCTTGTCACGATGCCAATGTGGATTTTGTCCGGGGTATTCTTCTCGTATGAGCGCTACCCGGCGTTGATGCAACCCTTGATCCGAAGCCTGCCCCTAACAGCACTCATCGATGCGCTCCGATCAACCATCCTTGAAGGAGCCCCTCTCACTAATCAAGCTGGCAGGCTCACAGTTCTTGTCTTGTGGGGTGGCATTTCCTGGATGCTAGGCCTCCGCTGGTTCCGATGGACATAAGGGCGGCATGCGTTTTTCTGGCATTCTGCGGCAACGGCGGTCTCGGGCGCACGTCTCTCTTTACGATAGCTGCGAACCGTGCGCGAGATTTCTTCTTCGGAGAGTTCTCCAATGTCTTTGCCGCCTCGGTTAGCGATTTTTCACCCCGTCGCTTTCTCCCAAGTGGCAGATCCTTTTGGACATCATCATTCGTTCTGTTCTCCGATGAGGCGGCTCAGGTCAGGGATTCATTTTCACCGCACTGATTGGGCGACTCCACCGCCGCCATAGTGTCTTCTGGGGCGAAGTCTGGCAGAAAGAGGTGTCTTGCGTGAGTCGGCTGAATTAAATGCGCCCTACCAAATACCTCAAGGCAGCGAGCAGCACACCTGCGAGTATGACCGCCCCGATAAGATGCAGGTTATCCATCGACGTCACTCTACCAGGTTAACTTATAAAATGGTAATATACTGCGCATGACTTTCCAGGGTTGCTGTTCCTACTGCGATGTGGTGCTAGGAGTGCCCAGCATGCAGGGCCGCGATCAACTTATGGTGAAGTGGGACGATGGAGGCTTCGTCGCCGTCTCTGCTGTAGACGAATGCGAATCCGTTTAAAAGTCCGGAGCTTCCGCCCCTGCGGGAGATGCAGCCGATGGAGGAATTAATGCCTCGCGTAAGGCAGCAAGGATTTCGCTGCTTCGCGTTTCTGGGAGGAAATCTGGGAGGCAAGCGATGCTCCGTGATCTGCTATTTTTTTGGCCTTTCCCTACCGAGACCTTCATCCTTGAGCAAATAGCTTCGAAGAACGGTCTCGATTTCATTGTGGGCTTTCACCCGGGCCCAATTCATCTGCCAATTCGGAAACGACGTCGACAATTTCTTTTTGCATTTCGGTGTTCTTCGAGGCGGTACCTGGTCTGGGTCATGATGCCATCGTGGCGCAATTGGCCACGCTTCGAGCGTCCTTTGGAAATTGAGTGATGGATCTTGCCACGCAACAACGGAAACTTCTACGCCTTTTCAGGGGCACCTACCGGTTATTTTCAGACGATGATAACTACATCTCTAGAGTTGCGCAATCGAACCATCTTCAGGAAGGACGAAGGAACATCTTGCTGTGGCGAATTTATGTCCTTGAACGCACCTGCGCTCTTACCGTTACGCTCCTGAGACAGCGCAACATTCTGGAAGAGACAGTCAGCGCTTTCATCGAAGAAAACAATATTTCTCCTTTCAGAGAGACACAGGCCCTAGCTTTCTTGGACGTCCTCGGCCGTCATAATGATCACTTGATAGCGTCAGTGGCACAGTTTGAACTTGCCCTCATCAAAGTAAAGCAGGGAGATTCGTGCTCTTATCTAGTGTCTTGGAGTGTTGACCCGTCTGTGATCTTATACAGTCTGGCGAGGAACATTCCGCTGGAGGACGAGGTTCAAGAAGCGCCCTACCAAGTTCTGATTTCCCGCGACATTCCGTGGATGTTCCAGATATGGGCCGCCTAAGGCTTGCGACTCCGCCAACTCCGCGGAAAGAACGTTCGCAGTCACTTCAAAATCCTCTGGAGGATAATTCCGCAAAATCTTTCGGACGGGCCTGACAGATGGTTCCCGGCTGCATCAGATCTCGAGCGGACCGTCTAACCACTCGGAACCCTCGATCCTCCCCATTCCTAAGAACTTACTCCAGTCGTGCAGCTATCCGTCGAAAAAGACCGTTGCTTGGGCAAGTTAGTCGGCGAATAGAGTCCAGCAACCGCCAGACGCTGCCGAACCGACTCATGAAAGACTGAGTTTTCCGGAATCCAGCGCCTTCGTCCAAGATTTACTCGAAGCGACCGATGCCAAGTCCCGTCAGATTTCTGTTTCTTGATTATTTTCGGCCAGAACTCGGCAATCCACCATGCGCCGCGAAGCGACTCGTGCTGATTTGTTGTGAGCGGATCAGGCTTCACGTAAGGAGCCACGCCCCCGAGCACTTCCGCAGCACGGCCGGAATCGATTAAGAGGCCAGCGAGCCCGGCCTCACATATCATCCAACGTAGCGCGATTTGTGAAAGTTGACTTTCTGATTCGGGGTAGCTTCCTCCAACATTCGAGTGCACTCCCGCGAACCAGACTTCGCTTACATCCTGGTCACTGTTATTGGGCGGACCAAATGAATTCCTTCGGAAAAAGGCTCGGCGCTCGTCGATCGAAATGGCATGCCGAACTATCGAAAGGTCGGGATTATTTGTCGCATTTGTGAATGGGAAGCGGACCGCGTTGTAGACCCAACCCAAGGAACTAACGGTGTCCCACACGCCCACAAAATGGGGTCTGCACTCACGCGAAAAGGTTTTCTTGAAGGCAGCGGCTACACCGAAGTCGACGTGCTTTCCCTTGATCATGCGGATCGCGTAGGGGATTAGAGCTTCATTGTCCTCAAACAGAAGCCCGACGATATGAAGCATCCCACACAACGCGCGAGCCGTGTAGGCTCCGCGGCTGAATCCGAATACAAAGACGACATCACCCGGTCTGTACGTTCTCATTAAGAATTGGTACGCATCTGCAATGTTATCGGAAATGCCGTAACCAAAAGCCAGACCTATCACTTTGGTCCACCATTTGCCTATCGAGCTAAGGGCATTGCGCGCACCCATCGTGCCAACGCCGGGATGATAATAAGCGATTTGGGTGGCGCTATGGACCAATGTCTTATACAGCTTAATTACGTTGGAATTGTGATCCCCGAACTCATTTCCCGTCCCATCGCAACAGATCACAATATTCTTGGGCTCGATCCCACGCTTTAAATCGGCGGAGCTTGATTGCTGTGATGCCGTTGGCGTCTCAAGGGAAGTATCTGGAACCATCACATCTCCTTCATTCCGGTGTCTGTATAGAAGTGAGCTACGAATCTTACTCACTATCTACGCAAATTAAAACTTGTAGTTGCATGAACTATCTGCTAGTTTGCGGCTCACATTTCACGTCGCGAGAACCCTATGCTTGCGCCTCGCATAATCGACTTCGTGTCCGCCCTCTTCGTGTATGGATTGTCTGCGATCATAGTCTGGAAGCTCTTGAGGGCGAGGATTAATATGCGAGGTTTATTGAAGGACAAGTCACAGCCCTCGCGAATAAGCCCAGAGCGTGTGCAGCTCTTGATTTCGACAACCGCGGTATGCGTCGGCTATCTACGTAACTCTTCGGCCTTGCAGCACGGAAACTTTCCCCAAGTTGATTCAGGGTGGCTCTTTTTCTTTGGCGGAAGTAGCCTTATCTACTCCGCTCGCAAGGTTTTCGAAAGATTCCACAGTGCAAAATAAATAGGAGGTTACAGTGGACAAACTTGGCAACGTTTGTGAACTCTTGGCATGTATTTTTCTCGGTGTTCTCGCCATCATCTTATTGTGGAAGATCGCCACCGACAAAATTGATCTCGAATGGTTGATTAGCGAGGACAACGGACATGCAAGCATGTCCAGATTTCAACTTTTGATATTCACATTCGTGATCGCCATCAGCTTCGTGAAATTGACGGAGGCGCAGGGTTCCTTTCCGGAGATCAACAGCGGCGTACTAACGCTGCTAGGGATCAGTGCGAGCACCTACGCGGTAGGAAAAGGAATTCAAATGTCAGGAGATAACCAAACCCCACCGGCGCCGAACAGCCCCAAGCCTACGAATCCGGCAAACCCGGACACCGTTTTGAAAAAGGACTAGGATTCTGCCAGAACGCGAGTTCCACCTAAACGGACCCGGAGAGACGCCAAACAAATGAAATTCGCGCTTGCTCGCGATTCACTACGGAGGTGGACCTAGATGCCTGGCACAACAACAAAAAATAATACTGTGCGGACATTAGCTCCGCTTCTACCGCTTGGGATAGCACTTCTTCACGGGACAATAGCCGCACCTAAGAGCTCGACCGCTGACCGCATCCGAACCGCACACACTAATAAGGTCTTGAGTTCGCGTTCGGTCTCGAGCAATGGCCCCGCGCCGCTTCTCCGCACAGGACACCCTGTCGACTGGTGGTTCGTGTTCAAGTTTAATTCGAAGGCATTTCCTGCCTGCGAAGGCGGAGCAACACGAACTTGTCCTTTCGGAGGAGAGGTCCAGAACTACAAGACCTTTGGGCAGCAGTTCGTCTATTCGAGTAGCGAGAATCCATCGTTGCAAAAGGGTGCTGACTGTGTGGGCGACACGACATCGCAGCCCCTCGGTGCAACCTTTGATGAGGTCTATAACAGTTCCACCTATTATGTAATTTGGAATGACCAGTTCTATGACGACCCGGAGTTGGAGGGCTGCACGAAACAATGTGGCAGTCCCTGGGGTCATTCGAAAGGGATGCTCGCCTGGAATGATGATGGGGCTGGGTTTGTCCTACAGGTCACGACGCCTTCTTGGCCGGCCTCTGGTAACAAGGAATTTCCCCGAAAAAGCGATGGAAATACACTCGGCTGCGTTGAGGACAATAACGTGCTGGTCAGTCAAGATTTCTTCGCTCTGCGTCTCAACAAAAATGACGTTCTCGTCGTCCTCAAGTCTCTCCAAAATAGTAGCGTCGTGACCGACCCAGAGAATCAGCAGATTGTAAAGAACGGCGGGCCGACAGACGTGCAGGAACTAGTGAAGAATCTTGGCACAAAATCCCAAAGCGAGACCGTCCTCAAGAACACACTCTCAAGTGGAGTAACGTTGGTCTCAAAGCCGTCCGGTCTTCATGTGCCACCTTGGCAGATGGTTTCTGCCCTTCTCGATGGCGTTGACCTCCGAACTGCAACTTGGTGGGCAAATCCCGCCATTTATACGACTACGGCTTCCACAGCAATCGATTGTTGGGATGACTCGCTGGGAAATCCCGGGGCAGTGCAGATAGCGACAACAGGGCGATGGGACGGAACAGAATTTGGCTTAAAGGGAGGGCTAGGACCAAATTTCAATCACGCAAAGTTAGGAGTATCGGTTTCCGAGGGACAACACTATTCGATTTTTGGTGATCTGAATCAACAGGGGACAATCTCAGGTGCGAACTGTGGAAGCAGCCAGAATGGGCGAGGAGGCCTGTTTTACGTGATCGAGAACGCAGATCTATCGGAAAGTCTCAAAAGCTTGATTAGCGGTGATACCGCACCGACCAAACCATAGTAACGTCTCCCTTCCGTTTGACAAGTGTAAAGCAGCAGTGTATTTGTGGCTGCCGCATGCCTTGGTGTATCGACACCCGCAGCATGGAGTCCTGCACAATACTGGCTGACGAGGAAAATACTATGCGGAGCTTGGTGTCTTTATGAGGAATGATCACGGGCTTACAATCTTGGATAATGGTAAGCCACCGGCTGAGCAGAGGCCAGGGGACGCGCGTTGCCCAGGGAGAACGTTCCACCCTAGAGGACTGCAATTGATAAAACGTGCCCTCGTCTTGCTTTTATTCATTACGGCAGTCTTGGTCGCCTTCGCTTTGTTCTCGGCTGCCCGTACTAGAGAACAAGCGCAAACATTCTTGGGTCAACTGCTCCGGCTTGAAGTCGGCCATTCGACTTTCGTAGATGTCAACGAATTGGCGGATAGATTTCATGGAGAGAGTTTTGGAGTGGGTAGCCTACCTCCGCTATGTAGTCCAGAATACGGCCGCTTTAGCTTTTCGATCGTAAGTAATTGGCAAGGGATATTGCGTGTTGGTCCGCGCAGGGCTGTGATTGCAAATGTCGAAATTGCACGCGACAGGCTGAGATTACGCTATGTAGCCCTTGCCTTTCACGGGGACAAATATTTGGAGGTATTTGCTGACGAGAGGATCGCCTGGCAGTCGGGAGAGGATGTACGAGTTGTACAGCGCGAAAACAATTTGCCGAGTATAGGCTTCGAATTAAGTCCGACGGCACCTGCCTCCGTTCGGTCGTTGGCCTTCAACTTCAATCTCACATGCCTCGACTGGCTGAAAGGCTGTAAGAGTCCAGATGAAGTGCTTCCGGCTCTGAAGACATACGGAAAAGCTATCGAGGAAAGCATTTTGCTTATTAGGCGTTGGAGCTCGGGCCATCAGCCGTAACCTGCTCAATCGGATGTATAACGTCTGCTATGGACTAACCTGCGGTCCTGGACGCAATGATCCGCAACGGCTCATCTTCAAGCAGGAATGCATTGCTGTAACCAGACGCCTTGCGTCACTGAGAAGGGTATACCTCCTCAAATCTCCGATCGGTTGTCAATACGAACGAAGTGAGCTATTGTCGCCGGCGACTTATGTCTTTCGGGGCGCTACGCGCGGCGTATCGGCCGGTCACTTGTTTTTCCTTCCTCGCACTTTGTCTCCTCTTTGCAGTTCGTATTCTGCCTACTGTTTTCGGTAGTGCCGTCCCACAGCCTACGTCTATCGAAGCACTTAGCATTGCTCTTCCGGAGCAGCGCCTCCATCAATTGTTAGCGGGCTGGGATGACGCGATGAATTCGGGAGACTTGTCCGTGGTCGTCGCGGCGCTCAACGATCTCGAGTTTGCACCCCGCTCTCTGAAATCGCAGATTCTTGAGCAGATGAAACAGTCAACAGCGTTGGCAAGCTTATTTAAATCCCTCAACCTTCCAGACCAGGATCAGCTCTTGAGAGTTGTGTCCCGCTATCCTGAAGTAGCTCAAACGCTGCAACCCCAGATCGCTGCTCAAATCAAGTCGCTCAGACTCTTACCTGACAACCTTCAGTACATCTCCGATTTAGTAAGCGCATTGCTGCACACCGGATCTCTCACTCCGGACCTTCAAAACGAGGCTTTTGAAGCACTCAAACGAGCAGACGATCCTCAAGTCATTGCCTCACTGGCGCCGGTTTTCAGCCATCACGCCGAGCTCTTCCGAAATAGACAAAGCGAGATCCGACCTTGGCTCAGTCTGCAGTCGTCCGAGAAATCTCGTATTGCAATGCATCTGCTCCTCCTCTGGAAAGCTCCGTTGCCGGTTGAAACAGTAGACTCCGCCCTCCGCGATGAAACCTCCGGTTTTCAGGATGAGGCGTTTCAATACATCGCTTCAATGCCTTCGGCGTTGTCTGTTGAGAATCTGAAACTCGTGGTGCAGATTGTAGACAAGCCCCACTCACCTTCCACCTGGGACGAAGCATACAAAACGCTCGCGGCGAAAAGGCCTGATCTCTTGAATCAATATTTCATTGAGCCGAGTAAGCCCTTTAACTCTTGGTCGCTTCTTCCCTCCGCTATTGTCCTACGGATTCTTCAAGTGCTCCCTCCGGAGCGCGACTCGGTTGTTTCCGGGTGGTCTCTGATCACTGGACCGCGAGCTGATAAAGACTCCTGCGCGACGGTGAAAGCAAACCTGACACTCCTCGCGCGTAAAGCACGGTCAGGAGAGAAGGTTAGCGACGGTTTATGGGCTGCTCTTCAGGCGCCGCAGTCGTGCAATGACCCGGCTGACGAGGGTATCAACAAATTCATCGAGGCAGTATTGGCCCCCAATCAGAGCGGCTCGGATTTTTCTCAATTCCTGTTAGGCCATTCGAAATCCCCTCAATGGAATAACTTCATCGACGGAGTTGCGTTGCAGACTGGTTACACCTCGTCTTTCGAGGCTGGCGGACGAGGCTCGTCGGCTCTCCACCGCGCCCTCTCGCCAGTCTTGACGAAAATGCTTTTAAGTGGTGCCACGGATAAATCCCTGGAACTGCTTCGCCTGGGTGTGTACCCGGACTCCACCGCATTAGAGTCCGCGCGTTTCTTCAACGCTTTCGAGGACAAAGGCCGACTGGCCAACGAAGCCAAGCTCGAAACTCTTGGTAGGCTGGGCCACTTACCAAACCTCGTCACGAACCTAATAAAGGGAATCGCCGAAGATACCGGCCAGAAACCCACGATTCGCAGGAATGCGATTGTCGCATTGTCGATGCTGGACAATCGTTCAGATTTTGCTGATTTGTTTCTGCGCATCGCTCAAGAACCTGCTCCTCTTCCCTCTGCGGTCGCTCTCAGTGCACTAGTCCGCGTCTACCGGGATCCGCCACAGGATCATCTGGCTTTGGACCCTAAGGCATCTTGGTTGTCACTGATATCCACGTCCAATGAAGGGCTGAAACACAGCGATGCCCAGCTTCTATTTACGCTTCTGGCAAATCGCAATCCCGCCTTTGCCGGACTACTATTCCAAGCTCTAGGCGGCGAAGTTACTGGTTATCGCTGTTGGGACTTGGCCGTCGTTGGATCGATTCCATCCGACTTATGGCTCTCCATTCTGGATATCGGACTCAACGACCAGCGCAGCCTGTCAGGCGCGAGGGCCTGCGTGCTGCTCTTAACCGGCGATCAACCGAGCGCAGGGTCGATCAGCACTGCGCTAACCGGAGCGCGGTCCCAGAATCTCCCTTCGAACCGGGACGACCGTTTGGCTTTGCTTAGCGCACTAGGCGCTGCATGGCCTTACACGGCCGGGCTCCCTCGAGTCCGACAAGCTGTCGCAAATCAGGTTGATTTATTGGCTTCCTCATTGCCCTACAACTTGGCCAGTCAATCCCAACTGAAAGAGTGGTCCAGCCGGCTTAAAGGCGTATCGCCTCAGACCGCTCAGAAAATTGACGGCGAGATTGCCAAGCGAAGAACCCTACTCGCTTTTGTCGGCATACCTTCCATCCTGGTGCTGCATTTTCTGTTCTGGATCGTCCTTTTGTTTTTGTATCCCTATTTTCCAGCCGTGCAGTCAGTGATTTTCTGGAATCCATTGGCACGGAAAGTGATCGCCCTTGGTTACATGGACACAGTTTTTTTGTCATTGCCTTTTGCCCGGCGCCGACTCTTTGCACCGTTTCGCGATCAGATGTTTGGCGAAATCCTCCAGCCTGGCGTCAGCGAATTCGACAGACGTTCTTATTTTGACAAAGGACGCGTCAAAAGAGTCGCAGTAGCGGAGAACTCGATTGATCAAATCAAGGAGGAACTGATCGTCGAGGCTCTTCGACAGTTGGGGGCACGCGTTCTCTTGCTCGGAGCCTCCGGTCTCGGTAAATCCAGTTTTCTGCGTTATTCCCTGCGCCGGAAGGCAGACGCGAAGACTGACATCGTCATGTACTTACCCGCCCTGCGCTGCTCGGCCGGCGTCGAAGATGCCATGGCCCGGCGCATCCCGATGTTTTCCCAGGATCAGGACCTCCTCAAGGCATTGATATATGCAGGTCGAATCGAGGTTTACATTGACGGCTACAATGAAGTCGACCTACTAACGCAGGAAAAGATCACCGCCTTCATGTCGCTTTATCCTCACGCGCGAATCTTGGTGACCAGCCAGATCCGGTTGCGAGGCCTTAGTCTCATTGAGACTCTGGAGCTCCAGCCGCTGCGGCACGATGAAATCTCCGAATTCCTCGCAGGCCGCGAGCTGGCCCTTCCAGAAACAGCGGTGGTCCGCGGCAACGACTATCGAAAGATTACGGAAATGTACCTGAAGAATTTATGGAGAGAGATTTCGGACCCAGCTGAAATTCGTGCCTATGAGACGATCTTATCGAACCCAATGGATTTGACGACGGTCGCCATTGTCCTAGGCAACGGCAAAGAACCTAATCTGCTCTCTTTGCAGGAGCAGCAGTTTCAATTAATGTCCGAAAGGTACTTGGCGCAGCATGAGACCGCATTTCGAACGGAAGCGTTCGCCGAGGACATATTTCAACGTCGAGTAACAGGGGATGATGATCTGACGGAATCTCCTTTTGCCCGTGAAATAAGTGCCCTCATCACCGAGAAGATGGCCCTCGTCAGAACAGTCGAAGTACCCGGCCGTCCGCCAAGGCAGGAGATCCGCTTTCGTCATGACCGGATCCGCGACTATGTCTCTCACTTTGCATTCCTGGGCGAAGAACATGACGGTCGCCGAGTTGAATATGCCAAAGACGACCGCTTTCTTGGCGTGTATGAATATTTGGCCAAAGTTCTTCCGCTTGGGCTTGCAGAGCGGCTTCGCGAATTCCTCCTCATGCGCGCGGTGGAAACGCAGGATCACCGAGTCAGTGATACCTTCATCCTGCAGCTGTCGTGGCGCCAGCAGTTTGCTTCGGAAGACCCGCTCTGGATGACCGATTTCGATTTACCGGACGCTAAGGCGGCCGATCTAGAGTTCGATAGTCTGCAAACCAGTCGCGGCAACCTCGAAGCACGCATGATTGAGCTAAAGACTCAGATGACAGACTCACGTCGCCGAACTCGATTGCTCACTCAGTATGAGGACGACCGCCTTCTGGAAGGCGCCGTACTCTGCTTACTGGATCGAGGGGGTGAACGACTCTCGTCCGTTCGAACATCCGGATCTGGGGCCGTCATGCTCCACTCTCCCCAAAATACCGAATTGATATTGGTGGCTCTCGGAAGCCGAACCCGAATAGATCCATTCCAAATCGAATTATTGGAACAAAGGGCCAAGCTGTTTCCACGTCCGATCGTGCTAGTGACTAACTCTCAAGTGGCGGTTCGCCCGAACGAACGTGAAGCGGATATTCAAGCTGATCAACGTGAACGGCTGTCGCGCGATCGCATCGTCGCGGTCAGTGCAGTCGAGCTCTACGAGTTGTACGCGAAGTTCACCCAGGATCTTGAGCTCTTCTGGGCAGAATTGGAATCAAAATGTTTAAGCGAAAGAGCAGCCCGTCCACAGATCGAAAGAGCGGATTGAAGCTCTTCATCCTCGCGCTATTCCTCGCGTGTCTAATATGTGTGTCGCCTACACCCGCTGAGATCTTTCAAAGCCAATTCCTCCGCTTCCAGTTACCGGATGGCTGGCACTGTCATCTTGAAGATGACGTCTTCGTCTGCTATCCCCCTCTTCCGAAGGGTCACAAAGCGCCGACGATCATAATCCTCGCAGCGAAAATCGCTGGAGACGATGACACCCTTCCGGGCTACATGGCCTACCTGCGCAAGAATAGGTCTGTAACCGGAGCATCGTCTCTTGTCGAAGGTCCGAAGATCGCCGACGATATCGGCAAAGTCAAATGGGTTGAGGCAACTCACTTCGAATCGGAAATACCGGAGTTTTATACGACCTATCTCGCCACTACGTGGAACGGATTATCCATACTGGTGACGTTCAGTGGCCACAAAAGCGTCTTCCCCCGATTTCGGGACCTGATTCTATCCTGCATCAACAGCATGGAGGTGAAAGACGACTGGAAAAAGCACACCAAGAAATAGCACCACAAACGGAGAATAACTCTCTTGCTCCTGCGACCTGTCACACTGAAGACAGCATAGCGGTAGGGCTTCTTTGTTGGATGTGGCTAGGCGTCAGATCGCGCGGAAACGCAGCAGCGCCAAAGCGACACCGACGGCCGAGTGAAAGCAAAATGATGAGTTAGTTCGTGGAGGAAGGGTTGAACCGCGTGCACCGGCCAAGGACCCAGCAGGAAACCACGCATGTTGTAAGGCGCCAGCTAATTTTGACCGTGCCTTCGCCGATTGATGTTTTATGGCGGCCGCGAATTTCTCGGACGAAAAACAGAACTTTAGCGTAGGACAAGGCGACAGCGCAGACGATGACCGCGGATTTATCGAGATGTAGGCGAGCACATCTTCCCCAATCGCAGATGTTTCGCTCGGCCGGAGGATGCCCAGATCTGACTTCGTTACGGCTTTTTGGGAGGCGAAGCGAATATGAGCTTTACCGACATAACGGCGTTCTTGCTCCGGTCAAGCTGCCCGGTAAGCGTGACTATATTTATGGGAACGCTGACTCCGCCGGTGACATCGGTCGTAACTCCATAGCTCACGGTGACGGATAGCTGCTTGAACACGAGCGGGTCTTTGTCGTCTGAGGAAGCAGGCATGGTGCTCTGTTCTTTCACCTGTGGTTCGCCGAAACTCCAGCCTACCGTGAAATCAACAACATAGCTGCTGTCATCTCACAACCGTTCTGTTATAAATCCTGACCATGTTTCGCGTCCTCGGGCTCTGCTTCGGAATGCTGGTGCGCCTCTTTCGCGGGCGGCAAAGTCTCCTTCTCGAGAATCTCGCTTTGCGTCAACAACTTGTCGCCCTGGAGCGTCGACATCCTCGCCCGAGCCTCAACCCCTTCGATAAGCTCTTGTGGATGATTGCCCGGCGAGTCTGGTCGGAATGGAAACATTCTCTCATCCTGGTCACGCCGGAAACCGTCGTCCGCTGGTACCGGAGTGGTTTTCGTATGTATTGGAGGTTGATCTCCAGAGTCCGTAGGCACGTCGGAAGAAGACCGGCGCCGAAGGAGGTTCGGGAATTGATCTTCCAGATGGTTGCCGAGAACCCAACTTGGGGAGCGCCGCGGATCCATGGGGAACTCCGCGTGCTCGGTTTTGAGCTTTCCGAGAGAACCATCTCCCGTTGGATGAAGAGAGCGCCGAGAGATCCCGACCGCTCCAAGCGCTGGCTAACCTTCCTTCGCAACCATCGGGAAGCGATTGTTGCCATGGATTTCTTGACGGTGCCAACGATTATGTTCGGCGTGCTCTACTGCTTCTTCGTCATCAGTCATGATCGGCGGCGCATCCTGCACGTTAATGTCACGAAGCATCCGACGAGCGGTTGGATCACCCAGCAGTTGCCGGAGACGTTTCCCTTTGAAACCTCTGTCAAATACTTGATTTTTGATCACGATCGGAAGTTTGGGTTCGAGGTGATCGCAGCGGTGAAAGCGACAAGGATCATTCCCAAGCGAACTTCATTCCGAAGTCCTGGCAGAATGGCATCGCGGAGCGTTGGGTGGGAAGCTGTAGACGAGACCTGCTGGACCAGATTGTTGCGCTGAATGAACGCCATCTGAAGCGATTGCTCTCCGAGTACGTTCGTTACCATCATGAGGACCGCACGCATCTCGGACTTGAGAAGGGGACACCTGAGGGCAGAATTCGTTCCGAAGCTTCGGGTCGGGTCCTTTCACAGGAGCGACTCGGAGGGCTGCACCATCGTTACAATCGAGCGGCATAGTTCGGCTTTCGGCCGGTCCTTTATATACATATATGTGTATATATGTGCGCTCCACGCGCACTCGGGTTCGCCCTCTTAGGGTCTTCTTGCTGTACCGAGTCCGTAATCGTATCCAAGCTTACTCTACCAAGAACCGACTCGTCTTGGGTCTCGGCTGAAGTTTTGGCGAAGCACAGGCTCGACATTTCCCCGCAGTGGTTGTCTCGGGGCCCCGCCGCTCGGGAAAAACGACTCTCCTTGGCCACTTGTTTCCCAAAACCCACTACGTCCTCCTTGAAGATCCCGACATTCAGGGACGGATTCGCGGTGATCCGCGCACATTCCTCGATGAGCCGCGTCCTCCTATCCTATTCGACGAAATTCAGAATGCTCCCGAACTTCTCAGTTACGTGCCTACTCTCATCGATACGGCGCCCAGTCGCATGGGGCAGTGGCTATTCACCGGATCGCAGGAAGCACCGCTGATGCAGGGGCATCACCGAGTCGATGGCTGGCCGGGCTGCTATTTTGCAACTTCTGCCTTTCAGTGTCACCGAGACTCCAAAGGTGAATATGCTTCACGGCGGTTTTCCAGAAGTTGTGGTTCGCCCGAAGTCTCGAGCACTTTGGTTTGCATCCTACTTTCAAACCTATTTGGAGCGAGACGTCCAATCAATCACAAACGTACGACACTTGGTCACCTTCCGTCGATTCATCGCACTACTGGCTAGCCGACACGGCCAAATTCTTAATAAGACCGATCTTGCCGCACCTCTCGGGGTTTCGGTGCCGACCATAAACGAGTGGTTGCACGTTCTCGAAATCACGAGCCAAATCATCATTGTTCCTCCGTACTTCGAAAACCTTGGCAAGCGACTCGTCACAACGGCGAAAGTCTATGGGGGTGACTCCGGCCTGGCCTGCTATCTCCTGGGAATCACATCGGAAGCTGAGCTTCAGCGCTCGCCTTTTTGGGGACAGTTGTATGAAGGTTTTGTCGCAGCAGAAATCCTCAAGAGCCAAGTGAACCAGGGTGGCAGGAAAGAGCTCTATTACTTTCGCAATCATCAGGGCCAGGAGGTCGATTTTCTCCTACCCAGACCGAATGCCGGACTATGGCTGATCGAATGTAAGGCCGGGAAAACGGTGCGCCCCGCAATGGCCGCCCCGCTTCTCGCTTTGCGCCGGACGATGGAAAAACGCTCGACCCGTCTGATTGTAGTTTACGGGAAGTCGCGCTCTGCCCAGGCCACAAGGGCAGTCGCTCGCGGAGTAGAAACGGTCGAATTGGAACGCTTCGTCGCAAGCCTAACTGCCGGCCAGACGCACGATTTTGATGTGTTGACCGGCCGGAATCGTTTATAATCGCGCCACGTAGACGGCTCCTAAAGTGTGGCCGAAGATGTCCCACTCCCCAGCCATTTCCATCGGCCTCACAGTCGCGGCGATCTTTCTGAGCGTGAGTCCGGGATTATACGCTCAGATTCAGGGAATGCAGACATTCGAAAACCGGAAAGAGGGGACGAACGTACACCCCAACGCAGCTCCGGATCTAACCCTAATCGCAATACACAGGAATTTCGAAACTTTTTCGACAAATTCGAATTTGCACGTGCGCTTCTTTCTCCCACCAGTTGCCGACGTTCGAACCGGAAAGGTATTCCTGGAAGCAGTAGAGCTTCAGGACTCGTTCCACTATTTCATGGAGGCAACCAGCCAGAACCGATGGAAGAACAACGGTTGGAATATCTTTGAGCCGTGGCCGACGAAGGATGTTATTGACAAGCTTGGGTTACAGCCGACCAACATTGGCGTTCTTGCGCGCTATGAAATTAGCGGGGCGCCGGCGGTGTATTTGCCGGTGGACGTGTATCAGACAAACAGCCAGCCAAAGAAAGGGACCTATACACTTCATTTTATTACCGCGTCGGACCTGCAGACTTTGGAAGTTTCGGTTACAAACGAAAAGGGTGCTCTCAGTAACGCGCCCAAACTCCAATTTAGTTGTAATAGGAAATACAATCCCAATTGCAAACTGTACGCGGCCGGGAGTTCGCAGGCGTTTACCCTAGATATGTCGGGTTTGCGCCCAGGCGAATTCCATATCAAACTTCTTGGCCGCATTCCCGGCGAACTAACACCAATTTCACTCGACTTCGTGATCTATCACCAACCGTAAATGGCAGCCGACGCGGAAAAATCGTTTCGGCCCTGGGTCGTGTGGCTTATCGGCTGTGTGTGGGTTGGCACCGCCGTCGCGGTGCTAATTGCGGTTCGGATTCACCCCGCGACAATCGCGAACATTTCCGTCAATACCAGAAAGCTTTCCTTTCGAACGAACGCGACTCGCATCCTGGGTCCCGGCAACCACGAACAGTTACTAGTTTCGGGCATGAAATCGCTACAAGTGAGGTTCAGCACCGAGCAGACAATTCAAGTTGGTGGCGTGCCCATGCACGTCACTGCATTCAACGCGGAAGGCGATTCCTTTTCATCTTGTTCTTTCTATCGCGTGCGGAGCGGTGGACTCGAAGTATTAGGTCCCTCTGTTGTCACACTGCAGCTTATTGAGGGTAAGCCTGGGAAATCGTTTGGCATGAAGAGCCACGGAATGCTCCAAGGTGAGTTGTCCAGTTTGCGGAGCGAGCCTGGGCGGCCTTCAGCATTCGAATGCCGGAGCTTGCGAGTTGAGGGGAAAACGGCCGGTAACATCGAGGGGAACTTTTATCCTGAAGGGGGCGATTCTGTTTTTGTCGCCACCGCTCCGGACGCGCGCATTGATTTTGCCCTTTCCGAGCACTCCGATGTAAGTGATACGCAAATTCCGATTCTTGGCGAAGTGCGGTTTACAGAGACGGATCCCGGAAGTTCTGAGGAGAAAAGCGTCCTGCTTGCGCCACCTGCTGAAATCACTTTTGAGAAAGCGAACAAGGTCGTGACCTTGAAGTTCGGCGATTTGTTGGTTGTGGTTCCGCAAAAGGATTTTTACGTAAGACAATTCATGGTCACAGACGGAATTCATTTGAGTCTGCATGGCAAGGTTCGCGATGTGCGTGCAGGAGCGGGGGTGAAAGATATGGCGACGCTAATGCCTTCAGCCTTTGATCAATCGAGTAGCGCGGCACGCATCTTTGGGGCAATCGTTACGCTGAGTGGACTGATGCTCGGAATACTAGAAAAGATGGGTCTGCTGGGGAAAAAATGAGCACACGTGTGGCAATCCCGGTGGTCGTTGCAATTGCGGGTGTCTCTCTGTTTGCAAAAACTGTTTTGGCCCAGAGCACGAAAATCGAAGCGCAGATGAACCTAGTCGTCAAACTTCGTGTCCGTTTTACCGCTCAATCCACCATGGAAACGGCTGCAGGAATGCTCGTGGGTAAAGATAGCCAGAGCGCGTATTTCATTACTGCGTGCCACGCGGTCATCAATGAAGGGGTCGCAGCACAGTCAGTAGAGTTACAGTTCCACAGCAGCCCGCAGAAAATAAAGGCCACGATCTTTGAAAAATATGAGCCTGGCCTAGATTTGGCCATTGTCGAGGTACCGTTCACTAGTCTCCCGAGCGGATTGCCAGAGACAGTGAGGAAAGATGCTGCGTTGATGGTTCCCGTTCATGTGATTGGACACCCATCTTCCGGGGACTGGAGTATCGCTACCGGAACGGTTCAGAACCTGAATCCGAACGGCGATATACATCACTTTTCAACGAGCCGCGACAACGCGCTGTCTGAGGGGGATTCGGGCGGACCAGTCTTTGATGCGCAAGGAGCCTTTTTGGGAATGCATACGGCGAGTGCTCCGAAGTCAGGGATCGAGGCGAAGAGCGGGGAGATTCTAAGTCAGCTGGCGGCGTGGCGCGTTCCAACAAACAACATCACAACGGTCGAAGTTGCTGAGCCAAATGAAGGAGTTGTTGGCCAGCAAGCGGACCGCGATGCGGTGGCCAGAGTCATTGATGCCTACGTTGACTCCTACAACCGTAAAGACGCAAAGGCACTTTGGAAGATCTGGCCCGATGCGCCGGACAAGACAAAGCAGGCAGTTAAGAGTTACTTCGACAGCGCACAGTCCATCACCATGAAAGTCACTGACCTGCGTGTCGAGACCAATGGCACGAACGCAACAGTGATGGGGCAGTCTTCCCAGGAATTCAAGCCAAGAAACGGCGGCACCATGAGGTCCCCAGAAAGTCCGATTACTATCGAACTGGAAAAACGAAACGGGGCTTGGCTGATCACCTTCGTTAGATAGACATCGACTGAAACGATTCGTTACTTCGCGCCACTATCATTCTAGACAGATTGCTTAAACAGAATCTGCGGGCCTCGTCAGGACCAGGGCCGCGGCAAGCGTGGAGAAAAAGCGGCTTCGGTTGACCCGCGTCGGAGGGTAGCCGCTCTATGTTAAAGTCCGCGCTGCTAACTGCTTTTTTTTGTTGTGGTTTGACCGCCATCGGGGCCAACGCTCAAAATCTCTGCCCTGCCGGAGTGCAAAGCGACAAACTGATTTGCTTGCTCCCCCAGGTGTACGGAGTGAACGGGCTGGAGCTGACCAACACCGGAGCCGAATTCCAAAACAACTTCTTGACGAGCAATCTGCGGTCGTTGAATTCGGCCTTGGCCAGACAATCGACTCTCCTCCCACAAATTTCGCCTTCGTCCGGTCTAGCATTCATTTGGGATCCGGTGAACAAGGTCTTCTTATCCGCTACGGAAAGCTTAGGACCAGTCTTCAGTGAGCGGGCGGAGACCATCGGCCGGCATAGAGTTTTCCTGGCATCCGGCTATGAATACATCCAATTCGATAGTCTCGACGGCATAAACCTAAAGAACCTTCCGGTGGTTTTTACACAGCCGGACGTAACCGTCGACTTTTCTCCTCCTGTTGGTACCCGGAATTGCTCAGTCAACGGCGACAACACGGACTTCTGCGGCTTCATCAGGGATGTAATCACCACAGAGAACCGGATTGGTCTCAAGATTCACCGAGTCACGACTTCCGTCACGTACGGCATCACCAATCGGATCGACGTCTCGATGGTCATACCCATCGAGAACGTTCGCATGCAGATTATTTCCGACGCCACGATCGTTAACAATTCCAATAGTAAGGTGCACTCGTTTTCGGTCGTGCCGAACTCCTGCGAGTTTCCCTGCCGCCACCAGGTGTTCACGAGCAGTCGCACTGCCTCGGGAATCGGCGACATCACTCTGCGTGCGAAAGGCAAGATTTGGGAAGCTGAGCACGCCAGACTGGCGGTTGGTGTTGACGTCCGGTTTCCTACCGGCGATTCGCTTAATTTCATAGGCGCAGGCGCTTACGGCGTTAGGCCCTTTGTGGCCTGGTCCTATGACTGGAGGATGTCGCCCCACGTTGTCGTCGGTTATGAATCGAACGGCAGCTCAAAGATCGCCGGAGACATTACCATCGGCGGCAAGGAAAGATTGCCAAGTCAGTTCACCTATTCGGCAGGCGCCGATATATGGCTCACCAAGCGGCTCACGACTGCCTTTGATTTGGTTGGCCAGCAAGTCTTTCAAACGCCGCGCACCTCCGAGATCATGTCGCCGCAACTTGGAGCCTGCAAGGCGGAATATCCGCTTGGTTGCACGGCTCCTTTCGATGATCCGAAGTCCGCCCCGAACTTAAAGCAGTCTACGGGCACGCTGAACGTTACCAGTCTCTCCTTAGGCGCAAAAATCCGGCCATTTTCGAACTTTTTGATCACCGGCAATGTGCTGATCAAGTTGAATGAGAACAGCCTTCGCGCCCGTGCGATCCCTTTCCTGAGTTTTTCCTATGTGTTCTAGCGACCAGGCTCTCCTCGACACGGAACCAGATCGCTCCGGGGCACTGGTGTCGTGGCAAAGAGTCGTCGCGACGGAGGATGCGCCATGCCAAAGCTTTTGATCTCAATCCTGCTGGCCGTCGGGCTTGCCGCCATCTGCGGATGGCCTGACAATGCGCGTGGCGAAACTCCCCCGCGGCCCCAGGTCGGCACAGCGTCAACCCAGATCGACATTCCGCGCAAAGTTGTGGGCGGAAACGCAATAGCCAAAGTCGTAGCCATGGTAAGTTTTGCTTCCACGGCCGCGGTGACCCTAAACATCACCGACCCCGAAAATAAGGTTTGGCAGATCGGCTTGCCCAGTGGAAGCCCCAGTGTTTGCCCGGGGACTTCGATGGGGACGCTTGGTTGCACGTTTCCTCAACCGTCGAATGTAATCGCGGCAACGTGCCCCAGCTCTACCTGCAGAGATGAAGTCGTCATAACGCCCATGACCACCCTGGAGTCGGGGTTTAGCCGGTATCAGATCGAGATCACTCTCTATTCGAACTATGGCCAGGCCGCCAGTTGCGCCGAGACTCTGAGCGTCCCACCTGCCCAAGACGCATACAAGATTGACGTGACGGCGGGCCCGAATATCATCGGTGTTTGCCTCGAAAGCTACCAATTGCTAGGTCCTATCAGCACGGTTTGCCCTACGGCAAACCCGGCTTCGGTAAATCCACAGCAGGGAGCTTTCATCGATGGACAATCACCACCGACCGAGAGGTGTTATAAAGAGCGGCCGCCGGTAGACGTCATGATGGTTCTCGATAAGTCGGGCAGCATGAACGACCCACCCCTGGGAAACCGTGCGTGCACGCCGACTGGAGGACGGCCACTCACGAAGATCGCGGCCCTCCGACTTGCGGTCAGCGACTTTGCGAGCGTCTGGAACGACCTTCGCGTAAACGAGCGCCCCACGTCGCTATCCGACAAAATCGGTGCGGATTTGTTCAGTTCGAGCGCAAGCGCGTGGACGCCGGGCAGTATGGTCTCCGGGCTGAATCAATTTGCTGCCGCCAATCCCACGACGCCGGCCTTTCCTGTTCCGGATATTACAGGCAACGTCAGTTCCATCACTGCGAATGGATCGACGAGCATAGGCGACGGACTCTTTATGGCGGCCAACCAATTGCCGGCCGCGCAAGGTGGCCGCAGGGAAGTCATTTTGTTAATGAGCGACGGCAAACAGAACTTCGATCGCGGTGTGGGAACCAATCCGCAAACGCAAAAGATTGCGACGTTTCCCGTCTGGGATGCGTCGCCGTGCCCGTCTGGGACGACGTCGAACCCGTGCACTGACATTGCGGTGCCCATCTATACCGTTACCGTGGGCACGCAGACTGCCGTTGACCCTGCCATCATGCAAGCAATCGCCAAGCAATCTGGTTCGCAATTTTACATAAACACGGAAGACAACGCTTGTCTGCTCCGGCCATTCTTCCTGGAGATGCTGCAAAATTTTCTTAAGCTCAACTCCTACGAAACTCTCCGAATGATCTCTGCTACCGCCCCTTACACCGGAAAACTTCCGGTCGCCACCACGAGCCGCGATGTCGAATTCAATCTCATGTGGCAAGCGGAGTTCGCCCGATTGCGTCTGACCGTTTTGCCGCCCGGAGGCATCGCTCCGATTGTGAAAGAAAGCGATTCAGGCCTGATCTCGATTGTTCAGTCACTGCCTATTTCCGGTTCCTTTAACCCCTTGGAGGATTGGAAGTTTCAAGTGGAAGTGCTTGGCGGGATTGACGCTACAGCTAAGACGGGCAGCGTCCCATTTGATCTCCAGGTGATGGCGGATGATGGAGCCATCAAGAGTGACCTTTCTGCTGTGCTGCAAGACTACAAAGCGGGCGACAAAATCCTCATTCGAGCAAAACTGACGCAGTTTGGGCGCCCCATTCTCGGTTTGGGATCGCATCCCGGCGACATCATAGCGGCGGAGCTGGTCGAGCCGGGGCAAAGCCTTGGCGATATGCTCTCGGACAGCACGGCCAGCCCGAATCCGCCCGCTGGAAATGCTGATCTTCAAATGGGCGCCGAGGCCAAGCTGTTCAACACGCTGCAAAATGACCCGTCAAAATTGATTCGCCGCAAAGCACCCCAGATCACGCTCTTTGACGACGGCAAGCCGGAACACGGGGACGATGTCGCCGGCGATGGAATTTACAGCGCTGCCTTTGATGCATCCCTGCCCGGTAACTACAACGTTCTGATTACCGCCGAGGGCGTCGATCCGGCCTTCGTCCGTTTCTCGCATCAGCAACTACGGACGGTATACGTACGTGCCACGCCGGACGCTTCAAACACACGCTTTGCAAGCAGCGTTTTCGGTAGCGGCCGGGACCGCACACTCTCTATCGAAATGACCCCGCGCTTCAAGCCGGGGCCCGGCTGCCAGAAACGCGATCGCAAGTGCGGTCGCATGGGACTAGGGTGGAGGAACTACTTTTGGTTTACCGCCCCTGGCGTTACACCGTTCAAGGCCGTCGACAATTTGGACGGTACCTACACGGCGACCCTGCCTTTCACCGGGAACACACCACCAACCGTTCAAGTTCATTTTGAGGACGTGGTGGCGCTGATTGGTGACTCGGTAACGCCCGAACATCTTCCCCAGCCGATTGGCACAGGCAACGTGCTCACAACCGTCCCGCCTCCGTCGGAGGGCAAGATAGCTCTCTTCCTTGACCTTGGGCCGGCGATTCCGCACGGGACGTTTAGCAATTTCTTCAACACCGGCTTTGCTTTAGACGCTGGGTTGGAGTACATCGTAACCAATCATTTTTCGGCAGAAGGCATCTTTGGCTATGACCACTTTCCCGCAAGTGCCGGGAGCGGTCTGGACCTCTATCAATTCTCGGCCAACGGGAAGTTCTACTTGACGAGCAGCGGTCGGATCCGGCCGTTTGTCAACGGAGGAATTGGCGGCTACAAATTCAGCCCAGGCTCAACCTATTTCGGCGGGAACTTCGGCGCAGGCATTCTGTACGAGCTGACCCCACATTGGGGACTTCAAGGTTCCTACAACTTCCATGCCGTCAATACTCCCGCCGCAGCCACGAAATTCTCGACGGTTCAAGGCGGAATCCGCTTTGTGTTCTAGATAGTGACGAGCCGTCACCTTCCGCCTCAACTTAAATACACTTCTTAGTGATGCCACTCTCCAGGCAGGCGCCTAAAATAGAGCGATAACATTCTGAGGAACCATAGAGCGGGAGACATCCTGGGGACAAGAAAGAGGTGTTTGGGGATGTGCCCGAAGCTGTTAACTGACGCCAGAGAAATGAGTTATGTGATTTGAAGTTCTCTGTTAACAGCCTTGAGACCAAAAATCACAATTCGTTGTCCAGCCGTCGCTTAGGGTCCACTGGGTCGTCAATCGTCTCCTTCAGATGTTCCAAGGTTGTTCCATCATTTGTTGCGTTCTATCAGAAAATCGAATTCGGCGGCGGAAATGAGAAGCATCCCTCGCGTAATGCGTTATTTTCCTAAAAACACTTTCTAGAATTTATTGACGGCTTATAAATATAGGTATATTAATCAGTGCTGATAGACTTCATAGAGTTATCGGTCCCCCGGAAGCCCAACCCTTCATCGAATGTTTTGCGAGGTTCGAAGATGACAAGAACCCTCTCTATTTTCGGGCCCTTGAAACGTTGGCTGTTCCCAATGGTTGTTTTCGTGGTAGGAGCCTTAGTGTTGTTTGTTGAACCTGTCGGCAGCCATATCTTCCCCCACACGCCGTTGCACGTTGGCGTGCGATGCCAAAACGACTTTCAGAACAACTGGGCGGATACGATCGATACCTACGGTATGTGCACCGATTTCATTGATACGATTCGGGGCAGCGAGTGGGTGGACTTCTATTTTAACTTGCACGGAGCCAGCGTGGCTTTCGCAAATGGCAATGCAGCCGAAACGTGCAACCCTTGCGGCGGCGCGGATAGCGTTGATTTTTTTCTGATGAATAGCCACGGTGGCGTCAGCGAGAATGACTCGGCTTACGCAATGTGGGATTTTCAATCGCTGGCGTGGTCAAGTGCGATGCGCTTCGGAGCAACGGGACAGCAACTCAAAGTGTTTGCCACCTATGTTTGCGACACGATGCAGACCTCCGATGGCCACTTCTGGGACCGGATGGGCCCGGCATTTCGAGGAGGAGTCAAGATATTGCTTGGGGCTCACGATCTCGTTTACGACGGCAACCGACAAAAGGGCACCGAATTCGCGAGCCGCATGCAGGACGGAGAGCCGATCGGCCAAGCGTGGAACGAGGCCGTCTGGTATGCCGATAACAACAATCACCCTTCGGCGGCGGCAACAGGCGTCGATGCGAATGATTGCTGGAACCGCCTGGGAATGAATCTTGAGAGCGTGCAAACCACTCCGCCGCTTCGCGACAGACAGATGGGATACGTCTGCTGGGTGGGATGGAACGGAGATTAGCAAGGCGCGCGGAAAGGAATCAGCGCATGAATTCCAAGGAGCTTTGGCTGGCGACTGGAATGCTGGCGGCGCTTGCGGTTTTTCCTGGTGTCGATTCAGTGCGAGGGCAAGAGCGTGCCCGGTCGAATGGCGATTCGCCATCACCGATTGAATATGGCTTTAAGCGACCATCGCTGCCGCTGTTACGACGAGGTGCCTTGAAAGACGTCGGTTCTGTAAGCGCTGCCTTGGTCGAAAAGCTATGTCCGGCGCCGTGCCGACATCCCGCAGCGGATACTCCCGGGAACATGATCGAGGTTGCCACCGAATCGTGGTCGTTGCAGGTGCTGGGCGACGGAAGTGCCGTGAGGTTTCGCGACGTAGAGGTGAGCAAGCGGGCACATCGTCTCGCGAAGAGCTACTCAGACAGAGCATCCGCTGCCGCATTGGAGAGCGAAGGAAGGAAGTTCATCGAAGCGAGGCTCGCGTCGGTGATCATACTTGGACCGGGTGAAGAACTCGTGCCTGTGCGGACGGAGTATAGAATCGAGGGAGGACACAATCTGAAAACGCACGAAACAGTGCGTTCCGTAACGGCGAGCCATATTGTGTTCGGCCGTACGATCCGTGGCACACCAGTGGTAGGAGGAGGTTCAACCATTGTCCTGACTTTTGCGAATGACGGCAGTGTGGAATCGTTTCAGTACGATTGGCCAAAATACGAGGAAGCGATGTCCACGCCGCGGGATGTTGTGGGTGGGCAAGAGATATTGCGGCGCGTGGAAAAAGTCATCAGCATGCGCGTAGGAATTCCCAGTGGGAACCTAACGGAAAGAAAATCAAGAGGGGAAGGCGCGGCGACCGCAATCGAGTTGAGCAAGAATATGACGCTGCAAAAGTTGGAATGCGGATACTACGACCCGGGTTATGTTGCGAGAGTTCCCGAGGCTGCGGTCCAGGCTGGGTGCGTCTACCATGCGGTATCGCGTGGTGAGCACGGAATACGAGCCGGATTCGCGGGAGCCGTGCCGGGAGCAGTCCAAATCGAAGCAGATGCGGGTTGGCCGGAGGCTGGAGCCCTGCGGCGGGTAGGTTCTGGTCTGGAGCAAATCGTTCCGCAATCGAGCCGACCGGATTGACACAGAAAGTACGGATGTTTGCTCGTGCGGTGCGAAAGAGCCTAGGTCATAGGGTCGTGCCGGGGTACTCATTGCACTTCGTGTCAGCGACGTTGGCCTGGAACGTTTATCAATCGAAGTAAGCAAATCAATATTACGTCCGACTCGCAATAGTCCAGGATATCGTTCTGCTGCTGTCCCCAACGTACCGAATTTGTTGACTGTGACAGGCGAGCATTCGGGTAATCGCGACCTGTTCGCGGCGGTTGAAAGTTGAAGGAGTTAAGGAAATGTTGTCTTGCCCGAAGCCTTTGTGTTGTGGGTGGGGCAATCGTGCCGAGGAGAACGCTAGGGCTGAACCTCTCGCGGGCAATTACTGCCCTGGCCGCGGATCTAATGCAATAAAGCAGTTTGGCAAATGTCGACAGATTTACACAGACTTCTTGATCTGATGCCTCAGACCGAAAGCATCGCTATTCTCATCAACGATACGGTAAATTTCGGTGCTCTGTAGGTTCTCAAGGTCGCTGTCGGACGGGGGACGATATCGCACCGTTACAACGCCTTTGGACGGGTTCTCGACCTCCTGATAAAGCTTCGAGCTTTGCTCTTTAGGATCCCAAACTGGCGGCATTTTTAGGTCTCCTCACCGAACTTCATTATATCGAAAAGCAGCTGTTTTGCCCACAAATTTGCTAAGGCTTGAAAGCTCAATAGTTTATCCTCTCGGTCGCGCGCGTCAAAAATGCCGAGCAATTTCGTCGTTCTAAGCTTTGTACTGATGTTAACCACTCCAACGACAATCTGCTGTTGGTCTTGAGAGTCGTGAACCCAAGGGATGCTCAGCAGCACAACGGGCTCTTCCATTCGGCCTTCATCACCGCTTTCACCGGGATGAATGAAATATCCAATATCATCTCGCTCCGGATGGTACATGATCGAAGACGCTTTCTCAAAAGCATATCCCGCGCATCCCTCTCCGGAATAGAAATCAGCAGTCGGGAGATCGCCCATGTTTGTAGCCACGAACTTGAGTCGCCGAGAGTTTTTTTCGAAGACCATTAGAGTGACCTTGAATGTTTCGGATGGACCAGAAAGCCTCGAATTCAGGTCATTCGCCAGCTTCTCGAGGACCGATCGAACGTGTTCGAATAACTGCCTCCCGGCCGGGTTCGTTGGACCTACCATTTTGAGCAGTTTTTCGCGAGATGCCTCTACGAACGCGCCAGAACTAAGGTTCGGCTGGGGACCGCCTGCCCCAGGCAATTTCCAGCAAAGTCTGTAAATCATACCAGGGATAGGTTGAGGGCAGGATAAGACGACGCCATTCCCCTTGACTCGAAAACCTCGTGCTATCCGTTTTGTTTCGTCCTCGTGTGGCTTCGTCTCGCCGCGATCAAGTCGCTCGTCAGAGGGCCCCTTTAGTGGTGCGGGAACATACTCCGCAACCGCGTAAAACTCGGATCCAGCCATGTCGTACTGTTGAGGGAATTGAACATCTAGAGTCAGGAGATCGCAAGCATGGTGTGCCGTTACTGATGCCCATTCAGAATATTGCGAAGTACCATCGTAATGCCTGGCGAATTCCTCCTTTGTGAGTACATGACCATTCATCAAGCGGTAGGAATATCCAAATTCAAAAGCGCCATCATTGGGTTTCCGCGTTGTCGCGAACTTGAAACTACCCGAAACGCGGTACAGATCACTACCTGAATCGGATTCAATGCTCCCGTAGGTAGACGAGTTCTCGACGAAGCCTCTTAAATAGGAAGGTCGGGCAGTTGTAAGGGAAACCGGAATTGCCGCCAAACCCTGTTCAGTTACCACATGGCAGTCACGATGATTAATCCAAACGTTGCTGAATCCCAGAGTTGTAATTTCAACTCTCTTCTGTATTTCCCGTACCGTGTACTTCTGCAGGCGTCCGAACGCACCGTAACGACGTCTCCTTACGTCATCAAGCGTCTCCAACTCGTAAGAGCAAGATGCATCCTTCTTTTCGATATCTGCCGAGAAAAATCGCTCCTCCAATACCGCTGTGTCATCATCGAAAATCCGTAGTACGCGTAAATGGTGCCCTCGACTGTCGTCCGGAGCTGGGTGACTGGCTGTTCCCGCTGCCGCGATGGGCAGGACCGTGCGCCCTAGATCCTCAAATTCACACTGTACGCGTAAGAAACCAGCGACATGCTTGTGGCCATGCATGACCAAGTTAAACCCGCGTCGGCTCAACTCGCGGACAAACAAACCCGCATTATAGAAGATCATGAAGGTGTCCTGAATGCGTGCAATTGCATCATAAGGAGCATCCGCAATGGGTGCGGGATGGTGATGGACAACGGCGATTTTGTAAAGGAATTCGAATTGGGAATTCTCTTTAGTCGCTTTGTCGTATTGTCCATACAGCTCCTGGAGGTCCCGTGGTATTACCTCGCCCGCTGCCATCATTTCAGTCAGGGTATTGGAGTTGATGGCAAATATCACGAGTCCCAGGTTGGGTTCATCGTGCCGAATCAAAGGCTCCCGCATTTCCTTTCCGTTCCACCACAGCGCGTTCAACGCCAACTTGAAGCTCTTCTTTAACCTCCAGATCTTCCTCTGATGAAGACCATCTTGCCTGAAGTAAATTTCGAATGGGATTCTACTAAGGCGACGCAGACCAATGTTCCCCCAAAACTTGAAATCGTGATTTCCGGGGATTACTAGCGTGAACCGACATTTAAGCAAGGAGTTGATTTCTTCGACTAGCTTCGCAGCCCTTTTCATCTGCCAAGGCACTGGTTGGTTGGCCAAATCACCTGAGATCACCAGGATGTCCGGATGTATATTGGCGAGCAGATGCTTGAGCATACTCACCACGTTGGGATCCACTCTGCGGTTCATGTGGAGATCGGAAATCTGAGCGATGGTCGCCCGAATCTGCGGCATGGCGCGTATTATAGCTCAAGTAAGGAATAAAGAACGTGATGGCAAAAGTAATGGAAGACTTTTATATAAAACCAAACAGTGTACCAAGTTAAGAAACAGCTGAGTTAGCACGGCGAAGTACGAGATGTTCAAAACGCTGTGCGAGCGGCCTTTTCTGTTTGCGCGGAGTCTCGATCGCGACGACGACCCAACTGTCGCAGGAAAGTGGAAACACTGATCGTTTGCCTATGTTTATGAACCCCGACGAAAAGCGGCCGAGACAGACGTCAATTACTTTCTATCCTCCCAAGTAGCGCTTTCGCGGAGAGTTAGTTGATCAACAAAGAGAGTGGAGCTGAACAATTAGGCTCGTGACGGCATAATTTCCTTCTTGGAGCGATCAGCTTTCTGGTAGTGAAGCCGATGGTAGAAACGTTTCAAGAATACTGTCATGCTCGTCTCCTCGAAGTCGCTGACCTCTCAAGTAACCTTAGAGTTGGCACGCGGAGGAAAGTGGCCCCCATATTGTCCAAATGAAAACAGAAGTGCTCTCAACGGCGTCGCTGGGCGTGTTAAAGGCTCGTTCTCCTATTTCAATTTGAATTACTTGGATGCTTGTTGTGAATTATCCTTGCCGACAAGAATATTCTTTATAGTGTCGGAGCCGAATCCTATGGCGACGAGTTCCCACCAATGTTCACTCGATCCGCCACTGATCGTCGTCGATGCCAGTGTCGCCAGGGGAATTAGGAGCGCTGCTCCCAATTGCGTTACTTCGAGTAAAAAACGTTGCCAATTTTCTTTTCCTCGCCAACTCAGCCGGGGCTTAACAACCATCGTGGGCCAATTGTCACTGGATGCGAGCGGGATTGGCTCGGCGAGAGAATTGTAGAAGTTCACCGAAACTGCGCTTTCGACGACATACTTCTCAAAGTAGTGATGAACGTACCAGCCATCTTCGGGGAGTAGAATATCCTCGGTGGTTTTTGAGTTTGTGGGCTTCCTCGATATCCACCGCCGGATGATAGCGATCACTCGTTTGATCCAAGGAATCCTAGGAACGTACGAATCCGCGAAGACCCAGCGACATGATACGAGTTGCCGGGCTGCAGAGGTATTTAGGTTGGGTTGGCGGAAGCGCACGCTGAAGCGCATGGTCCGATCCGGTCGGGCAATGCTTGGGTCCATGATGAGAGTGGCCGCGCCAGTCTGAAGCGCCGTTGTGATGTCCTGTTCGGAAACCCCTTCGGCCAGTTGCCGCAGGAGACGCTTTGCTCCGCGTAGATTTTCAGTAGCAGGTGTACTCAAGAGACGGTTCAGCGTGATCTTGGCTTGGACCCACTGTTGATGCAACGGCTCAACCGTGGGGGCGAGGAATTGAAAATCCCAGACCAATCCGAGGGCCGACAGCTGCAAATCAGCGCGCACCACGCCGACGGAGTTCAACCACTGGGAACCATCCTTGTCGGTTTCGCTAGGCAACAGCGAGGAGTCCGGAAAACAGTCCCCCATGCCCTTCAGTGTCTCTGGTATTTTCAGCATGCCGTGCTCGTCCCCGAAATGCTCTCGAATGGCTCTCCACCGGCCCGAAAGCATCGCCTCAAACGCCTCCTTTTCTGTCTGCGTGGGCTCACGCAAAAGCTTTTGCGCGCCTTCCAAACGCTGGCTAACGAAGACCCAATCTTCTTCAGAGAGCTGATCCTGCTTGAGTGTCTCGGAGGCTGCTGACAACATTTCTTCAATTTGTTCCAGCCTCGTAGGAGCAGCAGACTGCGTCGCCTGCGCTTTTCTGCGGATCAGAGCCGCGTCGAGCCTGCGCACCGCGTCAATGCGCCGGTTAAGATCAGGAAATCCTTGTTCCACACGCTTTGCATAGTCGGCGTAGCCCGGCCCAAATGACCAGACGGCCGTTCTAAGCTCATCCAGCGCTCGACGCTCCACGCGAAGGAGCACCCGCAGATTGCTGTCGACCTCCGTGGAGATCGTGGAAATGATTCTTCCCGCGTCCGCGAGTTGGTCCTTCAGCATGTGCCTTCGCTTGATGTTCGGGACTGAGACTCTCAAGAGCATCGATAGTAGAGCGCCTGCGAGCAGCAGCCCGGCGACGTAGAGAAGGCTGCCAAAGACGGAAAGACTACCGGGCTCAAACTGAATCTCGATCGGCAGGTTCTGTTCCAGAATTTGTTGTGAATTGGTGTTCTTGAAGCGCAATGTTAGCCAGCCTTTGCGCTTTGCGCTTCGTGCGAAACCTGTGTTGGGGTCGAAAAACCAGGACGTCGATGGGTTGGCCCTTAGCGAGACTTGTGCGTATTGCGGGATCTCGAACTCCGTCCACTTCGAGTTGGTATCGCAAGATTGTTGCTTCACGATAGGACCCGGTGTCTGACCGAAGTTTTCCGCCTCAAAAAGGCAAACATCTTCGTTGTCAAAGCGAAGTCTGGCCCGAACGGACTTGTAGGCAAACGTAGAAGGATTTTCGAGGACTAGTAAGAGCGTTGAGCGCTGGCGAATATCCTCACGGACCACAAAAGAATCGCCGACGGGAGGTTTTGCAATCAAGCCCGGTTTGGAAAACCGAAGCATCTCCACCTGCTTGCCTTTGTAAAGCAAGGGCGCGGTGCTTTCTCCGAAAGCCACCAGTCCGTCGATCTTCAGTGCGGTAAGAAATTCACCGGTTTTGCCCGCTACCGGCTCATCTAGCAGGGTCACTGTTGGACGAACAAGCAGAGACGGTTGCTGTGCGCTGACGAGAAGTCCCGCCTCTAGATCGCCGGCAACGGGCTTGGCATCGAGTCCGCGCAGTAGAATCTTTGTAATGACTTCATCGCTATTTGCCGGCACCAGGATGGCCGGACGGTCAATTCCCGACTGGCCCGCGCCCACCGTGGTGGTCCCCGTCGAATTCCGCGAACTCGCGGCAGGATCCTCCTTTTTGTCCGCAGGTTTGCCGGGGCCCGCCCCAGTTTGGGCGGACAGCGGTGATGAGAGGAAAACGCCAAGCACTACGGTAGAAAGAGATCGATAAACGGAAGTCGTGAGCCCTCCGGATCGGTTTTCTGGCACGATGGCCTCCGACTAGAAACTAGAAAGGTTCCGGTGCCCCGATAATGATCACGGAGTTACACACCAACCAGACAAGGGCACTATCCCTTCGTTCCGAGCAAAGAGGTGTCCCAATGCGACGACGGTCTCTTGGCCTTTCAAAGTTGGCATTAAGATGAGGACGGAAGGTGCTCCGACGAGAGCGATGCTAGCACTGGCACCGGTCGGCTGGTCGCACGTCTTGACCTTAGTTTCACCTTGCCCAGCACCGGTGGCGCTACGAGGCACAGTGGCAAGGAGCTTCAGAGCCCGTGGTGCCCGATGGAAGTGGCTCATCAAAGGTGCAGAGCGTTGTGTGGGGTAGACCTCTCTCATAGATTTTCTATTTTGGTTTGTATTTCAAACCGGTTTTGACCACCAGGCCGACGCTATACTTGTTATCAACCTTCGTGTAGACCGGAGGCAACCGGCCGTAGTCGTATCCGAGCGTCAATCCGAGATAATCAGTGAAATCGAACTCAAACCTTGTCCAAACGTAGTCCCGTGGATTGGTGCCGACTGAAAGCAATTTGAGATTCCCAGATTTGTCCTGAGTGAAGACGGGCTCGCTGAGCAACGGCCAGCGTCGGATGTATTCACTCTCGATAAAAGCTGTGCGGCCAGGTTTGCTCGCCTTAAAGAGATTGAGATACACGTGCAAGCCGGCCCCGGGGCGTGCAATGCTTCCTGGAAACGCTCCTGCGACAGGACTTCTTGCATTGCCACCAACAACGAGAACAAAAAAGGGCTGCAGGTACAACTGTAATTGGCCGCTCCCAAACGCTTGCATTAGAAAGTCGGTCCGCAAACGGGCGAGGCTATTGATGGCTTTGTACTGCTTGTCACTCTCAAGAGCGAATGCCGGCGCAGTTTCATTCCAAGTGAAGAGAGTTCCGGGCAGAAGAAACCCGTGGGTGATCGCCGCTGCTGCCGTGACGGAATTCCCATCGGACTTCGGATTTGTGCTCGCCTTGAAATCGTAGCTTGGGACGAACCACCATCCAGCCCGAAATTTGTTATTTCCGTTGGTTGCGGCACTCCTGATTGGTAGCTGAAGCTGGGCTTTTATGTCGGCGGTGTAGGATGCCTTGCTTCCATCCGCACCCTCGACAAGACCAGACAAGTAAAAGTCTGAGTCGTCGCGACCCTTGGTAGCGGAAATCGTGAAGGGGACCGCCGATTTCTTCGTAACTTCGGCCGCCTTAGCCACTTCGAGTTTTGAGAAGGCGGTCGATGGTGTGGTGCTCGGGCATTTGTCATAGCGAAGATTCAATGCGGTCACGAAATAGGCGTGCTTGGGATCAACGTTCGTCTTCAATTGAAAAGTAGCACTTGTGGGTTTCGAATATCGATCAGCGACATGGTATTGAACCGTCGAAGGATCAATTTGAACCACGGATTGCGAGCTACCGTCCAAGACAGTCCAAAGTATGTCTCCGGGGGCTGGGGTGGCCAGGGGTTCGTTCAAGCCGATGCTGACACTTCCCGTGTCGGTGTTCAGACTCGCGCTATCAATACCTGCCTTCTCACATTGCGCGAACGCAACTGGTGCGTAGCCAAAGGTCGCGCAAATAGCGAGAATGATGCCGAGTTTCATAGGCCCTCCGGAGTCGTACAGAAAAGCAAACATCAGGCGGGAACAGCCCTAGCCTTTATCCGATTGGCGAGTTGTCCCATGGTCCAGGTCGAGCTCAGGTCTCCAATCGCGGTCTCCGCCAGCTTGAATTTATAGCGACCCACTCCAGTTTGATCGTCGCCGACCACAAGATCCGCGATCGCTCGGCACTGCGGGTCGGAGTTCACCCCATATTGCTGCAAGGGCTCAGAACGGTTATACGGGCGGGTACTTTTTGTTATCTGTCGCACGCAATCGGAAGAAATCGCGTCGCACTGCCAATCTTCGAGGCTCTGCTGTGTGGTTGTGAGCGATAAGAATGCATTGGAGATGAGGGCATGGGATTGGAGTGATCTAGCAAGTGGTCCAGGAACCGGATGTAAGAGTAGGGTCACCCAGTCAGAGGGCACTTCCCACATTACAAATTCTTTCGGATCCCACCCACAATCGTTTGCCGGGCCTGAATGTTCTGGCAGTAGCACGAGCGCGGGTTTTGGGAGGCGAACACAACGATGGTCCTGTGAATATCCAAACACCTGCGCCAACTGAAGGGGTTCGTCGGGCTCCGTTGGGTGTTCCAGGGCTCCCGCTGTCGGAATCTTGCCTACGCCCTGAACGACCTTGCCGAAGAGAAAGAAGGTCAGGTGTTGCTTAGCAACGTCGGCAAAGCTAACGAAATGCTTTGGCTCGGTTCGTATCTTTGTCATTTTCGTGTGACCTTGCCTCGAAGATGAACCTGCTGTGGCCAGACGGTCGGCGGCGCACACAACATCCAAGGCTCGTTGTCCCTGCGATATACTCTAAATCAGTTACACAATCAAGAAGGTTATAATGCGGAGGTTAATTGCGCGACTAAAATGGTAAATGACTTCGTATCCCGCAGAAAAGTGAGCACGAATGTTGCTGAACCAATTTCAAACGATGACGTTAGACGAAGCGAAGTGTATCCACGTTTCCGTGCGGGGAGCGACTTTTAGCAACCATCACCACCAGCGAGGGTATATATTTCACCATATCGCGCCCGCAGGGGAACCGGATAGTACTGCTGGATCGGTAACAACGAGAGCCCTGATGAAACTGGGCAACAATAGCCTCCAACTACTCGCTCCTATGCTGAGGGAGGGGCCGGTAAGGCCTATGACAGGAAGGTGGGCATTTACATCCCGTCCGTTCGACATTTCCCCAAGCAGATTTCCGAGAAGAATGTTGCTCGCGGGGATCCACGCGTTGTTACGGTCATGAAGGACCCAAAGTCGTGGCAGGCGGCATGGTTCAACGCCGATAAGAAGCTGGAGCTGGATTTTTGGCTGAAGAGCGGCGCGAACACGAATGCCTCGGCGAAACCCGCGACCTCGGGACACAAGGGCCGAAAGACTGTTTCTGCGGGGCGCCCACACTAACCGCGAGGTTAGACCGGATAATTGTCTCCATGCGATTGGCGAGCAGAGCCCGCTGGCATTCGATTCCAAGGCGGCGATTGTGCTCAGATTTTAATTATAGATAAATTCAAAACGATTGATGTCCCATATATAAGTTGACGCGTTTTTCGATTGTATTGCCGCGACTTTGAAGACGAGCTGCAAAGCACTGAGGGTCAGCTAGAGAGCAATGCCCACGCTTGTTTGAACTACCAAATACACTGCATTTACTCCCGAGGCCGACTCCACAACTACTCGATCTACCATTCAGTACACTACAAACGCCTGCTGGGTAGATTTTCTTCCAAGTATTCAATCTCACCTTGACTGAGCGACACGAGCGGAACATCCGAGGGCGTAAGGCCTCCCACGTGTGGTTCATTCGCGTGGCGCACGAGCATCTCTAGCCCATGGAACCACCCTCCAGCGAGGTCTCGCACAGCATCTTCCGAGAGCAATGCGGGCGCCCACCTCCAGCGAGCTCTTAACCGTGCACCTTCAGCCTGATCTAGAGTGACAGCGTTGACTTCAACACAGTGCGCGAGCGGCATACCTGGATCGGTATCTCCTTCGAGGCCGGTCGCCTCAGGCGCAGCCGACCATTCAGTCCCCTTGGCCGTCAAAAAGCGGCCCAGATAGTTAAATCCAAGCTGCGGTGTCTCGAGACAGGCAAGTTCCACGGCCGTGTCCAGATTGACGTACCGCAACAGCCCGTATCCGATTCCGCCGTCTGGCACCGCTCGCAGCTGCTCCTTGATAGTTTTCACCGCTCGCCCGAGCGCCTTTTCCCCACGCCACGCCCCATCCAGGTCAATGTCACCGGGATCCAGACGCACCGGAAATACGCTCGTGAACCACCCTACCGTCTGTGACACATCCGACCCTTCAAACACCTCCTCCCGTCCATGCCCCTCGACATTCACCCCTACAGCATTGCTTGCGTTTTGTCCGCGGCGTCTTCTCCACTGAATCACCGCCAAAGCTAAGCCTGTCAGCAGGACGTCATTGATCTGCACTCGTAAGGCTGTCGGAACAGTCGTCAACAATGGCTCGGTAATGCTCGCCGGCAGAGTAAGCGAAAAATGACCTGCCACGCCCACCGTGTCACGCGCCGCATACAGACGTTTTCCGGGTAGAAGGGGAGCCGTCGGATCCAGCATCGCCTTCCATAGTGACAATTCTTTTAATCGCCCCGGGTTCCAAGCCTGAGCGCAAAGGCCTTCAGCCCAGCGCCGGTACGATGTGGTCTTGTTGCCCAGCTCCGGCCGTACACCGGTCGCAATCGCTTCCCACGCTGCCTTCAGATCAGGCACCAGTATCCGCCATGATACGGCGTCCATCGCCACATGATGAACTGTCAAAAGAAGTCGCCCAGGTTTCTTGGGGCCAGCGTTGAACCACACCACTTGCACCATCATTCCTGCTTCCGGATCCAAGCGCTTGGCCGCCGCCTCCCGCTGCTCAGCTATGCACGCCCACCAAATACTCTCGTCTAGCTCCGCAATCGAAACTTGTCGCGTAAGGCTCTCTGGTGGGACAGACCCCATTGGAGCAATCTCAAATTTCCAGTCACTATTTCTCGGTCCCGGCTTCAACCGCAACCGCAATGCATCGTGATGATCCAGCACCGCCCGCAACGCTTCATTAAGTCCCTCTCGGTCAAGATCGCTCGGCACCCGCAGGAGCATCGACTGGCTGAAGGTCTTGGCCGACCCGCCGCGCTCTTGTAGGCGCCTCATGATCGGCGTAACCGGCAGATCGCCAACGCCGATGTCCTTTTCGGATAACGTGGTGACCTCCCTTTTAGCAACCTCGGCCAATCCCCGACATGTCTTCTGCTTAAACACTTCTCGCGTAGTGATTAGCATCCCTGATTTCCGCGCTCTACTCACTAATTGAATTGAGAGGATACTGTCGGCTCCTAGTTCAAAAAAGTTGTCGTCAATCCCGACCCGCTCGAGTCCCAACACTTCCGCGAACAATCCGCACAATATCTCTTCTTCCGGCGTTCGTGGAGCCCGATACCCCTCTGCCGAGATGAACTCCGGTACCGGCAGCGCCTTCCGATCTATCTTCCCGTTCGGTGTCAGCGGTAATGCTTCCACTACCATGATTGCCGAGGGC
>Ga0209525_1000006_pt1 | contig 102287 bp, 111 predicted proteins | sample JacPin_JW_Ref_O1_FD_187958 | JGI IMG/M metagenome (GOLD analysis project Ga0209525, IMG submission 187958) | Forest soil microbial communities from Algoma, Ontario, Canada - Jack Pine, Ontario site 1_JW_Ref_O1 (SPAdes) (version 2) | ecosystem: Environmental > Terrestrial > Soil > Boreal... | reverse complement strand
TCACCGCGATGGTGCGAATCACGCCTTTCATCACGGCGAGCAGCGGCACCACCAGGGTTATGAGCGCGAGCTGCACCCAGGGATCGCCGTCCACCATCGTGCTGAACGTGAAGAGAAACGCAAAAATCAAAGTGAGCGAGTAACTCAAATGCGCGAGAGCGCCCATTTGCCAGCGGCGCGGCGAGTAGGCGCGCGTTATTTGAATCTGGCGATTCGTAAACTCGATGAGTTGCGTGCCGGTCCAGGGGTGCAGAGTTGCAGCGAGGCACTCCGGGCAGAAAACGATCGGCAAATTTACCGCTTCGAGCGCGCCTGTCATCGCGAAGTCGTCACTCAGCGCGCCGCTCCACGCTTCGAGCACCCGCGCGTCGTCGAAAGTCTTGCGGCGAATCGCGGTGCCGCCGCCCCAGCAGAAATTCTCGCTTTGTTTGCCCAGCATCGTCGCGATCGAAGCGTTCCACGCGGAGGCCAGCGCGCTCGAGAACGCGCCCGCGCCAAATTGTCCGCTGGGAATAATCCAGCGATAGGCGGTGGTGGCGCCGACGCGCGCATCCTGAAGCGGCGCGACCAGCTTCGTCAGCCAGCCGCGCGGCAGCCGAACATCCGAATCGGTGAACACGAGAACTTCGAAATTAGCCGGCAGCGCTTCTACCGTGCGGCGCAGATTGAAAACCTTCTCGCTGCAATCTTCCGGAGGTCCGGCAATCACGATGTGAACGGGTTTCGAGCTGGCGGCTTTTACGCGCTCGATGATTTTCAGCGCCGGGTCCAGACTTGTGGCCAGCGTAAAATAGATTTCGTAGTTGGCGTACTCGAAGCGAGTGAGCGCCATGAGATTATCTTCGAGCCCACGCTCATTCCCCTTGCAGGGACAGATCAACGCCGTTGTCGGAGCGTAGAAGCCGGCGTGGGACGTGAGGCGGCGCCTCACCATTCGAAACCACTCGAATCCATTCCAGAGCGAATAGATCCCAAGCGCGATCTGCGCCATGACCAGAACGTAGAAGAGGGTGGCCATAGCGCGAGAATAGCAAGAATAATAAGGGTCGCAGCAATCTTCGCCGATTGACTTGCCCTATTCGCAACGACTAGACTTCACACTCAAACTTCAGCGACGCGTGCACTCAGCCGCGATCATTTTCAGGAGAAGAAATCATGTCTACAGCAGCTTCTCAACCTCTGGATCAAGCGAAACTGCACGAATTTGTGATGAGAGCAGTGGGCGAAATGGGAGCCGCGATGAATGCAGCGCTCATCGTGATCGGCGACAAGCTTGGGCTCTACAAGGCGATGTCCGGAGCAGGCCCCATGACGTCAGCCGAGCTTGCCAAGAAAACTGAGACTGCGGAGCGCTATGTGCGCGAATGGCTCGCGTCGCAGGCCGCCGGAGGATTCGTCACCTACGATGCGGCGAGCGGAAAATACACGCTTCCGCCGGAGCAGGCGCTTGCACTTGCTGACGAGACGAGTCCCGTGTTTCTTCCTGGATTTTTTGAGGTGGTGGCTGCGTGTGTGAAAGATGAACCGAAAATCACAGACGCGTTTCGCAGCGGCAAGGGCGTCGGGTGGCACGAACACGATCACGGCCTCTTCGCGGGTACCGAGCGTTTCTTCCGTCCCAACTATCGCGCGCATTTGATCGGCGAATGGATTCCCGCGCTGGAAGGCACCGAGGCAAAGCTCAAGGCCGGCGCGAAAGTGGCCGATGTGGGCTGCGGCCTGGGCACTTCGACGATTTTGATGGCGCAGGCTTATCCGAAATCGTCGTTCGTGGGCATTGACTATCATGACGGCTCGATCAAAATGGCGCGAGAAGCGGCGACGAAGGCTGGCGTGGGCGATCGCGTGAAATTCGAAGTAGCGAAGGCGAAGGATTATCCGGGGAAGGGATTTGACTTCGTAGCGTTCTTCGATTGCCTGCACGATATGGGCGATCCGGAGGGCGCGGCTAAGCACGTGAAGGAATCGATGGCAGCCGATGGAACCTGGATGATTGTCGAGCCGTTTGCACACGATAAGCTGGAAGACAATCTCAATCCGATTGGGCGTGTGTACTATGCCGCTTCGACGATGTTGTGCACGCCGGCTTCGCTTTCGCAGGAAGTGGGCCTCGCGCTCGGCGCTCAGGCGGGTGAAGGTCGGCTTTCGAAGATATTGAAGGCGGCTGGATTCTCTCGCGTGCGGCGTGCGGCGGAGACACCGTTTAATATTGTGCTGGAAGCGCGAGCGTGAGGCGCATCCGCTAACCCGACTTCCGGGCGGCTGACGATACTCACCAAATCGCGTTGGCAAAGCGCAATAGGCTTTGCCCTAACGAATCCCCACTTGTCCGCGCACACTATCAATTAGCTTTTTTGAATCGTAGCCGATCCCGGCCTTGAAGACTGTCTCAACGTTCTCGATCTCGTCAATATTCTTTGAGGGATCGCCTTTAATCAAAACGAGGTCTGCCTGTTTGCCCGGTGCGAGGGTTCCAATTCGATCCTGCTGGCCGAGATAGGAAGCGCCATTCTCGGTGGCGATGTGGATCGCTTCGACTGGAGTGAACCCCGCTTCCACGAGCAGCTCTATTTCGCGCTGATCGCCGAATCCCGGCAGTACGCCGCCGTTTCCAGTTGGATCAGGACCGGCGAGCAGCAGGCCCCCCGCTTTGACGAAGGCAACTTCGAAATCCATCTCTTTGCGCAGCAGCGCTGCAAAAGGAGAATCCGAAACCAGCCTTGCACGGTCGGTGAGGTAGCTCCGCGCTGATTCTGCAGACATCGCATCCAACGTACGCTGCTGCAACGTTGGCCGTCCCTGTGTATGGGCTTCAAACACGGGCAGAGTCGAGGTCACCGCGACATGATGTGACACGAGACTGCGGATCATCTCCTGCACTGGTGCTCCATTCACATCCTGCTTTGCCCAACTGCTTGCGCCTCCCACCGGGCACACATCCGGTTTCTTATCCGCCACGAATTCGGTGTCACTAAAGACGGGTCCGTGCTCAAGATCATCGATTCCCAGCGCCACCGCTTCCGGCCAAGTGACGGAGCACAGATGCCCGGTGAGTTTCAGCTTGTGAGCATGGGCCTGCTGGATCGCCACACCCAGTTCTTCGCGCGTGATGTTCATATACGCTTTGTACGACGTCATGCCTTCTCCCGCCCAGTAGTCCACCATGCGTTTCGCATCATCCGGTCCTGTCAGTTCATGCATTTGTGCAAATCGCGTCGGCGCACCTTCCAGATACGGCGCCGTGGCATCGATGCTGGGACCGGGCATCAGGTTCGCGTCAATCCGGTTCTTCACCTTCAAGTCGGTGTAGGGTTCCACGCTTCCAGTCGTCCGCATTGTGGTCACCCCGGCCGCCAGATAGAGTCGCGGCGCAGTGTACGGGATCTCGGCAATGAATAATCCAGGTTCACCGATCTTTCCATTAACAACCTGCACGGCGTACGAATCGGTGTAGTAAAGGTGATTATGCATTCCAATCAAGCCGGGGATCACAGTGTAGCCGACGCGCTCCAGTTGTTGCGCATCCTGAGGGATTTCGCCGGACGCAGCCGGGCCGATGGACTGGATCTTTCCATTCGCGATCACGAGCGTCTGGTCTTCCTTCGCTGCTGCGCCCGTGCCATCAATCACGCGGACGTGCTTAAGAACGAAGATGGGCGTATCGACAGTTACAAACGCAGCGACATCACTCGACTTCTGGGTTTGGGCCAGCGCAATCGCACCAATGAGCACCGACCCACATAACAATAGGAGACGCATCCGCACACCTCGCAAGACCTGTCCCTGAGAGTTCGTCAGGAGGTCTGGATTCTACATCAGAGCATGGACGGTAGCGATTGCGACTGGGTGGAAGTGATCGTGTTCTAGCCGTCAGTGAAAAGCGCACAGGCCCTTCGGTTCTCGGGGTAAACAAGAGTGCCTGTGCCACTTGAAGCGATGGCGCTCTTGGGGGGTGGCTTAATTGGTGCGGCGGCGGGAGAAGACTTTGCGTAGGACGCGGTCGGCTGCTGTGTTGAGTTCTAATTGGAATTTGCCGGCTGCTCGGCGGGCTTGGTCCATCAGGGATGGATCGAGGAGCATGGCGGTGCGGTCGACGAAGGGACCTGACGCGTTGCCGCGGGCGGGTTGGCGGGAGTTGGCGCGGGAATCTTTAGCTGAGAGTTTTTCGTAGAGCGAATAGTCGCGCCAGAATTGCTGGGCGTCGTCCTGGGACCAATCCAGAGATTGGCCCAGGGCGACGAAGAATTCCTCTCGGAAGAGATCGAGTAACGGAATAGCAATTTCGAGTCCTGCGCTCCGTGGTTTCTTTTGTTTTGCGGTCTTTTTCCCCTTCTTTTTTTTCTTCGCTGGGCTTCTGCGGGCGTTCTTCACTGAAACTTGCACCTTCAGGCGTGTCGGAAGCGCGGCTTCCACTCGCAGCGTCATGGCGAGAATTGCTTCGCGGCGGATGGTTTGAAGCTGTTCGCGGTAGTGCACTGGCTGGTCGGCGCGGCCTGGGCGGCGAAATTCGGCGGCGTACATGTCGAGGAAGCGCTGGACCATTTCGTCGCGGTCGAGGGTAGCGAGGAGGAAGAATGCTGCTTCGCGGGCGCGGATTACGAGTTCTCTGGGGCGGTAGGGCATTCGAGTGTCTTAGCTGTACTTCAATAGTGGGCTGGTCGCAATAGGAAAGCTTGGATGGGTGATGGGATGAAAAAGACGAGACTCGAACAGGCAACAAAGTCTTGCGCTAGTTTGTTGCCGGATCGACGACAGCGGGTCTAAGGCGAGATCAATCATTTCCGTTCCTGTGGACCTGGATGGGCCTGGGAGTACGTTTGGCAAAAGCGATTTCGGACTCTGGAATTGTCACCAACGAACTGGCGCAGGCTCAACCCGGCCTATAGGAAAAAAGCGGGCACTCGAGTCGATGCATCTTGGCTCTGATGCTTACGTTTCAAGGAAGTTGAAGGGCTGGCGGAGGGGGTGGGATTCGAACCCACGAGACCCTTTCGGGCCTAACGGTTTTCAAGACCGCCGGAGTCAACCGCTTTCCTACCCCTCCCGCTTTGATTGTAGCGTACTTACTGGATTCTGACCGCGTTCGGAGTTGTCCAATCGTTGCCCAATTCCCTTTCCAGACGCTCCATTGCAGCAACGGCATCCGCACCAGAAGTCTTGACGTAGAAGGCGAGGGTGGTGCTGACGTTCGAGTGCCTGAGAATCGCCTGAATCGTCCGGGCAGGTACCCCGATACGATGCAGGTTCGTTGCAAGCCCGCGCCGGAACGCGTGCCAACCATGCCAGCCCACTCCGCTGCCTTTCAGCGCAGGCCGTATGATTTTGGTACCCATCGTGGCCAAGTCCCTCGGGCGACCGCTCGGCCCGGCGAAGACAAACCCGTTCTCTCGATTTCGCTTGGCGTGTTCCGCGAGCATCCGGGCAAGCACCGGAAGCACCGGAACGGGTGCAGTTCTCGCCCTTGTCTTTGTTTCGCCGACGTCACGATGCCACACCGTCCGGCTGACCCGGATTTCGTCGCCTACCCAATCCTCCCAACGCAACCCGCGAAGTTCTGATAAGCCCAAGCCCGTGAAGGCCGCGACCGCGACGGCCGTGCGGGCCGGCTCCGGCAGCAGGCGAATCATCGTTTGGATTTCTTCGAGGGAGTAGGCATAAGTTTCGTTGCTGGGCACTCCCCTCGGCACGCTCACATCCCTCATCGGGTTGGTACGGTCTAATGCGCCAATCCTCTTGGCGTAGGTGAAGACGCCGCTCAAGAAACTCTTGATGTGGAGCAGAGAACGATGGGACAGGCCTGTGTTGTGGGAGATGAGGGAGAGCAGTCGCTCGCCGTCAGGCGTGCGGAAATCGCGGAGCAGAATCCCGGCCACGCGGAACTTTAGGTGGTCTTCGAAAATGTCCTTGTAGCCCTTTTGCGTCGAGGGGCGCTTGTGTTCCCGAACATAGGGTAGGTACGCGGCCTCGATGAACTCGCTGACACTTTGGGCGGTCTCTGGCCGCAGTCGCCCGCAGTTCAGGGGAGAAAGAATCTCCTCCGCAAGAGGCCGTACGGACCTCAGAGTACGGTAAGTGTCGCAGAACGGAGCAAGCTTCTGACATGTCCGCCGACGGACGACCCGCCCGTCTCTAACCTCGTCGCGGTAGAATCTGAGATACCAATTTCCGCCCTTCTTAAAGATGTTTCCGCGTTGCATTTTGTCTCCGTGTGGTGGCCAGCCATCCCACGACGGCTGTCCAGTCGAATCGAATATAACGCCCAATCCGAAAACATGGGAGCGGATTCTGACACCGCGTTCGGCTCTTCTCGTACACCCAAGTCTTCGGGACCTTCAGGCGTGCCGCCAGCTCATCTGGGGTGAGGATGTCGTTCGGGTTCAACATTCAGATTATCTCTATCTCGAAATCGCTGTACGTTAGCGAAAAGAAAACACCCCAGTTTGTGCGCTCTGATTTGCCCGATTCATCGCTGAATCCGGTCGGTGCGGACGGCCCAGGCTAATTCTCGTCGCCTGATTCTGAGATTTCGATTTCGCAGCCCGTAATGTGCTGCATCGCTTCGATTTGGATGACTGTGGCTAGGCGTTTCAGGAAGCCTTCAGCTGACACTCTCTCCGCCTGTGCGAGGACGCGGTATTGAGGATTGATTGTCACGCCGACATTCCCGAGCAGCCGAGCACCGCGAGCAATAAGCAAATCGAGCTTGGTTTGCCGATGCGCGTCGTTGCTCCAAACCAAATCAATTTGTTCCAACTCGAATACGAGCGCCGCAACAGTGAAAGCCGCAGCGTACATGTCCAACTCCTGAAGCAATTCTGTGTCGCTCTTCATTTCTAAATCCTCCCTGTATTCCGGTGGTTTTCTGCTAACGGCTAGGCACGCTAGTACACTCCGTGGCTCTCTTTCCGATTTGCGTCGCCGAGAGCGCTCAAGATTTCCTTCGCAATTCCCTGAACAACGTATTCATAGAGTTGGGAATCAGACTCAAGCGGTCGGAGTGTGGTCGTGATAAAACCAACGCATTTCTGGACGTACTCGTCGGCGGTCCAATCCGTACTGCGGTCTGCTGTGGCAGCGATACCTGCCAGAGTTGGTGCAGCCAATCGGTTCACTTCGCTGCGGTGTTCAGGCCTGTTTCCGTACTTCGAGGCGGGATTCAAACCCTCCATCAGCCTCCGGATTTGTCGGTCGGAATAGCTCAAAATTTGCTTACAGAACTGAGCCCAAGTGCGGCAGCCCATTATGGTGCTCTGCTCCTTCGCTCGTTTTCGGGCCTCGAAGCGTGCATGCAGTTCAATTGCACGTGGGAGCCACTCTTCCAATTGCGGTCGAAGTGTCACAAACCCGTCCCTCACTATCACCGCCAGCTTCTCGTCATCGACCGAGGTGGACATTTCGACCGCCTTGACGATGGCCATCGTGCCCGTCACCTCCTCTCCGGGGTTGAGCGGGCGCTTTCTTGCACTCAGCTTGGCTTCAGCTGGGTTTTTCCCTTTCGGTTTTGAATTGCGTTGTTTCCGCGACCGGGTTTTCACCATTTCTTTATCTCCAGTTTCGCCAGCCTTCATTGCTTCAACTCCAGGCGAATGCATATGTTTTTTCATGGAGCAAAGAGAAAGTCAGCCTCGGCGGCGCTTCCGTTTTTTAATATCCGCGCCTTAAACCGTTAGTAACGCGGGAATGGAATTTTTCGCTGAAAGTGCGTATAAGGCGTTAGGTGTAGACGCGTGGCGCACCACGATACGGAGTCAGTCACATCATGAAACAGAGGAACATGCCACATCCTATCCTTGGGAATTTTCCGACCGAACTCGCCGAGCACGCTGACCCAGGTCTTCGAAGGCTGGAATTCGAGAGGCGGCTGCAAGCCTATTTGAGAACCCAGAATTTTCCGGAAGATAAAAATTTAGTGAGGTTGGTCCCGACGCTATTCAGGATTACGCGCTACTACTTGCGTACCAAAAAAGTTCTACCGCGAATGTTAAAGATAGTGAATTCGCGCGACTGGCTGACACGAGCAAAACTGCTAGCGCAAATAGGTGGCGTCGAGTTGCCGAGGTTGCGCAAAAGGTTCATCCGGAAAGCACGTCGGAAGGGGACGATGACGAAAGCTGTCGCTTTATGGACATCACAAGAACTCAAGAACCTGAGCAGAACGCTTCGTTTGGCATTTGACGAACAACTGATGGAGTACCACGCGGTGCGAGGACTCGCGAAGCCGCCGTTCGACTCGCAATATCTTTATGAGGTCCGTGATTTCCTTAGGGAAAAAATGCGGAAGGCCCGAGTTGAGGATATAGACCTCATCGTTGCTGGATGCGCAGTCGCGGCACAAATGTTCTCGCCTGAAGAAGCCGCGGAAGACATCGTTTCGAAGATTCCGATGAGAATGTCACGCGCGAATAGGACTTTTGAAAAACAAGCAGAACGGGCGGCGCGCAGCGGCCCTGTTCCGGTTCTTTACGTTGGGGACCCAAAATGACGGTTAATCTGGCGACTTATACACCTACCATGGTTTCATCGTATCCCTCGCTGCATTCAGCGCCTCAATCGTCTGGGCGGCGGCGATTGCGGCTGACCGCTCCCTGTGCCTTAATCGTTGCACACATGTGCCGTCCCGAACAAAGCAAAGCACAGTAAGCTATGAATCCGGCACCCGCCCCAAAAATTATGCTTGCCAACTCCCGGTCACTTGTTATCCTGCGTTCAGCGGCGTAGATGAATTTCTTCAACTCTACGCAGCTGCACGCAAGACGGACTTCAGTTCAAACGTTTCTAGGTACCCGATGGAAATTCAACCCTTGTTTTTCAGCAAGCAGGCGTCCGCTCGCATCCTTGGCGTTTCCGAAAGAACCATTCATCAGCTCATTAGGCAAAAGCTGCTTGGGGCAAAGCGGGTGGGCAGGCGCGTGCTCATCGCGCGCGAAGAGTTAGAGCGTTTCGCTCAGCACGGGAACAGAAAAAACCGTTAGCTATTGAACGCTTTGCTTAATGCACGACCACGGTCGCGCCGCGTCGGAGTCCGTTCAAAGACTTCGGCGCGGAGCGAGCGGGACTTAAGACGGAGTAAAAAATAGCCGAAGCGCTGCGATGGCGCAATCGGCAAAACGATGGATATTGAATGCACGACACATTGAAAGATGAAGGAGCAAATCTTCAGGAGATTGAATTTGGAATTGAGATTTTGTTTGAGCCAGGACAAGTGGTTGAGGTGCGTGCTCTTGGTGGGAAATGCGGAGTGGTTTCGGGATACTTCGATGACCATCAGAAATTGGCTCGAGCCGTTAAGCAACTGAGCGATGAAGGCGATTTCGCCGGGGTGTATTACGCGCTGAATCCATGTCACAGCGACTTGCTTACGCGGCGCGAAAAAAATAAATGGCATTGCGGCGTGAAAGAAACCACCCGCGACAAGGACATCATCCGTCGTCGGTGGCTGCTCATTGATATCGACCCGAAGCGAGCCGCAGGGCTGTCAGGGATGTCCGCTACGACCGCTGAAATGCGCGCGGCGGAAGCGCTCATGGTCGAAGTGCTGAAAGCACTGCGGCGCTTGGGTTGGCCTTTACCTGCGGTTGCGTTTTCCGGCAACGGCTATCACTTGCTCTTCCGCGTGGATGAGCCGAACGATGATGAAACGACCCAGCTTTTCAGGGAATGTTTGAAAGCAATCGCGGAGCAATTTGCCACGGCGGAAGTCGGTATTGATACCAGTGTTTTTAATGCGTCACGAATCACAAAGGCGTACGGTTCGCTCGCAGCAAAGGGCGCAGATACGCTGGAACGACCACACCGGCATTCAAGAATTCAACGTAGCCCCGCAAACCTGGACACTGTCACTCGCACGCAGCTCGAAGCGCTGGCTAAATCTGCTACCAGTACCAAATCCACCAGCGCAAGAACTGAGAACGCGGTACAAACCACCCTCATAGCTCCCGAGAAAATTGAGGAATTCTTGAATTGGGGGGGAATCGCCGTCCGCTCCAGCGATGATTACGAGGGTGGCACCCGGTGGGTTCTGGAGCAGTGCTATTTCAATCCGAAGCACAACCGAGGCGAAGTGTGCGTCATTCAATACCAACATGGCGGGCTCAAGTATCATTGCTTCCACCAGTCTTGCACTGAGAACCGATGGGAAGAATTTCGCGCTGCCGTTGAGCAAGCGAAAGGAGAAAGATTCCATTTCCTCGCGCGCCAAGAATATTCCAGCTGGGTGCCGATTGGGCACAACGGAGAAAAGAGCGCGAATGGCAATGGCGTCCCGACCGAGCGCCGCTCCCTCAACGAAGTACGCCAACAAATCAAGACGCTGCTCTACGCGTCACGGAAAAATAATCCTGCTCTGCCGCCGATTGCGCAAGCACCGTCAATAATCACCGACATCATCTGGGGTGACTTGAACCAACGCGGCAAATTCTTCCGCGATAGCAATCGCGACTTCGCATATCTTTCACTGCCGGAAAAAGAGCCGGAAACGGACATCCCGAAGGTGCTTGAGATTTCAGATAATTGCTGGTTTGCGGCAATGCTTGACCAGTATTACGGAATCCAGATTGCAGACCCTGTAGCTCACCGCATCATAGCGCAGCTTGAAAATCGGACTATGACTGCGAAAGGCGAGAGACACCGCGTACATGAAGTTGGCCAGTATGACTCAGAAAAGAATGAACTGTTCGTTTGCTTCGGAGATGAAGTGCTCCTCATCCGTGCGGACGGTATGGAAGTAATTCAAAACGGTCACGACAATCGCTTTTTCGTCGCGAGTGAGCGGTACACAGCAGTGGACGCGCGTGCCGTGATGGAAGCTGCGCTGAAAATGAAGGGATGGACAGCGGGGCTAGATATTGCCCAAGAAACTCCGCTTACGCAGTACCTGTTCAAGAATGTCCCTTTCGAAAAGGATGGGGCGCTCACACCTGAGCAGGCGCAGCAGGTTGTGTTTGCTGGTGTGTTGTCCCTGCCATTCGGTGACGCTATCGCGGAAAAGCCAGTGTTCTATTCCATTGGTGATGAGGATAGCGGAAAGACCCACCTGAACCGCAAGGTTGGATATCTGCTTTACGGCACGGGCTGGGATGTTGTCTCCCTGGGCGAAGAGCAACGGGACTTCACGACCGCGCTCGTTCGAAACTACCTTCTCTGCGTTGATGATATAGAGGAAGACAGCCGGGAAGCCAAGGCGAATGCTAAGAAGCTATGCCGGTGCGCGACCGGCGGTTACGTTTCCTTCCGCGTGATGCGTTCGGATGCGCAAGAAAAGAAACTACCGTTCACAGCTTGGGTGTGGATAAGTGGGTTGTCGCTGTTCAATCACGCGCCGGACTTTTTGTCGCGGCTCATTACTATCGGTTTCCGTGGTGAGTTGCCAAAGGAGCGCCAAGGACGTGGTGAGCTGCAGCAGTTCATAACACAGCACCGTGTGGGTCTTTTGGCCGAGTTCGTAAAACGGCTGCAAGTAGTTTTGCAAGGCATCCAACGCTACGGCGGTTCCGGGCACGGAATCCGGTTTCGCATGGCGGACTGGGTCAAAATCATCGCGCCCGCAGCGAAAAACGAAGGCTTGCTTGAAGACTTCATTGAGCTGTTCGATGCGGTGAAAGGCGAACGGATGATGGATGCAGAGAACGACCCGCTGATGAAACCAATTCGCATGCTCTTTGCATGCAAGCCGGAGCTGAATGGCAAGGAGATGCGGCTGGATGCTCTGGAATCGCAACTCAAGGTTATCGCCGAAGACCACGACTTCAAGGCTCACTGCCTAACCGATATTCACACAGCCAGTACGTGGGCGCTCAGCCGCAATCTCACCAAGTTGGAAAAGGTGCTGCTCCGAAAGAAGTACGGCTTCAAAGACAGAAAAGTGCGTCCACACGGTGAGACGCACAAGGTGCGCTACGTGACGTTTAACCTGTCTGAGCAGGTCATGAACGAAGTCAAGCAGTGGGCTTCTGAGTGCGAACAGGCTCGACAGCCCGCTTTTGTGATGGTAGGCGAATGACGTAAGTTGCGGGGCGATGGCGTAACTGCAAGTCTTTGATGCGGAGTCATTTCCGTACGTCTTACGTCATTTACGCCACTTACGTCATATCATTCTTCTCATAAAGTTAAGTTATATCTTTATGGAGTATACAAACGACTGGTAAATGGAGTAAATCACGTAAATTCTAGTGAAGTCCTTTCGACTCAACGACAAATCTTACGCGATGCGGCCTCAACTTACATCATCGGGGAGCCAGCATCTCCCTCAGCGCAGCTACGCAACAGATTGTTAGCAGCGCCAATCTCCCCACCCTTTCGCTCGCGGCTACCCAGCAATCGGACCGAACGCGGTGAGTCGTAATGCTCATTAGCGCACGGCGACACCACCAGGTGGCAAAGTGGACTTTCGGCTGCGTTTGACAGGAAGGACACACTCATTCCTTTTTGAGGTCCACGCCCGCTTGTTCTGCAGCTTCCTCCAGTTCTGGCATTGGGCAATTGAAAACTCGCGCTCGTTCCATCGCGATTCTTCCGAACGCGCTTAGCGTCTTCTGCACAGATTCATTTTCTTCATTCGCAGAGGCGTCCTGCATCTGAGTCGAATAGTTAACTGCTTGACCTTCAGGTGGAATGATTCCATTTGTCTCCAGAACCCGCCACGCTATCTCAATCGCTTCCTTGCCACCTTCCTGGAGCTGCTGGTGCAGAGCTGCAATCGCCAATTCGGACAGGCCTCTGAACTGTGCACGTATCTGTTCAACGAAATCGTTCATCTCCTCGCTTCTCACGATGCGCCCGACTGTCTCTCTATTCAGCTTTTCTTGCTTTGCGATTGCCGTTTGGTTTTTTCCAAGCGCGTATAGCTGCATCACCCGAATGCGCTGAGGCGCTGGGATTCGGTGCCGTTTTGCTGGTTTAGGCTGGTTAACGAGGGCTTTCGTCTGCGTCTCAGCGCTGTGGTTAACTGTTCTTTTCCGAATGGATTGGTCTTTTGGGATAGCTGTCGTGGTCACTGGCAAACTCGCCTGTAAGAAGTTAACTGCGGCTGGCGTTCTGGGTGGGCGGCGTGCTTTAAATCGTCGTTGGCTAGCGTAGCAGCTCTGTATCGTTAGGCAAGCATTGTTCGGAACGCTGACCAAACTCCTTTCACAACTAGCGATTGCTCCGATAACAGGATTTTCACCCAGAAATTATTGCAAGTGAGCAACAGTCCCGAGTATCATCCGGTAGATTCACAAGTCGGTAACCCTCATTAACAGACTGCTCTTTGCCAGAATGCGCGTGAGCGGGGGGATGAACTGATGAAATTAGCAGGGTTTGTATCACTCGTATTTCTCACACTTACGCTCTGGCCGCACGGTGCAACAGGTCAGGCAACACAAAAATCAGAAGAAGTCGCCCAAAAATCTGCGGAAGCTTGGCTCGCCCTAGCCGACGCTGGAAAGTACGCAGAAACGTGGGACGAAGCTGCTGTGTACTTCAAGAATGCCATCACCAAAGAGCGTTGGGTGAACGCCATGAAATCTACTCGCACCCCATTGGGTGCGGTGCGAGTCAGAAAGCTCAAGAGTGCCAGATACACCAAAACGCTACCAAACGCACCTGACGGCGAGTACGTGGTGATTCAGTACGATACCAGTTTCGAAAACAAAGGGTCCGCTGTTGAAACTATTACTCCAGTGTTCGACAAAGACGGCAAATGGCACGTCTCTGGCTATTACATTAAATAAATGCGTCGTTCGAAAGTTATTCAGAAATAGTCACGAAGCGGGCTGCGATTATCCAGTTGGGAAGCCGTGAACGGAACAGGAAGACTCCAACGACCAGTTCTACACCGATGGTTACTAGTTTCGATTGCCATCTCGATAGGGTCGGTATCTGGCTTCCTGCTGTGGGTGCCGATTCTAAATGCCTATTGGAACTTCTGGCTAGCCCCCAAGCTAAAGGCTACCGACTTCTATATCTACCCCCAACTGAGATACACGCTTTTTGACACTGTCTTGCTGCTGTGGTGTTTGAGCGGCTTGATTGCATCCGGTCTATTGCTCTGGAGCGTGGTCCGTTCTCGCCACGTCACTGCATGGGTGTACCGAGCGATGGCTCTTTATTTCGTATTGTTCTTAGTGCTGGTCTTGGGTGTAAGCCTCATGATATTTGCCAGGAGCCGTGGATTGTAAACCCTGCTTGTGATGAGGTTGCCGCGCCAGCGCACCGTAACCTCTATGCAGTTAGGAATGCAGACATGACTGGGACTCCGAACCGTGCTCAGTTAGACCCTTTTGAAAAGGAAGCGTTTCATCCAGATTACGCCGACTATTTTCTCCGCAAGCGGCAGAACTTTTTCAGCAGTCTCACCGTGTTTCGAGATTTGTGGGAGTGCTTCCAGCTGTTGAATGACATCTGGATGCGAGGCATGGCCGACATTAAACACATGAGCGACCAGATGCACATGCTGCCAAGCATTTTGTTCTACGCAGCGCACGCAAGGTTCCTGATAGCGATGGAACTGGGTTTCTCCTGTTGCATAAGTGACGCCTATAGCGTTCTTCGCGATGGCATCGAGTTGGTGTGCCACGCTCACAAGATATTCAAAGAGCCGAGTTTAACGTCGGTGTGGACTAACAAACACAAAGGAGAAGCAGAGCTAAGAGCCTACGATAAGGTTTTCACTTGGGATAAAAAGAAGAATCTATTCCCTGACGAACACGGGCTTGCCCAGCTTCATACCTATTTTGGCAAATTCTCTGAAATGGCTACGCACTCTTCCGTCACGTCCCTGGGAACAGGCTTTACGGACATTTCAGACGCCAACAATCTGACATGGGGCTTTCAGTATTTTCAAACAGACCCCAGGAGACTCGCTGTCCTTTTGTTCGCACTACTTCAGGTGTCTGCCCACATGGAAGAAGCGTTCTTCGGTTGCTTTGAACCACGGTTGCATCTTGACCATGTGCTAGTAGGGATGCGCGACAAATTCAACCGAGTAAAAGACGCTCAGAGAGTCTATCTGAGAACAACCTATAAGCTGGACACGATGTGACGAGCCAGGGAGTCGGGGTTCAGGATAATCCGTTGCGCGGCAGCTACTGTCGCCGCCCTTTTTCTTCTGCAAGCATTTCGGTCCTATTTCCGCGTTTGCTTGCACGTTTGATTCGACAGCCAAACTGTTCTTTGAACTGTCAACTTCGCGATATTTGTTGGGCTGTGAACCGTAGTGTCGTACTTACTCGTTTCTTCGACCAAATCTTCGAGCCACCGAATTCGCTTCTTCTTCTCTGACAGTCCCCTGGATTCTTTCTGCCAGGCCACAGCAAATGGCGCGGCGCGGTCAGTTTTTCCGTCTGCAAGTTCGCGAGTTATAGGGTTTGTGGTGAACAGCGGAGACTGAGCTGAAACGTCAATGAATCTGTGGGTGATTGGAACTAACGTGTTGGGCGCATACAATCCCACAGCGACAACACATACAGATAGTTTGCCTTCACTATTCGTCCCAACGAATATTCCATAGAGCAGCGTTCCGTCGCTCAGTGTCAAGCTTTGAACTCGGTTCATGTTTGCTAGGTAAAGGGCCATAAAATCTTGCTGCACCGCCGCGCCCCAGGCGTCAGCTGCTTTGACAAGGTCATGCTCTGAATTTTCATAGGCCCTGACCGCTTCGTCTTTACTATTCCACTCAACGACCGTATCCTTCGGGTCACTTCGTTTATATCCCTCGTGACCAGTCGAAGCAAAAATGAATTGGCCACCAAGTATCGCGAGTTTGCACTGGTCATATCTCACCGTTTCGCCGTGCAAAAGATTCAGGTCTTCGGCGCAGCTATCAGCGGCCACAATTAGGGCATCTTTCTCAAATTCGATGATTATCGTTGTCGCGCAAGCGGTAGTAGGAACAAGCAAGAGCAACACGGCACACAGTGCTTTCACAATTTTCACGGAAAATGGCCTTCGCGCATCAGTTGTACGGAAACGCTCTGTGCACTGCTGCGGCTAACCGCTAAAGATGCCAAACCTAACGCCCGAAGATTTAGCCGCAATAATTGCGGAGCGATTATATACTCTCGTAATAAACCGTGTTCGAACGATTCACAGAAGGTGCCCGCCGCGCAATATTCTTTGCTCGCTATGAAGCCAGCAACTACGGAAGCCCGTTCATCGAAACCGAGCATCTACTCTTGGGAGTCTTCAGGGAAGACCGTACCCTCGCACAATTTTATCCTCCTGGAAGCAACGTCGAACCTGAGCTTCGGGCTGAAATCGAGAAAGCAAGTCCCCCAAGAGAGCGCATTTCAACGTCAGTGGAGGTGCCGCTTTCACCAGACTGCAAGAAAGCGCTTATCCTCGCTGCGGAGGCATCCGAACGACGTGGTCACCGAGTGATTGAACCTCGACACTTGCTGGTCGGCATTCTGAGCGTAGAAAAATCGCTTGCCGCTCGAATTCTTAGCGAAAGGGGATTCAAACCTGAAGCCTTACTAGAGCAAATCGAGGTGCCGCCAAATCCCAAGCGTCAGAATGAGAAGGAATCCAATGCTTTGCTAAGGCTCGAAGGCTTCCTGTCTGGACTCAAGAGTCAGAACTGGCAAGAATTGATGTCCTTTTTCGCGGCGAACGCGCAATTTATTGACGCTTCTGGAAAACGATGGAACCAAGATGAACTGGCACGCGGATTCGATGTTCTCTTTGCTCCTTACGGAAAGAAAAACGCAAGTTACGTGGTCGAAGCAACGCGGTCTGATGCACACAATGTGTTCGTCGCGACTGTTCGATGGAACAACGCGCTTCTCGCGAGCGAGCAACGCGCTTGGATGCATCGAATGACGCTGGTCCTGCTACTTGAAGCGGATAACTGGGAAATCCTTTCGGTACAGGTCACGCCTGTTGCGTACGGCACCAAACTTTCGTGAACAGTCGCATCCCGAACATCGCGTGCGTTCTTGTGGGAATCGTATTCCTTTTCGTGTCGGTGCGTTCGCTTCTCCACCACAACTACGAGTACTACTGTTTCGATAAACAAATCCGGATTCCGTCTGTCTCCGTTCTTTTCCTGGGAGCTTGGTTCGTTTTGTACGGTTTAATTGGTCTTGTTAACTCCAAACGAGAAACTGCCGAGTGATTGAGCCAAAGCCGTCACCAGATACTATGCGAACTTATCAAACCGCACTCGTGCTGATTGTTAGCTTCGCGCTGCCTTGCATCACGCAGGCACAGACCGCACATTTAACTGCGGCAGAAGCTAAAAATCACGTGGGTGAGACTGCTACGGTCTGCGGACGTGTTGCTAGCGCTCATTTTGCTGAGAAAACCAAAGGTCTCCCCACGTTTATGAATCTCGATATGCCATATCCGAAGCAGATATTTACAATCGTGATTTGGGGGGGCGGACAGACCAAAATTCGGAAGCCCAGAACGTACCTACCGCGACAAGAACATCTGCGTGAGTGGAAAAATAACCAGCCATCGAGAAATACCTGAAATCGTTGTTACCTCACCTGGACAGATTCAAATCCAAAAATAAGCGCTTCTAGCGATACTTCATCGCATGTACCATGTGCGGCTGAAGCTGAAGATGCCGAAGCTAACGCCTGAACATGTAGCTGGGATAGTCGCGGAGAGGCTGGGGCAAGCCTTTTCGTGTTCTCAGTTCATGAACCTGTTTGAAGAACATGAATTATCATCGGGCTGGACGTTGGGCGACGCACTCGCCGCCTGGTTTTCGCTCGGAAATTTAGCACTTGTAGTCTCGCTTTCGGAAGCCTTCAACGACGAAGCAAAATCCTCACTCATCATTCGCTTCTGCCGGATATTGCTGCCGAAACATTGGGGCATGTCTAATGAAATTTGTGCCAAGTTTCGGGTTCTTATCGAAAGGACGGAAACCGCTGCGTTCGCTTCCTTCAATGCCTGCAAGGATGGAACCGAGCTACTCGTATTCTTTTCGCGCTACATGAGCAGAATGTTGGGTACATCGCTGCCCTTTTCCCAGCACAGCACATTTGAAGATGAATCATCGGATGTCAGATATCAGATTACTGACCCTATTCTGGCCGCTTCTGTCTGCGGATTGTTCGTTAAGTTCTGCACTGCCACGAAGGAGTTTCTCGAACAAACCCCGATTGATTGGACACCACCAAAGGCTATTGAAGTAAGGCGTGGTTAGCACCAAAAGAGTTCCCCGAGCTGGCTAACGAGTGCGAGCAGATGATAGGGATTGGATTGTTAGTCGGAACAGTCGGGGATTCCGGTTTCATGACCGCGAATTGTAACGCAATCGCAATCGTTGGCACCGAAAGTGAAGGGCACCCTTTACTCTTCCAACATCTGAATCCCAGGTGGCTGCGACACCTTCTTGTTTGGTGGTGCATCCTGGATGCACCCACGCCCGCTGGGGGGGGTGTGAGGTGACCTTTTCATTCGACGAAGTTCTGGTCGAAGTATATAGGCAATTGTTCAGTGATAGCGCCCGCGTCGTGAAGATTGGAACCCACAGATATCCAATTCAACGCAGTCACAAAGGTCATCTGCGGCAGGTGGATTTTCTATTTAACGGACATGACGTGCGCGGGATTGAGCAGAATCCAAGTGCGAGTAACCGATGGGCTGCGCTAGTTCGCTCGGGGAAAAAAGTTGCCCAGTTTCTCGGCGATGGTCGTTACGTCGCAAGCGTAGTCGATGGCAAGCTGACCCGCTTTAGCTGAGTGACCGAGCCGAATCTCAAGAGGAAACCTCGGCCAGATTCAAATTCCAAACAATAAGCGATTCGATTGCCGCACGGGTTTTCACACCGCATCCGATTCCCTCAATGCTATCTATTTGACTATTCAACCAATGTGGGAATACCATCCGATGAACATACCCACGTTCGAAAATAAAACGGGATGGCAGAGTACATAGCGCGAGTTGAGCTTCACGCGGCTTCGTTCGCAAATTACGAATTTCTCTATCTCCAGATGGCGCAACGAGGGTTCACTCGAACAGTCGCAGGAGCTAACCACACCGTCTACCAGCTCCCAACTGGAACTTACTTCATCGCCTCAGATATCCCGCTGCAGGAAGTGCTAAGTAGAGCAGTAGCGGCTGCGAACACAACTCTCAAGTCAAGCGCTGTTGTAGTTGCTGAATGGAGAGAAGCAATGTGGCAGGGATTAACCGTTGTACGGTGACCCCAGGCGATTCATCACCCACTCTTGTTAATCGCCGTCGCGGGCCGCCCCCCACAACGCGACCGACCCACAGAATATAACGCGGCGAGCTAACGAGGTTTTTGGGGAGCGAGTCTTTGGCTTACGAAACAAGGTTTTCATTGGCTTCTCGAATCGCTGCTTTTCAGAAATTCCTTGACCGTACCCTGGATTCCTTTTGGGCTTTTTTAACTTCGCCTTTTTCAAAGCAGCACGCTCCGTTGCCTGCCATTGAAAGCGACCTACCACAACGCACACGAGATACAGCTAGGTTAGTGCTCCTGGGAGCGTTACAACATACGCCCGTAAAACAGCGCAAATCCTGGCCAGAGATTCTTGGATTGCTAGGAACGCTCGTTACGATAGGAGCGTTTGTCCTGAATTTCTATATGTCGAAAGTATCGGTGAGCGTAGAAGGTTCACTGCATCCTCGCAATCCCCTGGGCACTGTTTTTGCAATCACCAATGAGGGAATTTTTTCCGTCAACGACATTTTAGTTGCGTGCGGACATTTCAATGTAGTGGGGAACGGCTTCAGTATCGTTGGCCCAGGAAACATCATCTTTCCAGAGTCGAGAGCAAAGGAGCTTTCCCCTGGACACAAAATGACCCTGCCTTGTGCCAATGCTGTTGGTTTCACTGCTCCAGTTAATTTCCGCAGCGCGGAGATGACGATTACGGCCACGTTCCGCCCTTCCTTTTGGCCACTCAACAAAACTGAAGTATTCCCCTGGAAGGCCGAAAGGACTGACACTGGAGAATGGATATGGAAAAGCATTCCGCAGTAGGTTGCTCGCGGTGCTTGCGCTGGCATGAAGCGTTGGGCGACTTGGATTAGGCCGATTTTTTCTTGAGTCTCTTCCCGACACGAGCAGTAAGTAGCTTTGCTTTGTTTCTCAAAATCCCGACAGCAGAGCAGCACGGCACACAATGCCCAACCGTGCGCCCCCGGTGGCATAAGCAGTCGCACTCAATAGAGCTTTTCATTTGTGAGCGACATGTTACCACCAGCTCGCTCGCGGTGCTTTACAATGGCAAGGAGCGGTCGTCCCGAAAGGATTGCCTGCCGTGCTTTGTTCGGCGGTCACTTCGGAGCAGAAACAAAGTTTGCTGCGTCCAGCGTTGCATCTCCATTTATAAACGCTTCGATTTTCGTTCCTTTCGGAATCGTTACGTCGTGGCCGTGCATGAACAAGAAGAACGGAGCTGCGGGCCATACGACAAGACTGGTCACTACTATTCCTGCCGTCATCGCTCCTGTGTGACTCGCTCCCTTTGCGTGTGATGTTGCACTCAGCAAGACTTTCTCGCCATCAGCGAGCCGAACCTTGTCAATATTCACATCTAAATGCCCAGCCCTACCGAGTCTCCGCTTCGCTTGAGCATCCGTCACTGTTCCCCAGGCGAGGGAGCCGCGAGGAATTACCACCAGCGAGTCAACGAGTACATCTTCTGAAACCTCAAACGAAATGGTTTGCCCGGTTGTCGCGCTCGCTGACGACAGGTTGTCGCTTAGAACTAGGTGAACGGGAGTGTTATCTTCGAGCATAATTTTGCGGTGAACCATCAGTGTTCCCGGTTGGGCAGTTGGCGGTGCGGCGGTTTCGCTCCCGGTAGGGGCGCTGGCCATGCTTGGGGCGCTAGAGGCAGAGATTTGCGCTCGTGGCGCTTCCACCATGGCTAGAATGACGTTGTCAGCCAAGCCTGCCGCCTTCAACTCCTTGAGCTGCGACGGCGATGTGTCAAAATTGGTTTGGCTGGATTTAATCTTTGCGACCAAGACCTGCTCTGGCAGCCCTGCCTTGTGCAAGTCAAGGACATCCTTGTTGGTTAACTGTGCTGGAGCCGATGGAGCTGGGGACGGTGCGGTAACTGTCCCCAACGGATGCAGTTGCGTGGCTATCTGTTGGGCGTGCGCAACTTGCTCCGGCGAAGAGCCTCCCAGCTCCAAATTCAAGCACAGCACGAATCCGAGTGGTTCCGATGTCCCCGCACGTGCCACGCGACACCATTCGCTTCCCGAAACGGAGACCTGCAGGACAACATCCACGGCATCTCCTTGACGCAGTGTGGCGGTTACGTGCTCGCTCGTTGAGGCGCTCTGGTAAACGTTGATTGCTTCGGGTTTCACGACTCCCTGCCAGAGCATTTTCTGCTGCGCGGTCGCTGACGCGCAGAGCGATAGGGCAGAAATCCACATGAAAAGCCCACGGTTCCGAACGACACTCATCGGAGGCTCCTTCGTCTTCAAGACGCCAAATCTATCTAACTAGGGAATTTCTAACTTGGGAACGTGTGCGAACAATATCGCGGCAGTGCCTGAACCGTCAAGCAATGCAGGACTACCCCGGTGCAGCTGAGGAGCACACGGAATGCCAAATTCATGAAGTCAGGAGTTGATTAGAAAGGATTTGGCGGTTACCGGATAAGTGATGGTCACAGAAGGTGACGGTAAGGTATTGCCGAAAACGATTTGGGTTACAGGTTAACCACAATTTCCGATTGTTCCGCTTTGCTAATCGCGTCGCTCGCGGTGTTTGCGTTCAAGCGAGCGGTCTGTGAGTGGGATTTTTCTCGGTCGGTATTGGTGCTAGCGACGGTCAGACGCTCTGGAAACTGCACGGTGCAATCATCGTGACCGACCGATGGGAATCCGCTAGCTTAATCGGCAAGACAAAGTGAAAGAGCGTCGCACAGCTTCCCGATACAATTTAGCCCTTCCTGTCGAGGTTAGGATTGCGCCCGATATTGGTCCGTTAGGGACAATCTTAGTGGAGACACAAAATATTTCAACTCACGGGTTCTATTTCAAGGTCGCGCAGAAATTCAACGTAGGAACCCTGTTCGAGTTTTCAATTACTCTTCCAATTGAAATTACGGGAGCCGCTCAGGCAAATATCAGCGGTAGAGCGCGAGCGGTTCGAGTAGAAGAAACTGGCGACGGTCACGCCAGCCCTTTGGGCATTGGTGCCGTCATTGAAAGCTACCATGTGAGCCGAGGATAGCTTCAGGCGTCATTACGGGTGTTGTGCATCAGTTTGCGCACTCTGGGAAACACCTTCGCCATAAGCACAAGTTTTTCATTCTGAAGGTAGGGGTCCATTTGCAGTATATCTATCGTACTTGGAGCAGATTGCGTGAACCGGGAGCTTTGGCTTCTCAATTGCGCTGGACGGAGTTGCGGGCTACGACCGGCAACCTAACCGTCCGCGCCTACGGACGGCACCCTCTGGGGATGCCCAGACCCGCCGAGTAGCCCGTCCACGCGGACATGCACAGCCACCTCCACGCAGTGCGCGACACGCTGCTGATGCTCATTGTTCAACTTGTTTTTCGAACGGTACTGGTGTTGCGACGGCGGCAAAGAATTGACTGACGTGAGTTCCAACTTTTTTGCTATGCCTCGCCACCTTCCTCTCCTGGCGGCAAGACACATGAATGCCACTCCTCGTCATCGGCGTGGGTATCGCAGAACCACCTACCGCACCTCGAACAGCGAATCGTGGAGGGATGAGGGCATGGCTCGTCGTTACGCGACACGGCCTGACAGAAATGCTTCAGGTTCGCGCTTGATAGTTCGTTCTCTCCCATCAGCATGCCTCTGACAGAAACTCATTTTGCGCCCCTTATTCATTGGGTGCCTCAACGATTGCGAGGGTCAACGAACTTGTGGGCAAACGAATCCCAGAGACGATAGTCGCCCGGTTCGCCTGAAACTAATTTCTTTAAATCCGCTTTTGCTTGGTCAATGTTTGTGACAGATTCAATCCGCACGAAAGACCCGTCAGACCGTAGCCTGAAAATTTCATAATTCGAATTCATGAAGCACCTCACACAGAGAGGTTCGTGGAGGGCTTAACGATGTGCTTCTGGGTTGAGATAGTCAAGCGTTAGCATTTGACTTCCAGTCTTCGCGATGCACGACGGTCGGATGTCACCTCGGCAAAAGCCATCATCGTGAGACACTATTGAAAGAGGAGTTATGACGATGCGATTTGAAAAACCGAAGAAATCATCAGGACGGCCAGATTTTGCTGCTGGGCGAATAGCGGAACTTGAGCGACAACTGGCCACAGAAACGAACGAAACGAGAAAGGGTGAGTTGCGAAACGAAATTAACGAGTGGCAACGAAGCCGACCGCAACCAAAGCGCGATGACCGCCACTGAGAGGGATAAAACCCATCGCCGTGCCGCCAAAAAGCGAACTCTTGTCAGCTTAGCGGCCAACCCATGCTACGAAGCTGAAACCATTTTTGAATCGGTTTCCGGTGTTCTCGTTTTCCTTCATTCCTATCCGTCTTCAGCACGCAGGCACCGCAGACTTAACGCGGATACCGGACAGACGGTGTACGAGGCGGAGTCATAATAGCTTCGCGCATACAGGGGAACGACACTTATGAAAAAAGTTCAAACGGGGAAATCTCCAAAAGTCCTCGTCATCGACGTAGGCGGCACAAATATCAAACTGCTAGCAACCGGGCAGAAAGACTCTCGCAAGATTGCCTCGGGTCCATCGATGACGGCGAGCAAAATGGTTTGCGAAGTTAAAAATTGCGCCAAAGATTGGATTTTCAACCGTGTGTCATTGGGATACCCCGGTCCTGTAATCAACGGCCATCCTCTTCGTGAACCCCATAATCTCGGAGGCGGTTGGATGAAATTTAACTTCCGCGAGGCATTTGGGTGTCCAGTAAAGGTCATCAATGACGCTGCCATGCAGGCGCTTGGCAGCTATAAGGGGGGCCGCATGCTTTTTCTCGGGCTTGGCACTGGCCTCGGGTCGGCAATGATTGTGGATGGAATTCTGGAGCCCATGGAACTGGCGCATCTAACCTATAAGAAAGGGAAAACCTACGAGGACTATCTTGGGCTGCGTGGCTTGAAACGGTTGGGAAAGAAAAAGTGGTGTCGGCAGGTGGCAAGAATAACAGAGAAACTAAAGACCGCTCTCGAGGCCGATTATGTCGTCTTGGGAGGCGGAAATATCAAGAAACTAAAGAAGCTGCCGCCCGGGACACGCCTTGGTAACAACCAAAACGCCTTCCTCGGCGGCTTCCGTATGTGGGCGGACTCTCAAACCGCGTCGAACCTCAAGAACGCCTGAGTAGCACGTTCAGATAACCTTCGCGCTCGCAGAAGTGTTCTGGAAGACGTGGCTCGGCACTACAAGGACTCCAATCAAAAAGTGCGGCAAGCATTCTTCCATGGGCTGCTGACGGGCTACGCAGTCGCACTCACACTCCGGTGAGAGAATCTGGTGTCGGGATGAAGCTATGGAGTTTGATTTTCGGCCTGATTTTGGCCTTCTGCGCTCACGCTCAACAGGCTTCACCGGTCCTGCTCGGTTCATGGACGGCCACAGCGGGTCCGAGCCAGATTTTCCGTGGCACATGGTCTGCTCAGGTTTCACTTCACAATCCCAATCGCGCAATCGGGTCATGGACACTTCTCAGCGAGGCTGGCGACGTGTTGCTGGAGGGGACGTGGTCGGCGCAGAAAACAGGCCAGCACTGGCAGGGCACGTGGACAGCTCGCCCCACGAAAGGACAGTTGCTTTCTGGGACTTGGACCGCCGATGCGGCGAGCTTAAATGTGGAGTCCTTGTCAGAAATGCTGAAAAGCACGGCAACGAAGGAAGTCAGCGGCTCATGGCGCAGCGGTCGCTACCAAGGTAATTGGTCTCTGAAGGGTTCGCCAATCAAGAAACTTCCGTGACTGCCAGAAACCCAGCGCTTTGCAGCGTCTTCGGGTACTTCGTTCAGCCAAGTTATTCAAAGTCAACTTGCAAACTGCTAAATCGCCCCGAGTGGAATCCGCGCATGGCCTTTCAAGGTGGTTGTCCAGCCGTCAGAGCGGTCTAAAAAACTGCCAGTAGATGCCGAAGCACAACAGGGCGGCGGGATGGACCTCGTCCTGTAGGTCCATTTTCCCCGACAGTGGTTCGCCGTCTTTCATCGTTAGAACATTAAGAGAGACCCGGTACCAGTCATCAATCTGTTGAATAAAACAATCAGCCCTGAGCGCTCCGTCACCGTGCCAAAGGACAATCCTATCCCCGGAAAGTGGCGGATTGGAGATGCGAAATAAACGAGCTAGACCGCCTGCTGATAAAATCGCTTGGCGGTAGTGTTTCGCACCCACCCGAACCTTGACCCTAACCCCGCAGCCTGCGGAATCAGTCACTGGCGACGCATAGTAGGTCGCCCCCACGGGCAAGTCAATGCGCCAGACCCTATTGACAAGCCAGCTCCATTCTGATATAGGTATATGTCAGATGAGCGGCGTTTCAACCCGTGGAGCTGCACGAAAGCTAGGTATCAGCCTAATCAGCCTGCAGCGCTATATCGCGGCAAAGAAGATATCCGTGCCGAAGCTACAGAGTATCGGTAGCGTGCGGGTTCGCCTCTGGACGGAGAAGGACATCAGCCGCCTACGAAAGGAACTGCCAGGAATCAAGAATGGACGGAGTAAGCGGAAAGCGAAATGAGTCAGATTAAGCGAGCAGCACTTTATTGCCGCGTGAGCACAGGAGACCAGCACCTTGAAACCCAGCTGCTCGATTTGCGCGAACTGGCTAAGCAGCGCGGATTCGAAATCGTTGGCGAATACACGGATGTCATCTCTGGTGCAAAATCGAAACGCCCAGGACTCGAAAGGCTAATGGCGGATGCTCGCCGACGCCGATTTGACATTCTGCTGGTCGCAGCGTTTGACAGAATCGGCAGGAATGTTCGCCATTTCCTTGAGGTCCTGGATGAGCTGCATCGCCTTGGCGTTGAGTTTATTTCCTCGCGCGAAAATATTGACACGAGCGGACCGCTGGGCAGAGCGATGGTGGTCATTGTTGGGGCGATTGCCGAACTTGAACGAAGCCTCATCGTTGAGCGCGTTCGGGCTGGGATGCGTAGGGCGAAGCTGGAAGGACGAAGAATTGGTCGAATGCCTCTGAATATCGACAGAGAGCAGGTTGTGGCTGACCGAAAATCGGGGATGTCACTGACCCAGATTGCAAAAAAGCACAGGATTTCACGAGCGTCAGTTTGCCGTCTGGTGAAGGAATCGGGCGCAAGCGCAATGGCTCTGGAAAACGCAGCGTGATGTTTCAAACGCTGCTAGGCGTGAGCAGCTTTTCGCGCTTTGAATGTTTTGCACTCACACCCAATCCGTTCGGTTTTCTTAAGGTCCGGATTAGGTAGCGTGCCGTTACAGCCGTAACTTCTGTGCAGGGACTGCGGGTGTCCGCAAACGCAAAGTTCATCGCGGAACATGTGACCCTCGCGCCAAGTCTACGAGCGCAGGCAGGTGCCGCCATCGGGAATTCCCACTATATTCGCCTTCTTTTTACGTTGCAACATTATAAGGGGAGGAAGACCGGGGCGCACTCGCTCACGACAGTAGCCGGCCTGTACTAGCGCCCTTGCATTCTTAGCCGCCCGGTAGAACTTGAACCTGAAGCCCCATGGGGCGGCATACCTGCTGAGCAGCATCGAGGTTCTGCGTGACTGCACGCTGGTCTATAACGTCATCGGTTGGGCTGATGGCAATTGACGGACCACGCGGCCAAACTCGCATCGGAAGCGCTTGGAGATACTTAGCAAGGTCCTTGGCCGCGACGTGGGCATGTTGGGGCTTAGAACCAAGAAAAGTTGTCACGTCGTACCCGGTCTCCACAGCCAGCACATGCGGATTGAAGCATGCATCGGGAAGACAGCAGTACTTTGAGGTTTCGGCCGCTATTATGCGGTCGTGGAGATTAGCTTTCTGCCTGCAACTCGCGGATGTGATGCAGAGGATTACACCGAACAAGAGCGGCATCAGACGAGGTCGGTGCAGCATTGTGGAGGAATTCTAGCTTACATCATCATCAATAAAATGCTGGTTCGGAAGGGATGATTCCACAGCAACTGCATCGTATTGATTCTAATGGGCTGCAGCTAGCTCTCTAAAGCTAGTCCACAACGTACAGGTTGTGGGCACAGGTTGTGAACCACCGAGTTACTTCGCAGGAGTTGCTCGAACTTTCTGCTATTCCGATTCAAGCGAACGCGATTGCGCTTCCAGAGCGATTGACAGCGGCATCATCACGACGGCGGACGCGCCGAAAGTATTCAAGACAGCGCAGTCGGACGAACCCGCAAGCGCTCGCGACATCTTCAAACTCATTTTCTCGATGGCCGCGGGTCTGCCGACTAGTGAAAGAAATTGGTACTAAGAATCAGCTCCTGGACGAAGCAGCGAGCGGTACTTGGATATGGCGATTTATCAACAGCAACCTCTCAATCCTGCGCATTTCTATCTGTCAATTGTAGGCAGCTACTTTGGTTGGTAATATTCAGGCCACGCCAATGGTGGAAGCGATGCAGGATTCTCCGAGTCTTTGGAAATGGGTTCGGGTCTTCGCCATGTTTTCACCGCTGAGTTTTATTTGGATGTACGTTTGCTTTCATTTGTTTTTCGGTGTGCCTTCCAGCCACCTCATCTTCCCATCTCTCGTCATTTGCAGCGTCATGGTGATGCAGGCGCCGCTCATGTATTACGCTCGCAGATATTCGGACTACCACCAAAAAGACAAGCGGATAATTGTGTTAGTACTTGCGGAATATTTTGTTGTGCTCACGCTCTTGGGTTTGCATTACGCAGTATCGTTCAGGGTGCTTGATGCCCATGCTGGTGTCGTACTCTCATGGACGCTGACAGTTTTTAATCTGTTCATCGCAGTTCTTGCACTTTTTCGCAACAAGCCACTTCGGGGAACACCCGAAGATAAATAGAGTGCGCGTGGTGCTGGTACAGAAGGCTCCTGGGGCGTCCTGCGAAGCTAAACGGGCAGCATAAAGCAGGCCGCGCTGGGTTATTGGCGAAACGTGTGTTTATCGCAAGATACCCGATGCCATAACCAGGTCGCTTGAAAGAGGCAACCTACGACCCGAGATTGAACGGCGTTCCAGCGCTCAAGTCAACCGAACACTTGGCTGGAGCTTGCTGCCTTGTCTAAGCCGCTGCTGGAGATGTTGGAGCGCTTGCTGGAGTTCATTGACGCTGTTGGATTCCTGTCGCACGCGGCCAGCATCAAGGTCAGCGGACACTTCCAAGCAGAGATTGATTGCACGCCGAATCCGGTCAGTAGCCAGAATGGAGAGCAGTTCGCCGTCATCCGACCCTGGAGAGTGGCGCTTTCGCAGTCGCTGAACCGTTTCTGTAGTCGTACGGATGTAATCCACCGCGTTGCGGTACTCCCGCACAAGGTGAAGGTCGATGTCCTCGGATTGCAGCGCCTTTTCGAGATTTTGCAGCTCGACGATAGCTTTGTTGACCTGCAAATCCACGCCCCAGAAGCCTTCGTTTGGAACGATTAGCTCGACGATGATGCCGTTCGCTACACCCTGGCGCGAGTCTGGCGCGGCAAGCACCCTCGCTTCGGCTGTCTGCGCAGAAAGAAAGTTGGCCAGCGTAACCCTGCTACCCAACACGGGATAATTGGACATCTTCAGAAAGCCACCATTGGCGTTGACTTGTCGGGCGACAGCATCCTCCTTGACCGCGATGCCGTCCGTTCCGCGCCAGCTCACCTCAATCGGAACGACCACGGGGAAGCGGCGCGTTTTCCGGCGCTCTACATCTGTGCCATCGGCAGTCATCGGACGCTTTTTGACCGTCACAGGAATTTCCTTTTCGCCAAGCGGTATGTTTTGCTTGGCTGATGAGAGGTGTTTCTTGTGTCCGGGAAATAGATTAAAGCCCGGTATGCTGGAACGCTACTGTTCGCAAGGACAGGCATTTCGCCGATGCCAACACTCACGCAGTCCATGAGGCGCTCGAAATTGGATGGTCGGAGAATTGGTCGAATGCCGCTGAAAATCGACAGAAAGCGGGTTGCTGCCGACCGAAAATCGGGGATGTCACTGACCAAGGTCTCCAGGAAACATCGGATTTCCAGGGCATCGGTCTGTCGTCTGGTGAAGGAATCGGGAGCAAGCCCAACACGCGTGATTGCTCTGGAAAATGCAGCGTGATGTTTCAAACACTGCTAGGCGTGAGCGGCTTTTTTCGCTTTGAATTCCTTGCACGGACATCCAACACGGTCCGTTTTCTTAAGGTCTGGATTGGGTAGCGTTCCGTTGCAGCCGTAAGTTCTGTGTAGCGACTGCGGGTGTCCACACACGCAAAGTTCGTCGCGCTGCATTACTAAACCCCACGCCAAGTCTACAAGCGGCGAATAGATGCCGCCATCGGGTCCTCCCATTATATTCACTTTCTCTTACGTTGAAATGTGATTATAAGGCACGGAAAGAGCGAGCATCGCCCGCTCACGACGGTAGCGGGCGTCTACTTACCCTTCGTGGCTTTCGAGGCAACCGCTACAAAAGAACGGCTACGGGGTTGATTTGTAGGACTGGATGGCGGCAGATTCGTCGTCGTGGATGTCGAAGATTGGGAGAAGATGGGTTAGTTCCAATCCAGCGCGGAAGTTTGGAGGAACGTTCGAGAGCTTCAGATGGCCGCCCTGTTTGCGAACTGTGGTCAGGGCGGCAACCAATTCGCCAAGAGCTGTGTGGCTGCTGTAGCCGACCTGGCTTAGATTCAAAACAATATTTTTTCGTCCGTGGCCGAGCGATTCATGGACGAGTTTGAGGAGCTTGCCGCATTCCTCGCTGGTCCTCGAAATTTCCATAGCCGATTTGGGAATATCGAGGACGGTGATTCCGTCCACCTGGCGCATCACTATTTCGGACATGAATATAGTCCTTGTCAAACTCCTAGGAGCGGTTCGTGCATTCTATACGAAATGCTGCGCGGACGAGTGATGGCTAAGCGATGTCGTTATCCAGGTCGCTCAATCTTCCACCCGAACTGCTTAGCCATTTGCAGCGCATAACGTTTTTTTCTTTTCTCGTCGGTGGAAGGGTCGCGTGGAAATCGCCTGCTGCGTTTATCAGCAGCTTCAGCTTCAACGATTTTCACCCGCAATTCATCGCCAGCGCGAAGGCGTGACTGTTTCCATACCACATGTTCTTTGACCCCAAGCTGAAAACTACGCTGGAACAGTACGAGGTTCCGTCATGCAGCAGGTCTTGTCAGACGGAAGCGATTCCGTCATAAAGGGCGAGCCACTTGGGTAGTGGAAGTCCGTGATTCGGAATTGGGGTGGTTGACTGAACGATACGACCGCGAAGAGCGGAAAGAAACGTGGCAGATTGCAATGGAGGGTGCGGTCACAATTCTGGTTGCAGCCGAACTGGTGATGTCCTTCGTCGGCGTTGTGACGAAAAACGCAAAATGATATGTGCTGCTACCACTTCTCTCGTCGCATATAGTGGCGGCCTTACGGCTGGCGACTACGAGTTCATTTTGGCTGCGCTGGTCGCCTTCATCATCGTCCAAATACTTCTCTCGTCGTTTAGTCGTCGCACGAAGGAATTTCTTGGAGAAAACGACCGCCTCCAATCGAAGACCAGTGAACTCGACTGGCTCATCCGTGAGCGAGAACAAAATTCCGACGCTACGACATTGAGATATTCAGAGCAGGAGTTCGAGGAAATGGTCTCGAACGCCTTGGACGAAATTCCGCCAGAGTTTGAGAGCGAGTGGAAAAATGTCGCGGTGACTGTAAGTACTGGTTACGCAACGGATGAAGAAAAGAAAAGAATGGGGGTGCCGAAGAACCAGCTAATTCTCGGGCTTTACTCTGGCGTTGCCCGCACACGCGGAGTCAGTGCAGACCACTCAACTCATGTCATTGTGCTCTATCAACCAGCACTCGAATCGTTTTGTGGCTCGGACAAAGAAAAATTGGTGCGGGAAATACGCCGAGTGGTGCTCCACGAATTAGCGCATCATCTTGGCATGTCACATCAGAGGATGAAAGAGATTGGTCTTTAAATGGGCCGAAGCCGAAATGTATTCCTCATTTCACACATCGTCATCGGGCACCAGCCAATCGTCAACAGCTGAGGGAAATTTCAAGCCGACCGCGAACGCATTTGTAGGCAAAGCATCGCAGTAAATGATTCGCGCACGTAATGGCTCGTTTTTAAATGGCAATCTGACGAGCATGTGCTCGTGCGGTTGCCAGCGCGTACTGGTGATAATGCGTGCACCATGGCTACTAGCGTTTTCGGTAGCGGAATTTTCATAAACGGGCGGTTCACTCGGGGTAGAGATTTCCAGCTCAACTTCCACTGGAATCCGTCTTTCCCTCCGCTTTTCCTTTAATGCCTTTTTGATTTGTTCTCTCTGAGAATAAATCAGGAATATAAGCAGCGCGGCAATTACCATAGCCAGAAATACTGCGATAGTCATGACCCAGGCCATGCGTTTCTCGCGTTTGAGCGTGGGGCTAAACTTGGGGGACTAAAATCAAGCCTTGCATCGATTATAGGCCCAAACACTCTTTCTGGCAGTTACTCAGTTCGATTTTTCATCGCTGTACTTCACGTTGTCGAATTGGACAAACCGTACCATTTGCACTCCTGAACCACGAGTTCAAGATTCGGCAAGGCAGTCGGCAACAAACTCGTTCCTGGCGAGCGCAGCAATGAAACTCAAGCTTGTGGTGGCAACAATTGCAGTTCTCGGCGGTCTGGCGTCACTAGCTTATGCCCAGCGGCCATCGGTCATCTGCCCGGTGCATGGGGTCTCCGGTCATCCTACTGGAGCGCCCATCAACGATAAAGGGCAATGCGAATACGAGCATTCAATGGATGGGGCCAATTCGATTCATTATTTTCGAGCCTCTTGCTACTACTGAGTTGTAGGCGAGGAGAAGTTGCGGCGGGGTTGCAGGAGGTCGCGGCACCGCTGAATTGAAATTCGAATACTCGTCTCAGGGGGACAGCGTCATGTTGGACGAGAGGGAAGTGCACTCACCGACTACCATTGGGCGCACCGAATTTGCAGAGTGCCTTAGGCATCTTCATGATGAGCACAAGGGTATAGCACTCGCGCACGTTCGCCGCGCTCTTAAAGAGGAACCGCAGAATCCGTTCTTTCTCTCCTATGTGGGTATGCTTTGCGCTGTGGTTGAAAAGCGTTACCGCACTGGTGAAAAGTTGTGCCGCGAAGCTCTGGAAATAAAGTGCAATCATGCCCAACTCTATCTAAATCTTGCCGAGGTATATCACCAAGCAGGGCGCGATGGCGACGCAACCAAAACGCTTCGAAAGGGATTCATTTCTACAGGCCGCGACCTGCGCATTCGCAAGGCGCTTGAAAAAATTGGCGGGCGTCGGTCTCCAATGTTTTCGAGCCTCGGACGCTCCCACGCAATAAACCGAATCCTGGGACAATTGCGGCACCGAGTGATTGGACCCGTGTTCACCGGGAATGTCGGCTCAGCCGATATCACGCTCGACGGTTTTCTTACGGTGCCACTGCAATCTGCCCGTCGTTAGTACCCGCGTCACGCGAAACGGCAAATCATCGAAAGGTCATTCGCGAAGAGAACGCGGAATTATTCTTTCTGTCAGAGCATTGAACATCGGATGCACACATCAAGCGCCTCTTTCTCGGTGGCAAGAGTACGCTTGAAGTGCGGGTTGCTCACTACACTGATGGTATGGCTGAAATTCTTTTGGCACTTGTGACCAGCAGATGATTCACGTTAGAAATGCCTTGCATTCACAGCACACCTTGCCTGAAAGTCATTAACCTTAGTTACCAAACCCGACAGGAGAAAACGTGGACTTCGTAACCAAATTTGAAAAGGCACTGCGCACCAGATATCACCACTTAAAAACCGAGATAGCGAAAATAGAGCATTTGATTGATGCTTTTGAAAAAGGTGCGAAGCGTGGTGCCAAGGGTACGAGTCGCGGTAAGCTAACCGCAGCTGGTCGGAAACGAATTTCCATGGCGCAGAAGGCTCGCTGGGCGAAGAGGAAAAAGGGCACGTAGGATTTCCTAGCGGCGGCTCTCTGGGAAGGGAGCCGCCCTTTTTTATCCCAGGTAAATCAGCCAGACGTACGCTACGGCGATGTGAGCAACGCTGAATTCACTCAGTCGTGCTGCACGCTGTGCGTGGATTTCCTAAGCCTTTGCCACAACATTTCTTGCGAGCGTTTTGAATCGTTCTCCAGTCGATTGCACAACCGTTATGGTCACGTGACCTGTCTTACTTTGTTTGACGTCCCGCACGATTCCGGATTTGCCCGCATGCGTGCCGCCGACGACTTTGCACTTGGAGCCGTCCTTCAATTTTCCACTGACATGGGTTTCATCAGGAACCTCCTGAATCGCCCGCATTGTACTCCGAAATTTCAGCAGCTAAGCTCGCTCGGGGCTGCCCGCTTGAATTTGGTTAAGCAAATCTCGTCTTGAAATGGTGGGCAACTTGGAGAACGACTTTCTTCATTTCACTACCTCTACCTCTACTGTGATTGTTCCTTGTTTGACGAAGTCCAACTGCTCAGCTACAGCTCGTGATACGTCCACGATTCGCTTTCGCGACGTCGGTCCCCGGTCATTCACGGTTGCTTCCACGCTCTTACCATTTTTTGTATTTGTGATTCGAACCTTGGTGCCACACGGCAACGTTCTGTGTGCGGTCGTAAGTTCCGTCGCCACGTAAGTGGTTCCACAGGCTGTCTTGTGACCTTCCATGCTCCGGCCATAGAATGCTGCCATTCCTTTCTCAGCGTGTGGATTGTTAGCACTCGCTGTTTGTTTGTTCGCTGCATTAATTGAAAACGAAACGCTCGACAACGCCAGAACGACGGTACTCCGCGTTAAATGCCACATTGCACTACGCCCTCTTTATCAGCCGCGTAATCCCCACCAAAATCACAGCGCCGATGAAGGCGACTATGATGGACCCGACCATACCACCGCCTGCCCCAAGTCCCAGCTGACCAAAGAGCCAGCCGCCAAGAAGACCACCGAGTAAACCAAGAATGATGTCTACTAATACGCCGTAGCCACCGCCTTTCATCACCTGCCCAGCAAGCCACCCCGCGATTAGTCCTACAATAATCCATGCCAAGAACCCCATGTCGCGCCTCCTTGTAAGTGAATGCTTCTTCCTTGAAGGTCCCCTGCGATTGACCGGAATCTACACCCTGCGTTACCAATTCGCAATAACTTCAAAACCGACAAGCCGCAGGCATCAGCCGAGTCACTTGCCCCGGTATACTGTCGGACGTACACCGACGGCTGGTACTTCACAGGAGAGGGTATCGGGCTAAAAGCCTACACGAGCGACAAGGGAGCAACCCCGCCGCAAGAAATTGTCGAGCTGTTTAATGAACTTGAGAAGATTTCTCCCTCTCGGGAAACCCAGTCGGACAGGAAGGATGTCTGTTTCGGCTTTTGCTATGACCCACTTTCTGAATTGGGCTTCCTTTACGCCAATCATCGCTGCCGTAACGAAAGCGATGGCGTAGCCTGCCGATGAGTCTCGTAGGTGCCCTACCGGACACGGCGCCCCAGTTGCCGTTTTGCTGCAGCTGCCATGCAAACCGCTCTCGGCGCACCACATCTCAGTTGGGATGAAACGATAGTGAGAACGCAATTGGCTGTGTATTTATAACGCAACTTCCGCGCCGAACCCCGGCTGGTGTAGTCTTCCCCTCAATGGAAATCGGTGTCAAATTGCGCGAGTTACGCGAAGCTAAGAATCTCAGCCAAGGCGACATTCAGAAACGGACGGGTCTCGTTCGCGCCTACGCGTCCCGCGTTGAACACGGCCATAGGGTTCCCACGATAGAAACCCTTGAGAAGTATGCGAGCGCGCTGGCAATTCCTTTGTATAGGTTTTTCACGGACGAGGAGACAGTTGCAAAGCCGAAGCTCCCAAGGTCGGATGACAGCTGGGGTACCCGTGGCAAGGAGCGCAGTAAACTTCAGTCGCTCGTTAGGGCGCTATCACGAATGGATGAGCAAGACAAAAAGTTATTGCTCAGCATGGCGCAGGGTATGGCACGACGCGGCGGAAAGCGGTAGCGAATCCTCTCATAGGTTTTTATTGAGAAGGCTGGGGGGAACCTCAGGAAACATTCGCTTGAAAACTTCGCGTCTTATTTTGTCGGGGTCTTCGCCGTGCCAGTCGGTCGGTTGGGTCTTCTCACTGTCAGCGGAAGATGTGGCGTCGGGAGGCCGCCGTGCCATCAAATTGTTGGATGATGCGACGCCCCCAGGAGTGGCAGGCTCAGCATCTCTTCACCCGTACCTCATTTTGCAGTGAATGACACGGAGCTTTCACTATGTCATTGCCAAGACTAAGCGACCAGCAAATCGCTCGTGCTATCCAGCAGGTAGCCACATACATCGAACAGCAACGTCAGATTTACCGAGGCATCGCTGCTCCCCTGGACAAGAGGCACAGCACCGCCATGCAACCCTTCTTTAGCTTGTCCGCTTTAGATTCGACACGAGCAATAGTGCTCTCGGGTCAGCGTGCCAGCAACCCACCGTTCTACGTTGAATTCATCAAAATGGGATTCGCGGCTGGTTCTCTCCCTGATTTTGCGCTTATGAAGGCAATCACACTCCTGGACACGGTAATTTCTCACGAGCCGCTCACCGATAGGCTCCTGTTTCACGAGCTTGTTCACGTTATTCAGTATCAAAAGTTCGGCGTAGCTGATTTCGCCACGAAGTACGTAACAGGTTTTCTGCGAAGCGGCGGTTCATATGAATCCATTCCCCTAGAAATGAACGCGTATGAACTTGATGCTCGATTTGCTGCGGCGCCGACTAAGGCTTTTTCGGTCGATGCAGAAGTCGAGCTGTGGATTCAGACGAACAGATTTTAGTGTGAGGCGGTGCATAAATTCCGTCATCTGGCTGCTACGCAGCTCCCAGAACGGTGGCAGCCTTTCGCACAGCAGCAGTCGAAAGGAAAATTACAGCACCGTACGTTACCGCAGCCTCGCAGACTGCTTGCATTGCACCCAGGCTGATGCGTGAGCGCGCCAGTCACATCTCACTGCTTGGCTGAAGCCACTGATGTAGAATACTGACGCTCAATCGAACTGTGAGTCGTGAAAGAAAGAGGAATAGGAGCTTTCAATGTCCAGAAATGATTCAACAGCATTCTTTACATTCCTTGTGGGAATAGGAGTGGGAGCAGCGGCTGTTATCCTGCTCGGTTCAAAGAGAATCGACCAATTGCGTGACGATGTTAGCGAAATTGTGAATGACGGGCTGGAGGAACTGAAGCGCCAGACGCAAAAGACCGTCAACACCGCGCGGCAGAAGTTGCAGGAAGCAATCGACATCGGCGCTGACGCTTACAACGAAGCCCAAAAGTCGTAACACCATTCTACTTGATAGCTGAGGCATGACTGCACGCGCGTGGGTGCACATTGAGTGCAAGAGATGCGCTAATGATAGTCTAGTTACCTGAGGTGTCACTGATGGCATACGAGACTTTTGAACTGCGGTTTGAAGGTTGCAACCACACGATGAAAATCCCGCTGCTGCACAATCAAGATGAACTCGGGATTTCATACACCAACCTTCGTAAGAGATTTGCGGGCGAATGTTCGGTTCTTTCCTTTCCATAATGCACCGAAATTAGAGTCCGTAATGCTGCTTAATCCAGGCTGTGAGGATTTCGGAGCCAATCTTCGTTCCGACCTTCGGTGGAAACCCACCCTTCGTAACATCTAACGTAACAACTGCGCTGAAATGTTCTGATTACTGCTCAACTGAAATTCGGGAAACAGCTTGAGGCTCATTAAAGTTAGGTGCTTTGTAATGCCGCTGCCGCCGAGCGACCCGCCACACCTGAAAATTCAGCCTGCCAACGCCTTCGTTGATGATGCTGGTCACGAGGTGTTCGCTGAATGTGAACTCTGTGGAAGAAATACCCTTGAGCGATAGAATCCGGTGCTTGCGCTAACACGCCTGTTCAAATGCTTGAAAGTATTCTTCGAGCGATTGGCTGACCCTCTTGAGCAATCTCCGGTTTTCTTCCCGTTCCTCAGCAGAGAATCGGCGGTCAGGTCGGTCGAGGTACATTGAAAGTTCCTGCTGCGCAAGTTTCATTTCTTCTTCCGCCCGCCTCAAGTTTTCCAACGCTTCTGGGGTTGGCATGTGGCCCTCTTTGGACATTACGTCTGCGTCACGACAGAACTTGCGCTCATTGTAAGCCTTTGCCCAGCGTAGGCGCGAAGGTTCATGGGTCTACGTGGTGCTGTGGATTCAACTTGAACGGCCAACGGCTGTCTCGCCGAGATGCGCGGTACGCTGTACGGTTCATTCACCCACCGGGCGAAAACATGACTTGGCAAGACTGTGCAAAATTGCACAGACGCTCAGTCACCACAGTTTTTACAATGCATCCGTCCCCGATGAAGCAGACTGAAGTGTTGAGAAGCATAGGGAGAAATCGATGACGAACGACCTGAAATTCCCAGAATGGCAAGAACCCTATCTCGAAGCTTTGATGGAGACCGATGAGCGGAAACTCGTCGAGCGCGTTAAGCTAGCCGAATCAGCAATTTTGATGCGTTTAAGGGCGATTCAAAGCGATTCGGACATGACGGAAAAACAGGCCATCGAAGACGCGCTATGCGGCTTGACCGTCCTCAAAAGGGAGACAGTCCAGCCTTTTATGAACTGAGCAGATTCGCCAACTGATTGATTCTGTTTAGCAAATACTTCAGGAATGTCGTGGAACCAAAAGTGCATATGAAAGCTACGTCAGCTTCAGTTGCAACCGTCGCTGGCAGGACCCTAATGGGAGAAAGCTAGAAGGGGAGAAATTACGTTATGACTCAGAATTGCACTATGACATGTCCGCACTGTGGTAACACCGCAACCAAGGCGAAACCCGACCAACAATTCAAGTGTGAGGGCTGCGGCTGGAAATTGTGATTTAAATCGAGACGGGTATTTATACTTCATCTGCATCGGAAAGCAAATCCCGAACAAATCCCGTGCCAGCTCCCAGAACACTCGCAGCTTTTCGGGCAGCGGCTGCGGAAAGAAAAATAACCGCACCGTACGTTCCCGCACCGCCGCAGACTGCCTGCTTTGCACCCAAACTAATGCGTGAGTCCACCTTTAATGGGTCGTTGACGATTCACGGTCTGCGAGACCAAGGGACCCCTTTTACAATGGGGCCTCAAATCCGTGCCTTGCGATTACTAGTGATAAGGGGATTTCCCAACAGTAATGGGCCATTTCGCGTTCGAGGGCTGACCGGGTGCGCAGCGCCGTGCGCTACTTATCGCGGAGGACGACGCGCAAGAGCGAGCTATTGATTTGCATTCCGCCGTTGTATTTGATGTAGCCGAGCTTCCGGAATTTGTTCATAAAGAAGCTCACGCGGCTTCGCGTCGTGCCAATCATTTCGGCCAGCGTTTCCTGAGAAACCTTAGCGATGATTTTTTCGGGTTCCTCCTCCTTGCCGTACCTCGCGACAAGTAAGAGGGTCCTTGCCAAACGCTTCTCGCTGGAATTGAAAAGCTGGTCAGTCAAATCTTCCTCAAAACGAACGTTGCGCTTTGGCATGTGAGCAACGAAACGGTCGGAAAATTCGTGCTCATCATGAAGAACCCGCATCATTTCCTTCTTCGTTATCTTTAACACTGAGCACGGTTCCATTGCCGTCGCGGTCGCGGTACGCAGAGGCTGGCCTGCAATACAGCCTTCGCCGAAGAAATCGCCTTCAACAAGCATCGCAATCACAGCCTCTTTCCCAACAGCCGAAGTGACCGTAAGTTTCACGACGCCCTGCTGAAGGTAGAGCACTGAACCGCACGCATCACCTTGGTTGAAAATAATCTGCCGCCTACGATATTCGACCCGTTTTTTCGCGAGTCCGGAAGTTTGCAAGTATTTCGCGACGCTAAATGCAGAGACCTCTTTGAATTTTCTCTTCGCCATGACGGACCGACTCGCACCTCCTGAGCTTTTGGAAATGCCTACCAAAACACAAGACCACCCAATATGACACATCATATACGGTCAGTCTGTCGTGTTCCCTACACTAAGCACCTTATGGCTTCAACCGTGTGATTGCGCAAAACTTCGCTCAATAGGCCAAGGTCCTTTCGCCCCCGCCTTACCCTATTTCGGGGGCGATATGGCCAAGCGGATTTTAGTCGCAGACGACAATCCGATGATACGCAAGATGTTGTGTCAGCTTTTTGAACGCGAAGACGATTACGTCATGTGCGCGGAAGCCGAGAACGGACAAGAGGCGATTGAGCTGGCAATTAAACACCGTCCCGACCTGATAATTCTCGACATGTCTATGCCTGTATTAAACGGCATGCAGGCTGCACGGGAACTGAAGAAAATAATGCCGGACGTCCCCATCATTCTGTTCACCCAGCACGAGCACATGAGCAGGGTGATAGTGAACTCGGACCGTACCGTTGACCGGGTCGTCTCAAAGTCAGATGCCGACGCGCTCATGGGGAGTGTGAGGTCACTCGCTCCGGCGTAGACTGTCGTGGCACTCCTGCTTCAGAACTCTTAGCCCATTCCGCGAATCTTCAAGCGCCACACGCTCGTCGGGAGATACGTCCCCATCTAGCGATGAACGTTTCATAATCGCGTTTTCGGCGGCGTTTATGCGGTCTTCGAGCTTCTCCCAGTTCGTCTCCAGGACCGCCGCTTTGTACAGCCCCCACCAAGGTTCCTGATTCTTGAATAGGTCTTCCACGGCCAACCTCCCGCTGTTACAAAGAGCAACGCTACAAGTCGGCGTCGGGCGATGCTGAGCAATTTTGACCACTTTTTAAAATCTGGGCTTTAGGGGTATTGAGAGAATCCTCGAAATAACCGTGGGTGCACAAGGGTGATGTTGCGCGTCAGGTCAGGCTTCAAATATCAATTGGAGTGGGACCCGATGAGTCCGACGCACTTCCGGAAGTTCGAGATTCAGCCGGACGGCGCGAAGAAGGAGTACTGAGTGCACAAAAGCCAATGAAGGTTCGGGGATTGCGGTGGCATGTTAACTAAAGCGAAGTTTGAAGGTAGTTGTTAAGAACTTGGTAGGGCGAGCTGCATGCGGCGCTCAGGTGGCGCAACGCGTACGCAGGTATGCCTACGCGGGTAGTACAGAAATCGCGGACAGCTTTGAACTCATCAATATAGGGCAACCTCATGACCTACCTTGAAAAACTGCTACTCATTTGAGGCAATCAACCAAAGTAGTTGAACGGTCGGCACGAAAACCGCCGGAGTGTTTAATGCTATCTGTAAGCCTCCAGCATCCGCTATCTCAGCGATGATTGCTTCACCAGAAATCCAAAACCCGTCATCATCAACGTGAGTGACAGTTCCCTGCAGAGTTCTGGAAAGACCATTTATCTTGATGATTACGGTTTTGCCCTGAAGGTGCTTCTTATCCACCATTGCAATCCCCCTTTAAACACCGCACTGTGGCGTCCCGCTTTGCATCCGCTATACACTTCGGGTAGTTTCCCTTTATTTTCTGATTTGTGCTCGCGGAATTCCTGCCAAAGGGTCATGTTCGCACGTAGGCCATCATCCATCTGTTCCGCGCCCGTAAGAAGTCACTTTTCCACCCGCGACATTGGCGATGTAGCTACCCTCGCTCAGGAACTGCATTACCTTCTTGCCGCTGCGTGCCAACATCGCCCAACGGGATTTAGTATCGGGGTTTTGTTCCAGCCCACGAATTTCATTCCCGTCAAGAACGAAATCTACCTGGCGCAGACCTTTTCGAGGCGTGATACGAACTGAGTATCGTTTTCCATCCAGCTCAACGACGCTGGCGTTTTCAATTAGAACCTGTCGCCAGACTTCAACCAACGTTTGCTCAAAGGAGGGATTCATTGCGCGTTATGACTTGCGAGCGGATTATACTCTGGGCACTAGCTGGAAGTGGGCGCGAGAATGCACGCAGGATAGCGGCGCTCGCAGATACACCCACGCGCTTAATCTTCCACCCGAATTGATTAACCATTTTGCAGCACATAACGGGTTTTTCTTTTCTTTTCGGCGAAATGGTAGCGTGGAAAGCGTTCTTGAGGGTTATCCACACCTTCATCTTCAACGATTTTTGCTCACAGTTCATCACCAGGGCGCGGGCGTGACTGTTTCCTCATAACGTACTCGTCCTGGGACAATATCAGTCTGCCGACATATACTCTGCTCGCAAATACTAGCGGGAGGTGTGTGCGGTGGAGGCCCATAAATATAAGAAGGTTGTTCGTAGGCTATACATACTTGCTTCTGACCCAGAAATTGCGGTCATTGGAAGAAGGATTTTCTGTGCAGAGTCCCGCGTGCCTCAACAAGAAGAAGCTACTCCAAAGAATAATAACGAACGTATTGGTCGCATTCTTGATTTCGTTGCCATCGGTTTTGCATTGGGCGGTTGGTTATACACTGTGATTAACCCTGAACCTAATTTTGTATTCGGGTCTGTATTGTTATTTGGGACCATGGCTTTTTTTGTATGCGCCCTTTGGGAATATGTTTCGTGGAAACGAAGGGGCAAAATTGCTTCCGCCCTCTGTGGGATATTGTTGTTTGCAGGCTTTGATTTTTTGTGGCATTTACAACGGAGTGCAATAGCGAAGAAAGCCGTTCAAACGACTCAGATTGCCGATAGCAAGGAGGTGTTTCAATCACTAACGGCACGCATGGAATATGAAATCGGGGACGACCCGATTATGGGTGTTCTGGCCTATTCGAATGGCAGCAGCCTCCCAATCTTAATTGATGGGATACAAGCCTATTCTAATGCTCTTTTCCTTGGCGGGGGAAAATACGACGTGGCATCATTTGGCAAAAATCATTTCATCTTGCTACAAAATGTCCAACGACTCGAATCGGGCGGCGATGGACAAACCGACCCATTTTTACAGAGCATTTTTGCGAACGGCGTCACAATTACAGGCTCGGGAGGAAAAAGACCGCCCATAAGCTGTGCAGATTTGTTGGTCTGGATTAACTATCGCTTGGAATCTCAGCCTACACTCGAACAGAAAAAATACTTCCGATTTGTAACTTTACCAAGCTCTAAGGGACTGAGGTGGGTGAAAGAGGGGTTAGAATCTAAAACTACTTATTGCAACCAACGCTCGCCGACCAAATGATTCATGAAACGACGGATACTATCGGACGATACCCATCTGCCTTGCGGCTTCCTCACAAACGCAAATTGGCTCGTCTCCGTTTTCGAATTTCCGCCAACGACGTTCCCAGTCAATCATGGGGACAAAGCAGTTGAAATTGGATGAAACGCTTTTCGGTTCGCCGTTTTTTATCCACACACGGAAATGCGCCCGATGTTCGCCTTCACTTTCGCAGGAGTTTGGCTTGCGCATTTGTTGGTACTCGCTGTGGCTTTGCGAGCATTGTTTGGTTGGACTCTCCCAACCAGGATTGGCTTGCTGCAAAGCTGGTCGGGCTACTCGGGCTTGGTCTGAGAGATTCTTCCCAGAAAGTTGCCCTGATGGAGAGGTCTGTTGTCAGGGCTTCAGAGCTTAAGCCTGGGTAGCCCGCAATCCCCATTTCCAGCAATCAAGAAGCCAGCAAATACGCCACATGTCTGGCGGCGCAACCACCGCAACCCGCGTGACATCACCGTGATGTTAATCCGCGCCAATTCGCTTCGAGCGATTCGGTCCATCAAATCGGGAAAGTTCCTCGTCAAAATGTGAAAAATCCCGTCCGAGGACTGCTCAAATCGAGGGTTGAAACGAAACAGACCCTGGTGCTGGCATTGCCAGTACCCATTTTCGTGGCGCTCAGCGCACCGTTTTTGAATTCTTACACACCATGCTTGGCAATGCAGCGGCGGCGGTGACGAAAGTACCGCTGTCTTCGGGAAATGAATCCGAATTCAGTCAGAATCTGGATTATTTTTGTCGCATTCGCGCTTTACTTTGCTATAGGAAGTTGCGCGTTAGCTACGACCCGCCACGTGCCGTTCACCTTCTGAAAGACGTGCAGGCTGCGGTGCGATTCAGTAACCTCTTTGCCATTCTCCGTGCCCTTGATGGTCCCACGGTGCGTCATCACTACAACGTCTGGGGATAACATCTCGAACTTATATTCGTCCGCATTGTATGAGGCGTTCTGCACATTGGCGCTGGTAGCCTTGTTATCGGCAATCAGCTGCTGTTTGTCTTGCGCCTCGCCCTTGGAACCGATGGACAGCATGTTGTCGCCGATTATTTTGTCGAGTTTGGCTGTATCGCCCCCAGCTTCGCCCCACTGTTTGTCGAGCGAGATGAGAGCCTTTTGAGCATCACTGGGTGGGTCTTTGGCTTGTGTGCTGACAACCAAAACAGTGGCACACAACAGAGTAATCAAGAGGATACGCTTCATCGTTAAATCTCCTTTGGTATTTTCGTTTGGTCTCCTTGCCGACGTGGAACATACATCTGGCCGCCTCAGAACGCAATGCGATGGCGTAGTTTACAATGCATCATTCTCTCAACGGCGCAGGCGCGTCATCCCATATTCATTCTTCGCTCTTACACTCTTTGTTTAGTCCGAATTCCTGCAGCCCTTCTTCGTCCAACTCCATTCGCTCGATTGGTGACAATTCCCCATGGCAAATCTCGATTGCCTCGATGCCGAAAAATATGTCTTGATGCCCGCAGTCAGCACATCGTGTTGAGAAATCTTTGTCTTTGAGTTCATTAATTGCACAAATGTCCCACCATATGGCAGCTACGCATCGACCTTGCTGACAACGGCGGCATCTGAATGTGAGAAAGACGCTGGGCATGTCCTGGGGATTTTCTGCCGAACTATCAATGGAAGCAAGTTCGGACACTGCAATACGGTCACTTGTTAACCAAAGATATCGCGATTTGTTAACAATTCGGTAGGGCGAGCTGCCCCACAATCGCATCACTCGGCGCAGGCGCTCGCATGATATGCCTGCGCCAGAAAGTCTGCGCAGCCCGCCACCCAACGCAGGGGCAATGATTAATCGCGTCGGACGAGACTGTATGTTAGGCTCCAGCGCAAAGGAGGCCCCAATGAACCGACTACTCTCTTTGTTGTGCCTACCGTTGTTGCTGGTGGTGATTTGTCCGACCCAAACTTCGTCGCAGTCGTCTGACGAGGAAACCCTCAAAAAGCTGGAAATTGAAGGTGCGAAGCACGCCGGGACGAGCGACGCTGATATCGCGTTCGGAAAGAAGGTTAATTCGGAACACGTAGTGAGCGTGGACCCGTTGGGTCACGTTAGCGACCAGACTCCGGCAGATATGGAGAAAATGACTCTAGGAATTAGAAAGGCCGACCCTGACATTAAGGCGAGCATCGAAATTCAGGATATCAAGGTAAGGATTTCTGGCGACACTGCTATCGTGACATATTCAGGTACATACAACGCGACCGGCCACAAAGATGCGCGTTATGACGTTCCGAACGCGAAATTTGTGGCCGTGGATACGTGGCAAAAGAAATCTGGACAGTGGAAAATTTTGGCTCAGGCATTCGTAGCGACTGAACCAATTCCTAGCGAGGTCTATAAGCTCCCGCCCCCACCGGGTGTGCAATAGCGCCTGCTTTACCAACTCGGTGACCGGGTAGCTTTCAGCCAGAAGCTGACGAAGATGACGTAACTCGGCGCAGCGGCGCTCGCAGGTATACGGGTGCAGATAGTACAAAAGGCTCTGTTTCGGTTCTGAGATGCGGAAACGAGCGCTGCTATCAAAATTCCAATGCGTCGCCCTGGAGCACGCCAGCGCGAGTTCAGCGCATCAGCGATTCAAGAATTAAAGAGAGTAGCAAGAGTGTGCTGAATGGCATGAAGACCGGCCCACTCAATCCTGTCTATCGCCGGATACCTAAGTAAGGGACCACTGACGGCGGTGGCGAGTTGCCCAAACCGTTGCCCAAAACTTCGCCGCTGCCGCCCGAAGTGTGCCGAATTGCCCCTGCCAACACCGGCGTAAGCTGTTGAGGAATATGGAGCACACCTAAAGCAGGCTGTTTTCAAGACCGCCGGAGTCAACCGCTTTCCTACCCCTCCATCGCAATAGATTCTAACATCGACGGGCTAGAAGCGATGATCACAGCGGTTCACAATAGCTAAGGGGCTACATCGTAGATTTCTCGCACGGATCGCAGTGAGTTGCACTCGATGCCTTTGTCGCCCAATGTGTCGGAGGTATCGTTCGTCGTGGTCGAATAGGCATATCCGAGGGCAACCTGTACGATCCCATCTTTCGCCGGCCAAATTCTCGCGACAATGGTCTCGCCAGTGGACGGCGACCTTTGCCGGATCATTGTCTGCTCCTTCAGATCAATCGTGCACGCATTCGGCTCATTCTAAATTCCTGCTCTAAGATTGTCACGCTTGTTGCATATCCGGTTCCCTGGGCTGGTGAAAATTTCAAAACCGCTGGACATTTTCTACATTCGGGGTACAAAGTTCTAGCGCTCGCCGGTCAGCACAGCCTTCTTTCGGATCGGCTTGGAATGATGCCTTTTCGCCCATGAGAATCGCGCTCTTCATCCCCTGTTTTGTCGACCAACTGCTACCGGAAGTTGGGCTGGATATGGTGCGGGTGCTGCGACGGCTAAGCTACGATGTCGATTTTCCGCAAGAGCAAACGTGTTGCGGCCAGCCCGGCTTCAATAGCGGTTACTGGAACGATGCGAAGCCACTCGCGGAGCGATTTGTCAGCATCTTCAGCCCGGCGGAAATTATCGTCTGTCCATCAGGCTCATGCACCACTATGGTTCGAAATTTCTACCCGCAACTTCTCGCGGACTCGCCGCTGCGCGAAAAAGCGATCGAAGTGGGGCGTAAAGTATTTGAATTTTCCGAGTTTCTGAATCGGGTGGCCAAGGTTGCGGACGTCGGAGCATCGTTCCCTCATCGTGTGACCTATCACGACGCGTGCCACGCTCTCCGCGAATTGGGAATCAAGCAGGGGCCCCGCGATTTACTGAAGCACGTGCGAGGACTCGAGCTAGTCGAAATGCCCTATAGCGAGGACTGTTGCGGTTTTGGCGGGACGTTCGCCACGAAGTTTGCGATGATCTCAGGCGCGATGGGGGACACAAAAGTCGGCAATGCTGAAACATCCGGCGCGGAATACGTTACGTCCACCGATCCGAGCTGTCTTCTGCATCTCGACGGCATTTTGCGGAAACAAGGCTCAAAAGTTCGCACGATTTATCTCGCCAGTATCCTGGCGCAAACAAGCGCTGCCTCCGCAGCCACCGCCCGCGACGCGAAAAAGACCCTAACGCCAGCCGAGCAATAGGGTGTGCTTCAATCTTCGAGGTCCTGCCGGAATACAGGTTGTGACGGGTCGAGGCTGCCATCGATTACGCCAACAACCATGTCACCGTATGCGTTTGTCGCTTCTGGAAGCGACGCATAGCCGCGTTCCCGCTGTAGCGCTCCGGTATCCGAATAGATGAGGGTAAAAAAGCGGCCCGATGAATATTGAATTTCAAGCAACTTGTTCGGCATGTCGGGATCGCCTTCCTGCCCCAACACGTCCATCAGCGCCACTGTCCATCGCCGACCCTTCGGGTCAATGACGACCTCGCGCTCGAGGTATTGCCATTCGTCCATGCTCCACAGTGGCATCTTTATCCCAGCAGTTGACTGAGCGCGGTCGCCACCTGCGACCCGGTGAAAGGTTTAGGAATCAGCAGGACTTTTTGGGCTTTTCGCGCACGAAGGCTTGCATCGGCAAGCTCGGGCGTGTCGCTGATGATAGCTACCGGAAATTCGGCATGGTCCGAGCTGTGGCGCACGGCATCGAAAAGCGCTTCGCTCATATCGAAGGAGGTGCAATCGAGGACAAGCGCGTCGGCTTGATGCTCCTGGATCAGTTCGTTGACGGTGACCGTGAAGCCCGACGCGAATACTTCATAGCCCGCGTCGCGCAGAGAAAAACTAAGGAGCTCAGCAATCTCCGGCGTGTCGTCAATGAGCAGGATGCGGCGCAAGCGTAGGTTACTTCTTGCTGGGCCCGGTTCCCGGCAGCCGTTTCTTCTTGCCCTCGCAAGGCTCCAGGTCCATCACCCATATCCGTCCGCCGGCAGTGTAGTACGCGCGGTGGTCGTTCTCGATCATCGCTCCCCACGCTTCGAGCGTACGCATCGCAAACGTGACTCCTTCAAAGTTGTTGCGCGCGTGGTCGAGCACTTCGTTCGTGTGCCAGTTGTCCGTGAGAATCGCGTCACCCGGGTGTACGCGCATCACGGTGTAGTAACGGTCAAAGGCCGCTTCCGGCCGCACCTCGCGGGTTGACCCGCGCTTTTTGCCTTCGCTTACGATATAGCTTTCCTGCGCTTCCGGAGCCACGGGCGCAGCTGGAGGAGTTGCTGTTGCTTTGGTATTCATAGTGTTTGCGCCACCTGTTCGGCCTGCGTTGCAGACGCCATATTGACCAGATTCTTCGCATCCGCGGCCTGGATTAAAGCTTCGGGCAACTGGACATCCATCATCCGCCACTGCTCGTTGGCGAACTTCTGCAACTTGGCGATGTGCTCGGCATGGAGATGGCCGAACCGCCCTTGCAGTTTCAAATACTCCGACACGGGCCGCATGTTCTGCGGGCGGAAGCTGTAATCGTATGCGCGCTTCTCGGGGTTCCATTCCCAGATGGGGTAGAGACCGCATTCGACCACCAGCCGGCCAAGGTCAATCGAGCGTGGCGTCTCATAGACAAAGCCCTTTTGGCAGGGTGTGTAAATCATCAGATAGGCCGCCCCCTTGTGGTTGAGGCCCTTGCGCACCTTGTTCATCAGGTCGATGGGATAGCCCACGCTTGCGGTCGCCACATAACAGTGCGGATGGCCGGCAGCCATCATGCGAGCGAGATCCTTGGGGAACAGCGTCTTGGCTTCCGGGACCAGCGGGCCCGGAGGTGTGAAAGTTGTCATGCCACCATACGGCGTGCGCGACGAGGCCTGGATGCCGGTATTCGCATACTGTTCGTTGTCATAGCAGATGATCAGGCAATCGTGATTACGATAGAGCGCGCCTGAAATGGACGCGAGCCCGATGTCCGAAGCGCTGCCGTCGCCCGCTTCGCAAATAATATTCGGGAAAGCACCCTTCCACTTGCCCTTTCGAATCATTGCTTCGTAGGCCGCGGCGACGCCTGCGGTGAAGCTGCCCGCGCTACCAATCTGGGTGTGCGCCCAGGGCACATTGTAGGGCGTGCACAGGTACGAACTGTTCGCCACATACATGCACCCGGTGGGCCCTACCAGGATCGTGTTGTCGCCAGCCGCCTTGCTCGTCATGCGGTACTGAATGGAAGGCCCGCAGCCGGCGCACGTGCGGTGCCCGGGGACGAATGGCTCGCTGGATGGTAATTCGGGGTTAAAGAAGCGCGCCCCTTGATTCGGGCTTCCGAGAATCGGTAGCACTTGTCTCTGAACTTCGATCGTTGGCATAAATACTCCCCCCAATCGCAGAGCTCGGCTCTGCAGGAATTCTATTAGAGCTCGTTCCGCCCTCTATTCTTCGAATCCAACCCAATGCGTCCGCTTTTCGATCTTTCCGCTTTTCTGAGCTTCCGTCATCTTCTTCGCCATCCAGTAAAATTCCTTCAGGACGATGGCCTCGCCGCCCATTCCAGCCATAAACGAGAGAACTAGCGGGCGCTTGGTGCTTTCGTAGAGTGCTGCGCAAACCTCGCCATAGAGCACACCGCCGCTGCTCACACTGCCGAGCCCCATATTCGTTTCAATCACACCGACCACTTTGAATTTGCTGAGAATATCCTTCACTCGATCGGTTGGATACGGCCGGATGGTGCGCAGCCGGACCATGCCGACTTTCAGGCCCTGATCGCGCATATGCTGAATCGCAAAACGCGCCGTAACTCCGTGACCGCCTTGCAGGAAAAATACGATGTCGGCGCCGTCGGTCATGAACTCTTCAACCCATGGATCGTAGCGGCGGCCAAAGATCTTCGCGAACTCGTCGTGGACCTCTTCAATCACCGCCATGGATTCTTCCATCGCGCGGGCACGCTCCAACTGGAGCGGTGGCCCCTGCTCCGGCATGATCTGAGGTCCATGCGACACCGGATGCCGCGGATCGAGCGGATAGGGATGCTTGTAGGGTGGCAGGAATTCCTTGACTTGACCTGGATCCGGCAATTCGACGTCCGTCGTGATGTGCGATACGAAAAAACCGTCCTGGCATACCATCTGCGGCAGCAGCACGCGGCGATCCTCGCCGATGCGATAAGCCATCAAGTGATTGTCAAACGCTTCCTGAGCGTCACAGGACCAGCCCATGAGCCAGCCCATGTCGCGAGTAGAAAGCGCATCGGTATGTTCGGATCCGAAATCGCCCGGGGGATCGAGTGTACGGTCAGCAATCATCATCTGCACAGGCATGCGGCTGCCTGAGATCGGCGAATAAAGCTCGTACGCGAATTGCACGCCTACTCCCGAGCTACCGGTGAACACGCGCGCTCCGCTCGATGCCGCGCCGTGCGCGATACTCAACTGCGAGTGCTCGCTATCGGCCACGATATATTCGGCGTCGAGTTCTCCATTGGCTACCATCTGCGCCAGAGCCATCATCGTCGCGGTATAAGGCCGAATCGGATAGGCCGTAATCACGTCGACATCGGCGTACTTAGCCGCTTGTGCAGCCGCGACGCATCCGTTCATGCGGACCGTCTTCTTTTTTGTTTCCGTAACCGTTGGCATAGTTCACTCCGCTCGGTGTTTTGTTCTACCTTGAGCTGATTCGCAAATCCTAAATACTTTTCGCGGCCCGGTCTCCGAGATGCTTCAACTCTTCCGCTTGCCGTCCGTGCAACCCGGGCGAAATCGCGAAGGCGGTATCCATTCGGACCACACCCGTATCGAAGTCAAGCTCGGGGACGCCCTCTAAGCAACCCGTCGGGCATTCCTCAATGCACACGCGGCAGCCTTTGCAGTAATCCACCAAAATCTTATACAAGCCGTTCGAACGAACATCGCGCACGATGCACGGCTCAGGACAAACCAGGTAGCAATTGTCACAAGCATTGCAGGTGCCGCAGCTGAAACAGCGGCTCGCTTCTTCCACCGCCTGCTCTTCCGTATACGCCTGAATCACCTCATTCTGCGTTTTTTTCCGAGTCGACGGTGGCAGCAACGTCTGCTGAACGCGCGGAAAGTGCGGGAAGTACGTCATGTTCATGCGGTTCAGGTCAAAAATCACATCGACCGGAATAGACCGGGGCTCGAGCGCCACTCCGCGCAACACCTTATCCAGATTGAAAGCTACGCGCTTCCCGTCGCCAACCGCGTTCACCACCATCAATGGCTGGCCCGAACCTACTTGCGCGATGTCGCCTGCAGCAAAAAAGTTCGTATCGCCGAGCCGACCGAAGCGGTCCATCTTGATAGTTCCGCGTTCGTTCTTGAACTCAGCCGGCAACCAGCCGAGCGACGCACGCTGACCCACCGCGATAATCACATTATCCACCGCGAACCGCTGAGGAGGCGCCTCGCGATCGATGTTGATCGGGGAAGCGTTGATAGCGCCTGAAAAGCGCGCAGGATGCAATTGAAGGGCTTCCACCTTGCCGTTGCCATGCACCGCGGTCATCGCCCGCCCGTGCATCAGCTCCACACCTTCCTCCATCATGTCGTGCAGATCTTCCACTACGGCCGGCAATTCGTGCGGATGCTCTTCCACCGTGATCATGGTGACTTCCACCGCGCCCTGCCGCAGGGCTTCGCGGGCACAGTCGATGGCGGTATTCCCGCCGCCTATCACGGCTACTCTCGCGCCGAGCTTCACCTTTGAAGTACCCATGCCGATGTCGCGCAGAAAGGGAAGGCCGTACAAGACGCCTTCCTTGTTCTCGCCCTCGGCACGCACGCTGTTCGGCTCGATCAGGCCCACAGCCAACACGCAGGCGTCGTAGTTCTTCTTCAAATCGTCCCAGCTGATGTCCTTGCCAACTTCCGTGTTCGTCTTGATCGTGATTCCGAGCTCAAGTAGGCGCTCGATTTCGCGGTCCAGCACATCCTGCGGCAGAACCCAGTCCGGAATCCCGCCGCGATTCAGCCCGCCCGCTTTCGGCGACTTCTCGAAGATCGTGACCTGGTAACCGAGCCGCGCCAGTTGGTAGGCAGCGCTGTGCCCGGCAGGGCCCGAACCGACGACGGCAACCTTCTTGCCGTTGGGCGTCCCGGCCTTTACCACGTCCTTCTTCAGCGCCTGCCCGAGATCGCCAAGGAATCGCTCGACCGCCCGAATGGAGATGGCTTCATCATATTTCCCGCGGTTGCACGCTTGCTCGCAAGGGTGGTAGCACACGCGACCCGTGACCGACGGAAACGGCATGTCTTCTTTAATGAGCGCATACGCATCCAGATATTTGCCGCGCTTCACCAAATCCAGATAGCCCTGGATTTTCTCGTTGGTTCCGCAAGCATTGTTGCAGGGCGGCAATTTGTCTCGATACACGGGCCGTATCGCGCGCCAGTTGCCCGTGGGAAATAGATCCTGCCCCTTTTCCTGCGAAGGCGCAGGCGTGATGCCCGCGAATGGTATTTGAAGCCGCTCGGGGATTTTTGTGCCTTTAGTCGACATGTGTCCTGTCCTATGCCGCCACTGGATTCAGCGGCATGATATGTAATTCTTGAAGCGCCAAATTAAACGCGTGCTTGTTCGCAATCATCGGCTCGATCGTAGCCATCTTGACGATACCTGTGGTTTTGACCACGGCTGCAATCAGTGGAGCCGCGATATCCGGCGCCACCGATTTGTTGCGCTCGGCGGCTCCTTCCGTTGAAAGGCGATCGAGGCCGAGTTCGCCGAGCCGGTAATAAAGCCACTTGTGGTCAGCTAGTTTCGCAGCGTCTACACAGACCAATTGAGCGAGTCGCTCCGGGCCCGGGACGAAACGGATCATGTACTCCGGGGTGTATTGCGTGTTGATCACCAGCGTTCCGCCAGGCGGCATTCCGCGCATGTAATCCCATCCCTTCACCATCGTCCCTTCGACCAGTACGACGATGTTGGGCTTTTCATTTTCGTAGGTGAGTTCGTTCTCGATCACAGTGTCGCTCACGCGGCAATATTTGCGCGTCGGCGCGTTGGTACGATCGGGATTGTCCACGTAGTTTTCCATCGCCTGTGAGTACTTGCCCTCCAGGCGGGCTGAAGCGGAGACGGAGTTGACGATATCGCGCCCTTCTTTGTCCATAATGATGCCGCGCGTCCAAACGGTGAGTTCGGTATAGCTCATGTTTCAAACCTCGCCCTAATTTAGTAACTGCTTCACTTCAGCGAAACTTCCGAACGCGAATGCCCGCCGCTTCCTACTTTGCCGTCTAAGAAAGCCTTCGGACCGCCTCGGTCGGATTCAAGAACCGCCAGAAAATCATTTCGCAGTACGACGAATGGCGCCACGCGAGTGCGATTCTGGAATTCCGCAATTGCGAGCAGCGTGGCTTTCTTGCAGAGGCTTTCAATATCAGCACCCGTGAGGCCTTCCGTCCGGCCGGCGAACTCTTCGTAATCAACGTCGGGCGCGACCGGCACGCGCTTGCAACAGATCCTCATAATGTCCGCGCGCTCGGGGGCGTCAGGTTTCGCGAACGGGACAATGTAATCGAAGCGCCCGCTCCGCAAAAGCGCCGGCTCGATTCGCTCAGGGCGATTCGTAGCTGCCACCAGAATCACGCCTTTCACGTCGCGCAAATTATCGATTTCCCGCAGCAGCTGGCTAAGAATCCTTTGATACACGTCGCTGCCAAACTGCTCGGCTCCAAATTTCGGCGCCACCGCGTCAATCGTGTCGAAAAATAAAATGCACGGCGCCGCCCTCCTGGCCTTCTTGAAAACTTCGCGCAACGCCCTCTCCGATTCGCCCAGCCATTTGGAATACAACTGCGGCCCGTCGATTGCGATAAGTGGAATCTGCTTTTCACCCGAAAGCGCACGCGCCATGGCAGTTTTCCCAGTGCCCGAAGGCCCCGTCAGCAGGATGCCGCGCGGCGGCGCAAGTCCAACCTGCTCATAGATTTCATCGCGCATGTGAGAATGCTCGATCACCGCATCGAGCAATTTCTTCACGTCCTGCAAACCTCCCAAGGACGCAAAGTTGGATTTGCTTTTCTCAATGAAGAATTCGCGGGTGGCGCTGGGTTCTACCTCTTTCAAACCGGCAAGAAAATCGTCACGCGTGACTAACAGCGTTCCCAACTCAGCGGATGCGGCGCCGTCAATATCCAGCGAACAAGCGGAGAGAAAGCGGCGCAAGGCAATCATGCCGACTTCCTGCCCGAGCGCTTCCAGGTCAGCTCCGACGAATCCGTGAGAATGTTCGGCGATTTCCTGCAGGTCGACGTCGGCCGCGAGCGGCATGGCGCGCGTGTGAATCCTCAGAATTTGTAATCGCGCCTGCGTGTTGGGAACGCCAATTTCGATTTCGCGATCGAAGCGGCCGGGGCGCCGCAATGCTGGATCGAGAACTTCGGGAATATTGGTAGCGCCGATAACGATGACTTGACCGCGGGCGACGAAACCGTCCATCAGGCTGAGAAGCTGGGCTACGACTCGCTTTTCCACTTCGCCGACTACTTCCGTGCGCTTGGGGGCGACGGCGTCGATCTCGTCAATAAAGAGGATGGCCGGTGCATGGCGCGCCGCTTCCTCGAAAACCTCGCGGAGCTTGGCCTCACTCTCGCCGTAAAACTTGCGCATGATCTCCGGGCCATTGAGATGAATAAAGTGAACGCGGCTTTCAGCAGCCACGGCGCGTGCCAGCAAAGTCTTTCCAGTACCCGGGGGACCATACAGGAGGACGCCCTTGGGCGCCAAAATTCCCAGGCGCTCGAAAATGCGCGAGTGCTTCAGCGGGAGTTCGACGATTTCGCGCACGCGCGCCACTTCACGCTCGAGTCCGCCAATATCTTCGTACGAAACGGCCGGTGCTCGCGCCGCGGTCTGCTCGCCTTCCACCACGCGGATGTCGGTGCGTTTTCCGATTACCACCGGTCCCGAGGGAATCGTGCGCACAACCTGGAAATTCACGGCCTTGGCGAAAGTAGGTACTCTCACGACGCAGCCAGCGATGACCGGGACGTCCAGCAGATCTTCAAGCATACGCTCGGGGGCAATGATCGCGGGCGGGGCACCCACCCACAACGGCGATAAGCGAACGGCCACAGCCTGCTGGTGCTCAATCAGCGAGACGTTCACTCGTTCCTGCAACCCCACGCCACAATTGCTGCGGCACGTTCCATCGATCTGAATCATGCCTTCGAAGCCGTCGTCTGAAAGCTCTGCGCGCCCCACACCGGTCATCCCGCCCGTGATTTTCAGCACGTCACCCGCTTGCCCACCCATGCGCTGCAAGTCGGATGGCGCCAGTCGCGCAATGGCGTGACCAACGTCCTCGACACGCGCCTCCGCAACTCTCAAAGTAAGACTTGCTCCGGAGGATGATTGGGTGATTTCCGTCATGACGTGACTCTTGGCTGGATCCAAGCTCTCTTAAGACTTGTTCATTACAATCTCTTCCACATCTTCGATGTGCCGCCGCATTGCTGCTTTTGCTGCCTCCGCATCACGGCGCTTAATTGCAGCCAGAATGCGCCGGTGGCCGGCGAGGGACTTCTGCGAGCGACCTTTCACCTGCAAAGAGCGTTCCCGGGTCTCGCGCAAAAGCTCCATCAAAATGTCAATCACCTTGAGGACCACGCTATTTCCGGAAGCGAGGGCCACGCTGTAGTGGAACTCGGCGTCCTCGGCGATCGTCACTTCTCCCTGCTCCTGCTTCTCTTCTTGCCGCTGCAGAATCTCTTCCATTTCGGAAATCTCGTCGGCGGACGCGTGCATGGCGGCGCGTGCGGCCAGCGGCGGCTCTAACATCTTGCGAAAATCGAGAAGTTCGCCCACTGACTTCTGCCGGCGCTCGAGCGCATCGGCAAATGGATTGTTTACCGAATCGGTGGCGAGTTCGCGGACAATCGTCCCTGCACCTTGCCGCGGTTCCACCATGCCCACCAGTTCCAGGCCGCGAATCGCGTCTCGAATAGAGCTGCGGCTGACCTGAAGCATTTCGGCAAGCTCGCGTTCGGAGGGTAGCTTGTCACCGGGCTTCAGTTTCTTTAGAATCAGGCGTTCGATTTGTTTGGCGACTTCTTCGTAGACCTTACCTTTGCGGATAACTTCGAAGTCGAATTTGGCGGGAGTCGGCACTCGTCAACTGGTCCGATAACCAGACCAGTTTATAAGACGCCGCTGAGCCCTTGTCAAGGGTGTATCCGAAATATTTAGGCTCACGGCTCGATCGTAAGATCTACGCCAGGCGAAGAGTTAGCGAAGGCAAGCTGATTCCTTCGACATCCGCGGTCCATTCGTCGCCCGAGCCAGTGGCGTGTCCGGCTGTCAGCGTCCCCGAGCTCACGATTTCTCCGGCGTTCAAACGATGATCCGGGAAACGTCGCGCAATGGCCGTGCTGAGTTCCGCCAGGCATGAGGCGGGATTCTTCAAAGCGTTTCGTCCAGACCCTTCTTCCACGAAAGCGCCATTCCTCGACATCCGAACTTTGAAACGCGAAAGTTCGTCCACGAGCGCAGGAATAGACTCCGGCCGCACCGGCATCTTCTCGCCTATCACCAGAGCTGCATGAAGTCCGAACGATGCAACAAAATCGCTCGGCTGAAATTTCCACTCAGGAAAAGGACAATCGATTATTTCGAATCCGATCGCGAGCCATTCGGTGCGCGCAAGCGCCGCTGCGGCATCAGGCGCGTCCTCTACATTCGCTGGCTCTCTCAACCCAAAAACAATTTCGGGTTCGATCTTCAGGGAACGAGGATGAGTAACCGAGAGGGTTGCGGAGTTGCGATCACTGTAATGTATCGTGTCGTCGTACATGTGCGCCCAAACCAGCGTTTCAAGTTTGAGAATCCGCCACATCGCCTTATTCGCGTATCCAACTTTTTGACCGACCGCGCGGTGTCCAGCAGCTTCGCGGAATTTCTTGAGCGCTGCTTCCACCTGGTAGGCCGTATCGAGGTTGAAACCGGGGCGTTCCGACGGAGGGACACTAACCATCTGTCCAGTCTCGCGGGCAGTTAGAAATTCGTGAGCTATGTTTTCGACTTCTTTTAGCGACATCGACATTGCTGGTTGTGTGGCTCTTGGCGGACGCCTATCTTTCAAACTCAGGCTCGTCAGTGTATACCGCAATTTTCTCGCGCGTGCCAGCCAGTGGATTTCTTGCCATTCGGCAAAGCAGAGGGGAGACAACGTAGCGCCGGGCGCGGAGAACTCTGCACAGGACTCCAGTTGTAAAGACCCAAAGCGCAAAGAAGCAAGCTACGCGGTTGTGTTAACCGACCGGATGCCCGAACCAGCAGTACTCGCGAATTGCTGAAAGTTCTGTTGCAGCGTGTTGTAGGCCCGCTGCGCATTCTGGAAATCCTGCTGAATCGTGGAAAAGTCCTGCTGGGCCGCCGTCACATTTCCAGCCTTCAAGTCCCGCTCCAATTGATTGAATGCTTGCGCGATCGGAGCAGTGCTGGCTCCTACTTTGGCTTCAGTCGCACTGCCTGCGCTCGAAGCCGTGCCGGCGCTTAGAAATGGCGAGTTGTGTTTCAGCCTCTCCAGATCGCTCTGTGCTTGACCCAGATTCCCCGACTGCAAATCCTTGCCCAGTTGCTGGAATTCCTGCTGAAACTGTTTGAATTTCGATGGTGAATTTGTAGCCGCCAACGCGCCCTGAAGGACGCTTCCTAAAATCGCTCCAACGGACATCGATTCCTCCTCTTAAAGATGGCAATGAATCGAGCGGTCTGACCTTTCACCTCCCGCTCTCGTAACCTATCATCCAGTGTTTTCGCGGAGACCTTGCCTTCGCGTTCGCGCCTGACGGTATATCATGGTGAAACAATATCCGCTTACTTGCCGAGCTTCGCTGTCCCTGCCTAAACAAACTGCATCAGCTGCCGTGCAAACCGCCTGCCACTTACACACCAGATCAGATTCGACGCGGAAGCAGCGAAACCCATTCGCGCCGTTGGCTTTAGGCCTGATGAAGAAAATTAGATACCTTTCCTCGCAGTTCCCGCCCGGCACCCACTTCCGTAGCACACATCTGACGCTGCAGATTTTGCCGAGCCCAAGCCGGCAGCCGATCCGATTGTCATCCGTGCGAATGAGGCGTACGCTTTCATGGGCGCAGGGTGACGAATCCGAACGTATTCCTCAAGGAGATAACCTATGCCTACAATCACCACAAAAGACGGAATCGAAATTTATTACAAGGACTGGGGCAAAGGTCAGCCCATCGTGTTTAGCCACGGCTGGCCTCTCTCAGCCGATGATTGGGACAACCAGATGATGTTCTTCCTCAATCAGGGCTATCGCGTTATCGCGCACGACCGGCGCGGACATGGCCGCTCGTCACAGACCGGCGACGGCCACGACATGGATCATTACGCCGACGACCTGGCGGCGCTCACCGCGCATCTCGACCTGAAGGATGCAATACACGTTGGCCACTCGACTGGCGGCGGCGAAGTGGTGCACTATCTGGCGCGGCACGGTGAAAGCCGCGTGTCAAAAGCGGCGATCATCAGCGCGGTACCGCCGTTTATGCTGAAGACTGCGGCCAATCCGGGCGGGCTGCCCAAAGAAGTGTTTGATAATTATCAACAGCAGACGTCCTACAACCGAGCGCAATTCTATCTCGACGTGGCGTCCGGCCCGTTCTACGGTTACAACCGGCCTGGCGCGAAACCTTCTCAGGGAATTATCTGGAATTGGTGGCGCCAGGGCATGATGGGAGGAGTGAAGGCGCACTCGGATGGCGTCGTCGCCTTCTCGCAGACGGACTTCACCGAGGACCTGAAGAAAATCACCGTGCCTGTGCTGGTGATGCACAGCGAGGACGACCAGATCGTTCCCTACGCAGACGCTGGACCGCTATCGGCAAAGTTGCTGAGGAACAGCACATTCAAATCCTACAAGGACTTTCCGCACGGCATGCCCACAACGCACGCCGACACGATTAACGCCGATCTGCTCGCTTACCTGAAAGGCGCAGCGAGCAAGGCAGCAGGCTGATCGCGGTCTGCGCGATGGAAAAGCGGGGCGCGACGGGCGCCCCGCTTTTTGAGGTTTTGGATGGCCACGGCGCGCGAAATTTCTTTGTAGCGGGATTTTTTTGCTCAGGCCCACTCTGCAAAAACAGCTTTGATTGCGTTTCAGCCTCTGACCGTGCCCTCGGCTCGCATCATCCGCGAATACACACCCCAATACCCGAACCCGCTTTCCGTCGCGGCAGGCGAGAGCGTAAGCGTCGGTCGCGAAGATGATGAGTTTTCCGGTTGGAAATGGTGCAGGGCATCAAGCGGTCTTGAAGGTTGGGTTCCGGTAGGGTTGCTCTCAGACGCAAGCGCGACGGAAACGGCCGTCCTCTGCGATTACTCCTCACGCGAACTTGCAGTGCAGCCCGGTGAAGAAGTCACTGTTGAAGATTCCCGCCACGAGTGGTTGCTGGTCCGGAATAAACAGGGCGAGCGCGGATGGATTCCCGCCTCCCATGCAGATTTCGTGGAAGAAAAGCGACCGACGAGGAGCTAACTAGAAGGAAGAAAGTTCAGCGGCCACGATCTGATTTCGTTCGAGGCGCCGCGCCAAAGTCACTGTCGCATATCGCGTGCAAAGTGCCATCTCGCGTTGCGCCCATCCGGCAGCCGGAGGAAGAATCGAATCACCAACCGAAATGGCGAACTGCAGCAATGAATTATATGCGCTCACGGAGCCGAGTTTCGTGCTGACGCGAACTCCAAGCTCAGGGCATAGCCTCTCGTAAGCCGAGGCTTCCTCGAAGTCATTCAAAGTAATGTACTTATCCCGATCCTCGGGCAGGTCCGCGGTGGCCACCGTCAAGAATGCAGCTCGCCACGTAAACGCCGCAAACTGAATCAGCGCCGCCAACGAGACTACGAGAATGAGGATGGATATGAGCATCTCTCTTAACCATTCTAATTTTCGTATCCTTGCCCGCGGCGCGCAATGGAACGGGAGTACCACCGTGTTCATTCGTTCGTCTTGCCCGGCAGTGTGGTTATGTTCAACGCATTTTGCACAAATAATATAAAATCTCGGAGTTGCCACCGTGGGGCCCGTAGCTCAGCTGGTTAGAGCATCGGACTCATAATCCGTTGGTCCTAGGTTCGAATCCTAGCGGGCCCACTAACGAATCGAGAGCTCTCTTCACGCAACTGATCACCCTACAAAAAAAGAATGGAGTGGGTGGCGATGAGATATTTTCGGGCTGCGACTCATCATCGATGAATTGAATGCGCCGAGCCAGTGAGCAACATGAAACGGAAAGAACCCGGCGTCAACCAAGCCCGCACTTCCGATCGGCATTGCCAGACATGCTGATTCGTCAAGAACTACATCAATTCCCCGAACTAGCCCGTCCGTTGTTTACTGCGCCTTTATCCAGGTATCTGATCCCGCCAGCTTGACAGACACGTCCGAAAAGAAGATCCGCACCGGTTTGCCGTCGGCTGTTCCGCGATGTTCCGTCGAGACAAGCAGAGGACCGGCCTTCTTGTAGCCTGCCCATGTTGTGATCACTAGACTCGGCTTTTTCGGTCCGCCGCGGCGGTAGATGAATTCCTCGACGCGCTTGTCGGAACCGAGAAAGAGCTCCCACGTATCGCCGGGTGTGTAGCCGACATCCGAAGAATACTTCACGATGATCTGGTCGGCTGTACCTTTCCCCAGCGGCAGCTTCTGCTTCCCCTTATCCTGCACGTCGGCGCTGGTGTCCCACACCACATGAAAGGGAAAGACCAGCCAATATTGATCGTTCATGAAAGCTGGATCGATTTCGTCCTTCACGTTGGCAGGCTGGCTGTTGAGCTGAGAGCGCAGGTAGGTGACCTTTACCGGTTTGCCGTCCTTATCTTTACCTTCGAAGGTGACCTTTCCGGTCTTCGGCTCCCATTCCCACGTATGAGCTAGCGCAAGCTTGAGCGCTGGTAAATCTATGTTGAAGGTATAGCGGATTCCTTCGATCTGCCCCCACGAATCTATGCCGTAGGTCTTCGCCATCTGCTCGACAATTGGCGGGCGAGTCTGCGCCCAGGAAGTTGGTGAAAAGACCAGTATCGCGAAAGCCAGAAGGCCGATGATCGCTACGCGGTATGCATTCTTCATGGAATCGCTCCTCAGTGAAATCACGCCCTGCTCGACCGACGCCGCATTATATAGCACACCCTTGGGAATGTTCACGCTCGCTTAGGCGGCCGCATTCGTTGATCGCCTGAGCCGGCGAAACTCGAGAATAGCGGCTGCTGCTGCGACTGTTCCGTATTCCAGCAGCACAATCCAGCCAGGAACTACCCACTGACGACCAAGCGTGCGCAAATGCCATACGTAGAAAGTCGGGAGGATGCTGATCGTCCAGATGATGAGCGGCACCGTCGAAACAGATCGCACGAATGGAAGCAGCCAGAGAAGGTACCAGGGGTATATCACCGGCGCACACAAGAGCGATGCTGCCATCGGCCACGCAAACGTTTGCGGCGAGTGTCCATCGTGCCGTCTTCGGAGCACCGCTGCGGTTATCAAACCGACCAACGCGGCCAGGCCAGCCACGATCCGAGGGCTTGCGATTCGCTCGATCTCGGCGAAGACCGGATCATTAAAGCGAAACCGCTCGACGAATACGCTGATGGATCCCATCGGGATCGAACCGCCTCGCAGAAACGGGACGTATAGCAGCCCGACGATGAGCACCGCCAGTAACCCGTCGCGCACCCGCACGCGACGCCAGTAAAGCGGCGCTAATACAATCGGTAGAAACTTCACGGCAACAGCCAGTCCGAATGTGATCGCCGCGAAGGTTCGCCAACGGCGCTCGAGTGCTGTGGCGGAGAGCAGCAGCAGTAGCACGCCGAGAATGTCAACGTGACCGCTGTAAGTCACACATGTAACGAGAAGCGGATTCCACGCGTAAGCCAGCACCCAATGTTCCCCGCGCCCGAGGCGACGCAGCTCGGCGAGCAACAGCGGAACAATCGCCAATTCGCACAAGACGAACGCAACTTTGAATGCGAAAGCCGACTCGTGTATCGCCGTTACAGCACGAAAGAAAAGCTGAGCGCCCGCCGGATAGGGGCTCGGCACGTCCGGGTTGTTCAGGTTACGGGTTTCCTCCGTGTGTAAAGCGCTGAACGCAGGATCATTCGGAACAACAAAGTAAGGGTTGAAGCCCAGCCGCTGCATTCGGCCATCCCACACATAGCGATGAACGTCATCATCGGCTCCCGCGTGCATCAACAGAAACGGAAGATGCCACAGAGCAGCCAGCGCAAGACCAATCACGATGACGCGCCGAGGGAATCTCGGCGTGCAGAAAAACTCGCGAATAGCGAGGAGATACGCGACGCCGGCGATGACCAGTGTAATGAGGTAGGGGGGAGCTCCGACTCCGCCAGGAATTCGGGCGCAGGACACAAGCGCCGCAAACATGATGACGCCAAGCGCGTAGAGCCTGTGCGAAGACGTAATCTTCATCGGTCTCCGCCCCTTTGCTCCGGCGGCATCGCCTTCCTCCATTCCATCAACCACTGCGCCGTTCGCGGCGCTCTTGCTGGAACGCTCTGCAGCTCGCCCGCAAGGCGGCCGAGGTCTTCTGCCACATCAATGTCGTAGAACGGATCGGTGAAACTCACCGAAAGCCCCAGCGCCCGCACCCGCCCGAGTAGCGCATCGTATGCATTCGTGGTTCCGAGCCCGTCGCCCGCGAAGAGTCCCGGATGAGACGCAGTCGCGCCGACTAAGTAATAACCTCCGTCGTGCGTCGGTCCAACAACGACGTCACTTTGGGCAAGTGCTTGAAACGCGCTTTGCAGTACTGACGCCGGGAGGTGCGGGCTGTCGCTGTTGAACGCGACGATTCTCCGGCGGCCAGCCGCGGCGAAATGTGCAAACACTGACGTAAGTCCCGCCGCAAGGCCATCCCCCGACTGCGGGACGATGGGAATCAAGTCGCCCACTGCACGCGATAACTCTTCCACATCGGAAGCCGGGCACATGATGGCGACATGCACATCGCCAAGTGACGTTGCCAACGCCATCGTATCGTCCAGAAGGCAGCGATATAACTCGACAACAGCCGTGGGAGGAAGGCTTTGAGCGAGTCGAGTCTTCACCGCACCGGGCTTCGGCGCCTTGGCCATAACCACGAGTGTGCAGTCGCCACCGAGTGAACCGGGAGTGGTCTGGTTAAAAGATTCCATTAGAAGATTAGGCGGCTCCATCGAGAGCTGAAGGATTTCAGCAGGAGATATCGTCGCGAGTTTCACGCCGACTGCGGCGTTCCAACTCGTCGCTGGCGGAAATAGTAGCGCAGAATTCGAGTGAAAATGAACCAAGCCGCGCCGAGGGTGCCGCCGATCGTTCCGCTGATCTTCGATTTTCCGATGCGCGGGTAGTAGCTCACCGGAACCTCGACAATTCGGTGTCCACCTAGGGCGCCTTTTAAAATAATTTCCACCGCCCAGCCGTATGTGGTCTCTTCGAGCGCAAGCGCACGAAGGACATCCGCGCGCGCCGCGCGGAACGGGCCGAGGTCCGTGATCCGCTGCTGAAACAGGAGCGAGATCAATCCCGCCGCGAGCCGGTTGCCCAACGCGGAGTGCCAGGGAAGAGCACCGGGAATGCGCGGCCCTGCCAAACGTGAGCCCAGCGCAATATCCGCGCGTCCGTCGGAGATCGGCGCGAGCAGGAGCGGAAGTTCGGCTGGCCGATCGCTATAGTCACCATCCAGGAATACAACGACGTCCGGCGAGTTGGCGTTGGCAAGACCTGTCAAACAGGCCTGACCGTATCCGCGGCGTTGTTCGAGGATGACGCGAGCCCCGGCGCACTCGGCAATCTCAGGCGTCCCATCGCTCGAGTTGCTGTCAACGACGATGACCTCGGTCACGAGATCAGCAGGAATATCCGCGAGCACTCTGCCGATAGCGCCCGCCTCATTGTGCGTGGGAATAATGATCGAAACTCGCAAGCAATCTCCGCTGGGTCCGTACGCCTTACCACCAAAGCGAGGACGGGCGCCGTCGCGCCAGAAACGCGTCAACTCCCCACGTTCGGCCCGCAGCTCCCACCGCGATTCCCAGCGCCGCCAGCGTAGGAACCAGCAGTTCCCAGATCCACGACGTGCCCCACTCCGAAACCCAGAGGCTCGCGAGTAAACCACATGCGACAAGTCCAGCGGGCCGCGTCATGAGGCCGAGTACGAGGAGCACGCCGAGCGAAATTTCCGTCATGCCCTGAAGCGGCGCTGCCATCGCAGAGTGGCTCGCCGCAGTCGCCATAATCGCTTTCCAAATGGCCGGAGCGTGATCGTGTTGGATGTAATAGTTGATCAAGCCGGCGTAGCCGCTTGGCGTGTAGAGCCCTTTCCCTAAATTCTCGAAAAAGACTCCGACGAACATCGCTCCAATCGTCAGCCGGACGATTGCCAGGCCGAAGCGCGCATAAGGTTGTTCGGGCATTTAGGAAGTCCTCGCTTGAAGTTTGCTCGATTTCATTGCGGTCGCCATTGTAACAACCACCGCCAGTATTCTAATCGCGTGCAATCACGATTGTCGTGCACGCGCTTTCGCCCTTGGGAAGTTCACGAAAGGCAGCCATGCGGACCTCCAACTTTTCCACTTGTCCCCTAACGACGGGACAGTAGAAGTCCGGTTCATTCAGCGCGTTCTGCAGGCGTCGTCGCCCGGAGCATCCGCCGTAACAACTCTCGAGATAGGCGCAGGGCCGGCAGGCGTCGGGCACGGTGCGCGCCTCGACAAAGGGCGAAGTTTCTACAACTGACGAGCCCAGCGATGCCAGGAGCGAAAGCGGCTCTCCCGCGCCCGGCCAGTATACGCAAGGCTGCGTGGTGGCTCGCGGCGTAATGCGCACGGTACTTACTCCGCATCCACCGGTTCTCGGAGGCAAGCCCGCCATCGCGCGAACCAGCGGTTCGCCGATCGCGATAACATCCGTCTCTGCAAACAACGCTCGAAAACCTTGCCAATACTCCTCGTAACCCAACGCATACAGACCAGAACGCACTGACTGATAAACATTCACCCGCAGTGGCGACCCGTGACGCTTCACCGTCCGCGCCACTTCGGCCAAACGCAAATGGTTCGACTTCATCATCACCGCTATGAAGGTGACGGGGACTCCCAGCCGGACGCAGCGTGCTGCCTGTTCATGAATCAAGGCCCAATTGCCGCCGCCGCGCTGCGCGTCTTGCTCACGCTCCGTGGGATAGTCCAGCGAAAACTCGATATCGTGAAACGCGCGGAGTTCGTCATCAGTGAGCACCGCCGCACTGTGGCCATTCGACGTGATGGTGAGCTTCACAGGTAGAGAACGGAGGTAAGCCAGAATCTCGCGAAATTCCGGGTGCATTCCATTCTCGCCCGTGCCCAGATTCACCGAGCGAACCGGCAGGCTTTCCATCACAGATCGTACTTGCTCCAGGCTAAGCCGGTCCGTCCGCGCCGGATCGCGATAGCAGAATGAACAAGCCAGGTTGCACTCGTTGGTGAGTCCGAGTCCGAGCGCAAATTTTCCGGTCGCAGCGGGACGAATCATCGCGGGCTGTGAAGGTGCCATCGCAGGCTGTGAAGGTAAATGAGCGACAGGCTGAGTCACGGCCGGGTGATCCTGTTGGAGGATATGCCGGAACGCCGAGCGATCACCTGAATGTAGCGCGCAATCGCAGAGAACTCCGGGCGCGGTGCAAGCGTCGATTCCAACTCGAACACTTGATCGTATGTCGTGTCTGTCAGATTCTCAACCGCGAGGTAGTCAGAAAAAACGCGAACACCACATTCGGCGACGACTTCCAAACCCGCTCGAACGCACAAACTTCGTACCTCATCGGGGCTAAATACGCGCAGCGCCTCCCCATAGAGAGTATCGACCACGGTCTCGGCCGTGAGATTGGCAGCTGCGAGTTTCCAGTCACGCGACTTGATCGCGTCCTTCAGCACCTCGCCGGCACGATTGCGCACCAAAACAGAAAACACGCCGTCTTTCCGCAGGACGTGGGCGATGTCGCGAATATTCACGGAAGGATCCTCGGTATATTCCAGCAGATTGTGGCAAACGACCACGTCAAACGACTCGGCATCGAAAATTTGGGGTAGTTGACTCACATCGGCGTGGCAAAAGGAAATTCGCGCCGTCACTCCGCCGGCTTCTGCTTCCTGACGAGCAATCCGCAGCATCTCTACGGAACCGTCAAGCAGCACGACGTCAAATCCTAGCGGCGCGAGCCGCACGCTCGCGAAACCCGTGCCGCCGCCTACGTCGAGCGCGCGACATTCCGAGGCGTTCCGGGGCACGAAGCGGCGCATATTCTCCCATGCCAACCCTGTCCGCAGCCTGCCGGCCGACGTCTTCAAGTAAGCCGCGTATTTATCTGCATCTTGGAACCGCGAGGTATCCAACATTCCGGTCTCAAGCTCCAAGGCCGTGTCTTGCATGACCGAGCGAGTCGAGTGTACGCTATCCGTCCGTAGGAGATTAAGAACAGAATTTCTAGTTCGAGGAGTTGGAGTATGAATCGCCGCGATTTTTTGCGATCGACAGGAATTGTTTCAGCAAGCCTAGCATTCGCGAAAGCTGGGCGAGTTTTTGCAGCAGACACAACGGTTGACCATTGGCGAACTTTCGAAGTCACGACGCGAGCCGAAGTCCTCAAACCTTCGGGCACCACACGCATCTGGTTGCCAGCGCCGCTCATAAGTCAATCCCCCTTTCAGAAAACTCTCTCTACAACCTTCCACGCGGAAGGCGGCACGGCGAAAACGACCGACAATAATCCGGATGCACTCGGAATCATCGTCGCAGAATTTCCATCCGGTGTGCAGCCAGTCCTTACCCTCACAAGCCGGGTCACGACCAAGACTTACGTCGTTGATCTCTCTGCTCGGAGCAATCCGCCCAAAGACAATCGAGCGGGCCTGGAGCATTTTCTGCAGCCGACAAAACTTCTGCCGACCGACGGCATCGTGAAGGAGACGGCGACAGAGATCACCAGCGGCGCGAAAACGGATGTAGAGAAAGCGCGCGCCATTTACGAATGGATCGTTGACAACACGTTTCGCAATCCGAAAACGCGCGGCTGCGGTGTGGGCGACATTCGTTTCATGCTCGAATCCAAGGATCTGGGAGGCAAGTGCGCGGATCTGAATGCGCTCTACGTGGGCCTCGCTCGTTCTGCCGGCCTTCCTGCGCGCGACGTCTACGGAATCCGTGTAGGCAAATCGGAATTGGGATACAAGAGCCTGGGCGCCTCATCAGAGAACGTGACAAAAGCGCAGCACTGCCGCGCCGAAGTTTACCTGAACGACTACGGCTGGGTGCCAGTCGACCCGGCCGATGTGCGGAAGGTCGTGCTCGAAGAACCGCCCGGGAATCGTCCTCTGGACGATGACATGGTTAAGAAAGCCCGGGCGCGGCTATTCGGATCCTGGGAGATGAACTGGATGGCTTACAACTTCGCGCATGATGTCGCCCTACCCGGATCGAATGGCGCGCCGGTCGGATTCCTGATGTATCCGCAGGCCGAAACGACCGAGGGCCGGCTGGACAGTCTCGACCCGGACAACTTCAAATACGAAATTACGTCCAAGGAGACCACCTCTACGGGCGGTTGATCAACGCGGACGCCACAGTTTTTCGCACGCTCTTACAGCAAAATACGAACGGATCCACCCTGTTGACGTGGCGCAGATGCAAGGCTGTTGCTCGTTGTTGAGCTAGTTTCAACGAGCCAAAGCAGACCTAGCGTAATAATTTCGTAGGGTCATTACCCCAATGCACAGCTTCTCTTGGACCGCGGAGTAGGGTAATTCTCTGTCGAGGAAGGACTTCCAGACACCCCTCACGTGGCAGCACGAATGCTTTCCCACAATCGCATAGGTTCCGGTCAAATTCAATTTGCCTCCGGAGCCTCCGTTATCGCTTCATGATCCGAGAGGAGATCTAACCGCTATGGAACATTCAAAGAATTCATTCTTTAGAAGAGTCACGGTCGCCGGAGCGACGTTAGCCGGACTTATCCTATTTGCAGGTGCTCCAACTCTGCGCGCAGATGACGACTGTCAGCGACGCGTCGCCAAAGCCGATCACAATCTGCACGAGGCCATCGAGCACCACGGCTATCAAAGTGAGGAGGCGGCAAAATGGCGCCACATCCTGCATGAAGAGCGGGAGCGCTGTTGGGCCTCGAATCACAGATGGTGGGACGAAGACGAGCACCGGTGGCGTACGGACCACGATTGGGACGATCACGACCACGATTACCATCACTAACTGCCTTGGAAAATACAGGGAGGCCTCTTCGCGAGGCCTCCTTTGGCTGCGAAGTAAACCGTCGTTCAACTGAGGAATATCGCGGGGGGATCGATCGCTAACGAGAGAGCGGTAACTGGATTCGAAAAGCCGTGCCCTTGGAGGGCTCACTTTCGACGGCGATATCGCCGTGATGTGACTCTACGATCCAGCGCCCAATTGCCAACCCCAGCCCGCTGCCGCCGTTTTCACCTGACCGCGAATGGTCGGCTTGGTAAAATCGTTCGAAGATGTGCGGAATGTCCTCTGCGCTGATTCCGATCCCAGTATCACGAATTTCGGTTTCCGCAACGTCATCATGCGCCCTCAAACGCATTTCGATCTGTCCGCCCGAAGCCGTATATTTGACGGCGTTGTCCAGACAAATTAGCAAAAGTCTTTCGATTGCCGCAGGATCGCCCTGGATCCAAACAGGCTCGCTCGGAAGATTCTTGCTCGCATTTAGATGCTTGGTTTCCGCGAGAACCTTTGCCTTTCGATAAGCGTTATCCACCACTTCGGTAAGATTCATGCGAACCATCGGGATGGTTGCGGAGCCTGCATCCGCGCGGGCGAGATCCAGCAACTGGTCAATCAGTTTAGAAACCTTTTCTGATTCTCCTAGAATCTCCGACAAAGCCGACCGGTATTCACTTTCGGGACGCGTCTTGCGGAGTGTGATCTCAGCGTTTGTGCGCATTAGGGAAATTGGAGTTCGTAGCTCATGTGAGGCATCTGCGGTGAATTGCGTGATGCGGTGAAAAGATTTCTCCAGGCGCCCGAGCATTTGATTAAGCGTGCTCGCGAGGCGCTCGAGTTCATCTCCAGTTTTTGGAACGGTGAGGCGGCTCGACAAACTCGTAACACTGATGCCGCGAGCCGCTCGAATAATCTCGTCCACCGGATCGAGCGCTCGGCTACTCATCCAGTATCCGCCGAGGGCTGCGAGCGATAGAAAAAGAGGCACAGCGAGAAAGAGAAGGCGCCTGAACCGATCGATGGCAAGATCGAAATCTTCCGTATCAGTGGCTACTTCGACGTCGTAGGCCTTTCCATTCGCCTCGACCGGAGCACGCAAGACGCGGAATTGCTCTCCGTGGATTTCGGTATAGAAGGGGTCGGAACCGCGAACTCTAGACCTTCTCGAATCGGCCCAATCCGATCCAGGGGAGGCGTAGATAAGCTCACCGCTCGAGTCGGCAACTCGCAGCCGGCCACCGTTCCCGTCGCCTTCGTCGTACTCGCTTAGCTCGTCCTTCAGCGCCGCCAGGCCTTCGGGTTCGGTGCGGGCGATGATTCCGCGAATACCCGCGACTCGTCGCTGAAGTCCCGCATCGACTGCAGAGCGAATACTGTGGCTCATTGCGAAATAGGCGGCACCGCCAAAAATGCCGAGAGACACCGCCAAGATCAGCGAATACCAAATCGTAAGCCGGAAGCGAAGCGGAAGTGCCTTCATTCTTCTGATTCCTGCCTGACGCAATAGCCGTAACCGCGCGCGGTGTGAATGAGCTTCACCTTGTGATTTTGATCGACTTTGGCTCGGAGCAGGCGCACGAAAGCGTCAAGAGTGTTTTCTTCCACATCGGAATCGAGTCCCCAAACGGCCTCAACGATTGCCTGGCGCGATGCAACTCTGCCAAAGCGTCGGAGCAAGAATTCAAGCAGCCTGTATTCGGTAGGAGTCAATTTCAGTTCATGCCCAGCTCGGGATACTTGTCGTGTATTCGGATCGAGTATTAAATTTGCGACCTTTAAGGGCTTCGCGCTGGCTTCTGTCTTTGGGCGACGGGCAAGGGCTCGGAGCCGCGCTAAAAATTCAGCGAAAGAAAATGGCTTGGTGAGGTAATCGTCCGCGCCGGCATCAAGGCCTTTAACGATGTCAGGAACAGCATCGCGAGCCGTTAGCATCAAGATCGGCGAGGAATTTCCGATTTTCCGCAGGCGCCGCGCAACCTCCGGGCCATCCACAAGCGGAAGCATCCAGTCAAGAACGATGACGTCAAATTCGTAGGACTTTGCGAGTTCAAGACCTGACTGCCCGTCGAATGCCAGGCTCACTACCTGGTTCTCTTCTTGAAGGCCTCGTTGCAGCAACCCAGCCATGCCTCTGTCGTCTTCGATGATCAGAACTCGCATCGTGTGTCCGGCGGCGATTGCCGTTGGTTTGCAATGTATACGAAAAGGAAGGCCATCGCTATGTCGCCAGCGGTCGCTCTCGAGCAGAACGGCTGAAGTGAAATTGCACGGCAGGTGTGATAATCAAGGACAAAATCATCGATATGAGGATGCCACCGATAACGGCGATCGCAAGCGGTTGCAGCATCTGCGAGCCTGCGCCCCACGCCAATGAGAGAGGCACCATTCCCGCGACAGCCGCCATAGCCGTCATAACGATTGGCCGAAGACGGCGGCGTCCAGCCTGTATCAAGGCTTCTTCCGGCGCGAACCCTACAGACCTGAACTTGTGATTGGCATCCAAGAGTAGGATGCCATTTTTGGCTACGACACCAACCACCATGATCAATCCCATAAATGACGACACGTTGAAGCTGGTCCGTGTTACTAGGAGGGCGAGAAATACCCCCGAACTCGAAAGCACTGCGGAAGACAGAATCGCAATGGGCGCTGTGAAAGTGCCGAACTCAAAGAGCAGAACCAGAAAAATTAGAACGAGCGCCAGCACCAGCACCACCACCAGATCATGAAACGATTTTTGTTGTTCCTGATAAGTTCCGCCGTACTCCACTCGAATCGATCGAGGAAGATTTAGCCCGGCTATGGCCTTCTGCGTGGCGGCCACCCCGGTGCCGAGGTCTAAGCCCTCGAGACGTGCCGTGACTTCAACGTCACGCTGAAGATTCTCGCGCCGAATTTCAGTTTGCCCGGGAACTTCGGTGACCGTTGAAACCGATCCGAGTGTTGCAGTGCCTCCGGCCGCGTTCACCAGTGTCGTGTTGCTCATAGCGTCGAGAGAAGCACGGTTTGCTTCCGGAAAACGCACGCGCATCGTATAAGGCCGGTCGTTGATTACTACCGCGGAGGTAGCGGGTTCGCCGTCAACAATGGCGGATGCCGCTATCGCGAGTTGGTCGGTTGTGAAACCGGCCTGAGACGCTGCCGCCGGATTGACTGCGAATACGACCGCCGGACCGCTTGTGGTATTGTCGATTCCGTTCTGGATGTCCACGACCGGTTTCTTGTTGTTCACGGTGACGTTACTCAGTGCATCCACCACACGAGGCGCCCACGTTGCGAGCAACTGGGGATCGGGTGAAAAGAGCTTTACAACGATCGGTTGCGGCGCGCCGGTCAAATCGCCGATCATGTCCTGTAAGAGCTGCGTAAAGTCAACATCGAGAGCGGGCTCCTGCGCTTTTACTTTCGTGCGGATTTCGGAGATGATCTCTTCAATGTTGCGATTGCGCTTATCTTTGAGCTTCACCGATATGTCCCCGGTGTTAGGCTCGGTGACTGCCGCGAGACCCAGCTGCAAACCCGTCCTTCGAGAAGTACTCTCCACCTCCGGCACGGCGCGCACAATTTTCTCGACATGATCGATCACGCGATTCGTTTCCTGAAGTGAGCTGCCAGGCGGCATCACATAATCCAGGATAAATCCGCCTTCGTCCATGGCCGGGAGCAGGTCTGATCCCAGATTGATGTAACAGACGCATGCGAGCACCACCAGTACTATGCAAAGTGCCGCCAGCCAGGCCGGATGCCTTAGAGCGCGGCGCATCCAGCGTTCGTAGATCGTGAGGATCCGCTCGAACACTCCGCCACGCAGCGACTCTTCTTCGGCGGCTATCATGCGGCGCATTTCGTCCGCCTGAGCGGTCTCGACACCGGCCGTTGCCGGAGTCTTCTGCGAATTTTTTGGTGTTTTCGTTCGGCGGATTACGAGAGTGCCCAGGTTTGTTGTCCAACCGAGAGCAAGTACCAGCGACGTGAGCAATGAGATGCTCATCGCCACCGCAAGCGCGCGGAAGAATGATCCGGTGACTCCGGTAATCGAAATCAACGGAAGAAACACCACAATGGGCGTCAGAGTAGAACCGATTAATGGGACTGTGAGTTCTTTGAGCGCCTTGCTCGTTGCTTCGAGTGGACCTTCGCCACCATCGCGATGGAGAACGATGTTTTCGACGACGACGATTGCGTCATCGATGACGAGCCCCCCTGCCGCAGCAAGCCCACCAAGAGTCATCATATTGAAACTTTGCCCCATCAGCTTTAGTGCGATAAATGTTATGCAGATCGTGACCGGAACGACGAGGCCCGCCATCACCGCTGTCCCAAAATCGCGCAGAAAAAGCCAAATGATCAGCCCAGTTAGAAATAGCCCGATGATGATTGCGTCCCGCACGCTTCCAATCGATGCCTTCACGATATTTGACTGGTCGTAGAAGAGCCTCAATTCAATGCCGGCAGGAATCATCGAACGCAGCTTTTCCATTTCCTGATGCACTTCATTCGCTACCTCGACGGTGTTGCTGTCTGGTTGGCGATTGATGCTCAGAAGAACCGCAGGCTTTCCATTGGCAGTGACGACTGTGAAGACGGGCTTTGCCGACGCCTGCACGGTCCCAATATCGCGAACGCGAACCGGCACAGCATTTACGTTCTTGATCACGATATCGCCAATTTCTTCCGGTGTTTTTACCTGCGCCGTCACCAGTGTTAGAAACAATTGATGATTGCGCGTAAGTAGGCCGGGCGAATCGATCAAATTTGTGTGATTAACCGCATCAAGAACATCTTGAAGTGTGACCCGCGAACGCAGCATTCGCGCCGTGTCGGGAACAATATGGAATTCCGGCTGCTGCCCCCCTTGAACAACCACAGTTGCGACACCATTCAAGCGGTTAAGTCGCGGCTGCAATTCGTAGGTGGCAAGCTCCCATAGCTGCGTCTGGGGTATTTTGTCTGACGTCAAGCTGTAGCCCAGAATCGGAAAACTCGCGAAATCCAGTCGATGCGTTTCGATTTGCGCAGTGGTCGGTAGGGTTGCCTGAACACGTGCCACTGCGGAATTCACAAGCAGCAGCGTTTGCGCCATGTCCACATTCCAATTGAAGAACAAATTTACTTCGGCTGAACCTCGACTGGTAGTAGAACGAACGTCCTGAAGTCCGGGAACGCTATTGACTGCCTCTTCGATCGGCCGGGTGATCGTCACTTCCATCTGATCGATTGGCATCACACCGTTGTCAACCCCAATGATGATTCGCGGGAAGTTGGTAGACGGGAAAACTGCGATAGGGATCGAGAATGCTTCGTAAACTCCGACGATGGCTAGCACGGCGACCACGAACAAGATCGATTTCGAATGCCGCGCAAACCAGTAGTGCGATCGCTGTTCGAGAACGGTCCCTCGATCGGGTTTGGATAGACTGTGGGCTGGCGGGATTTCATTCATCCGCGTAGACCCTGAAAATCTGCGCAAGATAGCCGCGGTTCATTTGTTTTCGCTCCCCGCAGCCTCGGATGCTTTTGGCGCCTCCACCAAGATTTTTGTTTTTGCCAGGACCGGTTCGTCTTCCTTGTCGAGCTCGAAAGCCCCTACGGTTACCACGCGCTCGCCCTCTGCCAATCCGTCCGTAATCTGGGCGTCAGCGTCTGTGCGGATTCCGACCTTTACCGCTTTACGAATTGGTTTGTTCGACGCATCCAAAGTGAAGACGGAGGTCGCGCCATCGGGCCCACTGAGGATTGACACGACGGGAACAACGAGCGCCTTTGGCACCGTCTCGCTCACAATCGCAACTCGAACGCTGCTTCCCGGCTTCAGTTTTCCGCCGGGATTCGCCGCTTGTACCCACACCTCTACAGTGGTGCTATTCGGATCCAGCGCAGGGCTCACAAGCGTAACCTTGCCGGAAAAATCCTCGTTCTGGCCGGGAACGGATATTTTCGCGGGGTCACCCGCTTTCAAATCGGCGGCCTCCTGCTGCGCGATGTGTGCGCGCGCAATCACCTGCGATAAATCCATCACCGTCAGGATTGGAGCTCCGCTGGGCGCCGTCTCTCCAGGGTAGATGGGCCTATCTGTGACAACACCATTGATGGGACTGACGATTCGAGCGTAACTCAACTGAGCGGCGGCACTGGTGCTCTTGCCTTTCGCAGCTTTAAGCTGCCCCTTAGCAGCTTGTAGGTCGAATTGCTTCTGTGCGATTTGATATTGATCGCGGGCCTGAGTTAATGCGATCTGCGCATCCGTCACATCTTTCTGGGAAACTGCTCCTTGTTTGAACAGCGACACTCGGTTGTCATAAATCTTTTGCTGCGCATCGAGTTGCTGCTTTGCTAGAACGAGGTCCTGCTGCGCCTTCTGTGAAGCCGTCGCATAATTTGCTTCTGCTTGTTGATAGCCGCCTTGATTTTCTGTCACGGCTCCAGCGAGATCTCGATCTTCAAGCTCAGCAAGCAACTGACCGGCCCGTACTTGGCTCCCGCGCTGCACATAGAACTTTTTAACCGGTGCGCTGATTTTGGGCACGATCGCCGCCTGCTCGCGCGGATAAAGCACTGCGTCTGCCTTCACCACATCCTGGATCAGTTTCTCTTCAGCCGTAGCCACCTGGACGGTAACGGTTGGCGGAGGCTCGCTCTCTTGTTTCGGCGAGCATCCAAAAACTACGAGTGACACTGCTGCCAGCACTACGGCGGGGAGCAAAATCGTCCGGCCGGCGCAGGTCAACTTGTCCATTAAGAGCATTTTTGTGCCGGCATTCCTTCCCATAGTTCAGAAACTTCCTGTGAGAGTCTGAAGCGTCGCAAGCGCCACGCGATACCGCAGACCGGCATCATCATTAGCATTTCGAGCCATCAGCTGCGTGTTCAGCGCGTCAACCACTTCAAGAGCCGTCGATTCTCCAGCCTGATATCGCAGATTTATCAAACGCAAGCTCTCCGCCGCCAGATCAGCCGTGCGTCGCGAGTTCTCAAAAGCGGCACGCGCCACCGACGCTTCGTTGTACGCACTATAGAGTTCGCTGAGCAACGTTCGCTGTGCCTGGCTCATCTCCGCGTGCGCTACTTCCTGTTTGTATTTTGCCTGATGCAACTTGCTGCGCAGAGTGCCCCAATCCCACACCGGCACGTTGAAACCAGCCGTCACAAAGTATCCGAGATTGGGAAGCGGACCCAACGCGCGATCAGCAGCAATCGGACTTCGCAGCGCGAACGAATTAGCCTCAATGCCGTAATCCACGTCGAGGGTCAGCGTCGGCAAAAATGCGGTCTTGGCAGCGAAGACATCAACGTCTGCCTGTCGCGCACTCTCCAGCGCCACCCGCAATGTGGGGTTTCCCTTTGCCGCCATGCTCTGTACTTCTATAAACGGAGGCAATGCCGCGCTCGACTCGAGATCGTCGACGATTGTGAAATTCTCATTCAGCGTTGGGAACAGCAACACGGCCAGGTCAAGGCGCGCATTGTCCATGGCAAGTTTGCTTTCCTCGAAACTTTGCTCCTGCTGGCGATACTGAATCTCCGCCTTGATTACGTCCGCATGCGCTGCCTGGCCGAGTTGCTCCTCGTGCTGCGTAACTTCATAGAAGTGTTTCGCCTGATCCAGGCTCTCTTGGGCCGTGGCGTACCGGTGCTCGGTAACCGCCAGCGTGTAGTAAAGCTTCGTAACAGTCACCGTAAGGCCTCGGCTGGCAATTTCAGTTTTCGCTCTGCTGATCGCTTCAACAGCTTCCGCGCGATGATAGGACGTCATCGTATAATTCTGCGGCGACAGATCCTCATGCAGCACACCCCACGCGCGATATACATGAACGCCATCATTCGTGACGAATCGCCCGTTCGGTGTCTTTCCGTTGCCCTGTGTCAGGAGGGCTTGAGTCGTTGCGCTAATGGTTGGCAGCAGCGCATTTCGAGCTTGCACCCTGTCTTCATGGGAAATCTTCGCATCGGCGCCGGCCGAAAGAAACTGCGTATCATTCTTGCGAGCCCGTGCGATTGCGTCTGAGAGCGTGATCATCACGGGTGGGCTAGCACCGTCTACACCGGCCGGATGCATTAGGTGCACCTGCTGATCGAACTGGTGTGCTGGACTATTAGAGTCGGCCTGCGCAGCAGTCGGGCAGGGAAAAACACACTCCACACAAACTAAAAAGCTCCACACGAATAGCACGTATGGTCGTAAATTTGTATGCGAGCTGAACATTGGGCTTCGCTACTCCATAATTTCGATTTACCGAAACCGACACACCAATCAGGTTTTTATGTTAGAGCTTCAAGATGAAAATAGTCTGAAATTCAGGGGACCACACCGCGTGCGACATAAGGAGTCGCCTCGAATGAGGCCTGTTCGGATTCATGTATAAGCAAAGTCTTGCAAGTTGAGAGAAACGGCCGCTACTGTTCATCTACGGCGAGGACGTGTTCACGATCGCGAATACGTCGGCGTGGCACCGTATTACCGGAAGGAAGAGGAGGCGACGTTGCCAGATAGACCTGAAGCAGAAAAAGCAAAGCGTTGGAAGGGATGTGAAGATTGAAGTCCACGAAGCTGTGCAGCAGGATTCCACAAACTGCGGCAATAGCGCCAGCATGAAGCGCGGTAGAAAAATGACCTTGGTCCGCCACGAACGATCTTCTCGCCCCTGTGAAAAGCAGCCAAAGGAAGGCGAACCCGCAGAAGCCGCCCAAAATCCCTGTCTCGGCGAGCGCCTCGATGTAGTCGTTGTGGACATGGTCCACCACCAGGCCGTCATAGCCGGTGTCGTAGCCTGGGAAAACAGTGACAATCGTTCCGAGTCCAACGCCCTTCACAGGGTGATCAAGAAAAATATGCTCCGCACCTCGAAACATCGAGGCCCGGCGTGAAAGCGGCACGTCGCCGATTCGCGTTTTTGAGAACCGCTCGATTGCTGTGCCCGCTCCCAACCATACAATTAGCGCGATAGAAGCAAGGCCTACGAATGCAACCGCGGTCATCGTCGCACCCCGCAGCCCCTTGCGGGTGCGCGCGAGCAACGCCAGCACACCCACTTCAAGTGCAAAACACACGATGCCGCCGCGGCTGCCCGCGAGAATCAACGCTCCCACAGGGATAATCGTGAGCAGGCCGGCCATCGGGAAAAGATCCCGGCGCACACCGCGGAATATCAGCAGCGCCAATCCCACCGGCGCAATCAGCTCCGCAAATCCGGCAAAGTGATTGCGATTCACGTAAGGTCCAAACACATCGACGCTCTGTGAAAGATGGCGCAGCCAGTAAATCGTGTCTTGCGATGTGAAATGCTGGATGATTCCCAGCAGGCTGACTGAGAATCCCAGAAGAATCAGAAACCAGGCAAGCTTCACGAGATCTTCTCGCTCCCGAAAGGCCTGCGCAGTGAGGAAGAAAACAATGAAGTAAGCGCTGAATCGAAGCAGTTCTACTCGAGTGAAAAACGGATTCGCGCTCCAACGCAACGCGAGTTGCAACAGTCCGATTCCGATGATTCCGAGGAGGGGCCAGTTCAGCGCGTTCCACTGAATTTCTATTTCCGAATTCCGGTAAACGAGAACAGCCCAGAGAACCAAAAGGACGGCCCCGCCAATTTCGAGAAGCGATTCCGACCAAACCTCCACGACGCCATGGGCCAGCACGCTGAAAGCGAAAATGACGCAGAGCCCGATGCGGATGGTTTTCATTTTGACTGTGACTGTCCCGCACCGTTCGATGCTACGAGCGAAACGTCGCCAATCCAAGCCGTTCCGCTAAGCTTGTTCTCGAACAGGCGGCTCGGAGATCGGCGCAGCTGGATCGACAGGAAGTGCGTCGCGGGCGCCGTCGTATAATCCATGTCCAATGGCGTCCACGTGCGGGTGCCCGTAAGATTTTCAGTGGTCACCATAGCGGCCCCATTGTTCGGGTCACTAATTAGAAACGAGATTCCGTTTTCGGTGGTGATTCCTTCCGTTTTTACCTCTGCATGAAAATGGTATCGCCGGCTGGGCTCGACCGGAACGAACTGGAGAGGCTCCATGAGGTCCAAGTTTGCGCCTCCGCTGAAATCGAGGCGTAATGACCGACCAGCGGACGAAGGAGGCGCCGTATCGAAACCAATCGAAGCGCCGAAAGGAAAACTCCAGCGCCAATCCAATCCGCCATTTAGGAAATCCCGGGTGAAATCCCCATTCCAGATCAATGATTGGTTCGCAGGTTCGTTATGAGGAAGTCCAGCGGCCGCCAACGCTTCGCGCCACACCCGGCTTGCATCCTCCGCACGGTCGCTTTGAATCAAGAGCGCAAGAAAAGGGAACGAGCGGCGCAGCTCGAACGGCTTGCCGAGCGACAATAACCGCTGCCATATAACGAGCGCCGCCGCAGGTTGTCTATTTTCCTGCATAAAATCAATCGCTTGGAAATAAGCATCTTGATTGGCGGGTAATACCTGATTTAAAAGCAAACCTGCATCCTGGTTCAGATGCCACACGCGCGAGACGGCTAGCGTGACGAGCTTCGAATCCGCTTGCAGAGCCTGTTTGATTTGGGCAAAGCCCGCATCGTAATCGTTCTGCCGAAGAAGAAAATTGCCGTAGCCCCAAGCTACCACTGCTGACGCAGGATAGGAGGCTCGTGCGTGAGTGAAAGCTTCCCTTGCGAGTGGGACGTTTCCGATCGCCTCGTATCCGTTCGCCAGGTCCATCCAATACGTCGCGGACAGTGGCACGCGCGCGACGGCTTGCTGGAAGTCAGCTACGGCTCCAACGGGGTCTAGATTCGCGAGATTCGTTTCTCGAGCGCGACCGAGCCGGTCCCAGGCAGCGGCATTTTCAGGTTCCAGCGCTGCGCCGCGCTCCATCTGGTCGATTTGATTGCTATGGACGCGATAATCAGCCACCCAAATTCGAATCGCCTGAAATGTGAGAATCGCCCCGGCAAAGAAACATACCAATAGGACAAATCGCCGCGAACCAAAGTTTTCAGACAGACTTGCCATAACCACGTAATTTCATATGGAAATCGGCCCCTCCGCAAGCGGTATCTGAGACGACAGGGCGGCGGGAATACGGACTTCGTTCGAACAGATTGCAGCAATTCGAGACGGGCCGCGAGGCGCGAAAACTTCAGTTATTTTTCGCCAATGTGATAAACGATTCCCACCGAAATGCGGTAGTTTCCCTGTGTGGTGGTAGTTTGATTTGGATAGTTCGAAAATCGGGTTTGCTCGTAATCGAATTCAAACAGGCGCAGGGCCCACTTGGGCTTGAGTCTCCACTGCACTCCCCCGCCGCCGGCCCACGCGAACGCGCCGCTCGTGGTGGTAGTCTTGGGGAATCCGGCGTTCAGAGGAAAAGTAAGGCGGTCGTATCCGCCGCCAAATAGAACCTGTCCGTAGGGAATCAGTCTATGCCGATGTCCAAGGAAATATATGCGGGGGCCTACCATGAAAGTATAAATCTGCGAGTCGCCATTGACGCCTAAGTTGCGGTAGGTTCCGGTGAAATCTCCGGTGATACCGATCCATTTTCGCAGATTGTGATCCAGCGATGCGTTCCATCCGTTCGTTCCAAACCGTGGAGCGTTTGTAGGATAAAAAGATCGGAAGAGATAAGCGCCCTCCACGTCCCATGCGGGCGTCTGTTGCGCAAGCGTAGGCAGGGTAAAAATAAAAAGTAGTGCGAAAAGGCCGAACCATTTCTTCATCCGCCACTTCCTCCTGAAATGCGTACAGACTGAGACCTTCTATGATGTCGCCGGGCATGAAAGGGTCTCCTATCCGAGTCTGCCGCGCAAGAAGAATTGAACTCGGCAAGACAGACGAACCAAGCAGGCAACCACCTAACGAAGAAAAGCCGGGCACCTCTGGCGAGGTTGCCCGGCTCTTTTATCGAGAGAAAAGAGTGGTTTTCATTGAACGGTCAATGCAACGGTCGCCGAATGGCTCACAGTCCCTACAGTTCCAGTAAGAGTGAGAGCGCCTGTAACTACCTTGTGACCGCCGCCTCCGCATCCCGCTACTGCGAATACCACCAGCATCGCTCCCGCAAGGCCGATTCGCGTGCGCAGGCGCCGTGCGGCAAAAACCATCGCCATTAGCGCCAGGCCCATCGCGAAAAGAACGATTTGCCAGTTCGACGGTGGCAACGGCTGCTTCGGAACCGAAGGCAAAAGACCCATCGAAGTCACCGTTACCTGCGAAGTGATCGGGTTCGTGCCGTCGGGGGTGACAGAGGTTGGGTTGAGCGCGCACGTGGTTTTGACCGGCGCACCCGTGCATGTTAGCGCGACGACCTGGTTGAATCCACTTACCGGCGTCACGGTCACGCTGAACATCTGACTCGAGCCTCGAGGAACGCTGAACGATGCGGGCGCGGTAACTGTGAAATCCGATCCCGTGCCCGTAAGTGGAACCGTTCGCGGACTCCCATTAGCGTTGTCCGTTATCGTAATGGTTCCGGTTCGAGCGCCCGTCGCCGTCGGAGTGAACGTCACACTAATCGTACAAGTCATTCCGGCTGGCACCGATGCGCCGCACGTGTTCGTTTCGGCAAAATCCCCTGAGCCCGTGATTGAAGTGATATTCAGCACCAGATTGCCGTTGTTCTTCAGCGTGATCGTTTTGGCTGGCGAGCTCGTAGTGGTCACAAGCTCGCTCCCAAAATCCAAGCTCGTCGGCGTCAGAACCGCAACAGGCGCATTCGCTGTCCCCGTCCCCGTGAGCGTAGCGAATTGCGTGGTGGGATCCGTATCCGTAAAGACGAGCTGGGCCGACTCGGCGGCCGCAACGGAAGGTGTAAAGGCCACGTTAACTGTGCATGAGGCATTAGCCGCCAAACTGGCGCCGCACGTCCCGCCTGGCACGATAGCGAAATCTGTGCCCGCGGCGGGAGGAGTGTTTGCCACAACCACGACACTGGTGATTGCTAGTGCTGTCGAATTGTTATTCGTCAAGGTAACCGTTTGCGGCGCTGTGGTCGCCCCAATCAGTTGCGTTCCGAAATCCAAGTTTGCGGGCGACACCACTACAGACAACAACAACGGCAATTTCGCGACGAACGCGTCGGACGGACCCTTCAGTGCAGTTTGAAACGCGCCAGGCGTAATGGGCCACTGGATGGAAGAAAAGGCAATACCGGTAATGTAGGCGTTGCCGTGGGAATCGATCGCTATCGCATTCCCTTGGTCGGCATGGTTCGAATTACCATCGCCGCTGCCACCGAAATAGCTCGCATAAATCCGATCGGCCATTCCATTGCCCTTTGGACTCAGTTTCACGACGAACGGGCTGCCGAATGGGTTAGGCAATGATGCCGGCAGGACGAACGGAGTGATCGGGAAATCGTTTGAGGCTGTCGTACCGACGACATAAGCAATGCCGTTTCCGTCCACGGCAATGCCGAAGCCATTGTCGCTGTTGGTGCCGCCGAAGAACGTCGAGTATGTCACCGCCGCGCTTCCACTCATCGTCGTGTCAACTAGAGTGATGAACGCGACGCCGTTGGCTGCGCCGGTTGCTTGGAATGCTCCTGTGGTTATGGGGAAATCAGCGGACTCCGTTGAGCCCGTGACATAGGCGACATTGTTCGGTCCAAGAGCTATCGCCAAACCCGAATCGAGCGTTGAGCCTTCCAGGTATGTGGAATATGTGGGCGGCGCGGTCACTGTCTTGGTTGTGTCTATTCGCGTGACGAAAGCGGCTGCTTGAGTGTTGGCCGCGATCGGAGTTCCGGGAAGGCCGTTTACAGAGGGGAAATTCGTGGAGCTGGTTACTCCGGTTAAGTAGGCGTTGTTCGCTCCATCAACGGCGACTCCCTCGACGGCGTCGCCAAAATCTTGAAGGAAGTTAGCGATGTTTACGGCGTTTCCACCAAGGTACGTGGAGTAGATCAGGCTCCCAGTTCCGGATTGCGTCGTGTCGATTCTGGTCAAGAAGCCTGTACCAACGTTGTTGCCCGGAGTTGCCTGAACGGCCCCTGAAGTCACCGTAAAATCACCGGAGCCCGGCGCTCCTGGGCTCGAGAACGTCAGGCCACCGATGTAGGCGTTGCCATTTGCGTCTGCGGCAACTGCGTTGGCGAGGTCTCCGTTCGTGCCTCCGATGTAGGACGAATAGAGTAGCGACGCCGTGCCGCTCAAGGTGGGGTCAATCTTGGTGAGGAACGCGGTTCCCTTCGGGTTCGTCGTGAGAGGGGACTGAATCAAAGCGTTCGCTGTAGTCGGAAAGTCGGTGGAAGCGGTGAATCCTGCCACATAAATCTTGCCGTTCGGATCCAGAGCAATGGCGAACGCCTCATCCATGCCTGACGTTGTTCCACAGAGGTAGTTGGAGTAAAGCTGCTGCGTGCCCGCGGGGTTAAGTTCGGTGACGAACCCGCAACCCGATACAGGAGCGACGTTCGTTGTTGGCGGAAAGTCGGTCGAGGTTGTCGAACCGGCGATAAAGGCGTTTCCGTTGCCATCTACTGCGATACCCTGGCCGTTCTCGTCGCCAGTTCCGCCGAGGAACGTGGAATAGGTGAGCAGCGGGTGGAATAGCGGATCGATTACGAGCGGCAACGATCGGTCATACTTCGCGATTGCGAAGGTGACTCGATTGCCGGGAGCGAGCGCGTAATTTCCAGCCACTTCGCGGCGTTCTGCTCCGACCACTTGATACACGAACGGTTTCTGGAATTTCGAATCGCTGTCAGGAGTGTGGAGGATTAAGTCGCCATGCGAATTGATCGCGAGCTTTTGCGCCCCTTCGATTTTCAGCGAGATGATTTTTGGATCGACGCCGGGAGCTACCGTGAAATCGTATTCAAGATGCCGCTGATTGCCGTAAAACTCCAGATCCACTCCGGGATAGATTCCGGAATATTTCACCCGTCCGTAAGATGGCACGTCGGTGACCCATTTGTCGCGATTGCTGCCGATGAAATAGTTGGACCGCCCAGGCAGTAGTTCATTCGCTGCGATCGCCGGGGCAGGATTTGCGCCCTGCAGTTGCATGCGAATCACAGTGGTCTTCATCGCTCTGCGCGCCTCGCGGAGCGCGCGTAGTGCACCCGGGCGGTGGAGCGGAGTTGCGGTGATCGCCCGGCGGCGAAGGACCGCGATGTCAACTTCCTGAGGCGCGAGCGAAAGAGCGTACCCGCTTCCGTGCGAAACGAATTTTATATCGCGGACCGTTTGCCCGCGGTTCTCCTCGAATCCCAAGGGAAGTTGAGCAAACGCATTCTCCCATCGCGGCGTATCAACACCCCTACTGAGAATCGGTGCAGTCGTATTTTCACGTGAGTTGGAAGTATTTTTACGGGCAGTAGTTGTGATGTATAGGAATGAGAGAAGTACTGCACCCGCTGTGGTAAGTACTGCCAGCCTTGCTGATCGAATCCCCATTTTCATTGGACGCCCCCTCCGAGCCTTTGCGATTCTTCGCAGCGGACGACGCCTCGCCCCGTCCCGGGCGCAAATGTTAGCTGGTTTCAAATCGGTACACAGCACGACTTCTCCCCAAAGTTTCCACAATAGCTACGTACTGTCCGAGCGTAATCACTCTGCTGTTCCAATCTGGCACTCGCAGGGCGCAGAGCGAGGAACTCCAGCTAATTCAACCTGAGGCGCTGAGGTATCAAGCGGGAATCATGGTTGGGGGGGCAGAGAAACAAGGTCATGAAGCACTGCCTGGCATAGATCAGCAGGCGCTAGATGGCCTTTGCTTGTGAATAGACGCCGCAATGGAACCTTCGCAACCAGGGCGGAAAGAATCCTGAATTCATTCGCGCGCATTTCACTATCCAACATGTTTGTCGCGAAGCTGTTGGCGACGAGGGCGAGAAATCCTGTCTGCGCGCTGACGGCCTCCACCTGCGGACCTGGATCATCGCGGATCTCATCCAGGAGATAAATCGCGCCAAGAGGCAGGTCGCCGTCCTCGAAACGCGCTCCGCCATTTGCAAGAGGGAGGCGGCGTTTTCCCCAATTTGGAACAAAGGGAGGGAGCGCATCGGTCGTCCCGTACAGCAGTTCCACCGAATCCGGCCAGAGGCATAGATGCGGATAGGAGGGCGAAACGAAGAAGTTGCCCTCGCGCTCGACCAGTGCCACAACGTCGTCGGAAACCGCGGCATATCCTGCACGCGCAAAGGCGGCGGCGGTGGTGGATTTTCCTGCTCCTTCTGCGCCTACAAACGCGATCACTGAGCCGCCGATTGCCACGGCGCTCGCGTGCAGGCAAGTAATGCCCCGAAAGCGCAGAAGCAGCCCGAGAACTGGTCCTAGGATATAAGTGGCCGCATCTTCGGCAGAAGATTCGCTTGGCCAGGAGGCCCAGAGTTTTGTGCCATGGCGATCCATCCAAAATTGCATCCCGTCGAAATAGACCAGATGGAAAAGCCCGTGTTCTTGTTCCTGCAAGATTCTGAGCGCAGGGGTTCCAGACGGACCCGTATAGGCGCTCGTGTAAACTAATGATTCAGATGACGTTGGGCTTGACTCGTTGGAGGAAACAGGCGAACAACCCAAATAAAGCTGGATGTCTGGGCGCTTTGCAGCACGTTGCGAGGGAGTCAAACCGGGGATAGACCCACTCGATTGGAGAGTAAGTCCGAATACAGAATAGGCGAAGTTCACCGAAATCCGATTTTAACTAGAGGTGAAATCCGTGCCGAGCCCTTAGACGTGCGTCCTGAAACGCGGAAATCGCCCACCGTCACGGTTGCCCCGGAATCCTATCGTCTTCGTGAGTTCTTGAACAGTTCCGTAGATAGTTAGTTTAGGGGACACGTACGGCTTCTTGGGTCCCCCCTGAAGGGGCTTATCCATTACGGGCCTCCGCACTTAAGTTATACCGGACTCGTCGAACTGACTGCAACCAAAAGTTAAGGCAAATCGGGCGAACCGCGGCTTGTAATTCCTCGCTTTCGCCCGCACCATTCAATGGCGGTATAGCTCTACGAGTAATATAACGACTTGCTTCTTCGCTCCAAGGGCCTTCGCTCACCCAGTCTCGCGGCGAACGCCTCAACCATTCTGCCAGCGGATCACCCGCGAGCGGCGTTTTTGGCCGCCTTCGCACACTCTCGGGCAAACAGCCTACCATCGCTTCGCGGAGCAGATTCTTCTCAAAGAACCATGGGAACGGCGGAAGAGCCAGCAAATATTCCACGATTCGCAAATCCAGAAACGGATACCGTACTTCGACTGGACGCCGCGTCACTCCCGGATTTTCATGCTCGAATAAGTAGGCCCACTGCGGCGAATCCAGCGAAGCGTGCGCGCCCGGAAGAATCGGATGCCGTTCTGACGCGGAATGTGAATTGACCTCTTTCCAGCGCTCTACAAGACTCATCCTCCGCGCAAAATCCGGCTCGATCCAGCGCGGAAATCTCGGCGCATCATGGCCCTTGCCAAACGCTTGCTTCACTCGTCGGCGAATTCCCGGCCATGGCGCCCGCCGCATAGAGGCGTATCGCAGCGTGTCACCGAAAAGCTGCCGCCACTCCCGCCGCCCAACCAGATCTTTGGCGTGCGGCCACATCTCGAAACCCATCAGGTTGTCGCAGCCTTCGCCAGATAGCACCACGCGGCAGTCTTCCGAAATCATTCCAAACTGGTCGAATAACCCGGCGAACAACGGGTCCTCCGGCGGCTCCGGCCACATCCAGTCGCCGCTATCCCAGCCGTCAAACGGCTGTAAATTATCCAGAGCGAGATATCGCGCCGGGATTTTCAAGAACTCCGCAGTTTCTTTCGCGTGCGCGCCATCGCGATCGGGAATCAATGACTCGTATACGACCGTGTAAGCCCGCAAATCGAGCTTTTCGCCCGGTCGCTTGGAGAGCGTCCGCGCGGTGGTAGCAACAGCGGCAGAATCCAATCCGCCACTGAGCAGAATTCCGACGCGGTCTGTCCGAATCCGATCCTTCACCGCCGCCTGGAACAAAATCTTAAATTGCTCAATGTAATCATTCGCATCCCGATAACGAATACGCCCATTCGTGGGCGGTCTCCAGTAGCGCTTCAGGAAGAATTCTTCTTGCGTAATAGTCAGCGAGTGCGCAGGCAACAGACGCCGCACATCGCGGAACGCCGTCGTCGCGTCATCGAAGTTCAGCCCAAACAGCAGAAAATCGCCGATCGCAGTTTCGTTGAGCGTATCAGACACGTCCGGATGCATCCGTACGCAATTCAATACACTGCTGAACACGAACTGATCGTCGAGATCCGCGTAGTAAAACGGTTTAACGCCGAAGTGATCGCGTGCACAAAAGAGAGTTTTCCGGTGGCTGTCCCAGATAGCAAACGCGAAGTCCCCTCGCAGATGGTGAACGCACTCCGAGCCCCATGCCGCATAAGCGTGAAGAATTAGATCGGAGTCCGCAGCAAGGCGGCCGCAGCTTCTTCCCGTCGTCTCAATTTTCTCACGGAGTTCATCGCGGCTATCGAGCCGCGCATCCGCCGTAATCCAAAGTTGCCCATCGAGACTCGCTGGCTGCTGTTCGTTCAGCGATTCCCGCGTCGTCCGCAGCGCCGCATTCCCGAATCCGATCGGACCATCGAACCACGTATCGTTCCAATCCGGTCCGCAGTACGCGAGAAAATGCGTCAGGTTCCGAAGAAGCGCCCTTTGCACAGGCGCGCCCTTGCGATCGAAGATGCCGGCAATTGCGCTCAACTCGTTTGCGTCTCCATCGAGGATTCGGAATGCTCAAATGGCACGAAGTGCAGATGCTCGGCACCGCCGCCACCGAGAATCGTTCCATCCAGCTCAACCCACGCATGCGCCTCAAAGCGGTCCGCTTCTTTCCTCGCCCCGATGCGCAGATCGGCGTTCATGCCACGGTGCCGAAGCATGCGGCAGAGGACGAGAGACTGTTCCAGGCAGCTTGTGCGGAGAAAGAGGTTCGTGGCGGTTACAGCTTCGAGGTGCGCGATTCGCCGCGCGACCCCCAAAGCATTTGCCTCACCTGACGTCGAATTCCACGAATTCCGACCGGCAAGCGGCTTCCCGAAAACAGATCTAAAGACCCGGAACCCAAGCAAACGCACAGCCAACCACGATATGAGCAACCCCGCCGCAGCTTCGAGCACAATTCCACGCTCAAATCCGCTCAATCGGCGAAACCTGCGCCACCTCTGCATCATCGCTTGAACCCTTACCCTTCGAAAAAGTCGTACACGCCTCAGTGAACGGCCCGGGGCTGGTTACCGGTCAATCCTCAAGGGCCCGGAGGATCACCTTTACAACGCTCCACCGTCGCTCAAACGGCAGAGATAGCTCGAACTTCAATCAAACCTTCGCTACGCATCGACTCCAGCAGCGCTAGCAAATCCTGTTCGCACCGCCTTGCCTCCACCTCATACTCCGAAAGCAATGTGTCCCGAAGTTCGCCGACGCTTCGCGGTTGCTGCAAGAGCGTCCAGACCCGCGCTCCAACCGAGTCCAATCCATAGTACACGCTGTTCTTCAAATTCAGAACAGCCGCCTCTTCCCCTAGTGGACAGGAGACCTGCTCCTTCGCCACTACGACAATTGAGCTTGTGCGGATAGACTCGTCCATGGAGAGTTTTCACCTGTGGCGTCACCTGGCGATCGAAGGACTGCTCGGTGTTCGGGAGAAAAGGATTCCCGTACGCCGCGGAGCGCGGTTCCGCAGCCGGCTGCCTGTTCGTCCCACACGCCCTGAACCATTCTACCGGGAGTCGAAGTCCACAATCAATGAGGGAACTGGATTCGTCCCGGCAAAGCCGGTATAACGGGACCCGTGAACGATTCGCGCGTCATTACGGTCGAATCTATCGAGAAATCCTTCCCACCGGCGCTTTCCGGATGGCGTGCGTTGCTTCAGCCGGTCGCCAAAGCCACGGAGACGGCTCTATCGGGCGTTTCATTCAGCGTCGGCGCGGGTGAAGCGGTTGCGCTAATGGGACCAAATGGTGCTGGCAAATCCACGCTGCTTCGCATACTCGCCACGCTGATTATTCCCACGCGCGGCCGCGCCACGCTTGGCGGCTTCGACGTCGAGGGGAAGAGCGCAGAGGCGCGCAAGCAATTTGGTTATCACACCGGAGGCGACGAAGGGTTTTACTCGCGGCTCACTGCCCGCGCGAACCTCACATTTTTTGCATCGATGAACAACATCACCCGCGAGCGCGCAGCGGAAAGAATCGCGCGGATCTCCGAGTGGATGGGACTGGGCCACGATCTTGATCGCCAGGTTCGCACCCTTTCCACTGGGATGACGCATCGCCTGGGCCTGGCGCGCGCCATGCTGCACGAGCCGGGCATCCTCCTGCTCGACGAGCCTACAAGAAGCCTCGATCCTATTGCCGCTTCGGAGTTTCGGCGGTTGCTAAAGGACGAAATCGTCCGCCGCGAAGGCACGACGCTATTGTTTGCGTCGCACACGCCTCGTGAAGTGGAAGAAATTGCCGATCGCGTGGTTCTGCTCGATGAAGGGCGCGTCGTCGCGAATGAGACGCCCCAGCGTTTGTGTGCTTCCGCCGGAACGCGCACGCTGGATGAAGCGATTGGCCGGCTTGTGCGTCATCCCGTGCACGCGGAATCAGTGCAATGAGCGTCGCCGGCAATCTTCGCAAGTTGATGGCCTTTTTCCATCGTGACTTCGCGATCGCCCGCGGCTACCGTGGCGCGCTGGTCCTTGAAACGTTCGAAGCGCTCTTCGGCGTCGCTACCTACTACTACCTCTCGCTCTTCGTGCAATCTCCGGAACTCACCAACGCTCTGCCGGCCGGCAGCAACTATTTTGCTTTTGCCCTCGTAGGTTTTGCGTTTTTCGACTATTTGAATGTTTCCATCGATGCGTTCGATACCAGCCTCAATGAAGCAATGCAGAATCGCACGCTCGAAGCTCTGCTCGTCACTCAGACTCCGCTCCCGTTGATCCTCGCAGGCTCGGCCATCTATCCTTTCGTGACGCTGGCACTGCGAACCTGTGTGTACCTTGCCTGGGCCGCTCTGCTTTTCGGATTCGCGCCCCGTTCGGCCAATTGGCCTGGCGCAGCGGCTGTCTTGCTGGCTTCCGTCCTCGCATTCTCAGGACTCGGGGTGCTTTCAGCTAGTTATCAAATTTTGTTCAAGCGCGGAAATCCCGCGAAGTGGATAGTTCTGGGTGTTTCGGGACTGCTCGGCGGAATGATGTATCCGATCTCGGTTCTCCCCAGGCCTCTGCAGTTGGTCGCGCACTTGATCCCCGTCACATATTCGCTGGAAGGAATGCGGGCCGCTTTGCTCGATAGCGCGGGATGGAATCGGATTGGTCCTTCCGTTTTGGCGTTACTTGCTTTCGCCGCGATTCTCCTTCCACTCTCGTTTTCGGTCTTCGCATGGGCGCTCAATCGAACCAGGGTCACCGGCACTCTCACGCATATCTAGAGTTCTACGCTTTCAGTGGCTTCGCCGCCGCTCCTTGTGAATCATCGGCACCTCAAGTACAGTTTTTGGTGCGATACACGCGATACGAAGGTCACCGATGAAGGTTCCGCTTCTCGATTTGAAAGCCGAATACCACGAACTGCGCGACCAGATTCTTCCTGCGCTCGATCGCGTCTGCGAAAACTCTGCGTTTGTGCTGGGCGAGGATGTAGAGCAATTCGAAAGCGAGTTTGCGACCTACTGCGGCGTGAAGCACTGCGTGGCCCTCAGCTCCGGCACGGCAGCTCTTCACCTCGGCTTGCTCGCCCTCGGCGTTCAGCCGGGCGACGAAGTCATCACCAGTCCGAATACATTTCTCGCCACCGCCGAGGCAATCACCTACTGCGGCGCGCGGCCAGTGTTCGTGGACATCGACCCCTCCACGGCCAATCTCGATCCCGCGCAAATCGAACGCGCCGTCACACCGCGAACGCGTGCCATCATTCCCATCCATCTCTACGGCCGCCCGGCAGATATGGATGCGATTCGCTCAATCGCCGAAAAACTCAAGCTTCTCGTTCTGGAAGACGCCGCCCAGGCGCACGGCGCCAGATATCGCGGGCGCCGCGTCGGCGGCCTGGGCCATGCCGCCGCGTTCAGTTTTTATCCCAGCAAAAACCTGGGCGCCTATGGAGAAGGCGGCGCTCTCACCACGAACGATGATTCGGTTGCGAAGTATGCTCGCGCCGCCCGCTCCCACGGCCAAACAGCGCGCTACGAGCACGAATTCGTCGGTTACAACTATCGCATGCAGGGATTTCAGGGCGCGGTGCTTCGCATCAAACTGCGCTATCTCGATCGCTGGACCGCGCGCCGGCAGGAAATTGCACGCGAGTATCGCCGCATCTTTGCCAATGCGAAACTAGGAATGCCAAACGACGCGCCGCAGGACGAATCCGTTTACCACCAGTTCGTGATCTACGTGAACAACCGAAATTCAGTCATCTCGCAACTTGCCGCTCGGGAAATTGAAACCGCCATCCATTATCCCAAACCTCTGCATCTTCAGCCGGCCTACTCTTCGCTGGCGTACCCTCCCTGTTCGTTTCCGCTGGCTGAAAGAGCGTGCGAGCACGTCCTTAGCTTGCCGATTTATCCCGGCATGACGCCCGACCAGGTAGCGTACGTGGCAAACTCAGTTGTGGAAGTTGTCGGAACGAAGTAGCGGCTTGAACGGACGCACCCGCCTGCCCGTTGGCGATAAACTATGCGCTTGCCGCTTCATTGATGCGAGGACGTTTGCTCACTCGCATCGCGATTGGGCGTTGGAGGAAACCCAGCGCCGGACGCGCTTGCCGATGCGCGCTCGCGAAGCATCTCGGACATTCCATCGAAAATCTTCGCGAAGGAATCGCGCAACGTCTGATCAGCTGACCGCGTCAGGGATTCGATAACGTTCTGGCCATGCTCATTCAGTCTGCGGACGGATGAGACGCTCCAGGAATCGGAGGCGTTATTCAGTCGCTCCTGGTATTTACCTTCGGCCTCTCCGCTTAGCTGGTTCAGTCTCGCGCTCCACTCCTGCTCGTGCGCATCCCTCTCCGCGCGATACCCGTCCATCGCAGCAGTAAATTCGCTGGCAAGTGCGCTACGTCCTTGCGCAATGCGGCTTTCAAAATGTGCGCCGAACTGCGCGTGGAACTGGTCGAGCGATGCGTTTGCGCTGGCTTCCAGATTCCGCAGAAGCTCGGTCGAAGTTTTCTCGAATTCCTGCGCTCGTTCCTGTACGGCGGAATGGCTTCTCTGCCCGAGAATGTCCATTTCCTGGTTGGAAATTCCGCGCACGATTTCGCCAAACGATGATGCCGCCGTCTCCGCTGCGGCTTCCAGCCGGGTTTTTGTTCGGGCCGCCACTTCGTCGCCGAGCCATTCAATATTTTGACTCACCTGCGCGACACGATCGTTCGCCTGCTCCGTAATTCGAGTCTCGAACTTTTGAGCCGCTTCGTACGCTTTTGTCTCCAACCCACTGTTTGCGTTCGCCAGCGCCTGCTCCACAAGCACTTGCAACCGCGAGCGCGTCTCCTGTTGAAACCACTCTGAGGCTTGGCCCAATGCTTCAGTCGCCGAGTGCGAAGCTCGCACACCGCTCGCGTCCAGCTCCTCATTCCACTTCGCCAGCGCCTGCGTGCGCGCAGCTTCAAAATCGCGTTGGATTTCGGCGAGAGTGAAGACCATCCGCGACGCCACATCGCGCTGATTATTCTCCGACATTTGCCGCAGCCGCTCGCGATGCAACCGCAATCCTTCTTCCGTCTGCAATTCGCGCGCGTCGAGTTCTCGCAGCAGCGCAGGAACCCGCTCGAGATGCGGCGCAAGCTGCGCTTCCATCTGGGCCACCGCTCGCTCCACTTGCTGGTTGCCCATCGCTTCAATCGCCGGTGAAATTCTCTGCGACATTCCCGACGCCATCGCTTCAACACGCCGCGACATCTCCGCCGTCTGCGCGTCGAGCACATTTTCGAGCCGCCGGTGCAGCTCGTTCAGACTGTCGTGCCCCGCGGCCTCAAACTGCGCCGAGTTTTCGCGGATGCGCGTCGCGGACCGCTCCATTTCCTCAAGGGAAGAGCGCGCCGCCGCCACTTGCGTTTCGAGGCCAAAGCGAATTTCACTCAGAGATTGTCCGGCCTTTGCTGCCGCGTCGTTCACCGGATGAATCAAGTCGGCAAACCGCTCGCTCATTCTGGACTCTTCACTTCGTTGCACTTCCTGCGATCGCTGCGACAATTGCTCCACCAGCCGTTGCAGGCTGCCGTCGAGCGATGATTGCAGCAGTTCGCTCCATTCCGCCTGAGCGAGATTCATCTCCGATCGCAAACGGCTGCGCCAAGCGTCGAGTTCGCTCTCTATCGCTCCACCGGCCGTTTTCGCAAACTCTTCCTTCCACTTTTGGAACGATTCGTCGCTCGCCGTCTGCCGCTGATGCTCCATTTCATCCGCGTTCTGCCGGATTCTCTCCTGCGCGCTTGCGGCCGCGCTCTCCACAGCTTTTTCCGCGTGACGGTTGAGTTCCGCGCGCAACTCCCTCAGAAACGGACTGTCGGGCGCGGGAACGAAATCAGCACCAGGGTCTGACGCTGCCAGCGAATTATCCTGAATCGAATTGTCCTTAATATCTGTCATTAGTTTTCCCATATACGAGGCGAGCCTCGCCGGAATGGCGCCGGAGTTTGTCTCCTCCACGGCGCGGATTTCTGTCTGCTGTGCTGATGTCTCTGCCGTCCGCTGGTATGACGGCACTTCCGAGGACCAATCCGCTGGCGGAGAATCAAGTCCCCAAATGTTCTCCGGGCTTTCAAGCTCCACGGCAATCTGAAAGAATTCGCGAACCGAATGCGGACGCTGGATCCAAGCCACTCGCGCCCGCACGTTGCGGTGCGCGGAGTCTTTTGGCGTCTCGATCGTGAGCCACGTATTCTTGGGAAGATGATGTTTCGACGAGTACCGGCATCCGTGAAGATTGAAATTCAACGTGGACGTGCGTTCTTCAAACGGCTGCCCCAGTAGATCGCTTCCGCGAATCACAAGAGGAAGTGGTTCTGACACACGAGCGCTGCGCCGTCGTTCTGTGCTGGATTGCGTCGATCCCACTGCCGGCACCGTTTCCTGGAGTCTTGAAGATGCGAGCATAACACTCTCACGTGAATGGGTCGAGAGCGGAGAACTACTGCTTCATGTGGAAATCTTACGGTTCTAGGAGTTTACCCTGCTGCACTAGGAGTCATGTAACCGCTCCCGTGCGCGCAAACCAAAATCTTCCGCCTACGATTTCTTCTTGGTTTTCCTGGATGACAGTGACGTGGCCTCACCGCTACCCATTGCAGCGAGTCCGTCGAGCATTTGCTTCGCTTGCTCCGCAATCGGAGACCCGGCCGGCGCTGTGTCGATAGCCTTCTGATAAGCCTCGGCTGTGCCCGGCGGGATTTGGTACGTCATCTTGTCGCCTTCCTGTTTCGGAGTGATCTGCGCTGAAAGCGCTCCGCCCAACAGGAACCATGCTTGCGCGTCTTTCGGATCGGTTTGTGTTGCTTTTTGCAGAGGTGCCACCGCATCCGCCTGATGATTCTTGTTGCTCAGAATAATCCCAATGTTCTTCCAGCAGCGGGCTGCCGATGCAGGATCGGCTGCAGCGGCCTTCTCACAAGCTGTGTTGGCATCCGCCAGTTTCGTCTTGTCCAGCGTCGGCTGCGCTGCGGCGGCATTCGTAAGATTTGTGCTCAGGTGTTCGTAGAACGGCGCCTGCGGCTGAAGCTCCACAGCCTTCGCGAAGGCTGCAGCCGCCTCGTCATACCGGCCTGCGAATTCGTATGCTTGTCCAAGGTTCGACCAGACAATTGCATGCGTTTTCGCATCTTTTGGCAGCACGCCCTGCTCGGCAAGCTTCAACTCGGTGATCGCAGTTTGGTAGTCTGTGTTCAGCTTGTCTTTTATTCCGCTTTGCTGATCGGCGGGCGCAGCCTTCAGCTGCGTGCGGAGCGTGGTCGAGTCATTCATCGCCGCCATCCCGGCGTCGAAATGCTGCTTCATGTTTTTGAACTTATTCTCTTCCTCTTCCCGCTTCTTCACTTCTTCGGCACTCGGACCCTGCGTTGCCATCACTTCTTTGAAATTCAGCTTGAATAGATTTTCCTGATCCTGCACCACGCGGAACTGCACCTTAAAATCGAGGTGGTCCTTTTCATTCGTCAGCGTGAATACGTACACGCCGCTCAGCAATCCGAGCTGCTGGAACCGTCCGTTCTTATCGGTTTTCGCGGTGTACGTTTGCCCTGTGTCGGGATTCTTGATCTCCACATTGACGTCCGGATAAGGCTTGCCTTCGCGGTCAAGAATTTCACCCGAAATGCGCCCCGTCCCTTGCGCTCGCACTATCGTCGCGCACGAAAGCGCAAGAATCAGTGCTATCCAGGCTGGAATCATTCGTCGCATGTGGTTGAATCCTCCCTGCTGTTGTCTTAGCGGCAATCTACCAAGCCGCTGCCCCATGGCGCAATTCAATTATCGCGCAACTCGGGTCTGCCCTGCGAGCCGATCCCGATACGCAATCGGATCAGCTGCGCCCGCCTCCGCAAACGCCCGCAGCCGCAACCGGCAACTATCGCACACTCCGCACGCCTCGTCCTCAAATTGATAGCACGACCACGTGCGCTCGAGCGGCGCGCCAAGCTCCACTCCCCGTCGCACGATTTCGCTTTTGCGCATCCCGATCACTGGCGTCACAATCTCAATTCGCGTCTCCGGCCGCGTCCCTTCCCGGATCACACTTTCGAACGCCCGGTAATACTCCGGCCGGCAGTCGGGATAGCCCGAGCTATCCTCCGCCACCGCTCCTATGAAAATCGCATTCGCGCCAATTACTTCCGCCCAGCTCACCGCCGCGGAAAGAAAATGCGCATTGCGAAATGGCACGTACGTCACCGGAATTTCCGCATCCGCCGTCCCGACCGCCTCTCCCGATTCGGGCACCGCCATGCCCGCATCCGTCAGCGCCGACCCGCCAATCTGCCGAATCACATCGAACCGCACCGCCAGCCGCTCGCTCACGCCGTAAAAATCAGCTATCTCTTCAAACGCACGTCGCTCGCGCTTTTCTGTCCGTTGCCCGTAACTCGCGTGCAGCAGTGCGAGCCGGTGCGTCTGATTCGCGATCGCCGTCGTAACGCACGAATCCATCCCACCGCTCAACAGCACTACCGCCTTCGGTTTCTCGCTCATCATTCGCCACTTACCATTGGCCACTCATCACTGCTCTCTCTAAACTCCCTTCATTGCCGGATCCCAGATGAATTTGTGCAGCTGCAGGCCCAGCCGCACCCGCAACCCGTCGGCCAGGATCCATTCCGCAAGTTCGCGCGCCTCAAGTCCCGTCCATTTTCCAGCCGGGTCGGGAAACACCGGCGAAAGCAGCACCTCGCGAACGCGTTCCACCAGCCCGTGCTCGCGTGTAAAGTCGCGCGCGAATTCATAATCGCGCCGCGTCGAAATCACAAACTTGATTTCATCCTTCTCATCCATCGCCTCGAGATTCGCGAAATCAAACGTATCCGCCTCGCCCGAATCCGGGCACTTCACGTCCACAATCTTGATCACCTCGCGCGGCAGCGTCCCCACAAACCGTTCGCCACTCGTCTCGATCATCGTCGTGTAGCCCTCGGCGAGAAGCCGCGCGGCCAGCTCCGGCGTCTCCGGCTGCAACAATGGCTCGCCGCCCGTGATCTCCACCAGCGAAACCCGCCGCCCAGCTTCGCCGCCCGCAAGCTCGCGCACCTTCTCGAGCACATCGTCCAGCGAAGCTTTCGCCCCGCCATAAAACGCATACGCCGTGTCGCACCAGGTACAGCGAAGATTGCACCCCGTCAGCCGCACGAACACGCAAGGCAATCCCGCCCGCGTCCCTTCGCCCTGAATGGATTTGAAAATCTCGGTGATGACCATCGCCACGCGTACCGTTCAATAAATTCCGCAAAAAACTAAGAAGCTTTCTTCAGCGCCGCCTTCTGCGCATTCTGCCGCCGCGCCAGAAAAATCACGGTCGCAACCACCAGAGCCACTTCCGCCGCAGTAATCACTGCCGCCAGCCGCCACCCCCACCCAAACGTCACCCAGCCAAACGTAGTCACGATCGCCGGCACCACAATAATGTAAAACGCCCGATTCATCCGAAGCCCGTCCATTTGGAGTGCGGTGGCTTGCCACCGCTTTCATAAGCCCCGGCTTGCCGGGGCGATTCGAGGTGAAAGCGTTGCAAGTGCACTGCTGCTTCTTCCGCCGTTGCTTCATTTGAAATCTGAAATCTTCAAATTTCAAATCGCATTTCCCACTCTATCCAACGCAGCAATCGCGCTTCCTCACGGCCGGTACGTCGCCGCCGTCACATCCGTCTCCCACACCGTAATACTCGCCACCGCCGCCCCATTCGCCGTCTGCTTCAATTGCTTCGCGGTCTCGTCATAAATATGCCGCGCAATATTTTCAGCCGAAGGATTCACCACATCAAATGGCTTCAACTCGTTCAAATATTTATGGTCAAGCGCCTTGATCACGCTCTGAATCACCTGTTTCAAATGCACGAAGTCATACAACAACCCTACCGAATCCACTTCCTTGCCCGCCAGCGTCACGCGCACCTTGTAGTTGTGCCCATGCAAATCCTCACACTTCCCCTTGTACCCCCGCAGGTTGTGCGCCGCCGCAAAAGATTCGTCCACATAAACTTCGTACATGAATTCCTTTCTCGGAAAGCCATAGTCTCACGTCATCGCACGGCTTTTTACCATGAGCTTCGAAAGGCAGCCGTGCCGTAACCGACGCTGCGCGACGCGGCTTTAGCCGCTGAGCGACGGTCCGCCAATCCCGCAAGGACTCGCCAAGCACTGCCCATACGCTCGCCTACTTTGGATGATTTTCCATGAAGCGCGCCACTTCGGCCAGATCCTGCGTGGTCTTGTAGGGAGGCAGCGACTCGAGAAAAATTCTACCATACTGCATTCGCCGGATGCGGTTATCGAGAATCGCCAGAATCCCGCGATCCGTCTTCGACCGGATCAATCGCCCGAACCCCTGTTTCAGGGCCAGCACCGCTTCCGGCACCTGATACTCGGCAAACGGATTCCGCCCGTCCTCCTGCAGCGCCTTCACTCGCGCCGCCACAATCGGATCGCTCGGCACCGCGAACGGCAGCTTATCGACAATCACGCACGAAAGCTGCGCTCCCGGCACGTCCACTCCCTGCCAGAAACTCGCCGTCGCGAACAACACCGCATTCGGCGTCGATCGGAACCGGTCAAGCAGCACCGTACGCGGCGCCGTCCCCTGCAACAACAATGGAAACGCAACCCGCGCGGACACTCGCTGGTGCACCTCCTTCATCTGCGCGTAGCTGGTGAAAAGACAAAACGCGCGGCCCTCGGAAATCTCCAGCATCCGCGTAATCTCATCCGCCGCGCTCGCCGAAAACTTCGCGTCTCGCACGTCCGGCATCGTCGGCGGAATATACAGAAGCGCCTGTTCGCGAAAATCGAATTCCTGCGGCAGCACTTTTTCATTCGCGGGCAGAATTCCGAGCCGCTGCTTCAAATAATCGAAGCGCCCGCCCACCGCGAGCGTCGCCGACGTAAGCACCACCGTATCGAACTGGTCGAAGAGCCTCTCGCGCAAAATCTGGCTCACGTCAATCGGCGTCGCCGCAAGGAACACACCCTTCCCGCGCCGCTCGTACCAGTAAACGTAGCTTTTCTCCTCGCTCTCCAGCAGAAATTCCAGCTCGCGCCTGATTTCCGACGCACGCCGCGCCAGCGTCAGCACTTCCTCCGGTTTCGGTGAAAGCGCCGAAAGTTCCGTCTCCACTCGCTTTACCGCGCTGGCGAGCTCCTCGTACCGCTCCAGGTTCCGCTGGAGAAACGCGGCGCGCTCGGCCTGTTCAAACGGAAAGCGCCCTTCGCGCTCCGGAAAAGTCTCAAAAAAACTGTGCCCTCGCTCGCGCATTCGGCTCAGGTATCGCCGAAGTTGCGGTGCCGCAATCTGTAGCACGCGCAAAGTATTCTCCGCATCTCGCGCCAGCTCGTCGAACCGGTAGCTCGAAACCTGACGCCCGAAATAATCGCTCGCTACATCCTCAATCTCGTGCGCCTCGTCAAACACCACGGCCGAATACTCCGGAAGTATCGACCCGAAATCGTCTTTGCGGATCGCAAGGTCGGCAAAAAAAAGCGCGTGATTCACGACAATCAAATCCGCTTCCTGCGCCCGCTGGTGCATCGCCGTGATGAAACAGTTCTGAAACTCCGCGCATTTCTTTCCCGTGCAAAGATCGCTGCGCGCGTCAATCCTGTGCCAAAGCTCGGCGTCGTCCGGCAAAAAAGTCAGCTCGCTGCGGTCGCCCGTCTCCGTCAGCTTCTCCCAATCCTTGATTTGGGCGAACCAGTCCACCTCGTCGATGCCTTTCAGCACCGGCTGCCCCACCATCTGGTGCACCTTCTCCCGGCAGAGAAAATTCGATCGCCCCTTCATCAACGCCGCTTTCAGATTCGGCGCGAAATGTTTCTGCAGGAAGGAAACGTCCTTCTGAAAAAGCTGCTCCTGAAGCGATTTTGTTGCGGTAGAAATCACCACCCGCCGCCCGCTGCGAATTGCCGGAATCAAATACGCCAGCGTCTTCCCAGTTCCCGTCCCCGCTTCGATCACCACATGCTGATGTTTCTGAAACGCATCGTCAGCCATCTGAGCCATCTCGAGCTGCGAGGCGCGAAACTCATACCCCGGATGCCGCTTTTCGAGCAATCCTCCGGCCCCGAAGATCTGGTCGATCGTTATTTCTTCAGTCTTCGCCGCCGCTTCTTTTTTTGCCATTCGGAAATCATACCGCAGCCGCTTATTTCCTGGAGATTGCCTCTTACGGAGTACCACAGTGCTGCCGGCGAGTCTTGTGTGTGTCATCCCGACCGGGTGGAGGGATCTCTCTTCCTCTTGAAGTTTCTCCGAGGATGCCGCGCAACTCAACTCAAACGTAATATTTTGGGACGCGCCGCCCAAGCGCGCAAAGCAGATCCGACGTAACCGTGCCAATCTCCGGCGCGACATCAGAAACTTCGATCGCCGATTTTCCGTCCTTGCCGTAAATCGTCACCACGTCGCCGAGCGCCACGCCCGGCACATCCGTCACGTCGAGCGTCGTCAAATCCATCGAAATCGTGCCCACCAACGGCACGCGTCGCTCGCGCACCAGCGCACAACCGCGATTCGTTCGCGCGCGCACCACGCCATCCGCGTATCCCGCATTGATCACCGCGATTTTTGATGGCCGCTCGGTGATAAACCGCGCCGAGTATCCCACCGCCTCTCCCGGCGGCACGTCGCGCAGCGAAATAATTCGCGCGCGCAACGAAAGACACGGCTCGAGCGGCATCTGCGCCATCACCTCGCTCCGCTTTTCCGGCGGATCGAAACGCTGATGATAGCCGTAAAGAATCGCGCCCGGCCGCACCATGTCTGCCCACGTCTCCGGCCGCGCGCAAATCGCCCCGCTATTCGCAAGATGCACGATCCCCGGCTCGACGCCCAGCGCCCGCAGCCGGTCAAGGCACGACCGAAACAATTCTTCCTGCGTCACCGTCTGCCCACCGATAAAATCTTCCGCCGAAGCGAAATGCGTGAACGTCCCTTCCAGTTCCAGGTGCGGGCATTCCGCCAGCGCCCTCGCAAACGCTTCCACTTCCGACGGAGAAATCCCCAGCCGGTTCATCCCCGTGTTAATTTTCAGATGGAACCGCACGCGCGACGGTTTAGCGGCAAATAGACTGCCGTAAGAAAAGGCCCCGCGCGAAGAGTTTCCTCGAGATGATTTTCCGCGCGCCAATTTTCCGAGAAAACTTTTCGCCGCGCGCTCAAGATGCCGCAAGTCATCCACACGCGTCACCGTCGGCGTCAAATAATTTTCCAGCAGCCTCTTTTCTTCGCCCGGCCAAAATCCAGTAAGCACCAGAATCCGCTTGCGAATCCCCGACTCGCGCAACTCAATCCCTTCATTCGCGCAAGTCACCCCAAACCATTCCGTCCCAGCCTTCTGCAGCGCCTTAGAAATCGGCACCGCCCCAAGCCCATAAGCGTTCGACTTCACCACCGCGAGAATCATCCGCTCGCGGTGCTTACTATTTTTTGCGCCGCCGTTGCCGTCAACCTGCTTCCGTATCACGCGCAAATTGTGAAGGATCGCCTTGAGCGAAATCTCCGCCCACACGGGACGTCCGCCGACATGAATGAATTTCGTCATTTCTTTTTTCGTACCGCCGGCGTCTCGCCGGCGTTTTTGACTTTTGCTGTTGCCTCTGCTTTCGGTAAGCCGGCTCTTTAACTTGTCATCCCGAGCGCAGTCGAGGGATCTCTCTTCCGCTTTCGGGTCTTTTAGAATGCCACGCCCCGCCGCGCCGCACCCAGCGAAAATCTGTTGCGACGCCCGCCGCGCACCCTTTGGGTAAACATGCCAAATTGGGCCCGCCCGGTTCGCCGCCAGGCATAGTTGCAGGCCAATTGCCACGCTGATCGAGCAACCCGCCTCTGTGCGAAGCCCCGCGAAATGTGCCACTTGGCGCGATCTACGCACAATCGTCCCACGGTCGATCCTCCCTAACACCGAGGCTCACCGGACACGCCAGCCCGCCGGGAGACACGCCCGCCAGCAGTGAGTCACTGCTCCAACCCCGCCGCCCGTTTTCGCCCCGCGCCAGACTATCCGCGTCGCGCGACCCAGCAGCCATCGGCCACAATCTCATCCCACCCTTCTCCTCATCTTCGCCACTGGCATTTCCCCTCCAAAATCAGCTTTTCTCCTTACACATTTTCCCTTCGCCGAATCCAACTTCGCGCCGATTCCACATCGCACCCCGCCCGCCTATCATCGCAATCACCCGCCCTAAAAGGAGCTTCGCCCATGGCCCTTTTCAACCTCTGGTTAGTTCTCATCCACTTTCTTTCGAAGCGTTCGGTGTAACGGCGATGACACTTCCTTCCTTCAGCTCAATCGAATTGGAGCCCTGATGATCATCGCGTCTTTGCTGGTTGTCGCTGCATCAGTTGTCGTAATTCTGTTTTCCGCGATCATTGGAACGGGCCTCGCTCGACTGCTCTATCTCGGCGCCCGCTCCTGCGTGAAGACAATCCTTCCGAATTTCGTCCCCGTTTACGAGCCAGTAGCTGTGGGTCACAAAGGCGTGAAGAACTAACCGAGGCACTCGCCGGAGCACTGGTCGCAGACTGGCGGCCGGCTCCCTTCGTCTCGCGCTTTCCCTGGCGAGAAAATCAGGCGGCGCGGTGTTGCAACGCTCCAGGAACCTCGAAAAAAGGACCCTGAAAACGACGCTGAAAAACGACGCGCGATCACAGCCCGCGCCAAGGAGGCCAACATGAAGGATGTGAACACCTGCGCCGCTAAAGACTGCGAAAAGCTGAGGTTCCTCGATTACTACGTGTGCGCGGAGCACTTCGCTTTCTACGCCGCCCCGCACTACACCGACTCGATGCTCGTCAAGGTGGACAATGCCGAGCCGGCGCCACATCCCGACTTCTGGCTATACCCCGAAGCTACCCCCTGCGTCGCCACCCAGCAGGAATCCCCGCCCCCCGATCCAACACAGTCTGACGCCACAAAGCGCGCTCGAACATACTGAGCCTTCCCTCCGCTGTTCGTACCGCTGGCCGCTGGCCGGCGTTTTTGCCTTTCCTCTTTCGTGGCATAGACATTCGACCGATGCTCGTTCTGCGGCGAATTTTTTGTGAGCCATGGTCGTCTTGTCCTCCCCTTTTACCGCCTATTAGAATTTTTCAAGCTGCTGACTGGTCATGGGTTGCCGTATTTTTTAATCACGGAACCGTAGATTAACTTTGCGGCGCGTTGAGCATCCGTTTCGCGCACGGGAAGCTGTGATGCTGCGGTCGTCATATGGATTTTGTAGCGGACGCGGCCCTGCGCGTCTGGCTCCGACATCTCCTGATTCGGATAGCCCGGGTGTGGGTGCCATGTGAGGCCGTCAGCGTCGGGCTTCGGCTTTTGAGGGGCGGCCGGTTGCGCGGGTATACCCCTTGAAGGTCGGGGCGAGGCGGCGCAATCGGTGCGGTCAGATGGCGACCGGTCATTCGGATTGTGGCCGCGAACAACCTCTCGCGGCAAGGCTTGCGCAGGTGAAACAGCGCAAGCGGTGGCATCGCTTCGCAATGCTTGATTTGAGTATTTGCGGATGACATTGAGGACGTCGAGAGCGGTGACGCGCTTTTCGGGCGCGTTGTCTGCGTCTTCTTCTGACTCGTCGTCGGAGTCGATATCGATGACATCGGAATCGACATTCGAAGTGCGGGTGGGCGGCTGCGGTGAATGGCCGTCATGGGATGTGGAGAATTGGACCTGGGTGGGGATTTCGGTCCAGCGGCCGTGGCTGTCGATGCAGCTGTAGGCTCGCATGGCGCGAAGGATCGTGTCGCCGGTGAAGGTTACGTCGTCAACGGATTCGACGAAGGCGTCGAGAGCGGAGTGCAAACGTTCGCGGCGCTGGAGGAGGAGGCCGGCAGCGCGGGCGTGGCGGTAGATGGTGCGATAGTCGCCGAGCTTGTAGTCGTGAGCGAGTCTCGAGGGGGAGCGCCAGTGGACGAATTCTTCTTCGATGGCTTCGCGTTCGGGATGGTGGCAAATAATGCAGCGCCGGCTGTGGCGTTCGAGGAGCAGGATTTGCAGCTGCTTTTGCAGCCGGCGTTGACGGTTGATTCGATTGGATTTCTTCACAGAATTCTTCTCAGAATCCTTTAGGGAATGCTTCTTTCGGGGTTGCTGGGAGTTCTTTCTGCTGGTTCTTGCGCTGGTAGCTTTCGTGGTCGTTTTTGAGGTCATATTGGGTTGTCCTTTTGAGTTCGCGGGCCGCAGGACGCGGGCGCGGTGTGGTGAGGCGGGAGATCGTTCGATTTGTCGTCAGACGGCTGGCGCCGGCTGACTTTCGTTCAGTCGCCT
>Ga0209525_1000005_pt1 | contig 102779 bp, 84 predicted proteins | sample JacPin_JW_Ref_O1_FD_187958 | JGI IMG/M metagenome (GOLD analysis project Ga0209525, IMG submission 187958) | Forest soil microbial communities from Algoma, Ontario, Canada - Jack Pine, Ontario site 1_JW_Ref_O1 (SPAdes) (version 2) | ecosystem: Environmental > Terrestrial > Soil > Boreal... | reverse complement strand
GCAATCGCGCTGGCCCTCGTTCCGGGCGTCGGACAAGTGTATGCCCTCGGCGTCGGTGCCACAGCTCTGTTCGGCTATCTCGGCGCGCGCAGCGGCTCAGCTGCGGCAAACGCAATTGCCCACGATGATGCCGAGCCGGAACCGACGGCTGCTCATCAATCAGAGGACGCCGCCACGCTCGTCGAAATACTGAAGCAGGGACACTCGGTAATTGTCGTCCGCAGCGAATCGCAACAAGTTGCCGCCGCCGCAACAAGTGTTCTAGATAGCGCCGCTCCGGCTGCTCCGGCCACGGCGCCGAGGAAATTGAGGATGACCACTCGCGAGGTCGAAGGCATTGCGATTATTGATGTTGTCGGACGAGTTACGCTGGGCGAGGGCAATACGATGCTGCGCGAAGTAGTGACGACCCTCGTCGACAAAGGAAACAACCACATTATACTCAACTGCGTCGAGCTCGATCACCTTGATAGCTCCGGTATCGGTGAACTCGTCAGAACCCACACCTCTTTGCGCAAAACCGGCGGCCGGTTTACCCTGGCAAATCTGACGACGAAAATCCACGATATGCTTGCCGGAGCCTCCCTGCACAAAGTTCTCGAAATTCACAAGGACGAACCGGCCGCGATCCAATCCATTCGTTCGGGCAATTCATCCATCGCGGGAGCTTGACGGGCGGCCGCTCCCGGTGCCCGTTAACGTTTCTCTTCGCTCGCTCGGAAGGCGCGCGTCTTATCGGGCCTACGCGTCCTTTCCGTTCGTGCGCCGGCAAAATCTTCCAGGCCTGTCTGAGCGTGGACCGCGATTTTTACGTCCCTTATTCCGACAGAGCAGAAGGCCGTCGAGTAATCGGAAAGAATAGCGATAGATGTTGCGAAATCCTCTTGCCACCATCTATCTCAACGTGAGATGAAACAAGAAGGGCGTCCCAATATCTTGGGACGCCCGTGGCTGGGTTTGTGGGTTGTTGGGCCTAGAACTGGCGGGTGGCTTGGTCCGCTTCGTTTGCCAGATCGAAGAGGAGGTTGAAAAACTGCTTCGGTTGGCCGATGAAGAGCCCGTCATCCACGAAACTCTGAAAAGAGGCCACAGCGCCGCCGAGCGCGGTGGAAGTGGGGCGAACGATGGCGACGGGACCCAAGCCTGGGTCGATGAAATGGGTTGGCTCGGGCATGATCAGGTTGGCCTGCAATGTGTCGCCGTTCAGCGACTCGGGATTCGTCTCGCCCTGGGCTGCAGACAGAGTGGAGAACGTTACGGTTGCGCCAGTACCTCCCGGTCCGTTGTCAGTGTCGGAAATCGGAAGAGCATTCCCGGCTTTATCTTGCCACGTTTGGAAATGCATGGTCTCGCTCGGTCCGATGCTGAGCAAGATTCGCAAGACCTCGAGGTTCGTCACCTTCTGCGCGAGCGTGGGATAAAGGCTGCTGCCGCCCTGTTCGATAAATGCAAAGTGGAATCCAGCGGTGAAGGCAATTGCTTGGAGGTGAGCAGTGATGCTTTGAGGATTGTTGTTGGGGTCAGCGCTCACGGTACTGCCCTTCGTGTCGGCATTGGACCTGGGAATCGCCGTGTGCTGCTTCACGTTCAAGCTCGGGACGGCTTGCACAAACGGCGCATTCGGATCGAAATCGGGGTTCGTAATGCTGCGGTAGCGTGACCAGAAGCTAGTGTCGACAGTGAGCTGCGTGAGGTTTGTGAGCCGACCGATTTGCCTCGCGCCATCCGCTTTGCTGCTCGGCAGATTTCCGAAACGAGGACGCAGATCGATTGTCTTGGCGCCTTTTGAAGCCAAGTAGTTGTTGAGGAATCGGTGGTGGCTGATTTCGTCATCGGTGTTGTCGTGGATGTATTGGGCCATGTCGCCGTCGAGAATCTGAAGAGCGGCGGTGTAAAGCGAATTTCCACCGTTGAGCCCTGAAACTTCGTTGTCCTGCGTGCCGCCGAGTTCGGAATACTGCAGCCAGAGATCCTCTTCGATTTGTTCGAGAGCGCTAAGGAACGTGAGAATGGCGATGTCACCTTTGGTAATGGGGGCCCGATTGTCCTGTTCGTCGTTGTCACGAGCGAACGCTGACAATTTACCTGGCAGCAATCCCGCACCGACGGTGGCCGCACCCGCGGCAATCATTCCATTCTTCAGAAATTTCCGGCGATTCGACTTAGGATTGAACACACTTGTAGCGTCGTTCATTTGTCGGTCTCCTTTTTGGGCAAATCTCGGCGGCGTGCGCTTAGAACAATTTGTTCGAAGCACACACGTCCGTTAAGGGTTTTTTGTTGTACGCCCCGGATTTAGTTGGTGGAGGCTCGGCGGCCCGAAATAAATTAGAGCCTAGGTTGCCCCTGACAAAAGAGCCGCCGGCATCCGTAGATTTTGTAACACTGGGCGATTCGATGCAACGCGCAGCTTCACCGTTGCCGAAAAAAAGTGAAGAGCCTAAATTTATTACGCTGAGGCAAAACCCGCTCCCGAAGTAGGCACAATCGACGCCTCAAATCTGCAAATGTTCTCCGAAAAAAACGCAGCTTGCTCCCGCAATTCGGACCCAAACCGAACATAAGATTCAAATGGATTACTGGCAGTGCGGTTACTGGACGATGACTTTTCCCCTCATCTTCGGATGGATCGAACAGTGGTACTCGTACGCTCCAGGCTCGTTAAACTTGAACGAGAATTTGTCGTCTGTGCAGAGCACCTTCGATTTGAAAGTTTTGTCGGCGCTTGCGACCGCGTGCTGAACGTCGTCCCGATTCACCCACGTTACTGTCGCTCCCGCCGCCACCGTGATGTCTTGCGGCATGAAGCTGAAGAAATCGATCAGGACTTCGATCTCCTGCGGTCTCATCTGCCACTGCTCCTGGTCGTTCTCCACATTATTGATTTCCTCGCCTATGCTCTCGGGGTCTCTTTTACTCATTTCCTCCGTTCAGAATCAGGCCGGTTCGAACTGGCTAGCCTGTACCAGTCTCTGTTTCTTGAATCCTATTCGCGCCCGCCGTTGGACGTGCTCTTATCCTTGCTAGACCACCAAGTCGCCTGTTTTATTCCAAGATCATTCTTTTTTTTGCGTCTTCGCCCGCATGTCACAAAAAGAGCCTGAAGGAAGCCAAAGCGGAGTACGCGAAGCTGCAATAAGATTGGACTTGGCGCCGAACATGGCCACATCCCGATAGATGTTGAGGAATCCTCTTATCACCAGCTATCTCTCCGACTTGGCCCTTGATAACTCTTGGTTAGTCGCGTTGCCGGAAACTGATCCGCTACCTGAAATCCTGACCAGTTCGCCGAATCGCGCCCTGCGGGGTATAATCGCCTGATGCACAGGAAGCGAAAATCTCCGCAGATACACAGCACGACGGTGCTTTGCGTGCGCCGCGATAGCAAAGTGGTTCTGGCCGCTGACGGCCAGGTGACGCTGGGCGAAGGCGTCATCAAGCACAACGCCAAAAAGACGCGCCGCCTTTACAACGACAAAATCCTCGCGGGTTTTGCCGGCAGCACGGCCGACGCGCTTTCGCTCTTCCAGCGCTTCGAAAATAAATTGCAGGAGTTTCATGGGAACCTGTCGCGCGCGGCCGTGGAGCTGGCCAAGGATTGGCGCACCGACCGTTCGCTTCGCCATCTCGATGCGCTTTTGGTTGTAGCCGACGCGAAATCCACATTTCTGCTATCAGGCAATGGCGACGTAATCGAGCCTGATGACGGCATCACGGCCATTGGCTCCGGAGGCCCCTACGCTCTGGCCGCCGCGCGAGCCCTGCTGAAATTCACGAAAATGAATTCGAAAGATATCGCCCAGGAAGCTATGCGCATCGCCAGCGAAATTTGCATCTTCACGAACGCGCAATTCAGCATCGAAGAACTATGACCGGTAAATCGGAGAAAGACATGGTGATCTACTTGGCCGGAGAATCGCAGACTTCGGAGCCGGAACCGCTTCCATCGTTTGACGAGTTGACGCCGCGCGAAATCGTGGTCGAGCTAGATAAGTATATTGTCGGCCAGAATGCGGCTAAGAAAGCGGTCGCCATCGCGCTGCGCAATCGTGTTCGCCGGCAGAAGCTGACTCCGGAACTTGCCGAAGACATCCTTCCCAAAAATATTCTGATGATCGGGCCTACAGGTGTGGGCAAGACGGAAATTGCGCGCCGCCTGGCCCGCCTGGCCGGCTGCCCTTTCGTCAAAGTGGAAGCTTCAAAATACACCGAAGTGGGCTACGTGGGCCGGGATGTTGAATCCATGGTGCGCGACCTCGTCGAAACCTCGATCGACATGGTGCGCGAAGAGAAACTCGATGAAGTGGCTGAGCGTGCCGAGCAATCCGCTGAAGAGCGCCTGCTCGATCTTCTCCTGCCTGCTTCGCCCGTCCCGGCGGACGCGAGTCCTGCTTCCGAATCGCAGCGCCGCGAGCAAGTGCAGCGCACTCGCGAGAAGCTTCGCGTACAGTTGCGCGAAGGCAAGCTTGATCAGCGCATGGTGGAAGTGGAAGTTCGCGAACGGTCCATGCCTTCCTTTGAGATCATCACCAATCAGGGCGTCGAGGAGATGGACGTCAACGTGAAGGACATGCTATCCGGCATGTTCGGCCAGCAAAAGAAGAAGCGGAAGATGACGGTGGCCGAGGCCTTCGATTACCTGATTCAGGAAGAAGAGAACCGGCTGATTGACATGGATCAGGTCACGCGCATGGCGGTCGATCGCGTGGAGCAGATGGGGATTCTCTTCATTGATGAAATCGATAAAATCGCTGGCCGCGAATCTGGTCATGGCCCGGACGTTTCACGCGAGGGCGTTCAGCGCGACATTCTTCCCATCGTCGAAGGCACCACCGTGAACACGCGATACGGCATGGTGCGCACGGATCACATTCTTTTTATCGCCGCCGGCGCTTTCCACACCACGAAGCCATCCGACCTTATTCCAGAATTGCAGGGCCGCTTTCCGATCCGCGTCGAACTCAGCTCGCTTTCCGAAGCCGACTTCATCCGAATCCTTACTGAGCCAAAGAACGCGCTGATCAAGCAATACGTGGCGCTTCTCGATACGGAAGGGTTCAAGCTTGCGTTCACGGAGGACGCGATCGCATCGATCGCCGGTTTTGCCGCCAAAGTGAACGAGCACACCGAAAATATCGGCGCTCGGCGCCTGCACACGATTCTCGAAAAAGTGCTCGAAGAGATTTCCTTCGAGGCTCCTGAAATGAAAAAGAAATCTTTCAAGCTCGACGCTGCCTACGTCCAAAAGCAGCTCGCGAACATCGTGAAAGACCAGGATCTGAGCCGTTACATTCTCTAGAAATCGGAAAATGGAAATCCGAAAAGGGGACTTCGCGCCCTGCCCCGCCGCCCACTCTTACGCCCCCCGCCTCCCGATTTTCTATTTTCTCTTTTCCATTTTCATTCTCTACGGCTGCGCGGCCCCCGGTGAACCCCTCGAGCGCAAGCCGCCAACCCCAGATCCGGTAACCGACCTTAACGCCTCTCAGTCCGGCAACGACGTGATTCTCACCTTCACACTTCCGCGTGATTCCGTCGAAAGGCGCGAAATTCAAAAGCCCATTTCCGTTAATGTGTACAGGAATTTCGAGCCAGTCCCGCCGGCGAATTCATCGGCAGTGGTCGCTCCCGCAAACCCAACTCTGCTGCTCACGATTCCGCCAGCGATGGTGGATCGCTACATGGTCCAGGGGCGGGTTCGATTCGTCGATTCGCTTCGCGCGGAAGATTTTTCTGCCGCCGGTAGCGAGGCTGTCTACCTCGTGCGCACGTTTGTATCGCCAAAAAAACTTTCTTCCAGCTCCAACATCGCGGCTCTCGCGGTCTATTCGCCCACGAATCCAATCGCCGACCTCAAGACGGCATACAGCCGCTCCGGCGTCACGCTATCCTGGACACCCCCGGAGAAGACTCTGATCGGCGCCGCACCCAACATCGCTTTCTATCGAGTCTTCAGAGCAGAAATGGAATCAAGTCAGAATGCCGGCGCGAATCCGGCGGCTACCGGCAACATGGAAGCGTCCAATCCAAAGGTTCCCTTCGCGCGCATCGCAGAAGCAGCATCCCCGCCCTACACCGATACGCAGACAGAACTCGGCAAGACCTACGTGTACTCGGTACGCAGCGTAGCGCAATACCCAGGCGTCCAGATCGAGTCGCTCGATTCAAATTTCGCCACGATCACACCGAAAGACGTTTTTCCGCCGCCGGCTCCCCAGGATCTTGTCGTGGCCTTTGTCCCAGCCGCTGGTGGAACGGCCGCTTACCTCGATCTCTCCTGGTCCATCAGCGCGGCAACCGATATCGCGGGTTACAACGTCTATAGAAGCGAGGAGGCTTCGGGCCCCGGAACGCGCGTAAATTCCGAGTTGTTGCTTACGCCCGCGTTTCGCGATATGAATGCAGTGCCCGGCCGCATTTATTCTTATACTGTCACCGCGATCGATCGCTCAGGAAACGAAAGCCCGGCCAGTCCGCCGGCCGCAGGAAGTATTCCGGCGCCCGATCACCAATAGGAAAATAATTCAGCGCGAGAAATGACTGAACATCTAATTCCCGATCCGCTGAAGGTCGGCCGTAAAGTGCTGGCTGCCGGACATCGCACCACGCTGCAAACCGGGATTTATATGGGCGCTGCCTTGATCGTGGTCATGATTGTGGCACTCTTCATCGCCAATCGGGTTCCAGGCACCGAGCGCTACGCCCTCGAGCGCAACGCCACCTTCTGCGCACTATTTTTTGTCTGCATGTTGATTCCCATCGCCCGCTACTTCAACCGGCCGATACCGATGTTCACGTCCGCTATGATTGGCTGGGTGATATTCGTCGTCGCCTACGACGTCACCGGCATGTTCTATCAAAACCTGTTCCAGGTTTTGCGCAGTCCGTTTGAAGCCCTCATCGAAGGTGCGATTGTCTACGGCGTGGCCGCCGTTGGCGCCTGGGTGATCGGCATGTGTCTCGAGGCGCGCCAACACCCGCTCGCTCCGCGCCGCCGCCGCACCGATCATCTGCACCAGCAACCATGAAACCTTCACCGTGAATCCTAAATCATGAAGCTTTGCCGCTTCCAGCCGCTCGAATTCGCGGCCACCAATATCGCCCGCGCTTCTCACGAATCCCATCCCCACGTGCGCCACGGCATCATCGAGGCCAACTGGGTTCACGAATTCAGCGGTGAACTCTGGGGCGCGCGCGAACTCACAGGCCAAAAATGGCCGCTCGACTCCGTAAAATTCCTGCCGCCCTCCGTCCCATCGAAAATTGTTTGCGTCGGCAAGAATTACGTCGACCACGCCGCCGAAATGGGCGGCCCTCCGCCGAAGAATCCCATAATTTTCCTCAAGCCTCCTTCGGCGATCATCGCGCCCGAAGAACCCATCATCCTCCCCCGCATCTCCCAACGCGTCGACTACGAAGGCGAAATCGCCATCATCATCGGCCGCCGCTGCCATCTTCTCACCCCCAACGAAGACGTCCGCCCCTACATCCTCGGCTACACCTGCTTCAATGACGTCACCGCCCGCGACCTCCAGAAACTCGATGGCCAGTGGACCCGCGGCAAGAGCTTCGACACCTTCTCTCCCTTCGGCCCGCTACTGGAGTCCGAACTCAATCTTGCCGATACCAGAGTAGAGACTTACGTCAACGGCGTTCGGAAACAGTCCGCCAGCGTCTCAGAAATGATCTTTTCCGTTGATGTTATAATTCATTGGATAGCTGAGGTGATGACGCTCGAACCCGGCGATGTGATCGCGACCGGAACACCAGCCGGAATCGGCACCCTCGCCGATGGCGACGTGGTGGAAGTAAGCGTCACCGGAATCGGCACACTTCGCAATCCGGTAACCAGTTTTCAGTAGGGGCACGGCATGTCGCAGATCCCGCATGGGTTCGCGTGGCCGTGCCCGCTCGACCGCCGGCAAAACGTCCTCGCTCAACCGGGGGCTGAGTTTTTCGCAGTCGCCGATGCGCCGGCTATCAGCTGCCTGACAAGGGCCTTGTAGGTCGCGGTTTTAACCGCGACACTCACATCACATTTATGACGAGGGGCTTTAGCCCCTGAAGTGCGTTGAAGCAATCACAAAGGTGAAAAAAATGAAATTCTTCCTCGACACCGCAAATCTCGACGAAATCCGCCAGGGCGCAGCCTCCGGCGTCATTGACGGCATCACCACCAACCCCACCCTCGCCGCCAAGGAAAAAAAGCCATTCCGCGAGCTCATCATCGAAATCTGCAACATCGTAAAAAATGGCGCCATCAGCGCCGAAGTCGTCTCCACCGATTACGACGGCATGCTCCGCGAAGCCCGCGAGGTGGTCAGCTGGCATCCCAACGTCGTCGCAAAAATTCCCATGACGCCCGACGGCGTCCGCGCCCTCAGCGTCCTCTCCAAAGAAGGCGTTCGCGTTAACGTCACTCTCGTTTTCTCCGCGTCGCAAGCGCTTCTCGCCGCCAAGGCCGGCGCCTATTTCGTCAGCCCGTTTCTCGGCCGCCTCGATGATATCTCTCAGGACAGCATGATTCTTCTTCGCGACATCCTCCAAATTTATCGCGCGTATGATTACAAGACGCAGGTGCTCGCCGCGAGCCTTCGCCATCCGATGCACGTCGTCGAAGCCGCGAAGATGGGAGCGCATATCGGAACCATGCCGTTCAAAGTTTTCGAAATGCTCTTCAAGCATCCGCTCACGGACCGAGGCCTCGAATCATTCCTGAAAGACTGGGAAAAAGCGCGCGATACGCTCGGCGAAATTTCCGAGCCGGTCGGCGCGCGTAAAGGCGGGCGTTGAAACACCTTTTTTCGAATTGGAGCGAACTGCTGCCGATTGCCGGCCTCATCGTCATGGCCGCAATTGGCATCGTTGTCTGGCTGCGGCGCAAGCCTATCGACGATTCGGAAATTGAACGCCAGCGCCGCGCCTACCTGAACAAGGTCGGCCGCATCGTCGAAGGCCAAATCCTCGAAATTTCCGAAAATGCTTTCCCGGCCGACGACGCCAGGCACCATTCAACTCCCGTCGCAAATAGCGCGGCGAAGACTAGTTCAGCGAAGAACAGCAGCGCGACACCGACCGGCGCCGCATCCACCAACGGAACGCAGCGCCTCATCTATTACACTTACTCGATCTCCGGCGTTACCTACGAAACCGCACAAGACGTCACGGGCCTCGAAGAGCGCCTGCACCTCAAGCGCGCCGCCGTCGGCCAAACCGCCAGCGTAAAATACGACCCCTCGAATCCCAGCAACTCAATCCTGCTAGCCGACGATTGGTCCGGCCTGCACTGAAAATTTCTCACGGTCCAACCGACTTCCTTGAGTTGGGCGAGAAATCAGGAACTACTCTAGTTTGGAACAGTGCAGCACGTAGTCGTGGGTTCTGACGGAAGCTGTGGAAAGCACTGGTTCATACCGAATGCGCGATTCATCTCGGAAATAATATTTGGGCTCCCTCGGGTGCGAGATATAAGGAGTCAAATCAGCATCAATCCCGTTTACGTGCCACTTGTGTCGAAGGGTGTCCAATACTTCTTGTGGCGCGATTTCGGTGCACAGCGGCAAGCCCAGCGAAACTTCACCTGTAACGTAATTGCCTTGTTTGCATTTTGACGGAATGACGTCTGCGTCACCGATTGCCCGCAATCCAAAATCAAGCACGCACGCCTTTTCCGAAAGAAAAATGACCTCTGCAACAATTCGATACTTGTAGTCAAAAACAGCGATCGCGGATTTCAGAGATTCTGAAGACTTGGTTAGCCGTCTCGCGGCCCAAAACTCCAGGGAGAACCAATCAAAGTCCTGCTGGCTAGCCAGTTCAGGCTCACCATCCGCGATGACCCAGCGCGCGTAGTGGAGATTCCATTCGAGAGGCATCTGAATATCAATTTGCGGCTCATTGTAACCCATTAGTTCCTAACAGATGAATTTGCCCTACCCGGTGCTACACTTTGTAGTTTCGTACTGGAGAAAACGCCCTAGATGCGCGTTCCCATATCGCGTCTTGCACTCGCAATCATTGCCATAGCCACAGCCCCGCTCGTCGCTCCCGCTCAGCAATCATCGCAGCCCGTTGATCCCAGCCTCTATTCCGCCATGCGCTGGCGCCTCATCGGCCCGCACCGCGCCGGCCGCGTCACCGGCGTCGCCGGCATCTCCGGCGACCCATCCACCTACTACATGGCCACGCCCGGCGGCGGCGTCTGGAAAACCACCGACGCAGGTGAAGTCTGGTTCCCGATCTTCGACGAGCAGCACGTCGCCTCCATCGGCGCGATCGCCATCGCTCCTTCAAATCCAAAAATCATCTACGCCGGCACCGGCGAGCAAACCCCCGGCGACGGCGTCTACAAATCCACCGATGGCGGCGCCACCTGGACCAACATCGGCCTGAAAGAATCGAAGTACATCAGCTCGATCATCGTCGATCCCAAAAATCCGGACATCATTGTCGTAGGTGTCCTCGGCCATCCGCTTCTCAGCGTCGCTCCTGCCAGTCCCGATCGCGGCGTTTTCAAAACCACAGACGGCGGCAAAACCTGGAAGAAAACTCTCTACAAGGACGATCTCACTGGCGTCGCCGACCTCGAGGCCGACCCCGAAAATCCGCGCGTCCTCTACGCCGCGCTCTGGCATCCCACCGATTTCTTCGCCGGTGAAGATGGCCCCGACAAACCGAACTCCTGGGTCTACAAATCCACCGACGAAGGCGCCACCTGGAAAGAACTCTCCTACACCGGCTTCCCGAAGGGCCCGTGGGACCGAGTCGGCATCGCCGTCGCGCCGGGTAATCACGGCCAGCGCGTTTTCGCGATTCTGGAGCAAGGCCTCTATCGTTCCGACGATTCCGGCGCCACGTGGAGGCAGATCACGCAGGACACGCGCGTGATCGGCAATGCCTACTTCGCGCGCGTGTATGTTGATCCGCGCAACGCCGACCTCGTCTACGTGATGCAAACTTCTCTCTACCGCTCCACCGACGGCGGCAAGACGTTCACCTCCTTCAAAGGCGCCCCCGGCGGCGACGATTACCACAACATGTGGATCGACCCGCAGAATTCCGCGCGCATCATTCTCGGCGTCGATCAGGGCGGCATTATCAGCGTCAATGGCGGAAAAACCTGGACCTCCTGGTACAACCAGCCCACCGGCCAGTTCTACCACGTCTCCACCGATACGAATTTTCCCTACGTCGCATACGCCGCGCAGCAGGATAGCGGCTCCGCCGAAGTTCCTAGCCGCGGTGATTACGGTTCGCTCACTTATCGCGACTGGTTTTCCTCCGCCGGCTTTGAATACAGCTACATCGCGCCCGACCCTTTGAATCCCAACATCGTTTATTCCGGCGGCTGGTACGGTAGCGTTGTCCGCTTCGACCGCACCACTGGCCAGTTCGCGCACGTCTTCGTGCGCGGCTCGAAATATCGCACCACCAGCATGCCTCCGCTGCTGTTTTCCCCTCAGGATCCGCGCCTTCTGTATCTTGGCGCGCAGGTGGTTCTCACCACGGTAAACGAAGGAAAAAACTGGCAGGCCATCAGTCCCGATCTCACCGCCCGCCCGGCATCATCGGAGAAAAAAACCGCAGAAGAGCCCGCACGCTCACAATCGCAGTCGAATCCTCTCGAGGCCAGCAAGGAAGAAAATCAGCGCGCTTCCACGGTAAGTCCGGGCCACTCGCCGGAACCTGAATCGGCATCGCTCGCGCCCTTCGGCGACGACGAAAAGGATTTTGGCGACGAACAATCCGCCCGCCGCCCATCCGCGATTTCCACCCTGGCTCTCTCGCCCATGCAATCGGGCCTCATCTGGGCCGGGACGAATAATGGCTTGATTCAGCTCACCGAGGACGGCGGCCTCACCTGGCGAAACGTGACGCCGCCCGATCTCAATGAGCACAGCAACGTGGTGATTCTCGAAGCCTCTCATTTCGATGCCAACGTCGCCTTCGCCACCGTGGAAAATCGCCGCGACGACACGCCCTACATTTACCGCACACGCGACGCCGGAAAAACCTGGGAGAAAATCACGAGTGGGCTGCCTGGTGGCTGGATTGCGCGCGCGATTCGCGAAGACACCGTGCGCAAAGGCCTGCTATACGCCGCGCTCTCCAATGGCGTCTACGTTTCCTTCGACAACGGCGACCACTGGCAATCGCTCCAGCTGAATCTTCCCACCAGCGATGCCCGCGACCTCGTCATCCACGACAACGACCTCGTCGTCGCCACCTACGGCCGCGCACTCTGGATTCTCGACGACCTCTCACCTCTACGCCACGCCAGCCCGCAAATCGCGAATGCCGACGCCGCGCTTCTGCGCCCAGCCACCGTTACTCGCGTCCGCTGGGACAACGACCAGGAAACTCCGCTCCCGCCTGAATTTCCCGCCGCGCAGAATCCGCCCGACGGTGCCATCTTCTATTACGCGCTGAAATCCGCGCCGAGCGCCGATATCACGCTTGAAATTAAGGACGCGCAGGGAAATCTCATCCGCCGCTTTTCGAGCGCCACGCCCCCGCCCGACACGGTCGTTAAAAATGTTCCCGATTACTGGTTTGGCCCGCAATCACAGCTCCCCAAAAATCCCGGTCTGAATCGCTTCGCATGGGATTTGCGCTTCGAGGCTCCACCGGCCCTCCAATACAGCTACTACGGCCAGCCGCTCAAATATCTCGAGTACACGCTTTCCGATCACGCTATCCCTGGCGAAACTCCGCGCGAACAAGTCCTGGGGCCAATCGTTCCTCCCGGCCAATATGAAGTACTCCTCAACGCGAACGGCCAGACCGTTCGCCAGACTCTCACCGTTGTTCCCGATCCGCGCGTCCACATCGCTCAAGCGGATTACATCGCGCAGTATTCCGCCGCGAAGCGCGCCGATAGCGGCCTGCGCGCCAGCTACTCCACTTTCCAGGAAGTCGCCGCGCTGCGCGAAGCGGTAGGCGAGCGAGAAGAAAGCCTCGACGCAATTCTGAAGCCCAAAGCCCCCGATCCCCAGGACAAACCCGCCGCCGCTCTGAAAGGCGCGCCAGCAGCAAATGTGAGTGGTGCACATTCTCAACCCGCTTCTGAAGCCGCCGCCCCTCCGGTCAGGGATGCCGCCGAAGCACTCAAAAATCTCGACGCAAAAATCGCCGAAATCCTGGCAGGCGCAAACGGCTCAGAAGGCATTGGCGCAGTGAACCGCGACCTCGCCCGCACTTCCTTCATGATCGAATCCGGTGACGCCGCTCCAGCCCCCACAGCCCTCGAAGTAATCGACGAATCCTGCGGCTCCCTGAACAAATCCATCGTCGCATGGCGCACGCTGAACTCCGAGACGCTACCCTCCGTCAATTCCGCGCTGGCAAAAGTGAATCTCGCCCCTCTGCCAGTCGCATCGCCAACTGCATCAGCAACCGCATCGTCACCCGTCTGGTCACCCGCACCGCCAGTCGCAATACCAGTCTCAGCGCGAAATTCGCACCCAGAAGCATCGTCAGCCCCGGCGCCAAGCACAACCGCAAACGCCAGCTCCGACGCCTGCCACATGTAACCCGCCCCAGACCAACGCGAAAACAAACGGCATCGCCCCACTTCCGCAACGCCGGTTTATTCTGAGCGTCGAAGGGGGTCCCGCCGGCTCCTTTAACTTGAGCTAGGCTCTCTTATTTGCGCCAGCCTTGTTTGTAGATACGTTCCTCCAACCGCTGCCACCCAGCTTTCACACTCGCGATCCTTTATTCTTTATCTTGTAGTTATCACAAGAATGAATTATCCGCCGATCAACGATGGCCCGGGTCCTCCGACCGATTTGGACTTGCTGGTCTTGGAGGCCGGTCGCCCTCGCACGCCCCGTCCTACTGTTCGCGGAGTCATTTGGCATGTCATGGGAACAAGTATCGTCGCTCTAATTGGGATATCGATCGCACAAGCTTTCTACTCAGATTGGACCGCTTCAAGATCGCTAGCAACGTTGTCGTTCAGCGACTGGGTGCGCGCGCTTGCGATTGTCGTTTTCCTCCTGCTTACGATCGCCAGCTTTCGTCAGCGCGCGCGGGATCGTGAATTAACGGCAAACGGCAATGCAGCGATGGCAACGGTGTTAAGCCAGGAAATGCATTGGAGGAGCGGGTCTTGGATAACATATTGTTTCACCGACACTCACGGCGTGAAATATCAGGGGTCGTGCTCAGACAAGACCAAGTCACTCTACAAAGGTATGAGATTTCTCGTGTTTTATGATCCCGACCAACCCAGCCGGCATGAGCCCGCTTGCGCTTCAGATTTTGAAGTAGCACTTCCTCAGTAGGGTGTACCACGTCGAGGGCCTCCCGACCGAAGTGGAGGGATCTCTCCTCTGCTTTCGTCCCCACCATCCGTTTCCACTTCCCGTCACGCCGGTCTATCCCGAGCATTGAAGGCTTGCCCTAAGCCGCGAAGGCAGGCCCGCCGTTTTTGACTCGCCTTCAGGCTTACCCGCCCCTTCGTTCCCTTGTAGCGCCGGCATCTTGCCGGCTCTTTCGACGTTGCCGTCGCCTCTGCTGTCAAACTTGCCATCCAACTCCCCCGTATGCTCGCGCACCTCTCATCCTGAGCGCAGCGAAGGATCTCCTTCTCACCAACGATAGCCCGGCTCCCACAGTGCGCATCCAGGCAGTACTCTCACCTGAACATCGGCTGTGAGCATCTATTGCATTGAATCTAACTTAACAGTATTTTTATCCACACTATTCTTGCCTTCATGTATGCACCGTCTAAGATCCGCCGCGCTGTGTGCGCGCTCGCCATGACCGCTGCACTAGGCTTCGCGAGCGGAGCGATTAGCCACGCGCAGGACCATCCTCCAGAAGGCACCTCGACCGCCGCTCTTCAGGCGACGAGCGCCTCCCAAAATGGCGTGCAAATTCTCACCCCGACTAATGGAGTGGACTTCAGCTTGTATCTCAATACTTTGGTAAAAGAAGTCCGAAGCAAGTGGTATGCCTCGATGCCCGAAACCGCTCTGAAGGGCGAGAAAGGCGAGGCGATCGTTTTATTCCGGATCCTTTCGAATGGAGAAGTGAAAGATGTTTCGCTTGAAAGAAATTCGGGAAACGATGTGCTAGACCAATCAGCAATCCAAGCGATTCGCAACTCAGGCCCGTTTCAACCATTGCCGCAAGCCTTCAAAGGCCCCTTCATTTCTCTCCGCTTCGTCTTCAACTACAACGTCCGTCCGGCGCCGGAGGAGACCCTTGCCGCACTGGCGGGTTGTGGTGACATCCAGAATGCAACATCGCAAGAGCCTCCGTTCGATCAGCTAGAGTTGCTCGCGTTCACTTCTCACACGCTTGATAATACCTATGCGAAGCAGACCGTCTGCCGCCGTGGAATCGACTTCAATCCCGAAGCAGATGCGCTCAAACTTCTCCAAATCATTGGTTTGCCAGCCACGATTGTGCGAGCCGTAAGTCAGCTCAAGCCCAAGGCAATCAATCATCCCTCTGCAGAACGCGAGCGGGCGTTCGTAAGTCTCAGGCTGGCATTGGAGGACGAGAGAGGCGGCCAACCGAAGGCCGCAGATGTGGACTTCACCCGAGCACTCGAGTATGCAGACAATTCGGCCGCTTTGCATGCAGCCTACGCAGGCTACCTCTTATTACAGAAGCGATTTTCCGAAGCGGATGTCCAATCGCGCCGGTCGCTCGAACTCTGGCCTGATAACGCAGACGCGCATGTGATGCTCGCAGTGGCGTTGACTAGCGAGCGCAAAAGCGCGGAGGCAGTCCCCGAAGCCCGCGAGTCTCTTCGGATTAATCCGGACCATAAATCAGGGCTGGTCATTCTCGGTTTCAGCCTTTCGGGCAGCGGACAATATGCTGAGGCAATCCCGGTCCTGCAGAAAGCCCTGATTTGGCCACTGAATCTGCCCATTATTCATAAACATCTAGGCACCTGTCTGGTTCATACGCGTGACTTCGACGGCGCGATCAGGGAACTGACCACTTTTCTTGAGACCAATCCCAACGATGCCGACACACATTATCTCTTGGGTGTGGCTCTTCGGGAGAAGGGCCAAAAGCATGATGCTGAGATCCAATTCCGCGAGGCGAACCGTATTGAACCAGCCAATCCCCTCTATTCGACAGTGGCTGATACCACCGATTCCGCAAAAACTCCACTTCCTGATTCGAAACTGCCGGGGCCCAAGCCTGAAGACAGTTTCCTTTCGGGAAACATTTATACGAATACTTTCTTTGGCTTTTCGTACGAGTTCCCGAAGGGGTGGCTTGTTCTAGGCGCCGAAAAGGGCAAAGCAATGGCAAGAATCGGCGGATCGATTTTGGCGAACGGCGATCCAGTATTGGCTGACATAGCCGAAGTGGCGGCAACAAACATGCATTCACTTCTCTTTGTGGGCAAGGAAACGACGAAGGGGATATCCAGCAGCTTCGATTCGATTCACATCTCCGCCTTGGACAAACGATTTGCGCCGGACGATAAGTCGGGTAAGGAGTTTGCCACCGCAATGGCTGCCGCTTTGCAACACAGAGTGCAAGCACTCTCGGTCGTCGGATCGCCCGAGCCATTCGAGGCCGGCGGGCGAGCCTTCTGGAAGGTAAAATTGGATGTCTCGATGGAAAATCGAGTCGCTCACTGCATAGAAGCAGTAACCATTGAGAAGGGTTACGTGCTTCTGTTCGTTTTCACCAGTATCGACGCCTCAAAACTCAACGACCTGGCAGGAACAATGGTTTCTCTTCGCTTCGACACCACGCAATAAATTTGCCATGAAAGCCACTCTGCTTTTGACCTTGCTTCAGCTCAGGTAGCCACGACGACGCCTTCCCCGTCGTGAGCCTTTCGCCTCATTTGAAATCTGAAATTTTAAATTTCAAATTCTTCCCGCCTCTTCCCCAAGCCTGTCATCCCGCCTGCCCTGAGGAACGAAGGGATCGAAGTGGAGGGAATCTCTCCTCTGCTTTCGTTCCCGCCTCCCGTTTCCACTTCCCCAATCTGTGCGCTAAACTTACAGCGCACCAAATTCCTCCACTGCACCATCGAAAGCGAGAATTCCGTGCCAGAAACGTTCCCGTGGATCACCGAAATGGCCGGCGTCCTGGAAACCATCAATCAGGGCGTCATCATCAACGACGATTGCACCCGCATCGTCTTCGCCAATCGCTTGTTCCTGAAGATGATCGGCATTCCGGAAGATGAACTGATTGGCCGCAAGATTCTGGATTTATATCCGCCCGAAGACGCGGCCATATTGCGTAGCCGCATCCAGCAGCGGCAAACGGAAGGACATATCCAGTACGAGTTCTATCTTCCGCAAGCGAACGGCAATCGCCTTCCCGTCCTCGTCACTGCGCGCCAGATCGAAGATCCCGACGGCAACGCTTTCGCTGTGATCACCGCCACCGACATCACTGAGCAGAAGCGCGCTGAAAACTCTCTGCGCGAAGCAAATGTGCAGCTTGAAAAGCGCCACCAGGAAATCGAAGAGGATCTACTGCTCGCCGCCCGAGTCCAACAAAGCCTCGCGCCCACAGGGCTCACCTGGGGCGGCGTGAACGTCGCCACCTACTATCAGCCCGTGCGCACGATCGGCGGCGACTTTGGGCTCGTCGCTCCACGGAACGATTCGCTTAGCCTCTTCGTCTGCGATGTTTCCGGCCACGGCATCGGCTCGGCTCTCGTCGCCAATCGCATCTACACGGAAACCATGTCGCAGATCGAACGCGGCGTTGCGCTCGGCCCGATGATGCACCACCTGAATCGCTTCGTGCTCCGCAACATCGGGTCGTCTGTCTTTTATTTCACCATGATCGCCGCGCGTCTAGATCGCGACAATCGTACCCTCGAATTCGCCAATGCAGGCCATCCTCCCGCCATGATCGTCCAACCGGGACAAGCCCCGCGCCTGCTCGAATCGGGCAGCGCCGTTCTCGGCCTGCTCGAAGACGCTGTAGGCAAGGAAGCCACGGTCATCGTTCCAGTCGCGTCCGGCGATCGTCTCGTGATTTATACCGACGGCTTCACCGAAAGTTTCAACCAGCAGCGCGATATGCTGGGCGTCGAAGGCCTCAGCGAAATCGTCCGCGAGACCTCCAAGTTGCCGCTGCAGGAAATGAAAGAGCAGATTCTCCATCGCGTCACCGCGTGGCGCCACGGTCCTCCCGACGATGACATGTCTCTGGTGATCATCGAAATCCCGTAGGCGCAAAAATCCTGGCTGGCGGGTGGTTCTGCTGCTTGCGAAGCAACGAAGGCAGCAAAATACGGCATCAAATGGGTGGCAGTTTTCATTGCTTCGCATCGGCTCACGGCGAGCAATAACTGCCGCCGGGGACATCGGTTTTAATCCACGGTTCCGCGATTAAAGCTTCCGCTAACCTGTTTAGAAACAATTTGATAGCTTTTTCTAATGGGCGGTAAAAGGGGTACCTAAGAAATCGCGCTGCGCTTGCCTTGGCAGCGCAAAAAGCTGATATTGGGAGCCGATATGAGCACCCCAAAACCAATCGAACACCGCAAACATCTCGATCGTCTCGAAGAGCTGCGCCGCCGCAACGCCGAAGCCGAAGAAGGCGGTGGCGCAGAACGCCGCGAACGCCAGCACAAAGAAGGCAAGCTCAGCGCCCGGGAGCGGGTAGACCTGCTGCTCGATGAAGGCTCCTTCGAGGAGCTCGACAAATTCGTGCGCCACCATTGCACCGATTTTGGGATGGAGGAGCAGCGGCCTGCGGGCGACGGATTTATCACCGGGTACGGCCGCATCGATGGCCGCCTCGTTTATGTTTTTGCGCAGGACTTCACTGTGTTTGGCGGTTCGCTTTCAGAGGCGAACGCTTCGAAGATTACGAAGATCATGGACCTCGCGATGCGTCAGGGCGCGCCTGTGATTGGCCTGAACGATTCTGGCGGGGCGCGCATTCAGGAAGGCGTGATGTCGCTGGCCGGATACGCCGATATTTTTCTGCGCAACACACTTGCGAGCGGCGTGGTGCCGCAGATCAGCGCGATCATGGGCCCGTGCGCCGGCGGCGCGGTGTATTCGCCCGCGATCACGGATTTTATTTTTATGACGCGCGATAGCTCGTACATGTTCGTCACCGGGCCCGACGTGATCAAGACGGTGACGCACGAAGAAGTCACGAAGCAGGAACTGGGCGGCGCGATGACGCACAATGAAAAGAGCGGCGTCGCTCATTTCGTCTCGCGCGATGATGCCGAGTGCCTCGCGATGATTCGCGAGCTGTTCAGCTACCTGCCGTCGAATAATCTCGAAGATCCGCCACGGCGCTCGACGAACGATCCGTGGGATCGCGCTTCGACAGCACTAAATGCATTGGTGCCTGAAGATCCGCAGAAGCCCTATGACATGAAGGATGCGATTCACGAAATCGTCGATGAGGGCGAATTCTTCGAGGTTCATGAGCACTTTGCGAAAAATCTAGTGGTGGGATTCGCGCGGCTCGATGGCCGCCCCGTCGGAATCGTCGCCAATCAGCCTGCATTTCTTGCAGGCGTGCTCGATATCAATTCGTCCATGAAAGGCGCGCGCTTCGTTCGTTTCTGCGACGCATTTAACATTCCGCTCATCACGTTTGAGGACGTACCCGGATTCCTGCCCGGCACGCAGCAGGAGTTTGGCGGCATCATCAAGCACGGCGCAAAGCTGCTCTTCGCATTCGCGGAAGCCACGGTGCCAAAAATCACGGTGATCACGCGCAAAGCCTACGGCGGCGCTTATTGCGTGATGGCTTCGAAGCACATCCGCACCGACATCAATTTCGCGTGGCCCACCGCCGAAATCGCAGTGATGGGACCGGAAGGGGCGGTCAACATTGTCTACAAGCGCGAGATCGATCGCGCCCCCGAAGCCGATCGCGAAAAGCTGCGGCGCGAAAAAACCGACGACTTCCGCGAGCGCTTCGCCAATCCGTACGTGGCCGCCGAGCGCGGCTACATTGACGCCATCATCGAGCCATCGCAAACGCGCGCCAAGCTCATCACCTCCCTGCGCTCGCTCGAAAACAAGCGCGACACGAACCCCAAGAAAAAGCACGGCAATATTCCACTATGACATGGCTGCGACCGCGCGGAACGACCGCCAGTCATAATGGCTTGCCGGTCTGTAACTTTGGGGTGTCACTTACTGGACATTCGAAGCCCATTTCTGTAGGATTGCGGGGTTTTGCGCCATTATTATCAGGTGAGATAGGAGATTTTGATGCCCAAGTCCGGCCAGAAGGACGGCGCGAAGAATGCGCCGAAGACGCTGCTCGATTCGATCGATTCGCTGATCGAGCGCTACCACTTGTTGAAGCATCCTTTTTATCAGGCCTGGACCGAGGGCACGCTTTCAAAGGAATCCCTGCAACTCTACGCTGCGCAGTATTACCAGCACGTGCGCGCGTTTCCGGAAAATCTGAAGCAGCTCGCCTCGCGTACAAACGGCAACTTGCAGACGCTGGTGAACGAGAACCTGGCGGAAGAAGTGGACCCGTCGGCGCCGCACCCGATGCTGTGGCGCGAGTTTGCCGCGTCGCTCGGAGTGAGCGATGTGGCGCTCGATTCGAGCCGCGCGCTTCCGGGTATTGCGGCGCTGCTCGACACGTTCGACGAAGTTTCAACCGACGGATCGATGGCGCAGGCTGTGGCCATGTTCTACAGCTACGAAGCGCAAGTGCCGGAAATCGCGACGCAGAAAATTTCGGGGCTTCGCCAGTTCTACGGAATCACCGATTCGCGCTCGCTACGATATTTTGCAGTGCACGAGGAAGCGGACGTGCGGCATCGTGCGGCCTGGCGCGAATGGCTAGTGCAACAGCAGAATATCGACGAGGTTGCAGTGCTGTGCGCGGCCGAGCGCAGTTTGAAAGCTCTCTGGGGCGCGCTGGACGCCGTGTATCCCGAAGGCTGCGCTCCCAAGAAGCAATCGTCGAAAAAGCAATCCAAGGACGCGTCCGAACCCGTCACATCGTCGCACTATCCCGGATTCTGATCGAACCTGACGGGTTACTTTCACTAACGACGGCGCGTTCGCTTCGATTTTTTCTTTCCTTTAGCGCTCGGCTTTCCGCGATTCGTGCCTTGCTTCAGAATTTTTACTCCGCCGGGCCCGCCGACGAACACTTGTTTCGCCAGTCCGAGGAACAGCCCGTGCTCGACGACGCCGACGGTTTCGTCCAGCTCGCGCGCAACTTTTTTCGGGTCTGCGATCGGCCCAAAAGCACAATCGAGAATGTAGTGCCCGCCGTCTGTAACATAAGGCTTGTCGTCAACGCCAGGCCGCAGTTCGGGGCCTGCTCCCATGGCTCTGAGCTTTCGTGCAGTGGCCTCCCAGCCAAAGGGAACCACTTCCACGGGAACCGCGAGCGTTCCGCCCAAACGCTTCACCAGCTTCGTCTCGTCCACGATCACCGCCATTCGTTTACTCGCGGAGGCGACGATTTTTTCTCGCAACAACGCGCCGCCGTGGCCCTTGATCAGCGCCAGAGTGCCGAGCTGCACTTCGTCGGCGCCGTCGATGGTGAGATCAATTTCTTTTATGTCTGCCAGGGTGGCCAGCGGAATCCCGAAGCTGCGGGCTTGTTCGGCGGTGCGTTCCGAGGTGGGGACGCCTGTGAAACGCAGTCCTTCTTCCGCGACGCGGCGGCCGAGTTCACTTACGAGATAGGCGGCGGTGCTGCCGGTGCCGAGACCGACGATCATGCCGTTCTGGACAAGCTGCGCTGCGGCTTGGGCGGCTTCCTTTTTGTATTGGTTCTGCTGGCTTGCGTCCATCGGTCCTCCACTGCGGTTTTCGAAGCGCGAGGCCATGATAGACGGTCGGGTCGGACGTTGCCAACTGTCGACCGGGCGTCGGCCGAGGCAGCGTGAACGCGCCGCGTAGTTCAATGGCTGGGTTGAGACGCTAGCAGCTTCGGGCACGGCATGCCGTGCCCCTACTGATGCCTTGTGTGACCGGTTGGGAAAGGCAGAGATGTTTCGGAAGATTCTGATCGCGAATCGGGGTGAGATCGCTGTGCGCATCGCGCGCGCTTGCAGGGATATGGGTGTGCGCTCCGTCGCGGTGTATAGCGACGTGGATCGCGCTTCACTGCACGTCCGGCTTGCTGATGAGGCCTATCCAATCGGTCCGGCGCCTTCGCGCGAAAGCTATCTAGTGATCGACAAGATCATTGGCGCAGCACGGTATGCCGGTTGCGACGCGATTCATCCCGGGTATGGATTCCTTGCAGAGAATCCGGCGCTGGCTCGCGCTTGCGCGGAGGCGGGAATCAAATTTATCGGACCCACTGCTGAAGCGATGGAAAAACTCGGGTCGAAGACGGCAGCGCGGCACGTGGCACGAGAGGTGAATGTGCCAACGGTGCCCGGAACACTGGACCCGATTGAATCTGTGGATGAATTGATTGCGATTGCGCGCAAGACCGGATTTCCGGTGGTGCTGAAAGCAGTGGCGGGTGGAGGCGGCAAAGGAATGCGGTCAGTGGAGCGCGAATCGGAGTTGGCGGGAGCGTGGCGCGACGCTTCGTCCGAGGCGCAGAACGCTTTTGGCGACGGCAGGCTCTATCTTGAAAAATACCTTTTGAAGCCCCGACACATCGAAATTCAGGTGCTCGCGGATCAGCACGACAACATTATTTATCTCGGCGAGCGCGAATGCTCGGTGCAGAGGCGGCACCAGAAGGTGATAGAGGAAGCGCCTTCGCCAATTATGACCGCGGATTTGCGGAGGCAAATGGGCGAAGCGGCTGTGAAACTGGCGCGCGCCGGTGGATACACCAACGCAGGGACGGTGGAATTTCTGGTGGATGCGGGGCACAATTTTTATTTTCTGGAGATGAACACGCGGTTGCAGGTGGAGCATCCGGTGACAGAAATGGTGACCGCGACAGACCTGGTAAAGCTGCAAATTCAGATTGCGGCCGGAGAACGACTGCCGTTTGCGCAGGGTGACGTGGCGTTGAATGGCCACGCCATCGAATGCCGCATTTACGCCGAGGATCCCGACAACAATTTCTTTCCATCGCCTGGAAAGATTCTGGAGCGACGGGTGCCGAGCGGGCCGGGAATCCGGCTTGACGATGGCGTCTATGCGGGCTGGACGGTGCCGAACGATTACGATCCGATGCTGGGGAAATTGATCGCGTGGGGAAGCGATCGGGCCCAGGCGATCGCGCGATTGCAGCGCGCGCTCGACGAATATTACGCGACGGGAATCAAGACGAACGTTTCGCTATTCCGCAGGATTCTGGCGACGGCTGATTTTCAGAATGGCGATATTTACACACGCTGGCTGGATGATTATCTGCGGGATAAGCAGAAATCCGGTGCAGCCGAAGCGGGCTCTAATTCGAAGCGAGCGGAATCGGCAGCGCTGTTTGCGGCAGCGCTATGGCATGCCGGCAAAGACAAATCTGCTGCTGACGGAACCGACTTAAAGGCGTCCGAGGCTTCCCGCTGGAAGACGGACGGGCGGCGCGAGCAGGTGGATCGGGAGCCGTCACGATGACGACAATCAGATTGTGGCGCGCGAGGCCAGTTTGAAATGAAAATCGAAATCGCGCTCGATGGAAAAAATCACGAGGTAGAACTCGCCAGGGTGGGCGAGCGCTTGCGCTGCGCAATTGACGGCGTGCCACTCGAGGCTGATGCGGTGCAGATTGCGCCGGGGATTTATTCCATTTTGATTGACGGAGAATCGCTGGAAGTCCGCGTCGAGTTAGACGGCGGAGCATTGCGGCTTACGGTGGCGGATCGGGAGTGGCGCGCGGAGATTCGCGATCCCCGCGAGTGGCGACGCAATCGAGGTGGCGCGGCGGAAGCGGAGGGACGGCAGCAGGTTTCCGCGCCGATGCCGGGGAAAATCGTTCGCGTTCTGGTGGAAAGCGGCGATTCTGTGGATGCAAAGCAGGGATTGTTTGTGGTGGAAGCGATGAAAATGCAGAACGAAATTCGGTCGCCGAAATCCGGAAAGGTGGAACGGCTGCTCGTCACCGAAGGGCAAACTGTGAATGCCGGGGAAGCTCTCGCGATCATCGTCTAATGCGCGCGCCGACGAGCCACAATTCTGTGCACTTGTGCGGTTATCCGTTTCTCTACTTCGAGGCGGGAAGTTTGCCGGCGGATTCGATAATCTGACGCGCGAGATAATTCGTAACGTGTGAATCGTCACGCGCTTCGATCATGTAGGCGGAACGAAGAAGTTGTTCCTTGCGGTTGCGCAATGTGTCGCGAATGGTCTGTTGCACCTGAGGATCAGCGAGATCGCGCTGGCCGGCGGGCTCCTTCGCGAGCAACTTCAGGATTCGATAGCCTTGATTGGGCACGCCGATGGGAGGCGTAACCTGGCCCGGTTTCATTTCCAGCACGGTCTTTTTGAGGACGGGATCCGATTTATTGAGCGCGGATTCGGGAATAAAACCGAGATCGCCGCCGGTGGTAGCGGTTGAATCTTCCGAGTAGTCCATCGCGAGCTGTCCAAAATCCGAGCCCGAACTCAGCTTCTGTTCGAGAACGGCGATTTTGCGCTTGGCTTCGCCATCCGTGGTGGCTTTGTCATTCTTGCGGTTGTGAACGGAAGGATCCGGGTGACTGGTGACGACAATCTGGGCGATGTGGAATTGGGGCTCGGCCACATTGAACTGCGAACGATTTTTCTGGTAAAAGTCCGTGACGTCCTGATCGGTGATTGAAATTTTTGCGACGACTTCGCGATTGAGAAGCTTCTGAACGGATAGCTGGCGGCGAATGTCGCCTTTCAGGTCGTCCACCGTGAGGTTCGTATCTTTGAGTTTCTTTTGAAATTCTTCCTCGGTGTACGGGCTTTTTGATTCGGTGAATTTATCTTCCACTTCGGCATCGGTCGCGACCAGGTTCATCTTGCTGGCGCGTTCGATGAGAATTTCGTTGTTTACCAACTCATCGAGGATGCTGAGTTTCAGGGACAGCGACTCTTCTTGCGAGGGCGCCGGCGCGTCGGCATTCACGCGCGTGCGATAGTATTTTTCCACTTCGGCGCGGGAGATGTCCTTGCCATTCACTACGGCCCAAACGTCTGGCCCCGGCGCCGATTCCTTCTTACATCCCGCCGCGAAGGTGCATAGCAAAATGGCGGAAAGTAGAAGGATTCTCGGAGTAGAGCGAGGCTGCAGGGCAAGGGCGGTGGTTTTCAAGCGGCCTTTTTCACCTTGCCAGCGCGGATGCAAGCGGTACAAACGCGGATATGTTTGCTCGTGCCTTTAATTACGGTCTTGACGCGGCGCAGATTGGGATTCCAGCGGCGGCGGCGAACATTGTGAGCGTGGCTGATGACATTGCCAAAGCTCGGTTTCTTGCCGCAAAGTTCACATGCGAGTGCCATTGACAGTTGCTCCAAAAGGAAAATTCGCCTAGGTAGCGTGACTTTCGATGCTACCAGAGAATGCGTTGTGCGGGAAGCGATTTGCGAATGCTGCCACCGGGGAGGTTGAAGGGTATAGATGACGGCACCGCGACAAGTCGCATTGGAATATTACTTCGTCACTGCGCAACTTATTTCAGCAACTCATTTCAGCAACTCACTTCAAAGGGAAGCAGTCGAGGTCGTTTGCAAACGTGATCGGACCAGAATATCGCTTTCTGATTTCGGCTTGGGTTTCGGTTTCTTTGCCGAGCGTACGCAGCATGCGGTGAGAGAGAACCAGGCTTTTCACGTGGGCGTTGTCTGCAATCTGTCCGATCACTGAGGGAGGCATATGCAGCTGCCTCTCGATACCTGTAGCACCTTCCGGCACGGCATTGTGCGCGACGAACAGGTCGGCTTTCATTGCCAGGCGGGGTAGACCTTCACCTTCGCCATTGGTGTCACCACTGAAGACGATCACTTTGCCGCGCGTTTCGATTCTCCAGGCAAGGGCCGGCACGCCTCCATGAATCACGCGTACCGCTGACACGGCCAGACTCTCGTTGTGAAATACCGGGACGGGCGTCGAACTTGCGGTCACATTGTGAGGCTGCATTTTGTAGCTGCCTTGTTCTTTGGGAACAAGCAGCTCACTGAGATAGCCGTAAGCTCCCTTGTCCCCGAACAAGTCGTAGACAAAGTCCGTTGTGGCAGGCATGAAGTCGTTTCCTGGCGGGCCGTAGATTGGCAGGGGCCGGCTGCGATCTCCAAACCAGGATGACTTGATGAGGGCGGCGAAGTCAGCACTATGGTCGACGTGAAAGTGGGTGAATAAAAGAACGTCGGGTTGCGACATTTGTGCGCCGCTTTCGCCAAATCGCAGCGCGCTTCCACCGCCGGCGTCGATTACTGCTTTCGCTTGACCGTCTTCCCATAGGAGATAGCTGCTCGAGGCGCGTTTGTCTTGCAATTCTGGGCCGCCGGAGCCAAGTACTTGAACCGCGATGCCCTGCGCGCCGCAGGATTGCGCCGTAGCTGACGGCGAGAAACCGCAGAGGAGCAGCAAAAGGACGCTCTGTGCGGATGCAAAGTTTAGAGTGCGCCGACAATTCCTTGATAGGCTCATCGTTTTCTCCAGGCAAAGATTCGAATCAGCGGGCGTTCAGACTCCAGGAACCAGCGCCGATTTATTCGAGGTATCTGACCACATCCGCATCTTATTCCCGAATTCCAAACTTAAAGAAAGGTTGGCCTGAATCTCTCCGTAACCCTGCGGAATCTCATACGTATATATCTAGGGGGTAGGTGTACCCCGGGGGACTAATGGGCGCTTCGACGCAATTTGCGGCGATCAAATCACCAGAGCGCTATGAGGCGCTGCTGCGCGCAACGGCCACAATTGCTGGGTTTCGTGATTGCGAATCCTTCGAGAGGTTGTTCGCCGGTGAATTGCGCCGCGTCGTCAGTTTTGACTACCTTAATTTCCTAATTTTTGACGAGACAGATTGCACGGTGGAATGGCGCCTGTTTGAATCCCCAATAACTGGCGTGGCCATATCGGACGATGACGATGAGTTTCCAGATGACGATACAACAAGTGCCTGGGCGTACGAGCGCCAGCAACCGATCGTTGTTTCGGATTGGGATCGCGAGACTCGTTTCCAGGGAACGAAACGAATCCTAAATCAGCTCGGTATTTCGTCGACTTGTACGCTTCCACTCACCACTGTGCATCGGAGATTCGGTGTAATCGAGGTTGGTTCGTCCCGCCCTGATGCCTATCTGGAAGAGGAAATCAGTTTGCTCTCGTTGGTAGCCAACCATGTGACTTTGACTATCGAAGCGGCGCTTAACTTCGAGGAGGCCCAGCGCGCGCAAGCAGGCCTTCAAAGCGGAAACGAGAGACTCAAACTGCTGCTTGATTTGACGAATCATGTCGTTTCGAATCTCGACCTTCGGGATTTGCTGAGAGCCGTTTCGGCAAGCGTTCGGCGGGTGATGAAGTGCGACGCCGTTGGCGTAATGCTGCCGGAGGGGAATCAGTTAAGGGTTTACGCTCAAGATTTCCCGGAGAGCAAGGGGTTCGCCAAAGAGGAGAAGCTACTTCCCATCGAAGGTACAGCGCCTGGAATAGCCTTCAGCACAGGCAAACCAGTTATGAGCAACTTCCAGGACTTGCATTCCCTTGATCCGAAAGGAGCGGAAATTCGTGAGGCTGAGGGCCTCAAGACTGGCTGCCTTGTGCCGCTGATCAGCCGTACCCATGCTCTCGGTGTCCTGGCGCTCGCCCGATTTGAAGAGAACCTCTTCACGCAGGACGACGTCGATTTCCTTACGCAGATTGCGAGTCAGGTGGCTGTTGCTGTTGAAAATGCGATGGCCTACGGTGAGATCGCGAAACTGAAAGATCGTCTCGCGCAGGAGAAGCTCTATCTCGAAGATGAAATGCGCGGCGAAATGGATTTTGAAGGGATTGTGGGTCAGAGCACCGCGCTGCGCCACGTCCTGGAACTGGTGGAGACGGTAGCGCCGAGCGATTCCACAGTTCTCTTGCTAGGAGAAACGGGCACGGGCAAGGAATTGATCGCACGTGCCATCCACGACCGCAGCCGGCGAAACAGCCGCACTCTCGTCAAGCTGAATTGCGCAGCGATTCCGACCGGCTTGTTGGAGAGCGAACTTTTTGGGCATGAGAAGGGAGCGTTCACCGGCGCGGTCGCGCAAAAAATCGGCAGACTGGAACTGGCCGACAAGGGCTCGCTCTTCCTGGATGAAGTGGGAGATATACCGCCCGAGCTGCAGCCGAAACTTCTGCGAGCATTTCAGGAGCGCGAGTTCGAGCGCTTGGGCAATAGCAGGACGATGAAAGTGGATATCCGGCTTATTGCTGCGACGAATCGCGACTTGGAAAAGATGGTTGCCGAGCGCCACTTTCGCAGCGACCTCTATTACCGCCTGAATGTTTTTCCCATTCGGATCCCGCCATTGCGCGAACGCCCGGAAGATATTCCTCTGCTGGTGCGGTATTTCGCGCAGAAATATGCGCAGCGGATGGAGAAGCAGATCGAATCGATTCCCGCCGCGGCTATCAAGAAGCTGACTCAATGGCATTGGCCCGGGAACATTCGCGAGCTTGAGAATTTCATCGAGCGCGCTGTAATTCTTACTCGCGGCACAACGCTGCAAGTTCCGCTTAGCGAGCTGAGAAGCGACGACGCACCGCCCGTTCTCGCTGCTGGAACACGGGAATGGAATGAGCGGGAAGAAATTGTGCGTATTTTGAAAGAGACTGGTGGGCGCGTCGGTGGCGCTGACGGTGCCGCCGCTCGAATGGGACTTAAACGAACCACCCTCATTTCGCGCATGAAGAAGTTCGGCGTGGACCCCAAAGCACTGTCGTAACCTTCGTCACTCATCGACACTCTCCTCGACATTTTTGACAGTTCGCCACGCTGTTCTCCAGATCCATCCTGAATTCAGCCACTTGCGTTCGATTGCCTTTGGCATCCGCATTGCAATTGCACAAGAGCCGAAAGAACAGTGCATGTTAAAGATCACAACAATCGAAACCGAGGCTCAGCGACGACTCATTCTCGACGGCGGAATCGTGGGGCCTTGGGCAGCGGAACTCGACAAGGCCTGGCAGACCGCACGCGACTCGCTCGGGGCTCGCAAGCTGCTCGTGGACCTGACGGGCGTCACCGTAATCAGCCAGGATGGCACGCACATCCTTAACAACATGAAAAGTGACGGGGCTGAATTTGTTTGTCGGGGCGTTTATGTGAAGCACGTGCTGCGGAATCTCGCGACGCTTTGCAAAATTCGATAGGCGCGATGCCGCGCTCGTAGGTCCGAGCCAGAAATTCGAGGAGACCGTGATGACGTGGGTATTGATCGCGATACTCGTGATTCTTGCTTTTCTATGCATTTCTGATTCAGTGGGTGACATAAGTCGCAGGCTCCGCCGTTGAACTCAGGTGAATTCGTCTTGTGAGCAGAGAAGCAGTCGCGGTAAGCAGCGGGAGGTGAAGGGTGAGGGAGATTCTTATCATTGGGGCGCAGTTCCTGATTCTTGCAAGCTTTGTGGCGTTGGTTATTTTTTACGGCCTCGTATTTTGGCACTGGCGCAACGACGCGAAGGGGCGCGGCGTGAGACACCGCGACTGGCCAAGTTCTATCGCTGGACCAAGGCCTGCAAAGTGAACTTTTGAAAAATCATAACGAAGGAAGCCATATGAATCGCGGAATTCGTAAGGCTCGACGCTGGACGCCGTATTTCACGTTGGGATTGGCTTGCCTGGTAGTCCTGCTATCGGTTGGTTGTGGAAAAAAGGTGACCGCAGCATTCGAGCAGCCGCCGGCGTCGGTTACAGTTTCTACCGCCGTTTCGCGCGACGTTCCCGTTTACCTCGATGAGATCGGCAAGAACGGCGCCTTCGAGTCCGTGACGGTGACGCCCCAACTGGGCGGGCGCATCACCGAACGACATTTCGAAGATGGCGCAAATCTCCAGAAGGGCCAGCTTCTGTTCGTAATCGACCCTCGCCCCTTTCAAGCCCAGCTTGATTCGGCTAAGGCAAATCTCGCCCAAGCGAAAGCCGCACTTGAACTCGCCAAAATCCAATTTGCTCGGGATGAGGGTCTCGTGGGAACGAAGGCCATTTCGAAACAGGACTACGATACGAAGAAAAATACCGTCGACGTAGACCAAGCACAGGTGGAAGCCGCCCAGGCCGCGCTCGAGACCGCCAAGCTCAACCTCGAATATTGCTTCATTCATTCCCCGATTGAAGGTCGCGCGGGCGCGCGCCTGGTTGATATTGGAAACGTTGTGCAGGCGAACACCACATCTCTGCTACTCATCCAGCGGCTCGATCCAATCTATGCCGATTTCACAGTCACTGAACGCGATCTTCCGGACGTCCAAAAACAAATGGTGCGCGGAAATTTGCAAGCTCAGGTTCGGCTTCCTTCCGATGGCGCGGACCGTCCCCGCATGGGCAAAGTGACGTTCCTCGACAACGCGGTACAAAACGGAACTGGCACAGTTAACTTGCGTGCCACAGTCCCGAATTCCGACCGCCATTTCTGGCCCGGGCAGTTTGTTAACGTCCGGCTCGTTCTGTCCACCGAAAAAGGTGCGGTCTTGATTCCTACTGAGGCGACGCAAATCAGCCAGAAGGGGCCATTCGTCTATGTGGTGAAGCCAGACCAGACCGCCGAGCTGCGGATCGTGACGCTGGGACAGCGTCAGGGTGGCAACGTCGTGGTGACCAGCGGACTAGCTGCCGGCGAGAACGTTGTGCTGACGGGCCATCTTACAGTTGTTCCCGGTCTGAAGGTGAAGGTTGTTCCCGGCGCGGCTGGTACGCCCAATCCGGGTGGCAAATCGGCTGGCGAGGAGAGTAAGGCTGGCGGAGGACAGTCGTGAATCTGTCTGAACCATTCATTCGTCGTCCGGTGATGACGGTCGTACTGACCGTGTCGGTCCTTCTCTTCGGCGTGATTGCTTACTTCGGATTGCCGGTAAGCGACCTTCCGGCTGTCGATTATCCCGTGATCCAGGTGCAAGTGAATTATCCCGGCGCCACGCCGGAAACGATGGCGAACAACGTGGCGACGCCGCTCGAACGACAATTTATGCAGATGCCCGGCCTGGAGCTCGTGACTTCCAACAGCATCCAGGGACACACGAGTTTCGTCTTGCAATTCGCGCTCTCGAAAAGCCTCGATGCAGCTGCGACAGACGTTCAAGCTGCGATCACGCGAGCGACGGGACAACTGCCGCTGGATTTGCCCAGCCCGCCCACATTCACGAAAACGAACCCCAACGACCAGCCCATCCTCTACGTGGCGCTTACCAGCGACACCGTTACGGCTGGTCAGCTCTACGACTATGCCAATACTCAGGTCGGTGAGCGCGTCAGCATCCTACCCGGCGTCAGCCAAGTCGCCGTCTACGGCACTCAGTCGGCAGTGCGGATCAAGGCCGACCCGTCGGCGATGGCGATTCGCAACATTACGCTCGACGATTTGAATACCGCCATCAAGAACGGTACGAGTTATACGGGCGCAGGTCAGTTTGATGGCCCGCATCGCACTTTTCTCCTCCAACCGCAAGGACAACTGAGCACCGCCGAGCAGTACGAGCAGCTGATTGTGGGTCAAAGCAACGGCAAGCCGGTTTACTTGAAAGACGTCGCGATCGCAAAGGACTCAGTCCAGGACGAGCGCATCGACATGCGGTTTTGGGTCAGAGGACACCATGTGCCTTCCGCCACCGTGGTGTTAGCCGTTTTTCGCCAGGCTGGTTCGAATGCCGTCGAAGTCGCAAAATCGGTGCGCGAGCTCCTTCCCAGTGTTCAAGCTCAGCTTCCTAGCTCGGTGGCGATTGTGCCGATTTACGACCGGTCGCAGACGATTGTGAACAGCACCAAGGATGTGCAGGAGACGCTGTACATCGCGTTCGCGTTGGTTGTGATGGTGATTTTCCTCTTTCTCGGCCGCGCGAGGGACACGCTCATTCCCGCTGTTGCGCTGCCGCTGTCGTTGCTGCTGACGTTTGTCGTGATGAAGATCCTGGATTACAGCCTCGACAATCTTTCGCTCATGGCCCTCACTCTGGCGATTGGCTTTCTTGTAGACGACGCCATCGTGTTCCTGGAGAACACGGTGCGCCTGATGGAAGAAGGTCAGAATGCGCTTCAGGCATCTCTAGAGTCGGCTAAAGAAATCAGCTTCACGATTCTGGCGATGACGCTCTCACTCGCCGCCGTGTTTATTCCTCTCGCGTTCATGAGCGGTCTGATCGGACGGATTTTCCGCGAGTTCTCAATCACGATCATTGTTTCGATATTCGCCAGCGGAATCGTTTCGTTGACCCTCACGCCGCTCATGACTTCCAGGCTGCTCGAAGAACGCGGCGCCGGAGCGAAAAAGACCTGGATGGAACGAGCCGCTGGCGCGGTTGAACACAGAATCCTCGCCTGGTACGGGCGTTCGCTCTGGTTCTTTCTCCGGCACCGGTGGATCTCCGTCGTCACTTGGGTGGTCTGTCTTGCGGGAACCGGGTACCTGTTCTATGTCGTCCCCAAGTCATTCCTGCCGGTCGGCGATAGCTCGTTCATCCGCGGTGTGCTCGTAGCGCAGGAAGGTTCGTCGCCGGATCAAATGCACGCCTACCAGACTGAGGTCGAGAAAGTCCTGCAGGCCAATCCATCTGTGGAAACCACGTTCACAATGAGCGGGAATAGTCAGTTTCTACCCGCGAATCAGGAATTTGTCATTGCGTTTCTGAAGGATCCGGCAAAGCGGCCGCCGATTGCGGCCGTCGCGGGACAGCTGATGGGCGGCCTGAACTCCAGCATTCCAGGAACGATTACGTTTTTGCAGCCTAACCCTGTGCTGGAAATCAGCACGGGCGCCACAGCCAACACACAAGGTCAATTCGCCTACGCGCTTTCCGGCATCGACCCCTCGCTGGTTTACAGCGTCGCGGGAAAGCTAATGGCGAAAATGCACGAGTACCCTGGGTTCCTTTTCGTCAACTCGGATTTGTACAACCACACCCCGAACGTTCAAGTGGACATTCTTCGCGATCAGGCAAAGCTCTACGGCGTATCAGAGAGCCGAATCCTGGGGTTGCTACACAACGCTTACTCGCAAAACTATAGCTACTTGATCAAAAAGCCCACGGATCAGTACCAGGTGATTTTGGAAGTGGAGGACAAGGGGCGCACCGCACCGGAAGACTTGAATCGCCTTTACATCAAGAGCGACGACGGAACGCGAATGGTGCCTCTGAACGCTCTCACCACGTGGCATTCGCTGACCGGGCCGCAGGCAGTTAATCACATTAATCAGTTCACTAGCGTCACTCTGTTTTTCAATCTCAAACCCGGTTACACGATTGGCCAGGCTACACAGTTTGTAGAAGATTCAGCGAAGGAAATTCTGCCGCCCGAAGTCAGGGGAAGCCTTCAGGGTGAGGCATTGACCTTCCGCAACACGGTTTCCAGCCTCGCGATCCTGATGCTGGTGGCCTTCTTCGTGATGTACGTGATTCTGGCAATCCTGTATGAAAACTACCTGCACCCGATCACGGTGCTCTCGTCGCTGCCGGTGGCGCTCTTCGGAGGATTGCTAACGCTGTGGTTGTTCGGGTCGGAAGCTTCGCTCTACGCCTACATCGGCATGTTCATGCTGATGGGAATCGTGAAGAAGAACGGAATCATGATCGTGGACTTCGCGCAACAGAGGCGTGAGCACGGCGTCAAGGACGATCAAGCAATTCATGACGCCAGTATGGAGCGCTTCCGCCCGATCATGATGACCACGATGGCTGCGCTTCTCGGCGCGTTGCCGATCGCGCTGGGTTTTGGCGCAGATGGCGCTTCCCGCAGGCCGCTCGGGTTAGTGGTTATCGGCGGCTTGGTTGTGTCGCAACTGATCACGCTGTACGTCACGCCGGCGATTTACTTGTACCTGGAGGAATTCCAGGAAAGGGTCATGGATCGCTATGCGTTCTTTCGCGCGTCACGCCCGCAGCTATCGATTCCAGGGAATGCCTCCGCAGTCGAACAAGGAGTTGGAGACTAGTTTCACGATGCCACGACCACTTAGCGGTTCCCGTCCAGGACGGCTTTTACTTCTGAGTCTTTGCGCAATTGCGGTTTGGTTCTCCGGCTGCGCGGTCGGCCCAAATTACGCAAGGCCGAATGTAGATGCGCCAACCTCATATCGAGGGCAACAGGATGACCAGCCCAACGCCCCGACAGCGAAGAGCGATCCCGCCTTGGGCGATGAGGAATGGTCAAAAGTTTTTCTAGATCCGGCGCTGCAGGGCTTAATCCGCGCGGCGCTCCAGAACAATTACGATGTGCGCATCGCTGCGGCGCGCGTTCAAGAGGCTCGAGCTCAACTCGGGATCACACGCGCAGACCAATTTCCCACACTTAGCGGGGGCGGGAATATCACCAGCCAGCGTGATTCGGCAGCCGGTCCAATCCCCGCATTCGAGCTGACGCAAGGTGCGTTGAGCGTGTCCGCGGCGTGGAATCTCGACTTCTGGGGAAGATACCGCCGAGCCACCGAAGCACAGAGAGCCCGGCTGCTGTCGCAGGAGTGGGCGCAGCGGGCTGTAATTTCGTCTTTGGTCGCGAATGTTGCCAGCGGATATTTTCAGCTTCGCGAGCTTGACCTCGAATTGGAGATTTCGAAGCGGACTCTGGACTCTCGTTCGGAATCACTGAAACTCACCACCATGCGCACAGAACATGGAATTGACACCATGCTAGACCAGCGGCAAGCGGAGCAGTTGGTCTACACGGCCGGGGCACAGGTGCCCGACCTCGAGAGGCAGATCGAGCAAGAGGAAAACGCGTTGAGCATTCTGCTGGGAAACAATCCCGGCGCCATTCCCCGCGGACTGAAACTTACGGAACAGCCGCACGCTCCCGAAGTTCCCGCAGGCCTTCCCTCAGCGCTATTGGAACGCCGCCCGGACGTGCGCGAGGCCGAAGAGAATCTCGTCGCTGCCAATGCGGAGATCGGTGTGGCTCGGGCTGCGTACTTTCCGCAAATCTCGTTGACCGGAACCGGCGGATATCAAAGTTCGGCGCTCTCGAATCTCTTTACTGGCCCTGCCGGCATTTGGAACTTCGGTGGTTCGTTCGTGCAGCCGATCTTTGAAGGAGGCCGACTTAAATCCAACGTCCGCCTGGCGGAGGCCCAAAAACAGGAACTGCTCTTGACCTACCAACAATCCATCCAGGGTGCTTTTCGCGATGTTTCAAATGCGCTCGTAGCTTATCGGAAGAATCGCGAGTTTCGGATTCAGGAAGAGAAGCTCACCGAAGCAGCGCGCGATGCATCGCAGCTTTCCGAGCAGCGTTTCGACGCGGGAGCGACGGACTACCTGGAAGTGCTGACAAACGAAACGAACTATTTTTCCGACGAGCTCACGCTCGCCCAAGCCCAATTCAATGAGCTTCAGGCCCTGGTCCAACTCTATCAAGCTTTGGGCGGCGGCTGGCAGCGACAATAAGTACACGGAAATCGATACTCGGTGTCAGCAATCTATAGAGGCCCCGACGAACTCTCAGCCGTTTGCGGCGGAAAGTTCGGTAGACGTCGATCGCTCTTCTCATCGACATGCCATCAGGGATTGTCACCAGCTGCGGTCGCAGGGGACCTGAATTCCTGAGGGCGAGCCTCCGCGCTCATATTTGGAGTCGGCCTCCGAACGGTTCGAGTAAACTTTGCGGTGATCACCCGGCAAAGCTCGGAACCGAGGAGGCCGAGATGCAGATTATAGGCGTGGACTGCCGCGAAACGCATTGACACTTAAGAGCTTAGTCCATTCAGCGAACCCTTCGAGACAGATTTCACATTCCCCACCCAGCGAATCAAGACGATCTATCTCCAAACATGCGTCGTAGACGAATCACCGTGAGCTAACCGTTGCTCAGGTTTTCAGGTTTCTGGGACTTGCCAATATTCACTCGATATGCATCTCGAAGCCGGGTGGAGTACAAGCATGCGACCGGTGGCCGCGAGAGACACAGATGAGTTTGACAATCTGCACGTCCGTCAAGATGTTGGCAATTGTGAATATCTTGACAGCGATTCTTGACTACGAAACGAAGGCGGGACGATAACGCTCCTCCTTTCAGCAGACTAAAGCAAGAAGGCACATGGCTGAAGAGATGCACTTGGGGGCATAGGCCAGGGGTGGAACCGCTGCTTGACGCCGGACAATTGCTTCGTGGCGCTTCGGACGATTGCCGTTTTACGCGACCGCCAAATGCTGTTTGGGGCGCCCGACCTTTTGGGAGAAGCACAGATGAGCGCGGCACCATTCTCCGCAAGGCGTGCGATAGGAGTGGTTCTGGCAACACTGCTTGGCATTGGCTTTTTCAATGCCCTGCTCGGGGTCTTCGGCCTGTCGGCTGCGATCATCGCGCTCCTGCTGTTCATTTCCTTGGCTGTTTTGATCTTCTACGGCCGCAGCCTGGATAAAACACAATCATGAAACTTGATCCGGAAGTCCTAGCGCGCGTCCAGTTCGCTTTCACCGTCACCTTCCACATTATCTTTCCGACGATGTCCATAGGGCTGGCAGCATTCCTAATGGTGATCGAGGGGCTTTGGCTTAAGACCAAAGATCCCGTCTATCTCGAGATCTACCGGTTTTGGATGGGCATCTTTGCCATGGGATTTGGCGTCGGCGTCGTGACGGGGATCGTGCTGTCGTTCGAATTTGGACTCGGCTTTGCAAAATTTGCACAGATCGCCGGGCCGGCGATCGGACCAAGTATCGGACTGGAAGTCCTGACCGCTTTTTTCTTAGAAGCCGGCTTTTTGGGAATTATGCTCTTTGGACTGAAGCGTGTGGGTCCCAAGCTTCACTTCTTTGCTACTTGCATGGTGGCGCTCGGCACTCAGATTTCGGCGTCCTGGATTCTATCCGCCAATAGCTGGATGCAGACCCCGGACGGCATTACGTTCGAAAATGGCCGCGTCGTCGTCACCAACTGGCTGAGGGTGATCCACAATCCGAGTTGGCTAGTGCGACTCCCCCACATGCTGCTGGCCGCCTTCATCACCGGCTCGTTTTTTGTCGCAGGAGTGGGCGCCTGGTATCTGTTGTGCGGCAAACATGAAATCTTTGGGCGCAGGACAGTGTCGCTCGGCCTCGGTTTCGCAACCGTGGCCGTGGCGTGCCAACTTTTTGTCGGGGATCTCCTTTATGGAAAGATGCTTCATTATCAGCCTTCGAAGATGCAGGCCGCTGAAGGCTTCTGGGAAGAGAATTCCCCATCACCTGCACCCTACAATTGGATCATCATTCCCGATCAGACGCATCAGCGGAATCGCTTCGCGCTCGCCACACCCGTTCTTGGTAGCCTCTGGCTCACCCATAGCCTCAGGGGCCGGGTGGCTGGACTGAAAAACACCCCGCGCGACCTACAGCCCACGATGGGCATGGTCTTCTATGGGTTCCACACGATGTTCATCGTGGCGATTCTTATGTTCTTCATCGTGGCCGTGTCGCTGTGGCTGCGCGTGCAGCAGCGACTCTTCAGCACCCGATGGTTCCTGCGCGCTCTTGTTATCATGACGCCTTCGGGATTCATAGCGACCATAGCTGGTTGGTACACCGCCGAGACAGGGCGCCAGCCCTGGGTGATCTGGGGCATCCTGCGTACGGCCGACGCCATTTCGCCAGTGCCGGGTGGAGCAATGCTATCGACACTGATCGCCTTTGTAGTGATCTACGCACTTTTCATCACGGCTTTCCTAATCTTTGCATTTCGCATGATTCGACGTGGCCCGGAAGATGCACCGGACCATGCGGAGGCCTCCGGCTCTCTAGTGAACGCACTGAGAACGCAAGTGATGGATCATGCCGCAGCGACTCACCCGGGAGAAGGGAGGTAGCAGCCGTGGACCTGCCACTCTTTTCCGCAGCATTCGCCGCATTGGCCGTTGCGCTGTATGTAATGCTCGACGGATTCGACCTCGGCGTCGGCGCCCTGTTGCTCCGCGAGCCCGACGAAAACCTGCGCGACCAGATCATCAACTCGATCATGCCCATGTGGGATGGAAACGAAACTTGGCTTGTCATGACCGGAGTTGCGTTGTTGGCGGCTTTTCCGCTCGCTTACGCTATTTTGATGCCGGCGTTCTACCTGCCGATCATTGTCATGGTGTTGTCGCTGGGGCTGCGGGGTGTCTCCTTCGATTTTCGCTCTCAAGCAGTAGGCCAATGGCCGCGCTTCTGGGATATTACCTTCAGCCTCGGGTCGATAGTGGCCGCATCAATGCAAGGACTGATTCTCGGTGGTCTCCTTCAAGGAGTCACCATTACTGATCACGAGTTCAGCGGCAGCGTCTTTGATACTTTTCGTCCCTTTCCGATCCTCACTGCTGTATCCGTTCTCGCCGGCTATATCGTTCTCGGCAGCGGTTGGTTACATCTAAAAGGAACGGCGGCAGTTCGCGCCCTGGCAGAACGCAGCCTGCGACGTGTGACTCCGGTCTTCGTTGGGCTGGCCACCGTCACGTGCATCGCAGCGGCCTTTGTTCAGCCCGGCATAAAAGCAGCTTGGGCTGCGCACACCGTGCCACTGGTTATGATCGCCCTTCTCTTCTATGCAGCATCTGCAATTCTGATGACTGCCATCGGAGGGAAATCCGACATCCTACCTTTGCTTCTGGCTCTTCTTCAGTTTGCTCTGGGAATAGCGGGCACAGTCCTGGTGATCTTCCCTGATGTTGTGCCGTTTCGTCTTACACTTTGGGACGCATCGTCCTCTGCTGTCAGCCAGATTTGTCTGTTGACCGGAGCCATCGTCGTGACTCCGATGATCCTCGCCTACTCGGCTTTCGCCTATAGAGTGTTCCGCGGCAAGACGCCCGAGAAAGGCTGGGAATGATGAATCCTCGTTCTCGACAAGTGATTTGGTTCGCTGCTATCTATCTCATGTCGATCGGCGCCATCGCAATTGCGACTCTTGTGATCCGGACCGTGCTGCGTCGTATCATGTAGTTCCGACCTAAAAGAGGTAGGAACAGTACTACACCCGGGTTCGAGATACATCTCGAGCGAATATTGGCAATCCCAACAACCTGAAACCGTGAGCAACTGGTAGCTCATGGCGATTCGTGTGCGACGCCTGTTTAGAAAAGGACCATGCCAATTCGCGCACGTCCACGGGCGCATTTTCTTGCCGGCGGTTGAATGGCGCACCCTGCTGGAGTAACTTATCTACTCTCGCGCGATGTGAGCAGGCCTCAGGCCAGCGCTCAAGGGTCTTGGCGGCAATTTTGAGCACGTGGAGAGTTGAGAGACAAATGAACACAGTCGCTCAGGCGTGTGCCGACCCTTCCACCGTTGATGTGTCACACGAGGAGCGCATCGAGTTGGTAGCTGAGGGAGGGAGCGAAAGCTTCCAACCCGAAGCGATAGACGATTCCTGGCGAAGGTGTCTGCGCGACCTTCATGTCGACCCGACGAGCAGCTCAGTGCCCCACTTGCTCACAGAGCGTGAGCTCAGAATCTCTCGCGAACCCCTGCATAGCTTTCTGCTCCAGGCCCAAGAAGAGATAGACCGCCTCTATGCCATTGTTCGCCCACAGTCTTACGTAGTTCTCTTGTGCAACAGCGATGGAGTCGCCATCCACCATCGTGGCGACGAGAGCAAGGACCACGAGTTCAAGCAGTGGGGCATATGGCTGGGTGGCATCTGGTCGGAGAGGGTCGAGGGCACAAACGGTATCGGCACCTGCATAACGGATCGGCGGCCGGTTCTCGTGCATTGTACCGAGCATTTTCGCAGCCGTCACACCCGGTTGAGTTGCGCGGGCGCACCGATCTTCGATCCTCAGGGAGGTTTGCTGGCGGTGCTAGATGTCTCAAAAGTGCACCAGCAAGCTGACGATCAGCCATTTCCCCTACTGCTCCAGACGGTGGTCGTCTCCGCGCGAGCCATTGAGGAACGGATCTTTCGTGAGCACTTTCAGGGTTGCTGGATCCTGGCGGCTGCCTCATCAGACGATTTGGGATCATCCCTGCTCCTTGCGATCGACGACCAGCAATCTATTATTGGCGGCGACCAAGCCTCTCGGAGGTATTTCGCTCTGAGCGACAAGAGCCTTGCGGACGGAATTCCTTTGTCTGCCGCCTTCGCGTATGACCGTACACTCTTCCGCCGCACCGCCGACCGGGACATTCCGGTACGCCTAATGAGTGCCCGTGGTGACGGACGCTGGTGGTCGGCATTGCTTACGCCGCCTCTGAGCAGGTCTCAGGTCGCGCGCAGTTGGGCGGAGGCAGTGGTTCACTCCAGGCCAAGAATTAGTACTTTAGGGGATTGGCTGATGGCCGCAGCGCCGGAACCCAGCCGTGGCGGGTTGTCGCCAGCCGTGACACGTCGCGTCTGCGACTATATTGAAGGGCATCTCGATGAAAAGATGCGGCTCGATGGGCTGGCCGCTCTGGCAGGGCTTTCTACCGACCATTTTGCTCGGGCATTTCACCAGTCAGTGGGGGTGCCGCCGCACACGTATCTGTTGCGGCGGCGCTTGGAACATGTGGAACACATGCTGCGGGAGACACATGCCCCGTTGTCGGAAATAGCCCTGGCCACTGGTTTTTCTGACCAGAGCCATCTCGCGCGGCACTTCCGGCGTTGGGCTGGAATGTCCCCGCGTCAAGTCCGCTGGTCGGGAGCCGCATCCGTACAACGTAAATCCATGCAACAAAGTAACTTAGCGACGTAAGTCGCTGACCGAGGCAGAACGTCTCTCCTGAACCTCCTTCGACCCCGGCGTTAAAATGCAGCGAAATTGTGATCCCGATCACGATTCAATGTGATCCAGATCACGGAAACATTCCAAACACGCCAAGTTTGTTCAAGACGGCAGGATTCCGGCAGCGCCACAATCGGCGTGCATCACCGAAAGGAGGGCAAGCCAATGGAAAACGCCAAGGCCGTTCGCGTTCAGCCAAACTCACATACAACAATGGGGCCAACAAACTGCGCCGAAGGGAGCAAGGCGATGGGCTTGAATAGTCTCACCTATCCTCTGCAGTACGAGGGCGCGAGGCCAAGAAGCGATCTGGAGAGCACGCTTCATATCGACGTAACCGAGGAGACGGTGAGCTCGGGGACCGGTTTCGAAGGCATCATTGGAAAAAGTTCGGTTCTCCGACGTTTGCTGCAGATGATCGAAACCGTGGCCAGCGGAGATTCGACAGTGCTCTTGCTAGGCGAGACCGGCACGGGCAAAGAACTTATCGCGCGCGCCATTCACAGTCACAGTCCTCGCAACGCTCGACCGTTCGTTAAGCTCAACTGTGCTGCCATCCCGACCGGGCTGCTCGAGAGTGAATTGTTTGGCCATGAACGGGGATCCTTCACCGGCGCGATCGCACAGAAGATCGGCCGGCTTGAGGTAGCACATCAAGGCTCGCTATTCCTGGATGAAATTGGCGACATCCCTCTCGAGCTCCAGCCAAAGCTTCTTCGTGTCTTGCAGGAGCGAGAATTCGAACGCCTAGGAAGCACGCGGACGCAGAAAGTCGACGTGCGTATTGTGGCCGCGACTCATCGCGACCTGGAAGGGATGATCCTGGAGAAACTATTCCGCAGTGACCTTTACTATCGATTGAATGTTTTTCCTGTCTCTGTTCCTCCCTTGCGGGAACGTCCGGAAGATATTCCGCTGTTGGTGCAACATTTTGTACAACAAGCCGCACGACAAATGCGCAAGACGATTGATACGATTCCGCAGGAAACAATGGAGGCTCTGACTCGGTACCGGTGGCCTGGCAACATCCGGGAGTTGGAAAATGTAATCGAACGCTCGGTGATTTTGAGCCCCGGTCCTGTATTGCGGCTTTCGTCCCGGGACCTGAATTCACGAGTTCCGCCAGATCGAAGCGCAGACCGCTATCAAACGCTGGAAGAGGTCGAGCGCAACCATATCCTCAGGACCCTGAAAGAAACCCGGTGGATTCTCTCCGGACCAACCGGCGCAGCATCGCGCTTGGGATTGAACCGCTCGACCCTGTATTTCCGGATGAAGAAGCTTGGTGTCGCCCGAGGCGTTGATTCTAGCCCCAGTCCGCAGAGGGAGCCGGGTGCAATCCACAATCCCATTACGCAAGCGAATCACTCTTGATTGTGCTCAAGGGTATCGCGCCCTTTTAGGACGAAGCGATACCGTCGGCCCGAATTGCCGGTCGGGTGAACGTGAAACGGAAAGAGAGCAATCAACCAAGCGCTGCTGCGCTTAGGAAAATAAAAAACTAAGACGAAACGTTCTTGACGGAGCCAACAGTTATCCGGAGACAGCGCGGGCCAGGGCGCCATTTAGGCCTTCAGCCGGTGGGTGCTTTCAAAGCGCCTGACTATTCCTTTGGCCGCGCCAATGCTGCTTGCCCGAGGTGATAAGCAAGGTGCGCGGTTCTTCCAAGCAGCACTCCGAATCGATTTCGATGCGGTTCCCGTTCGAAATCCTGTTCCGACACCGCCGTATGCCGCTGCACCCAATCCGAATCCGAGAACTTCGAGAACCCTTCCCAGAGCTTCTGGTTGATTTCTTGCCATGAGGTCTTGAGCGATTGTTTCGACACAGTCAGCGCGACGGACTTGTCCGGGTTCGAGATGAACATACTGTCGAATTCCGGGTGAAGTCTTTCGCCGATCCCGAGCAGCGGTAAGAGCCGGTCGTTCACCGCTGCAAGATGGCCCCAAAGATAGATCAGACGGTTTTTTCCTGGAGCAACTTCTCGCTCCAGTTGTTCCGGCGATAGGCCCCCAAACAATTCTTCGGCTCGCTCCACGTTGAATTTCCACCCGCGGAGTGCGGAGTCGATGAGCGACTTCTCGCTAGTCATCCTTCACCTTCCTTCCAGTTGGACGAATCGCCTGTCCTCAGGCGCGCTCGTCCCTTTCTTTCATTTAGATCTGGGCTCTGCCGCCGTCAACGAACAGTTCGACACCCGTGACGAAACTCGAGTCGTCTGAGGCTAGAAACAATGCGGCCCTGGCAACTTCCTCGGGTTCCCCCATGCGTCCCATCGGGACGGTGGACACAATCCGCGCAATCACATCTGCGGATTGCCGATTAACCAGCGGCGTTTTGATCGGACCCGGACTCACGACGTTTGAGCGGATACGACGTTCTTTGAGATCTGCAGTCCAGGTTCGCACGAAAGAGCGGATGGCAGCCTTACTCGCAGCATACACGCCGAATCCGGCAGTGCCCTTAACACTCGCGACAGAGCCGTTGAGAATAATCGAGCCACCATCATTCAGTAGCGGTAAGGCCTTTTGCACCGTGAACAGTGTTCCCCTCACATTGATATTGAATAGTTTGTCGAAATGCTCTTCTGTGACGGCCCCAAACGGAACAAATTCGCCAACGCCGGCGTTGGCAAAAACAATATCGATTCGCCCTTTTAACTTAGAGACAGTCTCGTAAAGACGATCGAGGTCAGCCAATTGGGCAATATCTCCCTGGACTCCAGAAACGTTGCTGCCGATGGCCTTCACGGCCTCGTCGAGTTCCTTCTGGCGGCGGCCGGTGATGAAGACATAAGCACCCTCTTTCGCAAAGAGTTTTGCCGTAGCAAATCCAATCCCTTCTGTGCCGCCGGTGATGACGGCGGTCTTGCCTTCGAGCCTTTTGGTCATTGTCTTTCTCTTGCGCCGTTCAGGAAAAAAAGCATTGTGACGGGCTTGGTGCCTTTGTTTCGCCACGCGTGGCGCGTACCGTTTTGCACGACCACGTCGCCGCGCTTCAAATGCAGCGTCTCGCCGTCGTCCAACTCCAGCCAAATTTCTCCGTCGTAGACAAGTGAATAGTCCACGGTGTTCGTTTTGTGCATGGCAGGATCTTCCTTCTCGAAGTGATCCGCTAATCCCTTGAGGCGAACCAGTGCTTCGTTTCGTGCGGCCTCGCCATCGAAAGACGGATCCACGAAGACTGAGGCGGGCGGAAACGTTACGAAGTGCAGGCTCGTGCCGCCTGGCCCAGGAACGACGGAGTCGGGATAGCTGTCGAACCTCTGCTGCTTATTGAGATCCGGTGTCGTCGGGTTGACCCAGATCAGAGCGTGCTGGTAGCCGGGAACAGTACTGAACTCATAGGCCGGCATCGATTCATCGCTCTGAACGCTGGACTTTCCGTTTACGTTTTCCGTGACGATGCGACGGTACGAACTCGGGCCCTTACCACGCTCGCACAACTCTCTTTTCTTAGAGGCCGTTGCATTCATGACTCGATCCCCTCCTCGACAATTTTCAGAATTCCTCCCAAAATAGTCGCCTGCAAACAAAGGCAACGAGCTCTACCTGAATTCTGAGGCTAAGCGGCCGAAGCCTTCCCGAGATAAGCAGGAGCAAAGACATCCTGCACAAATTTTTCGAACGAAGTTGGTGTGCGGTTATCCAGTGAACGCGGTTCCTGCGCTGCGAGAATTCCCTCATTAATGGCCTTGAACATTTCGATATACACCGCGGCTTTCTTCGGGGAAAAACCCATTTGCGTCAACGCTTGCTGCATCTGGTCATACGAAAACTGCACGTAGCGCAGATCCGGTTTGCCAATACCGTGCGCAATTGCCGCCGTGACTTCCGTCATCGACAGGTCTCGCTCACCAAGCAGCTCGCGCGTTTGTTTGCCCGAGAAATCCAGATCCACGAGACGCTGCGCGGCGTAATCGCCGACGTCGCGCGTCGCGATCATGGGCAGCTTCACGTCGGGAATCAGCGCATGTCCGAACCTGCCGATCGCTTGAATCATGCCGATCGCGGCCAGATTGTTCTCCATGAAGTAGGCTGCGCGGAGGTGCAGAACGTTCAAGCCGCTAATCGCGTTCAGTTTTTGCTCCGAAGAATGCAGCCCCGTGACTGGCCCGGTGCCTTCGGGGACATGCGCGCCGTAGCTGCTTAAGTACAGCGCATAGGGCAGGCCGGATTCTCTCACCGCTTTTGCGATCGCATCGCTCTCCCGCTCCTGGTCTTCCCGGGAGGTGATCGGCGGCAACAAAAGGTATGCCGCGCGCGCGCCACGGAAGGCTACCGTGAGCGCAGCCGCATCGCTCAACTGGGCCGTGAATGCCTCCGCGCCTTTGCGCACGAAGCGCTGCAGTCGCGCCGCATCGCGCCCCACCACGCGCACTTTCTTGCCCTTCGATAGCAGGGACTCGCCGATGATCGATCCGGTGTTACCACTCGCCCCTGAAATCACATACAAGCCATCCGCACCGCTCGCTCTGTTGTCTTCAGGACTGTTCATATGTGTCTCCTTTCCTCAGGAATACGCTTCGGCGCGGAAACGAGCATCGCCTTTCCGCCCGCTTGAATATGCTTTCTATTCCGATCCGCTCCGTTTACGACTCGGGTCTTCTGCCCAAATATATGATGATAATGTGCACATATAAGTGCAAAAAAATCACAAACTCGCTCGGCGGATTTCCCCCACCACGTCAGCGAGCGTTATTCCATCAAGAGTGTACTGGAAACCGTCCTGCGCCCGTTTTAGGACCGACGACATGCATCCCTTAATGTTGCGGCTGATCGGGCATCTCTTGTGCACTGGATAGCTATGGATGGCGAAAGTCGGAGGCGCTGCGCTTGCGCGATAAATGTCCAAAAGCGTTATTTGCTTAGGGGAACGCGTAAGCATGCTCGCGCCGTTCTTACCTCGCGTCGTGGTGATCAGTCCTGCTTTGGAAAGTTTCGAAAGAGATTTCCTCACGAACGTAGGATCAGCATTCACACTTTCAGCGAGGACCGCCGAGGGGATTCCCTTGCTGTGGAAGTAGCCCAGAGCAGCCATGATGTGCGCTGCAACCGTAAATTGAACGCTAGTCGCTGACATGACATCCCCACTCATAGTATGTGATGTTCATCCGCACATTTTAGATACAAATGTTTTTCAACTGACCGGAAGTGGCCGCAGGCTCGAAATTCGATTGTTTCAAGGCAATGCAAGTAAGATGACTTTCTCTCCAATTTCGATTCCGGTTTGAATCTCCTACCGACGCCAACACGCGAGGCTAAAACTTCAAATCAGATAGACGCCTAAACAAATCCAAATCCGTCACAAAAGGAGAAGTCCATGCTGACCGTGAGACTTGGATTGTGGAAGCTGACGTTGTCAAGCAGATCGGAATTCCAGAAGGAACGACTCATGCGTTCCGTCACGGAAGAGTTTCCGTTCTTCAGCAGGGTAATGTTCCCGACGGTTTGATCAAGCGTTGGGTTGGGCATTCATCCTCAAAACGACGAGCAAGTACAGTCACTTCACGCGGGAATTCAGGAAGCAGATCGCTTCGAAATTGGGATAAATGAGACCGATCATGGTCCCAAGCGGTCCCAACTTGAAGCATCTAAGACGTTGATGTAAAGTGGTTTAACTTGTTAAATCGGCGGGCGTGTAGCTCAGCTGGGAGAGCACCTGCTTTGCAAGCAGGGGGTCACCGGTTCGATCCCGGTCACGTCCACCAACCTTCTGCTGTCCTGTTAATTAGTTAGGAGTCTCGATGCTTTCACTTCCAATTGAGGTGAATCGACATTGTGCCCAAATTTGTGCTTACCCAGGCGAGACATGGCAGTGAGGCAGCGTCTTCGGAAGGATGAACATATCTCGTGGAAATCGCGATTCACTGTGGCCGGCAATCCGCGCCGGCGTCCAGGCGTCACAACCGGATTCGCCAAGTCGGGACAGAAAATCCGGATACAGATCAGTCACAGAGCGTTCCACGGGTAAAGCGAGTACGTCCAGTTGGGCCTGGTCGCTATTCGTCAATCACGTTCGGCACAGGAATGAAGCGGTGTTCGCAGAGCGTTGTTTGCGCTGGCGAGGATGGTGCGGAGCTGCGAGAAGCGGGGACTAACTTCTCTGACTGCGGCGGCCCCGTGGCCAGTTGGCGGAGTTCATATAACAGTTCCAAATCCCCCGCAATATGGCGGCTCCCAGTCAGAACCGTATCAACGATCGAACCGACATTGTGGTAAAGCATGCGCGGACTCAGGTTGATGCGAGTCTGGCGGAATGGGAGACCAAAAGTAGCCTGCACAAGGAAAAGCGAAAGCAAGGCTGCTAAGCCTAGTATGGGCCGGGACTGCCGTTGACTATGCGCCATTGCTTTGCCTCCCGACGTTAGACGGCTTTTCTACGAAAAGGTTGGCAAGACTAGTACCACCTATCTCGGAATGCGATTGATTGGAGGAAGATTTCCCAACATCTATCAAAATTACTTTGTTGTGGCACGAGGGCCTGGCTGCTCATCACCGGTGCCGGGCAAATAGAATTGCTTGAGCGGTACGCCGTACCCGTCCTGGTCGTATTTTTTGAATTCCGTGATGCCGAGACAAATAGAAGACTGTTTGCTGTCACTTCGAATCCATTTGCGCGCAAAGCGATTCAGATGCTGACGTGCCAACCGGGGGACAACCCACTATAGATTATGATGAGAATCGATCCGCGGCGGGAGTACGTGAAAGCCAAGCGCATGAAGGTCGTCGCGAAGCTGGTGGACGGACTGGAATCGAATGCCTCGCATTCCGTCCGCGCGAGCTTGTTCGAGATTTGCATCACGGTCGTCGACGAACAAAATCTCTGAAGCGGGCACCTTGAGCGCATGCAGGGAGTGTTCGTAGATAGCGGGCTCTGGCTTGATGCGCCGGACTTCGGCTGAAAAGATCTGATGGTCGAAGTTCTTCATCCAAGGGGAATTTCGCCTTAGGTGCTCCACCATATCGGACGGCATGTTTGATAGGATCGCCGTCTTGAGTCCGGCGGCATGGAGACTCTCGAGCCAGAGGATCATCGGATCATTCGTTCTGCTCCACATCTCAACGTCCCAGCGGCGTAGCTCCTCAATCAAATCGCCATCGAGTGTTACTCCGGCCTGAGACGCGAATGCGTGCCAATATTCTTCAGGTGAAAGATCTCCCCGGTCGTAGGGGCCGCGGCTCTGAGTGTAAATCGGCAGAAAGGCCCCGGGATCGATGCGGAAGATTCGAGCCATACGCGCGATGGCGTCAGGCGCGGGAAGAAAGCATAAGACTTCGCCGTAATCGAGCATCACAGCCCGTATCGGAGAAATGGCTGGTTCTGATATCGAGGTTGCCATCATTGCAGTTTCCTGGTTCAGCGTGAGGCCGGTCTCCTGATCCGAGGAATCTTGGACACTACTATTTTATTTGCGGCGCTAACTCTTTCGAGAGGAACTTTTTCGATTCGTATCAGGAACGGCATCGAGCGCCAGCTCTGCAGGAGGAATGTGGAAATGCTCCTGCAGCACAGAAACGATCAACATATGGTCCTCACGTTGAGGAAGCCCCGATACGGTGATCGACCCGATACAACCTGTGCCTTCAAGAAGGATCGGAAACCCTCCTCCGTGCGTTGCGAAATCGCGCAATTCGGCACCCGTCTTTGCCTGAAGCGTGGTCTGGTCGCGCTCATACGTTAAACCGATGGCGTACGAGCTCCGGTGAAAACGCAGGACTACATTACGTTTGCGGCGGATCCAGTCGATGTTGTTTGGTGTTGTGCCGGGCATCGCAAAGAAAAATAGAGTGTGCCCATTGACTTGAATGTCGATGGCAACCGCTGCGTTGCGTTTTTCCGCAGCAGCCTTGATATTGCTCCCTAAAGTCCACGCCAATCCTGAATCAAAATATTTGAATTGCAGGAGTTTTTCCTGAAGCGCAATCGTTTCAAGATCTCGATCAATCGTCATCATGTTTCCGAACCGAAGGGTGCCAAACGAAATCCAGCCTCCCTTTTTGTAAATATCGTATCAGATTGCGCTCGATCGATTGCTGGCCTGATGGTACGGAAGTTCGGCTCGCGCGGACGCGCTTTGGATACCAGCTTCCAGAACTTTGATGACGGCTAAACCCTCTTCCGGAGGGACAGGGTTGGGTGCACCCAGGGTAATAGCGTCGCGAATTGCTTCGTAGTACGCAAGATAGTTGCCCGGGATGATCGGCACTTGCCGCGTTTCAACCCGGCCGTCTTTCGCTGTAACCAGGGTTCCCGACCGCGGATCGTGTCCCCATCCGGGGCTTCCGGGGACTTCACCGCGCTTAAGAGATTCCTCCTGCGTGTCCATGCCGAATTTTGTGAATCCGCCGGCCGTGCCGTGGACCGCAAATCGAGGCGTCTCAGATACAACAAGGCATCCGGCGGTGAGAACGGCGCGACTCCGGCCGTAGCGGAGCACAGCGTGAAAGTAGTCGACAGCTTGAGCGCCACTGCGCTGGAGTTCAAGATCCGCGTAGATCGCATCGGGCGGGCCCAGTAGTTGCAAAGCTTGGTCCACTAGATGAGATCCGAGGTCGAACCACACTCCAGCTCCAGGCACTGCTTGTTCCCGCCATCGTTGGCGCGGTTCCGGCCGATAGCGATCGTAGCGAGACTCGAATTGGATGACTTCCCCAAGCGAGCCCTCTCTGAATATCTGACGCAAAGTGAGGAAGTCCGCATCCCATCGCCGGCTCTGAAAGACCGAAAGCACACGCTGATGCTTTTTTGCTAGCGAGATGAGTTCGGCGGCTTCATCGGATGTAACTGTGAATGGTTTGTCGACAACTACATGCTTGCCGGCAGAAATTCCTCTGCTCGCCAGGTCGAAATGAGTGGAGTTCGGCGTGGCGATGACAATCAGATCAATCTCCGGAAGGGCGAAAGCATCCTCAGGTTTCGCGAGCACGGTGACGTCGTGGTCTTGCCTGACTTTCGCACTGTCGCTTGAAACGATATGGGTCAGCAGCAAGCCCGGTACGTGGGTGAGCAACGGAGCATGAAAAGTCTTGCCGGCAAACCCATAGCCCATCAGCGCAACTTTCAGTGGGCGCTCCGTTTTCGATCGATCTTCCAAGGGAACCTCGCTTAGGATCAAGACTCAACAAAAACCAAAACCGCTTGCTTCGCTAGAAGGCGTTATCTATTCTCTTGTAGCATAACGATATTCTGCTTGCGACTGCCAACTTGAAAGGGGAATGAACTTGCCCCGACTCGTCGTATTCAAGTCTTCGCATTCCGCTGTATTAGCGCTTTTCGTTCTTAGCCTTACGTTACAAACCGCCGGGCAGGCGCCTTCTTCGCGCGCCGTTGACGCGAAATGGGAGTTCCGCGCCCTCGGCACTACCATCCGACCGGACATCAAGGAATGGCATCCAGCGCGCGTGCCCGGGGTCGTCCAGACCGACCTGTTGAACAACGGTCTGATACCTGATCCTTTTTACCAGGACAACGACACGCGATTGCAATGGATCGGCCTTGCCGATTGGGAGTATCGAACCAGGGTTGACGTGGATGCTGCGACGGCCTCGCGCGAACATATCGACCTGGTTTTTGAGGGACTGGACACGTTCGCGGATGTCTATTTGAATGACAAACAAATTCTTCATGCGGACAACATGTTTCGAAGCTGGCGCGTGCCTGTCAAAAACATTCTGAAAACTGGCGCGAATACTCTTCGAGTGGTTTTTCATTCCCCGATTGCGTCAATGATACCTCAGGTGAAAGGGCTGCCGTACGAGTTACCGTCTATTTCGACGCACAACACTGGCAACGAGGAAAACATTGCCACCGCGCCTTATACAAGGAAGGCGCCCTATCAATATGGTTGGGATTGGGGACCGCGGTATGTGACCGAAGGAATCTGGCAACCGGTGCGCTTGGAGGCGTGGGATGCACTGCGCATTGAGAACTTTCACGTTCACCAACTCAGGATTGGCAAAGAAACCGCGGTGGTCACAGCGGAGATCACAATTGATGCAAGCCGCTCGGTCGCGGCCACCGTTGAGATTAGCTACGCGGAGTTGAACGGCGCTCCAGCGCCTACCATTAAGCAAGCCGTCCAAATCGATTCCGGAATCAATCAAGTCTCAGTGCCGATTCGCATTGCGAACCCAAAACTCTGGTATCCGACAGGCTATGGAGCACAAGATCGATACCATTTTTCGGTGGCAGTGCGCCGAGGGCATGATGTCGCGGCTGAGGCGACGTTAAGAACAGGATTGAGGTCGGTCGAACTAAGACGGGAAGTCACGAAATCAGGCAAGAGCTTTGAGTTCGTCGTGAACGGTGTTCCAATTTTCGCGAAGGGCGCCGATATGATTCCGTTCGATAGCTTTCCGAACCGCGTGACTCCGCAAAGCCACCGTCAGATTTTGGAATCGGCGCGCGAAGCGCATATGAATATGGTGCGAGAGTGGGGCGGCGGATATTACGAATCAGACGATTTTTATGATATTTGCGACGAGCTTGGCATCATGGTTTGGCAGGAATTTATGTTCGGCGGCGATATGGTTCCCGGCGGTGTGGACTTTCAGAACAATGTAAGGCAAGAAGCGATCGAGCAGGTAACGCGGTTGCGGGATCATCCAAGCGTCGTCCTGTGGTGTGGCAACAACGAAATCGAAACTGGTTGGGCTCACTGGGAGGATCGCCAAGCTTTCAAGGAAACAGTGTCGCCGGCTAACCGCGAGAAGGTGTGGCAGGACTATGTGGTGCTATTCCACGGAATGCTGCCGGGGATCGTCAGCCGGTATTCTGACCCCGTCCCTTACTGGCCAAGCTCGCCTAGCGCAGATTTCGAAGACCCGCCTGATAGTCAAACCAACGGAGACATGCACTACTGGAAGGTGTGGCACGCGCTGGCCCCGATCGAAGAGTATACGCACCAGTTTCCGCAATTCATGTCTGAGTACGGATTCCAGTCTTTTCCAGAGATGCGAACGATTCGTTCGTTTGCGAAGCCCGAGGATTTGGATATCCGTTCCGCAACGATGCAGGACCACCAGAAAAACCACGGCGGCAATGAACGCATTTTGACGTACATGCTCCGCTGGTATCCGGAGCCCAAGGATTTTGCTTCATTTGTATACCTCAGCCAAGTGCTGCAGGCCGAGGCTATTAAAGTAGGCGCGGAGCACTTGAGGAGACAACGTCCTAACACGATGGGATCCCTCTACTGGCAGCTGAATGATTGCTGGCCGGTAGCTTCGTGGGCGAGCATCGATTACTTCGGACGTTGGAAAGCGCTTCAATATTACGCGCGCCGGTTCTACGACGATGTGATTGTGTCGCCTTACGAGCATGACGGGAAGGTGGATGTATACGTTGTATCGGACAAGTTGGAGCCGCTGGCGGGGCAAATCCGCACGCGATTGCTCGATTTTTCTGGAGCGGTTTTGGTGGACAAGACTCAGGACGTCCAGGTACCCGCTCAATCCAGCGCAGTGTATTTTACGTTAGAAAAGAAGGAGCTTCTGGCGAATGCGGATCCCAGGAAGACGTTCCTGGTGTTCGATTTGGAAGTTGCGGGACAGAAGGTCTCGCACAATCTGCTCTTCTCCGACACGATGCACAACATCGATCTTCCTACGGCGCACGTCGATGCCTCTTTGGAAAGTAGTGGCGACGGCTATTCCGTGACCCTTCGTTCTCCGACGCTCGCGAGGAGCGTGTATGTTTCTTTCGGCGATTTGGACGTACGGACTTCGGATAACTATTTTGATCTTCTGCCGCGAGAAGCGGTGACGATCGAATTAAAGACATCCGCTTCGCTCGATCAGCTTAAGCAGTCAATTCAGGTTTTGTCGCTTACGGACGCTTTCCCGGCTGCCGAAACAATGCATTAAAGTATGCATACGCTGCACGACAGCACTACTTGGTGCTCGCGGAGCTTGCCCTCGATTCGTCTAACGTCAGACTGCCGCGAAGCTCGATGTCCTGGCTCGACCGTCCCACCAGCACGTTGAACTCGCCCGGATCCGCGCGCCATTGTTTTGTAGCTGCGTCGTAGTATGAGAAGGCGCGTCGATCGAGAGTAACGGTCGCCGTCTTCGTTTCGCCAGGTTTGAGATCGATTCGCACGAAGCCTTTCAATTCCTTCGCTGGACGCGGCACTTTCGAGTGCGAATCGGCGACATAAACCTGGGCGACATCAGCGCCCTCGCGAGCTCCCGAATTCCTCACGTCGAACGCTACCTCGTAGAGTGGCCCAGACTCTTCGCCGGATGGGCTGGCATTGACGGACTTCACGCGAATGTTGCTGTAGCTGAACGTGGTGTAGGAGAGGCCATAGCCGAAGGGAAAGAGCGGCTTCGTGCCATTGTGCTCGTAGCCTCGATAGCCGACGAAGACGCCTTCTTTGTAAACGACCCGATTTGTGCCGGCGGTAGGATAGTAGCTGTCGTGAACGGGATTGTCTTCCCAGCGTCGCTCAAACGTTGCCGGGAGGCGGCCCGAAGGATTTACGTCGCCAAAGAGGATGTCTGCGGCAGCCTTTCCTCCTTCTTGTCCCGGATACCAAACCTGCAACAGCGCGGGGATACGATCGATCCACGCATTCATGTCCACGCCGCCACCGGAAGTAAGCACGACGACGGTATTCTTGTTCGTTGCGAGCATTTGTTGAATGAGTTCATCTTGTCCAGGGGGCAGCCGAAAAATGCGATCCGCGCCTTCGCTCTCAGATTCGGGGTCAAAGCCGGCTGCGACAATGACAACGTCGGCCTTTGCGGCCAGAGCCTTAGCGTCTGGAGTGACGTATCCTCCCTGTCGCACAATTCCCATGCGCAGATGTGCGCCAATCCATGTCGACCGGCCATGATGCTCCAGGATCACCTTGTGGGGATTCGCGTCGAGCGACAGGGTTGCGACGCCGAGAAGTTCCTTCGAATCGGTCCAATCGTCCAGGACAAGTTTGCCGTCGACAGAGGCGCGATAGTAGCCGCCGTCTTCTCCTGAAGAGCCGACGAATAGATCGTATTTCCCCGCTTCACGAGCAGTGAAATATCCGGTCCACCGAGCCGAGAGGGGTTGCTCGGGAAGGACGTTTTTCGCGGGCGCACCGAAATCGACGTGCAGCTCATTACGGGAAATGATCGCCTGTCCTTGCAAGTCCGGCGTCGCAAAATATTCTGCTTTGAGCCCAGGTGCACCGCCCGACGCCTCGGTTGTAAAGAACGTGCCGTCTGCCAAATCCATCAGGCTCGGCACACCGGGGCTGTAATAGACTTGGGCGGCGCTTCCGAAGTAGTCGCTGATTCCTTGCACGAAGCTCACCGCTTGAAACGGCAGCACACGAGCGCTGCCCCCACCAACAGGGACAGGGGGATACGCGCCCGGGCCCACCACCAGAACGGATTTGACGCCTTCTTTCTTCAAGGGCAGCAAGTTGTTCTCGTTCTTGAGTAACACGGCGCCTTCCAGGGCGGCATCGAGCGCGACCTGGTCGCCTTCGCGGTTGTAGCGTGGAATCGAAAGATCAGTCTGGTCACGGTCGAGCCATCCAAACCGAATTGCTGTGCGAAGAATGCGGCGAACTTTGTCGTCAATCGTCGCTACCGTGACCAAACCTTGCTGAATTGCGGGAAGTAGCTTTTCGCGGTTGAAGAACAAGCCTGAGGGCATCTCAAGATCGAGCCCACCGTTGGCTGCGGCTACTGCGTCGTAGGTTGACGTCCAGTCGGACATCAGGATACCGCTGAAACCCCACTCTCCCTTGAGGATGTCGATGTTGGCGTGCTTATCTTGAGAGAGATGGCTCCCATTTAGTAGGTTGTAGGAATCCATCACGGCACCGACGTGGGCCTGCTTTACGGCAGCCTCGAACGCCGGAAGATAAATCTCGCGGATCGTGCGCTCGTCAACAATCGCATCTGTATTGTGGCGGTCAAACTCTGAATTATTTGCCAGGAAATGCTTTACGGTGGCGCTGACGCCCTCGCTCTGCATTCCCTCGATATACCCGACCACAATCTGCGAAGCGAGATACGGATCCTCGCCCAGGTATTCGAAGTTTCGGCCGTTCATCGGAGCGCGATAAATATTGACGCCCGGTCCGAGCATAAAGTGAACGCCCTTCGCGCGCGCGTCCCTTCCAATTTCCTTCCCGACGCGGCTGGCCAATGCGGGATCCCATGACGCCGCCAAGCCAATCCCGCCTGCCATCGCGGTGGCAGGCCCGTAGTTGCGAACACCGAGAGGCCCGTCCGCCATCTTGAATGGCGGCAACCCCAACCGGGGGAGAGAACGGATGAACATGTCGTCAATTCCGCCAAGCATGTCAACCTTCTCTTCGAGCGTCATCCGACTAAGAATGGCGTTCACGCGCTGCTCGACATCGTCCGCTGCCGACGAAGCAGCCGGAGCTGTCGCATACGAAGCCCACATAAGGACAAGCGCGAGCGCAACAGCGAGTTTGCGCAACGGATAGAGTCGGTTCATTGGCACTTTTCTCATGGGCTCTCCAGTTCGGTTGAACTTTTTGACGACGTCACCTGCCGCTATGGCCGTGTCCCATCTGACTCCGTTCGCTTACTTCTGCGAATCTTGAGTTTGGCTGGCAGGTTTTTGCAATCTGCGAAATGATTCCATCTCCTGGCTCGCTTCAGCGGACTTACCCTGCTTGCGATACAGGCCAGCCAGACCGAAATGCGCCTGCGCGGCAAGTGGGGTTTCTTTTTCCAGTTTGAGAACATGAATCCATGATTTTTCCGCGAGGGCGTCATCGCCATCGAGCGACGCAGCCTTGCCGAGCTGGTAAAGCGTCTCCGGCATATCCTGCCTCAATTGGTCAGAACGAACGAGCGCCAGGCGCGCGTCATGGAACTTGCCCAACTGCAAGAGCGCTTCGCCGAGGCGGTAGGCCGCTTCCGCACTTCCGGGCTGCGCCTCGGTTTCCAGACGAAACTGTTCCTCAGCTTTATCCCATTGCTGGGCTCGAGCGTAGAGCTCGCCGAGTTCGAGATGCAGATTCGCTGTCTGAGGACGCAAACGCAGCGCTTCGAGAAATTCTTTTTCCGCATTGGGCAGGTCGCGAAGCGCGGCGTAGTCCTGAGCCATCATCTGATGGGCTCGGGCAGAATCGGGGAAGCGCGCCTCCAACTCGTCGAAAACCTGTTTGGAGAGAAGGCCTGATGCCCGACCGTAGTAATAAAGGAGATCCGGGTCATCCGGATGTTTCACCAGCGCCTTTTGTAAAATGGACACAGCCTGAGGCAGTCTTCCTGCCTCGAGTAGCGCGATGCCAAGTGCGTCTTCTACTTTCGCCTTCTCAAGGTGTGGAATTGCTTCGACGGCATACCCTTGCGCGAGAAGCGCATAGCCAAGTAGCTGGTGGCCTCCTTCGATGTTCGGGCTCAGCGCGAGCGCGCGCTTAAGAGGCGCGACTGCGGAGACGTAAGCGCGTTGCTCGATGTATGCCTGGCCGAGATCTAGGAATGCAGGAGCAAGCGTGGGATCCGACTCGGTAGCTTTTTTAAATTCCGACACAGCCAAATCCAGCTGGCCTTTTTTGTCCGCTTCGATTCCAGCATGCAGATGCTGGACAGCCTCGGAGGAGGAGGCCTGAAAGGCTAGCCAAATTGCCAGCGCGACTCCAATCATGCTTTCTCCGGCTCGCGGACTTCGAGAAATTGATTCGCTTTCACATCTTCGAGGATCTGGCGCGTGCCCGACGGCCAGCGAACCTCCACCTTAGCCGTTTCCGCCGCGCCGAGACCGAAATGAAGTCGCTTGTCGCTGGCAGAGATGTAGCTCCCCGCAGTCGTTGCAAATCGCGTTTGGTCGTTTACCCGCACGCGGGCCCCGATGCCGTCACGATTGCTTTGTGTCCCGCGCAAAGCGATTGAGAGCCAACGACCGGTACCGCCATGATTGAAGAATACAAGAGGCTTTCCGCCGAGCGAGGTGACCACCGCATCCATCCATCCGTCATTATTCAAATCGCCAAACGCTGCGCCACGGCCCGCGATCGGAGTTTCCGTCCCGGGATCGGCGCGCTCGAATCTTCCTTTGTGGTTTAGAGCCAGCAGGGGAGGCTGTTTGTAGCGCAGCATGTGGTCAATTCCTTCCACGTTGTCCAGCACGTGGCTCTGCGCGACGAAGAGGTCCTTCCAGCCGTCATTATCGAAATCCTCGAGCCCCACACCCCATCCGGAGCTAGCCGCGGAAATCAGCCCGAGCCCCGACTCAAGGCTTCTATAGCTGAAAAGGCCTCCGCCGTCATTGTGGAAGAGCGCATAAACCTCTCTAGGAAGCACGGTCACCAGGATGTCCGGTCTGCCGTCATTGTCGTAATCCTGGAACACCGTGCCCATACCTGAGAGCGGCTTGCCGTCAGCGGTCAGCGACGCACCGGCCTCCAGGCCGCACTCGCGAAACGTCCCGTTTCCATTGTTGTGAAAGAGAAACTGGCGCATGCCGTCGTTCGCGACAAAGATATCGGTAAATCCGTCGTCATCGTAATCGGCAAACGAGACGCCAAGAGAGCGGCCCTTAAGAGATCCGATACCGGAGCGAAGGCTCACGTCTTCAAAGGTGCCGTCACCACGATTGCGATAGAGGATGTTCGTCGTAGAGGGGAACTCGGCCGGCGGACAGTATGTTTGCCACTCACCGCCGCAGATTTTGCTGTGTTGGGTATCCCACTCCATATACCGCGTGACAAACAAATCGAGATGACCGTCGTTATCGTAGTCGAAGAACCCGGCTGAACAAGACCACCCGCCAGCTGCTACGCCCGCCTTCGCAGTGACGTCTGTGAACGTTCCGTCGCCGTTGTTGTGATAGAGGGTGTTTTTCCCATAGTTCGTGACGTACAGATCCGGATACCCATCATTGTCGTAGTCGCCTACGGCTACGCCCATTCCGTAGTTTCCATCTCCGGCATTCGCCAGCCCCGCTGCTTTTGTGACATCAGTGAAACTGCCGTCGGGATTCTGGCGGTACAGGCGATTCCAATACTGCGATTCGTGACGGTCGAACAATTCCGGTCCCCGCACGGGATCTGCAAGGCGGCCGCTGTTCACGAGAAAAATATCGAGCAGGCCGTCGTTGTTGTAGTCGAAAAGGGCGACGCCGCCTCCCATGGTTTCGATCAGATACTTCTGGCGTGTGGGCGAATTCAGATGCGTGAAATCCAGGCCGCGGGGAAGCTTTGCGTCGAAGATCGGCACGGCGAGGCCGAGCAAAGAAAGTCTGTGGATGAAATCTCGTCGGCTGATTCTTCTCATTCGATGTTATGAGAACAAGCCTAGCAGAAGTCGAACACCATTTAAATCGGTGCGTGATGCGCTCCAACGAAGAAAACTGTCGCGCGACGTCACAATTCGTGCTCGCGATGGGGAAGGACAGCGGTTTTGTGCACCCGGATCCTGATTTCTGAGAGTAAGACGGGAACCTTCTTGAGAACTGTTGAAAAAAGTGGGTGCCGGGGGTGGACGGCACCCACTTTCATTCCATTTTCCTGCTAGAACAGGAACTTCAATGCAAACTGAATCAACCTCGGGTTGTTCAATTGGTTGTTCACAAGTCCGAAGCTCGCATTATTTGACGCGCAGCATGCGGTGTTTGGGGGAGCAAACTGCACGCGATTGAACGCGTTGAAAAATTCGGTTCGGAACTGAAGCCCTAGCCGGTTATCCGGGCCGAAGTTTGTGGTTTTGAACAATGCGATGTCCCAGTTATTGATTCCCGCGCCTCGGAGCGTGGCATCCACACGCGGCTCGTCGCCGAATGCCCAATCCCCGGGTGGGGTGAAACAATTTGTGTTGATCCAGGTAATTCCACCGGAAACAGCAACGTGCGATGTGCCCTTCTGGCATCCTGGGACATAATTGGGGCGTAACTGGAAGTTTTGTGTAAAGCCTGCATTTGAAAGCGCCGTGGAACCACCGAACGAGATTGGTAGGGGGAAGCCCTTTTGAAACGTCGTGACGCCATCGACGCCCCAACCAGAGACCACCTTGCCCACGACACCCGTAGTGTCGGACATGTACTTTTGACCACGGCCAAAAGGTAGGTCGTAGACGTAGCTGAGCACGAGACGCTGGGAAACATCCTGTGACGAAAGCGACCTTTCACCTTTGAGGTTGTTCCAGTCTTGAACTTGGCCTACGCCGCTTTCCAACCAGGTTGTTAGAGTATCAGTGTTGCTCAGCAGTTTGGCATTCGTGTAGGCCGCAAGAAATGAGCCGCCACTTGTAAATCGTTTTGTGACAGTCAACTGGAACGAATTGTAGTTGCTGCCGCAGCAGCCTTCCCCGACGAGGGACATGCCGGTGTATTCGGGGTATGGGCGGTCCAACTGACCCGCCAGAATTGTCGGGTTCTGCGTGGGATTTAGTCCGCTTACAGTGGTAATGCCCACGAAGGGGTTCGGAATTTTCTGCGTAATCGTCACCGGCTGGCCCGCTGCTTCTTGTGCTGCAGCTTGGCCGTAAAACGAGTCGGGGATGTTGTTGATTGAGACGTTATTCGGATTCGCCAAATGCACGCCGCGGGAGCCCGCATATGCAGCATCGACGAAGAATCCCAACGGCAACTCTCTCTGCAGATCCACGTTGAACTGCTGCACATAACCCGGCTTATAGTCCCGGTAGGGGCCTTCAAAAGGATTCGCACCGGCATCATTCGCCGAAACGTTGCCGTTCCTCGTAAGCGGAACGTTGACATTCGGCCCGAATGGTCCATTCGTCGGGCAATTCAACGTTCCAGTCGGTGCACCCGCTGTGAAGATGCAGTTTGTCGCGGTCAGCGAGCTGTTAGGGGTGATGCCGCCGTTTGTGGACGCAACCCAGAGCGTATTAGCACTGTTGATCGGGTCGTTGCTCGGGTTCAGGTTGAACAATAGCCAATTGGGGATGAAAAACACGCCGTAACCTGCACGGATAACGGTTTTCTGGTCCCAACTATAAGCAACCCCCAGGCGCGGCATTACCTCCTTCTTGTACAGGGGTACAGACGTCCGCCCAGGATTGACGCCGGTACCAACGAAGAAAACATCCCCCGGGCACGGGCTGCCTGGAACCCCAAGACCCGTTGCAGGATTCTGTTGGCAACCCGTCACGGTGCGATTCGACGCAACCGGGTCCCAATAGGTTGAGAGGTCGTGGCGCACCGACCAATTTCCCGGCAGATCGTAGCGCAGTCCGTAGTTGATCGTCAGCTTTTGGGTGGCTCTCCAGGTATCTCCAAAATAAAAGCCGCGATACGTCTCCTTTTGCGCCACCACCGTCGGGACCGTCGCTTCGCCGTAGTTATGGTTGAACACGCTCGATTGATTCAGGCCGTATCCCAGCAGGAAATCAGCGAAGGAAATACCTCCCATTGTGGGGGCAGCGGCATTGTTGCTCGTCCAATGGCCATCAAAAGCGAAAGCGCCGCTGGCGATGTTCGTCTGGGCGTAGTTGTCGTAGGTCTCGATCAACTGGCCGCCAAACACCCAAGTGTGACGTCCCTTGATCCATGTCAGGCTTGGCGAGATGGCGACCTGTGAGTCGTGATCGGTGATAAAGCTTTGACCCTGAGAACAGGTAACAGTCGGGTCCTGGGGAGTGAAGCACGGCGTGAACGGCGACCGAGCAGCGGAAAGAATCTCATCATTGTAGGACGACGGCCAGCCATATTGGGTTAGGTCAAAGCCGGAATTCGTCGGCGAGCGCAGGTAGTGAAAACGGCTGCCGCTGGCATTGATGTTCAGGATCACGTTCGGCCTGATCACGTTGTTGTAGTCGATGGCCAGCGCGTTCGTCTGATAGGTTTCTGAGCATTTGTCAGCGCACAGACCCGTCTTGAAAGGATCGAGTGGTAAGTCCTTAAGGTTCCAAAAGTTATAGCGAGCAAAAATATGTTGGTTCGCGGTCAGGTTATGGTCCACGCGGCCTACATATTGATTGGCATTTCCGCCCGAGGCCCCAGCTGCAGTGAAATTATTAGTTTCGTCAGTGTTGGTCGGCATTGGGATGAATTTTAGTTCCGTGAGCGCCGCGGGGTTAATCCGTGTCATCGGAATCGTGTTCGCGGCGAATTGCGTTCGACCGCAGTTTGGGCCAGTGGCATTTGCCACGCACGCCGCACTGACGCTGAGAGGATCAAAAATTTGGACGTCCGCCGGGAATACTCCGCCCCTTTCGGCCACGGTGGGCACTGTTGTGGTAAACACCGTGGAAGCCCGCTGGCGATAGGCGTCCCACGCGAAGAAAAAGAACGTCTTGTCCTTGATAACCGGGCCGCCAACCGTGGCACCGTACTGGTTCTGCACGTAAGGTGGGTTCGTTGCTGAGAAAAACGGCTTTGCATTGAGAACTTTATTGCGGAAATACTCGTACAATTCGCCGTGGTATTGGTTCGTACCGCCTTTCGTACTCAGGTTGACAACGCCGCCGGCAAACTTGCCCCATTCCGGCCCTAGGTTGTTGTACTGCACTTTAAATTCCGAGATCGAATCCTGATCGGGAAGCAGGACCGGCAGGTTGATGTACCCGATGTTGACTGGCTGGCCGTCGATGTATTCGGCACTTTGGTTCCCGAACGATCCGCCCACTTGGTAGTTACCCCAGCTGAACGGATTCGGGCCAACCGGCGACCCGCCGGCCGCATTGCCCGAGCCGTTGCCATCCGCAATGGCCGCTGGAGAAAGCGCGATGAGGCTGAAAACGTTCCGGCCATTAAGAGGAATCTCATTGGTCTTGCGCTCGTCGATCACTTGACCGAGCGAGGAGCTGGTCGGCGTTAGAAGAGGGGTCTCCGCTGTTATTTCAACTGTTTGCGTGACGGCGCCTACTTCCATCGGGACGTCGATGTGAACGGCCTGCTGTACCTGAACGACAACGGGATCTCGTTTGAAGTGCTTGAAGCCTTGCTTCTCGACATCCAAAACGTAGGAACCCGGGTTTAGGTCCACGAACGAATACAATCCGTCCGGGCCGGTCGTCACGGATTGCTTTGCTGCGGTGGCGCTGTTTGTAAGCGTCACCGTCGCGTCGGGCATCGCGGCACCTGAAGCGTCCGTCACCGATCCGGAAATAGAACCGAAAGTCGATTGAGCGGCGACGGGAGCGCCGAACGGAGCAAGGCAACAGAGAGCAAGAAGCACAGCCAGTGAAGACACAACAAGATTACGAACACATAGATTGCGCATTTTCCTCATCCTCCCACCCCAGAAGGCACTAAGGTCGCAACGCCTAGTTGCTTGCAAGCCGTCTAACAGTTCGCCACTTAACCAGCAAACATAGCCGCTTCATTTTGATAAACATTTCGAATTCGACTGATTAAATCAATGGATGCGAATTTAGCGACAAGTGCCTACCTCTTGTCAAGTAAAAATAACGATTTTCTAACTGAGTATTTACACATATTGAGAGCTATCCGGATTGTTGGAAGATCCTCGCCTGTGCGAGGCTCGCATGCGACAGGCAGGCGCCACAACCGCCTAAGCTGCATCGAGTGATGCCGTTCTGGCACTTCGCGAGCCGTAGAATGCGAAATAGGCGATGTATATATAGCAAAGCGCAGGCAGGAAGAAGGCATGGTGAATTCCGATTCGATCCGCGAACACGCCTTGCAGCTCAGGGATGATTGCGCCGCCGACGATGGCCGCCACCAAGACTCCCGAGCCCGCCTCTGTGAGGGGGCCGAGGCCTTCGATAGAGAGGGTAAAGATGCTTGGAAACATCACGGAATTGAAAAACCCGATCGCAAGAATGCTCCATACGGCCACCGAGCCCAGACTGAGCATAGAAGCACTGACAAGTAAAAATGCTGCGATCGCTGCAGCGCCCAGCACGGTGCCTGTGCGCACTTTTTGCAGCACGCTCGATCCAATGAAGCGCCCGATCATTGCGCCTCCCCAGTAGAGCGAAACATATCGAGCAGCGATCTTAACGGACATCGCGCCAATTTCCGGCCGGCTGAGATAGTTCACAAGAAAACTTCCGATCGCAACCTCCGCCCCGACATACACAAAGATTCCGATCGCTCCGAGAACGAGGCGGCGATGGTGCCAGATGCTGTCTTTGATGCCGCTGATCGATGCACTCTTTCTAGCCGCGGCGAAGGCCGGCAGGTTAAATTTGGAAATTGCCACGCCTAACAGAAGCAGCGTCAGGGCCAGCCCCAAATATGGCAATTTTACTGACGAGGCTTCGTGCAGTCGGTACGCATCGCGGGCAAGCTGCGGCATCGCTCGCATTTCCTCGGAGGTCTTCGGCGCGCTGCTCAAAATGAACAGACTGCCAAGCAATGGCGCGATGGTGGTCCCAAGGGAGTTGAACGCTTGGGCCAGATTTAAGCGGCTAGCGGCCGTCTTCGGAGGACCGAGAACAGCAACATACGGATTCGCGGAGACTTGCAAAACCGTCATCCCTGCTGCGAGTACAATCAGTGCCGCAAGAAACAAAGGAAAAGATGGAACGCTGGCTGCCGGAATAAAGAGTGCAGCGCCGAGGGCCATGGTCAGAAGGCCAGCCGTCATCGACCGTTTGTAGCCGGTATGCTCGATAAGCTTGCCGGAAGGAATCGCGAAAATGAAGTAGGCAGAGAAAAAGCAAAACTGGATCAGAATCACTTCAGCGTAGTTCAGATCAAAAATCGATTTCAGATGCGGCACTAAAATATCGTTCAGGCTTGTGAGCAGCCCCCACATGAAGAACAAAGTTGTGACCATCGCCATAGCCGTGCGATCGGTCGACGTCAATGTTCCAACGGCCACGGGCTCGCTTACACTTGGTGTTGTCATCGAAACTAGGGTTCTCCTCGCATGCTGCGTTGCACAAACGTCAACGCAGGGAAAATCTCACCATTCTGCAAACGACGTGTTAATCTCCACCCCTTTGAATCGTGTCTCTCAAGGCGTCGCACAAGTTAGCGCTGCGTTCACAGCGAAGCCGGATTGTACGTCCATGATGCCCCCGAAGACACACAGATTAGGGTTCAGGTGATGTCTTAGTGAACGCGCCCTGTGGCTGGCCGTCCTTCATGAAGAGTGTGAGAAATTGAGCGTTCCGAGATCGAAGAACTCTCTTGTCGTGGGAGTAGACGTTGGAGGAACAAAGGTCGCGGCCGCCCTTGTGGACTCTACGGGCCAGATTCGCGCTCGCAGCCGTTCGAATATGGCGGCGGGTGGAACCGCCTCGGAGGGCCTGGATGCAGTAGCGTCGATCATTCGCAAGCTGATTAGCGACTCGGCGCTTGCTCGTAACGTTCGCGCAATTGGTATCTGCGCGCCAGGGCCGCTGGACCCGGAGGCGGGAATCGTAATCAACCCGCCCAATGTCCCGTGCTGGCGGAATTACCCGCTCGTCGCCGAGGTCGAGCGAATTTTTCAAATGCCTGTGAAACTTGACAATGACGCGAATGCTGCAGCGCTGGCCGAGGCCACGTGGGGGGCCGGACGGCTGTATCGGTCGGTCTTTTACGTTGGTATCGGCACCGGGATTGGTACGGGAATAGTATTCGATGGGCGAATCCTGCACGGGGCTTCCGGTGCGGCCGGAGAAGGCGGCCACATGGGAATTGATTTGCGCGGCCCGCGCTGCAACTGCGGCAAGCGCGGCTGTATCGAGGTGTTTGCGTCCGGTCCCGCGATCGCCGTGAGAGCGCGGCAAAAGCTTCAAGCTGACCCGAATTCGATGCTTCTGGAATTGTCGGAAGGTAAAGTCGACGCCGTAACAACCGAACTCGTGGCTCAGGCAGCTGGGAATGGTGACCGCTTAGCACTGACCGTAATTGATGAGGTCGTTGAGATGCTGGCCTACTGGCTAGGTAACATCGTCGATCTGATCGAGCCCGACGTCGTCATAATCGGCGGAGGCGTCGCTCCGATGCTCGCGCCTTATCTCGATGGAATTCACACCCGCTGGGAGGGCGCCTGCATCAATCCGCGAGCCCAAGTGATCCCCATCATTCTTTCTTCCTACGGGGATGACGCCGGTGTTATAGGAGCCGCTGCGCTTTGTAGCACCGCGAATTCTTCTGCGACACAGATTTCGAAGGAACCTCTTTGAAACTAAATTCCATTCTCATTCGAAGCGCAATTGTGGGAGCCCTTGGAGGGCTCCTTTTCGGATTTGATACCGCTGTAATCTCCGGCACCACCCATTGGCTCACGATTGCCTTCGGGCTCTCGCCAGGTGAACTCGGCCTTACCGTTTCGATCGCACTTTGGGGAACTGTCGTCGGTTCGATCTTCGCTGGAATTCCGGGGCAGAAATTTGGGGGCCGCGAAACTCTTCGTGTTCTCGCAGTCTTTTATGTGCTGTCGGCCTTAGGATGTGCGTTCGCCTGGAGTTGGTCTGCGATCTTGTTCTTTCGGTTCATCGGTGGCCTCGCCATTGGCGGTTCATCCGTGCTCGGCCCCGTCTACATCGCCGAGGTCGCCCCCGCAAAATGGCGCGGCCGGCTTGTGGGATTGTTTCAGATCAATGTCGTCGCCGGCATTCTGCTTGCGTATCTTTCGAACTATTGCATTTCAAGGTTAGGGTTGGGCGCCAGCGAATGGCGGTGGGAATTCGGCGTCGCGGCTCTCCCCTCGCTTCTATTTCTGATCATGCTCTTTAGCATTCCGCCCAGTTCGCGTTGGCTTGCCACAAAGAACCGCGTGGAAGAGGCGCGCGCGGTGCTTCAGTTGGTCGGTTCCGAGGATCCGGAAACCGAGCTTCGCGAAATTGTCCAATCGATTCAGTCGTCGAGCGACGAGGCTTCGGAGCCCTTGTTTTCCCGGAAGTATCGCTTACCGATCTTCCTGGCGGTATCCATTGGGATATTCAATCAGCTCTCCGGTATCAACGCCATTCTCTATTACATGAACGATATTTTTGCCTCTGCTGGCTTTACGAGAGTCTCGGGAAATCTACAAGCCATCATGGTAGGCGCGATGAATCTGTGCGCAACGCTATTGGCCATGACGTTAATCGACAAGATCGGGCGTAGGACGCTTCTTCTCGTCGGCTCGGTCGGTACGGCCGCTTCTCTCGCTGGGGTTGCGGCTATTTTCTTTTCGCAGAGTCACCGCTCCTACTTGGTTTGGTTGCTGATTGCATACATCGCTTTTTTCGCTGTCTCGCAAGGCGCCGTCATTTGGGTTTACATCAGCGAGGTATTTCCAAATCAGGTGCGAGCCAAGGGCCAAAGCTTGGGTAGTTCGGCGCACTGGGTGACGAATGCGATTATTTCGGGGACTTTTCCGCTGCTCGCCAAGTCGTCGGGCGCTTACCCGTTCGTTTTCTTTGCTGCGATGATGGTGCTTCAGTTCTTCGTCGTCCTGGCGTGGTATCCGGAAACCAAAGGAGTTACGCTCGAGCAGATGCAGAGCCGAATCACCGGAAACTAGCAGCGCTTGTCCGGGGGATGACAGAGTGCCTTCAATCGGTCGTCAAGCGGGAGCATGCGTATGACATTATTTGACTCCCTCACTTCGAAGTGTACCGGTAGCTCCTGTACGCAACTGCTTAACCGCTTGACTCTGATTTCAGCGAAAGTTTTCGCGATGATATCTGATATTTAAACGATCTGGGTCTATACTTCCGAGCCCGGAGACTTGTGCATGGCAGGTCGCAAGGAAAATTCAGAACATGAAAAGCCGCAGGTTGTAACTCTCAAGGCGTTGGCGGCACATGTTGGACTCACTCCTGGAACCGTTTCAGCGGTTCTAAATAATTCCCGCGCCTCTGCTTCGGTTCCGGAACGCACCAAGAAACGCATTCTTGCGGCAGCGCAGGAGCTCAAGTACAGGCCCAATTTTTTAGCGCGATCCTTGCGCGTAAAGCGAACCTATACTATCGGCGTCATCGCACAAGAAATCGGCGACGTATACGGAGCGATGGTCATAAGTGGAGTAGAGCAATATCTGCGCGAACGCAATTATTTTTTCCTCACCGTGATCCAGCGCCACGATCCTCGACTCTTGCAATCGTATTCGCAGCTCTTGGTCTCACGCGGCGTGGAGGGAATCATCACGGTTGATACATCCATCGCGCACCAGCCATCGCTGCCAACCGTTGCGATCGCCGGTCACAAGCGCATGGAACGTGTAACTAACATCATTCTTGACCATCGTCATGCCGTTCTCCTGGCCCTTCGTCACCTCTTCGATTTGGGACATCGAAGGTTCGCATTCATGAAGGGGCCGCCCGCGAGTGCCGACACCGAGGCTCGATGGCAAGCGATTTGTGAAGTAAGCGGCGAGTTGGGAATTGAGATGGGTCTTCAGTTCGCCCCCCAGACGGAAATCGGCGCAACGCCGGAGCCTGGCTATGAAGCTACCAAGGAGTTTCTGGCGAAGTCGCCCTGCTTTACTGCCCTTTTTGCCTACAACGATTTGTGCGCGATTGGCGCGATTCGGGCACTCGACGAAGCCGGACTTCGAGTTCCGGAGGATGTCTCTGTAGTGGGATTTGACGACATCCCGGGCGCCTCGTATTCTAGGCCGAGCCTTACGACGGTTCGCCAGCCCATGCAAGAAATGGGTCAGCTCGCCGCTCGGACTCTGCTCGACCAAATTGAGAAGCGCGCAAGCTATGTCGAGGAGATAGCGGTCGAACCTGAACTCATCGTGCGGCAGTCCACCTCCAAGGCCCCTGCGAAAATCGAACGCTGAGCGTCCATCGCTGGCCCAGTGCAGATTCGAGACGAAATTTCATCACCAACCCTACCGAGTGATACCGAGTGTCGGCCTCGCAGAGTAACCTCTCTCGTGTGCTACACTTGTACCGATCTGTAGCATTCCATCGCACCCGGTGTACGTGATTGACTCTTTGTGGGTTCAATCTTTGCAAACAAAGGGTCGCCGGTTCGATTCCGGTCACGTCCACCAATTTCCTGAGGGAGCTGTGATTTTCATCCTGCGATTTTTCTCCAAGGTGAATTCTTGCTAGCAAAGGGCGTCATACTGTTTGCGATTGTGGGTTGGCTAGTTACGGTTGTACTACGGGTGCAGGCTTCGGGGCTTCGAACTGGGGAACCGCAATGCCAGACACAGGGAAGTGACGAAGTCACGATTTCGTGCAGCTATTCGGCAACGGCCACGGCCCCGCGCGAGAATAGCACACCTCTCGTAGTGCTCAATAACGCGGTAATTTCATTCAAGCTATCGTCGGAAAGTCACATGCATGTGGAGTTGACGTTTACCAACGATTCGGACACGAAAATTGCCGAAAAGAGGACGATATACATCGCCTTCGACGATGCGAAGGGCGAGAACCACATGCGCAGGCCTTTGCCCCATGTGGATTTCACGAAACTTGAGCCGGGCAAGCCGGTAACGTTTGAGGAAAGGCTCCTGGCGCCTGCGTTTGAACGTGGGATTTATTCGATTTCCCTATGGATCCCGTCGAACGATGCAGCACTGAAATTCGACCGCGCGCATAATTTTCTGCTCAGCGACGAAGGGGTTCCCGACACCGAATCCGGATTGAATCGGATTGCGAAATTCACTGCGACGCCGTCATCCCGGCGACCGAAGACCTCTTCTGTTCCTGATTAGGTTGGCTGCAAGCGGTCATGGTGAGAATGCTAAAGCCTCGGGTGCCGCGCAGTTTGACCACCGGGCCGGGCAGAATCGACGCCGACATCACGACACTAGCGATGAGAGCTCATCCCTCTTTGGCGCAATTGATCGATTATCTGCATGTGCCGTTGCGCGCGCTCGCGGTAGACAGCGGCCATCAATTGCCATTCTTCCTTTGTACCCAGGCCGTGGTTTCCCGCGATTTGCTCGCACGTGAGCGCAGCTTGTTCCCACCAGCTTGCGTTTTGTTCGAGCAGTTCAAAAACGGGATCAGTTGAGGATTCCAAGTGTCTCTCCCCAGTTGCGCTGCGAATGTCCATTTTGCCGGTAGGTGTTCCTGCTGCTGGATTCATGCCTGCTCCTTGTTCACTCGACTAGCCTAACCTGCCCGTCGCATATCGCTTCGCTTGTCTTCAAACTTTGCGCGAGCGCGAGGACGGAGGCACAGCCTTAACTCTCGGCTTAACCGCCTCGCCGTTCTCGGCAACATCTGTTTCCGGCGGGCCAGTTTGTCGTGCAAGTACTTTCTCGGCGATCACTCTTGGAACCTGTTCGAAATGCGTGGCGGCTCTTTTCATGATGGAGGCTCCTCAGCCGCCAACAACGTATCAAGCTGGTTTCAATACGGGGAGACTCTTTAAGGAATTCTCGCTGAGGGCAATGCGTGGTTTTGCGTTACTGACAGGGCGTATAGCGAACCGATAGACGCGTTGTGTGTCTATCGTTACTTTTACGCTACGTACCCCAAGACCGCGTTACTGTGACTATAAGCCAAGCGTTTAAAAATCCTATTGACACGATTAAATTCTAGAAGATATGATACAGCTGCGTTAGTGATACGTTAGGAGGTACGTTATGAGTGCGGCTCGTGTACCAGCACACTTCAAAACCGTGGCGCAACTGGACGTTCCTCATTCGCGGAACGGAAAGCACAAGAAGATTGTGTCGATGATTCTTCGGGATCTCGAACAACTCAAGGACGGAGCAGCGATTCGAGTGCCCCTTTCAGACCTTGGGGACTCGAAGGAAAATGTTCGGTCTGCCCTGAACCGAGCAACGCGGAAGATCAAACTGAATGTGGCGACCGCGACGGACGACGATTTCCTCTATATCTGGAACGTGATAAACGCTTGACCCGGAGGCGGGCTCGAACACGGGGCCCCGTGCAGTGAGACCCCTAAACCCGCTGCCATAACCCGTATCTCCAATTACGTCAGTGACAAAGTGCCTACAGTCTCGCTTCGAACCAACGTGCATGGACTCTAGGGGGAGCTCGTCCGCTCTGGACCAAGCTCCACGTCGCTACGGTAAGCACGCGCCCGCCCATACACGCTTGCACTGATTGTCGGTTTGAAATTAGGGAATTAAGTTCTCGGACGCCGGAACTGTGTTGACTTCCCATGCGCAGGGGTGGGTCAAGCCTTCTAAGTCCTCCGCTTTCGGATTTTCGCCGACAAATTGAAACGGGCCGCAATGCTGAAACAGGAGGTCTCATCACATGAATATCCCCTGGGACATTTTGGTCGCTTCTTCTGATTTGGAGGGACGAAGGGCGTTGTCGAATATTCTGGGCAAGCTCGGCGTGGATCCGCTTACCAGTTCAACCGTTCGGGAGTGCAAAGAACTCATCGCATCGGAAAGGGTGGGGCTAATCTTCTGCGACCGGCTACTCGCTGACGGGAATTGTCATGATTTATTGAACGCGTCCCGAGGCGGACGAACTAAAGCTAGAGTAGTGGTGATGTCCTCGACCGCTGACTGGGACGAGTTTCTGGAAGCGATGCGGCTGGGCGCATTCGACGTAATCGCCAGCCCCTGTCGCGCGACCGATGTGGAATGGATGATCATTCAAGCGTTGCGCTACGAGCGGACCGAGGCAAGGCTGGCAATGAAGCCCCAGGCAACCGCTGCTAGTTCCTCGCAGAATGCAGCTTAACCGCTCGCCGCGCAGATATTCAGGAGCGCGTCGGGGAACGGAGTTGAGAGCGAGTGAGCGATTTGAAACGTCGGGATTTTATCGGTGGGGCTGCGGCTTCTTTGCTGGCGATGTCCCGGTTCCCTGAAAACCTTCGAGAACGAGGTGCTAACGTGAGCGAGTCAGTTCCCTATCGTCCTCTGGGGAGCACCGGAGAAAAGGTGTCCTGTATCGGTCTCGGCGGATATCACCTGGGCCAACCGCATTTGGAAGAGGCGGACGCGATCAAGCTGTTTCACGCCGCCGTCGATCGAGGCATCAATTTTTCCGACAATTCGTGGGACTACAATCAAGGTGAGAGCGAGCGGCGCGTGGGTAAAGCGCTAAAAGGCTATCGGGATCGTGTCTTCGTGATGACAAAGTTCGACGGGCGTACGAAAGGCTCGGCCCTTCAACAGCTCGATGAATCCTTGCAACGGCTGCAGGTGGATCACGTGGACCTGTGGCAATTTCACGAAAACATCCGGCTGGAAGATCCGGATCGTTTTTTTGCGGAAGGCGGCGCCGTCGAAGCTATGCTGGGAGCGAAGCAGGCCGGCAAAATCCGCTACATGGGATTTACCGGGCATAAGGATCCGAGCGTTCACCTCCGCATGCTGGAAATGGCCGAGAAGCACAATTTTCGATTCGACACGGTGCAGATGCCTCTCAACGTGATGGATGCTCATTTTCGTAGCTTCGGCGCCAAAGTCGTTCCGGTGTTGGTCTCGAAGAAAATTGCGGTGCTGGGAATGAAATCGATGGGGGACAAGAATATCCTGAAAAGCAAAACGGTGACGCCTCTCGAATGCCTTCAATATGCCCTGAGCCTGCCGACTTCCGTCGTGATTACCGGTATCGATAGCATGCCTATTCTCGACCAGGCCTTCGAAGCTGCCAGGACCTACGACCAGCTCACAAAAGCTGATATCGCGGCGATTTTGAACAAAACCGCACCTGTCGCAATGGACGGAAAATACGAACCGTTCAAGACGACTCCGATGTTCGACTCGACAGCCGCACACCCCGAGTGGCTCGGCTACAACCCGCAGGCTTGAGCGTTGAGAAGGCTTCCAGGCGGCATCTAAACAGATTAATTAGCAAAAGCCACAACCAGCGGGCGATACGGCATTTCTTGTTCGTTCAGGCGACCCCGAACCGCGTGCGTATAGTTTCGGATAGCGCAACTCGGCACTACGTAAATCTTTCCTTTTGCTATAAATATGGCCATGCTTATGCGTTCACTCCTACGCCACAAGTGGCCTGTTTTTATGGGCTTGCACCGATTTTAACATGGAAGCGGACGTGCACTGCAATTCGCGGACACAGAGCGGATAAAGATAGGTAGTGGACGACAGGAGTACGACGGATGAACGCCAAGCCCAGCGACGAAGCGCAGCAATCACTCTCCAAGTGGCAAGAACGAATCCAGGCACTGCATAACGTTCCTCCTCTTTTTCGGATGGTGTGGGAATCGGCGCCGAAACCAGTAGGCGCCAATGTTGCCTGCCGGATCATGGCGGGGCTTGTACCTCTCGCGATGTTGCGAGTGACACAGGCAGTGATCGACGCGCTTTACGGTTTGAAATCCCACGGCACGGCGTTGCCGGGTTACTTCTGGTGGTTGATTGCGCTGGAATTTGCCTTGGCGGGCGTGGCGACAGTGTTGGCCCGCGTGATCGACTTCTGCGATAGCGTGATCGCCGACAAATTTACGCGGCATATTGGCACAAGAATCATGGAGCACGCGTCGAGCCTTGATCTCACTCGCTTCGAAGATCCAGTTTTCTGCGACAAGATGGAACGGGCGCGACTGCAGGCCAATGACCGCGTGCTGACGATTCAGATGGCTGGCCGCCTGATTCAAGAGATAATGACCACTGTCAGCTTGGCCGCCGGCATTCTTTTCTATTCACCGTGGCTCCTCGTCTTCCTTTTTGCTTGCGTCGTGCCAGCCTTTCTCGGCCAAACCCACTTCGCCTTCCTTGGCTACTCGCTGACTTATGATCAGAGCACGAAGCGGCGAAAGATGGAGTATTTGCGCATATTGGGCGGAAGCAAAGAAAGCGCCAAAGAATTGAAGCTTTTCCGGCTAGCTCCTTTCCTCGTGGAACGATACAAAAGGATCTCCGACGAACTTCATGGCCAAAACGTCGATTTGGCAAAGCGGAAACTTCTTTACGGTTCGATTCTGACTTCGCTCGGCACCCTTGGTTACTACGGAACTTACGCCTATGTGGTGTACGGAGCAGTGGTCGGAACGCTTAGCCTGGCGAAGATGATCTTCCTGGCGGGCGCGATAGCCGGTGCCAGCACAAATATTCAGGCGCTCTTCTCCACGTTCTCCGGCATCGCGGACCAGGCTTTGTTCATGACTGACCTGCTGGACTTCTTCGCTGTGAAGCCGAGAATTGCGGCAAGGTCTGGAGCCATTTTGGCGCCACGTCCGATTCGGCGCGGAATCGAATTTCGGAATGTTTCCTTCGCTTATCCCGGAAATCCCAGACCGGTCTTGCGCGGCATTAATCTCATGATCCAGCCCCATGAGCGGATTGCGCTCGTCGGAGAAAACGGGCAGGGAAAAACGACGCTCGCCAAGCTTCTCACCCGGCTGTATGACCCAACGGAAGGAGAGATTCTTCTCGATGGCGTCGATCTTCGCGATTATGACCTGGACTCTCTGTGGAACGAGATCGGAGCGATCTTCCAGGATTTCATGCGCTATGACATGACGGCCGCGGAAAACATTGGTATGGGGCGGATTGAAGCGGCGAGCAATATTTTCCAGATTCGCGCGGCCGCAATGAAGAGCTATGCGGAAAATCTGATTCGAAAACTGCCGAAAGGCTACGACCAGCTCCTGGGATGCCGTTTCGAAGGTGGCATGGAGCTCTCCGGCGGCGAGTGGCAAAAAATAGCGATTGCTCGCGCGCATTTGCGCGATGCGCAAATATTGATTTTGGACGAGCCGACGGCCGCGCTCGACGCACGCTCTGAGAGCGAAGTGTTTCAACATTTCTCCGAGCTGGCGCAGGGGAAAATGACGTTCCTGATCTCTCACCGCTTCTCTACTGTTCGTATGGCAGATCGCATTCTCGTTCTGGAAAACGGCAGGATTGCTGAGCAAGGACCACACGACCGGCTCGTCAAGAGTGGCGGGCGGTACGCAGAGATGTTTGAACTTCAAGCTGCTGGCTATCGCTGAGAGCGATCCGAACTAAAATGGCGACCACATATCACACTCCGTCCGATCTTCGGCTAATCCTTCCGGCTCCGAGCAGTCCATCGAATGGCTCGGAAGGTAATGCCGCGGCAACTCGTCTCAGACCGACCGCGGTTGAGGCAGCAACTATTCCCGAAAGGCCGCGGATCACAATCGATGTGTCGGGCTGGAAGCTCGTAGATCGCCGCGATTCGCGAATTTCGCTGGAAGCGAAGAGGAAGGCGATCGCCGCGCGCATCGATGCCGCAGCTGGCATGCTTAAGAAGGTCACTTCAACGGGGGTCTGCCTTACTGGAGACGCGCGAATATTGTCGGGGGCGCTCTCGGATATCCAGTTGGCGCTTCTGGAATCCAAAGCTGCCATCCAGGTGGCACCCAAACTCCCCCATGTGGAGCGCCCGGACGAAAAGCCGGCTATTCCGCGTTCTTACGCGCTCGCGGCGAGTTTCCTCCATGCCAGTCAGTATGCTTTCGACGAGACCAGCTTTGCGGAATTTGCCATTGAAGTCCAAGAGGCCGTCGCGCTCGAGATGTTCGAAGTATGGAATTTGAGAGCGTTTCTGGAACTCGCGATTCTCGAGCAGATCTCAAATGCCCTTCCAGGCATTTCGCTCGATAAGCAGGGTGAACGGGCTGACCCCGAGGGCGTGAGCGAGCCGCAAGAAAGCGCGCCGTCTGCGTTCGCTTCACTTGTGCTTTCCCTTCAAGAAGTTTCCGAATTGAACTGGAAAATGTTCTTTGAAGCGATCTCGCAGACGGAACAGATTCTCCACTCCGATCCCCAGGGCGTGTATGAGCGGATGGATTTCGAGACCCGGGAAGCATACCGGGCCGTCGTAACGGAGCTCGCCAAGCGCTCTCAGTCGACCGAGCCGGAAGTTGCAAGAAAAGCAATCGCGTTAGCGCAGAGCGCCTCGAAAGAAAAACTTCGCAATAACGGCGCCAGCGATCGAAGAACGCATGTCGGTTACTACCTGATGGACAAGGGTCGAACCGAATTGAAGACTTCGATCGGATATCGGCCCCCGGTAAGCACGCGAATTCGAGAGAGGGTATTGAGGTCGCCTGATTACTTCTACTTGATTGGAATCGAAGTCGTCACATTAAGTGCCATTGTCGCCCTGCTGGCTTTGTCGCACGCCAGCACTCCTGGTGTTCTGGCTGTCGCGCTATTTCTTGTGCCGGCGGTGGAATGCGCTGTAGCAACCATGAATCTGCTGGCGGCAGCGCTATTCAAGCCAAAGCGCCTTTCGAGACTCGATTTCTCGCGAGGAATACCAAAGGAGTGCGCCACCGTTGTGGCAGTTCCCACCTTGCTATCGAGCGCGGAGCAGGTGCGGCACGCGGTGCGCGGGCTGGAGATCCGGTTTTTGGCGAATCGCGACGCCAACCTTCATTTCGCCTTGCTCACGGATTTGCCCGATTCCACGCAACAGTTCGACGAAAAGGGCGCCGGACTGGACGCTTTGTGTTCAGACCTTATCGAGGAGCTGAATCGAAAATACGCGCATGAGCTGAAGGGAAACTTTTCGCATTTTCACCGTCATCGAACTTATAACGCCTGCGAAGGCGTCTGGATGGGTTGGGAACGTAAACGCGGCAAACTGCTCGAGTTTAATCGCTTTTTGCTGAATGAAAGGGATGCATTTCCGGTAAAAGCCGGAAATTGGGCGGCGCTCAAGAACATCCGTTACGTTATCACTCTGGATCTCGATACTCAGCTACCTCGCGACGCCGCGCGTCGACTGGTCGGGACGCTGGCGCATCCGCTGAACCAGGCCGTTGTCGACGCTGCGACCAACACCGTAGCCGAAGGCTACGGCATCCTGCAGCCGCGGGTCGACATCAGTGTGCGCTCGGCGAGGCGGTCACGTTTCGCTTCGTTTCTCTCGGGCGATACCGGGTACGACATGTACACCCGGGCTGTATCGGATGTGTACCAGGATCTGTTTGGCGCGGGGATTTTTACCGGCAAGGGGATTTACGAGGTCCGGACCTTTCAGAAGGTGCTCGAGCACCGCTTTCCGAACAACGCGATTCTCAGCCACGACCTGATCGAAGGCGAGTACGCGCGCACGGGTCTGGTGTCCGATATCGAGGTTGTGGACGACTATCCGTCCCACCTGAGCGCTTTCACTCGAAGGAAACATCGCTGGATGCGCGGCGACTGGCAAATTGTTTTTGCATTGCTGCCGTTTGTCCGAAACTATTTCGGCGAAATCGTGCGCAATCCGCTGAGCCACGTATCTCGATGGAAGATCATCGACAACCTTCGTCGCAGCCTCACCGATTTTGCGATTTTTCTGCTTCTTCTCTGTGGCTGGTTTGCGGCGCCCCCTGCAAGCGTGTATTGCACGCTGGCTGCCCTCGGGATATTGGCGTTCCCCACATACTTCCAGTTCGTATTTTCGATCTTGACGGGCGGGAAGGCCCTGTTCACGAAGGCATTCTGGATCAATCTCTGTTCGGATTTCATCGGTGCGCACACGACGATCCTGTTCAGGATCGCTTTCTTGTGCCATCAGAGCCTGGTCGCCGTGGATGCCGTAGTCCGTACTTTGATTCGCATGAAATTTACACGCCGAAAACTGCTCGAATGGGAAACCGCCAGTGACGCAGAGCAAGATGAAAACGATGGCAAGCATCTTGTCGACGCTTACCTGAAGTGGACTCTGCCCCTGTCGCTGGCCATCTGCGCGACGATCGCCCTGGTGCAACCGTCGTCATTGCTGCCCGCATTGCCGTTCCTGCTGTTGTGGGGATCATCCAGCTGGATCTGTAAATGGCTCAACAAGCCACAGCGCGTGGGCGAAGTAACAGTCGGCGAAGAGGATAGTGCACTGGTCCGGAATGTCGCGCTGCGCACCTGGAGGTTCTTTCGCGAGTTTTGCAATCCGGAAGAAAATTGGCTGATTCCAGACATCGTACGCGAGAGTCCCTCGCTCGTAGCTCACCACGTTTCCCCAACGAACCTCGGGCTTCTGCTGAATTCCCGCCTGGCGGCGCAAGATCTTGGCTTTGCGACGCTGAAAGAGTTCATCCGAGATACAGAGAGAACACTCGCGGTGGCAGAGCGGCTGCCGAAATTCCGTGGCCATCTCTACAATTGGTACTCCACTCGGACGCTCAAACCTGTAGCACCGCTCTTCGTTTCGACCGTGGACAATGGCAATCTCCTTTGCTGCTTGTGGACACTCAAGCAAGGCTGCCTTGATGCCGTTAAACAGCCCTTGTTTCGCCCCAATCTGTGGCATGGAGTCCTCGATCACGTAGACCTTCTCATCGAAGTGCTTTCGGCCGAGAGGGATGGTACGGAGGCACTTTCCGCCGCTCACGTCCTGCGACAGCAGATTGTCGCGCTTGCCGGCCCTGATTTGACGCGGTTCGATCACCTGTCTGCGCTCGAAGTCGATGTGGCTGTTTTCATCCAGGCGCTGTCGAAATGCCAGCCGACAGATGAAGTTGCATCGTGGGCACGCGAGCTATCGTCTCGCGTGTCGAATCTGACGGAGATGGTTTGGGATTTTGCGCCCTGGCTGCATAGGAAATTGAAAAACGCTGACTCGACTCCAGACGACAAGCTGCTCGTAACCGAATTGAGTTTGGATTCGGCTCGGCTGGCGCATCGCCGAATTGCCGAGAGGCTCGACCTGGCTGCGACATCCGGAAACACCTCGGCAGAACGGGAGACTTCCGGTTCACTACTTCGTGAAGCCTTGGGAAATTCCGCCCGGGTTTGCGAGGAAACAACTAAGCGGCTTACTACGCTCGCGTCAAGCATCCAGTCGATGATCGACGAAATGCATTTCGGGTTCCTATACAACGACAAGAAGAAAATGCTTTCGATTGGTTACGATGCCGGCGAAGGCCTCCTTAGCAGGTGTCACTACGACCTGCTTCCCTCGGAAGCTCGGGCGGCGGTGTTCGGCGCAATCGCGAAAAGCGACATTCCGGAAGAGAGCTGGTTTGAATTGCGGCGCATGTATGCCAAGTTCGAGCGCGAGCCGGTGCTTCGATCCTGGACGGGCACGGCGTTCGAATACCTGATGCCCAACCTCTGGTTCAAAATGTATCCGGATACGGTACTCGATCACGGCGCAAGAGCGGCTATCCGCGCACAACAAAAATTCGCCCAGAAGAACCATGTGCCGTGGGGAATTTCTGAATGCTCGTGCAACGAAAACTTGCCCGACGGTCACTATCGCTACCACGCTTTCGGTGTGCCGGGCCTGGCGCTAAATCATGACGGCTCCCCGGATGAACTTGTCATCTCCCCTTATTCCACGTTTCTGGGAATGCTCGTCGATCGCACTCATGCCCTCGAAAATATTCGCAAGATGAAACACCTGGGATGGCTTTCGCGGTACGGTTTTTACGAGGCGGCTGACTTCACTCCGTCGCGAGTAAGCGATGGCAAGGGTCACGAAATCGTTTGCAACTGGATGGCGCATCACCAGGGTATGATTCTCGTGGCGGCAGCCAACGTTCTATGCGATTCCTCGATTCAGCGTCGCTTCCATGCCGAACCTTGTGTCGCAGCAACGGAACGAATTCTGCAGGAGAAACGACCGCGGGTGATCACAATCGAGGAGGACGCCGGCGCGATCCGCGAACAGCTTCCTGTTCCGAGGGGCGAATTCGGCGAAGCAATGCAGCACCCGGAATTTCGCGACCTCGTGCCCGGGCTCCCGTGAACAACCGCAGTTCGCGGTGGCAGTGCCAAGCTTGCGCCTTTTGCGCGGCCCTTCTTTTAGCATTCACTCCGATTGGCCTTTACGCTGAAGCGACCCAACAATCCTCTCAGTCCGCCCCCCAACAGCCCGCACTCGAAGAAACAGTTGTCGTTGATACAGCAGCCGCGGCGCATCCATTTCCGCATTATTGGGAGCAAATGTTCGGCTCGGGGAGGGCAATCCTAAGCCTCCGTGATTCTTACCGCCGCGACCTGCGCGACGTGAAAAGTGCTACCGACTTCAAGTACGTCAGATTCCACGCAATTTTCCACGACGAAGTCGGCGTATATGGAGAAGATTCGAGCGGCGCCCCGATCTACAATTTCTCCTATGTGGATCAAATTTACGACGGATTGCTGCAGAGCGGTGTTCGACCCTTCATAGAGCTGAGCTTCATGCCTCGCAAGCTGGCCGCTCAGGTGATTTACAATCCTTTCTGGTACCAACCGATCGTTTCGCCGCCTGCCAGCTATGAGAAGTGGGGCGAACTCGTCTCCCATTTCACGCGACACCTTATCGAGCGCTACGGAATCGACGAAGTTTCGCAGTGGTATTTTGAAGTCTGGAACGAACCGAATATCGACTTCTGGGCGGGCGATCCGAAAGAACAAACATACGACCACCTGTATGATGTGGCCGCCCAGTCGTTGAAGGCTGTGAATTCTCGTCTGCGAGTCGGCGGCCCAGCAACGGCGCAAGCGGCGTGGGTGGATCGCTTCATCCGCCATTGCGTCGAGAATCATGTGCCGGTGGATTTCGTCTCGACACACGTATATGGAAACGATTCCTCGAAAGATGTCTTCGGTACGGACGAAACGATTCCCCGCACGCAAATGGTCTGTCGCGCCGTTCGAAAGGTGCACGATCAGGTGAAAGCGTCATCGCTTCCCTCGCTTCCGCTGATCTGGAGTGAATACAACGCAAGCTATAAGAATGAACCGGACGTAACCGATTCCGTTTTCATGGGGCCTTACCTTGCCGATACGATCAGGCAGTGCGACGGGCTCGTGGATATCCTTTCGTATTGGACGTTCTCAGATGTCTTCGAAGAACAAGGCGTAGTCAAACAGCCTTTTTATGGAGGCTACGGCTTGATCGCAGAGGATGGGCTTCCAAAACCGTCTTTCAATGCGTTCAAACTGCTGCACCGCTTGGGTGTTGAGCGGCTCGCGAACGATTCTCAATCAGCACTGGTAACCCGCAAAAGTGATGGCACGCTTGTGATGGCGGTTTGGAATCTTTTCCTGCCTGAAGAAAAGGGAATCGCAAAGACCGTCACGATAAAGTTCACCGGAAAATTGCCTCGGCACAGGGCCGTGATTTACCGTCTCGATTCTGCGAACGGCTGGTTGTTACCCACCTATGAGGCGATGGGCAGGCCAATCTACCCGACCCAGAAGCAAATTACGGAACTTCGGCGCGCGGCCGAACTTCCCAAACCCGAAACCAAGGTGTTGCAAGGCGGCGAACTCAGGCTAACCCTACCTGCACAAGCGTTAGCGCTGATCGAATTTCGCTAAATTGAAGCGCTATGGATTTCCGGCAGGCTTTTCAGGCTGATAGGCCTTGAATCCGGCGCGGTCCATCCCTCGCTGCGCCTCCGGATTTTTCATAAATGTCTTCCACACATACCCGCTACGCGCGTTTTCCGCCATAAGCATTGTGATCCCCGTATCGATGCCGACGACGTCTGTGTCGTACCAGTTCGTCAACGGATTAAACGCGTCTACAAATCCGTAGCGAGTCCACGCGCGCTGGCCATAACGATTCTTGATCGTCTGCAACACTCGAATCGTCGCTTGCGGAAGAAAAGGCAGTGATCCTCCCGTGGCGCATGGAACCACTGTGCCATCGATTGGGCCCGTAGCCGGCGGACCTCCCCAAATCACATACCCTCTTGCCGAGTCCGAAGCGGTGATGCCCCATAGATCGTCGCTGTAATCCGGAAATTGCGAAGCCAGATCGAGACAGAAACGGCGATGCACATCCGTGGCCGTGATGGAATTTTGATAGTAGTCGGTGTACTGGTCGCGCTTATTGCGAAAATCAAACCAGGCCTGCGAATATTGGTGCACGAACAGCGGAGCGAACGAACCAATGTAGCGGATCCCGTCATATTCAAACGTGATGCGCTTCCAGGCAGTCCACGTTTCCACCGGCAACGGATAGACCGAGGATCCCAGGCCCAGCAAATACATCATCATCATTTCGCTGTAATTGTCCCAGCGATATTGCAGAAAGCCGTTTTCCGGCGTCCAGCCGTGCGGGAGAATTCGCGTGTCTTCTGAAAGCCACGTCCAATCCACGCGATTGAAAATTTCCAACGCCAGCTGGCTGATCTCGGAATGTTGAAAATGCGCGCGGCACATCAGAATTCCGCAGAGCAGTATGGCGGTATCAACGGACGAAACTTCCGAGTCCCAAAGCCGTTCGCCACTATTAACGTTGGCCCAATGGTAGAAAAATCCCCGGTGACTTGGCAGTTTCTTCCACAGAAAACGCATCGTCGTCAGCGCCCGGTTCCGCGCTTCGTTATGCGACACATACCCTCGTTGGTCGCCAATGCAAAGCGCCGTCAGTCCAAATCCCGTTGACGCAATGCTCCCCAGGTCGCTTTTGTCTGGTTTATTGGCATTGCAACGGTCGCGGACGATACCAGTCTCAGGATTCGCCTGCTCCCAGAAGAAATGGAAGTTCGCATTTTCCATCTCTTCCAGCAGCGCTTCGTCCACTTGAAAGAAGGGGGAGGGGGTCGGAGCCGCGGCTTGTGGAGGCTCCTGTTTGCCTTTCTTTTGCGTACCGCTGACCATCGCCGAGCCTGCCCAAGGCAGCAAGGCGCCCGCCTTAGCCGCCTGTGCCAATAGTTCTCGGCGCGTAAAGCGCCTCCATTTCTCGTGCTCATGACGCATCCACAAATTATAGAGGCTCTGGCGATGCCGGTGAAGCGAGTCGTGCTTATCGAACATCAGTCACACCGTCTCGTTATCCGTTTTGCTAAGATTGCGGGAGGATGAGATCCATCCGCAATACCGGAAAGATTAGGGTCTGGCTCATTTCTCTCGCGGCCTTCGCTGTGATGCTCGCTGGCGTGCTTGGGGCGGTCGCGTGGCACTACATAAACAGGCCAATTTCACTCCGAGGCGCGGTTATTCAGCAGGACGAAGATCCTAAAAAGCAGTCGCCAATTATGGACGTTCAGATTGACGCGGACGGGAATGTAGCAAGTGCTCCGGTCAAATCAGACTTTTCCGGCTACTTTAAACTCACCTTGCGCCCCGGTGTGAAGCGCGGCCATCCGATCACAATCCATTTCCGTAATCCGGATTTCCAACCGTTCGATTGGAAGGGCGCCGTTGGCGACAAGGTCTACGTGATCCGGATGATCCCACTTCATCATGACGACGTGGAAGAAAAGCCCAATCAGCCTCAGACTGTAGTCTCCAATATTTTCGTACGCTATACCATCGAAACAACCGCATCTGTGAACATCGGGACTGGAGTGACCACATTTCAAATTACAAGTAATTCAAACGTTCCCTGTGATCACACTACGCCTTGTTCTCCGGACAACAAATGGAAGGCGGCCATTGGCGGGGCTTCGCTGGACGCCGGCCAGGGAAACGTATTCGAGAATGCGCGCGTTTCGTGTATCGCCGGCCCTTGCCCTTTCACAAAGATTGAATCCGACAATTTTTCTCATGGCGGCCGCGTCATCTCCGTGTCGGTGCGCGGCTGGGCTGATACGACCACTTTCCTGTTTCAAGCGGAAGTATTTCGTCAGGAAATCAGCGATATCGTTCGTGAATCTTATCCCGTGATCTTTGGCAGGGCCTTAAACTTCTCCTTGCCAGCCGCGGCCCAGGGTCCCACCCTCGAAGCCGAGATTGCCGGAACGAATATCATTTTCCCCCTGGGGCCCTCGCCGACTCTGAGTTGGGCAAACTGTAACGTAAAGGTCGGAAAGGATCAGTCCAAGAGCTATCGTTGCGAGCTTAAGCAAACCTACCGATTCAGGTAGGGAGAGCTTTTGCGGGTCGGGGCACCGGCACTGTTGGTCATCACTCGTTCAAGTTGGCGTAAGTCGATATCGCAGAGAGCTTTAGTGCCTTTCAATGACACTCAATCCCGCTTATTCTAGGGGGTAGGTGAGCCATGAATCTTAGGTTCTGGCGCGTCCGCCCGCTATCGTGGCTGCTGGCCACCGTTTTAGTCATCGCAATTCCTCCTGGCAGCGCGGTCGAAAGTTCGCCCCGTGAGCACTCTTCACAATCAACCACGGAGGACTTCCAATCCTTGGCCGATCTGCTGCAGTACATTTCTGTCGATTGGGATCGTTTGACACGTTCGCTCGCCAGCTGCGCGACTTATCTGGATAGCAAGGTAAAAGGAGAGCAAATCCTCTATCTTCCCGCTGATGCCCCCGTGCCGGGCTCGCTGGACCTAATACGTACCAAATGTGCAGTTCGAATCGAGCATCTGCCCGCGAAGATGCAGATTTCAGAAATCCGCAAGCACGGACTTCTTTATCTGGAGCATCCATACGTGGTGCCCGGCGGGCAATTTAACGAAATGTACGGCTGGGACAGCTATTTCATCATCCGCGGTTTGCTTCGCGATAATCGCACCGAATTAGCGAAGGGGATGGTCGAAAACTTTTTCTATGAGATCGAGCACTATGGCGGAGTGCTCAATGCAAACCGGACCTACTACCTCGGCCGCTCTCAACCCCCATTCCTCACGTCCATGATACTCGCCGTTTACCAATCGGATCAGGCCCCTGGGGAAAGCAAACTTACGTGGCTTCGCCGGGCCTATCAGTATGCGGTCACAGACTATTCGCAATGGACTCACGCGCCACATCTCGCGGGCGACACCGGCCTGTCCCGCTATTACGATGAAGGCGAGGGGCCCGTGCCCGAAATTATGGGTGACCCCAGCAATTACTACCCGGGCGTTGCGGAATATTTCTTGATACACGAGGGCGAATCGAGTCCACATCTCGTGCGCATTGACGAAAAGCATTCGCCTTCTTCGATTCTGGGCCCGATCTTTCCGGTGCGCAGTTGTGATTCAGACAAATCGAAGGACGATTGCAAACCGGGAGATCGCGTTGCGCTCGCACCCGACTACTACAAGGGCGACCGCAGCATGCGCGAATCTGGCTTCGACGTTTCCTTTCGCTTTGGCCCTTACGGCGCTGAAACACACCACTACGCTCCTGTGTGCCTGAACAGCCTCCTCTACAAGACGGAGCGAGACTTGGCCGAAATGAGTCGCCTTCTCGATAGGCCTGAGGACGCGACGAAGTGGGAAGAGAAGGCCCGGCAGCGTCGGGATAAAATCATCAGATTTTTGTGGAATCAAAGTCACGGTGAATTCTTCGACTACAACTTCGTGACCAACGAACAGTCTTCTTACGAATATGCAACTACCTTCTATCCTTTATGGGCTGGACTCGCTTCGAAAGAACAGGCGCAGGCGCTCGCTGCGAGACTTCCCCGGTTCGAACAGCCTGGGGGAATCGCCATGAGCCGTTATGAAAGCCGGGCCCAATGGGATTATCCCTATGGATGGGCCCCCATCCACCTCCTCGCCCTAGAAGGCCTGCGTCGCTATGGATACAATCCCGATTCAGATCGCGTCACGCTTAAATTCTTGACGATGGTCCTGGAAAATTTCCGACGCGACCACACCATTCGAGAAAAATATAATGTCGTTACCCGATCATCGGAGACCCATATCGGCGTAGGATACGCTCAGAATGTAAATGGATTCGGTTGGACGAACGGGGTTTTTCTCGAAATGTGGCATGAATCTCCTGAAGAAGTGATCGCTCAGATTCGCAAAGATTGATACATTGTCGCTGCTTAGGAGGATAGTCGTGCCCGACCACTGCGACGCTTCGCAACCTCAGGTCACAACGCCATGACGTCATCCGCCGGCCCCAACAGCACCGCTTCCGTTGGTACGGGCAGTCGCGCCTTTGTCTACCTCGCTGCCTCCTTTGCTGGGCTGGGTGGCTTGCTCTTCGGATACGACACCGGCGTTATCTCCGGCGCCGAACTCTTTTTCAAAAACGATTTTACGCTGTCTACTTTTGCACTCGAAGTGATCGTCAGCGGTGTCCTCGCGGGCGCTGCCGTAGGAGCGCTAGGCGGCGGACGCCTTGCGGACATCTTCGGCCGGCGCCTTCTGCTGATCGTCACCGCCATTATTTTCGCCGCCGGCGCCGTGATCTGCGCCGCAGCCACTTCGCCGGCTATGCTGATCGTTGGCCGCATCATCGTCGGCCTCGGCATTGGATTATCCTCGGGAACGGTCCCCGTCTATATCTCCGAGGTTTCCCCTGCCGACGCACGCGGCTGGACCGTCTCACTTTTTCAGTTGGCGATCACGATTGGAATCCTGCTCGCCTATGTTGTCGATTACGCGTTCGCGAAATCTGAAGCCTGGCGCTGGATGTTCGGCATTTCGCTGATTCCTGCTGCAATCTTTGCGATTGGAATGTATTTCTTGCCGGAATCTCCGCGCTGGCTTGTGCGTCACGGCGATCCTGCCCGCGCCCGCGCGATATTGGCTCGCATCCGCGGCACGTCCAATGTTGACGGCGAGCTCAAAGAAATCGAGCAAAGCTTTGCGCAGTCCCAGCATCACGGAAACTGGCGCGACCTTCTTAGTCCGAGTCTGCGGCCAGCGTTGACAGTCGGCATCGGCCTGGCAATCTTCCAACAAGTCACCGGCATTAACACGGTGATTTATTACGCGCCGCTCATCATCCAGTCTGCAGGAGTTTCGTCTGCTTCCGGCGCAATTCTGGCGACGGCTGGAATCGGCGCTGTCAACGTTCTAATGACCATCGTATCGATGTGGCTCATCGATCGAATCGGCCGCCGGCCCTTACTCCTCACAGGCATTGCAGGAATGATTGTTACGCTAGGCGTACTTGGTTGGGCTTTCCACTCAAACGTTCGCTCCGAAGCGCTCTCCTGGCTCGCCGTCACCAGCATGATGGTGTATGTCGCGTCCTTCGCGATTAGTCTCGGGCCGATCTTCTGGCTACTGATCGCCGAGATATATCCGCTGCAAGTACGCAGTTCCTCCGAAGGCCTGGCGGCCACTTTCAACTGGGGTTCAAACCTGCTCGTGAGCCTGACGTTTCTAACGCTCTTGCAGGGAATCGGGGCTCCAAAAACATTTTGGCTCTATGGTCTCTGCGCGATCGGTGCTTGGATTTTTTCGTATAGCCTCGTGCCCGAGACAAAAGGCCGCACTCTAGAGCAGATCGAACAGTTTTGGCGTAAATAGGTTGAACCGGCAGCCTTCCGTTTCACGCCAGCACTGACCGATCCGACAAGCCTGGTCTTTCCGCCCACCACTAGCTCACCATCTAGACTCCTTCCCGTGCGCGCCGATACAGCAATAGGGAACACACATGCACACAACAGCAAGTAGTACCCTGCCCTCTAAACGGAGGGCGCTCTGATGCCCGCCATCCGAGCGCTCATCATCGATGATTCCTCAGTCATGCGAAAAATCGTGGAACGCTCTCTTCGCCAAGCCGGGGTCAACCTCACGCAAGTACTCGAAGCGGGCAACGGCGCCGAAGCTCTCGCCGTATTAGAACAAAGCCAGGTTGACCTGATTCTCTGCGACGTTTACCCCACAATCCGCCACTTATTGACCAGCACAGGCCCTTCCAAAAGCTCGGGAGCAACATTCTTGAAAGCCAGCGAGTGTTTCATCGTCCAGTGTTTCTCGACACATGTCTCGTCCTGCCAAACCGCATAAACGAAAAACAGTTCCGGGTCGACTACCGATTGGTGCAAATCGTAGGTCAAGCATCCAGGCTCATCCCGAGTTGGCTCGAGCATCTGTTCCAATAACTCCTGAAGCGCTTTTTCTCGGCCAGGTCTGGCACGCAAACCTGCAACCAGAACGATGTGGAACCCGGTAAGCACTCTGCCGGAATGGTTCTGTCTGGATCTGAACATCCGGCGTAATCCGGTGGTCAATTCCACGCACCATTCCCCTCTGCTTCGGCCGCAACAAGTTCAATCGGCATGCCGCTCGATCGCTTGAATGCGGCGCTCAGAACGCGACACGGTTAAGGCTCTTGAAGGAAGGGATCCTCAGTGCCACGGGCTTCAGACATGACGCCCATGCTAGGCACCCTCTCCAGCACGTCCTACCTTTTTCTCATGGAGCGCCTATTCGCTTTCGATTGCTTAGCGCACAACTCGACTTCGCGCTCGATTTCTTCCACCGCGTCGGGTGAGATGCCCACGAATTCCACCCCAATTCCCACGTCTTTCAGGCAATAACGCACTTCGCATCGCGTTCGAATCTCCACGCCAGACAACGAAAGCAAGAATTTCAAATTTAGTACGGCCCCCTCAGGAAAATTCCGCGCGGTGTTGATAAACATTCCGCGTGCGCTCAAGTCAGGCGGACGGGCCGCTACCTCTTCGCTGTGTCCCTCATAGTTCAAGGAAATGCTTCCGAGGCTGTTAACTCGTGGACTATTTCTCCGATATTTTCGAACCAGCAATTTAGCGGAACCCATCAGTTCACCACCCCTTGCTCCACTCCCTGAAGCTCGGGCGACGCCATCTCTTTTGCGTGAGCCCGCTCCCCGCAGTGAGGACAATACGCGTATGACCCTGCAAGCTCCCGCTGGCATGATTCGCACATTACCGGAGCGCTGTACTCGATCGGAACCACTCGAAGCACTTCGTCCAGCGTCGTCAGCCCTTCCTTTACGCGTTCGAGCGCGTATTCGTGCATCAATCGCATTCCGTTTCGCCGCGCGAGAGAACGAATTTCGTCATTGCGGCCGCCTTCGCGGATCGCCGTACGCAAGGCATTATTGATGGCCAGCATTTCGTAAATCCCGATTCGCCCCTTATAGCCCGTCAAGTCGCACTCGTCGCATCCGGCGGCTACGTTTTGGGTTGCTGGTGGCGTCATCACTCCCGCGAGCATCATCTGAGATATGAATTCGGGCGTGGCCGGAGACGTCTGATGGCAACTGCACAGCTTCCGGATCAGCCGCTGTCCTATGATTCCGGTAACTGAAGCGGCGATTTGAAATCCCGGCACCCCTATATCCAAAAGTCGCGTGATCGCGGCTACGGCGTCATTCGTGTGCAACGTGGAAAGCACCAGGTGGCCGGTTTGCGCCGCCTTCACCGCTATTTCTGCGGTTTCCTTATCGCGGATTTCTCCGATCATGATTACGTCCGGATCTTGCCGCAGAATCGACCGCAGGCTCGTCGCGAACGTCAGACCCGCCTTCGCGTTTACCTGCACTTGGTTCAATCCCGGTATCGCGTATTCCACCGGATCTTCCACCGTGATGATATTGATCGATGGTTTCCGTACGTGATTCAGCGACGCGTACAACGTGGTGCTTTTCCCGGAGCCCGTCGGCCCGGTTACCAGAATCATTCCTTGCGGCAAATGCCAGCATCCTTTTCATTTCCGTTGCGATCACTGCCGGGAACCCCAGCTTCTCGAAGTCTTGCGTCGGCGCATCCGATTCCAGCAGCCGCATCACCACTTTCTCGCCGTATTGCGTGGGCAGCGTCGAGACCCTTAAATCGAGCCGCCGATCGCCGATTTTTACCAGGAACCGGCCGTCCTGCGGCGCCCGCCGCTCGGCTATATCCATGTCCGAGAGAATCTTCACCCGCGATGCCACTGAATTCTGCAAAGCCCTCGGAATTCGCTCGAATTCGCGAAGGATTCCATCGACACGCAACCGAATTGAGGTTTCCTCCGATTGTGGCTCGATATGGATGTCGCTTGCTCTTCGCTGCGCCGCCGCCTTGATCATCGAAGCCACTAGCATCACCGCCGGAGTCGTCTTCGATTTCTGCAAAAGCTCAGCTTGCATTTCCCGCATCGCATCGATGTTCCGCTGTTGATCCGTGGAGGAAATGAATTCCATTTCCTTCACGTCTTTAACGAGCCCGGCAGAACGGACGCCCGCTGCAGCCGATGATTTGTCGGGGCCATAGTGCTTTTCAATCGCCCCGCGAATTTCGCCATGAAATCCCAATTGAGGAACGATGGTTTTCCCCGTCTTGAAGCGGAGTTCATCGATAATCTGCAGGTTTTGCGGTTCTTCCAGCACTACCGTGAGATTTTTGTTGGCGAGTTTGATGGGCAGCACATTGAATCGCCAAGCCATCCCCGCGGGAATCGTTTCCAACACGTCCGCCGGCACCTGCACCTTCGAGCAATCAAAGTAGGGAACCGACGTCACCTCTCCTAATGCCGCAATCAGGTCTTTCTTCGATACAGATCCGCCCTGCAGCAACAGTTCGCCGAGATGCACGAGCTTTCCCTGTTGCTCCTGCAGCGCCCGTGTTAAATTTTCTGCGGAGACGTTTCCGCGCTCGCGCAACACCTCACCCAGTCTTTTTTTCTTCATGGTTTCTCGCTCGTTTGCCGGCTCTTACGCGGCGTGACGTCTCGAGAAGACCCCACGCGACGCAGACGCACTGGCCAGCATGTTTCGTACTACGGTGTCGGAATCGCTCATCGATAGGGTCCCTCGAATCGAAACCGATGGGTCAATCAGGTCGAGCGGCCATACTCTGCCCGGATGAACTCGCCGCAATGCCTGTATCGGCTTTCTGGCTCAGATTGTTAGGGAGGCGATAGGCTGCGGCACGGATTCGATCGAGGAAAAAGTATGAGTTCGGGAATCAACGAAATAGTGAGATTAGTATTTTCTTAGAAAGGCGGCCGCGCACCGATGGGGGCTGCGTTTGAGACTCGCACTAGAATTCGGTCGTTAAGCGAAGGGTAAAGCTGCGAGATGGACCGATGGCGTTCCCGGAGAATAGCCCACCGAAATCAAGCACATCGAGCACATTCGTAAGGTTTTGGCCGTCGGCCTGAATGCGCATGTTGACACGCTCTGACTTATAGATATCGGCGCCTGCTGAAGCGCTCACCAGAAAGGCAGGATATATCCTGCCGCGATTAAAGTTGATTCGATCGAGTACCTTTTGCCCGTACTGGTCAAGAACGGTTTGGGGATCGCCGTCAAACTCAAAAGGAAGTCCTGAGTCATACTGAATTCCAGCCGCGAGCCAGAAGCGCGGCTTCACCTGATACCGGACGCGGCCACGAACTGTGTTTCGCTGATCTTGGGTGTTTGGAAAATGCCCATTAAGTTGCATGGCTTCATTCAGAGCGTCGGGGCCTAAGAAAAGGCCACCCGTAACCGGGAACCAGACATTACCCACATTGTACGAATAGCTCAAGAATCCCGACAAGCCTCGCCAGTCAGGAACCGAAAGCCTTGCTTCCGCTCCATAGATGACCGCTTTGCGAAAGGAAATCGGAAAGCTGATTGTCGTGTTCTGGATCTGGTCGTCGTCGGCAAAGTTGTTCACGAGGCGGCGGAAATAGTTGGCGTCGAGCCTTGTTTTGCCGACAAAGGCTTTGGTCAGCCCTGCTTCGTAATAATTGCCTTGCGACGGCTTGACCGGCAAGCGCAGGAAATTTCCTGGATCGATCGATTCCACGTCCGTGGAACTTGAAAGCAGAAGATTTTCAAACGACGGGGTTTGGAACACGCGGTCGTAGGAAAAATGCAGGACAAGATCAGTTGAAGGAAAATAGCGAGAAACCGAAAAGCGCGGGCCTACGGCCTGGCGATTTACGAGAACCTGATAGTGATCCCAGCGAAGCCCGGCGCTAATCGTCCAGTTTCCAAGGCGGATCAGGTCTTGCACGAATGCGGACTGCTCGAGGTCCGGACGGCGGCCCGCATTCGGCTGAGCGGGAACCGGAAAGACGAATGTCGGCGGAGTGTCCGGAGGAAATCGCGTGGGATCGGTGATGATGTAACTGAAATTTTCGTGCAGGAAGGTGTTGTCTGACTCGACTCCGAATTTCCATTCGTGACGTCCGTGATCAACGGTAACTGCACCCTTGAAATAGCCTTCGCGAAACCAATTGTGCTGAAATACTTCGATGGGAGTGGAGTTCGCGTTGGAGTTGAAATCATTGGAGTTATCCCGAACCATTCCGCGAACATCAGCTACGACGTGCGAAGAGAAAATGTGCTGGTAAGAGGCGATGCCCATCGTCTCGATGTTGTCCGCCGTCTGGCGCTGGCCGGCTGCCTGCTGCAACATTTCATTCGGAATGTCATAGCGCGCAATTTCATGGCGGACGATGAAGCTGAGGCGATCGCTTGGCGTGAAATTCCGCTCGTAACGCGTGGAAAAATCGCCGAGCGTTCCAGTGTTTGAGAAATTCTGCGGGACTACCGGATTCAGATAATGGTCCGTCATGCTGCCGCTGGCGCTCACTCCGAAGGCATTCTTGCCCCAGACATACTGTGCCTGTCCGAACGCCCCTGCGGAATTGAAACTGCCGCCGGAAAGCACAAACTGGCCATGAAGACCGGGCGTGGGGTCTTGCAGCGTGTTGACTTCGATCACTCCTCCCATTTTCCGGCCATATTCAGCGGGGATTCCTGACGTATAGATGCTCATCGATTGCACGTCATCCGCTTCAATTTCCGGGCCGAAGCTGGGCGACCGATTATCGGTGAGTGGAATGCCATCCACCACGAACTGGGTCTGATATTCAGAACCGCGCGGATGCAGCACGGCATTGCCTTCATACAGCCAACCCGGCTGCGCATTCACCAGATCTTGCAGCGAGCGTCCCGGAACCGAGCTGACTCGGTTTTGGATCAGGTCGGTTCCAACTTCGCTCACGGCTCGAGGCTGGTCGGGATCGATCAACGTGTTGGCCGCATTCACATCGATCGACTGATTTACCGCCGGTAATTTGAGTTGGATTGCGAAGTCGGTGGGAATCGACGAACGAATTTCCACGGCTTCGGAGACCGGCGCGAAGCCGGGATGGTTGATGTCTACCCGATAGATACCGTAGGGCAGGCGAGGGAGGCGCAAGCTTCCCTGATCGCTGGTGGTCTGGGCTGTGCGGTATTGATTCGCTTTACTGACGATTTGAACGAGGGTTTTCACGCCCAGGCCGGAGGGATCGGTCACTTTCAGATGCAACTCGCCATAGTTACTCTGGCCGAACGAGGGAATCGCGATGATCAGTAGCAGTAGAGCGAGACAGGCACGTTTTGTCCCGGCTAGAGCGGGCGGTCGGCCATTTCCTGTCGAGGGTAGGCAAAACATCTCTAAAACGGTACACCAAACGAGGTCAAATTTCCTGGGTATGAAGCTAGGGGATTCCTGCCGACACTGTTTCTAATTCTTTTCGCCAGCTACGGCGCAGAGACTGGCGAGTGTTCCTCCAGATAGCGAAGCAAGAGGCTGTACAAATGCAGCAGCGTGCCCTGGCCTTGCGAAATTGAGTGCGTGCGATCCGGGTATTCCATGAAATCCACCGGCTTATCGAGTTCGATCAGGCGATTGAGTAGCAGTTCGCTGCCAGCGTAGTGAACGTTGTCGTCGCCCGAGCCGTGAACCAAGAGCAAGTGGCCACGCAAACCTTCTGCAAAATTTACGGCGGAGCTGTTGCGATAGCCTTCCACGTTTTCGAGGGGGAGGCCCATGTAACGTTCCTGGTAAATTGTGTCGTAGAGACGGAGATCGGGCACAGGCGCGACGGACATGCCTACTTTATAGAGATCGGGGGAACGGAACATTAAATTCAGCGTGCTCGAGCCGCCGCCACTCCATCCCCACACGGCAACACGTTCGGGGTCGGCAAACGAATGCGAAGCGAGAAAATTTCGAAGCGCCGTCGACTGCTCTTTGACGACCACCGGATGAATCGAGCCATAAATCGCTTTGCGCCAGGCTCGTCCCTTGGGCGCGGGAGTGCCACGGTTATCGAAGCTGACAACCACGTATCCGGCTGCGGCGGCTGCGCGAGCAAAATAGATGTGTCCTGTTTCCCATGCGTCGAGAACTGTTTGCCCCGCTGGTTCGCCATACACATACACCAGAACCGGATATTTTCTTGTTGGATCAAAATGCGGCGGTTTCATGATGAATGCGTCGAGCGTGATTCCATCGCCGATGTCGGTCTTGAAGAATTCAATTGGCGTCTCGAGTAGCACCGAAGCATTCGCACGCAGGCCGGAATTGTCTTCGAGCATTCGAGCTGAGCGGTAATTGGGAAGTTCGACGAGATCGGTGGCGGGTGTTAAATCGGCGCGGGAATACGTGTGGAATGCCCAATGGGAATCGGGTGACACGTCGTACACATGGGTCCCGGGAGTGTTTGCCGGGCTCACGCGTTCGGCGTCACCGCTCCCGTCGAGGCGCGCGCGATAGAGATATCGCTGCGTTGCGTTATCGGGAGAAGCAATGAAATAGAGCCAGCCGCCCTTTTCGTCCGTGCCATCGATGCCGACTACATCGTAATTGCCGCGAGTGATGAGCTTGGCGCCGCCTTCGGACCTAGAGACCCGGTAGGCATGGCGCCAGCCGTCGCGTTCGCTGAGCCAAAGGAATTCAGCGCCGCCGCGAAGCCAGGTGATTTCATTCATCACGTTGACCCACGCTTTGTCTTCATCGAGAAAAACAGAACGCACCGTGCCGCTCGAGGCATCCGCAAGAAGAACATCGTTCCTGTTCTGCAGGCGGTTCAGGTGTTCGATCACTAGTTCGTTCGAATTTTCGGCCCATTCCATGCGGGCGATATAGTTGTTGCGCGGATCGCCAGGGACGTCGAGCCAGCGAGTGTCACCGCCGGATGCGTCAATCACGCCCACGCGAACGGCAGAATTTGTGGTGCCGGGAATCGGGTACGCAATATTCAGCAGCGACGGATAAGCGCCGAGGCCGGGATAGGGAAAACCGGTGACGATTTCGCGTGGCGGGCCAAGATTGTAAATCAGTGAAAAGATGCCAACGCCACTCGTATCGAACTGCCAGTAAGCGATCCTCCGGCCGTCGGGACTCCAGCGGAAACAATCGCGCAGGGCGAGCTCTTCTTCGTAGACCCAATCGGAGGTGCCGTTGATGATGGTGGAGGACCCGTCGCGAGTGAGCTGGGTGATTTTACCGTTCGCGAGTTCCTCGACGTAAATGTTGTTTGCGCGAACATAGGCAACTCTGGTGCCGTCGGGAGAAAATTTCGCAAAGAGCATCGAGGACCCGGGCGCGTCGCCGCCAAGTTTTTGAAGTGCACCCGACCCCAAATCGAGCACCCAATAATCGCCGCGCGTGTTGCGCCGCCATACTTGCGCGGTGTTTGTGAAAATCAAAACGCGGGACTTATCTTTCGACCAGGTGTAATCGTCAATCTTTAGCGCTGATTTTTCATTCGGCGGAACCAGCTTCATCGCGGAAATCAAGACTTCGCGCTTGCCAGTCGCGGTTTCATACCGAACGATGTCTTTCGCGCCCTTTTCCTTGACGCTGTCGGAAGGCTCGAGAGTGGTGTAGAACTCGCCGCCGTCAAGCCATCGTGCGGGGCCAAACTTCTTCACTTCGAAATCGGGCGAAGCGAAGAGGCGATGGAGAAGCTTGTCCGAGTCCGGAGAAATCTGCGCGCGAGCGGTGCTGGCCACGGCCAACGTAGCGAGGGTTAACACCAGGGAGACAAGCAAACGGCATTCCCGCAAGCCGCGGGCTGAGGAGAACCTAGAAGCCCGCGAGTTCATTTGGTGGAGGTGAATGCGCTTTCTCGTCGAGCGATTGAATGTACCATGGCAATTCTCCTTATCATGTTGCCCGGAAAGCCGCAGCACGCGAATCTACAATGGCGAAGCTCGGAGCGCAAGCTCTCGAGGGCTTCTGCTGCACTTTCGAGATGGCAGCCCCGCCACGTCGAACAAGAATATTAAATAATTCTGTCTCATGTCCGATTCGTCTTATTCTCGTGGCTGATCCCGTGCGTTCGGACACGTTGATTATTGTCAATCCGGCTTCTGGCGGCGGACGCGCGCTTGCTGCCGAACCGCTGGTTGCAAGCTACCTTGCCGCACAGTCGAGGTCCGTCCAATTTGTCCACTCGTACAGCTCGGAAGACATCCGCGAGAAAGCCTCAAAGGCTGCAGCGGAGGGTTATCGTTATGTGGTCGCGCTGGGGGGCGATGGAGCGTTTCATCATGTGGTTGAGGGCATTCGCGGCACCGGTGCGATTGCGGGATTTTTTCCTGCTGGGAATGGCAACGATATCGCGCGAGACTTGGGGATTCCGGCAGATGCTGTGAGTGCCGCTGCGGCCTTCTGCCATTCGGTTCCACGGGCTGTGGATCTAGTTCGCGTGCAGTTCTGCGACGGACGCACTGCTCATTTCATCGGAGCAGGTGGCATGGGGCTTGACGCTGAAGCGGCGCACCTCGCGAACACGCGATTCAAGAGCTGGCCGGGCGTTACACGCTATTTGGCGGGAGCGCTCAAAACATTTTTTAGCGATCCCGCATTCGAGCTTGTTGCGGAGTTGGACGGAACGCGTCGGACGGAGCGTGCGATTTTTGCAGCAGTGGCGAATTCAAGCAGTTACGGATCAGGTGTGCGGATCGCGCCGGACGCCAGGATGGACGATGGGTGGCTTGACGTCGTGCTGGTTGAAGACATCGGCTGGACTCGACTTGTGGAGGCGATTCCAATCGTGCTGACCACGGGCGATCTGCGATTCGATGAGGTGAAGCGTTTTCGCTGTCGTCGTGCTGTGTTGCGGGCAGATCGAGCGGTGAAAGTGCATGGAGACGGCGAACTGCTGGGCGAATCGCCAGCGGAATTCGAAGTTCTGCCGGCCGCAATTCAGGTGATGGCTCCGGCGGCGGCTGGATGTTAGCGGCTTTGGGATTGTTTTGGGGCGGATAAGAGGGTGAGATGAAGGCAGTGAGGACAGAAATACGAGAATTGATGGAACAAACGACGGAACGCGCAGCGCGTTATCTTGAAACACTTGAGGCGCGGAGGGTATTTCCGACCGTGGAAGCTGTGGGTCGGCTTCAGAAATTAGGTGGACCGCTTCCGGCGAATGGCGCTGAACCAACCGAAGTGCTGCGGTTGCTGGACGAGATTGGATCGCCCGCGACCGTAGCGACTGCTGGGCCGCGTTATTTTGGATTCGTTACCGGAGGGGCGCTGCCTGCAACTCTGGCGGCAAACTGGTTGGCGGGAGCATGGGACCAGTGTGCGGGCCTCGACGTGCTTTCACCGGCGAGTTCAGCCTTGGAGGAGATTTCGGCGCGGTGGCTTCTCGAACTATTCGGATTGCCACCAAAATGCGGAGTCGGTCTTGTGACCGGCGCTACAATGGCGAATTTCACCGCGCTGGCTGCGGCAAGAAACGCCGTACTCGAGCGCGCAGGATGGGACGTCGAGGCGGATGGGTTGATCGGCGCGCCGAACATCACAGTGATCGGGGGCGAGGAAATTCATATCAGCGCGGTGAAGGCGCTGGGCATGCTTGGGCTTGGCCGAAACCGAATTGTGCGCGTGCCGACTGACTCGCAAGGACGGATGCGTGCGGATTTGCTGCCCCGAATTGATGGGCCCACGATTGTCTGCATACAAGCAGGCAACGTAAACTCTGGCGCGTTCGATCCAGCGAGGGAGATTTGCAAAGTGGCACATCAGGCAAAGGCGTGGGTGCACGTGGATGCGGCATTCGGATTGTGGGCAGCGGCCGCGCCTAGTCGCGCGCATCTGGTAGCGGGTCTGGCAGAAGCGGACTCATGGGCTACTGACGCACACAAATGGCTGAACGTGCCGTATGACAGCGGAATTGCATTTGTGCGCGAGGACCGGCATTTGAAGGCGGCGATGTCAGCGAATGCAGCATATCTGGTGCGAGGAGAGAACCGCGATCCCAATCTATTTACGCCAGAATTGTCGCGGCGAGCTCGCGGTGTGGAGATTTGGGCGGCGTTGCGCTCGTTGGGACGTAATGGACTTGCGGACTTAGTTGAGCGGAATTGCCGGATGGCAACGCGCTTTGCAGAAGGATTGAAAGCGGGCGGTTTCGAGATCCTGAACGAAGTGGTGTTGAATCAGGTGCTCGTCTCGTTCGGAACCGACGCGACAACGCGCGACGTGACCGCTGCATTACAAGCCGAAGGAACCTGCTGGTGCGGTGGGACGGTGTGGCATGGACGGGCTGCGATGAGGATCGCGGTGTCGTCCTGGGCGACGACAGATGAGGACGTCGAGCGAAGCCTCGAATCGATGCTGCGAGTGACGGAGACAGTTAAGGGAAGACGGAAATAGCGTAACACGCTCGGTTTAACGGGCGGGCTTCTTCTTTGTGAGCTTCAGTGGCATGTCGATATCGCTGCGTGAATCGAAGCTAGAAACGGTGCGGGTCGGCGATATCAAATCCTTCTGCTCGGCGTGAATTTCATAGTCGACGTTGGGGTCGAGACCGCTAAAACGGTATAGCCCCTTGTCGTCGGCAATGTACGTCTTGACCGCCTGTGATTTCACATTCTTCAGGTAAACAATGGCCGAAGGTACGGGATTTTCATCTTTGTCGAGAACCGAGCCGCGGACAGTGCGAAGTTGCAGGTCGCCTTTTTTTTGTGCGGCGACACCAAATGACACGAGAAGAGCAAACAACAAGGGAATCATGAAGCGCCGCAGGATGGGATTGCGCGTGCTGCACGTCCGGAAGAATGAAACGGATAGGACAGGTGGTAACTTCATTCGATCTCTTCTTCCTCTTCCTCCTTCTCTCCTTCCTTCACGACGCCCGCCTCCTCGTCGTCTTCTTCCTCTTCTTCGTCCTCGTCTTCATCTTCGGAAATCACGATGAGATGCACGGGGTGAGTCTGAGTGACTTCCAGCTCGACGTCACATTCCGGGCAGCTCAGGATTTCGCCTTCTTCCACTTCGTCTTCGTCGAGATCAAGTTCTGCATCGCATTCGGGGCATTTCGTCACGGCCGCACTCTCCTTCCTGGGGCGATCCTGCACTCTGAAGGGTATTATATAACGCCGCTGTCAAGCTTTGCGAAAACGGGAGCGACGTGAAAAAGTGACGGTGCGACGCGAGTATCCGGAGCGGCCGATGGTGGGCGTGGGAGGCGTGGTGATCCGCGACCAGCGGGCGCTGCTGATCCGGCGGGGAAGCGCACCGCTTGAGGGCGAGTGGTCCATCCCCGGGGGAATGCTGGAGATTGGCGAAACCATTTTAGAGGGAGTGCAGCGAGAACTTCTGGAAGAGACGGCAATCGAGGTGAGAGTACTGGATTTGATTGAGGTGTTCGAGCGCCTAACGCGGGATGAGGCCGGCAAGCTGAAATATCACTTTGTGATTTTGGATTATCTATGCGAGGCGGTGCGGGGGGAAGCTCGGGCGGGAAGCGATGTGACTGACGTCGCATGGGCGCGGGCAGCGGAACTAAATGCATATTCGCTCACCCCGACTGCGACGCGGGTGATTCAAAAAGCGTTTGAAATGGTACGAGGAAAGAAAAGTTAGCTGGCGGCAGCTTCGGGAACGCGGCCGAAGCGACGTTCACGGCCCAGGAAATCCTGGACGGCGGCAGCGAGGTCGGCAGCTTCGAATTCGGGCCACATACGCGGCGTGAAAAGGAGTTCCGCGTAGGCGCATTCCCACAGCATGAAATCGCTCAGGCGGCGCTCTCCGCCGGTGCGAATCAGAAGATCAACGTCAGAGGCGGGGCCACCAGCGTGCGTCACGTCACCGAGGCGCCGCGAGAATTCGCGCTCGGTTACCTCAAGGCTTGAAACCATCCAGCATGCAGCACGAAGAATTGCATCCCGGGCCGAATAGTCGAGCGCGATTCGCAATTCGAGGGCTCGCCCGGCGGCGGTGGCGCGCTCGGCAAAATCAATCGCTTCGACAAGCGATCGGGGAATGCGGTCGCGGCGACCGATCACGCGAAGGCGAATTCCCTCCTCGGAGCACGCGGCGGAGTCGCTCCGGAGAAAATCTTCCAGAAGGCCAAAAAGCGAAGCGACTTCGTGGCTCGGGCGCGCCCAATTGTCCGAGGAGAACGCATAGAGCGTCAGCTTGGCGATGCCGAGCCCGCCTGCAGAGCGAACAATGCGACGCACGGCTGCGACGCCGGCGCGGTGCCCCTCCGAACGTGGAAGTCCGCGCATAGCAGCCCAGCGGCCGTTACCGTCAAGCAGAATGGCGACGTGGAGGCCGGCATCGTCAAGCAGTCTAGGAGTCATTTTAGGAGTCATCGTTTTCGCCCGATTGGAACTCTTATACCAACGATCTGATCAATGCTCGCGTGTCGCCTGAATTAGAGCTTCCATGTGATTGAGATATTTTTCCAGCGCCCGGCGGCCGTTGGCCGTAAGGCGATACTCTGTTTTAGGCACCCGGCCTGAGAACGATTTCGTGCAGGCGATGTAGCCTGCGTCTTCAAGTTTCCGTGCATGAACGCTAAGGTTTCCGTCGCTTGCGCTTAGCAGCTCTTTCAGCTCGCTGAATGTCAGGGAAGCGTTAACCGCAAGCGCGCTGATAATCGCGAGACGCGTGCGCTCGTGAATGAGCCGGTCAAGATTCGCAGCAGTTGATTCCTGCTGTCGACTGCCCGAGGAAGTTCGTCTGGTCTTTTCCTCCCGCGCTTCGCGGAAGGCGCTTAGTTTAGCCGCCATAGTTCCTCGCAATTACCGCGCCAAAAATTATGTGCAGCCCGCCAAAACCAGCAGCCAAAAATGCATTGCCCCAACTCCAAGGCCAGAAAAGAGCCACCGCGCCGAGGACGACGAAACAAAGCCCCATCAATGGAACCACGCGGATCGAAAACGCTCCCGCCGTGACAACGGCGGTTCCGTAGAGGAGCAGCCACATTCCAGGGATTGCGCCGAAGGGGCCGAGACGAAACATTGCGGCGGTGAGCAGGGCGCCCGCCAGGATCGGTGGAGCAAAACTATAGGCGAAGCGACGGGCGGGTCCTGTTAGCAAAGACGAGCCGGATCTGCGGGCCTTCGAAAGAGTCGTCCAACCGGCGATTCCGATAGCGACAGCAAGCTCGCTGAGCCAAATCAACAGCCAGTCACGGGGGCGCGACATGCGGGATGCAATCGTCGCGGCACCCAATGCGGTGATTCCGAGGGCCACCCCGCCCCAACCAGGAACGGCCGTGAAAGATCCAGCGCGCTCCATCGTTTCGCGAATGAAGCGGATATTGTCACGGGCGCGATCGTCAAGCGAGACAGGAGGGGGCGGGCGTACCGGAAATGGTTGGCTCATCAATTAAGAGGCTACAGGTCGGCCCCACATCTGTCAAGTACTTTGCGGTACAAAGTTTCCATCACAAGCCTTGTCCCAGCGCACGCTGAAGACTATTCTCGCATTCAGGTTTAGCAGCAGGGGAGACGAAGCGATGAGGACAGCGATAATTGCCACGATGGCTTTCATGTTGATGCCCATAACAGCGGCGGCTCAACAACCAACTGCTCCAGCCGCGGCCGGCGCACTGGAAATGAACCCTGTGTCGAATGCGGTGCGAAAGATCCTGGAGCGCCAGTCAAAAAACATTGTAGCGGCGGCTGAAGAGATGCCAGCCGATAAGTTTGGCTACAAACCAACACCTACTCAGATGACGTTCGCCGCACTTGTGGAACACACGGCAGGGACGAACAACTTCTTGTGCGCGCAAATCTCAGGCACGTCGTCTCCGCCGGAGGAGAAATTGAGTGAGAGCGATCCGAAGGAGAAGCTCATGAACGCGCTGAAGGCGTCATTCGACTACTGCACGCAAGCTCTGGCCAAGGTCGACGATTCGAAACTTGGCGAGTCCATTCCATTCTTTGGGGGGCGCCAGGTGTCGCGCGCGGCAGGGATGATCACTCTCGCCACCGCTTTTGCAGACCATTACGGCATGGCGGCGATGTATTTACGGTTGAATGGACTGGTGCCGCCGACAGCGAAACCAAAGGAATGAGATTGCTATTTTCTGGGCGCCGAGCAGGATATCGGCCGATGAGCTAATTCAGTCGAATGTAAACCAATCAATGAACATAATCACGAAGTCCCAGATTATGTGGACTCGCCTGGTCTCAGACGGACGCAACCGTGCGCGGACGATAGGGGCAATCATCCGCGGGATGGCTCCTGCGCGGAACCAGAAGAAGGCCACCCAAAACGCCCGAGAAGCGGCACAAAGCGGCACGCGAATAGCGATTCTCGCGTAGTGCGTCCTTCCCGTTTAATGATTCGAAGAAGTTCCTGCTGCTTGGCGGGACCGACGGGAATCAGCAGGCGGCCGCCCTCTGCAAGCTGTTCCAGAAGCGGCGGCGGGACATTCGGTGCACCAGCGGTTACGAGGATCGCGTCATACGGTGCATCGGGCGTCCAACCTTGCGAGCCATCGCCGGTTTCGATCCGAACATTGTTGAACCCTAGCTTGGCCAGCCGAGTGCTCGCTGCGTCAGCGAGCGTTCCCTGTGATTCGATCGCGATCACTACACGAGCAAGCATCGAAAGAACAGCCGCCTGGTAGCCCGAGCCGGCGCCGATTTCGAGCACCTTCTCAGAACCCTCCAGTAAGAGTGCTTCTGCCATCGCGGCGACCATGAACGGCTGCGAAATCGTTTGGCCGGCGCCAATAGGAAGCGGCGTATCGGCGTAGGCGTCGCCGATGTGTTCGAGAGGAACGAAAAGATGACGGGGAACCGAGTTCATCGCTTCGAGCACTCGGGGTGAGCGGATATCGCGCTTGCGAAGCTGGCGCTCGACCATCTCGCTGCGGGCCGATTCCAGCGCGCGTGAATCTGCACTGTATCCAGCACGGTTACCGGATCCCGCGTTTACATCGTGGTTTGGGTTGTTCACGGGCCGGCGCGCGAAGAGGTCGGCGAGCTTCATCACCACCGAAACTATCACAGGCCGCAGAGGCGCTCCAGCGTTTGCCGCATGTTTCCCAAATTGCATCCAATAGAAGCGTTGGATAGGATGGCTAAGAGGCAGAATTTGACTTCAGTTCGGGGCAGGACGCAAGTTCGGGCCCGGAATCCAGGAGGATCAAAATGAAAATACGAATGGCCCCGCCCGTCTTCGCGTTTGTTGCGGCTATTTTTGCGGCGAATCCGACGCTCGCACAATCGGGAGCGGATGGGGCACAGAAGGCGCCGGAACAGCATCAGCCTGGCGCGACAGCGAAGACTGCGCCAGCGTCGCAAGGAGACGTCAACGCTGGTGCGCGCACGCAATCGTCTGATGCAACAGCAAAGCTCGATCCGGCTAAAGACGCTGCGATCCGCCACCTGATGGATATCACCGAAGTGTCCAATATGGGGCAAAACATACAGAACTATATTACGCAGCAGGTTCAGGACGTCGCAGGCCGAGCGGTCGGCGCTGGCAAAGTGCAAAAATTTATGGAAACTTTCTCCGGGCAGTTCAACGCTAATGCGTCGCCGAGTGCCGTAACAGATGCGATGGTGACGATCTATGCAAAGAACTTCTCAATGGAAGATATTCAGGGCTTGATTCAATTCTACGAAACGCCTCTCGGGAAGCGCGTGGTGAAAACGCTGCCGGAGGTGAGCCAGCAGTCTCAGCGAATGGGAGTGGAGATGGAGCAGAACGCGGCGCTGACCGTGCTGCGCGGGATGTCGAACGAATATCCGGAGATCAAACCGATGTTGCCAGCGGACGACGGCAAACCCGCGGAAAACGCGCCGGCACCCAATGCATCCCCAGCTCCGAAGCCCGCGCCAGCGCCGGCAACACCTGCTACTCCCAAACCAGCTCCACAGAAATAAGAACGGCCATGAGGTTGCAGAAGCGGAGGGCGGCGTTTTTATATTCTCTTCTGAGAGTATTCGTTGAAAATGGAAGCTGATCTACTCGATGTTAAGCGGGGTGCGAAGCACGGCGATCGCGAAATGCGCCAGCAAAGGCGCGTCATCGTCGAGCTGAATCCAACGAATCACGCAATGTTCTTTGAGATATTGGGAGACTTTGGCTTCGTTGATTTCGAGATGCTCGGCTAACTTCGCTTTTAGTCCGCTCGTATCGGGATATCCACGGCCGCGCGGTGCTTTGCTGCCCCGCGAGCCTCGCGCCAGATTCCCAATGCCCACGCGAAGAGTCTGGCAAGCCTCCACATAATACGACGTGATTTGGTCGGAGTCCGACAGTAGAAAGACTCCCGGTCCTGCAGGCGCTTCTTCGGCTTGATCGAGATTATGCAGCGGGCTGGAGACCAGGCGCCGCAACATGGATTCGAGGCGTGACAATCGCGACGCAAGCGCCGGGTCACCGGCGCGGCCATGGGCTGTTCGTTCCGAAGGTAGCATCGGTGCAGTGTGCTCAGCGCCCGACCTGCGTACAGAGGATATGGAGACCGAAGTGCGTTGCGCTTCGGCGGAATTGGACTCCGAGGGCATTTCTTCTGCGTGGGATTCAGCTCGTTCCAAGCGCGGATCGAAATGAGTTTCGACACGCGTTTCTGAACGGGCGTCAACTCGGGAAGAGGGCAAGCGTGACTCGCTGGGCGCAACGGACTCGGCGAAGGCCTTGCTCGGTAGCGCTGGAGAAGCTGTTGCCGCGCCTTTGCGGTGGCGTCCCCGACCACCCCGGCGTCCCCGACGACGTTTTTTCTTCACTCCGTCCTGAGTGGAAGCCGAGCTGGCGGTTTCAACCTCGGCGGCTGAACCGTTGGCGGTATCACCATTCGCGTCGGCTGAGAGGTCGGAGATTTCACCTAGCACCGGGATTTGATCTCTGCTTTCGGTTTCATCTCGAGCCTCACTGCGAGATCGCTCTGGCGC